>JAESGV010000111.1_pt1 | contig 135485 bp, 124 predicted proteins | sample 9269781 | NCBI WGS metagenome assembly JAESGV01 (sample SAMN15741586, study PRJNA653496) | algae metagenome | isolation source: Tildeniella torsiva UHER 1998/13D and co-occurring heterotrophs from... | place: Slovakia: Slovak Paradise National Park, Hrabusice, Kosice Region | collected 2000-01-01 | reverse complement strand
ATTGCCCTTAACCTGCTCACGCAGGAGTCCTCTGCAAAGGTCGGCAAGAAGGCGAAACGGCTTAAGGCTGGCTGGGACAACGACTACCTGCTTAGAGTTCTCGCTTCCTGAGTATGCGTTTGCCCTGCCCTCTGCCCCGACCCAGTGCTGGGGCATTTTTTTTTTTTAAGGCAACGAACACCGGGCTAACTATTTCCTGCTGCTAGGCCAGGGGAGGGCTGAGCCGCCCGAGACTTCAGCCAAACCGCTTTAAGCCGCTCCAGAAAGGCATAGACCGGCGGCGGCAGCAGCGCATCGCGCAGCACAATTACCCCAATCACGCGCTCTAGGGGCTGGGGCAGCTCGGCCACCCGCAGCTCTGGGGGGATTGGCTCGGCTGCCAGGGCCGCCATAATCGTGGCCCCCAACCCCCGCTCAACCATGCTGAGAATGGTGGAGTCTTCGCGCACGACGTAGGCGGGCTGCACCTGCTGGCCCCAGCGGTGCAGCAGGCGATCGAGATACTGGCGATCGCCGTCGTCGCCCGGAGTCAAAATCAACGGGTAGGCTGCCAGGTCTTCCCAGGTAAAGGGGGCAGGCAGTTGGGCACTAGGGGGCAAAAGCATGATGTAGCGATCGCGCAATAGCTCCCACTGCTCAAACTCGTCGCGGGTGGGCAGATAGGTAAAACCCACGTCGGCCCGCCCCTGGCGCAGGTCGTTCTCCACCAGCTCGTAGTGGGATTTTTCGTCTATGGCGATCGTGACACCGGGGTACTGCTGCCGAAACTGGCGAATCACCTCGGGCAAAATGTGGGTGGCTACGCTGCGAAAGGCCGCAATCCGCACCTCGCCCGTTTGCAGCCCCTTCGCTTCGTCAGCGCGGTTGCACAGGTTAGAGAGCGATCGCAGCACCTGCCGAGCTTCCTCAGTAATTTGTTCCCCCACGGGCGTCAGCACCGCCCCCTGGCGACCCCGGTTGAGCAATAGCACCCCCAGCTCGTCTTCCAAAGTGGCGATCGCGTGGCTCACCGCCGACTGGGAAAGCTCCATGTGTAGCGCCGCGTCGCTAAACGACCCCTGGTCAGCGATCGCCACTAGGGCTCGCAGCTGTGAGAGCTTCAGGCGATGGGGGTCAGCTTTGGCCATGGTGCCGTCCTACTTGACAGGGGTAAGTCTAGACACTAACCCCTGATTGCTGCTGTGCGGAAGAGGCCGCTCAAATTTCTGAAGTTTTCGAATGGGAGTCAGTTTCAGGGCGTTCTGAGCACAGCAGGCCAGAGCCGCATCCCTATTTCACGGGTGCGTCATCGGTATTTTTGGCAATATTTTTTACTTGACTGCGATAGAATCACTGAAGTCTTATCTTTCTTCCAGGGTATCTACTCAGGCTCTCCCTCCACCGAGCAAGTAGATTTAGACAAAAGCCATACCAGTCTAACTGGCCCTTGGGCAGAGCCACCCGCAACCGCGACGCAGCCTGCTCATTCCCCAGGCCCTCCCTACGCGGCAGGTGTCCTATGCAACCCAGTGAATCTATCAGCCAGGTACCAGGAGATGTTTATCAACCGTCACCTCTTAGAAGCCGGACTTGCCGCAGCAGCCGTGTCTGTCAGCCTTGTGGCTACGGCACCAGCCCAGGCCCAAATGTCCGCCGCGAGCCTCACTCCCAATCAGTTTTCTACCGACCTTGGGTTTGACAACCTCAAGAGCCTCAACATAACCGAGCCCTCCAATACCTTAGAGGAGCTTAAAAAGCTGATCAACAACGAGGCCAACGCCCTGTCTCAGGGGTTCCTGGCCCAGTACCAGCTTGATACCAGCAAGCTGTTTTGGAATGGAGTTGACCCCGTTGAGGTCTACTTCATCAACGAAGGCGCAGGGTATCGTAACCAGCTCTTCTACACCGCCACCAATGCCAACGGCGGCCTAACCGGCAGCGGTAAGATATTTGACGACATTTCGTCGCCCGATAGCAAGCTGAGTGAGAGTAACGGGCCTCTAGCCCTCGGACAAGGCGTTAGCCTAGGTGGGTTCGTCGGGGCTACCCAGCTCGATTTCATGATTAAGTCGGACGGTAAAAACGGCGGCAATACCATGCTGGGCACTGACGCTGCGGCCAACCCCAACGGGCTCCAGCACGTGGTTGCCTTCCAGCACAAAGACTGGACTATCCTCGGCTTTGAGGATATTGTCGGCGGCGGCGATCGCGACTACAACGACGTGATCTTTGCGGTGCGCGGTATTCAGCACGGGGCACCCCCGGCTGAAGATGTTCCCGAGCCCTCTGCTCTCCTCGGCATGATGGCCCTGGGCATTGGCGGGTTTACCACCCTGCGCCGCCGCAAGGCCATCGCCGAATAGACTGGCTTGACCCAGCGGTCTCAGTCGCTTGAGTTGTTCATGGATGCACCCTGATGGCAGTACGGGAGGTGAGAGTTACTCATCTCCCGTTTTTTTAGGGCTTCAGCGTAGGGATGAGGCTAGCCGTTAGCTCTCTCACACCGCTGATGACTGCACTTGCCCCGGCATCGAGTAGGGCATCTCCGTAGGCTCGGCGATAGGCGTCTGCTCCGGCCACCACGTGGGGCGGTAGCACCCCGACCCCCAGCCACCGACGCTGGGGCTGGGCAATCCTGGCCTGCACAACGGTTTGCATATCGGCGACGGTGTCTCCGGCGTAGATCACCGGTAGGTCAGCCGGTAGACCACGCTGCTCAGTCAGGCGATCCACCACCGCTCCCAGGCCGGTGGGGTCGGGCTTGCCGGGGGCATCCTCCATGGCCACGAGCACGGGGTTACTCAGCCCCAGCCGCCGCTCCAGCACAAAGCGGGCCGACCCCTGGGTGGCTCCGCTAAAAAATCCCCAGGGAATGCGATCGCGCGTCAGCTCATCAAAATAAGCCGCATCCGCTAACAAGGGCTCCTGGGTGATGTAGCCCGTCCATTGGTTAGGGTCTTCGAGGTTAGGCCCTCGGTAGCGGCGCTGAAAGAAGTCCACAATCTGGTCGTAGTCGAGGGCGATCGCACCCCGACTCTTCCCCTGGGCCTCAAAATAGCGATACACCAGCTCCTGGGAACCCTCCCAGTCGTTGTTCCACTGGCCCTCACCCTTGAGGCGATCGATATCTTCCGGCGTGGGCCGGTACAGTCCCCCGGTAAACTCTTCCACGGTGTCGGCCAGGGCGCGGCGGTAAGAATTGCCCACATCCCGCAGTACGCCGTCGATATCAAACACTGCGATCGCCCGAGGGGCAGCCAAAGAGGTCATAGAATGCACACCTGGGGTAGAGAGTAGGGAGCCAAGGTGATAGAATTATAGACTGTAGTATTTTTGGAATTGCAGCGGAGGTCTACTTGTCCAGATTTGTCCTAAAAGTACTCTGGCTAGAAGGCGACGTTGCGCTGGCGGTTGATCAGGTGGTAGGCAAGGGCACCAGCCCGCTCACCTCTTATTTCTTCTGGCCCCGTAACGACGCCTGGGAACAAATGAAAACAGAGCTTGAAAGCAAGCCCTGGATCGAAGAAGAGGAGCGGGTTGAAATTCTCAACCAGGCTACCGAGATCATTAACTATTGGCAGGAAGAAGGAAAGGGCAAACCCCTTACCGAAGCTCAAGATCGCTTTCCCGAAATCACCTTTACCGGTAGTTCGTGATTGTTACACCAGAGGCTGAGCAGGATTTAATTCCTAGCTAAAACATCTGGTCTAGATCTTCCCTCGCTGCTAAAACTTCATTAGGGGCTTAGGCCCATTGAAAAGCCCGCCAGTTATTCAACTAGCGGGCTTTTCAATGAACTCATGCACGATGGGAACGCTACTTAAGTCCGCCAGCCGCTTGGAGCTTGGCTCGGGCGCGCTTGAGGCTCTGCCGGGCTTGAATTGTGGCCGACTTATCTTCGGTGTCAACCTCGCTGAGGTGAGTTTCAGCCTCCTGATAGGCGGCCTGAGCCTTGGCGAGATCGATGGCATCGCCACGCTCAGCCCCGTTGACCAGAATAATGACTTCGTTGCTGTCAACTTCGGCAAAGCCACCCATCAGGGCAATGGGTACCCACTCTTTATCAGCTCTCACCCGCATTACCCCGATGTCAAGGGCGGTGAGCAGAGGGGCGTGGCCAGCCAAGATGCCTAGCTGCCCAGTGGTACTGGGCAAAATGACTTCTTCTGCCTCAGAGTCCCAGACGGTTTTGTCTGGAGCAATTACACGAACGGTTAATGCCATAGCAAAAATGCAGTAGGGGTGATGACAGAAAGTTGGGGGCCAGGGTTATGCCAAGCCCCCAACAGCAGAAGCTACTTCTCGGCCTTGATCTTTTCGGCGGCTTCGAACACTTCTTCAATGCCGCCCTTGAGGTAGAAGCACTGCTCAGGGATATCATCTAGCTCGCCAGAGAGAATCTGGTTGAAGGCTTTGATGTTGTCTTCCAGAGAGACGTACTTACCAGGCGCACCGGTAAACACCTCAGCCACGAAGAACGGTTGTGAGAGGAAACGCTCGATCTTGCGGGCGCGGGCCACCACAGTGCGATCGTCCTCAGACAGCTCATCTAGACCCAGAATGGCGATGATGTCTTGCAGTTCTTTGTAGCGCTGGAGGGTAGACTGCACGGCCCGAGCGGTTCTGTAGTGCTCTTCGCCCACAACGCTGGGCTGCAGCATGGTGGAAGCGGAGTCTAGGGGATCCACAGCGGGGTAAATACCCTTAGAGGCCAAGGCCCGAGACAGCACGGTGGTGGCGTCAAGGTGGGCAAAGGTGGTCGCCGGAGCGGGGTCAGTGAGGTCATCCGCAGGCACGTACACAGCCTGGATGGAGGTAATGGAGCCCTCTAGGGTAGAGGTAATGCGCTCTTGCAGGTCACCCATGTCGGTGCCCAGGGTGGGCTGGTAGCCCACAGCGGAGGGCATGCGGCCCAGCAGTGCCGATACTTCAGAACCGGCCTGCACAAAGCGGAAGATGTTGTCGATGAACAGCAGCACGTCCTGCTTGTTGACATCGCGGAAGTACTCGGCCATGGTCAGCGCCGACAGAGCGACCCGCATGCGTGCCCCAGGGGGTTCGTTCATCTGGCCGTAGACCAGGGCGACCTTAGACTTGCCCAAGTCGTCGGCGTTGATCACACCCGACTCGATGAATTCGTTGTAGAGGTCGTTGCCTTCGCGGGTGCGCTCGCCCACGCCACCAAACACCGATACACCACCGTGCTCTTTGGCGATGTTGTTGATCAGTTCTTGAATCAATACGGTTTTGCCCACGCCTGCACCGCCAAACAGACCCACTTTGCCGCCGCGACGGTAGGGAGCCAGCAGATCAATGACTTTAATGCCGGTTTCAAACACCGAGGGCTGGGTTTCTAGCTCGGTGAACTTAGGCGCAGAGCGGTGAATAGGGGAAGTGGTGTCAACATTGACAGGCCCTTTTTCGTCTACGGGCTCACCCAGCACGTTGAAAATGCGGCCCAGGGTAGCAGCGCCTACGGGCACGCTAATGGGAAGGCCAGTATCGACAACTTTCATGCCCCGCACCAGACCGTCGGTGGTGCTCATTGAAACGGCCCGCACCTGGGAGTCGCCCAGGAGCTGCTGCACTTCGCAGGTGACGGCAACTTCGTTGCCGGCGGGGTTTGTGCCCTGAATTTTGAGAGCGTTGTAGATCTTTGGCATTTCACCAGCCGTAAACTTAATGTCTACAACCGGGCCAATAACTTGAGTAATGTAGCCAACGTTGGTTTGTTCTGCTGTGGTGACCATGCTTGCGCCTATTCCGTATGATCAGCTGTCTTGGTCGCTTTTAATTTACTGTTACATTTTAAAGCGCCATCATTCAGAGTATCACTAGAGCGTTACCGCCTACGACGATCCTATTGACTTTATCTAAACGCCAGGTTGATGGGATGACAGCACTCTCGGGTTTCGACAGTGCCCCAGGGCTGGGCCTTAACCAAACCATCAAGTTGCATCGCTAAAATGCCCTGAAAACACATATTGGGGGTTAAGGAAAGCCATGGCTAAAGCGAAGGTGGCCGACCAGAGCGCTGATTTGAGTGCCCCGCAGTACTACATCAACCGTGAGGTCAGCTGGCTGGGGTTTAACGAGCGGGTGCTCCACGAAGCCCTTGACCCTCGCACGCCGCTGCTGGAGCGGCTGAAGTTTTTGGCGATCTACAGCGACAACCTGGACGAGTTTTTTATGGTGCGCATCTCTGGGGTGATGGAGCAGGCCGAGGCGGGCGTGCATCCTGAGACGCCGGATAAGATGACGCCGGTGAAGCAGCTGGAGATGATGCGATCGCACCTGGTCGAAAAGATCGCCCTGCAACAGGAAACCTTTGAACGCGATCTGCGCCCAGCTCTAACCAAGCACGGGGTTTACCTGCAAAACTATCGCGACCTCACTAAAGAGCAACTTTTCTTTCTCAAGGACTACTTTGAGAAGCGCATCTTTCCGGTGCTGACGCCGCTCAGCGTTGACCCGTCGCACCCGTTTCCGCGCATGTCGAACCTGAGTTTGAATCTGGCGGTCAAGGTGGCCGACCCCGACACTGGGGTTGAGCGCTTTGCCCGAGTCAAGGTGCCCAGTAGCCTGCCCCGGTTTGTGGGCATGCCCGAGCAGCTGTGCACCTACAGGGGCAAACCCTGCGTGTGGATTGGGGTGCCCCTGGAACAGGTGATTGCCGAAAATCTGGGCTACCTGTTTCCAGGTATGACAATTGTGAGCTGTGAGCTGTTTAGGATTACCCGCGATGCCGACTTTCCGGTGCTGGAAGACGAGGCCGATGATCTGCTGCTGGCCATCGAAAAAGAAATTAGCAAGCGACGTCTAGAGGGGTTTGTCTGCCGGGTCGAGGTCGAAAGCGCTATGCCCTCCGATCTAAAGGAGGGGCTGATGCGAGAGCTGAAGGTAAGCAGCGATCGCATCTACGAAATTGACGGCCTGCTGAACCTGAGAGATCTGTTCTTTTTTCTCTCGCTGCCTTTGCCGGAGCTTAAAGATAAACCCTGGACGCGCCTAGTCCCGCCGCGGCTCAAGCCAGTGATGACGATCGATGACGAGGGCAATAGCAACTATTCTGAGCACCCGCCCAATTTCTTTGCCACCCTGCGGGACGGCGATGTTTTAGTGCACCATCCCTACGAATCGTTTCGGGCCTCAGTGCAGGAGTTTATTACCCAGGCGGCCAACGACCCCAAGGTGCTGGCGATTAAAATTACCCTCTACCGCACCTCCGGCGACTCGCCCATTGTGAAGGCGCTGATTGCAGCGGCCGAAAACCGCAAGCAGGTGGTGGCCCTGGTCGAACTCAAGGCCCGCTTTGACGAAGCCAACAACATTGAGTGGGCCAAAAAGCTGGAAGACGCTGGGGTGCACGTGGTCTACGGCATTGTGGGGCTCAAAACCCACACCAAAACCACGCTGGTGGTGCGCGAAGAGGGCGACACCATTCGCCGCTACGTGCACATTGGCACCGGCAACTACAACCCCAAAACCTCGAAACTCTACACTGACTTGGGTTTATTTAGCTGCCAGGAAGAGTTAGGGGCTGACCTGAGCGACTTGTTCAACTTTCTCACCGGCTACTCGCGCCAGAAGGCCTACCGCAAACTGCTAGTGGCCCCGCTGACCCTGCGCGATCGCATGGAAGCCCTAATTCGCCGCGAGATCGACCATGCCCAAAATGGCGGCCAGGGCAAAATTGTCGCCAAGATGAACTCTCTGGTCGATGGTCGTATTATTCGACTGCTCTACGAAGCCTCCCAGGCGGGGGTAGAAATTGATCTAATAGTGCGCGGCATCTGCTGTCTAAAGCCTGGCATATCTGGCGTCAGCGAGACTATTCGCGTGATTAGCGTCATCGGTCAGTTTTTAGAGCACTCCCGCATTTTTTGCTTCCACAACAGCGGAGAGCCCGAGTACTACATCGGCAGCGCCGACTGGATGACCCGCAACCTCGATCGCCGAGTAGAAGCGATCGTGCCTATCGAAGACCCAAAGCTGATCAAAGAGCTGCAAAACATTCTCGATGTCTTGCAGGCCGACAACCGCCAAGCCTGGGAGATGGCTTCTGACGGCACCTTTACCCAACGCCGCCCCCTCAAAGGTGAGGCAGAGCGCGGCACCCACGCCACGCTCAAGGCCTACGCCCTCAAACGCGACAGCGTGCTGTAGCCAGGCGAGGTAGAGGGGAGTGAGGCGATCGCGCCCCCCGATCCTCCAGACCGCTGCCCATTAAAAATCCCCTTTGCCTTTTCAATTAAGAAGGCAAAGGGGATTTTATCAGCGCGATTTGGCCTATCCAGGAAGGTTTAACACATCCCTAGACAAGTCGATTAGCCTCTGGCACCAGCGCCAGCCCGGCGGGGGGCGCTAGGGCTGCTGCCGCCACTGCGGCGACGGGGACGTTGGCGACGAGGGCCAGCCGGAGCCGCAGCAGATCTAGCCCTAGTCGTATCAGAGGAAAAGGACGGCTCGTAGCCAGGCACTACATCTTGGGTAATGGTCTGCTTGAGCATACGCTCAATGCTGATCAGTAGAGGTAGCTCATCATCGCTGATGAGCGACACGGCGCGACCCTCGTTGCCCGCCCGGCCAGTACGGCCAATGCGATGCACATAGTCTTCGGGCACGTTGGGCATCTCAAAGTTGACCACGTAGGGCAGCTGATCAATGTCAATGCCGCGAGAGGCCACGTCGGTGGCCACCAGCACGCGTACACGGCCCTGTTTGAAATCTTTCAGGGCGCGAGCGCGAGCCGCCTGGGTCTTGTTGCCGTGGATGGCGGCAGTTTTAAGGCCATCTTTAGCCAGCTGCTCAGCCAGGCGGTTGGCCCCGTGCTTAGTGCGGGTAAACACCAGCACCTGCTGCCAGTTGTGGAAGCCAATGATGTGGGACAGCAGTTCCCGCTTGCGGTGGCGATCGACGGGATGCACGACCTGCTCGACCCGCTCGGCGGTGGTGTTGCGCTGGGCAACCTCAATCTGCACGGGTGACTTCAGCAGGGTGTGGGCCAGCTGCTGAATGGGCTTAGAGAAGGTGGCCGAGAACATCAGCGTCTGGCGCTCGTCGGGCAGACGACCCATGATCTTGCGAATGTCGTGGATGAAGCCCATGTCGAGCATGCGATCGCACTCATCCAGCACCAAAATCTCGACGGCGCTGAGGTCGATGGTGCCCTGGCTAACGTGGTCAAGCAGGCGGCCTGGGGTGGCGATCAAAATATCGACTCCCTGGCGCAGCTGACGAATTTGGCCACCAAAGCTAACGCCGCCGTAAATCATCGCCGCCCGAAAGGGCATGTGCTTGCCGTAGGTGATCACGCTCTCGCCAACCTGAGCCGCCAACTCGCGGGTGGGGGTGAGCACCAGGGCGCGGGGAATGCGCTTGCCCGTGGTTTTGGTTTCTGCCAACCGCTGCAAGAGCGGCAGGGTGAATCCTGCGGTTTTGCCGGTGCCCGTCTGAGCGCTGGCTAAGATATCTTGCCCGTCTAAAATTGCGGGGATCGCCTTCATCTGAATTGGCGTGGGCTCGGTATAGCCCTGATCGGCAACCGCGCTAAGTAAACCGGCCGTAAGACCGAGTTGCTCAAAAGTCATTTAGTTTTTTGCTCCGAATGGTGCCCCTATCCCAAATCAACTACCTGGGCCCAGTCATAAGAGCAGTGAATTTAATCAAAAGAACGGCTGCTAAGCAAATTCTGTTGGCCAGCGCAGACCGGATGGCTGGACGAAGCTATAGTCTAGCAGATAAGTCAAAAGATTGACGCAGAGCCAGAAAACAGTCCCCCAGCTCAACTCCAGACCAGTCTGTAGGGTTTAGCAGCGCAGGTTGAGCACCCAGGGTTGGGCCTTACATCTCTAGAACTGGTGGGCGATCGCCGTTTTACCCCATCTCTGCAAAGCCTTGATGAGGCCTTAGCTCTAGCCGCACAGCTCACTTTAGGGCCGATTTTAACTTTAGCCAGAATTATTGGCTAAATCTGGCTAAGCATCGCTATTTCAACCGTTTTGAAATCTCTGTAAACTGCCTGCGTAACCTTACCGACTATCGGTATTGTGAATACGCTGGGGGTAGGTGTACCTCAATGCCTTGGGAGTATGGCGATCACCGTCTCTCGCTGGGTTATTCAACGTTTTGACCACTGCCTGAATCGTCACCGCAGATGTATGTTGAACCCCCTATCCCCTAACTAACTATGCCTAAAACTTTCTTGTATGCCAGCGCCTCTCCCGACGATGAGGCCACGTCTTCTCTGGGGGGCGATCGCCTCAAAGGGCCGGTCTCAGAGCACCGCGACAAGGTGCGCATTCTCGTCGTTGGTCGCCCCACAGCCGTCAATCGAGTCATTTTAGAGATGAGCCATTTGGGCTTCTCTGACTCAATTGAGTGGAGTAAACCCATTCCCACCGATCGCCAGCAAGAGTCAATGCGGGTGCTAACCCGCTATGTGTTCGCCGATTCGTAGCACTTACATTGCGCTGGAATTTATTTTGTCTTTGCAAGGAACCAGCGATCGCCTAGGTCAAAACCATTAGCCTGTCACATCAAAAAGGGGAATCGTCGTTGACGGTTCCCCTTAGGTCTTCACTTATACAAGCTAGCGATTATTGAGGCTGGGTCTCTTGGGCCTCAGGCTGACTGGGCGCAGCCTCAGGAGCAGCCTCCGGGGCAGCGCTAGGAGCCGTTTCTAAAGGATTGTTCAGCTCTACATTGATTTCGGGGGGTTCCACAGCACTCGGTGCGGGAACAACTTCTTGGGTGCGCTCAATAGTGCGCTCAATGACGGTTGTCTCGCTGGCTGGCTCTGGTGTGGTCGCCTCTGGAGTCGGAGTCACTGTGCCAACACCGTCTGTGCTAGAGACGTAGACAAGACCACCCACTACGGCTGCAACCGCTGCCAACACCAAACCCAAAATCAGGCCGGTTGAGACGCCGTTGTCGGCCCGCAGCCTGGCGTTTTCTTCATGCATTCTGGCTTCAGCAGCCCGGCGGCGATCGTACTCTAGCTGTTCAGCCGACTTGCCTCGAATATAGCCATCGCGATAGGCAATTTCGTCGCTGGTAGCAGGACGAGTATTAATTGAAGTTTCAAAATCTCTGTTGCGGGGGTCAGTATTGCGTGTAGACATAGTATCGTTCTCCTATTAATAGGCGATTGGGAATAAGAAGTTTTTAATCTTCCGTAGACGCCGTTCAAACTTTGCCTAAGGTAGCAACAGAGGAGATAGGGTTGTCTCTACCTAAGAGGGGAGCTAAGAGGATGAGATCAATGTTCCTGCTATCTTTCCTAGGGAAGATAAGGTTGTATCTCAAGGTGTGGTTGGCTTTAGCGATCGCCCTTGAGGCTGCCCTGGGAAACGTTGTAAAGCTGGTAGCGATCTTCGATCAGGCGATCGACATCGGCAGCGGCCAGACGTTTAACATAGTTGAGCTTAAATTCCTCTAGAAAATCTACGACTAAAGCTTCTATCTCGTCGATATTTTCGTTTTCTTTAAGCTGAACCTTGAAGGTTTCGCCGAGCTTTTGCACAAGGGCCTCGGTCAGATCGCCGCCAGATTTGTTTTCTAAAGCCCCCTTCATCGCATCGTAGAGATTGGCCGAAAGCTGAGAGACTACCTGTTCGGCCAGTTGATCGGGCAGGTTGCCGACGCCGGGCAGTTGGCGAAACCCATGGTAGCCGGGAGCGCGATCAAAGGCTTGGGTAACGGTGTGCTTGAGCAGGGCATCTACCTCGGGCTTGACCTGGGGCAGTACGTTATAGACCGTGAGCGCAGCCAGCCGTTGGGAAATAACCTCTAGCTCATTTACGCCGCCGACCTCAATGTAGCGGCGGGAGTTAGGCTCTAAAAGAGCTTTGGTAACGCTGCCATCGCGCACCAGCGACTGCATTTGGTCGAGAATGCGCAGCACCACAATTTCAGTAATTTCGACGGCGACCTGGCTAATCACAAAGCGACTAATGCGGCTTTGGATAGGCTCTAGGTTGATCAGGTTGGACTGGTTGACGCGAATGGTGACCGGGATGATGCGCGACAGGGCCAGCCAGGGCAATCGTAGGGCGCTGAACGGAACAATCAGCAGAATGTCGTACCAGCGCCACAGAATCGCATCGCGCCAGGTGAAGTTTTTGTAGCGGCGATCGAGGTAGATGCTGCGGGCCAGCAGCTCTAGGCCAAACAGCACGTTAAACCAGATGTCGATGCGCCAAAACAGGTCTACAAACCCGCCGTGGACAGCCGTACGCCGAAAAAAGTTGGTCTCGACCAAAGGTTGTACTTCGCTTCTGAAAAAGGCCATCTCGGCAGAAAATCCGGCCTCGCTGAGGTGGTCGACGCTCCAAAACTCGGTCATGGCTTCGGTAGCGGACTCTAGCCCAATGCGATCGCGCATCTCGTTTTTGATCTGCTCCAAATTGCCCGAGCGATTGGCAATTTGAAACGGATTCTCCGAGATCATGGCCGCGCTCTGCTGTTGCAAATCGCTCAAGATCGACTGCGCCTGAATCGAGGTCAGCCCAGTTTGGGCCACCTGTTCTTCTAGGCTGTCAACCGTGTCGAGGTAGTTGGCCGTGAAGCGGTGGGGCTCCATGCCTTTAAACGTTTCGCCATACCAGGTGGTTAAGCCAGGCAGCAATCTCAGGTACATGTCGCGCAGAGGAATGTAGCTCAGATCGCCGATTACTAGCGCTAGATTGATCAACGCCACCATCGCCATGATGCGCTCAAACCAGCGAGCCCTCAGGCGACGGGCATCGTACTTAGAAAATTCGCGACGGTTCGGCGATCGGCGGGGGCGAGAAAGGGCGGCCATGGCACCAGGCTTACGAGCGTTTACCTGCAACAATGCCTGGTATTCGCCCGTTTGTCATCCTCATAGGGTTGGTCGCCCGCAGATTCGCTACCCTTTTAATTAACACTTGTTTACAAAGTCCCTTGCTGACCCCCTATGACTGCCACTGCCTCTCAACTCATCAACAGCGCCCAGGGCACCTACTGGACTTGGCGCGGTCAGGCCATTCACTACGTGGTAGCTGGCGAAGCCTCTCCACAGGAGAATCGCCCTCCCCTGCTGCTGGTTCACGGCTTTGGCGCATCCACCGACCACTGGCGCAAAAACATCCAGGGCCTACAGGCCGACTTTCAAGTGTGGGCGATCGACCTGCTGGGGTTTGGGCGATCGCCCAAGCCCGACTGGCAGTATAGCGGCGACCTGTGGCAGGCGCAGCTCCACGAATTCATCGTCGAGGTGATTGGTCGCCCGGCAGTGCTGGCGGGCAATTCCCTCGGCGGCTATGCGTCGCTGTGTGTGGCGGCTAACCATCCCGAATCTGTAGCCGGGCTAGTGCTGATCAATAGCGCCGGGCCGTTTTCTAGCCCCGCTCAAACGCCCCCACCACCCCCAAACCCGATCGCAAAAGCAATCCAGTCACTGATGCTACAACCGCTGCCCAGTTGGCTGCTGTTTCAGTATGTGCGCCAGCCCGCTACCATTCGCCGCACCCTGCAACAGGTGTATCTCGATAAAACCGCCATTACCGACCAGCTCGTGGAAGACATTCGCCGCCCCGCCCTCGACCCCGGTGCCCCCAAGGTGTTTGCCTCAGTCTTCAAATCCCGCCAGGGCGAAAAGGTCGATGAGCTACTGCAAAAGCTCAGCTGCCCTCTGCTCATGCTCTGGGGCGAAGGCGACCCCTGGATGAACTGCCGCCAGAAGGGAGCGCAGTTCCGTCAGTATTACCCCACGCTGACGGAGCACTACCTCCAGGCGGGCCACTGCCCCCATGATGAAGTGCCTGACCAGGTGAACGGGCTGCTGCGGGAGTGGGTGTTGGAGATAGCCAATCAGGATGATGAGTTATGAATCGCAGGTGAGAAGGATTGGCGCTACCCCAGGGATGTGGTAGGGGTTTTCCACTCATTCAGCAGAGTGAGGATGTAGTGGTGCAGGTGGGGTTGCCCCTGAACCTGGGCGCAGTGGGCAGCCTGCCGGAGATCGGCCAGTCCACCGGCACTGTCGCCCAGCGACTGGCGCATCACCCCTCGCTTCAAGTAGGTGCGAGCATGGTCGGGCTCCAGCACCAGCACTCGATTCAGGTCGGCCAGCGCAGCATTGATGTGGCCCAACTGGTGACAGGCGCAGCCGTGGTTAAACAGGGCACGGGTGTCTTTGCTGTTGATGGCGAGAGCCCGCTCAAAGTCGTTTAGGGCTGCCTGGGGCTGGGCGGCCATGAGTTTAGCGAGGCCGCGATCGTCATAAATCTCGACCAAGGGATTTGGCTCGGCGGTGAGATCGGCGGCTCGGTCAAAGTCTGCGATCGCACTCTGAAAATCGTGCAGCGCCACCCGAACTAGTCCCTGGTTGTAGAAAGCCCGATAGTCCTCTGGATGGGCCGCCAAGACCTGGCTATTGTCCATCAGCGCCTCGGCGTAGTGACCAATGCGGTAGAGGGCCAATCCTCGGCTGAGGCGATAGTCTGCGGCGTCAGGCTGTCGATCGAGGGCCTCGGTACAGAGGGCGATCGCCGCTGGGTAATGCTCTAGCTGCACCTCTAGGAAACAGCGATCGCCGGGCGCTGGGTCAGCCCGTGCCCAATCCCCCGGCCCACCCAACCCTAGCAACAGCCCTAAACCCAAGGCCAGCAGCAGTCGATAAAAGCCCATCACCATCACCTCTATGTCAATAAAAACCCTTCCAGCCATAGCAGCGAGGGCCACAGCGGCGAGGGGGCTAGGGAACATAATTGAACCTGATCTACCAACCCTGCTCAGCCTGGCTGAGCACGTAGGTGGCCACATCGACGATATCCCCATCGCTGAGGCGACCCTTAAAGGCGGGCATGGCATTTTTGCCGTTGGTTACCTGAGCTACAATCGCTTCCACAGAAGCCATATCATACTTTTCGAGGTCCGCCTGCTTCAGGGTTTTAGCCCCGTTGACCACGTTATTGCCGCCAATGTGACAGGCGGCGCAGTTGTTGCCAAACACCTGGCCACCATGCCCCAAGTCGGCGGTCTGGGCTACTGGAGCAATCCACAGGGCGAGGGCTGCGATCGCAGCCGCCAACACAAACGCAAACTTTTTCATAGATTGTCAACAGCCAAAACATCCTCTCCTGAGGCATTGTCTGGCAACAGGCCATTGACATCAAAAGACAGCCCGTCAACTATTACAGAATGCAAGCCCACTGCCCAGGCGGCCCCATCCCCTAAACTAAGGCTTATCCCCACCCCCGCCCACCCATGTCCCCCCTCCCTCGCCACCGTCCCCGTCAACTCTCCCTTGGGCCTCTAGAGGCCGAGATCCTCGCCATCATCTGGGCTAAAGGCGGGGCCACCGTCAAGGTGATTCACGACCATATTCTGGCTGACCCCGATCGCGACCTGACCCAGGCTTCGGTGACGACAGTGCTTCAGCGGCTAGCTAAAAAAGGCTGGCTCAGACGCGAGGCCATTCAGGCGGGGAAAACTCGCCAGGTTTATCAGTGGCAGCCGACGGTGTCTCAACAGGAGGCAGCCCTGCTGACGGCTCACCAGCAGCTTCAAAGTTTTTTGGCGGTGGGCAGCCCCGACATTGTGGCCGCCTTTGCCGACAGCCTAGATGTGGCTGATTTGGATAAATTGGATGCGATCGCCGCCCGCCTGCGAGCCCTGCGCCACACCCAGGACAGCCAATCCGAGGAGAAGGACGCGTGATGCACAGCAGCCTCATAGTGTTCACAATTTTGGTTGCTGTAGTTTGGCGGTGGCGATGGCAACGGCCCACTGGCCCCTGGCAAACCCGTTGGGAATCTGCCCTGAGCGCCTTTTGTTTGCCGCCGCTGATGGTGATGCTGGCCGCTGGTGCTGTCCTGGCCATGGGTCACCATGGCACCATGCTGGGCTGGTCGGTGAGCCCAGTCGGGTGCTGGCTCAGCCTGGGAGTGTTGACCTTGGCCGGTGGAGTTTTTGCCCATGCGCTGGGGCAGACAGTACGAACCCAGTGGCGGCTGCGACAATATCCTGTGGTGATCTTGCCCGAGGTGGGGCCAGCCCGATGTTTGCCCCTCGATTGGCCCATGGCGGCCCAGGTAGGGCTGTGGAGATCGACCCTGCTGGTCAGTCGGGGCTGGCTAGAGCAGCTGACCCCTGCCGAACAGCAGGCCATACTGGCCCACGAACAGGCCCACGCTGACTATCGCGACCCTTTTTGGTTCTTCTGGCTAGGGGTCGTGCGGCGCTTTGCCTGCTGGCTACCCAATACCACATCTCTGTGGGAAGAACTGCTGCTGCTGCGAGAGATGCGGGCCGACCACCAAGCCGCTAACACCAGCGATCCGCTCCTCTTGGCAGAACTTTTGGTGAAACTGGCCCGCCAGATGGCCCTGGCTTCCATCCCTCACCCCCTAGAGGCCGAAATCACCTCCTGTGTAGGCTTCAATGAGGCTTTATCGCTCACTCGCCTAGAGCAGCGGGTCAACGCTTTAGTAGAATCCAACCCCATGACGACCCTTCCGACCCGCCGAGGAGGACGGCTAGCCAGGCTAGTTGCTGTAGCCCTGCCCTTAGCGGCCACTTGGCTACATATGTGAGCGATCGCCCCTAGGGAGCAAGCTGGGTTTGTAGGGCTGGCAGGTCATCTTTGACAAAGACGGCCATGCGGCCCAGGTAGGCAGTACCGGCGCGATCGTAAGCAATCTCTTGCCAATAGGCAAACCGCTCTCCCTGCCGCACTTCACCCCGTAGCACCAGATTGGGATTATCGGTCGGGGCTGGTCTCGCCCCTCGGGCCGGGTAGCGCAGCAGCACTGTCGCCTGGCGATAGTCGTTAAAAATTTCTTGCCCGTAGATGGCTCGCAACGACTCATCAAGCCGTTCTACGGTGATGGGGTTGGCATGGTCGGACAGGCTAAAGCGCTCAGAACGAATCTGGCGAGGGTTTTGATCGGGCGCTACGCCACTGATGGGAAACACCGACGCTTGGAAAGTAAACCGCTGCCCAGGGGCAACTAGTCGGTTGATCGCCAGGCGCTCGTTGGGGCCAGGCCTAAGGGTGGGGTTGTTGCGAATCCACGACTCGGTTAGGTTCACCGTTTGCCCTGGCAGTGCCCAGCCGGGATGGGTAGTGAGCGCTAGGGCGGCAAGGGCTAGAGACCCGCTCTTTAGGGCGATGGCCCAAGGCACTTCCATCGGGAAGAGCGCACCCCTAAGACTACGTTTAAACCTCATCATCTGCCCTACCTCCCAAGGAACCCGTGCCCGATGATAACAACTCTGAGGCATAACGCATCACTTGAATGCTTGATTGAAAGCACGTGTAGCTAGAGCCATTTACCCTAGCGTGTCGCGATACTCGCCCAGCAGAGCAATGACCTGAGACAATCGACGTTGATTCTCAGAGGAGGGCTCAAGCAGATAGCTTAAGAATGCAAAATCTCGTTCAATTTCGACTGCAGCTCGGCGAGCCGCCTGTTCTTCTGCCGCAGCTCTTCGATTTCCTTCTGCTCGTTCTGCCGCAACTCTTCGTTGCTCTTCCTCAGCTCTTCGTTGCTCTTCCTCAGCTCTTCGTTGCTCTTCCTCAGCTCTTCGTTGCTCTTCCTCAGCCAGGCGGTCTGTTTCTCGATTTCGACGGTCCCACTCAATGCCGAAATTAGCCATCGCAGCCAGGAAGGCCGCCACAGTGAGTCGGTTACTCCAGACTCTGGGGTTGGCGATGAGGCCGAGGAAGGTAAAATCTTGCTCATTATAAAACCGCAGAAAGGCGATGCTGATTAGCAGCAGTGTGACCGTCGTGGCCGGGATTAGCGATAGAAAGTTGAGCCACGGAACCATGCGTGGATGTCTCTAGCTTAACGGATCAATAGGGTTGGATGCCCCTGCTAAACAGAATGCCCCGATGGAGGGGTTTCCACCGGGGCATTCTGCATTGGGCAGCGATCGGCTAGCCCGATCGGGGTTGAGGGTGGGCACTGCCCACCCTACAGGTTAATACTCGGGTACAGAAGCATCGACCTCTTGGCTCCAGGCGGTGATGCCGCCTTTCACATTGGTGCCCTCAATGCCGTGCTGCTTGAGAATGCCTAGGGCTTTGGCCGATCGCCCCCCCATCTTGCAGTGCACAATTAGCCGATGGCCGTTGAGCAGGCTCTTGACCTTGTCAACCCCGTCGCCATTCTCAATGTCGGGCAGAGGCACCAGCACCGAGCCGGGGATGCGGGCAATTTCGTACTCGTTAGGGTTGCGCACGTCGAGCAGCAGAACGTTATCGTCACCGCTATCGAGCACCTGTTTGAGTTCGGTGACGGTCATTTCGGAGATGTCAGCCAATTCCTTCTCTGCCTCCATACGCGCCTGGGGAATGCCGCAGAACTCTTCGTAGTCGATCAACTTATCGATCACCGGGCGTACGGGGTTGGGCCGTAGCTTCAGTTCTCTAAAGGTCATCTCCAAGGCATTGTAGAGCAGCAGTCGACCGCTGAGAGTGGTGCCCGTGCCCAAAATCACTTTGATGGTCTCGTTGGCTTGGATGACGCCAATGATGCCGGGCAGCACGCCCAGCACGCCGCCCTCGGCACAGGAGGGCACCAGCCCCGGCGGCGGCGGCTCGGGGTAGAGGTCGCGGTAGTTGGGGCCGTCTTGATAGTTAAAAACTGTGGCCTGCCCCTCAAAGCGAAAGATAGAGCCGTAGACGTTGGGCTTGCCCAGCAGCACGCAGGCGTCATTGACCAGGTAGCGGGTGGGGAAGTTGTCGGTGCCGTCAACCACGACGTCGTAGGGCTCGAAGATCCCCAGGGCATTCTCAGCGCTGAGGCGGGTTTCGTAGAGGTCAACCTGACAGTGGGGATTGATTTCGAGAATGCGGCTCTTGGCTGACTCGATTTTGGGCTTGCCCACCCACGACTCGCTGTGGATTACCTGGCGGTGGAGGTTCGACTGATCGACCGTGTCAAAGTCAACAATGCCGATGCGGCCAATGCCAGCGGCGGCCAGGTACAGCAGCAGCGGTGAACCCAATCCCCCAGTGCCCACGCAGAGCACGCTGGCGGCCTTGAGCTTCTTCTGCCCGTCGAGACCTACCTCCGGCAGAATGATGTGGCGGGAGTAGCGCTCGTACTCCTCTTTGGTGAGCTGAATGTCGTCCAGGTTTGGGTTGAGCATGGCCTCGGCAGAGAAACTGTGGCAGTAAAAACAAAAAACGGTCTGGGGCACGACCGTTTTTCACGTCTTTTCAGCTTAGGACAAGAATGGGGCTTTGTTGGCAGATGATCCAATCATTTTCACAGGCTCGGGCTCGAACTGGTTTTGGTCGTTGAGTCGCCAGCTTTTGAGATCGGCGACTTCGCCCTCGACCACAGACACAATCACGTAAGAATAGACGGGCCAGGCAAGGGTGCGATCGCACTCCGACGGCACTGCTACATGGTCGGGGTGCGAGTGAAATACGCCAATAATCTCCAGCCCTCGCTCCCGCGCCGTTCGCTGCACTGCCAGCATATCGGCGGGGTCGATCCAGTAGCGATCGTTCAGGCTGTGGTCTCCATCGCCTGCGGGGTCAGTGTAGTCCAGCAGCGAAGGCTCCCAGGCATTGTTTAGGGCGACAACCTCTACTACAGTGCGACAGTCGGCCTCGCCGGACGGCTCTTCCCCAGACCTACGCTGACCCACTAGCAGCCCACAGCATTCTTTGGGATAGCCAGCGACAGCCGCTTCGACTATGGCTTGGTAGCTGTCGACATCAAGGTAAAGATCAGCCATAGCACAGGAGAATTGCCAACACTGCCCCGTGCCTATTCTTCAACTGTTTCTGGAGTATCGCCAGTTGGGGTATCCAAGTTACTCACCGATCGCTCTAGCCGAGCCAGGGCGCGGTTGTATTCGAGCACAGCGGTTACCAAGTTGCCCTGGGCTTCAGTCAGATCTCGAATGGCGTTGATCACCTCTAGCTGGGTGCCCACCCCGGCATTGAACCGCAGGTTGGCCAATTCCAGCGCCTCCTCAGCCTGGTTGACGGCCACCGAGGCTGTGTCGATATTGGATTGGTTCGACACCAGGGTGTAGTAGGCTTCTTCGACCTGAACGCGAATGTCATTGCGGGCGTTCTCGAATTCCGACTCATCGGTTTCGATGTCGATTTCACTCTGGGCGGCGATCGCTCGAGCGGCCCCGCCGTCAAACAGCCGCCAGTTGAGCTGTGCCCCCACCGAAAACCCGTCGTCAATGCTCGACGATGCCCCCGACGACGACGTCAGCAAGCTCTGCGCCCCGTACTGGGCAAACACCCCCAGGTTGGGGCGCACCGCCGCCAGGCTGGCCTGACGCTGGGCATCGTTAAGCTCTCGCTCAACTAAGAACTGCTCCAGCTCGGCCCGGTTCTGGAAAGCCAGCACAATACTTTCCTCCAGCGAGAGAGGCCAGGCCCCGGCAATGTTGACGGCTAAAGTCGTCAGGTCGATCGAAGGCTGAATGTTGAGCCGCCGGGCCAGCTGGCGCTGGGAAATCTGTCGCTGGCTGATGGCCTGGGTCAGGGTTTGGCGCGCATTGGCCACCTGCACCTCGGCTTGCAGCACGTCAAAGCGAGTGCCGACCCCTACCTCTTCTCGCAGCTGGGTGTCGCGCAGGTTGCGCTCGGCGGCGTCTAAAAAGGCCTGGTTGATGCGAATTTGCTCAATGGCCTCCTGCACCGCGTAGTAGTCGGTGGTGGTATTCAGCCGCAGTTCTTCACGGGTTTGTTCCACCTGAAGTTCCGTAATTCGCACCTGGCGCTCGGCCGCCCGAATCCGAGCCGATCGCTCCCCCGAAAGACCCAGATCATAATCGGTGCGCAGGGTAGCGCCTGCGGTGGTGCTGGTCGAGTCGAACGTTCCCCCTCCCCCAGACGAAGATTGATTGCTGGTTTGCACATCGGCACCCAGATCTACGGTGGGCAGTTGGGTAGCCTGTTGAGCCCGCAGCCCCGCCTGGCTGCGCTCTAGCTGAAGCTGGGCCGCGCGCAGGGTCTCGCTGTTGCGATAGGCCAGATCGAGGGCCGTTTCGAGGGACAGCGGCTGGGTACCCAGAATTTCTACCTCCTCAGGCCGAGTGGGCACCAGCAGGGGGTTGGGGGTTGGGGTCAGGTAATCGGGCGGCGTGACAAAGCCCTGGTCGGTGGGGCGATCGGACTGGGGGATCAAAGGGCCATTCCCCGGTGAAGACGACGTGGTTTCGCCCGCCCCCAGAGGCTGAGCCTCTTCGCCAGGTTCTAGCCCTGGCTCGGTTGCCCCAGCGGCAGGGGAACCCTCCGGGACAACAACAGGGTCTGACGGCTCTAAGGCTTCAGTTTCGGCCTGGCTAACATTGATTTCCGAACCATCACCGGCTAGGGCACGAGGGGCGGGGGCGGCCAGCCCAGCAGCAGCCCAGCTAGATAGCGTAATGCCTAAGCTTAGCGATAGGAGACAGCGGCAATAGGAGTAAAGCATAGGCACCATGGGCTATCAGTAACGAGGTTAAGTCACCAACGGAAAAATGAAAATTTCTGCCACAGTTTTTTTAGCATATCGGCATCGGGCTTAAGTTAGGCCTGCCGCAGCCTGATCTATCCCCCTAGACAGAGACAAACCTATCTCAATAGAAAGAAGGATCAGCCACAAAATTTTCAGTCACCAGCTTAGCAAACTAAACGGTTTAGTACAATCACGATGGCGTCCAATAGCCAGCGGCGGGCTGTAAATCGGTGAAGCTGTCGTCCGGCAGAGCGCCACAGCAGGCTCGCACCAGAGCGTCGGTATCGTCTATGGGGATAACTGGGCAGCCAAGTCGCTGGCTGATTTCAGCCACACTGAGGTCGTCCAGAAACAGGGTATCTTTAGCGTCGCCCGAGTCGCTGGGCTTCAGCATCACTGTAGGCAGCAGCAGAGCATCGCCCAGAGAGCGATGCCGGGACGGCGGCCCATCCTGAGCCGGGCTGGGGACATCAGAACCATCGCGCAGCCCCAGCAACAGATCGTGGCCGGTCAGCAGACCCGTCACTGTCAGGTCTCGCCCCCAGTAGTCGCTGGCTAAGGCGGCTAGGCGCACCGTCAGCCCCTGGACGGTGTTGAGGCGATCGACGATGGGCTGGAAGGCGTGCCCGACCGCGTTGCCCACCACCCATGTCAGGGTTCGCGGTGGGCTGACGGTCTCCGGCAGGTAGTCATCCGCAGACTGCTGAAACGCTTTGAGAAACTGCCGAATCGACCCCACCCCGTTACCCAACTGGGGGTAGTCTTCATAGTGGCCCTCGTCGGGCACCTCTTGCTGGGCGATTAAAAACCACTCGTCGGCTAGCCACACAAAGTTGGTGCCAAACCGCCGCCGACAGTCTGCCTGAAACGCCTGCACCTGGGCGATCGCCTGTCGAGCCTGAGCCTGGGTCACTGGAGTTAGCTCATCCCCTGGCGGGCGAAACCGGGTTAGCCCTACGGGCACCACCGCCGCTGAGGCGACCGCAGGTACCTCCCCTTCGTGAAAGCGGGCTAGGTCTTGCAGGGTGGTGGCTAAGTGATCGCCATCGTTGATGCCGGGGCAGACCACCACCTGGGCATGAATTTGCAGCCGCTGGGCTTGAAACCAGGCCAGCTGATCGAGAATTTGCCCGGCTCGGGGGTTTTTCAGCAGGCGCGATCGCACCTCTGGCTCCGTGGCGTGCACTGACACATACAGAGGCGAAAGCCGCATCTGGGCGATGCGCTCCCACTCCTGGGGCAGCAGGTTGGTGAGGGTCAGATAGCTGCCGTAGAGAAAGCTCAGGCGGTAGTCGTCGTCTTTGAGGTAGAGGGTGCCGCGCTTGCCCGGAGGCTGCTGGTCAATAAAGCAAAAGGGACAGGCGTTGTTGCACTGCATCAGCCCATCAAAGAGGGCCGTTTCAAACTCTAGCCCCAGATCGTCGTCAATGTCTTTTTCAATCTCGACCCGGTGGGCTTTGCCCTTGGTGTCTAGCACCTCCAGGGTTAGGTCTTCATCGGCGCAGAGAAAGCGATAGTCAATTAAATCGCGCGGCGGCTGACCGTTGATCGCCACTAGGGCATCGCCGGGCTCAAAGCCAATCTCTTCGGCAATGGAGTCGGGCAGCACCCGGGTGATGCGGGCAGGGCGAATAGCCGAAGCAGCCATAGCTCAGGGAAGCCTTTGGGACGCAAAATGTGCCTTCCCATCTTAGATGTTTTGCATTTTTCCGGTGGCCAGCGCCAGCAAGATTGCCGCGCCAAACGCCAGGCGATACCACACAAAGACCCAGGTGCTGTGCTCCTTTAAGAACCGCAGCAGCCAGAAAATCGCCAGGTAAGACGACACTAGGGCGGCCATTAACCCGCCGATTAATGGGACTAGCCCAACGGCGCCCACCCCGCCTGCAAGCACTCCCTTTAGTTCCACCAGACCGGCCAGGGTGATGGCCGGAATGCCCAGCAAAAAGGAGAACCGGGCTGCCGTGGCCCGCTCCAGCCCCATGAACAGGCCAGCGGTCAGGGTAGATCCCGATCGCGACACCCCAGGAATCAGGGCCAGCGCTTGGGCAAATCCCATGGTTACGCCATCTTTGAGGGTCAGGGCCTCAAAGGTACGCTGACGGGTGCTGAACATCTCCGCTACCCCCAGCAGCAGCGCCATCACAATAGACACGATGGCAATGGTGGCGCTACTCCGCAGAGGCGAGTTATCAAAATCAGGGATGAAGGCTTTAATCAACAGCCCCCCCACCACAATCGGGAGAGTGCCTAATAAAATCCCTAGGCCGAGGCGAAAGTCTGGGGAGTTGTATTTGCCGCCGAGGGCCGCCTGAGCCATCCCGCCCACCACCTGACGCAGATCGGCCCAAAAATACCAGATCATTGCCGCAATGCTGCCCAGCTGAATGACCGCCGTAAAAGCTACCCCCGGATCTCCCCAGCCCAGCACTACCGGCACCATTTTGACGTGGGCGGTGCTGCTAATCGGCAAGAACTCCGTGAGCCCCTGCACAATACCAATGACAATGGCCTGAAACAGAGTGATAGGTGCCATCGCAGCGGTAGAAGCAGCCTCGCTTACCTGGGCTACTGGTACCTGGGCTACTGGAGCGGCCCAAGTCAGAGCCGAGACTAAGCTACCCATAACATTACTCATAAGTTATTGCGCATATAGACAACTGGCAGAACCGGTCAGTGAGCACAGTCTTCGCCCGGCCACAGGCCACAAAATCTCTAAATTGCCGCAGCGGGGAGATTCTCTTAAGATAAATACACCAATCAGGGTAACGACCTGGCCAGCCAACGGCGATCGTTAACTATTGTAGAGATTTGGTCATCGCTGTTTGCAGGGTTTTGACTTCTTCTTGCGGGCTTGATTAGCCGTGGGGTCAACTGTGAACTTGAAGAAAACCTTTAATACTGCGTTAACCATCGTCAATCCTCATCCAGTCTGCCCAATGCCCCCCTGGGGCATGCTATGTTAACAATGATTAACTAAATACTCAGAATTACCTTGAGTCTTTCCTATAGTTCTGCTTCAGTTAAGGGGATCTTGCCGCTGCTGGCTCTCGTACAGAGCTGGGCATTGCGGTCGACTCTCCAAATCAAGGTTTTTGGGGCAGCGCTTGGCTTGGTGATTCTGCCGGTGTTTGTACAGGCACCCCTGGTGCGCTACTTTCCTTGGGTGAGCCTGGCGATTACTCCCCTTTGGCTAGTGCTGGGGACGTGGCTCATGAAGCGGCCCCGCTGGAGCATTTGGGGCGATTTGATCGTTGGCTTTGGGTGGATCTGGCTGACGGGCTCGCTGTACTGGGGCTGGTTTCGATGGGATCCAGTGGTTCATTTGCCCATTGAAGCCCTGGGGTTGCCCATTGCGCTGGTGTGCCTGTACCAGGGCTGGGGGCGCGTGGGGAGCTACTTTTTTCTGGGGTCGTTGCTGGGCACTGCTATCACCGATCTCTACATCAATTGGATGCATCTGTTTCCCACCTGGCGGCAGCTGATGCTCACCAGTCCGGATGCAGCACCCTTAATATTGCGGGCCGCCAGCGCCACGCTTCAAACCGATGTGGCCGCCTGTCGGGCGGTGATTCTAGTCTTATTTTTACTGGTGGCTACCGCGATCGCCCTCAGTACCTCTCGACAGCTGGCCTGGTGGGCCTTTGGCGGAGCTGTGTTTAGCACGCTAGTTGTGGATGGTTTGTTCTTTCTAACGGCGGCTCTGGCTTAGGCTGAGCGCTGGGGCTAGCATCTCTGGCATAATGGGGTCAGCTCAGGGATATTTTGGGGTTGTCTGCCGCGATCGCAGCTGAGTTTTGAGCCGATTGCGCCCAATCATTCTTAGTTTGTGCCCATAGCATAATGTCGTGACTTCTTCTTCTGGCCCCTACCTTGCGCTTAAAACCAACTCCGGCGATCGCCAGCTCTCTCTGGTGGGCGGCGCCTGCTGGACGGTGGGGCGCGGCGACGACAACAATTTTGTGCTGCCCGACCGCTGGATTTCCCGCAACCACGCCATGCTTCAGGGCAGCGACAGTGGTCAGTTTTACCTGATCGATTTGGGCAGCCGCAACGGCACCTTTGTCAACGGGCGACGGGTCAGCGTGCCGGTCATTCTCCACGATGGCGACCTGCTGACCTTTGGTCAGACTGAATTCCGCTTTTTTTCGCCCGTCGATGCCTCTAGAGCAGCCGATGCTACTCTGGGTGGTGCCCGAAGCCAAGAAGCCACCGCCATGCTCCATGTGCGGCAGCTGATTTCGGTGATGGTGGTCGATATTCGCGACTTCACCGTACTGACCCGCCAAATCGACGAAAAAATTCTCTCCGAAGCCATTGGCACCTGGTTTCGCCGCGCCGGAGAAATCATTGGCCAGTACGGCAGCTGGGTCGATAAATACATTGGCGATGCGGTGATGACGGTGTGGGTACATGGCCCAGAGGGGGCCGACCAGGCCAGCATCGTAAAGATTTTGCAGGCGGTGAGCACCCTGGCCGAAATGACCAGCCAGCTTCACGAGCAGTTTCCGCTGCCGTTTCCACTGCGCATTGGGGCGGGCATCAACACCGGCTATGCCATGGTCGGCAATACTGGCAGCAGCGATCGCCCCGACTACACGGCCCTGGGCGATACTGTCAACGCAGCCTTTCGCCTCGAGTCAGCCACCAAGCCGCTGGGGCTAGACATCGCCATTGGCGAAACCACCTATGAATACCTGCAAAAAGCCGGGGTAGATGCCCCCTGTTTTAAGTGCTTTACCGTAGAGATGAAAGGCTACGAAGAGCCCATCAACACCCGTGCTGGCACCTTCGCCGACTTAAATAAGTTCTTGGCCAAGTCCTGTTGACCCCTGCTCACGGCGAAATGATGATTCGAGCGGAGCATCCGGCGGATATTGCGGCGATTTACCAGGTCAATGCGATCGCCTTTGGCCGCGAGCATGAGGCCAAGCTGGTTGCTCGGCTGCGGGGGTTGCCCCACACCCTATCGCTAGTGGCGGTGGTGGGGGATGCGATCGTGGGCCACATCTTCTTCAGTCCTGTCACTTTTGAAAACGTCAATCCAGAGAGCCCAATGGTTTTAGGCCTAGGGCCGGTGGCGGTGCAGCCAGAACACCAGCGCCAGGGCATTGGGACACAGCTCGTTCTCCAGGGGGTAGAACAGTGTCGTCAAATGGGCAGTAGAGCGATTGTGGTGCTGGGCGATCCACAGTTTTATGCCCGGTTTGGCTTTATTCCTGCTGAAGAAAGGGCGCTGCGGTGCGAGTACACGGTGCCCAATGGCGCATTTCGGGTGCTGGAACTGGAGCCGGGGGCGTTACAGAATTGCCGAGGGCTGGTGCGGTATCGCCCGGAGTTTGCGGACTGTGAGTAGGGGAAGGTTGGAAAGTTGGCAGGTTTGGGGGTTGGAGGCTTTGAAGGTTGAGGGACTGAGGGTTAGAACCTTTCAACCTTTTAACCTGCCAACCTTTTAACCTGCCAACCTGATAGATACCCCTAACTCACCCTGAAATTCAGAAAATTCTGCGATCGCTGTCGAAATGCCTCTCCCCCATTCGTTGTCATTACAGAAGGTCACCAAACACCTTCTAACACTCACCCAACTACGGAGTCTCAACTCATGCAGTACGCCATTCTGATCTACGAAACCGAGCAAGCCTTTGGCAACCGCACCGATGAAGCCGAGGCCGGGCCTTACTGGGGGGCCTACCAGGCCTACGCCGGAGCCCTCAAGGCAGCGGGCCTCGACACCAGTGGAGGCATTCTCCAACCGGGTCACACGGGCACCACCGTGCGCCTTAAGGAGGGCCAGCGCCAGGTGCAAGATGGCCCCTACGCCGACACCAAAGAGCAGCTCGGCGGTTTTATTCTGATTGATGTGCCCGACCTAGATGCTGCCCTCGACTGGGCGGCCCGCTGCCCAGCGGCAGGGTATGGGGCGGTGGAGGTGCGGCCCGTGCTGCCCGCCCCGGCGATGGCCTAATCCCATGACCGATGCTCGCCGAGTGGTAGAAACCACCGCCCGCGCCTCCTACGGTCGTTTGCTGGCCTATTTAGCTAGCCGATCGCGAGATGTAATGGCGGCGGAAGATGCCCTCGGCGATGCCTTTATGGCGGCGCTGCAAACCTGGCCAGCCCAAGGCACGCCGCCGAACCCGGAGGCCTGGCTACTGCTGGCGGCCAAACGGAAGCTAATCGACGGGGCGCGGCGCGGCAAAACCCAGGACAAGGTGGTGCACTGGCTAGAAACGGGCGGTCGCACCACTACCACCATGCCTGATCTAGAGGAGCTGACCTTTCCCGACGAGCGGCTGAAGCTGCTGTTTGTCTGCGCCCACCCGGCGATCGATGCCAGCATTCATACCCCGCTGATGCTGCAAACCATTCTGGGGCTCAATGCCCACCAAATTGCCTCAGCGTTTTTGGTGTCGCCCACCACCATGGGGCAGCGACTGGTGCGGGCTAAAGCCAAAATTCGCGATGCGGGCATTGCCTTTGAAATTCCTGAAGTTAAGGATCTGCCCGTCCGGCTACAGGCAGTGCTAGAAGCCATCTACGCTGTCTACACCCTGGGTTGGGACAATGTCGCCGGCAGTGATGCTCGCCACCAGGGACTGACGGAAGAGGCTATCTGGCTGGCTCACCTGTGTGTAGACCTCATGCCCGAGGAACCCGAGGCCAAGGGGCTGTTGGCCCTGATGCTGTTTTGCGAAGCCCGCGCCCAGGCCCGTCGCACCGCTGAGGGGGCCTACGTGCCGCTGTCGGAGCAAAATACCGAGCTGTGGTCGCAGGATATGCTGCACGAGGCCGAGCAGCACCTCAGGCAGGCAGCGGCAGCACAGCGTCTGGGCCGCTTTCAGCTAGAAGCGGCAATTCAATCGGCCCACATGCAGCGATCGCGTGGTCAAGCCCCCGACTGGGATGCGATCGTGCTGCTTTATGAGGGATTGCTCCAGATTGCGCCGACCCTGGGGGCCAGGGTAAGCCAGGCCGCTGCGATCGCCGAAGCACAAGGTTTCACCGCCAGCCTGCAAGCCCTAGAGACCATTCCCCCCGACGCCGTCAAAAACTACCAACCTTACTGGGCCTTAAAGGCTCACCTGTTGCACAACCTGAACCAAGCCGCCGCTGCAAAAGATGCCTACCAACGCGCGATCGGCCTTTCTGAGGATGCTGCCATCCGAGATTTTCTACTTGCGCGGCTCCGCCTGAGTCTGGGCTAACACTACCTCCCCCATCCTCGCGATCGCCCTCATCCCCATCTAAAATCGCAAATCCAAAATCCCCAATGGGGCTAAGATCGGTAGGCAACTTCCCCGCCAACCGCATGACAGCTTACTCCACTGCCCCCTTCAGCCCCGCCGAAATCGCCTCCGAAGGCATCAAACCCGAGGAGTACGACGACATTGTGCAGCGCCTGGGCCGCCACCCCAACCGCGCCGAGTTGGGTATGTTTGGGGTGATGTGGTCAGAGCACTGCTGCTACAAGAATTCGCGCCCACTGCTCAAGCAGTTCCCCACCGAGGGGCCACGGGTGCTGGTGGGGCCGGGGGAAAACGCGGGGGTGATCGATGCGGGCGATGGCCTGCGGGTAGCCTTCAAGATCGAGTCCCACAACCATCCTTCTGCGGTAGAACCCTTTCAGGGCGCAGCCACCGGGGTCGGTGGCATTCTGCGGGATATTTTCACCATGGGCGCACGGCCGATCGCCGTACTCAACTCCCTGCGATTTGGCGACTTAAACGACGCCCGCACCCGCCGCCTGTGCCAGGGCGTGGTGTCGGGCATTGCCCACTACGGCAACTGCTTTGGGGTGCCCACCGTAGGCGGTGAGGTGTACTTCGACGCCGCCTACAACGGCAACCCGCTGGTGAATGCTATGGCGATCGGCATTATGGAAACCGACGATATCGTCAAATCCGGCGCGGCAGGCCTCGGCAATCCGGTGGTGTACGTCGGTTCAACCACCGGGCGCGACGGCATGGGCGGGGCCAGTTTCGCCAGTGCCGAACTCACCGACGAGTCTGAAGCCAATCGCCCCGCTGTCCAGGTCGGCGATCCGTTTTTAGAAAAATCGCTAGTGGAAGCCTGTTTAGAGGCGTTTAAGACAGGGGCGATCGTCGCCGCCCAAGACATGGGGGCAGCAGGCCTCACCTGTTCCACCGCCGAGATGGCGGCTAAGGGCGGCGTCGGTATCGAGCTAGATCTAGACTTGATCCCGGTGCGCGAAACCGGCATGGTGCCCTACGAGTACCTGCTGTCTGAGTCCCAAGAGCGCATGCTGTTTGTGGTCGCCAAGGGCCGCGAAGCCGAGGTGATCGAAATCTTTGAGCGCTGGGGCCTCCACGCTGTGGTCGCGGGCACCGTCATTGCCGATCCCATTGTGCGGATTCTGTTCCAGGGGGATGTCGCTGCCGAAATTCCTGCCCTGGCTCTGTCAGAAAATACGCCCATCTACCACCGTGACTTGCTGCCAGAACCACCCGACTACGCCCAAAAAGCCTGGGCCTGGAGCGAAGACAGTCTGCCTCCCTGCTCTGCGGCGGGGATAGCGCTTCCTGAACTAGGCGAAACAACCTGGACGGGAGTTCTCCATCAGCTATTGAGCCAGCCCACGATCGCATCCAAAGCCTGGGTCTACCGCCAGTACGACCACCAGGTGCAAAATAACACCGTCCGCTACCCCGGCCAGGGCGACGCCGCCGTCATTCGCCTGCGTCCGTTGGAAGCGGTGCCGGGGTATCAGCCCGGAGCGGTGACCCGAGGGCTGGCCGCCACCGTAGACTGCAACGCCCGCTACGTATATCTGAATCCCTATGAAGGCGCTAAAGCCGCCGTGGCCGAAGCCGCCCGCAACCTCAGCTGCGTCGGTGCCCTGCCCCTGGCGGTGACGGATAATCTCAACTTTGGTAGCCCCGAAAAGCCCATCGGCTACTGGCAACTGGCCAATGCCTGCCGGGGCTTAGCCGACGCCTGCCGTGAGTTTGAGACCCCGGTGACCGGCGGCAATGTCTCCCTCTACAACGAAACCGTGGATAGCCAGGGCAATCCCCAGCCCATCTACCCAACCCCCGTAGTCGGCATGGTAGGGCTGATTGACGACCTGAGCCGCACCTGTGGCCAGGGCTGGCAGCAGGACGGAGATTTCATCTATCTATTAGGCATTCCGGTAGAGCAAACCACATCGACGGTGGTGGATGATCATCCCCTAATCACCCTGGGTGGGTCAGAGTACCTGGCAGGGGTTCATGGTCAGGCGACCGGGCATCCCCCCGCGATCGATATGGCGCTAGAGAAGCGGGTGCAGGCTGCTTGCCGCCACGGCATTGCCCAGGGATGGGTGCAATCGGCCCATGACTGTGCCGAGGGCGGGCTGGCCGTAGCGTTGGCAGAATCGTGCATTACGGGTCAGCAGGGGGCTACGATTCAGCTATCGCTAGAGGCCAGTCAAACCAGCCAGCGGTGGGATCGGCTGCTGTTTGGGGAAGGCGGCGCAAGAATTGTGGTCTCGGTGAGCCCTCAGCATCAGGCCCACTGGGAGGCCTACCTGAGCCATCATCTGGCGGGCGCGTGGCAATGGCTGGGCACCGTTCAGAGCGACACCTTGACGCTCGTTAGTCAAGACGGCCAAACCCTGATTGCTGAAGCGATCGCGCCCCTGACACAGACATGGAATACAGCCATTGAGCGACGGCTGGCAGGGGAGAGCTAGAACAGGCCGAGGACGTTCCGCAACAGCAGCGTGGGGCCGTGCCTGTCCGTACTTTATTGCAGCCCGAAAATCCTTTCTGCGTCGGGCCTTCGGAGCCGCCTAACGGGAATGCGGCAGGTGTTATGATCGCTCCATATGTTAAGGAACTATTAAATAGGTTAGGGAGGTTCGGTAGTTTCTAATACTGCTTCTAAATCCCTCACCCTATGATGAAGCTGGGCTCGCATTGAGGGCAAAATGCGGCAGCCAAATGTGTTGAGACGTTCTGCTCCTTTGCCATCGCGTTCCTAAAGCCACCCTGCACCACCCATGACGTTCCCTTCTAAATCTTTCCTAGACGAGTCCTGTGATTCCCTCCAGGATCACGGCGCCGATACTCGTTCCGAGTCGCTTCCCGATCGCCCCGATAAGCTCGAAGAAGCCTGCGGCATCTTTGGCCTCTACGCCCCCGACGAAGAGGTGGCTCGACTGGCTTACTTTGGTCTATTTGCCCTACAACATCGCGGTCAAGAGTCGGCAGGCATCGCCACCTTCGACGCGTCGGGTAGTCACTGCTACAAGCACATGGGCTTGGTGTCGCAGGTGTTTGACGACCAAATTCTGAAAGATCTGACAGGGCATATTGCGGTGGGGCATACCCGCTACTCCACTACCGGGTCGAGCCACGTGTGCAACGCTCAGCCTGCGGTGGTGCCCACCCGTTTGGGCAATCTGGCCCTGGCCCACAATGGCAACCTGGTCAACGCCGCCGACCTGCGTGAAGAGCTGATCGATCGCAACCACGATCTGATCACCACCACCGACTCTGAGATGATTGCCTTTGCCCTGGCCGAGGCCGTCAACGATGGGGCTGACTGGGTAAACGCGGCAGAGAAAGCCTTTAACCGCTGCTATGGGGCCTTTAGCCTAGTGATTGGCACCCCCAACGGCATTCTGGGTGCCCGTGACCAGCAAGGCATTCGTCCGCTGGTGTTAGGCGTGCTAGATCATGAGATTCCTGAGGTGGGGCAGCCCGCTCACTACGTGCTGGCCTCAGAGACCTGCGCCCTTGACATCATCGGGGCGACCTACGTACGCGATATTGAACCGGGCGAGCTGGTGTGGATTACCCCCGAGGGCATTAGCTCTCGGCAGTGGGCGGAGGCAACCCAGCGCAAGCTCTGCGTGTTTGAGATGATTTACTTCTCGCGGCCCGATAGCATTGTCAACGGCGAGAGTCTCTACAGCTATCGTCGCCGCCTGGGCCACCAACTGGCCAAAGAATCGCCCGCCGATGTGGATTTAGTCATGGCGGTGCCCGACTCTGGGGTGCCTGCGGCGATCGGTTTTTCGCAACAGTCCAAAATTCCCTACGCGGAGGGGCTGATTAAAAACCGCTATGTGGGGCGCACCTTTATTCAGCCCACCCAGTCGATGCGGGAAGTAGGCATTCGCATGAAGCTCAACCCCCTCAAGGACGTGCTGGAGGGCAAGCGAATTTTGATTGTGGATGACTCGATTGTGCGGGGCACCACCAGCCGCAAGATCGTGCAGGCGCTGCGGGATGCTGGGGCGACCGAAGTACACATGCGGATTTCGTCGCCGCCGGTCACTCACCCCTGTTTCTATGGCATCGACACCGACAACCAAGATCAGCTGATTGCGGCCACCAAGTCCCTAGAAGAAATTGCTGATCAAATCAATGTGGACTCATTAGCCTACTTGAGCTGGAAAGGTATGCTGGAAGCCACTCATCAGGAGCCTGGCAGCTTCTGCTCTGCCTGCTTTACGGGCAAATATCCGGTGGAAATTCCTGAACCCTTTAAACGGGCCAAGCTCAAGTTTGAGGCTAAAGAGCCGGTGGCCACCTAGGGATCGCTCTAGCTGACGCAGGCCAGGGCGATCCGCCAGTCTTCGCCCTGTTTTTGTACCCGCAGAGAACGACATTTGGCCAAAAATTTTGGCAGGCCTTTGGGCTCACCGATGCGTTTTAGCGCTGCGCTCATAGACTCTTGGTGAACGTGGGCAAAGTAGGCTGCCAGTACCGCTAGGCGAATTTGGCCGTCGGGCTGCCCGGATGACAGGCTCCAGAGGAGTTTGATGATGGCCTGCTCAAGGGTTTGGGCGTCGGTAATGGGTAAGAGCACCGGGGGGAGACCCTCGGGGAGTAGGGGGGTGGGGATATCCGCAGTCTGCGGGGCCGGGGTATTGTCGTTGGTAGCGGCCTTGAGAGTGACAACGATCTGCTTGCTGTCAGGCAAAGGGGAAAGGACAAAGGCGGTGTGGGCTTTGAGAAACTGCCCCAGGGTCTTGTAGCCCGAGTTAGCCTGGAGGGCCTCGTTGGCGGAGAGGTGGTGGCGATCGCGAAACAGCTTGCCCAGATGGCCAATGGTAATCGGCTGGTCGGGCTGATCCTGGTGGGCTTGGGCCAGCAGTTGTTTGAGCGATCGCCCCGTTTCTGCCAAAGTGGGCACCTTGATCACCTGCTGAGCTGACCCGGTGGCCGACTCAGCCCCCTCAGCTGAGTCGAAGTAAACCTTTTGGGTGGTTTGCTGAGCTAGATTGAGCACCTCGAACCAGCCGTTGTGGCGGTGGCTAACGCGATAGACGCTGACCCCCAGGCTGAGCAACGCATAACTCAGATGCAGCAGATCGGTATCCGCAGAGCAGACAAACACCTCGCGGATCGACGGATTGCGGAGGGTAATTAGGGAGGTATCTACGGCCATTTTGATGTCGGCGCTATTTTTGCCCGAAGGCACATGCACCATTTGGTAGCCCCGCAGGTACAGCTCGCGATCGCGCCGACCCAGCTTGCGCCAGTTACCAAAGGCCAAACGATGCCGAAGGGGATATCGACCCACGGTTTGCAGGAATGCCTCCAGTCCCTTGGGCGGGTTCATGTTTTCGGCATCCACCAGCAGAAGCCCGACCCAGGGAAGGTTAGAGGGTTTGTCCTGGGGGAATTGCTTAGGGAGGGTGGGGGAGGTAGGGGAGAGGGGGGCGATTCGCGAAGCGAACCGTACCGGAATCGCTAATCGCTGCACCTGCTGTAAAACTTGGCGGTAGGGTTTAGAGCCTTTGAAGGCAGGAATAAACAGCTTTTCTAGAATCCGCTCGACCGCCCTCAGCAGATCTGGCACAGTGGACGGCTGCTCCAGCAGGGTCGTTAGCTTGGCGATTTGCCCTTCGGCAGAGGTGGTTTGCAACCACGTTCTGCCAGCCTCTGTCAGCAGATCCGCTCTCTGCTGCTGGGTTTTGAGGAGTGCGGCACACAGGCAACGAGCCATTTTCTCACTGCGCTCTGGGTTAGGCGGCTCAGGGAAGCGAGTCATCTCGGTGACACTAAGAAATTAATGGCTTAGTCTACACGATAGAAAATTAATCCTGCTCCAAGGATGGTGACGGGAGCGATCGCGGTTAGGCTCCCCCTGTTTCCCTGGCTCTATGCCGCCGCTGGGCTAAGCGGGGTAAACTTCAGCATGTCTAGGCATGTGCTGTAGTGAACGATATCTACACTGGCGTATATGGAGCGCTGACACCATGGGCAAGGGCAGAATCGAAGCCTTTAGCGACGGCGTGCTCGCCATCATCATCACGATTATGGTGCTAGAGCTAAAAATACCCCACGAGGCTGAGTTGACGGCGCTGCAACCGCTGATTCCAGTTTTTTTGAGCTACGTGCTGAGCTTTGTCTACATCGGTATCTACTGGAACAACCACCACCATCTGCTGCAGGCGGTGCGCCAGGTGAATGGCAATGTGCTGTGGGCCAACCTGCATCTGCTGTTTTGGCTATCGCTGATTCCCTTTGTGACGGGGTGGACCGGGGAAAACCACTTTGCGGCGCTGCCGGTGGCGTTTTACGGTGGGGTGCTCATGGCGGCTGCGATCGCCTACTATATCCTCTGTCGAACGCTAATTGCCTGCGAGGGTCGCGACTCTGCCCTGGCGATCGCGGTGGGCCGCGACTGGAAAGGCAAAATTTCGGTGGTGATCTATGCGATCGCCATTCCCCTCGCCTTCCTCAAATCTTGGCTGTCCCTACTGCTCTATGTCTGCGTCGCCATCATGTGGCTGATCCCCGATCGCCGCATCGAAAGAGCGCTGACCTCCTAACCTGACACCGTCTAAGGTTCTTCAAAAGATATCTAGATCTTCCTAGCTCACACAGGCCAACGCTACCCGCCAATCTTTGTCATGCTTTTGAAGGCGCAGGGATCGGCACTTAGCGAAAAACTTTGGCAGACCTTTGGGTTCTCCAATCCGCTTCAGCACCTTGCTCAGGGGTTCCTTGTGGACTTGGGCAAAGGCTATTCCTAAAGCTGAGAGGCTGACCTGGCTACCAGACTGGCCAGAAGACAAACTCCACAAGAGTTTGACTAGAGCCTGCTCTAGGGTGTGGGCATCGGTAATTTTCTTAGGGGCGGCTCCAGGGGGACTGGGCTGACTGCCCTGATCAACTATGGCTGGCTCTGAAGCAGGTGCCTTCAATCTCACCTCCATGTGCTGACCATCGGGCAAAGGCGATAGCTCAAACGCATCATGGGCTGCGAGAAACTGCTTCAGAGTCTTGTAGTCAGAGTTGGCTTGAAGCGCCTGGTTAGCAGCAATCTGATTGCGCTGGCGAAAGAGTGTGCCTAACCGACCAATGGTGATAGGTTGGCCTGGGTTAGCCTGCTGCTCTTGCAGAATCAAGATTTTGAGCCATCGCTGCATCTGGGCTACGGTAGGGACTGTGGCAGGCCCAGGGTTTTCTACTGCCTGGTTCTCAGGGGCATTGGCAGTCTCAGGTAATGGATCATCCTTGGTCGGAGCACTCCCTTCGGCCTCTTTACCCACCTGGGGCAAATGAAATACATGAGTGGTCTGGTTGGCAATATTGAGAACATCAAAGCAGTCTTGGCGGCGGCTAACGCGATAGGGGATAACCCCCAAATTGAGAAGCGTGTGGCCCAAGTGCAGCAAGTCGGTGTCGGTAGAGCAGATAAACACCTCACGAACAGAGGGATTCCAAAGAGAGATTAATGATGCATCCAGGGACATTTTGATATCTGCACTGTTTTTACCGGGAGGGACATGCACCATGTGATATCCCCGCTGGTAAAACTCCCGATCGCGTCCACCCAGATTGCGCCAATTGCCAAAGGCAAGCCGGTGGCGGATGGGATACTGACCCAGATCTTGCAAAAAGGCTTCTAGCTCCTTAGGCGGGGTCATATTTTCGGCATCAACCAGTAAGAGCCCTGCCCATCCAGAGTTTAGGGAATTCTCATACTCTCGGTTGCCCTGGCTGCCTTCAGCCGGTTTTGTCTCTCCCATAAACGGCGTAGCGGGCAGGGTGGCCCTCGCCGCGATTAGCCCTTAACCCGTTGCACAACTTGGCTATGGCTCTTAGAGCCCTGAAAAGCGGGGATAAAGAACTTGTCCAGAACGTGGTCAACAGCCTTAAGCAGAGCCGGAACATCGGTCTGTCTGTGAAGCAGCGCGGTAATTTTGGCTGTTTGTGCCTCTTGAGAGGCCGTCTTTAACCAATGGCTACAGGCTTCGGTAAGCAGTTTAGAGTTTTGTGTTTGAGCTGTAACCAGCGTGGTGGTGAGTAGTCGGCTTATCTCTTCACATAGAGCTAGGTTGGGTAACTCAGGAGAGCGAGTCATACTGGCGGGCCTAAGAGTCAATGTTTGAAATTACACAACGCCCGATGAACTTTCCCAAAATCCAAAGGTACGGTTTCCCTGCCCTAGGGTGCCCAGTTTTCCAACTAATGGGGCTGACTCTCCTGAAGCACCTGGGCCAGGGTCAGGTCTAATTCTGGAAACGTGGGGGACGCGATCGCTTCATTCCCGCGAAAGAGTGCCACCTGATATTCCCCCTCTACCCACTGGTAGACCGAAAACGTGGGCTGCTTGGGTGTGCCGATGTAGCGTCGTCCGCCTAACCCTAGGTAGTCCACAATCCAAAATTCTGGGATGCCCATTTCTTCGTAGTCTGCGGCTTTGCGCTGGTAGTCATCGCGCCAGTTTGTGCTGACAATTTCGACCACCAAGGGCATTGATTCTCCCTGCGTCAGGGTAGATTCTCGCTGCCAGCGGGGCTCGTGTTTGAGCTGGGCAGAGTCAACTACAACCACATCGGGTAAGTAGCCTGACTGTTCGCTAAAGGGTTTAACCGTGCAGCTTTTAGGGATAAAGTAGGGCAGCGCCAGTCGGGCAATTTCCACCGCTAGCCGACCATTCAAATAGCCGCCCACCTGCTCGTGAACTCCAGTTGGTTTCACGTCTTGCACCCTGCCGTTGATCAGTTCGTAGCGGCCCTGTTCTGGGTACCAGGCAATGAACTCATCAAAAGTAGTGACCTGGGGAACAGCCTGCACCATCGTGGTCTACCAGCACCAAACTGCCCCCAGTCTAACCCACTAGAACGTAGGTTTCTAAGGCGTTTCTGCCGTCAGCACCGGCTCTGGGGCAGCCACATTGAGCACCGGGTTTTGAGGGAAGAACCCATGGGACATAATCTTAAACCCGGTCTTGTGGACGGTCATGATCGGCCATTCCTCCGGACGGGGAATGTGGGTAACCCCTTGGGTGTACCAGAGCACCACATCTTCACCGGCTAGCGGCTCATCGTCAGCTACCCACTCAGGCAAGCCTTGGCTAGGTAGGCTCTGGTTGGGATAGTCACCCGCCGCGTACAGCTCGCTGGGCTTGTACTGGGTCACCCACAGGTGGTGCCCAGCAAACTCGCCCCGCTGCCGCACGTTCGACTCTGCTGCGGGGAAGAAGGCAGAATTGCTACCGGGCATCAGCATGTATGCGGCGGGCATGCCCAGCTCATTCTCCTTGCCCCCCATCACCATCCAGGTACGGCTGTTGGCCATACTCATGTCGCGCACGGCTTTAGCTTCGGAGGCGAGCGGGGTCGTCTCCATGGCGAAGGCGTTGCCGTAGGGGTTGCTGTTCCCCTGGGGCACGGTCGCCACATTCATCTCAGCCACGCTGTTGGTGGGGCCATCCACATCAAAGTCGAGGCGAAAGTTGAGGAAGTGCTGGTGATTGACGGCCACGACGTTGGGCGCAACCAAGTGACCCAGGTGATCGTGGGTTTCGGTCACATCTTCGGTGGCCTTGACCAGCATGATACCGGTGAGGTCGGTCTGCTCTTCGAGGGTGCCATCTTCGTGGAAAATCCAGCTAATGGCATAGTCGTAGTTGCCGATCGCCGCCACGGTAGTCATCACCAGCTCGCGGCTGCGCCGCCCCTCATGGGTGTCGCTATTAAAATCGTAGTGTCGCCAGAGAATGCCGCCGTCGCGCTCGTAGAGAGCGATCACATCTTCTAGCACGGTGGGTTCGCCCAGGTCGTCGGCCATCAGAGCGTCCAACAGCACTGCATTTTGGGGCACCTCGTTACCCAGATACATGGTGGTCGAGAGCCAGCCAAAACGGTACTCGCCCACGTCAAAGGCGCTCTTCACCGCCCATGTGGGGCCGGTTTCGGCATAGGGCACCACCATCTCTGACAGGCCAGCCCGGTAGAGAATGGGCCGTTCGACCTCGTCCTTGGCGTAGGTGACTTGGTAGAGAGTCAGCCCCTCGCGGGGGTGCAAAATGTAGCGAAATTTCCAGTTTTGCCAGGTGACCGTGTTGCCGTCTAGCCCGAAGGTCTTGCCATCGGGCTGCTGAATCGTCAGCGCCTTAGGGGAGGGCTGAAGCGGCGCGGTAGTCTCTTCGTCGTAGTCAAAGTTCGCCTTTGAGAAGGGCTGGGCACCGGTATCAACTACATCCATGACTTCGCGATCGGTGAGGTTGACCACCACCATGAGCCCTTCAATGGGGGCACCGTAGTAGTTGACGTAGTTGGGCTGATAGTAGGTATAGCCACGCATCAGTCGCTTGCCGCTGGCGCGCTCGGCGGGGCTGAGCATGCCCGGTGCCCAACCATCGACCACGGCGCTTTCAAAGTCGGTAATGCCGCGATTGGTCATCGCGGCCTGCCAGCGGGGGTCGGCCTTGGCCAGCTCACTCAGCACTTCAAAGTCTTCGTCGAGAATGGCGGGCTGCACGCCAGAGATCTCGTCCCATGCGGTGAGTTCGGCGGTGGTCAAATCGACCACGGCTTCGTAGGTGATATTTTTCACCGGCTCTAGCACCACCACAAAGGCGGCGCGGGGTACTGCGTCTCCTGGCTGGAAGGCCCATACCAAGGTTTTATCCGGTTCTTGCAGCGAAATATTGGGGAATCGAGCCTCCTCTGACAGGGGATGGGCGGCCTTAACCACCGCCACCGCCGTCTGAATTTCGTCAGCGGTCAGTGGATCGAGGGGATGGGGGGGCGACTGGGCCGGGGCCGGACGCAGGGTGAGGGTGGCGATGAGAACCAAGGCGATCGCACTCACCCACACATACCTCAGCCCCTTTGCTCGCCAACCCCTAGGAAAACTCTTCACGGCCTTGATCTCTGCCCACCGGGCGCTACAGAAACCCCGCAGGGTATCCGAGCAAACCCCTGCTGAAAGCCGACTCTAGCCCAATTGCTCTAAACAGATTGCCGTATAAACTACCGCCAAGGAAATTCTTGGACTGTCTAAGCCTTGAAACCTAGCCAGTGCTTAAGTACCCGCCACCGATGGGCGTGGGTGGGCAGCCGCAGCCAGTAGGCCCAGCGGCGCGAAACAGCTCCCAAGCGCCCCGTGATGCACAGCCCAAACCCGCACACCACAGCTTCCCCCTGGCCGAGGGTGAGCATATCGCCCAGATGGTTGTAAAAAAAGGGTTTGAGGGGGCGCTTGGCGATCAGCGCAAGCAGATTGTGGGCGACCGCAGGACCAGCCTGGTAGGCGGCCTGGGCCGTGGTGGGGGCGCGATCGCGTCCGGGAGCGGGCATAGCGGCCATATCCCCCAGCACAAACACGTTGGGATGATCGACCAACTGTAGGGTGGGGCGCACTGGGCATTGGCCAAAGAGAGTCGGCTTCAGTTGGTTGCTACCAAGCCACGATCGCGGCACCGTACCCACGGTCCACAGGGTGATATCAGCCTGGCAGTGGCGAATTTGACCGTCGTAGCCAAAGGTCAACCCGCTGGCATCGACCGACTCGATCGCAGCATCCAGATAGACCGCTATTCCCCGTTTGGCCAAGGCCCGTGCCGCCGCCCGCTGGATGCGTTCGGGGTACGATCGCAGAATTTCGCCCCGCCGATCGACCACGGTAACGTGGCCTCGGCTGCCAAGGCGATCGCTCAGTTTGCAGGCCAGCTCTACGCCGCTGGGGCCAGCCCCGGCCACCACCACCCGCACCTGGGGAGATTGTTCGAGGTCGTTTAATCGTCGCTCTAGCTGTTCAGCATCCTGCAAGGTGTTAAATGGCAGCGTATGGGTCTGGCTGCCGGGGGTAGCGGGTGGTCGCATTTGGCTACCGAGTGCCACCACTAAATAGTCGTAAGGGATTGGTTCACCGTGGCGCAGGGTGACGCGCTGCTGCGCCATGTCAATGTGCTCGGCCCAGTCCTGGCGCAAGTTAACGACAGTGTGTTTGAGCAACTCTCGGTAGGCGGGGGCGATCTCCCAGGGGGCCAGTTCCTGGGTGAGCAATTCGTAGAGCAGCGGGGTAAAGTTGAAGCGATCGCGCGGCTCAACCAGGGTGATGTGGATGGGCCGGGGCGATTTTTTCAGCCCCTGGTGTAGAGCCAGCGCGCAGTACAGCCCGCCAAAGCCACCGCCCAAAATGCAGACTCGCACAGCGCCAGTCACAGATTCTGAGTTAGCAGAGATAGCACGCTTCGCAGGCATAGGTGAAGAAACGCGGGGGCTGTGCCAAGGGTGCCCAGCTTACTGCACAATAGCGCTAGGTGGCCCCGGCTACTCGTCACCGTTACGGCTCATCTATGTCTGAGTTTTACCAGGGCTGCCTATCACCTGCCATCGACCTTTGGCTGCTCGCCACCGAAACCCTGGAGCCGACGGTACAAGCAGCCCTTAAAGCCTGTCTATCGCCTACAGAACGGGCTCAGCTACAGCACATCCACCGGCCTGTGGCCCAGCACCAATTTCTGACCAGTCGCGGCTGCCTACGCTATTTGCTTAGCCGCTACACTGGCCAAACGCCAGCCGCGCTTACCTTTGCCTACGGCCCTAAGGGCAAGCCAGAACTCAGCCCAGATGGCGATCAACCCTTTCCACCGCCACGGTTCAACCTGTCCCACAGCAGGCAGCGGCTGCTGGTGGCCATTAGCACCGCCGATGACGTGAGCGCGATCGGGGTAGATATCGAAGCCCTACGATCGGTGAAACAGCTGTTAGGCCTCTGTCGCCGCTACCTCACAGCCACCGAGGCCGAAACCGTGCTCACCCTGCCGCACCCCCAGGCCGACCATCGCTTTTTGCGCTACTGGACGGGTAAAGAAGCCTGGCTAAAATCCTTTGGCATGGGCATAGCCGACTCCATGCAGACCCTAGAGTTACGCTTAGAAACTCCAGATCTGACCTTGATGCCGACTGCGGTGAACGTGGTGACGGCACCGAAGTCAGCCCATCCAGGTCAGCTCTATCAGTGGTACCCAGGGCCAGGCTACGTGGGTGCGATCGCCGTTCAAGCTCCTCACCTAGGGCCAGAGCAGTTGCACCTTTGGCCAACGACCCCCGCTGCCGTCCTAGCCGGGGACTGGCCTAGCTAGAGCTAACCTCAGATCGCCTCCCCTGCCTAGGTGTCGCCCGGATTGGGAATCCCTAGGGGCAAAAGGGTGTCATCGTGGTTCCACGAAATATCGGGCATGCTGAGCGAGGCTTCCCGCAGGGCCACCTCCCAGTGCTTCCGCATTTTGATCAGGTAAGGATCCCCTGCCTGAAACTTTGCCCGATGGCGAATTTCAAAGCTGTCGGTCTGGTACATGGCCATATGAATCGGCGGCCCCACCGACAGGTTCGATCGCATGGTCGAGTCAATCGATAGCAGGGCGCACTTGGCCACCGCATCGAGGGGCACGTCAAACCCCAGGGTGCGATCGAGGATGGGCTTGCCGTACTTGGTTTCGCCAATCTGCAAAAATGGTGTCTCGGGGGTGGCTTTGATGCAGTTGCCCTGGCTGTAGATTAAAAACAGCTCTGGCAGCTCCCCCTGCACCTGCCCCCCCAGCAAAAAGCTGCACTTAAAATCAATTTTGTCCTGGGCCAGCCAGGCGCGATCGGCCTCCTGCAGGGTGCGAATTTGCTCCCCCAGGTGGCGAGCTATGTCGTAGAGGCTGTGCAGGCTGTGCAGATTGGGCTCGCGATCGTGCTTAATATCTTGCTCTAGCTTATGCACCACCGCCTGGGTAATCGACAGGTTGCCCGAAGTACAGAGCAAAATGACGCGATCGCCCGGCTTAGAAAAATCAAACAGCTTGCGGTACGACGAAATATAGTCAACCCCAGCATTGGTTCTAGAGTCGGCAGCCAGCACCAACCCTTCCTTCACCAAAATACCTAAACAGTAGGTCATGGGTTTCCAACGGTACGTCATGGCGGCCTCGTAGCCCATAGGTTTAGGCTGCCGCAACCTATAAAAACCGCAAAAAAGCGCCGGTTAACCCAGCGCCCTAAGAATACACCTAATTCCCATGGCCCGGCCCGCTGTCCCTTAAGCCAGCGAAACAGCGACCAAGCGCAACAGCCCCCAACCGCGACCTTACGATCCGGTTTGCTTGCTAGAGGTTTGAATGTACAGAATTAGCAGAAAAACCGTCGGTACCAGAACAAAGAGAATGCTGGCTACAAAACCAAGCTTATTGACTTCCATCAGTGCTTGCCTCTACTACTCTCAACCCAACAACGTCGCATCGAGCGTCTAACGCTAGCAATCCTTGCCCTTGTCAAGCCTGTTTTAGCCCAACTCGCCCAAGACTCACTGCACCAGAGACCCAACGACTTCAGAATATCACTCTACCCGATGAGAATGCAGCGCCAACCCAGAGCCCTTCGCTATGCTCACCAATCAGAGCTAAGCGCTCTTCGAAGCCTGGGTAGATGCCTTGGCCTTGCGGTTGGGCTTCGTAACCACTGAAACCGGGCCGTGCACCGTAGTCTGACAGGCCAATCGGCAGCTCTCAGGCCACTTCTTTAACTTGCGCTCTTCCACCTGGGTGCGGGGCGAAAGGTTTTCGCCCCCCGCCACCACATCGACGACGCAGGTGCCGCACTGGCCGTAGCCGCCGCAGTTCATCAGCTTGCCGCTGAACGTATAGATGTCAATGCGATTTTCTAAGGCCTTAAAACGCAGGTTGGCCCCATCGGCAACGACAATCTCGGTGTCTTCGTTAACAAACTTAACATTAGCCATTGAGGGAATCTCCTTCGCGTTCAGCGTCGTTAGCAGCGGTAAATCAGGCCTTTAGCCGCTGGGGCGAGGTGTCTCTGAATCGTAACCCTCGCGATCGCCCTCGGCTAAAGCCCAAGCTAGTTGCGAGAGAAATTGGGACTAGTTACACTTCGTTAAGTAATTTCATTGTTACATCTCATCTGTACCAAATGATTCCGCATCCAACAATGACGTAGCCCCTCAGGCAACGGCGGGATGCCGGGGCAATTGGAGCAATACTGAGAGCCTGATTCTGATAGGCTAATCAGTACTGGCATGCTTAAGACAATTCCCAAAACAACATTGTTTTACCTAGAGGAGGAGCGTAGTCAATGGGACTACCCTGGTACCGGGTACACACGGTCGTCGTTAACGATCCCGGGCGACTGATTGCTGTACACCTAATGCATACGGCCCTGGTAGCTGGCTGGGCCGGCTCGATGGCTCTCTTTGAACTGTCCACCTTTGACCCCAGCGACCCCGTGCTGAACCCCATGTGGCGGCAGGGTATGTTTGTTCTACCCTTTATGGCCCGACTGGGCGTAACTCAGTCGTGGGGCGGCTGGAGCGTAACTGGCGCATCCGCCGGAAACCCTGGCTTCTGGTCCTTTGAGGGCGTGGCTGCGGCTCACATCGTGCTGGCCGGGCTGCTATTTTTAGCCGCCTGCTGGCACTGGGTCTTTTGGGATCTAGACCTATTCCGCGATCCTCGTACCGGGGAACCGGCGCTGGATCTGCCCAAGATGTTTGGCATTCACCTATTTCTATCGGGTCTCCTTTGCTTTGGCTTTGGTGCTTTCCACCTGACCGGCCTCTGGGGGCCTGGCATGTGGGTATCTGACCCCTACGGTCTCACTGGCCACGTGCAGGGGGTCGCCCCCGAGTGGGGTTCCGCAGGCTTTAACCCCTTCAACCCTGGCGGTATTGTGGCTCACCACATCGCCGCCGGCATTGTGGGCATTATTGCTGGCTTGTTTCACCTGACGGTGCGCCCGCCGCAGCGCCTCTACAAGGCACTGCGCATGGGTAACATCGAGACGGTGCTGTCTAGCAGTATCGCAGCGGTGTTTTTTGCGGCCTTTGTGGTGGCAGGCACGATGTGGTACGGCAGTGCCGCTACCCCCATCGAGCTGTTTGGCCCCACCCGCTACCAGTGGGATGGCGACTACTTCAAGCAAGAGATTCAGCGTCGGGTGCAGGCCGATGTCAACGCCGGGTACTCCCTGGCCGACGCCTACGCCGGTATTCCTGAGAAACTGGCTTTCTACGACTACGTGGGCAACAGCCCTGCTAAGGGCGGTTTGTTCCGGGTTGGCCCCATGGTTCAAGGCGATGGTATCGCCGAGGGCTGGCTGGGTCATCCGGTCTTCGAAGATAAGGAAGGGCGCGAACTGTTTGTGCGTCGTCTGCCCAACTTCTTCGAGACCTTCCCCGTGGTGCTGGTCGATAAGGATGGCGTCGTTCGCGCTGACATTCCCTTCCGTCGGGCTGAATCGAAGTACAGCTTTGAGCAGACTGGCGTAACTGCGACCTTCTACGGCGGTGAACTCGGCGGTCAAACGATCTCTGAGCCTGCCCTAGTGAAGCGCTACGCCCGCAAGGCGCAGCTGGGTGAACCCTTCGAGTTCGACCGCGAAACCCTCGGCTCTGACGGGGTGTTCCGCACGAGCACTCGGGGCTGGTTTACCTACGGTCACGCGGTGTTTGCGCTGCTGTTTTTCTTTGGTCACATCTGGCACGGGGCTCGTACCCTGTTCCGCGATGTGTTTGCGGGTGTCGATCCCGACCTGTCCCCCGAGCAGGTGGAATGGGGTTTCTTCGCGAAGGTGGGCGATACCACCACTCGTAAAGAAGAAACGGTTTAGTTTCGCGTGAGTTAAGGTGCCCGGCGGTGATTGTAAAACATCATCCGTCGGGCACGTTACATCTAATCTTTGTAAACTAAAGACAACCCGGTTGAGATAGGAGCCTTTTTCACCATGGAAGCTGTCGCTTACATCTTCATTTTTGCCTGCATCATTGGCACCCTGTTCTTTGCGATCGCCTTTCGCGAACCCCCCCGTATTTCTAAGGACTAGTCCTGTCGGGCTATGCCTTTAGACCGATGATGGGTTGAGGTTTACGCAAATTTGACGGGACTTTTGAGCCATTTCGATTGTTTTCTCACAATTTAATTAATATAGAGGCAAGCCTTTCCGCTAATGGGAAGGTTTGCCTTTATTTTTCCCGGCTGCAAGGGCTCTAAAGCACTGTGGCTGGGTTCTTTTCTCCCATTGGGAGTGTGTCTATGCATTGCCCGTTCTGTCAGCATCTGAACAACCGAGTCTTAGAATCGCGATCGGCGGAAGCGGGACGCAGTATTCGCAGGCGGCGAGAGTGTCTGCAGTGTGAGCGACGATTCACGACCTATGAACGCATTGAGTATGTGCCCGTTACAGTCATCAAGCGCAGCGAAGACCGAGAACTGTTTGAGCGCTCCAAGGTGCTGCGGGGCATTGTGCGGGCCTGCGAAAAAACTCCGGTGTCGTCCCTGGCCATGGAGGCGATCGTCGATGACATTGAAGCCGAACTTCAGCAGCGGGCCACCCGCGAGGTGAGCAGCGCCGAAATTGGCGACATGGTGCTGGCCAAGCTCCAGGCCATGAATGAGGTAGCCTTTGTGCGGTTCGCCTCGGTGTATCGTCAGTTTCAGGGCATTCGCGATTTTGCAGAAACGTTGAGCCAGCTTCAGGATGACCGGGGCGATCGCCCCATGGGTAACCCCGAGAATGGTCAGTCCTCCACCTACGTAGTTTCTGCTCAATCGCTATAAGCTAGTATTGGCAGCGAGTTTGAGGCCAAACCTCAACCAATCCTAGCGACGTAGATCAACAACACCGCCTCTTCGGCTATAATTTTAATCCTGTGGGTTTATCGGGCTGTCTATGTCGGCACGCTGCTGCGTGGGGGCTGGCTGTCACATATCTGAGTTGATTGTTTTGTACGTCTACACGGAAACCGCAGTATTACGGAGAAATAATAGGACAACACTAGCATGCTCAATCAGGACGTAAAGGACGCTGACATCGGGTTTACACACGAAGACTTTGCCGCACTTTTAGACAAGTACGACTATCACTTCAACCCAGGCGATACGGTTTCTGGTACCGTGTTTAGCCTTGAGCCCAGGGGCGCCCTGATTGATATCGGTGCTAAAACCGCCGCCTATCTGCCGATTCAGGAAATGTCGATCAACAGAGTTGATCATCCTGAAGAGGTGCTGCGCTCCAACGAAACCCGCGAGTTCTTTATTCTCACCGATGAGAACGAAGATGGTCAGCTGACCCTTTCCATTCGCCGCATTGAGTACATGCGCGCCTGGGAGCGGGTTCGCCAGCTTCAGCAAGAAGATGCCACCGTGCGTTCTGGGGTGTTTGCCACCAACCGAGGTGGAGCTCTGGTGCGGATTGAGGGTCTGCGGGGCTTTATTCCTGGCTCCCACATCAGCACCCGCAAGCCCAAGGAAGACCTAGTAGGCGAAGACCTGCCCCTGAAGTTTCTGGAAGTAGACGAAGAGCGCAACCGCCTAGTGCTCAGCCACCGTCGTGCGCTGGTTGAGCGCAAGATGAATGGTCTACAGGTGGGCGAAGTGGTGCTGGGTGCCGTGCGCGGCCTCAAACCCTACGGTGCCTTTATCGATATCGGCGGTGTCAGCGGTCTGCTGCACATCTCTGAGATTTCCCATGACCACATCGACACGCCCCATAGCGTGCTCAACGTCAATGACGAAATCAAGGTCATGATTATCGACCTCGATGCCGAGCGCGGGCGGATCTCACTCTCGACCAAGCAGCTAGAGCCCGAGCCTGGCGACATGGTGAAGAACCCTGACCTGGTCTACGACAAGGCCGAGGAGATGGCCGCCAAGTACCGCGAAGCCATGCGCCGTCAGGCCGCTGAGCAAGCCGGGGAAGTGACCGACGAACCCGAGGAAGTCTACGAAGAGGAAGAGGTGGCTGTGGCCGTAGACTAGGCTCAGCGCTTAGTCTAACTGCTCTCTAAATACCGCCAGTGCCCGCTCGATGACTTCATCGGGCGGGCACCATCTATATTGGCTCAAATCAATGCGGCCCCGGTGGTCGAACTCAATACCCTCATCCTCTAGCATGGCCCGCTGAACATAGTCGCTGCCGTTGCGCCGGGGAGACTTAGAGACTTCTCCCTTAGCGTTGATCACCCGCTGCCAGGGCACATCATCGGTGGCCATATCGACCTGGTAGAGGGCATAGCCTACCAAGCGGGGTTTACCTACTAGACCCGCCAGCTCGGCAACCTGTCCATAGGTGGCGACTTGACCTCGAGGAATTTGGCGGACTACGGCGTAGATGCGTTCGTAGGTCAGCATGGGCTTAGCCCGCAGTAGGTTTAGAGCGGGGGCTGGTGAGCACCACCAGCGAAAAGTCGGCCACTGCGATCGCATCTCCAGGGTGGTAAACCTGCCTATCCTCCACAAACCCAGAAGACCTTTCAGTATTGATCACCATCAACCAGGACTGGTTTTTAAGCAAAGGCGGGACATGAAATTTTTGAGGGTCGGCCTGGGCATTAAAAAACAGCAAAAAACTGTCGTCCACCAGCCGCTGCCCCTGGGGCTCAAAGCTCATCAACTCTTCGCCGTTGAGAAATACCGCAATGGCTTTGGCTGCGCCGTCGTGCCACTGATTGTCCGTGATTTCGCTGCCGTTGGGGTTGTACCAACCAATGTCGTGAACCCCAGACCCGTGAATGGCGCGTCCCTGAAACCAGTGACGACGGGCAAAGACAGGGTGGGTTTGTCTAAGCTGAATGAGCTTGCTCGTAAAAGACAGCAGGTCACGCCCTAGGAGGCTCAGATCCCAATCGAACCAAGACAACTCGCTATCTTGGCAGTAGGTGTTGTTGTTGCCCTGCTGGGTACGGCCGAGTTCGTCGCCGCCGAGCAGCATGGGTACTCCCTGGGAGAGCAGCAGCGTAGCCAGCAAGTTGCGCTGCTGCTTGTGCCGCAGGGTCAGAATAGCCGGATCCTCGGTCTCACCCTCGGCACCGCAATTCCAGGATCGGTTGTAGCTCTCGCCGTCGCGGTTGTTTTCGTGGTTGGCCAAGTTATGTTTTTCGTTGTAGCTGACCAAATCCCGCAGGGTAAAGCCATCGTGGCAGGTGATGAAGTTGATACTGGCGTGGGGACGCTTGCCATTGGCCTTGTAGATGTCAGAGCTCCCGGTAATTCGAAAGGCAAACTCCCCCAGACGGCAGTCGTGGTCGCGCCAAAAGTCGCGCATGGAGTCGCGGTATTTGCCATTCCACTCCGACCACAGCAGCGGAAAGTTACCCACCTGGTAGCCCCCTTCCCCTAAATCCCAAGGCTCGGCAATCAGCTTAATGGTAGACAGCACCGGGTCTTGGTGAATGATGTCGAAGAACGCCGCCAAACTGTCTACTTCGTACAGTTCCCGAGCCAGAGCCGAGGCCAGGTCAAACCGAAAGCCGTCAACATGCATCTCCAGCACCCAGTAGCGCAAGCTATCCATGATCAGCTTGAGCACCTGGGGATGGCGCACGTTGAGGGAATTGCCGCAGCCAGTGAAGTCCATGTAGTAGCGGGGCGCATCTTCGACTAGGCGGTAGTAGGCGGCGTTGTCGATGCCCCGCAGACTGATAGTTGGCCCCAGGTGACTGCCTTCTCCAGTGTGGTTGTAGACCACGTCTAAAATGACTTCAATGCCAGCCTGGTGCAGGGCTTTAACCATCTGCTTAAACTCGTTGACCTGCCCCCCCGCTTGCCCAGCACTGCTGTAGTCACCGTAGGGAGCCAGGTAGCTGAGGGAGTCATAGCCCCAGTAGTTGCGCAGTCCTGTGTTGGCTAGATGCCCCGGATAGGCATGGAAATGGTGGACAGGCAGAAGCTCTACAGCGGTCACCCCTAGGCGGCTGAGGTGGTCAATGACGGCTGGCTGGGCTAGCCCGGCATAGGTGCCTCTTAGCCGCTCTGGTACATCGGGGTGGCATTGGGTCAGCCCTTTAACGTGGGTTTCGTAGATGATGGTGCGATGCCAGGGAATATCGAGGGGGCGATCGCCCTCCCAGTCAAAACCAGGGTCAATTACCACCGCCTTGGGCATAAACGGGGCGCTATCGACCGCAGAAAACGATAGATCGAGGTTTTCGAGGTCGTTGGTTGCCTCCAGGTCATAGCTAAAAATAGCGGGGTCAAACTGCACATCGCCGTCTACGGCTTTGGCGTAGGGGTCGATCAGCAGCTTGTGGGGGTTAAACCGCTGTCCAGCCCTAGGCCGATGGGGCCCGCTTACCCGAAAGCCGTAGCGCTGCCCAGGCCCGACCCCAACGAGATAGCCGTGCCACACATAGTTATCAACCTCAGTCAGGGGAATTCGAGTTTCCTGGTTGGCTGGGTCAAAGAGACAGAGGTCAACCCCTGTAGCATTTTCTGAAAACAGGGCGAAGTTGGTACCTGTGCCATCCCAGGTGGCACCCAGGGGATGGGGACGACCTGGCCAAACTTGCATTCCCATGGTGAGTGCTGTAGTTGTTAACGACCCTGAAGATTGACGACGCTGAAGCGGCTGGCCTATTGAGCCGGTTCTGAGGCGCTACTGCGCTGCGCCTATCCCAGGGTACCAGGCTAGGGGAATGGGCGTGGCCATGGCAAGAGGGGTTTGGTCTCTCTGGGACTTATCAAACTTTTATAGTCTTGAGGTAATCTTGCGGAGAGATATAGGTTGTCGTTCTGATCTGTATTTGACAATACTAATCGGCTTTATAAACTTCATTGGTAGGAGTGGTGACAATGCCTCTCACAAAGCGTTGTGTGGCTGAATTTTTTGGTACGTTGTGGCTAGTGCTGGGCGGCTGTGGTAGTGCCGTACTGGCAGGCAAGTTTTTAGACAGCAGTGGTGCCTTTAACCTGGGCATTGGCTTTTTAGGTGTTTCCCTGGCGTTTGGTTTGACGGTACTGACCATGGCCTACGCCATTGGTCACATTTCTGGTTGTCACCTCAATCCGGCGGTCTCCTTCGGGCTGTGGGCCGGGGGACGGTTTCCCAGTAGTGAGCTGCTGCCCTACATTGTGGCCCAGGTATTGGGTGGCATCTTAGGTGCTGGCATTATCTATATTATTGCCACTGGCCAGCCGGGGTTTGCCATTGACCCCTCTGTAGGAAATCCCTTGGCTACCAATGGGTTTGGGGCTCATTCGCCCGGTGGATTTAGCCTCTTGGCTTGCTTCGTGTGCGAAGTGGTGATGACCTTCTTTTTCTTGATGATTATCCTGGGAGCTACTGACTTTCGCGCCCCTGTGGGCCTGGCCCCGGTGGCGATTGGCCTAGCACTGACGCTAATTCACCTGATCAGCATTCCGGTGACCAATACCTCAGTGAACCCGGCTCGCAGCACGGGTCCAGCGCTGTTTGTTGGGGGGCCACTGTTTGGCCAGCTGTGGCTCTTCTGGGTGGCGCCTATTCTGGGGGCCCTGCTGGCGGGATGGTTCTATGCCACGTTCTTTGCGGTCGATCGGGAGAGTGCCGTTCAGGCTGAAAGCCCCAAGCCAGTTGTCTAGAGCCAACGCCCAGGCCCTAGCTCTCTGGCCAAACGGAGAGCTTAGGGCTAAATCACATCTCAACTGTCGGATTAGATCGGGGGAAGCATTCTCCCGATTTTTTTTGTGGGTATCTAAGGCTAATGCAGCTGATGCCCGCAGCTACCGCAGAAGCGATCGCCTGGGGCGATCGCCCCACCGCACTGAGTGCAAAATTGCTGGATGCTAGCCGCTGGAGCGTCGAGTCCCAGAGTCATGTTGCCCATGCGCATCGTCATAGGATTCATCGACATCTGCATATCGCCCATGCGCATCGGGGCCATGGGTTCCATCGGCTGCATGGGCGACATCGGCGACGGGCCAACCTCGATAGCCTGCATGGGGGTAGCCTGGTCGGCAACCCAGGCATTTGTGGGGGCGACCCCAATTTGCATGCCCTGAATCTGCCAGATATAAGTCCCTTGGGCTGTGACACAGCGCAGGAGCACCCCACTGCCTAGCCTAGCTATTTGAGGCACCTCTGTCCAGGGGCCAGTATGCACCTGGGTACTCGACTGCTGCTGCTGGCCAGCACTGCCACTAGCCAGGGTTATCAGGGTCATCGGGCCAGCGTTATCGAGATATATCTTTTGGCTAGGGCCAAGCTCGCAGGAGTAGGGCATAGTTATTTTGGCCAATCTTGTCAATGACCTAAAGCAGGCTTCAGCCGTTAGACCTCAGCTATCGGTATGCTAGGCCAAGACACTGGCATCGAGTGGGTTTCTCCAGAATGTCTTTGTCTGAGCTGGCTCGTCTTTGGCTAGTTAGGGATGCCGGTTGAGGGGTTTTGGGAATTCTGAGGGAAGGTCAGACCGAGCGTTTTCAGACCCACCCGCTACAATCGGATGGTCGAAGGAGTTCCTGGTCTGAGGTTGTAGTTGTAACTGCTAATCACTTAAGGATGACATGCCCAAGGCTAGCTAGATGGGCTGAGGGTATGGCGCGATCGCTGCCATGGCTAAAAAAAGCGCAGGGCTACTCATGTATAGAACCCAGGATCACCGCCTGGAAGTGCTGTTGGTGCACTCCGGCGGTCCCTACTGGGCCAATCGCCGCTGGCAAGCCTGGACAATTCCCAAGGGTGAAATCGATCCTGGAGAAGACACCTTCGAGGCCGCCAAGCGAGAGTTTTTAGAAGAGACCGGCCAGGCTCCTATAGGCAGCTTTCGTCCGCTACAGCCGGTGCGGCAGGCGGGGGGCAAACTGGTCTTTGCCTGGGCCTTTGAGGGCAACTTTAACCCCGCACATCTGCACAGCAATACCTTCATGCTAGAGTGGCCGCCCAACTCCGGCGTGTTGCGTGAGTTTCCCGAGGTTGACCAGGCCGCCTGGTTTGAGCTAGAAGAGGCCAGAAAACGCATCATCAAAGCCCAGGGCCAGTTTTTAGACGAACTGGTGCAGGTGCTGGGCCAGGTGCCCCTAGCCTAATGCCCCAAGGCAAACGTTAATCGGCAGGCTGCTGTAAAAACTGCCGCAGTCTCGCCACGACTAGGCTTTGGCCTAAATTGAGAGGTAGCGCCGACACACCCTCTAGGCGCGACTGCACCCACTGGTCGCCCCAATACCATTCGTGAAAGCCATCAATGCCTCCGGACAACACCATATAGAGACTGTGGTCGTTGACCTGCTTGACCTCATGGTGAATTTCAATTGGCCCGAGGTAGCTGGTGAAGCTCAGCCCACCGCAGATCTCGCTAGGCAATCCCTGGCTAAACCGCTGGGGCCAAAGCCACCGGCAAAACTGACTAGGCTGCACCAAGCTGGCCTGAATATGCTCTTGAGTAGCGTTGACCTCAATGCGGAGGTGGCTGCGCTGAAATGTGCCTAGCATAGGACGGTGATGGCCCGCAAACAACACTTCTCAGTATGCCAAAAGAAATCGATGGAGATGGGGATTAGCGCTGCCCCCTAACGTCTTGGCTCGGGGTAGGTAAACCACCCCAAACCCGTATCCCCAAACCTCTTACAATTATTAATAAGCAATATTAAGGGAAAACTGGGGCCGCGCATGGTAGATCAACTGATTCGGGCTACTGCCGCCGATGGTGGTATACGGGTGGTCGGCGTCATCACCACTAAACTTACCGAGGTGGCTCGGCAACGCCACAACCTCTCCTATGTGGCCACTGCTGCCTTAGGCCGTACCCTCTCGGCAGGGCTGCTGCTAGCTTCTAGCATGAAGCAACCCCAGGGACGAGTGAACATTCGCGTGCGGGGCGATGGCCCCCTGGGCGGCGTTTTGGTGGATGCTGGTATGGATGGCACCGCTCGCGGCTACGTGGACAATCCCGCCGTGGAGTTGCCCCCCAATGCCCAGGGCAAACTCGACGTCGGCGGAGCTGTCGGCCGCAACGGCTACGTCTACGTGGTGCGCGATATGGGCTACGGCTACCCCTATTCCAGCACCGTTGAGCTGGTCTCAGGGGAAATTGGCGACGACCTCACTCACTACCTAGTGAGCTCTGAGCAGACCCCCTCGGCCCTGATATTAGGTGTGTTTGTCGGGGCCGACGGGGTCGAGGCGGCTGGGGGCCTGCTGCTGCAAATTTTGCCCCGCGCCGCAGAAGACACTGAAATAGTGGATCTAATCGAAAGTCGCCTCGCTGGATTAACCGGCTTTACTCCCCTGCTGCGGGCGAACAAGACGCTACCTCAGATTTTTGATGAACTGGTGGGTGACCTGGGGCTAGAGATTTTGCCCGAAACCCAAATGGTGCAGTTTTCTTGCCCCTGCTCCTTCGATCGCATGCTGGGAGCGCTCAAAATGCTGGGTGAAGACGAGCTGCAAGACATGATCGAAACCGACAATGGAGCCGAGGCGATCTGCCACTTCTGCAACGAGATCTACCACACCAACAGCGACCAGCTGGCTCAGCTGATCGAAGATCTACGAGAGAAGCGCCAGGAAGCGAGACGTTGACCTATCGGCCCGTCAATCGCCGATAGGTCAGCGCCAGCGCATCCCCATCGCCCACATTGCCGGGGAATAGCACTACTGGCAGATTGGGGAACTGGGGATGGTCAGCGGGGGTACACACCGCCGAGACACCGGGGAGAACCTGCCCCAGCAGGCGGGCAGTGCGCAGAGCCAGGCCGGTACTGAGGGTGTCGTTGGAGGTGATGCCACCTTTGCTGATCAGGAATCCAAGATCGTCGGGTAATCCTTTAACCACGTTCATCAGCAGGGAAGAGACTTCGACACCAAAGTCGAGACGGGCTTGAACGGTGTCAAAGGTGAGTTCCTGGCGGCTGGTGTAGACCACGGGTACCTGTCCAGCGTTGTGGGCCTTGTTCACGCGGTCAAGAATATCTGCTAGCACCGCTTTGTGATGGCCTGGTTCTCCGTCTCGGAGCTGTGCCACGTCTACTTCAATGCCGGTCACCCCAGTTTCCTGCAATAGCTGCTCAAGCTGCTGGGTGGTCTTCTTGACGTGGGAGCCGACGATGATGGCTCCGGGGCAGCCGCCGCGCACGTAGGTGCCCATGTGGTCGGCGTCGATAGGCTGGGGGGGAAGGGCGGCCAGGGCGGTGAGAATGCTGGCGGCGCTGCGAAACAGAAATTTTTTGCCCTGGGCGGCGGCGGCAAGCAAATCCTGAGCGAACTGGTTCAGGTCAGCCTGGGTTTCGCCATCCACGGCGCAGCAGACGTTGTGCTCTAGGCCCATCAGCCGGTCTAATGAACCCGCCCGAATGTCCCCAAGGGTAAAGCGTTCTACAGATGCAGCCGGGATGCGCCCAGCGGTCTTTTCGGCTACGTAGTCGGGTAAATAGCTGGTGCTGTAGCCAAACACCGAATCTTTGGCGAATTCAGTCTCGTGAACCGGCGTGGGTACGCCATTCACCATCAGATAGTGAACGCTGTCGCGGGTGATGCGCCCCCCTTCAAAAAAGGCGGGCACCAAAAAGTGGGCATCGAAGGGGCCGAGTTCCTGGGCGATCGCATCCGTCTCCACCGGGTAATGCCCCCGCAGAGTCGAGTCGGAGCGGCTAACGACGAGAAAATCCTGGAGGCCTTCGAGGGCGATCGCCTGCTTTAAATTCTGGCAAACCTCTCTAGTCACTTGCTCAGCAGCGGTGGCCGTGAGGGCGCGGGTGTTGGTCAGCACAAAGAAAATCGGCGAGGCATCGTGCAGCCCCTGGCGCAGCGTGGCTACATCCCACTGCATGAGCAGCAGACAGCTGTGCACCGTCTGAGACCCGGTGGGGTCGTCGTCTAACACAATGATTTTGGGCTGAGCCATCGGTGCCGGCCTCGACGGAGTGAACAAAAATCACTATCGCCCATTGGAGGCGCGTTGGCCAAGCTGGGGCATCAGGAAATCGGTCAAACAAAAAAGAAACGCCTAGCAATTGCTAGGCGTTTCTTTTTTGCTTTGGTGGCGGGGCATGGATTTGAACCATGGACCTTCGGGTTATGAGCCCGACGAGCTACCAGACTGCTCTACCCCGCGTCGGCTTTACTACTATAGCGCTAAATGTTCTCAGATAACAATCTATTTTTCTTTTGAGCTGGACTTTTTTGGAGCGATCGGTCCGAATCCTTTACCCTAAGGGCATCCTAGGCGATCGAGTAGCTGAACTATGACCTTTCCTAGGCAGCGTTGTCTGTCTTTCAGACGGGCAACGCCAACAGTCCGTGTTATCAGACGGGGAAGGGAACGCCCTGGGAGTTTAGTACATCATGGGCAGCTCACCCATGACATCGAGCCGGGTAAACTCGCCAACTTTCATATAGGTTTCGGCCAGGGTGTCGGCTACGGTAGGCGTGATCCAGCCGAGCTGCCGCAGGGTAAAGATAGCGGTGGCGTACTTGGCCCGCTTAGCACCGTCGATCACCTTAATCGACAGGCCCAGCCCTTCGCCCACCCGGCCAATGCACTGAATGCCCTCGGCTCCCGATTTGCTGACCAAGGCTCCGTGGGTGAGATTCATCAACGTGGTATCAAAGGTACCTGGCCCACCCACCATGTCGGGGTGGTTGGTCATGGCCCGGACAATGCGCTCCATATCGAGATTGTTGCCAGAGGAGAGCATGGCAAACAGGGAAGCCATCTGGCTGAGCTGCATGAAGTAGGTTGGGGCACCGCAGTCATCGTGGGCGCAGATAAACTCGTCAGAGGGCATGCCCAGCAGCTCTGAAATGCGGGTCAAGATCAGCTTTTGAATCGGATGGCCGCGATCGAGATAGGTGGCTAGGGGCCAGTTGCGCTGCTGACAGACGGCTAGCATACCGGCGTGCTTGCCGGAGCAGTTGTGCTCAAGGGGGCTTTTTTTGCCTGCTGGGGTTGGGCAGCGTAGGGCTGTGGGGTCAAGATCGGCCTGCCAGAGAATGTGAAAGGCCTGGCGCGCCTGCTCAATGGTGCCCTGGTGCGAGCCGCACATGATGGCCAAGTCGCGATCGTCAAGGCCGTAGCGCTCTAGCGCCCCAGCTGCCGTCACCGCCAGGGCTTGAAAGGGTTTGAGGGCGGAGCGAATAAACGTACCCAGCTCACCGTTGCCTGCCACCGACAACGTGCGACCCCGGTCGTCACAGACTGCCACATGGGCCAGGTGGGTAGACTCTGCAATGCCCTCCCGCAGTAGCTGAATTTCTAGCTCTTTGGTTTGGTGTCGATTAACCCGACTGCTGGTCATAGGGAATGCTCTGCGGTGGTGTACAAGGGTAATGCGGCGATGCCCACTATACCAGGGGCCAAGCAATCAGCCCCCCGGCCAGCAAGAGGGCCATGACGCCCAGCGTGCGGCGAATGCGCTGGAGCACGGGCTGCACCTCATAATCTACGATTAGGCGATCGCGGTTTGAAACCTCTTCGGGCTTGACCCAAAGCTGGCCGTCGTACCAGCCCGACTCTTCGTAGGGTACAGTGCTCTCTCGCAGACGCCCGCCCACGTGGGCCCAGCCGACGTAGAGCTGTAGCAGCGTCAGCATGGGCAGCACCATGGCCCCGAGAGCTCCGCTGAGGCCAAAGGGAAGCGGGTGTTTAGCCGGGGCAAAGCTGGCGGCGGCCATTGGCCCAGCCACAACCCAGCCGACCAGCCAAAGAACAATCAGGGGTTTGAGATAGCCTGTCAAATCACGGCTGCCCCAGCCGTAAAACCAGGACTCACGCACATCCTGATATTCGTTGATGGGCTGCTGCTCAGCCGGCACTGGACATCGTTGAGACATGGCCACCGACAATATGCAAATCTAGCTATAGCCTAAACGAATTGCCTACCAATAGGAATCGCTGACTGGGAATATGTGTTTTAGCGGACAGTGGCCAAGAGGGTGAGGGGCAATTTTAGCTTGGGCTTAGAACTGGGCTGGGCTACTGGGCTGGGCTAAAGTGCTGGCCCGAGGGCTGGTAAAGAATTTGGTTGGCGTGCCCCCAAAACGCCTCTAAATCGTAGTAGTCTCGGGCCTCGGGCATAAAGATATGGGCAATAACTTCGCCGTAGTCCATGACGATCCAGCTGCCCTCACCCTGACCTTCGACCCGTAGGGGGCGACGGTTGTGGTCAGTTTCAAGGGTGGCTTCAATGGAGCGGGTAATGGCGCGCACCTGCACCGCCGAAAAGCCGGTGGCCACCACAAAATAGTCAGCCAAGTACGACACATCTCCCACCTGCAAAATTGTTATGTTGCCCGCTTTGCGCTCATCGGCGGCGGCAGCGATGGCGTAGGCCAGCTTGAGGGCGTCGTCCTCAGTTTGGTTGGGCGCAAGGGCATCGGTAGCAGCAGGCTGGCGGTGGGAAGACTGGGTCATACGCAAATACGTAATGGGGCAATTACGGTGGCTGCGGTTCAGATTGACTGCGCCGATACACCGTAGCTTCATTGTAGAGGATGACTCTGGGGGGTCGCAGAGCAGCTCTCTCCACGGTCATAATCTGTTATGGAAAGTCCCAGCCCTGCCTGAGGTAGGGCAAAGTTTGAGATCCCAAACGGAGCGCAGCGTATATCATTGATCGTCAATATTTAGCGGCTGAAAAGTGGCTGCAAAGGCGGGGTGGCGGCTGGTTTTCTGCCCCTCAGGCGTGGATACTCTACGGCTCGTCTTTGAACTCTACAGGGGAAGATTCACCATGCCTCAACTTACGCAAGGTCTGATCGTTGCTGCTTTAATCGGCTTACTGCTGGCGGTTATTGTGGGGTATTACCTGCGCCAGGGCCAGGTGAATGAGCTGACCGAGGCGTTGCAGCAGAGCCAAAAGCGCCAAGAGGATCTAGAGAAAGAGCACGAGCAGCGGCTGCGCACCGCCACCCAGCAGCTGCAGCGAGATTACGAAGCGCAGCTCGCTGAGAAAATGGAGCAGTATCAGGATCGGCTTGAGGAGCGGCGCGGTCAGCTAGAGTCTGAGTACCGCGCTCGCCAAAGCGTGATGGGCGGTGCCCCCATGGATGCCGACAGCACCACCGAACAGCGCATTCGCAAGCAGTACGAGACCCGCTTGAAAGAAGCGGCCACCAAGATCCAGCAGGCTTATGAACAGCACCTGCAAGAAAAGCTGGCAGAGGCGCGATCGCAGGCCCAGCAAGACTACGATCAGCGTCTGTCAGAGGCGATCGCCCACTACCAAGACCAAGAGCAGGCCCGCCAGACCACTCCGGGCGAGACTTCTCTAGGTGCCCTAGTGCCAGAGCCGACAGCTGTAGCCAGTGGAAATACCGCTGACACCGCTGAGGTCGAAGCCCGACTTCAGGCTGAGTACAACCAGCGCCTGGCCCAACTGGAGCAAGACTACGAGGCCCGGCTACAGACGGCCCAGACCAGTGGCTCAGGGCCCACAGACCTCGCCCCCTCTGCCGCAGAACTAGAGCTAAACCTGCGGCGAGAGCTAGAGGAGAGACTCAAAGCCGAATACGAGCAAAAACTGGCCGAAAAGATTGAGCACTACCAAGATGAGCTGACCCAGCGCACCCAAGAGCTGGAGCAGGCCTACGAAGCCCGGCTCCAGCTGCAAGTCGCACCTTTTCCAGAGGTGTTGGCCCCGGTGGCTGACGAGCCAGCGGTTGATTTAGATATGGCCATGCTCGAAGAAGCGATGCCGACGGAAGCGGCGATCGCCGACAGCGAAATCAGCCTGGATATGAACGAGTTCTCCTCAGCGATGCCCTCGCCGGGGGTAGACGAGGGCGACTCAGACCTGTCGGCCCTGCTAGACAATGAGGCCAGCAGCGGTCAAGCTGATGATTGGGTTCTAGACGCTGATGTCAACAGCGCCGATCTCGACAGCGCCGATCTTGACGTAGAGTCTTCATTCAATGCCTCAGAGCCAGAAATCATCTCTGATCTGTCTGCGCTGAATTTTGATGACGCTGACGAGTTTTCCCCAGAAACGACCTCGCCAGGGTCAGCAGCGAGTGGCTTTGGCTTAGCTGACCTGGTAGAGGATGAACCGGGCAGCGGCCAAATAGATGAGTTTGGCCTAGAACCCAACGTTGACACCGACAATTTCGATCTCAACGCCCTGCTCAACGAACCGGCCTCAGCACCCAGCCCTGAGTTTGCGGCGGATGAGTTTGCCCCTGAGGCAGCCCCGGCACTGGATGAAAGCGACTTTGGCCTGGCTGGCCTGCTAGAGAATGACACCGACAGCAATCAAGTCGATGACCTCGATCTAGACGCCGACTTTAACGCCGACAGCCTCGACCTTAATGCCCTGCTCAACGAACCGGCCTCAGCACCTAGCTCCGAGTTTGCGATCGATGAGTTTGCTCCCGAGGCGTCCTCATCCGAGTTAGAGGAGAGCGATTTTGGCCTGGCGGCCCTGCTAGAAGGTGAGGCAGACAGTGGTCAAATGGACGATTTTGGCTTAGACAACGACTTTAATACCGACAATCTCGATCTCGACGCCCTACTTAATACGCCTGCGCCAGAGCCCACCTCTGACGAAATGCTTGACGATCTCGACGACCTCAGCAATCTAAGCTAATGAGTGCCATGTGAGCTGCGATCGCAGGTCGAAACCACCAATTTGGCTCCTGCTTTCGCAGGGGAATTGAACGTAAGTAACTAGACATCTGCCATAGGTTCGCCAGTTAATTGCGCAGTAGGCAGGTTGCCAGGCTTGAGTATTCAGGTCTGGTAACCTGCTTTGGCTTCCTTACCTGGCTCAAGCCCGAACCGGCGTTAAAGCACATTTGGAGTGTACGGCTCAAATCCTTCATAGCTGCCCTTTTTGACCGTAATCACCGTTTTTACCCCACCGCGCCGGGTGTAGTCGCCGATTACCCGCAACCCCTGGGGCTGTAGCTCATTCCACAGGCGATCGGCGATTTGGTTGGCCACAGTCTCGTGGCTGATGCGCTGATCGCGAAAGCTGTTGATGTAGAGCTTAAACGCCTTGAGCTCCACCACCCAAGGCCCTGGGCAATAGTCCACCACGATGGTGCCAAAGTCTGGGTAGCCCGATCGCGGGCACAGCGCCGTAAACTCTGGGTGCTCTAGGTGAACGGTATAGACATTCTCTGAAGGATTGGGCCATTTCTCCAGCGGGTCTACGCTGGCCTGGAGGATGGCGCGATCGCCGTACTGAGAGGTCGAAGCTGAGGCAATAGTCATGGGCGGCGAGAAATGGGTAGACAGGGTCAGGCCAGGCTGACCGCAGAACGGTTGAGACTAGCTTTGCCAACGCTCAGCATTCCCCCAAAAAAATGCGCTACGGCTTAGGTTGTCTCTTTGGGTAATGTAGCCTTTTTCAATGTTTCTTAACCAACGCGGCGGTAAGCGATCGCTCTTAGATGGCTCAGCAGCGGCAAAAGTTCCCCGCCAGAGCCTTAATCAAAGTTATTCCAATCGCTTAATCAAAACTTCATACTTCTTGCTTAACACCTTTGGCTCGGCCCTTAACCCCGTGATAAGTTCACCAAGCGTTGGGAGTAGTTCTTGTAGCACATTTGTAGCATTAACTCCCCAGCCTCATCGGAAGACGCTTTTTCAGGAGAGACATTATGACGATTTACCGTAAGCTTGCCCTCGCTGCCGGTAGCCTCACCCTCGCTGGCTTGGCACTAAGCCTGCCCGCTCGGGCCGAAGACCCCAAGGCCGAAGCGGTAACCGAAGGCACTGAAGCCGTTGCCCCTGAGACCGAAGCCGTTGCCCCCACGGTTGACGTTGAAGCCATCGAAGCTGAACTGGATGCCGAGCGCGAAGCTGGCATCGAAGCCGCCACCCCTGACGCCGCGCCTACGGTTGATGTCGAGGCGATCGAGGCTGAACTGGATGCCGAGCGCGAGGCTGCGATCGAAGCCGCCACCCCTGACATCCTGACTGAAGAAACTGACTCTGAAGCGGCGACTGAAGAAACCGCTGTTGACGAAGCTGATTCTGAAGCGGTGACTGAAGAAACCACCGCAGATGACATTGCCCCTGAAGCGGCTACCGAGGAAATCACCGATACCGATGCCGTTGACGCCGAGGCAGAAGACTCTGCTGACGTCGAAGCCACCGTCGAAGAGATTGCCCCCGAAGCCGCCGCTGAAGAGATCGATCCTGACGTAACCGTCGAAGAAACGCCCGACGCCGTTGATGCCTCTGAGGCCAAAAACACCATTGAGGAAGCATCTGAGCCTGCCGCTGAGGCTACCCCCGGTAGCTAACTCGACCAAAGGCTGGGGCTAGAGCTGCTGCTTGACCCACTCCAGGGCCTCTTCGCGGCTGCCCACTAGCCCCTCGGCTTGGGCCAGATGAACGGCCTCTAGCAGTTCACCAATTTTAGGACCTGGTTTGAGGGCAAGCCCCTGAACCAGGTCTTTGCCTGTAACCAGAGGTTGAGGATGGGCAACGGGGTCGCTGGGGGTGAGATATCGCTCTACCAGCGGCAAGATCAAGGACTCTGGCATGCCGTAGGCCAAACTCAGCAGGGCAACGCCCCCAAAGCCCGCCCCGGCAATTTTGAACAGCTGATACTGCTGGCCAGGGGGGAGGCCGGTTTTGCCCTGGTGTTGATGCAGATACTGCCAGCCCTTGAGAATGCTCAGCACCGCCTGCTGCTCAGCACGGCTGTATTTGAGTCGAACCAGGGTCGTCTCGGCGCTATCTAAATCGGGGGGCAGCAACTGGCTGAGCTTGGTCGCCTTAAGCCAGCTGCGGTGCAAGCCGGGGGTCGTCTGTTCTTTGACCCAGCTGTGCAGCAGGTACGAAAAATCGGGCCAGCGTTCGTGGTACTGGGCCGCCAGTTGGTCGATGGTGGCCAAGCGATCTAGATGGGTGCGATCGACCTCGGGCAGCCAGGTTTGCAGCAGGCCGTCTTGCCAGGCCAAGCTCAGCAGGATAGATCCCTCGGGCTGGCTGAGCAGGCAGTCTAGCTCGCCGCGCACCCGTTCGGCGGCCATGCGCCCCAGGGCTGGAGCCAGGCTGCGAATCATATGCTGGGTGGCGGGGTCGAGACTAAAGCCCAGCTGAGCGGCCTGGCGGTAGGCCCGCAGCAGCCGCAGGGGGTCGTCTTCGAGGTTTTCGGCGGCCACCATGCAGAGGGTCTTGCGGGCCAGGTCGGTGCAGCCATTGAGGGGGTCGAGCAGGGTCTCGCTGTGGGGGCTATAGGCGATCGCATTGATGGTAAAGTCGCGCCGATGCAGATCGGAGTAGATCGTTGGCCCCACCTGCTGGGCAAAGTCAACGGTGGCATGGGGAAACACCACCCGCGCGATCTGATGCTCAGTGTCGAGCACCACAAAGCCCGCGCGATAGTGCTGAGCGATGGATTGGGCGGTGGCGATCGCCCGCTCAGGCAGCACAAAGTCGAGGTCTAAATAGTCGGCCTGGCGATGCAGCAAGGCATCTCTGACACTTCCCCCCACCAGGTAGGCTTGCTGTGGCAGTAGCGACACGCTGAAGGGCCAGGTTTTTGGCGAAAGCGCCGATTTTTCAGTAGCCACTGCAAGGGAGAAGGGTGATAGCGTTGGATTCAATGAACCCTCATTTCTTTCATTACAACAGGGTTTTTTAGTCTTGACACCCTGGCCCCGCAGAGAACAGCCGAAAACCCGACCTGGGTTTTCATTTTGCAACATCTGAGCTGGGCCACCCAGGACATTCAAAAAACTTGAGCTAGACTACCAGAAAACGCATCCCCTTTACGGCAAAAGCCCTTGACTGCCTTGAGAATGACGGCCATTTAGCCGAGGGCTGGCTAGACTAGAGATGTCGGCCTTGACCTTGCTGTGTTCCTGCCGGGGGCGTGCTATGTGCATTTGTGTAAACTGCCACTACGTCGATCGCTGCACCACCTACCATGCGGTGGAAGAGCTGCACGAACAACCTCATTTGACTGATTCCCCCAGCTTTGAGGCCGTCAACCCTACCGTTAACGCCAACCTCCGCGTCGTCGGCGATGTGGTCGAAAAGGAATTTGATGTGGTCGGCTGCGAGAGCTTTGCTGAGGAAATGGGCAAGTGGTCTAAACTGCGTCCTGGCGAGCTAGTGCCGACCTAGGGAATAGAACTATCCTTTGACCACTCTTTGCGTCAATCTTGTCTGTCCACAACCGAAGAATGAGTCGGCGGCAAGGGTCTGCCAGGGCTGTGGTCAACCTCTGCAGATAGCCGATCGCTATTGTTGTCAGCAGTTGCTTGGCCAGGGCGGGTTTGGGCGCACGTATTTGGCGGTAGATGAGAACAGCAACCCGCCAGTCGCTTGCGTGATCAAGCAGATGACTTTGGTAGTGGGAAGCGATCGCAGAGAAAGGCGCGATCGCTTTCACCGCGAAGCCGATCGCCTGGCTACTCTGGGCCAGCACCCCCAAATTCCTGCCCTGCTGGATGTGATCGACAATGCCCAAGGGAAGTTTTTGGTGCAGGAATATATTCCCGGCCCCAACCTCGACCAGCTGATTCAACAGTCCTCTAACCTGAGTGGTGAAGCCCTAGTGCAGCGAGTGCTCTACGAGCTGCTGCCAGTGCTGGCCTACATTCACGACCACAGCGTTATTCACCGCGACATCAAGCCTGCCAATATCATTGTGCCTCCGTCGCCGCAACTCTTGGCTCTGGTGGATTTTGGGGCAGCGAAGGCGATCGCTGATCCCGAACAGCTCAAGCGCACCGCTACGGTAATCGGCAGCGCAGGGTACGCCGCCCCAGAGCAGGCATTGGGCAAGGCGGTCTACGCCAGCGACATTTTTAGCCTAGGGGTGACCTGCCTGCACCTGCTCACTGGGCTGCATCCCTTCGACCTATATTCTGTCAGTGACGATGCCTGGGTGTGGCGGCCCTACGTGACGGCACCCGTTAATCCCGCTCTGGGGCGCGTGTTGGATCGCATGGTCAACCGCCGCCTACAAGAGCGCTATAGCACCGCCCAGGAGGTGCTGGCCGACCTGCGCTGGAGCGGTCTAGCCCTGGACGGCCAAGACAAAAAATCACCCCAGGTATTAACCAAGGCGCTGGATGCCCCAGTCTGGGAGCAGCGGTTTGCCCTCAGCCTACCGGGGGTGGTGGCAAACGGACTGGCGATGAGTCCAACCGGGCGGGCGATCGCCACTGCCTGTTCCGACGGCTCTGTGCGCCTGTGGGACTGCACTAACGGGGAGTTGATTCACACCTTTCGGCGATCGCTGGGCCTGCTGGGCCTGGGTCATCGCGGTGCCGTTAACGCGGTGGCGTTTACGACCGATGGAGATGCGATCGTCAGCGGCGGTGAAGACAGTCAGCTAATTCGGTGGAATCTGGACAATTACACAGGCCAGAAGTTGCTAGTGCCGAGCTGGCAGATTGCCTCAGTGCTGATTGCCCCACCGGGCGACACCCTGGCGGTGGGCAGCGGTGACGGGCGCATCTTTCTGTGGTCTTTGGCTCAGGAGAATGCAAAGACCCTAGTGCACCACCAAGACCAGGTGACGGCGCTGGCGGTGGATATGGTGGGGAATTTACTGGTGAGCGGAGGGCGCGATCGCACTATTCGTCTTTGGTCGCTACCCTCGGGGCGGCTGACGCGCACCCTTACAGCCCCCAAAGCCCCGATCACGGCCCTTGCCTGCCACCCGCAGGATGGCCGTATTGTCAGCGGCGATCGCGAAGGTCACGTTCAGGTCTGGAGCACCGAAAATCCCGAAGCGGGACTGGTGATCAACAAAGCTTCTAGCCCGGTTACGGCGTTGGCGATTAGCCCTAACGGGCAATGGCTGGCAATCGGGGCAGACGATGGCCACTTAATCCTGCATAACCTGCAAGGGCTGGGCCAAACCAGCCAGCTGCGCCATGCCTGGGGCGTGCGTGCGATCGCGTTCACCCCCGACAGCCGCATGTTAGTAAGCACCAGCGCTGATGAAACCATTCGCTTTTGGTGCTTTCAGGAAGCTTAATCGGGGCGATCGCATTCACCTGAAAAATCGGAATCGGCCAACCTCAATTCGGTATACCGGGTGCTATTGTCGCGCTGAGGGGGTCTCAGAAAACTGGCGCACGGTAGCACCAAACCCCGATGCCTTAAACTGCTTGAGTTTGAGCGGCTCGGGCTGGCTGGCTGCGACGGAAATTCGCAGTTCAAAGGGGCTCTCGCCGGGGGGAACTTCTGGAATACCGCCCAATCGCCCTCGGTTTTGCATGACGGGGTTGTCGTCGGCGTCAAAAATACGGCCAAAAATGTCGGCGTCAATCACGGTTTTATTGGTGTGGTTGATCGCTTTGCCGGTAATTAAAAAACACTTCGCCTCTTGAATTGAGCCAGCGGCCACCATGCCCTCAGCATAGTCGGCGGGGCAGGGGATGTAGCTCAGGTCGCTAATCTCAACAGGGGTTAAGGCTTGGGCCGTTAGACCGGCTCCGCTAATGAGCCAAAGGCCCGCGATTAAAAGAGCGGTGAAGATCCCACGTAGTGCCATAGGTCGCCTGCTGGTAAGCAAAATCAAGCCTCTATTAGCTTATCGCGATTTGCCAGGGCAGGAGGGCAAGGATGGTTCGTCCTAACGCTGGTTAAGGGGTTAGCCCTAGGCTAGGGCAGCCGCTCCTCAACATAGGCTTTGGCGTCGATCAGGCTACAGCCGTTGACCTCGCGGACGCGCTTGACGGCATCGATCAGCCTGCCCTGGCCCAGCAGGTCGCGCACTTGGCGATCGAGGTCGGTGGCTGGGGCGCTAGCGGGCGGGTTTGGGGATGAGGGAGGCATGAACCCATTTTGCGGCCCGGTTTGCAGCGATCGCCCCTTCAAGCCAGCCTGAGATCCCTGATCCCCCGCTGGGCGAGGGCGCTGGAGCCGTCGCGTTAGCCAGAACGAGAGGCCAAAGGCCAGCAGACCCGCCCCAATAAAGATAACGACGACCATGGCAACGCCCAACGGAATGCCTCTACTCTAGCCGCTGCGGGGGGCAACCTCCTGCCCTGGCCCGGCAAAAAATCCTTCCAACCCCCGCCCCAGCGTGTATCCTTTAGCAGATTGTTTACTGACCTCTGGGTACCGCCATGAATCAGTTTCCTAAGCCGTCTCTGGCCATGCTGGCGCTGTTCAGCGCCCTCGCTGCGTTGCCGATCAGTGCGCTCCGGTCTGAGCCTCGGCTGCTGGCTCAAGTAACGGCGGAACCCACGCCCACCTTTACCCTGCAAGAGACCGTCCCCCCCGGCACCAGCCTTTCGATCGATGGGTCACCGTCGATGGCGGGGATCAACGAGAGCCTGGGCGAAGGCTTTGAAGCCCGCTACCCCGACACCGATGTGGTGTCTTCGACCAATGGTGACGAGCAGGCGCTCCAGGCACTGCGGGGCGGCAATGTAGATCTAGCGGCCCTGGGGCGATCGCTCAGTGACACCGAGGAAGATCCCAGCCTCACTTCAATTCCGGTGGCGCGGGAAAAAATTGCCATCATTGTGGGGCGCGACAACCCGTTTCGGGGCGATTTGACCTTTGATCAGTTTGCCGCCATTTTTCGCGGCGAGATCACCAACTGGTCGCAGGTGGGTGGCCCCAACGTGCCGCTGCGGTTTATCGATCGCCCCGTTGAAAGCTCCACCCGGTTGGCCCTGGCCGACTACGAAATCTTTCAAACCCAGCCCTTTGAGACCGGCGATACCGCCGTGCAGGTAGAGGAAGATGACACCGCAGCGGTGGTACGCGAGCTGGGCAGCGACGGCATTAGCTATGCGATCGCCTCCGAAGTGCTGGGGCAAGACGCCGTGCGCCCGGTGAGCCTGGATGGCACCCTGCCCGACGACCCCCGCTACCCCTATTCCCAGCCGCGCAACTACATCTATCGGGGTGAGCCCAGTGTGCCCGTCGAGGCCTTTTTGGGCTTTGCCACCAGCGAGGAAGGCCAAGCCGCCGTGGCCGAGGCCCAGCAAACCGCCAGCGCTAACGTCACGGTGGGGGCCAACAAACTGCCCGGTGGCGTAGCCCTGGCCCCCGATGGCCAGTTCATGGTGCGCGGTACCGAAGATGGTCAGCTGCAATGGCTCGATGCTGACGGCAACCCGACTGAAACGGTGGTCGCCGACGCCCACCGAGGGGCCGTCTCGGCTGTAGTCGTTAGCCCCGACGGGCAAACCGTGGTCTCTAGCGGAGCCGATGGCACCCTGCACCGATGGGATCGCAGCGGTAACCCGATCGGCGAGCCGATCGCCGGGCAGGGCGGGCCGATTTTGGCCCTGGCCGTCAGCCCCGACGGGCAAACTGTGGCCAGCGGCAGCGCCGACGGCACCGTAGAGCGCTGGTCGCTGGCCGATGGCACCGCTGTGGGCGCACCCATCGCTGCCCCCGGCGGGGCGGTGCAAGCGCTCCATTACCCCGTGGGGGGCCAAACGCTGATTACCGGCAGCAGCAACGGTAGCCTGGGCCTTTGGAATGCGGATGGCACCGCCGCTGGCCAGAGCGCTAACGCCCACCCGGAAGGTGTAACCACCATTACCAGTAGCCCCGATGGCCAAGTGTTAACGACCACAGGCGGCGACGGCAGCCTGCGCAACTGGGATCGCGCCACTCTTCAGCCTAGGGGGAATACCATTCAAGCCCATGAGGGTGCCGTCAGCGCCGTAGCCTACAGCCCTGACGGCAGCACTCTGGCCACCGCCGGTACCGATGGCACCCTTCAACTCTGGTCGCCCGATGGCAGTAAGCAGCTAGCAGAACCGGTACAGCTCGATGAGCCCGCAGCCTCCCTGGGCTATACCCCCGAGGGGCTGCTGGTGGTGGGCGGGAGCGATCGCGCCATCGAGCTTCGCAACGCCCAGGGCGAGCTGGTGTCTAACGCCGATGGCGGCTCAGATGCCAACGGCCCCGCTACCGCCCTGGGTGATTTTTGGCAGCGCCTGCAAAACCTGCCCCCCAGCGCCTGGTGGATGCTGGCGGCAATTCCGGCTCTGCTGCTGCTGGCAGGCATTGCGGGGTCGCTGTTTGGCAAAGACCAAGACGATGAGGATGAAGAGCTAGAGGCCGATGCCGACGCCGATCGCAGCCCGGCGGTGGGTCTTGTCCCCGATCTAGATATTGACTTTTCTGGAGTAGGCAGCCAGGCCCCAATTACCTCTGGGCCAGTTCCCCCCGCAACCGACCTGCCCGAGGTGGGCCTTTTGCCCCCCGAGGCCGAACTAGTGCCCAGCGACGAGTACCCGGTGGCAGTGCCTCCCGGCAAGCTAGAGCAGGCTCGCATGGATCTGGCCGAGGGTCGCCGACTGATGCGCGAGGGCCGCTACGACAACGCCCTGATCTATTTCAACCAGGCGGTGGAGGCGACCGAAGTGGAACGCCGCAAGACCGACTCTACTGGGACATCAGCCGGAGGCATCAACGCCATTGCCGCCCAGGCCCAGGCCGAACGGGGCAATGCCCTGGCGCTTCTCGGTCAGGCTAACGACGCAATGGATAGCTTTAACGCCGCCCTGCGGCTCGACGCTAGCGTCATCGACGCCTGGATTGGCAAGGGCCGGTTGCTCAACACCATGGCCCGCTACGAAGAATCGATCTTCTGCTTCGACACCGCCCTAGAGCTCGACCCGACATCGGCAGCAGCTCTTTTGGGCAAAGGGGAAGCGCTGATTGCGATGGGCCGCCAGAGCGAGGGACAGGCCTGTCTGGATCGGGCCGCTGCCCTGGGCAGTGACGAGCCCACCTGGGGGCTACCTGGGGTGGAGGTTACCCCAATCCCTGGAGACGGGATATCTACAGCTCCAGGGTCTCCAAATCTAGGCATCGCCCCTGGGCCGGGCGCGGTGGTGCCCGAGTATGCTCCCCCCGCTGACTACGGCGGCTACGACCCCGATGTGCCCCTAGAGCTACAACAGATGGTGCAGGGGCTACCGTCCGCCGATGTGGAAATGGTTGGCACCTCCACCCTCAGCTTCGATGTACCACCAGACCTAGCCGCAGAGGCCGCTAGTTTGCCCGATCGCGCTGAAGACGCGGGCGGCCAAGGCTCGCTGCCTACTGCTCCGGGGCCTGTTTTCCCAGACGAGACCACCCCAGAGACGATGCCCCCCGGTTTTGTAGAAGCCGGTTTTGTGGGGTCGGAGCCGATGACCAGCACCCTAGAGGAAGAATTGCTCAGTCAGGTGCATCTGGGGGATGACCCGATCCCGAATACCGACCCTGACCAACCGCCGCTGGAGAGCGATCTGGCTGACTCTGCCATGACAATGCCTCCCCTGCGACCGGCCCCCATGCCGGTGCCGCCGCCAGTGCCCCTAGAGCCCGGCGACTATGTTCCCCCGCCGGAAGAGGTGGCTGGGGTCGAGGATCTGTCCGGGATAGAGGGGCTACCGCCAGAGGTTGTAGCGGCTCTATCCAGCATTCCGGCCAGCTCGCCCGACAGCTTTGGAGTGGTGCCCTCTAGCCCTGAGCCGGAAGCAGAAGTGGCTGCCGACAGCTGGATTCGCCTCTCCATTGACCAGGATGGGGATCGATTCTATGCGGTATGGCAGATCGACGAGGGCGATCGCGCCCAGGCCAAAGCCGACGGCGGCGAAACCATGACCCTGCGCCTCTACGATGTCACTGGCCAGACCACCCAAATGCCCTTGCCCCCAGCGGTGGTAGAACAGCGCTGCCGCGACGACTTTGCCCAAGACTGGTACCTGCCGATTCCCCAGCGCGATCGCATCTATGTGGTCGAGGTGGGCTACCTAAGCGCAACGGAAGACTGGCAGGCGATCGCCCAATCGGTTGAGGTCGCAGCCATCTCTCTCTCCTAAATAAAAAAGCCCGAGGCGAGGCCCCGGGCAACATTCAGGAGTGACTTGACGATCTGGATGGTGACGATTTCAGGAAAGACTGTTGGATACTATCCTCAGATGGCTCACACCTTGAGCACCCACTGCTCGCGGGTGTCGGCGCTGACAAAGGGGGCAGGCACAAAGGGAATCTCGACCCCCAGAGAAATGAAGGCAGCGCGAATGGTGGTGGCGTGAGCGGCCTCAGCGGCGGCAATGGAGGCCCCAGCGGAGATCAGCGCAGGGGTTTTGAGCCGGGAGACCTCACCCGCGTAGGCGATCGCAGCGTCGGTTTCGAGAGCCAGAGCCAGCTTGGCGATGTTGACATCCGAGTCGAGGCCGCCGTCGCCCCGCTCCAGGTAGGCCGACAGGTCGTAGCTGTCTTCGGCCATGACGGGGGTGCCGCCCAGGTCGCCCACGACCTGGATGAGCAGGTCGCGGTGGGCCATGTGGTCGGCCTGGTTAGCCAGGGCGATCGCCAGCACGGCTTTGCCCACATCGGTGTCGCTGAGCCCCCCAGCGGCAGCCCCGTAAGCCCAGATCGCCTGGTGCTCGTAGAAGAGCGCTCCGTTGAGAATGGCCGCGTCGTTGGCGGCGGCTCTGCTGCGGATTCCCCCTAGGATGCGGTTCTCCGCGCTACCGTTCTGGGCCTGGGCTGCGCTCTTGGTTAAGGCAGAGAAGCCGAGGGTGCCAACTAGACCCGCGATCGTGCCGCCCACCATCACCCGACGGCGAGAAACCCCTGCTCGGGGGGCAGCTAGATCGTCAGACATGAAATCGTGATTCATTGCAGTATCCTTTGCGCTAATGTCGTGGGCAAGCGTAATTGCTATCAGACCCGCCACAATACGACTAGCTTTGGTCTGTGGATGGCGAACGATCCCAATTGACGGTTGAGTTTTGAGTTAGGCCCATCCATGGCGTTCTGTATCTGTTTCTCCCCCAGCCATCCATAACGGTGGTCTGAGTCGTATTCCTAATGTGTAGTTAATGCCCCCACTGCCGCCCCCCGACCCCCAGATGCCCTCTCCAGTTAGCGATCGCGACCTGGTTACCCGTCTGTGGGCCGGTGATACCGCTGCCCTGGCCACCCTCTACGACCGCTATTCGCCGATGGTCTATACCCTGGCCCTCAAAATGCTGTCTAACCCCGCCGAAGCCGAAGACCTCACCCAGGAGGTGTTCGTCAACTTTTGGCAGCGGCAACAGTACGACGCCAACCGGGGCAGCGTGGGCAGCTACCTGGCTACCAACACCCGCTCCCGCGCCCTCGATCGCCTGCGAATCAGCAGCGGGCGGGCCGTGATTTTGCAGCGGTTTCAGCGCATTACCGAAGCCTCGGCGCGATCGCCCAGCCCGGTTGACTACGCCACCCAACATGAACAGCATGAGCACCTACGCGCCGCCCTCGCCCAGCTCCCCTCCACCGAACGCGAAGTGCTAGAAATCGCCTACTTTCAAGGCCTCACCCAAGCCGAAATCTCCGCCCAGCTCGGTATTCCCCTAGGCACCGTCAAATCTCGCTGCCGCCAAGGCCTCCTCCGCCTCCGCACCCTCCTCCAACCCCACCAAAACTAACCCCCTACTCCCTACCCCCCACACCACACCCTCCACCCCTCACCCCTCCCACCGATGACCTCCCCTCCCCTTCCTGAAAACTGGCGATCGCTGCTGGCCGGGTATGTGCTCGACGACCTCACCGCTGAAGAAGCGGCCCAGGTCGAGCAGTGGATCGAGCACCATCCCGAAGTGACAACTGAACTGGCGTCCCTCCAGGCCACCTGGGATTGCCTTCCCCTAGGCCTTTCGACCGTAGCGCCGCCACCCGAACTGCGCGATCGCACCTTAGCCGCCGCTATAGCCGCTGCCGCCGTGCCTGCTGAGCCTGCAAGTCCCGCAGAGATCCTCATTCCGAATCAGTTCCCAAGTGCAGCGCCGATACCTCGCCGCCGATTCCCTTGGGGTCGAGTCGGGCTAGCCCTAGGCTGGGCCGCCACCGCCCTGGCCCTGGCCTTTGCCCTGCAAGAAAACCAGCGCCTGCGCCTGGCCCTGCGCCAAACCGAGACTGTGGTGGCCAGCTTTAGCCAGCCCGCCAACCGCCTCTACACCCTGGCGGGCACCGAGGCCGAGCCCCAGGCCAACGCCCGCCTGGTGGTCAACCCCGCCGACCAAACCGCGCTGATCGTCACCACCGATCTGCCGCCTCTGGGTGAGGAGCAGATCTACCGGCTCTGGGCGCTGGCCGACAGCGACCCTGTGTTTTGCGGAGAATTTAACCCAGCCACGGCTGAAGACACGAATCAGTGGGCGCTGCCCGATGCTGTGTGTGGCACTGCCCCAGTGCAGATGTTGATTACGACCGAGCGGGCGGACGATCCACCGGTACCGGCAGGGGATTTGGTAATGCAGAGTGAGGGGTAGGGAGTAGGGGGTGAGGGGGCGATCGCCCAACCCTTTAGGGCATCCTGGGTCACAATAGAGCAAGCAATATTTACCGCTCTACCTATGGCTCCTTTGGCACCGTCGCGATCGCAACCTGCTGCTGCACCCGCTGCGGCTCTGTGGGCGGGGGCGATCGCCCAGCCCGCGACAGAATTTACTGCCACCACGCTGTCTGTGCTGGAGGGGCAGTTACCGGATGGCCTGCGGGGCACCCTCTACCGCAACGGCCCGGCCCGGTTTGAGCGCAGCGGCACCCGAGTGAACCACTGGTTCGATGGCGATGGGGCGGTGCTGCGGGTGAATTTTGATGGTGACAGTGCCGTGGCCACCTACCGCTACGTGCGCTCGGCTGGATATGTGGAGGAAGAGGAGGCCGAGCGGTGTCTCTATCGGGGCTATGGCAGTCTGCCCCCCGGCCCGTTCTGGCAGCACTGGCAGACCCAGGTCAAAAATGCCGCGAATACCTCGGTGCTGGCCCTGCCCGATCGCCTGCTGGCCCTGTGGGAAGGGGGCCTACCTCACCGCATGGATCTAGAGACCCTGGAGACCCTTGGCCTAGACAATCTGGGGAGCCTCAAGGCCAGCGACACCTTTACGGCCCACCCTAAGCGCCACCCCCGCACCGGCCAGATCTTTAGCTTTGGCACGATTCCGGGGGGCAATGCCACTCTTCAGATTTACCGCTGTAGCGCCGCTGGGGTCGTAGAGAAAACAGGCACGATTCCCCTGGCGGGGATTCCGCTGCTGCACGACTTTGTGCTGGCCGATCGCTACCTGGTGTTTTGCGTGTCGCCCGTGCGACTCAGCCCGTTGCCCGCGCTGTTTGGTCTCTCTAGCTTTAGCGATGCGCTTCAGTGGCAGCCCCAGCAGGGCACCCAGATTATTGTGGTGGATGCCGACAGTCTGGAGGCGATCGCCCTGGAGGCCGCCGACCCCTGGTTTCAGTGGCACTTTGGCCACAGCTACCTCGATTTTGACGGCTCTATCGTGTTTGATGTGGCTCGCTACAACGATTTTGCCAGCAACCAGTTCTTCAAAGAAGTGGCCTCGGGCCAGACCTCTACCCCCGCTGATGCCCAGCTTTGGCAGTACCGCATCGACCCCAAAACCGGCAAGATTCTCGACCAGAATTGTTTGATCGATCGCCACTGCGAGTTTCCGGTCGCGTTTGGCGACGATGAGACGGCGACCACCTATCTAAATGTGCATCGCACAGTGCCCACCCCGGTAGATGAGCTGTTTGGGGCGATCGCCCGCCTTGACCCTAAAACTGGCCTCACCGTTGCCGATGCTGGGGAGGGCCGCTACCCTTCTGAACCGATCGTTGTCGCGAACCCGGCGAACCCCCAGCAGCCCTGGGTGCTCACCGTGGTCTACGACGGCACCCAGCATGCCAGCGAACTGTGGGTTTATGAAGGACACGACCTGGAGAAGGGGCCGATCTGTCGACTAGGGCTGCCGGAGGTGGTGTCCCACAGTTTTCACGGCACTTGGATGAGTGAGTAAATATAGTGCTGGCCAGTTCGTTTAGGAAGTTAGCGATCGCCCATAGACAGGTCTCGGCCAGCGAACAGTGAAGTGAGAACCTCGGCAATCCATTAGCAGCTTTCTACCATCCGCTACATTTAACTTGTCAGATCGCTCCGTATGATTGGATTTTAACGATCTTACGTTTACTCAGCATTGAAGGATCTGTCGCTTCTAGTATGTGTGAGACCACCTTAGGCGGCCTTCCATCACCGCACGCTTTCTTCCTTCAAGGTGGCATCAATATCTCTCAACATTGACCATGCTCCATCGGTAGTATTGGATATCACAGTAACCTGCATCTCGTTGACGCGATTTACAGTCGACATGAATGAAACCCCCGCGTCGCAACCGATAATGTATTCTTCACGGTTGCAATCCTCTTTCTCACAGATCCAGAGCCCGTGACCGTAATACGTATGCTCACCTTCCGTCTCAGCTTTCACATAAGGCTGGGCATAGATCTCGACTAGTTCTTTCGGCAAGATCTGATAACCCCAGAATACCTTCCATAAAGTCGTGATATCGTCCACTGTTGTAAATGCCCCTCCATCGGATGCCCCGACAATGGGAAGATTATAGATATTCGTTCGCCAGCTATTCTCTTCTTCCACATAACCCATCGCCGTCTTTTCGGGAAGTTTATTCAGCGCGAAATATCCGGAGTGATTCATGCCGATCGCCTTAAATATGGCCTGTTCAACAAAATCCTGATACTTCATGCCAGTCAGTTCTTCAATCACTACTCCCAGAAGGATATAGCCGCCATTTGAATAGGAGAACCGTTCTCCAGGTGCGAATTTCATCGCCTCATCTGGAAATGTAGCTAGGTAGTCTTTTGGCCCTCTCAAGGAATACCATGGGATGCTGAGGGTAACGTTGTCAAAGTCTTCTATTCTGTCTTCATCATAGTAGTCAGGAATACCAGATGTATGGGTGAGCAAGTGCTGTATCGTGATCTCCTGGGAATAGCGTGGGAAATCGAGAGTGATACAATCCTTCAGTGGAGTGGAAAACGAGAGTTTCTGAGCCTCAATTAGTTTGCCAATAGCTAAGGCGGTGAAGAATTTTGTTCCTGAAGCGATGCCGAAGCGTGTTTCTAGCGAATTCTCGATCTTGTTGCTCCGATCGGCATAGCCTGCCGCTCTCGCATAGAGAACATGATCCTTTTGACGAATAGAGATAACCCCTGAAAAAGCCTGCTCTTCAATAGAAATATTCAATATTTGCTCGATCTCGGCTTGATCTATAGCCATCTCAGCTGCCTCCCAATACTATCGTTCTGCCCATTTACAAGGTCATTGAAAGTGGGCATTGCCTACCCTAATACTGTCCTCTACGGTAAAGGAGTTAGCAAACTGGTCTCGTCCGCACTGCTCGCTGTCGTCAAAGCACTGAAAAAGACTCAATCGGGAATCCATTCCGATCGCAAGAGGCCGAACCAGACCTCATCAACGAGTTGGTCGCGGGTAAGCTGGTTTAAGCGTAGAACACCCTCCCGCTGCATGGGAATCTTCTCTAGTACCCGAATGGATGCTTGGTTGCGAAAATCCGCCATAGCCCTCAACTTCAATAGGTCAGGGCAACTGTGGAAGGCGGAATTCACGACTGCGCGTGCTGCCTCCGTAGCAAAGCCGCGTCGCCAGTGCGACCTGGAGATAGAGTAGCCGATCTCGCCGATGCGCCCACCCAAGAACAGACGCATATTGATGCCGCCAAGTACGGAACCCTGGTGCTCTATGGCCCAGGAAGGGTGCTCATGCCAATTCAACAGCACTTGGGTTGCGACGAATCTGCGAGCGTCTTCCTCTCCATAGGGCTGAGGAAGCGGCAAAAATCGCCCCCACTCCTCGTCCGTCGCATAGAGAAGAACATCACCCACATCCTCGAGCACCCAAGGCCGCAGTAGGAGTCGTTCAGTTTGAATTCTGTCGGGTATCACGGCTTCCAGCCCTTTTTTGTGTGTAGGCATTCGTCCGACGTTCTGGCTAAGAAACTGCAAATGATATTTACATCTACGCTGGGATCTTGCATCAGTAGTGGGCACTACCAGCCATCCCATTTACTTACCACCCACCCTTGATTTACTGAGGTGAGCGAGGAAAAAGCACACGAATTATAACTAGCGCTTAAGCAATATAAACTAACGCTTAAAAAATGCCTATAGTTGACCCAAAGATTTGACCGATCGCCAACCCTATCAAAACCCACCTCCGTACTAACCACAGAGCCTAAGCCCTAAGAATTAGCATTGCTTAAGCCATAGCTACTAACGTATAAGCAATAGTCCACATTGCCTACCCGGTTTGACCAAACGCCCAGGCATTAGCGACTATGGCTTGCATCTCAGCGCTAATTTTCCGTATCTACACAGATCTAGCGGAGAAATTTGAGACATCGGCAATTCCGAATAGCTACTCAAGCAATTGCCCTTTTCTGCCGCCTAAATTGGGTAAATAACTGAGCCGCACAAATCCAGGGATGCATCTTGGAAACGGTAAGCCATAACGCTTTTTTAGTTACCTATAAAAGCCCGTTGAGATTGCCAAATCCATTACCCGACTGCTGCAAAACTCAGTCTTACCGTTTTTATTGTGGAGACACCCAAATGCCTAGACAAAAGAGAAGTTCCCCAACTCTAGAAAAAGCCCATCGCCGCCTCGCCGGTATGCAGTCTGTCACCAGGGCTGTTGATTTTGGTAACGGCTACACCATAGAAGCCTATGAAGAGCACATTCAGACTATGCAAGAAAAGCTCATGGCCTACAACCGCATGCTGTCGATGGTAGACGGTGCCTACAACGACATGCTGATGGCCGAGCGCAAGCTAATGGATTTTTCTGACCACATGCTCTCCGGCTTCGGCGTTCGCTATGGAAAAGACAGCTCTGAATACGAAATGGCCGGAGGCCGCCGCAAATCTGACCGCCAAAAGCGCACTCGCCGCACCGCCAATACTATGAACGTTGCTTAACCCCAAGAGGGCGTTTAAAAGCGATCTGCTGTAGCTTTTAGTCGCCTGCTGATCCCCCTGATCCCCCTTGAAAAGGGATCAGGGGGATCTTCATTTTCGCTTCAAGAAATCAGACTGTTCAAACGTTCTCTCAAGACCGCCTGGGCGATCGCGGTTGGTGCCGCAGCATCACGCCTGAGACGACTCCAGAAATGCCGCCAAACAGCATTGCACTGAATGCAGCAGCAGTCAGGCCAAACATGATGCCAAAGAGCCAGCCAACAGCAGAAACCCCATGGGCGGCTCCCAGACCAGTGATAAAGTTGCCGTACACAAACCCACCAACGGCTCCCCCGATCGCAGCACTAGCCATGACCCCGAGCAGGCCAAGCAGCACGCTCAATATCAGCCCCTGCTTGACGCGAGGTGAAGCTTTGGCAGCATCGAGATTACGTCCCATCCATCTAATCAGTACCAATGACAGGTCTGAACCCCGCGTAGAGGTCATTGCAGACCCATGGATACTCCCCAAAATCAGGCTATTCATGATTCCGGCATAGAAGAGAACAGCCACTGCAAACTCCACATAGCCCAGTGCTGTGAGGCTCCGCAACCCGCAATGCCCATACCACAGGCCTCCGTCACGCGAGCGGCCCCGTTTCTCAAGGCAGCGATCGTGCCACCAAACATGACACTCGTTGCTCCAGAAATCACCGATAGCAGGATGTGAAACAAAGCAGTCTGCCAAACTGGCGGGGGCTCGTGTTGCATCATGATCCAGGGTCCTCAAAGGGGTTGCCTTTGCGCCGTCGATAGACCGTGATGGCCTCACTGGCAAAAGCCTCTGCCTTATCGTTCCTCAAACCCGGCCTTTTCGAACGCTGCCGCTAATGCTCTAACCTACGCAACATCAGGCTGGTGAATCCAATAGTCAGGTTGAGCTAAGTGAGTAACCTGAGTTTGGGATAAGCCCGGCATTGCAACCGCTGTGTGCCTTCGCTTGGCTGGCGTTGTGGCCCCTCTCCTTGTGGGAGAGGGGCTGGGGGAAAAGGGCTGCCGGGGAACATCGCTAACTATGCCTAACCCAAATTGAGGTTGAGTAAGTAAAAGGCGGCTAACGCGGCGGCACCCAAGTACGCAGAACTCGACCGGGGATCGCTTTCCCCAACCAGGGGGTATTGGCAGATAAAGAGCACAGGGTTGAGGGCGTAACCGTCCAGGTAGTGCCGGGGTCAAACAAAATCATTTCCGCAGGCTGCTGGGGCTGAATAGTCGGCGGCGTCTGACCCCAGCACGCAGCAGAGTTTGTGCTCAGCGCCTGCACCAGCGTCAGCGGCGACCAGTCGCCCTGGGTGACAAAGGTATCCCACAAAATGCCCAAGGCCAGCTCCAGGCCAATGGCTCCAGGCGGGGCCGAAGGAAAGCCCACGGTTTTGTCTTCGTAGGTGTGGGGAGTATGGTCGATCGCGATCGCATCCACCACCCCCGCCTTCACCCCCTCAATCAGCGCCGCCTGGTCTTCGGGATTGCCCAACGGCGGCGACAAGCGCAGGTTGGGGTCGTAGCCACCCAGATCCTTGGCGCTCCACAGCAGATGCATCCAGGTGGTGCTGGCGGTGACAGGCAAGCCGCGCTCCTTGGCCTGGCGCACCAGCTCGACCCCGCGCCCCGTAGAAATCCGCATCAGGTGAACGGGGGTGCCCACCTCGGCGACGCATTCCAACAGCGCCGCCAGGGCGGCGGTCTCAGAGCTGGCCGGGTCGCCCACCAGGCCGTAGATCAGCGAAAACGGGCCTTCGCGGGCCACGCCGCTGTCGCGCAGGGTGCGATCGCAGCAGTACAGCGCCACCGGCTTACCCAAGGGCTTTAGGTACTGCAACAGCCGCTGGGTCAGTAGTGGATTTTGAATCGCTCGACCGTCGGCAAAGCCTGCGATCGCCGCCTCAGACAGCTCCACCAACTCCACCATTTGCTGGCCCTGGGCACCCTGGGTCAGCGCACCCCAGGGATATAGATGCGGTAGAGAGGGATTAGTTTGGGCAAGGGTTGCTCGCCGCCCCAGCAGCTTCTCGACCATTGCCGGATGGTCGATCGCAGGCTCGGTATTCGGCAAAATGCCCAGTCGGGTAAAGCCGCCCGCCTGCCCCGCTGCCAGCAGCGAGGCCAGGGTTTCCCTCGGCTCGTGGCCCGGCTCCCCCGAGTGGCTGTAGAGATCGACCAGGCCCGGCAGCAAGACCTTTCCCTGGCCCTGAACCATTTCAGCGCTGGCGGGGATGACGGTCAGAGATGCGGCGATTTCCGTCACCACACCGTCCTGCACCAGCACATCGGCGACCTGATCGGTCTGGGTCACCGCATCCAGCACCCGCACCTGCTGAATTAGCTGCGCCCCGCTCCCAACAACCTCGGTCACAGGGCCCCCGCTGCGGTCTTATCGAGCACGCTGCCCGATAGGTGAATGGTAATGTTGGCCGTGACCAGCACCGGGGCGCTGTCGATGCCGTTAGGGTAGTCAATCACGCTCACCGCCCCATTGCCCTGCTTAAACCGCCAAAACGACTCTGGCCCCATCCCCAGCACGTGGCAGAGCAGCGCCTTGTTGACCGCATCGTGGGCGACAACGAGAATGGTCTGCACCGTGTCGCCGCCGCTGTGGGCCGCGACGATTTCCTTCCAGGCGGCGATCGATCGCACCCACACCTGCTCCAGGTTTTCGCCCCCCGGCATTTGCACCGTTTCGGGAGCACTCTGCCACTGCTCCAACATCCCCGGATAGTTGCTCTCGATCTCCGATTCGTAGAGCCCTTCCCATTCGCCGTGGCTAATCTCTTGCAGCTCGTTCACCGAGTGCAGCGTCAGCCCTGGATGGTGCTGAAGAATGATTTCTGCCGTTTCCTTCGGTCGCGCCATAAAGCTGGTGTAGGCCGCATCGATCGCCACGGGTTTGAGAAACTCCGCCGCCTTCGCCCCCTGGGCGCGACCGTTGTCGTTCAGCGGCACATCGATCTGGCCCTGAAAGCGACCCTGGCGGTTCCACTCGGTTTCGCCGTGGCGCACCAGCAGCATGCGCGGGCCTTTGTGGCCGCGCCGCATTTCCGGCAGCGGTGCCCCCATGTGGCTGGTCAGGTTCATGGCCTCGACCTGCACTGGGCTGCCCCAGCCGCCCTCAAAGTTGAGCACGCTGATGTTGCAGTTGGCCTGGTTGAGGTTGTTGAAATATTCTGGCCCCAGGCCAATGGCGGTGCTAATCAGCGCTCGGTTAATGGCGCTGTGGGCCACGATGAGAATAGTCTTGCCCTGGTAAGCCGCCAACAGCTCTGGCCAAAACCGCGCCGCCTGCTGATACAGCTCGCGAATGGGGTAAAAGTCTACGATCGCGCCATCGGGCTGGGGCACAGCCATGACCATATTGGCGGGGTCAGTGCGCCACTGATCAAAGATTTCAGGATGTTGAGCCTCGGCCTCGGTAAAGGGCACCCCCTCCCACAGCGGCAGGCTGATTTCTTTGAGGTTGTCTGAAAATGTCGGTGACGCCAGGTCGGGGGTCGCCTTTTGCAGTTCTGCCGTGATAATTTCTGCCGTTTTTCGGGCGCGCTTGAATGGACTGGCCCACACCGCATCAAAGGGAATGCCCACCAGCGCCTGACCCACTTGCAGCGCCTGGGCCTCGCCCGCCGGGGTTAGCTCTGACTCGTCGCAGTGGCCTTGAATGCGCTTTTGCTGATTGTAGGTGCTCTGCCCGTGACGAACGATAATTACGCGGGTTTTCAGGGGTCTGTCCTCTCAAGTTGCTCAACCAACGTCAGATTTTACCCTGTCGGGGAGCCGCGCCGCAGCCTTGCAGCGTACTTGGTTGTGCATGGGGACAGTAACTCGCTGTCAGGCTTGGTAGGCATTTCGGTGTAGATGCGATCGCCCCTATGCCCGGTTCCCCAAAGCTGTTCGCCCAATAAAACTGCTGAAGATTATCAGCACCACGATTTGTAGCCAGCCAGCTTTCTAAAGCCTGAACTACCGCATTTGATAGATGTTGAAAAATCGCACTCTTGCAAAACTGTTGGGCATAAAACCCAGGTTAGACCGGCCAGACAGAACCAAGCTCAGGGCTACAAAATTATGGTGAAATTTGCTTACCACGCCTCCCACGAGCAGTTTGCTCCCAGTGCGCTGCTGGGCTGGGCTCAGCAGGCAGAGCAGGCTGGCTTTACCGCTGTCACCTCCTCTGACCACTTTCACCCCTGGAGCGAGCGCCAGGGAGAATGCGGCTTTGCCTGGACTTGGCTAGGGGCGGCGATGCAGGCAACCTCGCTGCCCTTTGGCGTTGTGTGTGCCCCCGGTCAGCGCTACCACCCCGCCATCATTGCCCAGGCGGCAGCGACCCTGGGGGAAATGTTTCGCGATCGCTTTTGGGTCGCCCTCGGCAGCGGCCAGGCGATGAATGAAGCGATTACCGGCCAGCCCTGGCCGGTCAAAGCCGAGCGCAATGCCCGACTCAAAGAATGCGTCGAGGTGATCCGCGCCCTCTGGGCTGGCGAAACCGTCACCCACCACGGTCTAGTGCAGGTAGAAGAGGCCAAACTCTACTCCCGCCCCGCCAACCCGCCCCGCATTATGGGGGCCGCCATTACCCCCAAAACCGCTGAGTGGGTGGGGAGCTGGGCCGATGGCTTGATCACCATTTCTCACCCCCAAGACAAACTGCGGGAGATAGTCGAAGCCTTTCGACGCGGCGGCGGTGAGCACAAACCCATGTATCTAAAGGTGCAGCTCTCCTACGCCTCCGATCAAGAGACGGCTCTGCAAGGGGCCTACGACCAGTGGCGCACCAATATTTTTGAAAGCCAGGTGCTGGCCGATTTTAGGGTGCCTAGCCAGTTTGATGCCGCTGCCACCTTTGTCAAACCCGACGACATGTACCACCATGTGCGCGTTTCCGCTGACCCTCAGCAGCACATTGAGTGGCTGCAAAAGGATATAGAACTGGGCTTTGAGACCATTTCTTTGCACAACGTCAATCGCGAACAGCAGCAGTTTATCGAGGTCTTTGGCGAGAAGGTCTTGCCGCTTCTCAAATAGTTGAACAGGGAGGATTTATCTTGCGCGTAGTGGACGATTCTCTGGGCCTTAGTCAAAAGCCAAGGACATCTAAGAACTAGGCTTTAATGAAATCTGAATTGAGACACCTCAAAGCCAAAGCCTGCCAGTAGCTTTTCATTTTTTACTCTTCTATCTTCGATCTTTTCCTATATGTCGGTTTGTTTAGGTTTCCTATGTTAGATCTTTGGTACAAAAATGCAGTTCTGTATTGCCTCGATGTAGAGACCTACATGGATGGCAACGGGGATGGCGTGGGCGATTTCGTGGGGCTGACCCAGCGTTTAGACTACATTGCTGGCCTCGGCATTACCTGCGTTTGGCTGATGCCCTTTTACCCATCGCCCAACAAAGACAACGGCTACGACGTAATGGATTATTACACCGTTGACCCTCGGCTGGGTTCGCTGGGCGATTTTGTGGAGTTCGCCCGCCAAGCCAGCGAACGGGGCATTCGCATTCTGATCGACCTGGTAGTCAACCACACCTCTGACCAGCACCCCTGGTTTCAGGCCGCAATTAAAGACAAGAACTCAAAATATTTTGACTACTATTTTTGGTCCGAGAAAGAACCCGAAGATATTGATGAAGGTATTGTTTTTCCGGGTTTACAAAAGTCAACCTGGACCTATCAGCCCGAGGTGGGTGCTTATTATGCCCATAGATTTTATAGTCACCAAGCCGACTTAAATATTACCAATCCTGAAGTCAGAACAGAAATCAAAAAGATGATGGGCTTTTGGCTAGAGCTGGGGGTATCTGGATTTCGCATCGACGCCGCCCCGTTCTTAATTGAGCTGACCCAGGCCGATAACGTATTCGAAAAGGTTGAGAATCCCTTTATTTACATCAACGAACTACGTGATTTTCTCTCGTGGCGGCGGGGCGATGCTATTTTGCTGGCTGAGGCCAACGAGTCTCTAGAAAAATTGCCGAAATACTTCGGTGACGGCGATCGCATGCAGATGTTGTTTAACTTTTGGGGCAACCAATACCTGATGCTGGCCCTCGCTCGCCAATCAGCGGCTCCCCTAGCCCAGGCCATGACGGAGTTGCCCCCATCGCCGCCCACCGGGCAGTGGGCCAATTTTGTGCGCAACCACGATGAGCTGAGTCTAGACAAACTCTCCGCTGACGAGCAGGACGAGATTGCGGCGGCCTTTGCCCCCGATCGCGACACCATGTGGATCTTCGATCGCGGCATTCGTCGTCGGTTTGCGCCGCTGCTCGACGGCAATTTGCAACGGCTCAAGCTCACCTACAGCCTGCTGTTCACCCTGCCCGGCACGCCCGTAGTCAACTACGGCGAAGAGCTCGGCATGGGCGACGACCTATCGCTAGAGGAACGCAAGCCCGCCCGCACCCCCATGCAGTGGTCAAAGGCCCCCAATGGCGGATTTTCGACCGCGCCCGTTGACCAGGTGGTGCTGCCGGTGGTTTCCTCCGGCGACTACAGTTACAAGCGGCTCAACGTCAACACCCAGCAGCGCGACCCCAACTCGCTACTGAACTGGATGGAGCGGGCGATTCGCCTACGTAAGGAATGCCCGGAGTTTGGCTGGGGCCAATCGCAACTATTAGACACTGGCCATAACAGCGTTTTTGCCCACCGCTGCGAGTGGCGAGGCAAGGCGGTGATCGCGGTACACAACTTCAGCAAATCTGACTGCAAGGCCACGCTAAAGCTAAAGGATGACGTGGGCAAATGCCTGATCGATCTATTCGAAGACCAGCCGGAGGATGTGATCTCAGAGCCTGCCTACGACATTCACCTGCCTGGGTATGGCTACCGCTGGTTTCAGGTGGGGCATCCGGCTGGTTAAAGAGCGTCTATATTCTTTAAAAGTTCGGCGGGACATCCCCAACCGATCGCGGCATCCGGCCCGATCGCACCAGTTCCAGAAAATTATGCCTTGGCTAGCCGGGCGACGGCCCGAGCAATGGTGTCGGGCTCGATGGGCTTAGCCAGGTGCAGCTGAAAGCCGCTGTCGATGGCTTTTTGGGCGTCTTCTTCGCGCACATAGGCAGTGAGGGCGATCGCCGGCACCTGCCCTCCCTGCTCTGGGGGCAGAGCGCGAATCTGCTGAATCAGCGCATAGCCATCCATCTCGGGCATGCCGATGTCGCTGACCAATACGTGGGGGTTGAAGCCGTCTAGGGTGGTGAGCACTTCAGCGGCAGACTCAAGGCCCACCACCTCGGCCCCGTACTCGCCTAACAGCAGAGTCAGCAGGGCCAACCCATCGGGGTTGTCATCCACAGCAATCACCCGCACGCCAGTCAGATCGATCTGGCCGGGCAAAACCGTTGCTACCCGCTGGTTTGGGCGATCGCTCAGCAGCGGCAAACTCACGGTAAAGGCGGCTCCCTGTCCCTCGCCGGGGCTATCGGCGGCAATGGTGCCGCCGTGGGCCTCCGCCAGGTAGCGCACGATCGCCAGCCCTAGCCCCAGGCCGCCGAATTGCCGGGTAATCGAGGTATCGGCCTGGCGAAAGGAGTCAAAAATGTGGGGCAGAAATTCTGGAGAAATGCCTCGGCCGGTGTCGATGACCTTGAGCTGAGCCCAGTGGCCGACCTGAGCCAGCTGAATCGTAATCTGGCCCTGCTCGGGGGTGAATTTGATGGCGTTGGTCAGCAGATTCCAGACGATTTGCTGAATGCGCGCCCCGTCGCCCTGGATTAACCCAATGTCGGGCAGATCGCTCTGGATGCGGATCCCCTTGGCATCGGCGGCGGCCTGAACCGTTTCGATCGCCGACTCGATCACAAACACCGGATCGACCGAGGCGGGTTCGATCTTGAGCTTGCCGCGCAGGATCTTGGCGATATCCAACAGGTCGTCGATCAGCTGGGTTTGCAGCTTGGCATTGCGCTCAATGGTGGCCAGGGCGCGGGCGGTTTTTTCGGCATCGAGTTTTTTGGTTTGCAGGAGCTTGGCCCAGCCCAAAATTGGGTTGAGGGGCGACCTCAGCTCGTGGGATAAAATCGCCAAAAATTCATCTTTAATGCGGTTGGCTCGCTCAGCGGCCTCGCGGGCGGCCTGCTCTTGGCGCAGCATCTGCTCGCGGACGGCTTCGGCCTGTTTTTTCTGGGTAATGTCTAGCACGGTGCCAATAAAGCGCAGGGGGGTGCCATCGTCGTCAAAATAGACTTGCCCCCTGGCCCTCACCCACCGCTCCACCCGGTCTTGCAGGCCAATCACGCGGTATTCGACATCGTAACTGCCGCCGCTGGCCACGGTTAGCGAGTCTGCGATGACCGCTTGAACGCGATCGCGATCGTCGGGATGCAGCCCCTCGTAAAACCGCTCAACGCTGCTGTCGGCGGCGGGCGGCAGACCAAAGATGGCTTTGCAGCCTGCATCCCAGGTGAGACTGTTAGTCGTCAGGTTCCAGTCCCAAATGCCTATGCGGGCCGACTCGATCGCCATGCGCAGGCAGTCTTCGCTTTCCTGAAGGGCCAGTTCGGCCTGCTGGTGTTCGGTGGCAATGTAGATTCTTTCGCTGATATCCACGGCGGCGCAGGTGACGCCGACGATGGCATTTTGGGCATCGTGAATGGGGTCGATGGTCAGATCGTAGTAGGCGGTCTGGCCATTGCTGACCACCTTGACTTCTTCGCGCAGGCCAATGCCGGTGGCGATTACCCGGCGCTTGAGGTGGGTCAGGCGGGCGGCAGTCTCGGGCGACGCGAGATCTTCGTCGCGCTGGCCAATTACTTGGTCTACAGATAAATCGTGGGTGGGGTTGTAAATCCAGGTGTAGCGCAGGTCAAGATCGTGGTTAAACAGACTGATGGGCGCACTCTTGAGGGCAATGTTGAGGCGCTCTGTGGTCTGTTGCAGCGTCTGCTCGGTCTGGCGCAGATCGGTGATGTCGGTGTTGGTGCCAAACCAGCGCACCACCTGACCCTGCTCGTCGCGCACCGGAATGGCACGGGAGAGAAACCAGCGATAGGTGCCGTCTTTGCCGCGCAGGGGAAAGGTGTCTTCCCAGGTTTCGCCGGTTGCAATGCAGCGCCGAAACTTGCTCACCACGCGATCGACATGGTCGGGATGGTGAACCTGCTGCCAGCCCCAGCCCTGCATGGCGTCGAAGGTGGTGCCGGTGTAGTCAAACCACCGCTGGTTGTACCAAAAAATCCACCCGGTGGCGTCGGTCATCCAGGTAAATTGCGAGATGTTATCGGCCAGGGTGCGAAAGCGCTCTTCGTTTTCTTGCAGCCGCAGCTCGGCCTGCTTGCGATCGCTAATGTCCGCCAGGGCACCGGGAAAGGTCACGGCTCGGCCCTGGCTGTCGTACTCCACCTGCCCCCGCGCAATCACCCAGCGCTCTTCTCCCTGGGGATTGCAGATGCGAAACTCGGTGGCGCAGCTCTCGCCGCTGGCGATCGCCTGGTCAATGGCCGCCGCCACCCGCGCCTGATCGTCGGCATGAATGATGTTGATAAATTTCTCCAGGCGCACTCCGGCGGCAACGCGCTCGGGGTCGAGGCCAAACAGCTGGGCAAAGCTGCGGTTGGCCACCACCCGATTCTCTAAAATATTCCAGCACCAGGTGTAGATTGAGCCAGCCGAAAGGGCGGCTTCGAGCTGAATATGGGCCTTTTGCAGCCGCCGCTCAGCTTTGTTGCGATCGCGCAGGGCCGCCTGCTGCTGGCTGATATCAACCGTAGAGCCCACCACGCGAATCACTTGCCCCTGCTCGTCGCGCACCAGGCAGCCCCGCTCCCAGACATCGACCCAGCGACTGTCTTGGTGGCGCACCCGATAGTCTGACTCGTAGAGCTGGCTCTCGCTGGCGAAGAGTTCCTCCATGCGGTGGCGCAACCGCGCTCGATCGTCAGGGTGAATGCGCTCTTCCCACCACCGAGAGGTGGGCGGGGCCTCGCTGGCAGACACTCCAATGAGATCGAACAATTGCTCAGAGCGGTAGACGCAGTCGTCTCCGCTTAGGTTGACCTCGCTGGCGTCAAACACCATCCCGTTCACCGCCTGCACCACCAGCTGCAAGCGCTCCTCTAGCTGCTTGTGCCCGTCGATATCGACGACGGTGCCCACCCAGCCGGTGATCTGCCCATCGCGATCGCGCGTTGGTAAGCCCCGGTTCATAAACCAGCGGTAGACGCCATCGTGGCGGCGAAGGCGGTGCTCGATTTCAAAGGCGGTGCCTGCGGTAATGGCTTCAGTCCACTTCACCAGGGTCGGGCAATAGTCCTGGGAATGAACGTAGCTGGCTCCGGCCAGACCCACCGACTCGGCGGCGCTCAACCCGGTGTACTCATACCAACGTTGGTTCCAGTAGTGGATGGCTCCGGTGCGATCGGCCATCCACACCATTTGGGGCAGAGCCTCCGCCAGCGCTACATCCGCCAGCACTACAGGGGGCGGCTGGGGAGGCGCGATCGCCGCTGCTGTCTGGGGCTCACTGGGTGTTGGGGCGCTTCGCGCAGCGTTTCCCCCAAAAATCGCGTCTCGCAACGCCAAGCACAGTCCCTCTGGAGTGAGGTGGTCTTTTACCAAATAGTCAGCCGCCCCGGCCTTAATAGCCGCCACCGCCGTTTTAAGATCGTCCCCACCCATCACAAGGACGGGCGGGCAGGCGTTTCCCCATGTTTGTTTCAGCTGCTGGAGCAGGTTTAAGCCACATCCCTCTGAGCCATCAGCGTCAATCAGCACACCCTTGATCTGGCCAGGCTGGTACTGGTTAGCCATCTGCCCATCGCCGGTTGCTTCAACGACCCGATAGCAGACCGCCGTCTCACCCCGCAGCATCTGCCCATAACTATTGGCCTGCCCAGGCAAGCTAGTGACCAATAGAACTGTGTGCTCTGGGGATGACATGGCAAGACTGATAGTTCAAACCTTGAATTTGCTCCTCTGCACTGCAATGGGCGGAGGAGTACTCGTGCTGAGTCGGTTCCCATTTATGGAATGTCACAGACTTTAGGCAACGTGAATCGATCCCTGAACCCTAACAGTCAAGCCATGCACAACTTTAGAAAAAGCCGCAAGCCTCGAAGGCAAGGCTAAGCCGCAGATTGCTGAGGGGATTTTATAGTGTCTGCCAGCACAACAGGAATATATCTAAGGGAAGAAATACCTAGAGTATTACTCCCTTGACCGCGCCGTTCCTAGGCGCTGCTGGCGCTGCCCTCAATGGGAAAAACTTCATCGCCAAAGCGCCGATCGCTGCCTCAGTCGCGGCTAAACAAGGTCATTGCGTCCGTCATGCCGCCCTGAGCTAAAAACGTGATTACTAGCACATCGTCACACTGAGTTTCAGCAAGCCCGCGCAAAAATTCGGGATGTGGCGATTCAACCCCTGGAGCTTGGCTGCTGACGCCGCAGCGCACCCGGTAGCCCATATCTTCGAGGCAACCGCTCAAGGCCTGAATCGCCGATTGATCCGCCAAAGCGGGCTCTCTCTGCCAGATGACAGCGTGCTTTGCCTCTTGAGCCAGAGTTTCAGCCGCACAGGGGGCACTCCTCAGATTTCGCCCCAGATTTCGTTCTAGCTCTCGATAGTGGCGCATGACCGCACTGCGGATGCGTTTTTTGCTCACCTTCTCTCCCAGTGCGATCGATAGCTTTTGCCACAGCTTATAGCCCACCGATTTTTCAATATATTCAGGGTTAGAGGGATAGATTTCTTCATAGGTTTTGCCTTCCCAAGAGCCGAGAAACACACTGCTTTCCAAATCGTTAAGGCGTCGCCCCACAGCCTTAAAAAGAGCATTATCGACAAGGGTGAGGGCCTCATGAGGTGTAACATCTTCGGGGTTTATTGTACTTAACTGATCTCGCATTGTGGGTACCTCTTAAGCCGCATTAAAAAGAGTTCTCTCCATGTGAGATGGCAAAGCACAGGGTTGTAGAGACTGAAATTTATGCATTAGTCTAGGCCTGGCAGCCATGCCAAAAGCTGATCCAGATCACATTCAAGCGTGATAATACGGGCCTACAAAGTCACAAAAATCACACTCAAATCCTATGGATTTCGTTAGGCTTTACCCACAACTAATCAGGGACTCAAACCTCTGTTGAGAAATTGAGGGGAACCGTGAGATTTTAAGAGTTTTTCAGCAGGCAAGCGGTTTTCATAGCAGCCTATAAAGGCAAATTCATGCTCATACCTCTTAGCTGGATAGGTGAGTTTTTATGGTTGATAAAATTGCTCAAAATAGGAACACTATGGCTATGTTCTCTCTTCCTAGGGTGCCACTTCGGCTCGGTTAAACATTGCATTAGATTAGCGGAGGGAAACCATGTCTCAGAATCTTTTTAAGTCGATAGAAGGCCATCTTTGGAAGAGCTACAGCGCCATGTTCGGCTGTACCGCACTGGGCTATTGGCAATGTTTTGCCGCCGTGGCCAATGAGATTATGCCCTACCTACAAGGGACTGATGCCCCTTACCACAATGCTGACCACACGCTGCAAGTGATGCTGGTAGGGCAGACAGTTTTAGAGGGGCGCTATCTACAACACCACGACCTTACGCCCCAAGACTGGCTCAATGTTATGGTGGCCCTACTTTGCCACGACATCGGCTATGTGCGAGGTATTTGCCCTGGCGATGATGGCTCTATTAACCACTTTGTCACCGGGCAAGAAGACAACTGGGTAACGCTGACCTCTCGTTCAACGGATGCCAGCTTAACCCCCTACCATGTGGGCCGAGGGCAGCGGTTTGTGCGCCATCGTTTGGCCGCACATCCCCTGATCGATCTTGACACCGTAGTAAACTGTATTGAACATACCCGGTTCCCGGTTCCACCTGGGGCTAAATATCAAACCACCAACGATCTGCCGGGGCTGTGCCGAGCCGCCGATTTGCTGGGGCAGCTAAGCGATCCAGACTATTTAAAGAAGCTCTCGTCACTCTTTTGCGAATTTGCGGAAACCGGCACTAACGCCGCCCTGGGGTATGAATCGGTAGCCGATTTGCGGGCTAACTATCCCCACTTTTATTGGTATGTGGTGTATCCGTTTATTCAGGCGGCACTGCGGTATTTGGCGGTCACGGCCCAGGGGCGTGAGGTCATAGCCCGCCTGTTTACCAATGTATATCTAGTGGAGCTAGAGCAGTCGTTGTCAGATACGGCCTGCATGGGCGTAAAACAGCAGGCCACCGGCCCAGACGTTTTGCCGTTTTGCCTAACCGACAACCTTGGCTATGGCTCCTAGGGCGCAGATTACCTGTCCTAAATCGGGGTCGCTCAAGGGGGTTCAGGTTGAGCGGCTAGCGCGCTGCGGAAAACCCGTAGCCAATTTTGTAACCACGCCTTGAGGCCAAAGAGAGCTGGCTATGGTGATGGGGCAAAGCTAAATCAGTGTTAAGACTATGGCTCCCTTACCTCTTAAAACTAAGTCTCTAATTGCGCTGCTGGCCCTGGGTACGATCGCCGTTCAAGGCGTGGCAGCGGCCTGTATGCCCCCTGGCGCAGAACCCGGCGAGTTTCTAGAACAGAGCGAACCCCGCCCCGCCCTAGAGCCCATCGCCGAGAACTGGGAAGATGTGACAGCAGATGAACTGCTGTCACCAGAGGTGCGCGATCGCATTATGCAAACCGCTGCCGCCGAGGTCGATCGCCCCGTTGCCGACCTGCGCATTGCCGCCGCCGAAACCGCCACCTGGGATGGCTGCATGGGCATCTATGAGCCCGACCAGCTCTGCACTGCGATCGCCATTGCGGGGCTGCGCCTCGTCATTACCGATGGCGATCAAAGCTGGGTCTACCACGCCCGCCAAGATGGCCAGGGCATGGTGCAAAACCCCACGGCCATTAGCCGCAACGGTTTGATTCCCGACTTTATTCCCCCGGTGATGTCGGAGCCTGAAGCAGACCCCGAACCCTACATCTTTCGCTCGGTCGAATCGGGCAGCTTAATGGGCACCCAGTTTGAGACCGTGCTTCTACCCGACGGGCGACTTTTGCGGAAAGAGAACGACAAAGTTGTTTCAGAAAGGCAGCTCTCGGCAGGGCAAGTAGCAGCCTTTGAGCAGGTTTTAGCAGACCAGCGCTTCCCCAACCTCAACCGCCTGCGCTACATCACCGATGCGGCCTTTGCCGATTACCCCACGGTGCAGCTATCGGCCATGTATTACGAAACCACCTACATTGACCTAGCCATCGACGATGCCCCACCCGCACTCCAAACCGTAGTGCAAGCCTGGAGCGATCTGACGGCTGAGGCCGAATAGCCTAGCTGCGATCGGCGGCACGCCGTCTGGTTTCGCCAATCCTTGAGGGCGTGACATGCTGCGTCCTCAAGGATTTCCCATTTGATACCGCAGCAGGAGTCGGCATCGGTGCGATCGCATCTACTTGGGTTGTTGCAGAAGCACAAAATCAGGCGCTTTGCTACGAGCCTTGGGGCGCCGATACCACTGGATACAAAGGCTCCTGGCCATTTAAGCGCCAGAGGCTGATGCATAGGGCAGTGGCGATCGCTAGCCACACCAGCGACGGCAAAATAATCCATCCCGCCAGCGGCACCACCTGAAAGTAGCCAACTGTCACTGCTACCACCGAGAGCAACGGCCCCAGAATTACCATTGGCACCGCTGCACCCAAACGACCTTCCACCGTGAAAATTGTGTTCCAGGTGTCGCCTAGGCTAAGGTGCACCACGTAGAGAATCAGTGGCCAGCTCAAAAAGGTCTGCCCCATCGCCGACCATACCAGGTAGGCCGAGACCACCCGCAGCACGGCAATACTCATCCACACGATGGGAAAGGCCAGGGGCGGCGGTGCCCAGCCGGGACGCTGGAGCGACTTGTAGCGACCGCTGTTGCGGGTGTTGTCGAGCAGAGAGAAGAAGCGCGATCGCAGCGTCACAAAGACAAAAAACGCGCAGGCGATCGCTGTCGTTGCCCAAGGAGCTAACGCACCCAGGTCGAAGTATCCAAAGACCACATCCATAGCCCATAGCAGCGTTGACATCGCGGCTATCTGGGCGATCGTCGCCCCCAGGTAGGTCAGCGTGGCTTTCTTATCCCACTGAGGATTTTCTAGATTAGTGCGAATAGTGGTGTCGCGGGTGGCTTCATTGACCCCCATCACCCTATTGACGCCGCTTTTCACAAGTTTGTTATTGCTCATCAGGCTAAAAAAGTGGTTTATCAGAGATGGTTCGGCTCCTTGCTCCCCCTGGGAGAGGGGTTGGGGGTGAGGGGATTCGAGAAGTTGGCATACCAGTTAGCCCCCAGCCTACCCCTGATCCTAAACCCTACCCGACGCCGCTACCGATAGAGTAAAGAAGGTCTATGGGCAACGGGGGCGAGAACATGGAAGGTACCGGACAAAAGCGAGTGGTAGTCGTGGGCGCAGGCTGGGCCGGATTGGGATCCGCCTATCACCTGGCCCGCCAGGGCTACGCCGTGACGCTGCTAGAAGCCGGAGCCTACCCCGGCGGCCTGGTCGCGGGCTGGCAAACGCCCCAGGGTCGCGCCGTCGAGGCCGGTATCCACGGGTTTTGGTACCCCTACCGCAACATTTTTGCCCTCACCGACCATCTGGGCATTCAGCCCTTTACCGAGTGGACGCGATCGGCCCAGTATTCGCCCCAGGGGCTAGAGGTCGAGTCGCCGCTGTTTCAGGATCAGCCCTACCTGCCGACGCCCCTGGGCACGTTTCTCTACACCGACTTTAAGCGCCTGCCACTGATCGATCGCCTCTCGGCCCTGCCTCTGCTGCAAGCGCTGATCGACTTCGACAACTCTGACGAGGCCTGGCAAAAGTACGATCGCATCACCGCCCGTGAGCTGTTTCGCCAGTACGGTGTATCGGCCCGGCTCTACCACGAATCGTTTGAGCCGATGCTGCTGGTGGGGCTGTTTGCCCCTGGGGAGCAGTGCTCGGCGGCGGCGGCATTAGGGATGCTCTACTACTTCATCCTCGCCCACCAACCCGATTTTGACGTGCGCTGGTGTCGGGGCACGGTGGGGGCGCAGATCTTTCGGCCCTGGACTGAGGCAATCGAGCAAGCAGGGGGCAAAATTCTCGCCAACCACCGGGTGTCGGATGTGCGGGTGGAGAATAACCGAGTGACGGCGGTGGTCTGCGGCGACGAGGTGTTTGAGGCTGATGCGGTGGTGTTTGCCGTTGGCATCAGCGGGCTGAAGAAAATTGTGGAGCAGTCGCCGCAACTCAGAGATCGTACCGAGTTTAGCAATATCCGCAATTTGGGAGCGGTTGACGTTCTCGCCACCCGCCTCTGGCTCGATCGCAAAGTCAACATTCCCCTGCCCTCAAACGCCTGCTTTGGCTTTCACCCCACCACGGGGTGGACCTTCTTTGACCTCAACACCCTGCACGATGAGTATCGCGACGAGCCGGGCACCGTGGTTGAGGCCGACTACTACCACGCCAACCAGCTCCTAGCGATGGATGACGACCAGGTGCTCCAGCAGGTGCAGCAAGATTTGGCCAGGTGCATTCCTGCCTTTGGGGAAGCCAAGATTATCGATCATGCTGTGGTGCGCATTCCTCAGGGGGTGACGCACTTTGCCCCCGGTAGCTACCGCTACCTGCTGCCAACCACCACCAGCTTCGACAACCTGTTTATGGCGGGCGATTGGATTGTCACCCGCCACGGCTCTTGGTCGCAGGAGAAGGCCTACGTGACGGGGTTAGAGGCGGCGAACCGAGTGATTGCGAACCTGGGACAAGGACAGCCTGCGGAGATTTTGCCGGTGATCCCTGACGAGCCGCATATTCAGGTGATGCGATCGGTCAATCGTTTGCTAAGGCAGGGATTGCAGGGGTTGCCGCAGTTTTGGCTACCGTAGCGTCGAAATTCGTACTGGAACCAGTTGCCCTTCCCACTGCCGCCCTTGGTAGTGGCGAAAAATCTTCTTGCGCCGCCGCTGCTTGGGCGGCCCCGTCAAGATCGCCAGGCTATAGGCCACCAAGTAAACCCCAGCCCAAATGCTGTAGGCATGGACAGAAACGCTCATCTCAGGGCCATCGTAGTAGCGCATGAGCGTCATAGACAGGTCAGCGAAGTAAATGCCAAAGATGGCCCAGCGAACCAGCGGAAAATACTTTCTAGCTAAGGGATATCGCGCCGCGCCGGTAAACATCACCGGATATTGGAGATACATCAATAAAAAGAACGCCATGGCAAATAGAATGCCAATCGCCGCCAAAAGCGTATAGTTTTCTCCTAGAGAATCTAGTGTTATGCCAAGCGCCAACAAGATAGCCGCAGTAACATTGATCATCACTATCCCTTAAACAGTCACTGGTTTACTAGAGAAAGTTCTCTGGGCGCTAGTGTTCCCCTAACGGAGCAGAATTTTAGCCCCTGCCTCCATATTTGTAGATTTGCTTCAAAGTCAACGGTACTATCCCCAGTGTTAGAGCGATCGCTCTATGCTTGAATCTGGGCGAACCCACAACCAAGCCATGAATGGTTTTGGAGCCCTGCAAACAAGTGCTAAGAAGGTGACCTATGGCTGAGTCGGTATTGTGCGGCAACCAACATTTTTCTTGGCAAGGCTAGGCGGTACCTAAGATTGGGCAGACCGCGTGAAGCCTTGCCCCACGTAGGCTTCATTTGAGGAAAGACCCTTGAACTTAACTGAATTAGGCGGGTGGAATGCCACCTGCGATCGCGCCTTTGCCCCTTGGGCAGAGGCGAGTTTTGAAGCGGGCCGAGTCGCGCTGGAGCATCGCGGTGCCTACCGACTCTTAACCCCAGACGGAGAGCTGTCAGCAGAAATAGCTGGGCAGTTTCGTCACCAGGCTGAAGACATTCAGACCTTCCCGGCGGTGGGCGATTGGGTGGTAATGCAGCGGCAGGATGAGGGTGCCCACGCCGTCATCCATGCGGTGCTGCCCCGCCAGAGCGAGTTTGTGCGCAAGGCGGCAGGCGGCAAAACCGAAGGACAGGTAGTGGCCGCCAATATCGACACGGTGTTTTTGGTGACGGGTCTCGATGGCGACTTCAATCTGCGCCGCCTTGAGCGCTACCTGGTGGCCGCCTGGGAAAGCCGGGCTACCCCTGTGATTGTGTTGAACAAGGCCGACACCTGCCCCGACTTGGACGAGCTGGTGAATCAGGTTGAATCTATTGCCTTGGGCGTGCCGGTTCACGCCGTCAGCGCCGTCACGGGAGCCGGGCTAGAGCAGCTAGAACCCTACCTGGGGCCAGGGCAAACCGTGGCGCTGATTGGGTCATCGGGGGTGGGCAAATCGACGCTGACGAACTTCTTCTTGGGCAGCCCGCAACAACCCACCCAGGTGGTGCGCGACGACGACAGTCGTGGGCGACACACCACCACCGGGCGGCACCTGCTGCCCCTGCCCTCGGGGGCGCTGCTGATCGACACGCCGGGGATGCGCGAGCTCCAGCTCTGGACGACCAGCGAGGGGCTGGAGGCCACCTTTGCCGACATTGAGGAACTGGCAGAGAACTGTCGGTTTCGTGACTGTCGGCACCAGGGAGAACCGGGCTGTGCGGTGGAGGGGGCCATTGGGGCCGGTGGGCTAGGGCGCGATCGCCTCCACAGCTACCACAAACTCCAGCGCGAGCAGCAGTGGATCGACCAGCGCCAAGATACCCGCGCCGCGATCAACAGCAAGCGCCGCTGGAAGACCATCCACAAGGCCATGCGAAACCATACCAAAGGGTAGCGATCGCCGCTTAACCTGCGGCTCGGCCTCCTCCCCACTGGGTATGGGGCCGAGTTGTATGGCCTGCAACATAATTTGACGCGGCGTTGGTTTTGTCGTCGGTGCCACTGGGGTATAGCCTGATTAAGCGCACCGGGCGATCGCTGCTGTACTAGGCCATGACCTATGACCAACCAGAACTACATAATCGGGGTCGATATTGGCACCACCAGCACCAAGTCAGTGCTGTTTACCGAAGCGGGGCAGGTGGTGGGCAAAGCCCTAGTCACCTACCCGCTCTACACCCCCAACGTAGCCACCGCCGAGCAAGACCCTGAAGAAATTTTTGCCGCCGTGGTCAAAACTGTGCGGGGGCTAGTCGATGCCCACGCCCTTGCCCCAGCGCAGGTGTTGGGGCTGTGCTTTAGCTCGGCCATGCACAGCCTGATCTTGGTCGATGCCGCCGATCAGCCCCTCACCCGCAGCATCACCTGGGCCGACAACCGCAGCGCCGGGTGGGAAAAGCGCATTAAAAACGATATGAATGGCCACGCCGTCTATCGGCGCACGGGCATGCCCCTGCATCCGATGTCGCCGCTGGTCAAACTCACCTGGCTGCGCCACGAGCAGCCCGAACTGTTTCAGCAGGCGGCGCGGTTTATTTCGATCAAAGAATTTGTGTTTTACCGGCTGCTGGGCCGCTACGTGGTCGATCACTCTATTGCCACGGCCATGGGGCTGCTGAATCTAGAAACGTTGGATTGGGATCCGGAGGCGCTGGCGATCGCCGGAGTCAGCCTCGCTTCCCTATCCGAGCTGGTGCCCACCACCGCCGTGCTCACCGGGTTGAAACCCACTATGGCCGAGGCCATGGGCCTGCGAGTGGAAACCCCGCTGATCGCTGGGGCCAGCGATGGCGTGCTGTCGAATTTAGGGGTGGGAGCGATTTCTCCCGGATTGGTGGCCGTTACCGTGGGCACCAGCGGTGCGGTGCGGGCTGTGGTCGATCGCCCCATGACCGATCCCCAAGAGCGGCTATTTTGCTACCCTCTCACCGAGCACCACTGGGTGATTGGCGGCGCGGTCAACAACGGCGGCATCGCCCTGCGCTGGGTGCGCGATCAGCTCGCCGATGCCGAGGTGGCCACCGCCAAACGCCTCGGCCAAGACGTGTACAGTCTGCTAATGACCATGGCTGGAACCGTGTCTCCCGGTTCCGAGGGGCTGCTGTTTCATCCCTACCTGATGGGCGAGCGATCGCCCCTGTGGAACGCCAACGCGCGGGCCTCATTCTTTGGCCTCAGCGTCAAGCACACCAAGTCGCACCTGGTGCGATCGGTGCTGGAGGGTATTGTCTACAACCTCTACCTGGTGCTTAAAGCGCTGGAAGCCTTCGCTGGCCCGGCCACCCTCATTCAGGCGACGGGGGGCTTTGCCGAGTCGGCCCTGTGGCGGCAGATGATGGCCGATATTTTTAACCGCGAGGTAACTATTCCCGAGCATTACGAAAGCTCTTGCCTGGGAGCCGCCGTGCTGGGCCTCTACGCCCTGGGCCGGGTGCCGTCGCTAGAAGCGGTGACTACGATGATTGGCGAAACCTATCGCCATCAGCCGATCGCAGAGAATGTGACGGCTTACCAGAAGATTTTGCCTCTGTTCGAGCACCTGACGGTGGTGTTTGAGCGGGAGTATGATGCGATCGCTGCCCTGCAAGCCGAGCTAAGCAACATCGCCCTACCCTAAACCCATGCCTACTCCCGACCAGTGCCAAACTATGGCCGACATTCGCGCCGAGATCGATCGCCTCGATCGCCAGGTAATTGCCCTGCTGGGCCAGCGGTTTGCCTATGTCAAAGCCGCATCTAAATTCAAAACCAGTGGAGCGGCGGTCAAAGCCCCTGATCGCGTTCAGGCCATGCTCCAGCAGCGCCGGGTGTGGGCCGAGGAAGAAGGGCTGAATGGGGATGCGATCGCATCCTTATACCGCGACCTGGTCAACCACTTCATCGCCGAAGAACTGAAGCACTGGCAACAGGCTCAGCCCGAGTAATCCTAGGACAGCTCACTCGCCCGCCTACTCAAAACTTTCTCCCTGCAGCGTTTAGTCCAGGGCGCTACGGCATTAGCATAGTGCAGCACTCACAGAATCTCGGCCGTCTGAACCCCTTATCATTCAGATGAACCCTATCACCGAGATGTGACGCTGAAGCGACAATAGGCCCAGCTAGGGAGTGAAGCTGAATAATCAGCTGTCCTCAGGAATATCCTCAGGAATTTCTTGAACACGTCCTCAGGATATTCCTGAGGACGTGTTAGTATAAGACCAAGGTTGAAGGGCCTAGGGAGACACCGCCCCCACTGGTGGGTCAAGCTCCCGCTGGCAAACTCTTGACGCCAGAGCGGCTGACAGCCCGTCACCCTCCCCAAAAGAGAGGTGATGCCAGTGCTACCACCAACATCACCACCAAAGGAAAAAAAGAAAACAACTAACTTGCATTTAGACCAGCACTGGAACTGCTGGTCTTTTTATTTTAAACGCTTTGTGACCTTCCAGGCAATTTCACCATTTTTTCGGTACCCAGAGCGGCTAAAGATGAACCCAGCCTCAGAGAAGCGATCGCCGTAGCGCTCAATTTCCCTAGGCGACAGGTCAACTAGCCCAGCCAGTTCGCTAGTGCTAAACAGCCAGCCATTTCTGGCCGCATTCTCTAGGGTTTCAAAATATTTAAGCGGGTCGGGTTCAGGCCCTAGGCCAACGCGACTCATCACCTCCGAAACGATGGCGCTGATCAATCCGCCAAAGTCTCCGGGGGTGGTGGTCAAGGCAGAGCCACCCCCCGATTGGCCGTTACCGTTGTTGTTGCCCGGTCGCTGTTGTAGCCCGCGCGCCTCCACAAACTCAGCGGCACTGCCACCCTGGTTAATAAATACGTGCAGTTCATCCATCAGCCGCAGTTGCTGGCCGCTAATGTGCGAATGCTTCCCCACGCGCTTAGGCACAATGCCCAACTGCTCCATGCGTTTATACACGGCGCTGCGGGCTAAGTCGTAGCGGCTTTGCAGTTGGCTAACCGGAAACTGATCAATTTCCCCAGGGTTCATCGCTGTCCTTTGGACAATCCTCAGGATGTTGAACCAGTATCGCCTAAAAACCCGTCTCCTGGACAGTCCTGAGGATGCTTTTTCTGAAAACGTATTCCTATCGAGTCAAACAGGCATTTTTAGATACGTGCCACTAAGACAAGTGGATGCAGTTCTCAAGCATCGAATTGAGAAAATCAACTGGATTGTAAAAACCTGCTGCCCAAGTATGGTGCCGAGGAACATAGGTCTATATCTATAGTTTGATGGGGCTAACCCAGCGAGGTTTTACCCATGAGCACCGCGTATTACCCTTGGAATGTACAGGCCCTGGTCGAATGGCTTGAGCTAGAACTGAGCTACCACGGTAGTTATCGCGATCTATCAACGGCATTGCAGGTGCATCCCCATACCCTCAGCCATTGGCTCAAGGCGGCTTGGCCAGTCATTACTCTGCAAGACATTTACGGCATTGCCCAATATCGAGGCTGGAGCCTGCGCCAAACTCTGCGCTGGCTAGAACTCCAGCCAGCCCATGTCGATACGCTGATTGAGGAAGATCCGCTGGGCGATCGCGTTAGCTGGGACGATGCCAAGGCGCTTTGGTTTGGTAAGTCAGTGGCGTGACGCTACAGGCCACATTTTTCTTGCTGCCGGGCGATCGCCCCTTGCAGCTGCGGCGTCATGCCCAGCTCAGCCCCATCGTACAGCCGCTGAAACTCGCGCTCAAAGTGAGCCGCCACCGTGGCATTGCGAATCACCAGCAGGTTTTCATCGTTGGTGGTGTTGGCGGCCTGGCTCCAGTTTTGCGAGCCAACCATCACAATGTTTTGGTCGAGCACCGCAAACTTGTGGTGCAGCTTATCGCTAGGCGGCAGCGCCGGTACCCCCACAGTAGTAATGGGATTCGCCCAGGGCACGCTATTGTCTCGCTTGCAGTTGTGGTCGGGCAGCGTGATCCCCAGCATGTCGAGCCCTTCGCTATAGCTGCGGTAGGCAAAACCGGGGTCAATTAGAGTTTTGATGGGCACTCCCCGGTTGGCCAACGGCAAAAGCTGGTTGCTAATTGCCTGTTCAGAGAACACGAACAGCGCCAGGTGAACGCTCTGGGTCGCTTGGCCCAGAGTTTTGGCAATTAGCCCGTTGACGCTCTGCGCCCAGGGCTGAGTCTTTGAAGTCGGCGAAAACTGCACCTCCAGCACCGAGCCAGGGGTCGAAACCAAAGCCGAGGTGCGATGGGGTTTTTGCAGGCCAAATAGGCTATCGTCTCGGCCCCCAGAACCGTCGCCCCACATCATGCTAAATTCTGTCTGAAATCGCTGGGCCAGGGGCTGGCTGTCGATCACCAAAATACTGTTAGCGTTTCCCCGGCTATCTGGATCCGAAAAATCTCCGTGAGTGCAACTCAACGTCCAATTAGCCGAGCCAGTGACGACGGTGCGACCATCGATCACCATAAATTTGTGGTGCATCAGGCCACTGCCCTTGCTGCCATCGGCGGTGTCGTCAATCAGGGGGATGTTGGCTTGGGTGAGGATGGTGAGGGCATCGCGATCGCGCAACTCTCCATCACTCAGCACCCCGTCTTGATCAACATCGATGAAGGCGTACAGATCGTTGACTTTGTCCTGGGAATGCTCGTCTAGCTCAGCCAATGCCCCAGAATTTCGCTGGGCTACCGGCGTGCTGTAGGTATTCTCGACAACCACCCTCACCGCTACCCCGGCAGCCTTGCGATCGGCCAGGGCGTGGGCGATCCCCGGCAGCGAGAACTCATGCACCGCTACGTCAATGGAGGTTTGGGCGGTGGCGATCGCATCCACAACTACCTGCTCCAAATTATCGCCGTGGCGGGTAATCTTGCGGTAGGGATCGGTGTAGACTGCCGCCTGGTTGTGGTTAAAGTACGCTTGAATATACGGATCCTGCGGCAGAGGATCGAGCGTGGGAAGCGTAGCCTCGCTGCGAAACTGGCTACTGACCCCCACAAACAGCAGGAGTCCAATCCCAAACCCGATCCCCCAGCGCACCCAGGGAGATTTTGGTAGTAGATGCACAAGCTTTAAGAGAACTTTTCTGTTTATAGTCAGCCCACGAGAACGGATTGGCTAACGGGGAGGGAGATGTGGGTGGGTGCGGGTGAGTAGGTGTGTGGGTGTGAAAATAGAGGCAGCAACACTCACCTACTCACCTACCCACTTACTCAACTACCCCATGCCCTACGACGCTCTATTTACGAAAATTTCAGACCTCGTCATGTGCCATTCGCCCAGCGGTGCGGAGGATGAAATCAATCAGCATTTAATGGCTGATCTAGCGCGTCTAGGGGTAGAGCACTGGCGGGATGAGGCCGACAACGTGATCGCCAAGATCCCAGGGCGCGACGATAGCCGAGCGATCGCCATCACCGCCCACAAGGACGAGATTGGCACCCTAGTCAAAAGCATCTACGCCGACGGTCGGGTATCGGTACGCAAGCTAGGCGGCTCGTTCCCTTGGGTCTATGGCGAAGGTGTGATGGATCTACTCGGGGATCATCAGACCATTAGTGGCATTTTGAGCTTTGGTTCGCGCCATGTTTCCCACGAGTCGCCCCAGAAATTGCAGCAGGAGAGCAAGCCCGTCACCTGGGAAACGGCCTGGGTTGAAACCAAGCGATCGCCCCAAGAACTCGCTGCCGCTGGCATTCGCCCCGGCACCAGGGTAGTGGTGGGCAAGCACCGCAAACAGCCCTTTCGCATGGGCGACTATATCGCCAGCTACACCCTCGACAACAAGGCCTCTCTGGCGATTTTGCTGAGGCTAGCCGAGCGGCTGAAGGAGCCGCCTTTGACCGTCTATCTGGTGGCTTCTGCTAAGGAAGAAGTGGGGGCGATCGGCGCTCTGTATTTCTCCCAGCGCCACCGACTAGAAGCGTTGATTGCCCTAGAGATTTGCCCTCTGGCAGCGGAGTATTCCATTCAGCCGGGCGAGGTGCCGGTGCTGCTGAGTCAGGATGGCTACGGCCTCTACGATGAAGGCCTAAACGCAGAATTGCGCCGGGCTGCAACCGCCCACGATCTGCCCATTCAAATGGCGGTGATTAGCGGTTTTGGCAGCGATGCCTCGATCGCTATGAAGTTTGGCCATGTGTCGCGGGCCGCCTGCCTCAGCTTCCCCACCCACAACACCCACGGCTATGAGATCGCGCATTTAGGGGCGATCGCCCACTGCACCGACATTCTAGAGCACTACTGTAACGACCTGTGACAGCCCCACGGTTGGCTGTGAACCTTTTCTAGAATGAAATCAGCCAGCTAACCCATCAAACCCCTATCGAATTAACCTATGGCCAAAACCGTCGCGGATGTAATGACCTCAAACCCGATCTCGGTAGCCCCCGACACCGTGCTGAAGGATGCCATTCAGCTGATGGCCGACAACCATGTGGGCGGGCTGCCGGTGATCAATGCAGACAATCATCTAGTCGGCATTTTGTCAGAGTCTGACCTGATGTGGCAAACTACCGGGGTCGATATGCCCGCTTATATCATGCTGCTCGACAGCGTGATTTATCTGAAGAACCCTACCCAGTACAACCAAGAACTCCACAAAGCCCTCGGCCAACTGGTCAAAGACGTCATGACCGATCACGTCGTCACCATTGCCCCCGACAAATCTCTCCGCGAAGCCGCCCACCTGATGCACGACAAGCAGGTGCGCCGTCTGCCCGTTGTGGATGGTGACCAACAGGTGGTCGGCATTCTCACGCGAGGCGATATTGTCCGCGAAATGGCGAATAGCTACGCTTAGGGTGAGTGAGTAGGTGAGTGGATGAGTGGGTGAGTTAATATCCATCTACCCACCTACTCATCCACCCACTTACTCCCCACATATCCCTATCGCTGATCCCCAAAATGGCCGATAGTAGAGAAAGCAAATTTGTATTTATCTCTACAAAATGGCTATTACCCCAGATTCGGTTCGAGAACTGCTCCACTCTGACGACTACGGGGATCGGCTGCGGGCGGTCAACCAAATGCGTGAATTAGACTCCGCCGCTGCCTTTGAGCTAGTGCAACTGGCCGCTAACGATGGCAACGCCCGAGTTCGCTATGCCGCCATTAGCCAAATCGCCAGTTTGGGGCAGCAGGATATAGCTACCGTAGAGCCGTTGCTGCGGCGATCGCTCACCGAAGACCCTGACCCCGATGTCCAGGCCGCCGCCGCCGACACCATTGGCGGGCTCAAACTCAAAAGTGCCTACCCCGAACTGGCCGCGCTCTACCACAGCACCGACGAGTGGCTGGTGAAATTTAGCATTGTGGCAGCTCTGGGCGAGCTGGGTGAACCCCAGGCCTTTGACCTTTTGCAAGAAGCCCTCACCTCAGATAACGAGCTGATTGCCACGGCCGCCATTGGTGCCCTGGGTGAACTGGGCGATCGCCGCGCCCTACCCTTGCTGCTCAACTACACCACTCATCCCGATTGGCAGGTGCGCCATCGTTTGGTGCAGTCCCTAGCGCAGTTCTCTGGGCCAGACGCTGAGGCGGCCCTGCAACAGCTCACCCACGATGACTCTGACATTGTCGCTGGCACTGCTCGACAGCACCTAGGCCTTTAGCAATATGGCCTTTGTCCAGATGAGCTGACCAATATTAACCGGCTTAATATTACGCAACCTCTCCTTCAGGATGCGTTTCCCCGCCGCAAGATCGCGTTTAGCGTAGATAGCGTTGTGCTTGTTGTGGCAAACGTTAGATCAGCCCAAACCAGCGCCTATGCAGATAAAAGGGCTCTGAAATAGGGAATTGACCCACAATGTACCGGCCATTGACGAAGCCCCGGCAAAGTTTGCTATAGTTAAGTAGTGGTCGTATTGCTCCGCCCACAGCAATTTCATCCCCCGAAGTTTCTAGCCCAAATACTGTTTGGGATTAGGCTTTATGTAGGGAAAGCGTTGTTAAGGGATATGCACAAAAGCCATCCCTAAGCAAGCCATAAAAAATACAAATATTTTATCAGTCGTTACCATTCGTTTTTACTGGTTAATCTCTGGCCGAAAAGTTAGAGTCCCAAACCATCATTCAACTCAAGACATTGGAGATGGCCTGAGTGATAGCAACTTCTCCATCTGCACAGCAGCAAAAGTGGGACACCCTGAGTTTCGTGTCCACCCTATACTTGCAGCCTGTTCTAGAACTTCTGCTGAGAAATGTGCCAACAACATGGCAAGCCGAGGTGCGATTAGGGCTACAAGAAGCTCTTGTAAATGCTGCCAAACACGGCAATCGTCTTGACCCAGCTAAGTGCATTTCTGTTAAGTACACGGCATCGGCCTCTCACCTATGGTGGGTCATCACAGACCAGGGAGGTGGCTTTAGCCATCCCTGCGGGTGCGACGAAACCGATAGCGGCGACTGCTCCTCTCACCCTGGGGAATGCGGTAGAGGTCTTTATATTCTTTACCAAATATTTGACCAGGTGACCTGGTACAACGGAGGCTGTGAGCTGCATCTAGGCAAGGTCGTGCGGCAGCCCCGCAGGCTACCACTTATTCGCTGATTGGCCTGTTAATCGCTGGGGCCATCTGTTCAAGCTGGTTGAGGCTGAACTCATTCTTGTGGGGAGAATTCCTATGACTAGCTCAGGGGGTCTTGCGATCGCCGTGGGTGGGGCAAGGAGGCGCTTGCAGACTGCGGTTCAGCCAGCCAGCCGCCTGCTCGACCCGCACCAGGGCTTCCTCAGAATTTTGCTTGAGCAAAAACACTAGCGCCGCCGCCAGTTGTTCCCTAGCGCGCACCCGGCGATCGCGGTTGAGACGGTGCCAATCAGCGGGCTTGACGGCTAAACGCTCCGCCAGGATTTGAGCCAGTTCCAGGTCGCTCAGATCGGCGGCAGGTTTAGCTGCCCTGGCGATCGCCTGAGGTGTCATCGACGGATCAAACGAAAAAGCCATAGTTACTGAAACCAGTTGGGGTTAACTAGAAGATATACCCTGCCTCGGCAACTCCGCTAGGGCAGACACCTTCCTCTATTTTGCACCATGAACCCAGGCCACCGGCAAAAGCGATACCACAGTCAGAGAGGCGCCCTAGGCGGTACCGCCGACGATGCCCCCCGTTCTCTGGCTGAGCTGATGCACCAGCTAGAGGGGCTAGAAGCACGCCTACACCAGCTTAGGGTCGGCGTCTCGAATTTGCTACAGCTCCAGCAGATTCAAGCAAACGGTGCGGAGGAGGATGCTCAGCATTCGGCCCAGGAGGTGATGCGTTTACAGGAAGCCGCCGATAGCTTTGAGATGGAGCTGGCCAGCCGAGTTGTATCGTGGCAGCATCTCCAAGAACCGTTCTGGCAGGCGGTGCGGTTTGGTGGGCTGGGGCTATTGCTGGGCTGGGTTTTGGCCTGGTTTGTCTATGCCCAATAACCTACTCGGCAAAAAACAAGCAGAACTTTTTTAAGTTGCCCAAAAGTAATTCCCTTACCATGCTAGGATTATAAATCGTGGATAGAGCGGGTCGGTGCCCGAGTGGTTAATGGGGGCGGACTGTAAATCCGCTGGCTACGCCTACGCTGGTTCAAATCCAGCCCGGCCCATCCACGACAACTTGCCCTTATAGCTCAGTGGTAGAGCACTCCCTTGGTAAGGGAGAGGTCACGAGTTCAAATCTCGTTAAGGGCTTCCCAAGACTCATGCAGATTGTGGCAGAGCAGATTAAAGCTGCCCTACAGGCTACCCCGCAGGCTTGCAGGCAAAATTCGTGACAAACCCTGGGGAATTAATGATAATTCCCCAGGGCGATCGCCCCAAGGGCTGCAGCGGCACCTACAAAATTCGTTTTTTATATTACTGCCCGGCAAAGCGGCTGAGTCGCTTACCAGAATAGGCGATTAAGCCAGTGGCGCAGCGGCTGCGGCCCCACTGGCTCTTGGTAGTGAGCTGGCAACAAGGCTTGAAAGGCTGTCTCTAGTTCGTCTAGGGCGGCGTCAATGGCCACTCGCTTGGGTCGAGGTTGATGGGGCACATGAACTGCCGGGCCAAACCTCAGGGTAATTTGTTTGCGAAAGTAGAGGATTTTGGTGCCGATAATCGCCACCGGGTAGATGGGGACTCCAGAGCGCATGGCGTAGAGCACGGTACCGCGCCGAAGGGAATGCATATGTCCTTCCCGCTCTCCCAGGCGACCTTCGGGAAACAGCATAATGCCGTCGCCTCGGGCGAGCAGAGCCTGCACCGCCTGGTCGATCTGCCGCATCTGCTGAATGGAGCTGCCGTTGGGCACGTGAGCGCGAATTTCGGCTGCCAGCGGTTTTAGGTCATACTGCCCACTGTCTGCGGCGGCCATGACGGCCATTTCTTCTTTCCACCAGCGCTCTAGGGGGATGACGCCTCCGGCCCAGCCGATCAGCCAGCGCTTCCAGCGTTTGTTGTAGAGGGTGCGGGCATCACCCAGAATGTAGTAATAGGGGGTGGGAGGGCAAAAGGCCAGCAGCAGAAACGGGTCTAAATGGCTGAGATGGTTGGCAGTGAGCACGTTGGGTTCGGTGGGAATATGCTCTGGATTCTCGATGCGTACCTGAAAGCAGGCTTTGATAAAGCGCCGCATCAGCCAGCGACGCACGGGGCCGCTGACTCGCCGGTCAGCGGTGCCCTGGGCGATCGCGCTCAGCTCAGCCAGATCCAGCTCAATGCACTGGCGCACTGCTGAATTTTGCGATGTGGCTACCCCCTCACGCACCCGAGCGATGGCTTCTGGCGTCAATGGCGTCGATGCAGCGGTCAGCTCAGCGGGCTGGAGGGTGTCGGTCATGGCAGTGGCCTAGGTGCGTCCTGACAAAGCCCCAGGACAGAATTGCCATGAGTATGAATTGCCGCCGCCGAGGATGGCTAAAGTTGCCGGTAATTCTTCAAGTTTCCTCAGCGACCGTGGCAGGCTTTGTACTTTTGGCCGCTGCCGCACCAACAGGGATCGCTGCGCTTGGGCTCCACCGGGGGCAGCGCATCGCCATCCATATAAAACCAGCGGTCTTTTTGCCGCACAAAGCGCGATCGCTCATGCACTTGACCCGGTTTAGGATCTTGGTGGTAGGCAATAAACTCGACAACGCCTTTGTTGTCAGCCGCCTGTCCGGCCTCGGTCGTTATTACCCGCAGCCCCAGCCAGGTGGTAGTCGCCACGCTTTGCGCGATCGCCGCCCGCTGCCCTCCATACCGCTGGGTCGGGTGGTGGGTAGCGATCAGATAGTCGATGTTGCCCTGGTGGTAGGCCGTATAGCGCGATCGCATCAGCACCTCTGCCGTCGGCGCATTGGCATCACCCAATAGATACGGCTGACAACAATTCCCAAAGTCCCCACTGCCGCAAGGACACCGCTCCGCAGCCCCTATCCCCATGCGCTACCCACCCACCCATCCACTCACTCACCCATCCACTCTTCTACCCCCGAGGCCGCGCCGGCAAAACCAGCGTATCCGTCAAACTCGCCCGCTTGGGCAGGGGCTGATAGCCGTTGGCATCGAGCCGCTTAATGCGGTCAAAGAAGGCTTCGTAGAACCGCTCCAGGCAGTCACAAAACCAGGACTGATACTCGGGCCAGCGATCGCGATCGCCCAAATCTACCGCCGCTAGGGTACTGGCAATCATGCAGGCCTGGTCGCCCGCCCCATCCCAGATCAGGGGCAGGCCCATTTCGTCGGCGATGGCCTCGCGCTCCTCGGCTAGCAGGTGAAAGTGGGGCTGGGCATCAATGCCCGAGAGCAGCAGCTCGGTGTAGAGGCTGCCGTGGTCGCGATCGAGAATGGCGTTGAGGCGAAACCCAGCTCGGGCAATCGCAAAGCCCATCGAGACCTCAGGGGTGGGGGAACCTGGTTTCACCAGGCTGCCCTGGCGATCCATGCGATCGCACAACCCGCTCCAAAATTCCACATTCTCCTGCTGTAGGGGCGTCAGGGGTTCCGGCTCCGGCTCACTCACGACGGTTTCCTCAAGTTCCTCGGCCTCTGGATCGCTCTCGCCGCTTTCCACAGCCCCGCACACCGAAATAAAGTTGGCGGCCAGCGCCGTCTGGCCAATTTGCCACAGCTCAACCGTCAGGCCTAAAAACGTGATCTCGCTGCTCTGGTTGAGCCAATCCAGGGTCAGTGCCACTGACGCAGCAAAATCCGAGGCGACCCAAACCACCGTAGCCGCGTTCTCGGCAGCGGCCCAAGCCAATAGCTGGCCCAGATCGCTCAGCTCAGCCCCCGACCGGTGAGCCGCCACCAGCACCAGTGCCCCACTGTCGGCCTCGGTTAGCAGGGCGTAGTCGAGTTCAGGGAGAGGATCGTCGTCGGGCGGGTCTAAGCTCAGCCCCGCCGCTTCACCGAGTAGGTCTAGGGTTTCTGCCTCGGTGAGCCACTGCTGAAAATCGGCCTGGGTTTGCCAATAGTCGGTGGGGTCGAGTTTTTCCAGTCGTCCCAGCTTGGGTTTGGCAGCTCGCTTAGGCACAGGTAATTCGCTCTGGCAGAGGGCAGTTGTTGATCCTATTATGGCGTGCCGCCGACCCACAACGATGCCCCGTCCTGGCTGCGTTTCACCTTAGCCACCCTAGAATGTGGGGCCAATCAATAGCTGGCTAGTGCCGCCTGCCACAGGGTGTAGCCCTGGGAACTCAGGTGCAGGCCGTCGGTGGTGAGGTCTGTCCGCAATAGCCCCTGGCTGTCGCTAAAGATGGTGTATAGGTCAACGTAGGTTGCACCCTGGTGGGTGGCCAGGGCAGCCAGCTGCCGGTTGACTCGCTGAATGCGATCGCTTGACACCTCCCGCAGCCGCGTCGGCAAAACGGAGTACACCACCAACCGCGCCTGGGGATGCTGCTGCTTGAGACGGGCCATCATTTGATAGAGATTGTCGATGACCTGGGCCTCGGGTACCCCATTCTTCAGGTCGTTAATTCCGGCCATCAGGTGAATGGTTTGGGGCCGGGTATCGGCAAAGTAGTGCAGCCGCCCCAGCATGTGGGTCGTGGTTTCTCCCGAGATGCTCTGGTTCAGCCACAGCTGGCCACTGGGCAGTTCGTTGACCGGTAGCCACAGCGCCAGCGAATCGCCCACCATCACCGTCAGCGGGGCCTGTCCCTGGCGGTGCGCCATAGCCGTGGCCTCTGCCGCCAGCAGCGCTTGCCAATCGCCATGGGTAGGGGAGACAAACGCCCGCTGCCACTGATGTATGTATTGGTACGGAGCCACCTGGGTATAGAGTTCTCCAGCCTGGAGGGCGGCGGCACGAAACTGGTATAGCTGAGCGCCGGTAACAGGGCGCGCTCCAGGGTCTATTTGAGGAACGGTGGGGCGACGGCTAGGGGTCATCACCTGTTCGGGTCTGGGCCAGCGGGCGGCGGCCCCCATCGACCCAGACCGCTGTTGGGGGGCAGCCGTCGCCATACCGCTCCCACGAGCGGGGCAGGCCTCAGCCCCGTTAGGGTTGACAGCCGTGGAGCACAGTTCTGGGTCAGATAGGGAGGGCAGGGCCGCGTTGGCGACGCCGCCGCTCCACGGGAGCGGGGCCTCTGTCTCCGCCATCCCTAAAGGGGTTGCTCCACTGCCCAACGCCAGCTGAGCCGCCAATAGCCAAATATCCATGCCTGCGCTTTGCCTCACCATGCCAATTCTTTCTCCAGGCCAGGCGATCGCCCATCAGGATGAAACGCCGTATTCTGCCGCTATTTAGACCACCAGACGATGGGCAACCCTAAATTCACTCCAGCGGCACTCCTAGAGAGTTGCCTTACCCCTTGACAGAGCCGGAACCGCTTCGTAATAATGGAAGACTGTGTTTATGCGCTCGGATCAGGTTCCTAAGGCTAACGCCTCCCGCAGTGGAGCCCCAGACCTGGGGTCAGTTGGCACCTGTACGGCGGTTATGAGGTAAAAAATGACGTACGCAATTGTTGAAACCAGTGGAAAGCAGCTGCGGGTAGAGCCCGGTCGCTTCTACGACGTGGATCGCTTAGCCTTAGAGGTAGATGACCAGGTCACCCTTGAGCGGGTGCTGTTTGTCAACAACGATGGCGAATCTCTCGTGGGGCAGCCCGTGGTAGAAGGGGCAACCGTGGTAGGCAGCGTAGTCAGCCACCTGCGGGGTCGCAAAATCATCGTCTATAAGATGCAGCCCAAAAAGAAAACCCGCAAAAAGCAGGGCCACCGCCAAGAACTCACCCGAGTGATGATCAACTCCATTGAGATGAACGGCAAGGCGATCGCAGGCGAAGCTGCCGCCGCTCAAGAAACTGCCCCTGAGCAGACAGCGGTTGAGGCCGAAGCCGAGAGCTAAGCCTCCCCAACTCGCGCTAGATTAAACAGTAGGTAGGTTGAAGGAATACACCCATGGCTCACAAGAAAGGTACAGGCAGTACTCGCAACGGGCGCGACTCAAACTCTAAGCGCCTCGGCGTCAAGCGCTACGGTGGCGAAGCCGTGATCGCGGGCAACATTCTGATTCGGCAGCGGGGCACCAAAATTCACCCTGGCAACAACGTGGGTCGCGGCGGTGATGACACTTTGTTTGCGCTCATAGAAGGCATTGTCACCTTCGAGCGTCGGGGCAAAAACGGCAAGAAAGTCAGCGTTTATCCCGCTGCGATTCCTGCTGTAGCTGCTGAATAGATTGCAGCTTTCAAAAACACCAATAAAAAATCGCCTCGATATCGAGGCGATTTTTTATTGGCGGATGCTTAGTCTAAATAGCCCATCAAAATAGAAGGATGGGGATCCAACTCGTCATTAGGGGCAATGGGGCGATCGCCGGGCAGGGTGTGGATATCGGCAATGTGCAGCGTGCTAACGCCGACCGGACGGTGACCCGGCAGGGTATCGACAGTCGAAATCTCAAAGGTATTGGCCCCGATGGGACGACCCATGGGGCGACTAGGGCCGAGGGTGCCCACTATTTCAAAGTTGCTCAGGGCAATGGGGCGGTGATTCGGCAGGCTATCGGTTTCAACCACCCGAGTATTGTCAGACAGCACCAGAACATCGCTGTTTTTCGGGCTGGCCTTCACGATTCCGCCTTCGGAGGCCGCACTACGCTTGTTGCGGGTGCCTCGAGTAGAGCGGGCGGGTTCTTTCTCAGGGGTGTCGGCACTGCCGTTGCTAGAGTCGTTGGTCGTGGTCATAGGGGTAAACAAGTCCTTATTGCTGCAAACAGCGGCCCGGTGGGCACAACGCTGGTTATGACTATGAAAAGTGATTAATAATCGAGAGACTGCCTCGGCGCATGCTGCCAGTGGGCAACCCCCGCCATAAGCAGAACCATTAAGCAATTATTATACTTTGATGACTACACCATCGAGTTTACGAAAGGTTATTGTCGGCATAAGAGATTTCTACCGGGGATAGCCCCAGTACGCTGGCTTCGACTCCGCTCAGCCAGCCATCTCCGTCCTATGGACGGAGTCGTTCACAAAGCTTGCTCAAAGGATCCAGGTCACAAGGAACCTCTGATCATCCAAAACAATGATCTATAATGGATGGGTAAGCAACATCGTGGGGCTGTAACGGTTTCGACGTTTTGACGAAAGTCACGCTGTGATACAGGCCGAGAGGGAGTCTACTCTCGCAAATCAAGGCTCAAAACAAACGTAAATGCGAACAACATCGTTCCTTTTGCTCGTAAAGCTGCACCTGTTGCCGCTTAATCTAAACCTAGTTTAGTTCTAACCTAGTTAGCGAGCGTTCATAGTTTGACTCCGTTAAGAGCTATGGACAAACCCCAACGGATGCTTCAATGGTTCTCCTCTGGTGGATTCATTGACTAAGACTTAGCCAGAGAATCCCGCCGTCCGGGATAAGTGGCGGTTCCGGCCCCGAGGGTTAGAGGGGCTAAGCCTGTGAATGAGTGGTGTGTTAATACTCAGAGCGGACACGGGTTCGACTCCCGTCAGCTCCATTTCCCACGCCAGGTAGCTCCCAGTCGTCGCGTTGATAGACCGCTGACGGGGCAAGCTACTCGGCCAACAGTATAAATCTGTGTTCGATTATTAATTATCTTTCCATCTGAGAGACCCAGTGTTGGGTCTCTTTTTTCATCTGCCTATACTGAGAAAGCAGCCCTGGCTGACTGCTGTGTTGCCCTTCCAATAAGCCCTTGAGCGAACGCTAGTCCAGCTTCGTCACTATTGATCAAACCTATTTAGAACAATGCGGTTTCCTATCTTGCCTTATCTTTACCAACCGGTTTTCTGTCGCAATTACAAAACCGTTCTGAATCCTTGGCGGTTTTGGTACTTGCACCAGGTGCGCTACCTCGAACGCTGCTGGCTGCGAGAGTATCGACCCGAGCGCCACCATAGCTCTTAACGGCAAGTGCTGACTGTCTCGGGTGGGTAGGCTGCTCAGCGCGATGGCTCAGCAAAAGTTGTAGGGAATGCGATCGCCCCTAAAGATCACCCTTGTGTAACTTTGGATCCTAGGTTCAGACTGGGTGCATAGGATTGGCGCTAGCCAGGCAGCTGTCTCTTGTGCCCTTGCCGTGGGGTCACAGCTACAAGGTTTTGAGGGGTGCAAAGACCGTAAGTGCATCGGGCAGACACTCAAACACCATAGGGTTGGCTTCCAAAATCTCGCCGTCGATCACCAGCTTTTGCGGTGGGTCGGTGGTGACCTTGATGCGATTGGTGCGCAGGCAGGTGATGTCGTCTCGCTGAGTCGGATTGCCCCAGGCGGCAGCGGCCATCAGCGAGGCCAGGGCATTGATCCCCTGGAGCCGGGTGGTGCTGGTGGCAATCGTTACCTCAAGCAGGCCGTCATCGGGAATGACTTCGCCCATACCCTGGGCCAGTACTGAGGTTGGGGGAGCCACATTGGCGATCGTAATGGCGTTGGTAGTGACAGTTGAGACCTCACCTTCGATTTCGAGGGTGGCGGTAAAGGGTTCGGCAGCAGCCAGCTGCCGAACCCCCGAGAGCACGTAGGCCAGGTTGCCCAGCTCGTTTTTGAGCTGGCGACTTGCCCCGTCAACCATACCGGCCTCAAACCCTACCCCCGCCAGCAAAATCATCGGGATGTCGTTACAGCGGGCAGCGTCGATCACGTGGGTATTGCCAGCCAAAATCGTTTCGCAGGCGGCGCGCAGATTGGTCGGTATGCCCAACCCCACCGAAAACGCGTTGGCGGTACCCCGTGGAACAACGCCCAGGGGAATGCCGGTGCCGATAGTGGCCCCCGCCACCGCCGACACCGTACCGTCGCCGCCGGAGGCAATAATCAGGCTGCGGCCCATGTCGTGCTCGTTTTTGGAGTGGATGTGGTCAATTACCTCCCGCGCCTGCTCTGCCGGATCCGCGTCAGGCTTGGTCATGATCACATTGACGAGGATCTGGGGCTCAAGCACCTCTTTAATCAGCGCTAGGTCGGCGTTGGGGTTGCCCTGCCCCGCCACCGGGTTGAAGATCAGGTAGGCAATTTGGCTTTCGGCAATGCCCCGCAGCAGCAGGGTAGCTGACACATCGTTGAGGGCAGCGGGAATGCCCTGGATCTGGCAGGCCCGCAGCACTAGGCTAAAGCTGGGAAAGGCGGTGGCGATCGCCTCTGGATCGGTAAAGAAAATTACCCCAGCCACATCCCCAGCAATAATATGGCTGGCCAGCTCAATGTCGCCCCCCTGACTAGATTCTTTCAGGGCAATAAGCTCAATATTTTTGAGATCCCAGCCCTGTTCAATGCCCCGGGCCATTTCTGCCGGAGCCATGATTTGAAAGTGGGTCAACACCCCTTCGTGCTTCGAGAGCCAATCTAGGACGAAGGTAACCTGGGTGGGATGGGCCAGAATAGCGAGGGTGCTGGGCATAGAGGAATCTCAGTAATCTACCTATGCTACCACCCCCGTTAGGTGGTCAGAAAAGCTCCGTTCTGGGGCCTTAGGGTAGCTCGCTGCTGCTGACGGCCAATTGCGCAATGGCGGTTTGCCAGTTGCCGATCAAAGCTGGTGACCATTGCCAGTGGAGGGATAGGGTATTGGGGTTGACCATGGTGGAATCGAGGGCGAGGGTCTGGGCAAAATAGGCCTGCGCCTGCTGCTGGAGCTGCGCCTGCTCTGCGGCCACAATGGCCAGCTCGCTGTTTTTGTGGTAGGCCAGGGCCAGCCCCGCGTAGGCATTGACCGTGATAGGAAGGGCCACCTGAGGGCTGTTGGGATTAATGTCGCGCCGCTGACGCTGGTCAATGTCGATCGCCCGCTGCCAGGCCGTTATAGCCTGGTCGTAGTCATTCATAGCCATGTGGGCAAACCCCAGCGCCACCCAGGCTTCGAGAAAGGCGGGGCGACCCTCAACGGCATCAGTCCAGGCGCGCAGGGCATCGCTGGGGGAGGTTTCGGCGGCGCTGCCAGCGACCATTTGCTGCCAGGCCAGTCGCCCCCGCACGTAGGCAATATCGGGATCGAGCAGTTGAGATCCAGGAATAGCGCTCACCACTGACTCGACGGCGGTCAGATCACCGCGTTCGAGCAGTTGTTCGAGCAGGGTGCGAGCAGTGTCGTTGCGCCCCAGGGCGATCGCATTCAGCGCCCCCGACAGCAGCGCTGAACTGTTGACAGAGGAACCCGCGAGATCGCCGCTGGCCACCGGTAGCTCGGCGGGATCGCTCACCGTTGGGCGATTGATTGTGGTCAGGGTGATGATGGCCAGCCCCAGCGCCGCCCCTAGACCCGCCAGACCCAGGCTGCCCCACACCAGCAGCTTAGGGGATACCGACCAGCGGCGCAGGAGGGGCCAGGTCAGCGGCGGCACAGGGGCTGCGGTTGTCGCATCGAGGGATGGTTGGGGAGGGGAAGGGTATAGAGCCGTAGGCACGGGCTGCGCCTGGGGCAGCAGACTTTCGGCGGGGTCAGCCAGCAGAGGGCGATCGCCAGAAACCGCCCCGTTGGTCGAGGTCGGCTGGGGCTGAGACAACTGCTGCACAAGGTTGATCACAGCAGTATCGGCATCGCCAGGTTCGGGCTGCTCTAGATCTTGCAGCCAGTCGTAGAGGGGTGAGGCAGCGCGATCGCTGGCGGTATCCTGAGCCTGCTGCGTAAACACCTCCGCCGCCAGACTGGAGATCTCGGGGTCACTGCTGTAGTCAGGCAGCAGCAGGGCGGACTCGGCTAGACCATCATCACCCAAGTCATTGCCTGAAGCCGCAGAGCCATCATGGGCGTAAAGATAGCCGTCGAAGTCGGGGCGCAGATAGAGCAGAGGCAGCATCCAGAAGGGCTGGTCTGAGCCGTAGGCCGACATCAGCCCCTGGCGCACCCGGCTGAGACACAGGTCGATGGGGTGCCCCTGGTGCAGGTTGCGGTAGAGCAGTTGGGTAAAGGTGAGGGCCACGTCGTCGGAAATGCGATCGGCCATGGCGATGATGCCGGGTACCCCCCGGTTAACCAGGGCCTGCACCAGGTTTTGGTCGCGCCAACCCGCCTGGGCATCGTCGTGGGGGGTATAGGCACCCCGGCAGGAGTTAAACACCGCTAGGCGGACGCCGTTGTTGACCAGCAGACCCGCCAGGTCTTCGCCGCTGAGCCGCTCCGTCAGACCCGTTTGCCGATTCACTAAAAACAGATCGCCGCCGGTCTCGCCCGCGTCGCTGTGGCCCGCGTAGTGAAGAATCTGGAACTTGCCCTGCTCTAGAGCCTGGGCAAGCTCAGGCCGCCCCGGCTGTTCTAAAATCGTCAGATCTAACGCTGGATGGCCGGGTCGAGTCGCTCGGAGGCTTTCGCTGAGATTTTGCACCTCCTGGCGCAGGGCTAGACGCTCCTGATCGCTGGGGGCCGAGATAATCACCAGTAAGCGGATGGGATCGCTGGCGGGAGAGAGGGGCACCATCGCCGCCAGGTCGGTTACCGTCTGAGCTTGGTAGTAGCGGCACAGGGTGACATCGAGCCCGGTGGCCAGGGGGCGATCGCCGTCGTACAGCAGTTCCCAAGGCAGGCGCTGCACCCGGCTGTCTTTAAACCCCAAGCGTAGGCGCAAAGGCTGTCGCCGGTTTTGGGCCACTCCCTGGGCGGCGACCCAGCTATCGCGGATCCGGCCCTGAAAAAGACCCTGATACAGAGTCTGGCCAAGCTGAATCCAGGGGCTGTCGGGGCCAAGGGCAAGGGGGGCGGGTGTAGTCAACAGAGCCTGGAGAGGATCTTGAAACAGTTCCTCGGCCTGGGCCAGCCAAGTCTCCAGAGGCCAGGTGACCTGGGCCTCGGCCAGGGGTACCCCAGAGGCCACGTCTTCGGTGCGCAGCAGATAGGCATCTGGCCCAACAGGGGTGATCGAAAGCTGAAATTCCTGGGTCGCGGCCTGGGTCACGGGCGGTAGGGGGTGAGTTTCTTTCACGGTAGCTTGCTGGGTTGATCTCGGGGATAGGGGCGGCGGGGTTGTTAACAAACTCCGGTTAGATTGCCCGCCCGTTGGAGGGATGGCGCTATGATGACTTGTCTTTATTTACAGGGCCTCGGTGGCGAATTCCTGGCGTAATTTGGGTGGTTGGGGCAGTGGATTGAGGGGGCTGGCTCGGGCTGGGAGGTTGCGATCGCTCACCCTGGCCGTGCTCACAGCTCTGATCGCGGCTACTGCTGGGCAGGCGGAAATTATCTCTGTGGAGCTGGATGGATTCGAGGTGCCGCCCCTGCCCGAGGCCGAGCAAGCCCGGCTCGACGCCCTGCTCGGGGTGCGGCAGATTGAGGTGCTCAGCACCCTCAGCCCCGACGATTCTACTCTGGTAGTGGCCGTCAGCAGCCGCATTTTTACCGAGGAGCGCAGTCTGCATTTCCTCAACCTGCGCACGGGTGCCCTGAGCGATGCCCTCGCGTTGGAGTATGACCTGGTCAACCCCGACCTGCCCCTGCGCTGGATTAACAACGACACCCTGCGGTTTGTACAGCAGGATCCCTACGGCCCGTGGGAGATCATCAGCGTGAACCGGGTGACGGAGATTGCGTCGCGCACCCAGGTCTACCCCACCCAGCCCGAGGAGGGGGAAATTTTGGGGATGGCCCCAGACTTTTCTAAGTTTGCCCTGCGGGTCTACGGCGAAGACGAAGACACCATCTACGTGGTGTTTTTGCCCTCGCTGCGTCGCCTGGAGGTGGCCAAACTGCCGGAGGAATTGCAGATTCAACCGCTGACCTGGTCAGAGAGCGGCGACCAGGTGGCTCTGGTGATGTCGTCGGGGGAAGAACGCCAGCTTTACGATCGCACCCCCAACACCCCCAGCCTGGCCCAGCCCGTGGTGCAAGACGCCCTGGGTCGCCTAGCTCCGGCAGACAACCCTTTCCACCAGCACAGCACCGTGCGGGTATTCGACTTTACCCAGACTGAACCGCTGCGCCTAGAGCTAACAGCCCCAGCCTATGGCGGCGACCCCTTTGCCGGGGCCAGCCTCAGCCCCGATGGCCAACGGCTGCTACTGAAGCGCTATCGGCCCAGCGCAGTGGCGGGCCGAGAATACCCCTCCTACGTGTTTCCTGAGTCGGCCTATTTCGAGGTCTATGACCTGGCGGGGACGGTGCTGGATACTATTACGGCTGACGCCCTGCGGGGGCCAACAGAGTCGGGGGGGCAGTTTTTGGGGGGGGAGCGCCTGCTGTTTTGGGGCACCGAAAGCATCAACCGCCACCTGCATGTCTATGACCTAGGCCAGCGCACCCTCACGCCCCTACCGTTACCACCCGGTGCTGTGGATCCGGCATCTATTGTTGCCAGTGAGAATGGCGATACCGTGGTCTACGGCTTTTCATCGGTGACGCAGCCGCCAGCACTATTTGCGCTCGCAACCGATGGCGGGTCGGAGCCGCGATCGCTCACCACCCTCAACGAGGCCGTTGCCAGCAGCAACCGGGTGCGAATGGATCCGGTGAGCTTTACCACTGGTCAGGGCGATCGCCAAGGCTTCTTAGTTCAGCCTGCGGGCAGCGCCTTTCCGCCCCAGGGGGTGCCGATCGTCGTTTGGCAGCAGGGGGGGCCGGGCTTCTCGATGGTGAATGAGTTTGCCACCGAGGTCGAGATGCCGCTGAATCTGCTGCCCAACTTTGGCCTGGCGGTGCTGGTGGTGCCCCTGTCGGGGCGGGAGGGGTTTGGCCCAGAGTTTTACCGCGCCCTGGCCGACAACCAAAACTTTGGCCAGATCGACCTCCAAGAGGGGGCTGAGATCGTTCGGCAAATGATTGAGCAGGGGTGGACAACCGCCGCCCAGGTGGGGATCACGGGCTGCTCCTACGGGGGCTACTACACGGCCCAATTTACGAGCCAGTTCCCTCGGCTAGCGGCGGCGGCTAACCCCCAGTGCTCGCTGCTTGATACGCTGACCGAGTGGCAGCTGGGCTATTCGTCGCTGCTGTCGTACCTGGTGGGGCAAACGCCGATGGAAGCCCCCAACGCCTACCTCCAGGCATCCCCCCTCTATAACGCTGACTCGATTCGTACCCCGACGCTGCTGTTCCACGGGTCTGAGGATTTTTTGCAGGTCGATGTGGCCCGCAACTTCCACGATGTGATTGACCGAGCCGAGGTACCCGTCACCCTCTACGAGTTTCAGGGGGTAGGGCACAGTCTATACGGGTCGGGCTATCAACCCCTGGCGGCACAGCTGCAAATCGAGTTTTTTCGGCAATATTTGCGACCCTAGGCAAAGATAACCGCACCTAGCCCACTGTCTCAGTTGCTCACCAATGTTTACTAACCACTAGAGGGTTGTTTAGGCATTGCCGAGGGGGCGGGGATGTTGAGTGAATCGTTTCAGCAGGGTTTGAAAGGGGTGGCAGCGGCGGCGGGGTTTGTGTTGGTCGGGGCGCTAGTGGCGCTGGTGCTGTCTGAATTTCAGGGGGAGTTTGAGATGGAATTGCAGGATGGCAGAGGGTACGTCAGGGTAATGGGGCCAGGAGGGCAGTGTGAACTGCCAGAGGGGTTTCATCTGAGCGATCCCTAAGGTGCAGTCGTTCGGACTAAAAAGGCATGAGTATCCCGGCTGGGTCAAGCCGGGATTTTTTATTCTCACCGAATGCTGTTTGGTGAACTCCGTAGGTGCTGAGCATGCTCAGCACCTACGGGAGGGATTTAGAGGATGATGGGGCGTCTTTAGGCCGCCAGAGTTTTGCGCTTGAAGGTGTTGAGACCAGCGTATTGGGCCTTAGCACCCAGTTCTTCTTCGATGCGCAGGAGCTGGTTGTACTTTGAAAGGCGCTCGCCCCGGCAGGGGGCACCGGACTTGATCTGGCCGGTCATGGCACCCACCACTAGGTCGGCGATGAAGTCGTCGGGGGTTTCGCCGGAGCGGTGGCTGACCATGCAGGTGTAGCCCGCATCGTGGGACATTTTGATGGCTTCGAGGGTTTCGGTAATGGAGCCAATTTGGTTGACCTTGACCAGGGTCGAGTTGCCAACGCCGTCTTTGATCGCCTGGGCAATGATGGCGGGGTTAGTGACAAAAGCATCGTCGCCCACCAGCTGAATGCGATCGCCCAGTCGCTGGGTCATGGCCTGCCAGCCCGCCCAGTCTTGCTCACCGAGACCGTCTTCAATCGACACAATGGGGAACTGGTCAACCCAGCTTTCCCACAGGTCGATCATGTCGGCGGTGGACTTGCGGCTGTTGTCTGATTTGTAAAACAGGTAGCTGCCGTCCTCTTGGTACAGCTCGCTGACGGCGGGGTCGAGGGCGATCGCAATGTCATCCCCCGGCTTGAGCCCCGCCTTCTCAATGCCCTTGAGAATCACCTCGATCGCCTCTACATTGCTCTTGAGGTTGGGGGCAAAGCCGCCCTCGTCGCCAATGGCGGTGCTGTAGCCCGCGTCTTTGAGCACCGATTTGAGGGCGTGGTAGACCTCGGCCCCGTAGCGCAGCGCCTCAGAAAAGGTCGGCGCACCCACCGGGGCAATCATAAATTCTTGAAAATCAACGCTGTTGTCGGCGTGGGCACCGCCGTTGATGATGTTGAAGCAGGGCACCGGCAGCAGCACCGAATCGGGGCCACCCAGATGCACGTAGAGGGGAATATCGGCGGCAACCGAGGCCGCCCGAGCCACGGCCATCGACACCCCTAAAATGGCGTTAGCGCCCAGGGTGCCCTTGTTGTCGGTGCCATCTAGGGCCAGCATTTTGTGGTCTACGGCGGCGAGATCCATCGCATCCATACCCAGAATGGCGGGGGCAATGGTGTCATTGACGTTGGCTACGGCCTTGAGCACGCCCTTGCCGCCGTAGACAGCCTTGTCGCCATCCCGCAGTTCTAGGGCTTCGCGAATGCCGGTGGAGGCCCCAGAGGGCACGCCAGCCCGACCCTTGGCCCCACCCTCTAGCACCACATCGACCTCAACCGTGGGGTTGCCTCGCGAGTCTAGAATCTGCCTGCTGTGAACCGATGTAATTGCGACCATAACCATTACTCCGTTGGTAATTCCATAGACCGTTGCAGACCCCGCCATTTCGGGCGATCGCGCTGAAGCGTTCAATTATCCTGTAGTATCCTACCGGGTGAAAGCCTTCTTCTAACGTCACTTCGGCCACCGTTTAGGCGATCGGTGCAGCGAGTCATCTAATTCTGGGGCGACGGCTTGACACCCCAGTAAACCAACCAGGCCCATACTTGCAGAAATCTGTCTAGGCGCAAATTCTGGCCTGCGATCGCATCTCGATGGGAACCGTTGATGCCTCTGCATAGTACCGGCTTCAGGTTAAGGCTCCACAAATTCTTAGAATCCCCTAAGAATCACCCGCAGCAGGGCGGCAACCTAGTCTATGGCTTCTAACCAGGGGGTGATGCTTGCATGCTGAAGCAACAATATTAGGAATAGTCCCGCTCTTCAATGAGATCGCCCTGCTTGTTGTGAATGCAGAGTTCTGTCTTTTGGGATTTAGCTTTTTCTTTCGCTTTGTCTACTACATCGGCTTTTGTGCGGCCCTGGGCGACTCGTTTTTGGCCCTGGGTGGCAATCCAGCCCGACTCTTCCGGGTCAGCCAAGACGTGAATGGATTCTTCATCGCCTTTATCAGCGTCGTCAGCTACGGCCTGACCCGTGGTGCCGCCAGTATTTTTCTTAGCAATTTGTTTGTCGCGACGTTTGGCCCATTTTTCCGCCTGGGCGGTGGCGATCGCGATCGCCCGACCGTCTCCATAGCCATCCTCCAGCAGAGCGTTGGCAATATCAATCGCCTTGCGCCGCACCTCAGCGGTCAAATTTTTCAGGGAGGTTGGATAGTCGTCGTAGGTCCAGGGCATCTTTCCAGCAAAGCCTGCAAACTTTAACTGTCTACAGAGTTGCGCTGCTGCGAAGAGATTGCACCTGTCTGAAGCATGACTTTTTTCAGGCGAATACTACGGCTGAGGTAGTGGGGTGCGATCGCGATCGCTACGATTAAGTGTAGGCAGCATCCCATGGAAGACTGCCGTTAACTGCCACCCGCCTCAAAGGATCAGCCGGTTATGGTCTCACCTGGGTTAAGAGCCCCCATCGCCGTGGCCCTCGGGGCGATCCCTGGGGCATTGAGCCGGTACTATCTCGGCAAAGGCTTAGCCACCATGGCAGGAATGCCCGACTTCCCTATAGGCACCCTGGGCGTCAACCTGCTGGGCTGTTTTTTGCTGGGTCTCTTTTTGACCCTAACCCTAAAAAAATGGCCCGTCAGCCCCGAATTTAGACTCATGGTGGTGACGGGGTTCATCGGCTCGTTTACCACCTTTTCATCCTACGAGTTAGACGTGGCCCATCTGACGGCAATGCGCCAAGGGTGGCTAGCCGGAATCTACTGGGTGGGCAGCCCTCTGCTGGGGCTGCTGTGCCTATGGAGCGGCATAGCCCTGGGCCGAAAATCCCACCCCGAAGGCCAGTCCGGCAATTGAGTCATCTGAGAACGAGCACAGCGCCATGATTCCAAAGTTTGGCCTGTTGGGGAGCGGCGTTGTGTGATTAGGGTTTGGTCGCAGACCTACAGGCTAAAGCCTAAATAACCCAGCGCCAATAGCCGACCGAGTTCAACCAACAAAAAACCCAGCGCTGGGGTACCCAAGCCGTAGAGCAAAACCACCCCATAGACCTTGGCCCGCCGCAGGTTGTCGATCTCTAGAACATAGGTAGAAAACGTGGTGTAGGCCCCTAAAAAACCCACCAGCAGAACATTGGTCAGCTGAGGAGGTGAGTTCAGCCATTGCTCTAGCACGGTGGCCGCGAAACCAATCCCAAAGGCCCCGGTCAAGTTTACAAACAGCGTGCCATAGGGAAAGCCGGTGCCCTGACGGGCTACCCAAAACTGGTTGGCGTAGTAGCGCCCAAGGGCACCCACAACCGCGCCAGCACTAATAGAAACCGGAGTCCAATCCATTCACCACAGCCTCAGGAGACCGAAGCTTCGGTGGTGGATAGGCTGCCCTGGCAACGGGGACAGAGGCCGAAGAACTCTAGGGTGTGGTAGAAAATTTTGAACTCGTGGGCCTTGTGCAGCTGTTTCTCTAAGTCGTGGACGGGGCACTGGTCAATGGCAATGGTGTTGCCGCACTGAAGGCAGGTGAGGTGATGGCGGTCTTCTTGGGGCAGGCTGTAGAGGGCCTCACCCGAGGGCAGAGTGCGCATTTGCACAGACCCCTCCAGCTTGAGGGCATCGAGCGCTCGGTAGACCGTGGCAAGCCCCGTGGTGTTGCCGTCTTGCCGCATTTCAACGTAGAGATCTTGGGCCGAAATTGGCTTACTCAACCCCTTCAGAACGGTCAAAACTTTCTCTTGGCTGCGGGTGCGTCGTACCATGCTGGCTCACTTGTACTGACTCAATTTTATCAATCGGTTGATACGGTAGGATGAGGGGTGCCAATATATTATGATTTTCCCCGCCACCGGAGTCAGCCGTGCCCCACTACAGCGCCCGCATCTACGTCACCCTGCGCCCCTCGGTACTCGACCCAGCGGGCACGGCGGTGCAGTCTGGGCTGGCCCACATGGGCTACACCAACGTTGGCCCCATTCGCATTGGCAAATACATTGAGCTAACCCTAGAGGCTGAGAATGAAGCCGCCGCCAGCCAGCAGCTCGATCGCATGTGCGACCAGCTCCTGGCCAACCCGGTGATTGAGAACTATCGCTTTGAGCTACAGACCCTGGCAACGGCTTAGAAGTTTTGAGTTTTGAGTGTTTAGTTTTGAGTTCAGGGGAACCCATTCAACACTCAAAATTCAAAATTCAAAATTTTCCCCTTACTCCCCCTTCCCCATGAAATTTGCCGTCATCGTCTTCCCCGGAGCCAACTGCGATCGCGATGTGGCCTACGTCACCCGCGACATTCTTGGCCAGCCTACCCGTATGGTCTGGCATGAAGACAGCGACTTGGGCGATGTGGATGTGGTGGTGGTACCGGGGGGCTTTAGCTATGGGGATTACCTGCGCTGTGGGGCGATCGCCCGTTTTTCGCCCGCTATGCAGGCCACAGTGGAGCACGCCAAGGCGGGCAAGCCAGTGCTGGGCATCTGCAACGGCTTCCAGATTTTGACCGAGGTGGGGCTGCTGCCGGGGGCGTTAGTAAGGAACCGGGATATGCGGTTTATCTGCGATCGCGTGCCCCTCAGAGTCGAGCGCACCGACCTGCTGTGGACAGCTAACTATTCTGCGGGCCAGGTGATTACCCTGCCCATCGCCCACGGGGAGGGCTGCTACTACGCTGACGAGGCCACCCTGGCCGAGCTAGAAGCCAACCGGCAAATTGTGTTTCGCTACAGTAGCCCAGATGGTTCGGTGGATGAGAAAGCCAACCCCAATGGCTCCCTGGGCAACATTGCAGGTATCTGCAACCGAGCGGGCAACGTGCTGGGCCTCATGCCCCACCCCGAGCGGGCCGCCGATGCGGTGCTGGGCGGGGTAGACGGGCTGCCGCTGTTTGAGGGTTTGGTGCGATCGCTAGTAGCTGCCTAAGGCAGGCTTCGTCATTCCTTCAAACAGATCTGCTGCTCAGGGCATAAACTTCACCAAAACCCTTGTCACGGCGATGCAGATGGGTACACTTAACCCTCAAGGAACCAACCTTGGCCTGGGTATCGTCATGGGCCAGAGTTGGCGTTTTGTGGATTGCCCACGACGGCAATCTGCGCTGTGTTGGTCGAGCAAACCCTGGGCTGGGCCACGGCGGCTCGGGCCATTGGCTGTAGGAGAATCCCCATGCCAGACTCTGACGAATGGCTCGGTAGCGCCCTGGCCTACCGCCCCACGGTCTATGAATATTGCCAGCTTGCCCTGCGCCCCACCCTCGACCAAGCGGCTGCCGAGCGCATGGGCGAGATTTTGCAGCGAGCCGAAGCAGAGCCGTTGCTCAATTTTTTAATCGACGAGGCCGATGGGCTGGTGGCACGCTTGCAGCCCTGCCTTGGCCCCCAAAATCTTCACCAGCAGCAGCGGCGACTTCAGGCGGCGATCGATGCCCTCTGGGTAAACGAAGTGCTGGCAGCCTGCGGGCCGTGCTCCTAAGCCCGCTTCAAAACGTTCAAACGTTTGAACGTTTTAGGGGAAATGCCTCAACCAGACTAGCGACAGCTATAACGGTAAGACACTCGCTCAATCGAGAGGGATATCTATACTGTGATTTCTAAGCGCTGGCTGGTGCAGGTCTGTCGGCATCGATCGTGCGATCGCGGCGGTTCGGCAACGGTGCTGGCGGCGTTTGAGCAGCACCAGAGCCCCAACATTTTGGTGGCCGAGAGCGACTGCATGGGCCAGTGCAGCGCTGGGCCTACGGTGAAGGTGATGCCCGGCAACACCTGGTACTGCCGGGTCACCCCGGAAGATGTGCCGCGCATTGTTGAAGAGCATTTAGGAAAAGGGGAATTGGTGCGCGATCGCCTCCATCCGCGCTTTCATCCTGTAGACCCAGATACATCGGCACCGTAGGCGTTGCCTTGCAGCCAAAAGATCTATTCTTGGACAGTTGACTGAGGATGACAAGCCGCAAATGCAACCTAGCGGAGGCATTGAATCAAGGCTGTACGGCGTCTCTGGACAAGCCAATTTTCTCGCCTAACTCAAATACGTTTTCTGTAAATTCGTTGATGTTGCCAGCAAAGGTAGCGGCTCCCCCAGCAAGGGTTGCGGCAGCTGTCCCTGCTGCGATCAGCCGTTGGAGGCGTTTGCCGATGCGTTTTGGCTCTTGCTTTTCTGGCTTGCTGAGATCGCCTTCCAGGTCTTCTAGCTCCATGAGCACGTCGTCTTTTTGCTCTGGGGGGAAGGTCTGGGCTGATGCCCGCAGCGCGGCGATGAGCTGGCTGATGGCCTCATTATTTTGGTTGATGTAGGCGGTCATTTGACCCTGGTTGGTGCCTGCCACATTGCCTACTGGGCCATGGAAAGTTTGAGAAATAGAGTCTTTTTCTGCCATGGTTTGAACAATGTGAAGGAGCGAGGATTGTGTTTGCCGATGGTGGGCAATTTCGTCTGATTGTAGGCGCAGCCGCTCTCGATACTGCGCTTCGAGGGCGGCGAGTTGGTGGGCGTAGCGCCGCTTTACCTCTGTCTCAATGGCGGCTTTATCGGCCTCGGCCTCAACCTCTAACCGCACAATAAAGGCATCGCCCTTGCGCTCCATACCTTGAATTGAAATGCCTTCGTTGGGGTGACTGGCTCGCAGGTCTTGGAAGGATTGGAAGAAGGCTTGCCAGTCGATGCCCTCAGTGAAGGTGATGTCAATGGTTTCTAGAGCACTGGCGATAATCTGAAATCGCTGAGTGAACTCCCCTGGGGCAAAGGTGCTCCCAGGATCGACGGGGAGACGGCTCAAGAATTGTTCCGCTTCAAAGTCATATGTGCGAAAAACATATTCGCATTTCACATCTTTAAGATTGGTGAAACTGTTAATTTGCCAGTCCGCTATACAGGCTCCTGTAAGTGTTGCCTTTGTGAAATTAGCATACAGGACCTGAGATGCATTCAGATTAGCTTTGCTGAGATCAGCAGATTTGAAGTTTGTAAAGGTGAGGTTCGATGTATTGAGGTCGGCGAAGCTGAGTCTAGCCTCGCTGAGATCAGCGGATTCCAGATTAGCGTAAAATAAGGTGGCTTCTCTTAGATTGGTGGATCTGAGATTGGCAGAGAAGAGATAAGCGCCGACAAGGCGAGCCTGTGTGAGGTTGGCTTCATTCAGATCTGCATTGTTAAGGTTAGTGGAGTTTAAGTAGGCCTTGCTAAGGTCAGCGTATGTGAGGTTGGCAGCTCTGAGATCAGCGTATTCAAGGTTGGCAGCCCTGAGATCGGCAAAGCTAAGATTGACTCCAGTCAGTTTGGCAGATTCAAGATCTATCTCAATGCCGGAATTTTCCTTTCTCCATGCATTCCAGACCTTGCTACCCTGCCTTAGCAAAGCGACCTGTTCTTCATTTGCCATCGCCGTTGAGCCTGCATTGTCACTTCACCCTAGACTACGCGCTGTCGCTCATCCGTTCCGTATCTTTTTTTGGCCTGTGGCTAAAGGGTTGATGCCCACAATAGGCCCCCACCTAAGCTTGCAGCAGGAAGTTCCACGAGACACCAACCCAGCTTCGTGGGTGACAAACTCAGCTTACTCGGTGACGGATCTAACCCAATCATTGACGAACCCAACTTCGTAAGTAGCGAACTCAGCTTCATCGATGACGAAGCCAGCTTCAGTAGTAACGAACCCAGCTTCACGGGTGACGAACTCAGCCTCGTGGATGGCAGACCCAGCCTCGTGAGTGGCGAACCTAGCTTCATGAATGGCGAACTCAGCTTCGTAAATTTGCGAGATTAATACTCATCCCACGCACTGGCACTACTTAATCACGGCACAGGCGATGCGCCCACCCGAGCCGCCAATGGGTTGTGAATAGTGATCATCCTTATCGGTGTGGATGATCAGCGCCGTGCCGTCCTCATCCAGCAGTTTGGCCGCTCCAGAATCTAGCGCTACCAGGTCGCTGTACAGCTCAACTTCCACCGTGCCATCGGCGGCGACCACCAGGTTGGGCAAATTGCCTTCATGGGGGCCATCGGGGTTACGAAACCCGTGGGGTTGGTCGAAGGGGTTCACATGCCCACCCGCCGATTTAAACGCCGCTACATCAGAGCAGTCGCCCACGGCGTGGAAGTGCATGCCGTGGTAGCCGGGGGGCAAATCTTTGGCCTTGAGATTTACCAAAACCCCTTTGTGCCCCTGCTCAACCTGCACCGTGCCAATGGTGGTGCCGCTGTTATCAATCAGGTCGGCTTGGGTCGTTAGCGCATCGGCGTAGGCTGGGCCAGCCATCCAGATCAGGCACCCAAGGCCCACCGCACAACAGAGAAGCTTGATTCGATTGAAGAGCACAAGCATAGAACTATCCGTAGCGTCTGCGGTTAGATCATAGTTGAGCATCAGCTCAGATTTCTCCCCACTGCGGTCGAGTTCTGCCGCGCTAATCAAGTTGGGTAACGGCAAACTGCACAGTCCCGAAGCGCTTATGGTAAAAAGTAAGCACTTGCTATGCTTGCTAGCCTGGGGACACTTGCTTTGAGCAGAGCTGAACCAGGGCTGACTAGACAGTTCGCCCCACTGTCGAGATCGAATCATGCAAATCCTCCACGGCACTTGGATACCTCAGCCCGCCGCCGACTTTGTGCAGACGGGGGACTTTTACCTGTGGGTAGAAACCGAGGCAAAAAGCCGTCGCCGCCTGTCACCAGAAACCCACCCCTGCCACCTGCCAGAATCCGACCTGGCGGCGGTGCTAAGCGATGAGCTGGGTCTAAAATCTCCCGATCGCCGCCCCCTAGTCGCCTTCATCACTCCCCGCACCTTTTTACTCCCCACGGTAGACAACCAGCCGCTGCCTTCCCTAGAGCTATCCCGCTACCTGGAGGTGGAAACCCCAGAGCGCTTTGACTGGCAGTACTGGCAGGTCGATTGCTACCAAATTCCGGTGCTCTCTGACCTGATCACGGTGCTGAATAATCTGCACTTTCTTGCCGTCTACAACCTGGCGGAGGTGCAACTGGGGGCCGACCTGCTGTTTTGGTACCACTACACCCAGGCGTTTAAGCAGGTAATCTTGCGCGATCAGTACATTCCGGCCCTGAAGTATCGACAGGTTGCAGCTGCCAAGGCATCCACTCGGCGCAAAGCAGCGGGGACGAAGGCAGCGACCAAAAAGCAGACGGCTACATCAAAATCAGGGCCAGAGCCAGGGTTTGAGATTTATCCGGGGTGGGAGATCGTTGGCGATCGCTACACCGAGCACATTCAAACCTATATCGACTATATGCCCCTGCTCTGCGTCGCCGGGTTTGAGGAGCCACCAGCCCCACCCGCCTTCTACAACCGCGAAACTCTACTCCGCCACTTCTCTGAGTGCTTCGTAACCGACTTAGTGCGGGGTACCAATATCCCCCAGAATTACCTCAAGACTGTTGAGAATACGCTGATTCAAGATTGCTTGCAAGTCAATGCTCCAGGAAAATCGGCAGCGGCGTTGGAGCGGTATCAGCATTGGCAGGGCTGGCGCGATCGCATTGTTCGCACCCAAACCGACCAGACCTTTTATCTGTACTTTCATCTGCAAGACCCGTTCAAGCCAGAAGATCCCTGGCAACTTCTCTTTCAGGTTGCCCCCAAGCACGATCCCTCCCTCAGAGTCTCATTGGATGACTACTGGCGCATGCGCCCCAAGCAGCAGGCCCAGGTCAAAGCTCAGATGGGAGATAGGTTTGAACAAAACCTGCTGATGAATCTGGGCTACGCTGCCCGCATCTACCCAGACCTGTGGCGTGGTCTAGAGACCGATCAGCCCATTGGCATCCACCTCAACCTCGATACCGCCTTCACTTTTCTAAAAGAATCTGCTTGGGTGCTGGAAGACGCGGGCTACAAGGTGATCGTCCCCGCCTGGTGGACGCCCAAGGGTCGCCAGCGGGCCAAAGTACGGCTGCGGGCCAAGGGCAAATCGGCGGGCGGCAGCGACAAATCGAAGGGCTACTTTTCCTACGACACCCTGGTGCAGTACCAGTACGACCTCTCCATTGGTGACCAGCCCGTCACCGAGCAAGAGTGGCAGCAGCTCGTCAACGCCAAGTCGCCCCTGGTCAAGTTTCGCGGCCAGTGGATGGAGCTAGACCAGGACAAAATGCAGCAAATGCTGGAGTTTTGGCAGCAGCAGCAGGCCGAAAACCCCGAAATGAGCCTGCTCGACTTCATGCGCCTGACCAGCGGCGAGGCCGACGACAGCCTAGAGGTCGAGTTCGATCGCAACGACACCCTGGCCACCATGCTCACCCAGCTCAGCGACAAAACTCGCCTCGCACTCACCCCCGACCCCGACCAGCTCCAGGGCAATCTGCGCGACTACCAAAAGCGCGGGCTGTCCTGGCTGCACTACCTAGAAAATCTAGGCCTGAACGGGTGTTTGGCTGACGACATGGGCCTGGGCAAGACCATTCAGGTGATCGCCCGCCTGATTCAAGAACGAGAAAAAACGGCCCAGCCGATTCCTCCCACGCTGCTGATTGCGCCGACTTCTGTGGTCGGCAACTGGTACCACGAGATCGAAAAGTTTGCGCCGCATCTGCGGGCGGTGGTGCACCACGGGGGCGATCGCAACCAAGACACCAAAGCCTTCAAAGCCCTCTGCCGCGACCACGACGTGGTGATCACCTCTTTTACTTTGGCCCGCAAAGACGTCAAGCTGCTGGAGGGCGTCACCTGGCACCGCATTGTGCTCGACGAAGCCCAAAACATCAAAAACCCCAAAACCGCCCAGACCAAGGCCATTCTCAAGCTCAACGCCAACCATCGCCTCGCCCTCACCGGCACCCCGGTCGAAAACCGCCTGATGGATCTGTGGTCGATCTTCAACTTCCTCAACCCCGGCTACCTGGGCACCCAGACCCAGTTTCGCAAACAGTTCGAGCTGCCGATCCAAAAAGAAAACAACTCCACCCGCTCCACCACCCTCAAAAAGCTGGTGGAACCCTTCATTCTGCGGCGGCTCAAAACCGACCAGTCGATCATCAAAGACCTGCCCGACAAGGTCGAGCAAAAGCTGTTCTGCAACCTCACCCCTGAGCAGGCCTCTCTCTACGAAGCGGTGCTCAAGGATGTCACCGAGCAGCTCGAAACCAGCGAGGGCATTCAGCGCAAGGGGCTAATTCTCGCCACCCTGACCAAGCTGAAGCAAATCTGCAACCACCCCCGCCAGTTTTTGCAGGACAACAGCGACTTTACGCCGGAGCGATCGCACAAGCTCAGCCGCCTGCTGGAAATGCTCGACGAAGTGGTGTCCGAAGGCGAAAGCGCCTTGGTCTTCAGCCAGTTTCGCGAAATTGGTGACGCCCTGGAACACCATCTACGCCACACCTGCCACTACAACACCTACTACATCCACGGCGGCACCAACCGCAACAAGCGCGAACAGATGATCGCCGACTTTCAAAACCCCGACACCGAGCCAGCGATCTTTGTGCTGTCCCTAAAAGCCGCTGGTGTAGGCATCACCCTCACCCAGGCCAACCACGTCTTCCACTTCGATCGCTGGTGGAACCCCGCCGTCGAAGACCAGGCCACCGATCGCGCCTTCCGCATTGGCCAAAAGAAAAATGTCTTCGTCCACAAGTTTGTCGCCATGGGCACGTTGGAAGAACGCATCGATCAGATGATTGAGGATAAGAAAAAGCTGGCGGGGGCGATCGTCGGAGCCGATGAATCGTGGCTGACCGAGCTAGACAACGACGCATTCAAAAAACTGATCGCCCTCAACAAAAGCGCCATCATGGATTGATGCCCTAGACATCTTCCATAATTGAGACAGCACTTTCACGCCAGAGAGATATCGTGAACATTGAACAAGCCTTGCTAGAGCGGGTACGCTCTCTCACCCCAGCACAACAGCAGGCCGTTTTAGACTTTGCCGCCTTCCTCCAACAGAAGGTACCTATGGCTCTCAAAGAGCCTATACCTGGCCTGCACAAAGATATTCCCTATTGGATGGCCGATGATTTTGATGCTCCCTTACCAGACGAGTTTTGGCTGGGAGAATCATGAAACTCCTCCTCGATACCCACACCTTCATCTGGTGGGATAGAGAACCCAATTTAATTCCACCAGCAACCCTCCAACTCATGCGCCAGCCACAACTGCTGTTAAGCCTGGTGTCGCTCTGGGAAATTCAAATCAAAACGCAGCTTGGCAAACTCAATCTAAACATGTCTCTACCGGATCTCGTAGAGCACCATCAGGAAAACGGCATGGCGTTGTTGGCAATCAGCCTGCCGCACATTCTGGCGTTAGAGCAACTGCCTCAATACCATCGAGATCCATTTGACCGCTTACTTATTGCCCAAGGTCGGGTTGAATCGACAACGATAGTCAGCCGCGACGACATCTTCAAAAGCTACGACTGCCAACTCATCTGGTAGCTACATCTTCCGACAGCATTGAAGCCACTCTAAATTCTGATTTCTTGTCCGATCTACAGGTTCACCTACAATAAAACCAGCACTGGAGGCTAGCGATGGCAAACTTTAGCCGCACCTGGTGGGGAAAGAGGTTTATTGATGCGATCGAGCGCCTGACCGACTCGGGCCGATTGCAGCGGGGGCGATCCTACGCCAGTGGTGGCAAGGTCAAGAGCTTCGAGATCAACGGCGGACTGGTTACCGCTAAAGTGCGCGGGTCGGTGAACCCCTACTTTGGGGTGACTAAAGAACCGCTGTACACCACCACCATTGACTTTGCGCCCATTAGCAAAGCCAAGTGGGCGGCTGCGATCGCCCTCATTGCCTCCAAAGCCAGCCTCATCTCTCGGCTGCTGCTCAACGAAATTCCCGACAACATTGAAGACAGCTTTAAGACCCTGGGGCTGAATCTGCTGCCCGCCAGCGACAAAGACTTTAAAACCAAATGCTCTTGCCCCGACTACAGCAACCCCTGCAAACACATCGCCGGGGTCTATTACCTGATCGCCGCCGAACTCGATCGCGATCCCTTCCTGCTCTTTGAGCTGCGGGGTTTGCCCAGGGAAGAGTTCAAAGCCGAGCTGGCCAAGTCGCCCCTGGGGCAAGCGCTCTCGGCAGAGCTTTCGGCCCAGCAGCGTCCTCCTGTCCCGGTAGAGCACTACTACACTCAGCCCCAAATTGTTGAGGCATCAGCTCCCGACTTAAAGGAATTTTGGCAAGGGGAGAAGCGACTGCCTCAAACCGTTGAAGTGGCTACGCCATCAGCAGTTCCGGCCATTTTGGTCAAGAAACAGGGTGACTTCCCCGCCTTCTGGACTCGCGACAACTCGTTCATTGAAGCGATGGAGGGTTTGTACGATCGCATACGCAACAAAAACAAAGATCGCCTGTAGTGGTCAATTGGTATTGCGGTGCTGTTCTCTAATCCATTGGCGAAAGACTTTAACCCAGCTGGTTTCGCCCATAGTTTGGCTGGTTTGCAAAAACCGCAGCAGAGTCTCTTGCCTCAGGAGTGGTAAGACAGTCGATACCGCTTGAGAGCAATACTCGCCGTTGATCAAGGCGAATATCGTCAGCGTTACGCCGTCAAACCGCCAGACTTCCGGTACGCTCAAAGCCGCATAGATCGCCATACGATTTAGAGAGCTGCTGGTGTTATCGACCTCAATAGCCAAATCAGGCGGCGGGTCAACGGTCAAATCGATCTCATCCTTGCCGCGCACCGCCTGCTCGTGCTGAATGTAGTAGCACTGGTCGGGTTCCAGCCCTTTGCTCAGGTCTTCTCGACTCCAAGTGGTAGAGCCCAGGCTGCGAATTTCGGTGTCGGTTTCTTCGGTAGTGACCTCTACCATACGGCCCATCAGCTTTTTGTAGATTTCGTGGGGAGGCAGTGGCACCATAATTTCTAAGGCTCCCTGGTCATAGGTGAGGCGCTTACCGGGGGCGGCCTCCAAATCGCGGCTTAAGCTTTGGTAAGTGGCCCAGCTTACCCCCTGCAAGACCACCTGGCGCTGGGGCGGAACTAAAACTGCGGTCATGGGAGAACTCCTAGGCCATCGTTCCTGTATACCTATTTTAAGATCAGCGTAAGAACACCGCTACAGGTACGCGTTTATAGGCAGGTGTCCCAGCCCTCGGCTCAATTCGCGCTTTCATCAGCACATTTGCCTCGGGGTAAAACATCAGTGCTGCGCCCGATCGCACCTCTCCAAAAATAATCTCAATGCCGTCGAGCTGGCCCGCATCCCCCCGCACGCTCACCCGCTGATTTTGGCTAAAGCCTGCCCGCTGAGCATCGTCAGGGTGCATCAAAATGCAGTGGCGGTGGGGCATGCCCCGATACTCATCGGCTTCTTTGTAAACCACCGTGTTGTGCTGACCGTAGCTGCGTCCGGTGATCAAAGCCAGTACCAAAGCGGGATGCTGGGCATCAGATAGGCCAAAGTCTTGCAGCGTCGGCAGCGTCAGGTTGGGCAGCGGCGTCGGCTGCATTTCGGCCTTCCCTGAGGTTGTGGGAAATTTTGGCTCTAGAAAAATGCGCCCGCTAATAGTGAACTCGGCATTGGTGTCATCAATCTCGCCAATTTTTTCGTAGCCGGGAATGGTCTGGGCGATCAGCTGGCGCACGTAGCGGGTATCGTGCAGTCGTCGCCAGTTGATGGGCTGGTCACCGTGGAGGCGGTGGGCCAGCTCTGCCAAAAAGTCGATCTCCGTCACCAAATCGGCCCCCTTTAGATGGGTTTTGCCGGGGCTGTTGAGCCGCACAAAGTTGTTGCCCGACTCGACGGTGGTTTTGTGAGGGTTCTCAAAGCGGGCAAAGACCGGCACAATAATGGTGTTTTGTCGCGCCAGCCCGTGGAAGTGGCCCTGATTGGGTTTGGTGGCCAGGTAGACAATTGTGTCGATGTTGCCGAGGGCGCGTTTGGCCTGGGTGAGGTCGGGGTTGGCGGCGTAGAGGTTGCCCCCCAGACACAGCAGGGCATCGACTTCGCCCGCATCCGCCGCTTCGATCAGGGCGCGAGCGTCGTAGCCCGGTTCGCGCTTGAGCGATTTACCCAGCAGTTTCTCCAGCGCCTCGCGAATGTTGTCTTTGAGGTGGGCCGTCACCCCCATCGAGCCAAAACCCTGCACGTTGGAATGGCCGCGAATGGGCATTAGGCCCGCGCCGGGTTTGCCGACGTTGCCGGTCATCAGGGCGGTATTGGCGATGCTATAGATGTTGTCAACGCTATTGGCCTGGTGGGTGATGCCCATAGCCCAGGCAAAAACCACGTTCTGGCTGCTGTGAATCATCTCCGCAGCGGCAACAATTTCCGTCAGCGTCAGGCCGCAGGTGGCGACGATCGCCTCCCACCCGGTAGCGGCCACCTGGTCGATCACATCCTGCCAGTTCTCGGTATGGGCCTTGAGGTAGTCAAACTGCACCCAGCCCCGCTCTAACAGCACCTTTTGAATGCCCACAAACAGGGCCAGGTCGCTGCCGGGTATCGGTTGCAAAAACAGCGAGGCAATCTCTTCGCCCTGCACCAGCCGCAGCGGATGGGCCGGGGAGCCAAACTTGACCAGGCCCACCTCTTTGACCGGGTTGATGGCGATGACTTTGCCGCCGCGATCGCGCAGTTCAATCAGCTCATTCATCAGCCGGGGGTGGTTGGCGGGGGCGTTTGACCCCACCAGCACCACGCAGTCGGCTTGGCGCAGACTTTCCAGGCTGACTAGCGAGGTGCCTGTGCCAAAGACCTTATTCAAGCTGACCGTTGAGGGGGCGTGGCACAGGTCAGAACAGTCGGCCAGGTTGTTAGAACCCAAGGCCCGCACCATCAGCTGCAATAGAAAAGCCGCCTCGTTGGACGATCGCCCCGAACTGTAGGAGGCCACCCGCTCTGGCGGCAGCGAAAAGCCAACGGTGGTGAGCTGGTAGATCTCGTCCCACCTCACCCGTTCGTAGTGGTCAGACCCGGCGCGGCGAATCACCGGAAAGCTGAGGCGACCCAGGCGATCGGCCTCGCGGGAGGTGAGCGCTTGCAGTTCTGCAATGGTGTGGCGGGCAAAGAAATGATCGCTCAGGCCCGGTTGCAGCTCTGACGAGATAGCCTGCACGCTCTTCATGCAGCGCTGGAGCGGTTCTTCTAGCTCATTGATAAAGCCGCCATTTTGCCCCCCGGTGCCCCAGGCGCACGACAGGCAAGCGCTCTTGTGAAACAGGGTTTTCCAAATTTGCGGCCCCTGGGGGGAGAGGGTCTTTTGTGCCCAATATTGAATGATCGGCAGACCACCGCCGATTGGCATAGAGTCAGCAGTGGGCTCGGCAACAGGAGGGCTTGGGGGCGAGTCGCGATCGCTGGCGGCAGTCGAAGGAGCGGAATCCTCGGTCTGGTCAAGTTGGGTCATGGTCAAAGTCTCGCAACAGCCGCCGTCTATCACTATAGCGAGGGTGCCAGGTGCTAGAAAGTCAGCCAAAAGGTAGAGAGTTGTGGGGCAGGTTGCAAAGCGCACCTCTACTCCAGACCGATTTAACCCTTTTGAAGGACGGCAACGCTCTATTTGCTCGGCAAAATGAATGCAACTGCTTAGATCAGGAGGTCTGCTATGAACCGCTTAGAGTATCCCAAGCAAATAACTATCCATTAGATTAGGAGAGAGCTGTGTTGTTGTCGAGCTTCGATGATGGATGTTGCCCCTCTAGCGTTAACCGATAGCCTCAAGGTGTTGTTGAAAGACAC
>JAESGV010000110.1_pt1 | contig 135528 bp, 141 predicted proteins | sample 9269781 | NCBI WGS metagenome assembly JAESGV01 (sample SAMN15741586, study PRJNA653496) | algae metagenome | isolation source: Tildeniella torsiva UHER 1998/13D and co-occurring heterotrophs from... | place: Slovakia: Slovak Paradise National Park, Hrabusice, Kosice Region | collected 2000-01-01 | reverse complement strand
GCCCCAGGTTTCGGCGGGCTCCCACCCAACCCCAGCCTCGCCGGCAAATCACCAGCAGGCAAGAACGAGATACAAGGTTTCCGCCCGGCGTACGAGGGCGGCCCGGAGCGGTCACGCGATAGGGCCGCTGGTATTATTGGAAGCGGATCCCGGCGCTCCGCACAACATCGCCCCAGCGCGCCACATCGGCGCGCAGCCGGGCGGCGAAGGGCTCCGGCCCCTCGCCCAGCGGATCAGCGCCGATCTGGGCCATGCGGGCCTGCACGGCGGGCTTCTGCAGGGCGGCCGCAACGATGCCATGGATGCGGGCGACCACGGCCGGCGGCATGCCCTTCGGCCCCATCAGCCCGTTCCAGGTAATGGTCTCGAAGTCCGGCACCACCTCCGCGATCGCCGGCACATCCGGTAGCGCGGCGGCACGGCTGGTGCTGGAGACACCGAACAGCCGCACCGCCGGATTCTGCGCATGCGGGACGGCCTCCGACAGATTGGCGAACATCACCGGCGCATTGCCGGCGATCAGGTCGGCCAGGGCGGGCGCCCCGCCGCGATAGGGCACGTGCTCCGCCTGCACGCCCAGCTTCTGCAGCAGCAGCGCCATGGACAGGTGCTGGAAGCTGCCGACGCCGCCGGAGGCATAGGGGAAGTTGCCCGAGCGCGCCCGCATCCAGGCGATCAGCCCGGGCAGGTCCGTGGCCTCCACGCTGCGATGCGCCATCAGCACGAAGGGATTGGTGCCGAGATTCACGATCGGCGTCACATCCGCCACGGGGTCGAAGCGCGGCGCCTGGGCCATCGCCACCGGCGCCACCGCCAGCACGGCCACCGCCACCATCATCAAGGTATGGCCATCGGCCGGGGCGCGTACCATCGCCTCCGCCGCGATCAACCCGCCGGCGCCGGTGCGGTTCTCCACCACGAAGCTGCCGCCGGGGATCTCGGCCTGCAGCATCTCCGCCGTCAGCCGCGCCAGCCCATCCGTGTTCCCGCCCGGCGCGAAGGGCACCAGGATGCGGACCGGCCGGTCCGGCCAGGCGGGCTGGGCGCGCAGGATGGCCGGCGCGGCGAGCAGCGGCAGGCTGGCGAGCAGGTGGCGTCGGAGCATGGCGTCGTATCCTTCAGGCTTCCCCCCAGGATAGGCATGTGAGGCAGCACCCGGGCAGCCGGCTTTCGCGCGGAAGCGTGCGGCACGGCGCGGTCGCTGCCGGCAGGGCAGTCAGACCGCCGGCCACCCTGCCTGGATTGCAGGCGATGGCGCCTGGGAAGCCGCCTCGGCCACCACGCCTTCGACCTGCCCCTGGAACTGGGGAAACCGAAGCCGGAAGACGGCACCCGGATCCCCGTCCCGCAACGCGATGCTCGCGCCATGGGCCCGCAGCACCTCGCGCACGATATACAGGCCAAGCCCCGCGCCGCTGCCGCCGCCACCGGCCCGCTGGAAGGCCTCGAACACCCGCTCCCGCGCCTCGGCCGGCACGCCCTTGCCATGGTCGGCGACCTCCAACACGCCATCGGCCTCGATCCGCAATTCCACCTGCACGCCGGGTCCGCCATGGGCCAGGGCGTTGCCCAGCAGGTTCAGCAGGACGCTGCGCAGCGACTGCGGATCGCCCTGGATGACCCAGCGCGGGACCGCGCTGCGGAAGGCGATGTCGCTGCCGGATTCGAGCGCGAGCGGCACGATATCCGCCACCACCTCCCGCGCCAGCCCCACCATCTCCACCGGCTGCACCGCCGCCGCGCCGGCCCCGGCCTGGGCATGCTGCATCCGCTCCAGGTCCAGCAACTGGTCGGCCAGCAAGGCGAGGCGCCGGAGGTCGAGCCGCAGCCGCTGCCGGGTGGCGCCCTCGGGCATTTCGTCCAGCCGCAGGGACAGGATGGCGATCGGCGTGCGCAGTTCATGCGCCGCATTGGCGATGAAGCGACGCTGGCGCTCATGCTCCTTCTCCAACCGGTCGAAGGCGGCATTGGCCGCGCTGACCAGGGGCAGGATTTCGCCGGGCACGCCCGCCACCGGCAGCACGACCTGGCGCTGGCCCGGCACCAGCGCGCTGGCCGCCGCCGCGGCCGTGCGGATCGGCCGCAGCAGGAAGCCCACCAGCCACCAGGTCACCAGGCTGGTGCAGACCGAGATCACCGCGACCGCCGCCAGCCAGTTCCCGAGCCAGTCGGTGACCCAGGCCCAGATGCCGGCGGAGAGGCTGCCCCGCTGCCCGCCGATCAGCGCCCCCACGCGCCGCCCCTCGTTCGAGATGTCAACCGCGACACCCACTGGCACGCGGACCGCGAGCGATCCGAAGCCGGGCGGACGTTGGCCGAGGGGTGTCAGGCCATGGCCGCCGAACAGGCGCGCAGTGCCGTCCGAAGCCCCGAACCAGAATTCCGGCGTGGCCTGCATATAGGCTTCCATTTCGGGCGTCGGCGTGAAGGTCAGCACGCCCTGCGCGTCGCGGCTCAGCGACTCCGTCAGCAGCTTCCTCGCCTGTTCCGTCGCAAACCACTCGCGCAGCGATCCGGGGCTGGCGAGGACCAGCGGCTGGGCCAGCAGCAGCAGCAGGATTCCCATCGAATGGAAGGCGATGAGTCCGATGGTCATGCGCCGCGCCAGGGATGGCGGCCGGTCGGCGCAGCGCTTCATTCGGCGCGTGCCATGTAGCCGACCCCGCGGACGGGATGGATGCCCACCCCCGCCTGGCTCTCCGCCAGCCGCCGGCGCAGCCGCGAGACATGGGAATCCAGCGTGTTCGAGACCGGCGCATCGTCCAGGCCGAAGACCGCGCTCTCGATCGTCTCGCGCAGCACCACGCGCCCGGCGCGGCGCAGCAGCAGTTCCAGCACCGCCAGTTCACGGCGCGGCAGATGCAGCGGCACCTCCGCCACGCGCGCCTCGCGATGCACCAGGTCGAAGCTGAGCGCGCCCAGCAGCAGCGGCTCCGGCGCCACGCCGGAACGGCGGCGCATCACCACGCGCAGCCGGGCGAGCAATTCGTCCAGTTCGAAGGGCTTGGCGAGGTAGTCCTCGGCCCCGGCATCCAGCCCTTCCACCCGATCGGTGGTCTGCCCCCGGGCGGTCAGCACGATGACCGGCGGCGGATCGGCCAGCCGGCGCAGCATCGGCAGCAGCCGCAGCCCGTCGCCATCGGGCAGGCCACGGTCCAGCAGCACGGCGCGCAGCCCCGGCTCCGACACCGCCTCCCGCGCCTGTTCCAGGTCGGGCACCCAGTCGACGACGAAGCCGCGCCGCGCCAGCGCCAGGCGGAGCGCCCCCGCCAGTTCGACCTCGTCTTCCACCAGCAGGATACGCATCGGCCTCTCGGTTCAAGACAGGGTTTGGGCCGGAATGGCCGGCGATGCCCCAGGATTCCACGGCCAGGTTGCGGGAAGCTGACGGGCCCGGCCGGCAGGGTTGCCGCGCCGGGTCGCGACCGTGTCAGCTTGCCGCAATCCAGCCGCGATAGAAGGAGGCTCATTCCGGGACTCGCCCGGAACGCCACCAAGGATCGCCTGCATGACGCCTGAAACACGCCGCCTTCGCCAGACATCTCGCACCTTGGCCACCCTGATTCTGGCAGGTGCCGCAGCCACGCTGCCCCTGGCGGCCCAGGCCCAGCCGGCGCCCCTTGCCGCCGGTGGCTGGTCGCTGCGGCTGGGGGCCGGCGCCGCCATCGGCCCGGCCTATCCGGGCAGCGAGACGACCGAGGTCTCGCCCTTCCCGCTGCTCGATCTCGCCTACCGCCCGGCATTGCCGCTGCTGGATACCGTCTTCCTCAATCCGCGCGACGGGCTGGGCGTGGTGGCCTTCCGCCAGGGACCCTTCTCCATCGGCGGTTCCATCGGCTATGCGCCGGGCCGCGACCAGGATGTGGCGGCGCGGCTGCAGGGCATGGGCGATATCGAGGACGCGGCCCGGGCCAACCTGTTCCTGCGCGGCGATTTCGGCCGCTTCGGCCTGTCGCTGGAGGCGGCGCGCGCGCTGGGCGACCAGGAAGGCACCACGCTGACGCTCGGCGCCTCCATGCGCCAACCTGTCGGCCCCCGCCTGATGCTGCTCGGCCGGGTCGAGGCGACCTGGGCGGATGAGGACAGCATGCAGCAATGGTTCGGCGTCACCTCGCGGCAGGCCAGCCGGTCCCGCTTCGCCGCCTACAATGCCGAGGCCGGGTTCCGCTCGGTCCAGGGCAGCCTCACCGCCATCTACAGCCTCGGCGATCGCTGGTCGCTGAGCGGCACGGCGGGGGTGGCGCAACTGCTGGGCGATGCGGCCGACAGCCCGATCACCGAAAGCAAGACCCAGCCCTTCGGCCTGGTCGGCGTGACCTACCGGTTCTGAAAGGTCAGCAGGAGATCGTCACGATGAGCACGCGCGCATTGATCGGCCTGATGGCGCTGCTCGTGCTGGTGTGGCTCATCGCGATGGATCGCGTCTCCCAGCAGTCCTGGGAAATCTGGGGGTGCGGCGCCGACGCGTTCCTGGCGGATGATGAAGGCTGGTGGGCCTTCATCATGGCATCCGCTCAGCCGAAGCCCTTGCCCTGCTTGCGATAGGCCTCGCGCGGCGGCGCGAAGATATCCAGCACGCGGCAGCCTTCCGGGCCGGCCTTCATGGTGTGCGGCACGCCGCCCGGGGTGCGCCAGAAGTCGCCCTTCTTCACGGCGATCTCCTCGCCACCCTGGATGCGCACGGCGCTGCCATCCAGCAGCACGCCCCATTGCTCCTCCGGATGGTCGTGCATCGTGCCCATGGCATTGGGCGCGATGGAGACGACGGAGAGCATGGCGTGCTCGCCCGGGAAGATCCGCGTGGTGACGCCCGGCGCCAATTCGCGGGCCAGGCCCTGCGTTTCGTCATCCAGGTTATGGAATTCGTCGGCCTGGCTCACGGCGCCTTCTCCTCATTTTAGTTGCGGACCGGTCCCTTGACCGGTCCGAGCGGCCGAATGGCCGCCGCGGCAAGTGCCGCGAGCCCAGCGGCCGGGTCGGGGCACTGCCCCGACGCGCCCGGCAGCAGGCCCCCGCGTGCCTACGGCACGACTGAGGGCAGCGGGCGTCAGCCCGCGAAGGGGTCGCGCAGCATGATGGTGTCGTCGCGGTCGGGGCTGGTCGACAGCAGCACCACCGGCGCTTCCACCAATTCCTCGATCCGGCGCACATATTTCACCGCCTCGGCCGGCAGTTCCGCATAGCTGCGGGCGCCGCGGGTGGAGCCGGCCCAGCCCTGCAGCACCTCGAAGACCGGCACCGCCTTTTCCTGCGCCGCGATCGAGGCCGGCAGGCGCTTCATCATCTGGCCGTCCACCGTATAGCCGGTGCAGATGCGCAGTTCCGGCAGGCCGTCCAGCACGTCGAGCTTGGTCAGCACCAGCCCCTCGATGCCGCCCACCTTCACCGCCTGGCGGACCATGCAGGCATCGAACCAGCCGCAGCGGCGCGGGCGGCCGGTGACGGTGCCGAATTCATGGCCCTTTTCGCCCAGCAGCCGCCCGGTCTCGTCCTTCAACTCGGTCGGGAAAGGGCCGCTGCCGACGCGGGTGGTATAGGCCTTGGCGATGCCCAGCACATAGCCGATCTGCTTCGGCCCGACGCCCGACCCTGCCGCCGCATTGCCGGCGACGGTGTTGGAGGAGGTGACGAAGGGGTAGGTGCCGTGGTCGACATCCAGCATCACCGCCTGCGCGCCTTCGAACAGCACGCGCTTGCCCTCGTGATGCGCGGCGTCCAGCAATTCCCAGACCGGCTCGGCGAAGGGCAGCAGCTTCGGCGCCAGTTCCAGCAGCCGGTCCAGCAGGTTCTGCTTCTCGAAGGTCTCGGCGCCGAGGCCCTTGAGCAGGGTGTTGTGGTGCAGCAGCAGCTCATCCAGCTTGTGCGACAGCACCTCCGGCTCCGCCAGGTCGGACAGGCGGATGGCGCGGCGCGCCACCTTGTCCTCATAGGCCGGGCCGATGCCGCGCCCGGTGGTGCCGATGGCATGCGCCCCGCGCGCCACTTCCCGCGCCTTGTCGATGGCCGAGTGCAGCGGCAGGATCAGCGGCACGTTTTCCGCGATCCGCAGGTTCTCGGGCGTGACGGACAGGCCCTGGGACGTGACACGGGCGATCTCGGACAGCAGGGCGTCGGGGTCCAGCACCACGCCATTGCCGATGACGCCGAGCTTGCCGCGCACCACGCCGGAGGGCAGCAGCGACAGCTTGTAGACCTGGTTGCCCACCACCAGCGTATGGCCGGCATTATGGCCACCCTGGAAGCGCACGACGATATCGGCCCGGCTGGCGAGCCAGTCGACAACCTTCCCCTTGCCCTCGTCGCCCCACTGGGCGCCGATCACGGCGACATTGGCCATGCCGAACTACTCCTGGATTGCTTCCGGCACGGGGCGCAGGGCGCCACTGCCGTCCATCAGATGGGTGCAGCGCAGGGACTGCGCGGTATCGCTGGGCGCGAGCTGCGCCAAGGTGGCGTGGCCCTGGGCGCGCAGGGCCGCGGCCTGGGCGGCATCGGCGCCTGCGGGCAGGAAGACGCGCAGCCGCACCGGCCCGGGGGCGACGGCGCGCTGCACCGCATCGGGGTACAGCGTCATGCCCGTCGCAGGTTCCTCGCCGGACAGGTAGCGGCCACCACGCGCCAGCTCCCCGGTGCGGCCGGCGCCGAAGATCGTGAAGGCGACGCCCGTGTGATATTGCAGCCCCCGGAATTCCAGCGGATCGAGGGTGATGCGCAGCCCGGGCGCGCGGGCGCGCACCGCCTCCACCACCGCCGCGGCATGGTCGGCGATCTGCCGCGCGGCGGGGGGCAAAGCCTCTGCCGCCAAAACAGCGAGCGCGGCATCGGCGGGGCCGGCGGCGGCCAGCAGCGCGGGCAGCAGCAGCGCGGCGCCGCCGGCGCGTGCGGCGTGGTCGGCGACCGCCGCCGCATCCTTGCGGTCCAGCGCCCGGGCCAGCTTGCGGCGCGCATCGCCCTGCACATCCGCCGCATCCAGCAGCGCGGGCGCCAGCCGTGGCAAGGTGATGTCCAGCGAGGCCTCGGTGATGCCGACGGCGGCCAGCGCCTCCGCCGCCACGGCGGCCACTTCCGCATCCGCCTCGGCGCTTTCCGGCCCGATCAGCTCGATGCCCGCCTGCGGCAATTGCCGCGCGGGGGCGAGCTGGGTGCCCTGCACCCGCAGCACCTGGCCGGCATAGCTCAGCCGCAGCGGGCGCGGCACGCGGGCCAGCCGCGTGGCGGCGATGCGGGCGACCTGCGGCGTGGTATCGGCCCGCAGCCCCATCATCCTGTGGCTGACAGGGTCCATCAGCCGGAAGGTCTGTTCGGCGACGGCGGCGCCGGAGCCGGCGAGCAGGCTGTCCTCGAATTCCAGCAGCGGCGGCTTCACCCGCTCATAGCCATGGCGCGCGAAGACCTCCGCCAGGACCTCGACGAGCATCGCCTCGCGCTCCGCCTCGGGCGGCAGTACGTCGGAAAGGCCTGCGGGCAGAAGGGCGGGATTCGGAGGATCGTCGGTCATGAGGTCTTCGCGCCGTGTGAAGGCGGCGCGTGTGTGGCAGGGGGGCGGCCCCTCCGCAACCCCCGGCGGTCAGACAAGGCTCAGACAAGAACGATATCGAATTCCGCCCGCTGCCCCTCATCCGTGCTGGAAAGCCGTGCGAGCAGCAAAGCGCGCCGCGCCTCCGCCACGCGGCGCAGCAGGCCGTCCTGGGCGTTCAACGGCTCATCCGGGAAATAGAGCTGGGTGGTCAGCGGCGCGCCGCCGCCCGGGGGATGGGCGCGCAGATGGATATGTGGGGTGCGGCCCGGATAGCGGCCGGGGTGGACGGTGCGGAAGGCGTAGCGCCCGGCGGCATCGGCCACGGCGCGGCCATAGCCCTGGAAGCCGCTGTCGCGCTGCGCCAGTCGGCCGTCGCGCGGATGCAGGTAGATGCCGGCATCATCGGCCTGCCAGATCTCGATCCGCGCCCCGGGCAGCGCCGCGCCGTCCAGGTTGCGCACCTGCCCTTCCAGCAGCAGCGGCCGGCCCCGTGCCACCTGGCCGAATCCCGCCACGCGGCGCAGGTCGGCATCGGCGTCCGTCGGAATGGCGCGGGGGTAGTAGGGCCCCTCCATCTGCGCCGGCGTGCCCAGCGCCTGGCCCTGGGCGGGGGCGCAGCCGATGGGCAGCAAGGCGGGCGCCAGAAGGATCAGGCCCCGGCGATGCAGGGCGGGAAGATGCAGGGTCATGGGTCTCTGCATGCCCTGGCCGGCGCGTCCCGGTCACGTCACGAATGGTGACTTGCCCGCGCCGCCGCCCGGCGCAAGATGGCCGCCATGACCCGATACCGCGCCATCCTGCCCCTGCTGCTCGCCGCCGCCTGCGCCGATCCGGCCGCCCAGCATCTGGGGGGCTTCGGCGACCCGGTGCGCGGCGCCGCGCTCTCCGCCCCCTGGTGGCTGGGCGATACCTCCCGTCTCGCCGGCAACCCCGCCCAGGCCGCCCGCGCCGCCGTGCAGTTGGAGGTGGTGGCCGCCGCGCTGCGGGAGGATCCGCGCTACCGCCACGAGGCCTCCGGCCCCGCCTTGCACGCCACCCGCCTCGGCGTGGCGGAGCTGCGGCAGGCGATCGGCATCGCGCCGGAGGCCCCCGCCGCCTCGGTCATCGCCGCGCTGCGCGACGCCGCGGCGGCGCTGGACCAGGGCCGCCCGGCGCGGGCGGAGGCGGCGCTGACCGGACAGGATTTCCCGCTCGGACCCACCGCCACGCTCGCCCGGCTCGGCGCCCTGCCCCGCTTGCCGCGCGTCTCGGAAGGCGCGGCGGCGGCCTATGGCGAAATCCGCCGGCTGGACGGCAACGCCCGCGCCGGCTGAGTAGCCTCAGAAGGCCAGTGGCGTCGCCCGCGTCACCAGCGGCAGCGCCCGCACGGTGGCCAGCACCGCATCCGGCACCGGCGCATCCAGGCCCACCAGGCAGATCGCATCCCCGCCCGGCATGTTGCGGCCCAGATGGAAGGTCGCGATGTTGATGCCCGCATCGGCCAGGGTGGTGCCGAAACGGCCGATGAAGCCAGGGCGGTCCTGGTTCGTCACATAGAGCATATGCGGCGCGAAATCGGCCTCCACCGCGATGTCCTTGATCTCCACCAGGCGCGGCTTGCCGGTGCCGACCAGCGTGCCGGCGACGGAGCGGTTCAGCGCCTGCGTCACCACGGTCACGCGGACGAGGGTGGCATAGTCGCCGCTGCGCTCCAGCACCGTCTCCGCCACCTCGATGCCCCGTTCGCGGGCCACCACGGGGGCGTTGACCATGTTCACCGCGCCCATCATCGGTGTCAGCACGCCGGCCAGGGCGGCCGCCGTCAGCGGGCGTTGGTTCAGCTCCGCCGCCTGACCCTCATAGGCCACATGGATCGCCTTGATCTCCTCGCCCTGGGCGGCGGTGAGCTGGCCGGCCAGCGCGCCAAGCTGGCGGGCGAGTTCCATATAGGGCCGCAGGCGCGGCGCCTCCTCCGCCGTGACGGAGGGCATGTTGATGGCGTTGGAGACGGCGCCGGTGAGCAGGAAGTCGCTCATCTGCTCCGCCACCTGAAGCGCCACATTCTCCTGCGCCTCCGCCGTCGCGGCGCCGAGATGCGGGGTGCAGACGACGTTTTCCAGCGTGAAGAGCGGGCTGTCGGTGGCCGGCTCCGTCTCGAACACGTCGAGCGCGGCGCCGGCCAGATGCCCGGCCTTCAGCGCGTCATACAGCGCCGCCTCATCCACCAGCCCACCCCGGGCGCAGTTGATCAGCCGCGCGCCCTTCTTCATGGCGAAGATGCGTTCGCGGCTCAGGATGTTCTTCGTCTGCTCGGTGAAGGGCGCGTGGATGGTGATGATATCGGCGCGCGCGACCAGCGCGTCGAGGTCCACCTTCTCCACGCCAAGTTCCAGCGCCCGCTTCTCCGACAGGAAGGGGTCGAAGGCGATGACCTTCATATGCAGGCCGACGGCGCGGTTGGCGACGATGCTGCCGATATTGCCCGCGCCCACCAGGCCGAGCGTCTTGCCGGACAGCTCCACGCCCATGAAGCGGTTCTTCTCCCACTTCCCGGCCTTGGTGCTGGCGCTGGCTTCCGGGATCTGCCGGGCGAGCGCGAACATCATCGCGATGGCGTGCTCCGCCGTGGTGATGGCGTTGCCATAGGGCGTGTTCATGACCACCACGCCGCGCGCCGTGGCGGAGGACACATCGACATTGTCGACGCCGATGCCGGCCCGTCCCACCACCTTCAGCCGCGACGCGACATCGAGGACTTCACGGGTGACCTTGGTGGCGCTGCGGATCGCGAGGCCATCATAGTTGCCGATGATCTCCCGCAGCTCGGCGGGCTTGAGACCAGGCTTGAAATCCACCTCGATGCCGCGCGCCTGGAAGATCGCGATGGCGGCGGGCGAGAGCTTGTCGCTGATCAGAACCTTGGGGGCGGCCATCACGCGGCCGCCTTCTGCTGGGATTCGACCTGGCCAAAGGCCCAGTCGATCCAGGGCAGCAAAGCCGCGATGTCGCTGGTCTCCACCGTCGCGCCACCCCAGATGCGCAGGCCCGGCGGGGCGTCGCGGTAATTGGCGGCGTCCAGCGCCACGCCTTCCTTCTCCAGGATCGAGGCCAGCTTCTTCGCCGCCGCCGCTTGGCCCTCCGCGTCGAGCGCGGTGAACCAGGGCGCGACGATCTTCAGGCAGATGGAGGTGCAGGACCGCGTCGCCGCATCCTCCGCCAGGAAGTCCACCCAGGGGGTCTTCGCCACCCAGTCGGCGATGGCGGACAGATTGCCCTCCGACCGCGCGATCAGGCCCTTCAGCCCGCCCACCGATTCGGCCCAGCGCAGCCCGTCCAGCGCATCCTCGACGCAGAGCATGGAGGGGGTGTTGATGGTCTCCCCCTTGAACACGCCCTCCGCCAGCTTGCCGCCCTTGGTCAGGCGGAAGACCTTCGGCATCGGCCAGGCGGGGGTGTGGCTTTCGAGGCGGGCGACGGCGCGCGGCGAGAGCGCCAGCATGCCATGCGCGGCCTCGCCCCCCAGCACCTTCTGCCAGGACCAGGTGACCACATCCAGCTTCGACCAGGGCAGGTCCATGGCGAAGGCGGCGGAGGTCGCGTCGCAGATGGCCAGGCCCTCGCGATCGTCCGGAATCCAGTCGCCATTGGGCACGCGCACACCGCTGGTGGTGCCGTTCCAGACGAAGACGACGTCCTTCTTCCAGTCCAGCGAAGCCAGGTCCGGCAGCCTGCCATAGGGCGCCTTCAGCACCCGCGCATCGGCCAGCTTCAGCTCCTTGACCACGTCCGAGGCCCAGTCGGCGGAGAAGGATTCCCAGGCGGGAATCTCGACGCCCCGCGCGCCCAGCATGGACCACAGCGCCATCTCGACCGCGCCGGTGTCGGAGCCCGGGACGATGCCGAGGCGCCAGTCGGCCGGCATGCCGAGCACGGCCTTCGACAGGGTGATGACCTCGGCAAGGCGCGCCTTCGGGCCGGCGGCGCGATGGCTTCGGCCGAGTTCGGCGCCTTCCAGCGCGGCCAGCGTCCAGCCGGGACGCTTGGCACAGGGACCAGAGGAGAAACGGGGATTCTTCGGACGCAGGTCCGGCTTTGTCGCCATGGTGGCAGGCTCCCTTCCAGAAGCAGATGCGCCCCGGTGGGGGGGCGTGGCCCGCTGGAAGGGTTAGACCCGCGCCGTCAGGCGCGCAAGCTGGCTCGTTTCATGCGCGCTGAACAGGCGTGCCGCCCAGCATATGGGCGCGCATGAGAGGGCGACGCCCCCCTCACCCCGGCCCTCTCCTCCCGTTGGGGGGAGAGGGGTGGATCAATGCGCTTCTGGCCGCAGGAAGACGCCAGCGCGGGCGGCGGCCAAAGTGCGCCAGGCGATCCAACCGGTCAGGCCGGTGGTCACGGCGAGCGCCAGCCCGGCCAGGACCGGGTGGAAGCCCTCCGCCATCAGCAGCACGGCGAAGGCGGCAGAGGGGAAGGTGAAGCCCCACCAGGTCAGGCTGAACGGCACCCGTGCGAAATCCCGCGCGAGCGATAGCAATGCCGCGGCAATCAGCAACGCCACGCCGGTGAAGGTCAGGGAGATACTGTGCGCCTCCCCGGTCAGGGCGATCACCGCCAGCGCGCCGACGGCCGGCGGCGCCAGGAAGATCGCGACGCTGGGGCGCATCGCCAGGGGCAGCGGCGGGCCGGCGATCAGCCGATGCAGCAGCAGTGGCGTGATCGCGACCCACATCAGCAGCCCGACGCCGAACATCATCCAGGATGCGTCATGGAAGCCCATCCGCGCGCCGAAAACCGGCGCCAGGATATTGCCGACGAAGGGAATCAGCAGCGGCGGCGCCAGCATCGCCACCTCCGCCCGCCCGGCCAGCACCCGGCGCAGGATGCCCATGGCCACCACCAGGTGCAGCGGCACGGCGATGCACCACAGCGCGGCACCGAAACCGGGCGCGTAAGGATGCACGGCGCCCGAGAGAATCATCAGCCCGATGGTCGGCGCCGCGGCGAAGGCCACGCGCACGGGGTGGCGGAATTCGGCCAAGATCGCCTCCGGATGCCGCACCGCCCGCAGCACCTGGGCGCCCACCACCAGCAGCCAGACCAGCGCGGTCAGGGCCAGCAGCGCCTCGCCCACAAAGCCTGGCATGCCGAGCGAGACGGAAGCCTCCCGCCAGGCGAGGCCGACACCGCCGAGGCCCATGGGCATCACCAGCAAGGGCAACGGCAGATGCGCGATTCCGGGCGGCGCCGGCGGCACCGGCACGGCGGCGGGCGGTGCCACCGGGGGTGCCGGCGGCTGGCTCGGCACGGGCGGCAGCCCGCCGGCCTCGATCGGCGCGGCCTCCGCCGGCACGGCGGCGGGGCGGGGCTTGGCGGGGGCCTTCGCGGGTGTCTTCACCGTGGCGCCGCGCTTGCGCGTCCCGCTCACAGCGTCGCCTCGCCGCGCAGCACCGGCACGCAGCCGCCGCCGACGGTGGCGCGGATGCCATCCGAGGCGCGCCGCGCGGTGGTGCGCAGCAGGCTCGGCCGGCCCATCTCGACGCCCTGGGTGATGTCCCAGGCGCCGCTCTCGGCCCCCGACAGTTTCAGCAGCAGCGCGGCCAGCGGCGCCGCCGCGCTGCCGGTCGCCGCATCCTCCACCGTGCCGCCGAGCGGCGCGAACATGCGCGCGCGCACGGTCTTCCCTTCCGGCACATACAGATACAGGGCGAAGCGCCCGGCCAGCGCCGGAGTCGCCTCCAGCACCGCGCGGAAGGCGGCAAAGTCGGGCACGGCGCGGCCCAGCGCGTCCGCGGTGACCTCGGCCAGCACGAAGGGATTGCCGCAGCCGGCCTGGACCGGGGCGTGGTTCGCCACCACCACATCCGCTTCCGCCAGGCCCACGGCGCGGGCGATGTCGGCGGCGGCGAATTCCACGCCGAGCTTCAACGGCTGCGGCGCCGAAATGTCGGTATTGCCTTCCGTCACCCGCACCTCGACCAGCCCGGCGATCTCCTCGAAGCGCAGCAGGCCGTCCACGGCGCGATCCGCCAGCACGAAGCCGGTGCCGACATTGGGATGGCCGGCGAAGGGCATCTCATATTGCCGGGTGAAGATGCGCACCCGAGCGGTGTTCGCGGGGTTCTCCGGCGGCAGCACGAAGGTGGTCTCGGAGAGATTGAACTCGGTGGCCAAGGACTGCATCTCGGCATCGCTCAGCCCGCGCGCATCCGGGAAGACGGCCAGCTGGTTGCCGCCGAAGCGACGGTCGGTGAACACATCCACCGTGACAAAGGGGAAGCTTCTCACACAAGTCTCTCCAATCGGGCCGGGTCCATGGTGACACCATGGCCCAGCGGTCCATGCCCCTGCCCCAGCCCGGGCGCCGCCAGCATGGCGGCCCGCACATAGGCACGGGCGCGTGCAACCGCCGGGGCCAGGGCCAGGCCCTGCGCCAGGCCGCAGGCGATGGCGGAGGCCAGGGTGCAGCCGGTGCCATGCGTGCTGGTGCTGTCGATGCGGCGGCTTTCGAACACCTCGGTGCCTTCCGGCGTCGCCAGGATGTCGGTCAGCAGCGCGCCGTCCAGATGCCCGCCCTTCACCAGCACGGCCCGCACGCCGAGCCGCAGCAGCGCCTCCGCCGCCCGGTGCATCGCCGGCACGTCCGTGATCGGGAAGCCGACCAGCGCCTCGGCTTCCGGCAGGTTGGGGGTGATGAGGGCGGCCATGGGCAGCAGCCGCTCCGTCAGCGTCGCCACCGCATCCGCCGCCAACAGGCGATGCCCGCCCTTGGCCACCATCACCGGATCGGCGACCAGCGGAATGCCCGGCCCATGCGCCGCCAGCGCGTCACACACCGCGCCGATTGTGGCGACATCGGCCAGCATGCCGGTCTTGATGGCATCGGCGCCGATATCCTCCAGCACCAGCTGGATCTGCTGCCGGATGAAGTCGGGCGGCACGCCCATCACCCCCTGCACGCCCAGCGTGTTCTGCGCCGTCAGCGCGGTGATGGCCGTGGCGGCATAGCCGCCGAGCGCCGTGACCGCCTTGATATCCGCCTGGATACCCGCCCCGCCGCCGGAATCCGACCCTGCGCAGACGAGCACGCGACCCTTGAGGCTGCCGCTCCGATTCAGCTCTCCGGTGCTCGGCGCCCCTGGCGCCTGCGCCCTCCGACCATCGGAGAGGCTGCCGCTCCGATTCAGCTCTCCGGTGCTCGGCACCTCTGGCGCCTGCGCCCTCCGACCATCGGAGCGGGTCATTCGGCGGCAACCGTCTTCTTCACCGCGGAGGCTGCCGCCCGTGCGCGGATCAGCCCGGCCAGTTCCGCGACCACCGCCCGCATCTCCGCCGCATCCTCCGCCTCCGCCATCACCCGGATCAGCGGTTCGGTGCCGGAGGGGCGGACCAGCACGCGCCCCCGCGCGCCGAGCCGCGTGCCCGCCGCCGCGATCGCCCCCATCACCTCCGCATCGTTCAACGGCGAGGGGCCGGTGTAGCGGATATTCTCCAGAAGCTGCGGCAGCGGGGTGAAGCGGCGGCAGACCTCGCTGGCCGGGCGCTTCTCCTCCACCAGCAGCGCCAGCACCTGCAGCGCGGCCAGCAGCCCGTCGCCGGTCGTGGCGAAGTCGGAGAGGATCACATGGCCGGACTGCTCGCCGCCCAGATTGCAGCCGGATTCGCGCATCCGCTCGCCCACATAGCGGTCGCCCACCTTGGTCCGGTGCAGCGCCAGGCCGAGGCCTTCCAGATGCCGCTCCAGCCCCAGGTTCGACATCACCGTGGCGACCACGCCGCCGCCTGCAAGCCGGCCATCCCGATGCCAGGCGCCGGCAATGGTGGCCAGGATCTGGTCGCCATCGATGATGCGCCCCTGCTCGTCGCACAGCGCCAGCCGGTCCGCATCGCCATCCAGCGCGATGCCGAGATCGGCCCGGCGTTCCCGCACCAGCTCCCCCAGCCGCCCCGGCGCGGTCGCGCCGCAATCGCGGTTGATGTTGAAGCCGTCCGGCGAGACGCCCGTGGTGACGACCTCCGCGCCCAATTCCCACAGCACGGTGGGCGCGACCTTGTAGGCGGCACCGTTCGCGCAATCGACGGCGATGCGCAGCCCTTCCAGGCTGCGGCCGCGCGGGAAGGCGGATTTGGCGGCCTCGATATAGCGGCCCGGCGCATCCTCCAGCCGGCTGGCACGGCCGAGCTTCGAAGGGGCGGCCAGCGAATCGAGGAAATGCGGCGCATCCATCAGCGCCTCGATCTCGGCTTCCTGGGCATCCGACAGCTTCAGCCCATCCGGACCGAACAGCTTGATGCCGTTGTCCTCATAGGGGTTGTGGCTGGCCGAAATCATCACGCCGAGGTCGCAGCGCAGGCTGCGGGTCAGCATGGCGATGGCCGGCGTCGGCAGCGGGCCGACCAGCATCACATCCATCCCCGCGCCGACGAAACCCGCCGTCATCGCCGGCTCCAGCATATAGCCGGACAGGCGCGTATCCTTGCCGATGACGACGCGGTGCTTGTGGCTGCCGCGGTTGAAGAAGCGGCCGGCGGCCTGGCCAAGGCGAAGGGCGGTGCCGGCATCCATGGGGGGCCGGTTCGCCGTGCCACGGATGCCATCGGTGCCGAAGAGTTTGCGGGGCGGTGCGCTCATGCCGCCGGTTATAGCGCCGGCATCGCGCTTTGACACCGCGCGAAGGTCGTCAGTCCTCCTCCTCCGCCGCGCCGCCGGACAGGGCCTGCCAGACGGCCAGCGCCTGCGCCGTCTCCGCCACATCATGCACCCGCAGCATCGCCGCCCCCCGCGCCGCCCCTGCCAGCGCTGCGGCGACCGAGGCCGAGACGCGCCGCGACGGCGTCTCGACCCCCGCCAGCGTGCCGAGGAAGCGCTTGCGGCTGGCGCCGAAGACGATGGGGCAGCCGATGCCGGCCAGCAGCGGCAGGCGCTCGATCAGCGCCAGGTTGTGCGGCAGGCGCTTGCCGAAGCCGATGCCGGGGTCGATCGCCAGCCGGTCGCGCGGCAGGCCCAGCCGTTCCGCCGCCGCCACCCGGTCGGCCAGGAACTGCGCCACCTCCAGCGCCACATCGCCATAGCGCGGGTCCTGCTGCATGGTGCGGGGGTCCTCCCCCAGCATATGCATCAGGATCACGCTGGCCTCCGACCGCGCCAGCACGCGCGCCGCCGCAGGGTCGTGGCGCAGCGCGGTGATGTCGTTGACGATCTCCGCCCCCGCCTCCAGCGCCGCCAGCATGGTCGCCGCGTTGCGGGTATCGACGCTGATCGTCGCGGCCTTGGCCAATTCGCGGATCACCGGCAGCACGCGCCGGCATTCCTCCTCCGGCGGCACGGGGTTGGAGCCGGGGCGCGTGCTCTCCCCGCCGATATCCAGCAGGTCGGCCCCGGCCTCCAGCATGGCATGGCCGGCGGCGATCGATTCCGCCACGCCGCGCCCGCCATCCGAGAAGCTGTCGGGCGTGACGTTGATGATGCCCATCACCAGGGGGCGGCCGGCCTCGCAGGGCATTTCCAGCCCGGCGAATCGCGGTAGCGGCCGGGTCAAAGCCAGTACCTTCGCCTGCCAGGACTGCGGCACATCGGAGAGCGGCAGCGGGGTGGGCGACACATCGGCGCCGATCAGCCGCACCAGGGTGAAGGCCAGCGGCCCGCCCGCCAGCGGCAGGGCAAGGTCCACCGCCAAGGCCGCGGCGGCCGCCTGGCCATCGACCAGCCCGAGCGGCTCGACCCATGTTTCATTCACGACTCGGGATTCCCCAATGGCACCGGCCGGGAACGATGCCCCGGCCCGGCAGGTGGTCCAAGCACTCTATGGCTGGAATCGAAACGGCCCGCCGAGGCGGGCCGTTCCATCGACTTGTGAAAGGCGGTTCAGACGCCCGGCTGTGGCGACAGTCCCGGCCCGGCACTCGGCCGCGGAGTCGGCCGGCCGCTGGTCGGCACGCTGCCACGGCCCTGGTTCACCGGCTCGTCCGGGCGGACGCGCACGATCGGCTCGCCCTTGATGATCAGCTTGATCTCATCGCCGGAAATCGTCTCGTGCTCCAGCAGGCCCTTGGCCAGCAGGTGCAGCTCGTCGACATTCTCGGACAGCACCTTGGTGGCGCGGGCATAGGCGCCGTCGATGATGCTGCGGATTTCGCCGTCGATCTTCCGGGCGGTCTCCTCCGACAGGTTCTTCGACTGCGTCACGCTATGGCCGAGGAACACTTCCTGGTCGTTCGAGCCATAGGCGATCATGCCGAGATTCTCGGACATGCCCCATTCGGTCACCATCCGGCGCGCCATGTCGGTCGCCATCTTGATGTCGCCCGAGGCGCCGTTGGAGACCTTGTCTGGGCCGAAGATCAGCTCCTCCGCGACCCGGCCGCCCATCGCCATGGCGAGTTCGGCCTTCATCTTGGACTTGTGCTTGGAATAGCGATCGCCGGCCGGCAGGGACATCACCAGGCCCAGCGCGCGGCCGCGCGGGATGATGGTGGCCTTGTGGACCGGGTCGCATTCCGGCTCGTGCATCGCGACCAGCGCATGGCCGGCCTCGTGATAGGCGGTCATCCGCTTCTCATCCTCGGACATGACGAGGCTGCGGCGCTCCGCCCCCATCATCACCTTGTCCTTGGCCGCCTCGAACTCCGCCATGCCGACCGTGCGGCGCCCGGTGCGGGCCGCCAGCAGCGCCGCCTCGTTCACCAGATTGGCGAGGTCGGCGCCGGAGAAGCCCGGCGTGCCGCGCGCGATGGTCTTCGGCTCGACGTCGGAGGCCAGCGGCACCTTGCGCATATGCACCCGCAGAATCTTCTCCCGCCCGTTCACATCCGGGTTCGGCACCACCACCTGGCGGTCGAAGCGGCCTGGGCGCAGCAGCGCGGGGTCCAGCACATCCGGCCGGTTGGTGGCGGCGATGATGATGACGCCCTCGTTGGATTCGAAGCCGTCCATCTCCACCAGCATCTGGTTCAGCGTCTGCTCGCGCTCGTCATTGCCGCCGCCGAGGCCGGCGCCGCGATGGCGGCCCACGGCGTCGATTTCGTCGATGAAGATGATGCAGGGCGCGTTCTTCTTGCCCTGTTCGAACATATCGCGCACGCGGCTGGCGCCGACGCCCACGAACATCTCGACGAAGTCGGAGCCCGAGATGGTGAAGAAGGGCACATTCGCCTCGCCGGCGATGGAGCGCGCCAGCAGCGTCTTGCCGGTGCCGGGGGGGCCGACCAGCAGCACGCCCTTCGGAATCTTGCCGCCCAGCCGCTGGAATTTCTGGGGGTCGCGGAGGAATTCGACGATCTCCTCGAGCTCGGACTTGGCCTCCTCGATGCCCGCGACGTCGTCGAAGGTCACGCGCCCCTGCTTCTCGGTCAGCAGCTTGGCCTTGGACTTGCCAAAACCCATGGCACGGCCGCCGCCGCCCTGCATCTGGCGCATGAAGAAGATCCAGACGCCGATCAGCAGCAGCATCGGGAACCAGGAGATCAGGATCTGGAACAGCGGGTTGACGTCGCTCTCTTCCGGCCGCGCGACGACGCGCACGCCCTTATCCGTCAGGCGGCTGACCAGCTGCGGGTCTTCCGGCGTGAAGGTGGAGAAGCTGCGGCCGTCGCTGAGCTGGCCGGTGACGGTGCGGCCCTGGATGGTCACATCCCGCACATGGCCGGCATTCACCTCATTCAGGAAATCCGAATAGGCGACCTGTTGCGCCGCGCGGGTGCCGCCATTGGATGGCTGGAACAGGTTGAACAGCGCCACCAGCAGCAGCGCCACGATGACCCACAGCGCCAGATTCCGGCCAAAATTATTCACGTTTGCATCCCTTTGGGGCTAACCCGGATGAACTTCGCCAGCCCGCGAAGAATGGGCCGCCACACGCACACAGATAGGTGCGACCAAGCCGGCTTCCATCCCGTTAAATGCAGCCACGCGAATGGACCCCGGCCAACCGGCCTCACCCCGCCGCGCCGGCCAGCGGCGCGAAGCGCAGCCGGATGCCGAGGCGGATGTCGGAGGAAGGATAGGCCAGTGCGGGCACGGCGACCAGCACAGTGTCACGCCACAGCGCCGGCAGGGTCCGCGCCACCGCCGCGGGCAGCCCCGCCGGGCGCGCCAGCCCGGCCGCCGCCGCGCCCAGCGCGCCCAGCAGCAGCCCGGGCGGCGCGCTGCCGCGCAGCCGGAAGCGACCATCCCACAGCGCCCCGTCCCTTGCGGGAATCGCCGGGGCCATCGCGGCGGCCTCCCGCAGCAGCAGCCCGCCGCGCATCAGCCGCGCGCCGCCCAGCGTGCCCGCGCCCCGCGCCAGCAGGGCCGCGGCCACAGTGATGGAGGGCGCGTAGGCGGCGCCCGCGACCATCCGGACCAGCCCGGCGAGGGCCGCCGCGCCCAGGGCATCCTGGCCGAGCGCCGCCATGTCGATGCGAGCGAAGCCAAATTCGGAAACGCTCGCTGCCGCCGCCAGCCGCGCTGCCAAGGCCGCATCCCGGGCCTGCCGGCGGCGGGCGAAGGCGCCGGCGGCGGCCTCCAGCGCCGCGACCCCCGCCCCCTGCCCCGCCGGGTCGGCCAGCGCCGCCCGCAGCCGGGCGCGGGTGAAGCGCGCATCCGCGTTGGAAGGGTCGCGCAGCGGCGCCAGCCCGGCCGCCGCCACCACCGCCTCCAGCCGCGCCGGTGCCACGCCGAGCAGGGGGCGGATCAACAGGGCGGCGCCGGCCGTGCGCGCCGCGGCCATGCCGGCCAGCCCCACCGGCCCGCTGCCGGCCAAGGCCCGCAGCAAAAGGGTCTCCGCCTGGTCCGCCCGGTGCTGGCCGAGCGCCACCCAGCCGGCGCCGACCTCCGCGGCCAGCCCCAGCAGGGCCGCCAGCCGGCCATCCCGCGCCCGCGCCTGCGCCGCCGCCCCGGGCGCGAGCCCAAGCGGCAGGATGCGGGATTCGATGCTCTGCCCCGCCAGCCAGCCCGCGACCCGCGCTGCCTCCGCAGCACTTTCGGGCCGCAGCCCATGATCGACGATGCCCGCCAGCAGCGCCCCGCCGCGCGGCCGCAGCCAGCGCGCCAGAAGCATTGCCAGGGCCAGGCTGTGCGGCCCGCCTGAGACACCCGCGATGAGAAAGGGAGAGGGACCGAAAGGCCCGAGCGACGCCATGGCGGCGTCGAAATCCGGCGCCGACAGCGGCGCGTTCACCATATTCAAATAATCGTGATAACCCGTAAGCCCAGCCTCGACGGCGTCCGGATCACCGGCATTGGGCACGGCGCCGCGCCTCGGCCGCACGCGTCGCGGTCGGCCCGCTCAGATTCGGGAAGCGGCCGCGCAGGTCGTTGAGCTGGGCGCAGGCGTCGCGATTGTTGTTCAGGCCGATCAGCGCATTGGCGACACCCACCATGGCCTCCGGCGCACGGCTGCCACGCGGGTTGCGGCGGAAGGCGTCGTCATAGGCCACCGCGGCACCCGCGAAGTCGCGCTTTCCCGCCAGCGCGCTGCCGAGCAGGATCTGCGCATCCAGCGCCCGCGCGGTATCGCGGGCGGCGATCACCTCCCGCGCCGCGGCCTCGGCGGCGTTCCAATCACTCCGGCCAAGTGCCGTCTGGCCCTCGGCCAGGGCGCGCTGCGGCGTGCGCGGGGCGGCGGCGGGCGGCGCGGGGGGCGGCGTGGCGGCGGCCACCGGGGCGGCCGGCGCGCCGGGGCGGGCCGGCGGCGCGGCATTGCCCTGGCGCTGCCCTTCAAGCTGCTGCAGGCGGAAATCCATATCGCCTTCCAGCTTCTCCAGCCTCTCCTGCAAGGTGCGGGCGCGGAAGTCAGCCTCATCGGCACGGCCCCGCAGGCTGCGCAGGTCCTCCTCCATCCGCTGCACACGCTCCAGCAGCGCTCCCACGAGGTCGCCCTGTGGCGCGCCACCCGGCGCGGCGGGCCGGCCACCAAGGGCAGAGGGCGGGGATTGCGGTGCGGGCAGGCCGGCGGCGGGGCCGCTGCGGCGCAGCACCTCCATCTCCTGTCGCAACTGCAGGATCTGGTTCTGCAGAGCGATGCCTTCCCGGCTTTCCATCTGGGCCGATGCAGGCGGCGTGATGGCCATTGCCACGATCGCCATCGTGGCGCCGAGCAGGGCGGATCGGATCAGGCGCATGGCGGGCTCCTTCATTCATGCCGGGGGCGCCAGACCCGGATACGGCAGCGCCGCATCCGGGGCCAGTGTCAGGGCAGGGAAGTTGCCGTGATGGGATGCGGCGCCGTGACCGGCGCCGCGTCGGCTTGGCTCAGCGCACCACCGTGACGGCGCGGCGGTTCTGCGACCAGGCCTGCTCGTTGGAGCCGAGCGAGGCCGGGCGGTCCTTGCCGTAGGAGATGGTGGCGATGCGCGCCGGGGCGACCCCACCGGCCACCAGCACGTCGCGGGCGGAATTGGCGCGGCGCTGGCCGAGGGCCAGGTTGTATTCGCGCGTGCCGCGCTCGTCGGCATGGCCTTCCACGGCGACCTGCACCTGCGGGAAGCGCTGCAGCCAGCCAGCCTGGCGGTCCAGCACGGTGCGCTGGTCCGGGCGGATCGTCACGCGGTCCGTGTCGAAGAAGACGCGGTCGCCGATATTGGCCACCAGGTCTTCCTGGCTGCCCGGGCGCGGCCCGCTGGCGGTCGTCTCGGCACCGCCGCCGGTCGCGGCGGAGGATTGCTCGGTGCCGCTGCCGCAGGCAGCGAGCAGGGCCACGGCGGCAAGCGCGCCGAGGAGCTTGGTGGTCATCGGATCGGGATCCTTTTGGGTTGGGCGGCGAAGCTGGTCGGTGCGGCCGGCTTCGGGCGCCGTATGATCAACAATCTGTGCGGCAGCAACATGGCAGATGCCCCATTGCCACCGCATTGATGTCCTCGAAACAATAAATAACGGAGACTCAAGACAGCAGTGGGCTCCAGGCCGGGTCGGAGGCGTCGGTCGGCGTCACGATCTGCCGCTCGTTGAAGCCGGCAATGTCGATCTGCGCGAGGCGGGAGGAATAGCCACCACCGCGGGCGTCACGCGCCGCCGTCTCCCGGTAGAAGGCCAGAACGCGGCCATTCGGCGCGAAGGTCGGACCTTCCATCGACCAGCCCTCGCTCAGGATGCGTTCGCCGGATCCATCCGGCCGCATCACGCCGATGGCGAACTGGCCGCCGGCCATGCGGGTGAAGGCGATCAGGTCGCCGCGCGGCGACCAGACCGGCGTGGCGTAGCGGCCATTGCCGAAGGAGATGCGCCGCGCGCCCCCGCCATCGGCGGACATGACGTAAAGCTGCTGGTCGCCGCCGCGGTCCGAATTGAACACGATCTGCGTGCCGTCCGGCGAATAGCAGGGCGAGACGTCGAGCGACCCGCCGGAGGTGAGCTGGCGTTCCCGCCGACTGGCGATGTCGACCACGAAGATATTGGCATCGCCACCACGGCTGGCCGAGAGGATCACGCTGCGCCCATCGGGTGCGAAGCGCGGGCTGAAGGTCATGCCGCCGAAGCTGCCCAGCACCTGCTGCTGGCCGCTGTCCAGGTTGAACAGATAGACCCGCGGCTGGTTGCGGAAATAGGACATGAAGGCGACCTGACGCGCCGTCGGATGAAAGCGCGGCGTCAGCGCCTGGAAGCTGCCATCGGTCAGGAAGCGATGGTTCTCGCCATCCTGGTCCATCAGCGCCATGCGCCGCGTGCGGCGATCGCGCGGGCCGCTCTCGGCGACATAGACGATCTGCGTGTCGAAATAGCCCTTCTCGCCCAGCAGACGCTCATAGATCACGTCGCTGATGAGATGGGCGATGCGCCGCCATTGCGCCGCCGGCGCGGTGAAGGCCGTGCCCTGCAACTGTGTATCCGCCAGCACGTCCCACAGGCGGAACTCCACGCGCAGCCGGCCGCCGGATTCCTCCACCCGGCCGGTGGTCAGCGCATGGGCGCCGATCACCCGCCAGTCCTGGAAGCGCGGATTGGCCGCCGCCGTTTCCGGCGTCTGGATGAAGGCCTGGCGATCCACCGGGCGGAACAGGCCGGAATTGCGCAGATTGGCCTGGATGACGCGGGCGATGTCGCGGCCCACGCGCTGCGCATCGGGGCTGGCGCCCGCCATGTCCGGCACCGCGATCGGCACCGGATCGGTGCGCGCCCGCGTCACGTCGATGACCGTGGTCTGGGTGGAGGCGGCCTGCTGGCCCAGGGCAAAATCCGGCAGCAGGCTGGCCACCACCAACCCACCCGCACCCGCGAACACCCTGCGCCGCGTGAAGCCGAAAGCCGGCATGGTCATCGCAGAAATCCCCTCGGCGAGAAATTGAACTGGAAGCGGTTCTCACCCGCCTGCAAGCGCCCGGCCGGAACCGGCAGCGGGCTGCAGGCCGGGTCGAGCAGCGCGCGCCGCGCCTGCTCATATAACGCACGGGCGCGCGCTTCGCTCGGCACGCCATCGGGTCCGGGCAACACATTTCGGATGATTCCGCCGCGATCGACGATGGCGACCAGGCTGACGCGCATCTCCGACAGGCCGAGCATGCCCTGGTCGACGCGCCAGCACTCGCCCACCCGTTCACCCACCGCCGCGCGTTCCCCGGCATTCAGCAGGTCCGTTGCATTAGGCGCGCCGCCGGGCGCAGAGGGACGGGCCTGCTGGGCGGAAGGCCGCGCGGTGGGTGGGCGGTTGGAGGCCTGCTGCTGGCGCAAGCGTTCCAGCGTGTTGAGCACGCTGGTCGAACGCTCCTCCGTCTGCGCCGCCGGGGGCGTGGTGCTGGTTCCGGGCGTCGTCACCGGGGTGGGCGGACGCGGCGCGGGGGGCGGCGGCAACGGCACGGCGGCCTGCGCCGGGGGCGCATTGGCCGGCGCGGCCGGCGCAGCCGCGGCCGGGGCCGCCGGCGCGGGCGGCGTCGGGGCCGGCGGGGTCGGGCGCGCCTGGGCCGGGGTGGCGGGCGCGGCCGGGGTCGGCCGGGCCGGTGCGGGCGGCGCCGGGTTGGGGGCGACCGGGGCCGGCGAAGGCGGCGGGGGCGGCGGAATCGGCAGCGGCTCGGCCGGCGCGGGCGGCGGTGCGGAGGCGGCGGGGCGCGGCGTGGCGGGGGCCGGCGGCGATGGCGTGGGCGCGGCGGCCTGGGGCGGCGCGGCCGGGCGCGGCGCCGTCACCGGCGGGCTGGCCGGCGGGGCGGGCGGCGGCGGCGCAAGGGCAGGCGCGGTCGGGCCGGGCACGGGCGGCGCGGCGGGGGCCGGCGGCGGCGGGGGCGGCGGCGGGGTCGGCTGCGGCGGCGCGTTGGTCGGCGCATCCGGCGTCGGCGGCATCGGCGCGGGATCGGGCGGCGCCGGCACGGCCGGGGCGGGCGCGGCCGGGCCGGGCTGCTCGCCCTGCGCCTGGGACGGCGCCTCGGGCGAGGCGAATTCCACCGAGACCGCCATTTCCACCGGCGGCGGCAGCGGCCTCACATAGCCGTAGAGAAGCCCGGCGACGCCAAGCGCCACATGCAGGCCGAGCGAAATCGCCGCCCAGCGCCGCAGCGCGCGGTCATCATCCCCGGGCAGGAAGGTCGTGGCACTCAAGGCCGTGCCTCAGCGCCCCGCCGGACGGGCGGGGGCACCCTGGGGCGCCTCGGCCAGCAGGGCGACGCGGGAGAAGCCGGCGGAACTGACCGTGCCCATCACCTCCATCACCCGGCCATAGCTGATGGCGCGGTCGCCGCGCACGTAGATGCGGCGTTCCGGCTGGCCCGGCTGCCGCTGGTTGCTGTCCATGATGGCACGGAGCTGCGGCACCAGCGCCTCCATCGTCACCTCCGTCTCCTGCAGGAAGACCCGGCCCTCGGCGGTGACGGAAATGGTCAGCGGTTCCTGTTCCTGGTTCAGGTTGCTGGCCTGGGTGCGGGGCAGGTCCACCGGCACGCCGACCGTCAGCATCGGCGCCGCCACCATGAAGATGATGAGCAGCACCAGCATCACATCGACCAGCGGGGTGACGTTGATCTCGCTCATCGGGCGATAGGCGCCACGGCGCCCGCCGCCGCCCTTCCTGCCGCCGAAGACCCCACCGGCCATGGTTCAGCCCTCCACCGGCTGGCGCGCCGGGGCGGGGCGGGCGGGTTCGGCCGCCGCGGCTTCCGACTGGCGGGACAGGATGGCGCCGAATTCGGCCGAGAACGCCTCCAGCCGCCCGCCGAAGCGGCCGAGATCGGTGGCCAGCTTGTTGTAGGCGATGGTGGCCGGAATGGCGGCGACCAGGCCGATCGCCGTGGCGAACAGCGCCTCCGCGATGCCGGGCGCCACCACGGCCAGGCTGGTCGACTGCATGCCGGCGATGGCCGAGAAGCTGTTCATGATGCCCCAGACGGTGCCGAACAGGCCGATGAAGGGCGCGGCGGAGCCGACGGTGGCCAGGAAGACCATCCAGCGTTCCAGCCGGTCCATCTCCCGCTGGATGGCGACCGACATGGCGCGCTCCACCCGTTCCTTCATGCCGGTGACCGCGAGGTCGCTGGTCATGCCGCGGCCGGTGGAACGGCGCCATTCGCGCATCGCCGCGCCGAAGACGGCGGCCATGGGGTTGGTGGGCTGCTCGCCCTCCTGGTTGAACAGCTCCTCCAGGCTGCCGCCCGACCAGAAACGGTCCTCGAAGGCGTTCGCGGCGCGGTTCACCCGGCGCAGCGAGGTCATCTTCTCGAAGACGATCGCCCAGACCCAGACGGAGGCCAGCAGCAGCGAAAGCATGACGGCCTTCACCACCCAGTCCGCCTGGAGGAACAGCGCCCAAAGCGACAGGTCGTGGGCCACCGGTGCCAGGGCCTGCGCGGTCACATTGCCCAAAGCCGTCACTCCTCATCCATACGCCGGGCCAAGCCCGGCTCGGCCTCATCCATCCGCCGGGCGCTGCCCGGCTGGCCTCATTCCGAGGCGGCCATCAATCCCGCAAATGCCTCCCGCCAAGGGGCGGGCAGCCGCGTCGGCCGCATTCCATCCGCGCGGACGCAGACCAGACCCACCTGGAGCCTGGCCAGCACCGCCTCATCCACCGCCCGCAGCACCGCCTGGTCCAGGTCGAGCGTGGCGGCCCCGAAATCCCTCACCCGAGTCGTGACGAGCAGCGCCTCATCTAGCCGGGCGGGCGCCACATACTCCACTTCAATGCGCCGCACCACGAGCATCGCACTGTAACGCTCCATCATAACTGCATGGGGCAAGTGCATGTCACGCAAGGATTCGGTCCGCGCCCGTTCGGCCCATTTCAGGTAGTTGGCGTGATAGGCGATGCCCCCCGCATCCGTGTCGTCGAAATAGACGCGCATCTCATGGCGATGTTCTGTCGCATTCTTGACCATGGCGCGTTCAATCCGGCGGGTCGGAGGCCAGGGACCCGCCCAGCAGGTCCAACTGCGCCGCGACGGAGGAAGGCGGCATCAGGCCCAGATGCCGCCAGCCAGGCTCCCCCAGCATGCGGCCGCGCGGGGTGCGTAGCACCAGGCCCTCCTGGATCAGGAAGGGTTCCACCACCTCCTCCAGCGTATCCCGGCTTTCGGCGAGCGCGGCGGCCAGCGTCTCCACCCCCACCGGGCCGCCATTATGATGTTCCGCGATGCGGCGGAGGTAGCGGCGGTCCTGGGCATCGAGGCCCAGCGCATCCACCTCCAGCCGCAGCAGCGCGCCATCCACCATGGGCCGGTCGGCGGCGCGGCCGGAGACCAGGGCGAAATCCCGGATGCGCCGCAGCAACCGGCCGGCCACGCGCGGCGTGCCGCGGGAGCGTCTGGCGATTTCCAGCGCGCCATCCTCGGTCAGGGCGAAACCCAGCTTCTCGGCGCCGCGGCGCACGATCAGCAGCAGCTCCTCCACCTCATAGAACTGCAGCCGCAACGGAATGCCGAAGCGGTCGCGCAGCGGCTGGGTCAACAACCCGGCGCGGGTGGTGGCGCCGACCAAAGTGAAGGGCGGCAGGTCGATGCGCACGGTGCGCGCCGCCGGCCCCTCCCCGATGATGAGGTCGAGGCAGTAATCCTCCATCGCCGGATACAGCGTTTCTTCAATTGCCGGCTGCAGCCGGTGGATTTCGTCGACGAAGAGCACGTCGCGGGGCTGGAGGTTGGTCAGGATCGCGGCCAGATCCCCTGCCCTTTGCAGGATCGGGCCGGAGGTCGCCCGGAAGCCAACGCCCAGCTCACGGGACACAATTTGTGCGAGTGTGGTCTTGCCCAGGCCCGGCGGGCCGAACAGCAGCACATGGTCCATCGCCTCGGCGCGCTGGCGCGCGGCGCCGATGAACACATGCAGGTTCTCGCGCAGCGGCTTCTGGCCGATGAAGTCGGACAGGGTCTGCGGGCGCAGGCTGCCCTCGGCGCCGTCCTCCTCCTGCCGTGCCCCGGCGGTCAGGCGTTCGGATTCGCTCATCGGGGCGCCATCTCCTTCAGCGCCTCGGTGATCAGCGCGGCGAGCTGGGCGTCATCGCCCAGGCGGCGGGCGCCGCGGGCGACGGCGGCCGCAGCCTCCGGGCGCTTCCAGCCGAGGTTGACCAGGGCCGAGACGGCATCCGCCTGCGGGCCGGCGGGTTCGGGGGCCAGCACCGCCTCCCCGGCGCCGACGCCATCCGCATCGGGCATGGCGCGGCCGACCGCCCATTTCTGCATCGCCGGCTCGTCCACGATGCGGGTCGCCGTGGCGGCGCCGAGGCCCTTCACATCGGCCAGCCGCTTGCGTTCCTTGGCGGCGATGGCCCGGGCGAGGTCGCCGGGGGTGAGGCCCGACAGCACCAGCAGCGCCTTTTGCGGCCCGACCGTCTTCACCTCGATCAGCGCCAGGAAGGCATCGCGCTCCGTCGCGTCGAAGAAGCCGAACAGGGTGATGGCGTCCTGGCTGACGCGGGTCTCCACAAGCAGCTTCTGGACGCCTTCCTTCGCCGTGAGGCGGTCGAGCGTCTTGCGGGAGCAATGCACCAGGTAGCCGACGCCATTCACATCGAGGACACAGGCGCCGTCCTCGACGGAGTCCACCAGGCCGCGGAGGGAACCGATCATGAGAGAGATTTCTCCCAGTGCCGTGGTCGTGGCGGCATTGCACGTCCCCCCTCACCCAACGTTGGACGAATGCGTCCAACCCCCCCGACGGGAGGAGAGGGCTTCCACCTGTCCCCCTCTCCCCCCAACGGGGGGAGAGGGTCGGGGTGAGGGGGGGCCGCCGAAGCAGGCGTCCTCACGACGCCGCTCTCGCCACCGCCGCCGAAAAGGCATTCCGCGTGGACCTGTGATGCGCGTGGCAGATGGCGATCGCCAGTGCATCCGCGGCATCCGCGCGCTTGAAGGTCACGCCCGGCAGCAGGTGGCGGACCATGGCCTGCACCTGTTCCTTCGCCGCATGGCCATTGCCGACCACGGCGCGCTTCACCTCCATCGCGCCATATTCCCGCACCACCAGCCCCGCCAGGGCCGGCGCCAGCAGCACCACACCGCGCGCCTGGCCGAGCTTCAGCGCCGATTCGGGGTTGCGGGCGACATAGGTGTGCTCGACGGCCGCCTCATCCGGCGATTGCGCGGCGATGACCTCCGCCAGGCCGTTGTGCAGCGTCAGCAGGCGATGATGCAGGTCATCCTTGGCATGGGTGGAGATGACACCCTCCGCGCAGAAACGCAGCCGGTAGCCGTCATGCTCCACAAGCCCCCAGCCGGTGTGCTGGAGGCCGGGGTCGAGGCCGAGGATGCGAATCGGGCGGGGTGCCATGCCCCTTCATAGCAGAAGGCCGGCCCTACCCCAGCACCGCCAGCCCATCCGCCGCCCGCACGCCCTGCCCTTCCGGCAGCACGAACAGCGGGTTGATCTCCGCCTCCAGCAGCCGGTCGCCCAGCGATTCGCCCATGCGGGAGAAGGCGAGCACGGCGTCGACCAGCGCCGGCACATCCCCCGGCGGCGCGCCGCGGAAACCGGCGAGAACCCGGAAGACCTTCAGGCCGCGCACCATCGCCTCCGCATCGGATCGCGACAGCGGCAGCATGCGGAGCTGGGTATCGCCGAACACCTCGGCCGCCGTGCCGCCGGCGCCCAGCAGCACGGCGCTGCCCAGATGCGGGTCGCGGACGATGCCCAGGATCATCTCGATGCCGCCGGAGATCTGTTCCTGCACCAGCAGGCCCTCGGCATCGGGCAGCTTGGCCAGCAGGGACGTGCCGACCTCCGCCACGCGGTCGGGCGTGACGTTCAGCACCACGCCGCCGATGTCGGATTTATGGGCCAGATCGCGGGCCAGCAGCTTCACCACCAGCCGGGCACCGAGGCCGGCGGCGGCGGCCTGGGCGGCCTCCGGCGTCGTGGCCGAAACCTCCCGCGTGCCGGCGATGCCGAAATGGGCGAACAGGGCCTTGCTCTCCGCCTCGTTCAGCTTGCCGGCGGGCAGGCTCGGCGGGGCCTCGGGCGCGGGGGCGGTGGCCAGCGAGGCCGCCGGGCGGGCGAGCGCGGCCAGGATGGCGGCGATACCCTCCGGCGTCGTGCTGGCGGGCACGCCGCGCGCATTCAGCCCGGCGGCGATCGCGGGTGCATGCGGGCTGACATAGGCAATGACCAGCTTTTGCGAGTCACCCCGCGCTTCCAGCATCGCATCGGCCACCAGTTCCGGCTGCGCCAAGGCAGAGCTGCCGACGACGACGACCAGGGAATCATAGCCATCGCTGTCCAGCAGCGTGCGGATGGCGCCGCGGAACAGGTCGGGACGCACCCCGGCGAGGGTCACATCCACCGGGTTGCCGACCGGCGCCTCGCCCAGCAGCGCCGCCAGTTTGTCGCGCACGCCGGCATCCGGCGCCGGCAGGGTGCCACCGGCCAGGCCCACGGCATCCGCCACCAGCGCGCCGGCACCGCCCGTGGAGGTCAGCACGGCCACCCGGAACCCCGCCGCGCGGCGGCCCAGCGCCAGGGCGGCCGGCACTTCGAGCAGGTCGGAGAACCGCTCCGCCCGGATCACACCGAGGCCCGCAAAGAAGGCGTCATACATCCGGTCCGCGCCGGCCATGGCGCCGGTATGGGAGATGGCGGCCAGCGCCCCGGCCTCGCTGCGGCCGACCTTGAAGGCGACCACCGGCTTGCCGGCCTCGGCGGCACGGCGGGCGGCGGCGCGGAAGCGTTCCGGATTGCGCAGGCCCTCCAGGTACAGGGCGATGGCGGTGGTGGCGGGGTCATCGACCAACGCATCCAGGACCTCGGCGACCTCGATATCGCCCTCATTCCCGGTGGCGATCAGCTTGGCGAAGCCGATGCCTGCGGCCGCGCCGCGCGACAGCAGCGCGCCCAGAATGCCGCCGGATTGCGAGACGACGGAGAGGCCGCCCGGCGGCAGCTTCTCGAATTCCAGCGCGCCGGAGGCGCTGAGCACGATATGGTCGGAAAGGTTCACCACGCCGATGGTGTTGGGCCCCAGCAGGCGCATGGAACCGGCGGCGCGTTTCAGCGCGGATTGCTTCTCCGCGCCTTCCTCGCCGGTTTCGCCATAGCCGCCGGCCAGCACGATCGCGGCCTGGCAACCCTTGGCGGCGAGGTCCCGCACCGCCTGTTCGGCGCGCTCGGGACCCACCAGCACGATGCCGACATCCGGCGCGCCGGGCAGGCTGGCGACATCCTTGTAGCAGGGCAGCCCGGCGATGTCCGTGGCGCGCGGGTTCACCGGCCAGACATCGCCCGAAAACCCGTGCCGCAGCAGATAGCCCACCGGCCGGCCGCCGGTCTTGGTGGCGTCGGCGGAGGCGCCGACCACGGCCACGCTGCGCGGCCGCAGCAGCGCTTGAAGCGCGCTCACTTCTTCGACTTCTCAAGGAAGGCGGCGACGGAGGCGCGGTGCTCGGCCGTGGTGTAGCAGATCGCCTGGGACTGGCTGCCGATGGCCAGCACATTCTCGAAGCTGGTCTCCAGGCTGCGGTCCAGCGTCGCCTTGGCCAGCGCCAGGGCCGCGATGGAATGCGTGCCCATCTGCGCCGCCCATTCCTGCGCCGCCGTGGCGAGTTCCGCATCCGGCACCACGCGATCGGCGAGGCCGATGCTCAGCGCCTCCGCCGCATCGACGCGGCGCGCGGTGAAAACGAGTTCCTTCGCCCGGGCCAGCCCGACGCGCCGCGGCAAAAAGTACATGCCGCCGCCATCCGGAATCAGCCCGCGTGCGAGAAAGCTCATGGTGAAGCTGGCGGATTCGCCGCACAGCAAAAAGTCGCAGGCCAGCGCCACATCGGCGCCGAGGCCGGCGGCCGGGCCGTTCACCGCCGCGATCACCGGCTTCGGCATGTGGTGCAGCAGCGTCACAGCGCGGTGGGTGCGCGCCTGGCGTCGCCAGCCATTGATGGCGACATCCTCCGGCGGCGCCTCCAGCCGGTTCTTCATGCCGCGCACATCGCCGCCGGCACAGAAGGCCGTGCCGGCGCCGGTGACGACCAGGGCCTTGATCGCCGGGTCCGCCGCCACCGCTTCCAGCGCCTCGATCATCTCGCCGCGCATGGCGTCGTCGATGGCGTTGCGCACCTTCGGCCGGTTGAGTGTCAGCGTGGCGATGCCGCTGTCGATGGTGAGCAGGATGGCGTCGGACATCTGGACGAAGATCCTTACTGGACGCGGAGGTTGGCGCGCTCGACCACGCGCGACCAGCGCTCACGGTCGGAGGCGAGCAGGCGGGCGAAATGCGCGGGCTCCGGGCTCGGCGCGATCTCATCGACGCCGGCGGCGATCAGGCGCGCCTTCACCTCCTCCTGGTTGATCGCGGCGACGGCGGCGGCGTGCAGCACGGCGATGCGATCCGACGGCGTGGCGCCCGGAGCCAGGAAGCCATACCAGGTGGAGCTGTCCAATTCCGGAAAACCCTGTTCCACGCTGGTGGAAAGGTTCGGCAGGGCCACGCTGCGCGACTGGCCGGCAATGGCGATGGCGCGGATCTTCTCCGCCTCGATATGCGGCTGCAGCGGGGCGGAGGCGTTGGTCAGCAGGTCGAGGCGCCCGGCGATCAGGTCGTTCAGGGCGGGGCCGGTGCCGCGATAGTGGATCGGCTCCATCTCGATGCCCAGCACCACGCCGATCATCGCGCCCAGCGCATGGCCATTGGTGCCGACGCCCGGCGTGCCGTAGCGCAGCGGCTCGCCCCGCGCCTTCGCCAAGGCCTGCAATTCGCGGAGGTTGGTGGCGCGGACACTGGGATGGATGGTGATGACGTTGGGGGAGGCGCCGAGATAGGCGACGGCCGCGAAATCCTTCACCGGATCATAGGGCAGCCGCGCCTGCACGAGCGAGGAAATCACGAAGCTGCCGGAGCCGGCGAGCAGGATGGTGTGGCCATCGGGCTCCGCCTTCGCCACCGCGTCATTTCCCAGCAGCCCGCCGGCACCGCCGCGATTCTCCACGACGACCGGCTGGCCCAGGCGCTGCGCCATGGCATCGCCCAGCATGCGGCCGACCACGTCGTTGCTGCCACCGGCGGTGAAGGGGATGACCATGCGGACGGGGCGGTTCGGGAAGGCCTGGGCGGCGGCGCCGCGCGGCAGGATGGCGGGGGCGGCCAAAGCGGCGAGCCCGAGCAGGGCGTCTCTCCGGTTGAGCATGGATATGTCCTCCAAGGGTTGGCGGGCCTTCAGACGGGTCCGCGCTGAATTGTATCTGGCCCGGGCACGCCGGTGATGCCAGCCTGGAATCCTTGCCCTACCCCAAGCTGAGTTTATGCTGGCTCCATGCCCGACCCCATGCCTCCCCTCGCCGCGCTGCGCACCTTCGCCCTGGTGGCGGAGACCGGCAGCCTGACCGCCGCCGGCGCCCGGCTGAACCTGACCCAGCCCGCCATCAGCCGGCGCATCCGGGAATTGGAGGCGGCGCTGGGCGTGACGCTGGTGCATCGCGGCGCCAATGCGCTGCGCCTGACGGAGGACGGCCTGCGCTACGCCGCCGCGCTGCAGCAGGCCTTCGCCGGCATCGCCGCGGCGACGCTGGAGCTGCGCGGCACCGCCGCCGCGCCGCTGCGCATCCGCGCCTATACCACCTGGGCGATGCGCTGGCTGATCCCCCGCCTGCCCCGCTTCCGCGCCCGGCAGCCGGGGCTGGAGGTGGAGGTGGTGACCTCCACCAGCCCCGCCGTGGATTTCGCGCGGGAGGGTCTGGACGCCGCCATCCGCACCGCCCCCGCCGGCACGCCCCCGATGCGCGGCGCGGTGCGGTTGCAGGCGGTGCATGTGGCGCCCTTCGCCGCGCCCGCGGCGGCGCGGCAGGGGCTGGACCGGCTCACCTGGCTCGGCAGCCGGGTGCGGCCGCGCGACTGGGCAAGCTGGTGCGCCGCCGCGGGAATCGCGCCCCCCGCCGCGCCGCCGCTGCTGTTCGAAAGCACCTCGCTCGCCATCCAGGCGGCGCTGGAGGGGCTGGGCGTGGTGATCTGCACGCCGGATTTCGTGGAGGAGGAGGTGCGCCGCCGCCGGCTGCGGCGCCTGTCCCCCGTCTCCGCCGCGACCGGCGACCATTACTGGCTGCTGCAGCCGCCGGGCGCGCCGCGCGCGGGGGGTGAGGCGCTGCGCGACTGGCTGCTGGATGAAGTTGCGGCCATCCCCCGCGATAAGCCGTCGCAATCGACGCTGTCATCGGGCTAACGTCTGTCCGTCATCGCACTGTCATAACAAGAGGCTAAACGCCCGGCATGCCAGACTCCCCCGCCACCCAGGGCCAGCTCCGTCTTCGCGGGGTGGCCAAAGCCTTCGGGGCAGCCCAGGCGCTGCGTGACGTGACGCTCTCGGCGGCGCCCGGCACCTTCCTCGTCCTGCTCGGCCCCTCCGGCTGCGGCAAGTCCACGCTGCTGCGCGTGCTGGCCGGGCTGGAGGCGCCGACCGCCGGCCAGGTTTTTATCAATGGGCGCGATGCGACGGGGCTGCCGCCGGCTGCGCGCGGCATCGCCATGGTGTTCCAGTCCTACGCCCTGTTCCCGCATCTGTCGGTGGCGGAGAACATCATCTTCGGCCTGCGCGCCCGCGGCGTGGCGCGCGGCGAGCGCGATGCGCGGCTCACGCGCACCGCTGGCATGATGGGCCTCGCCGGGCTGCTCGACCGCCGCCCCGCACAGCTTTCGGGCGGGCAGCAGCAGCGCGTGGCACTCGCCCGCGCCGTGGTGGCGGAAGCGCCGATCTGCCTGATGGACGAACCGCTATCGAACCTCGACGCCAAGCTGCGCGCCGAGATGCGGCGGGAGATCCGTGCGCTGCAGCAACGCCTCGGCATCACCATGGTCTATGTCACCCACGACCAGGCCGAGGCGATGAGCATGGCCGACCAGGTGGTGCTGATGCGCGACGGTCAGGTGGAGCAGGATGCGACGCCCGCCGAGCTCTACGCCCGCCCCGCCACCACCTTCGCCGCCAGCTTCATCGGCACCCCGCCCATGTCGCTGCTGCGCCTTGTGCCGGGGCCGCAGGGCGCGGAGGTGGCGGGCGCGTCGGGCTTCCCGGTCGGCCAAAGCGAATTGGCCGGCGCCACGCTGGGCATAAGGCCGGAGGAGGTGGTGCCGACCGATGGCGCCGGCCTGCCGGTGCGCGTGATGGCCGCGGAATTCCTGGGCGCGGAGACGGTGCTGGCCTGCGCCGTGGGCGATGGGGCGGAAGTGATGCAGGCCCGCATCCCCGGCCACCACGCCCTGCCCACCGGCACCAGCCTGCGCCTGCGCCTGCCGCCCGCGCTGCATCTGTTCGACGCCACCACCGGCCGGCGCCTGCCGGAACCGGTGCGCGAAACCGCCTACGCCTGACACAGGAGCGTCCTCCCATGACCATCACCCGCCGCTTGGCCATTGGCGGCCTGGCCGCCGCCCCGCTGCTGGCCGCCCCCGCACTGCGCGCGCAGGCGCCCGTCGAGATCGTCTTCAACTATCCGATCGCCGTCGGCGGCCCGATCACCCGCATCCTCGACGGCTATTGCGAGGATTTTGCCCGCGCCAATCCGGGCATCCGCGTGAAGCCGATCTATGCGGGATCCTACCAGGACACATTGACAAAAACGCTGACGGCGATGCGCGGCGGCGATGCGCCGCACATGGCCTGCCTGCTCGCCGCCGACATTTTTACGCTGATCGGCGAGGACGCCGTGGTGGCCTGGGAAGGCCTGCCGGGCGTGGAGAAGGCGTGGCTCGACGGCTTCTATCCAGGCTTCATGGAAAACAGCCAGACCGGCGGCAAGACCTGGGGGATTCCGTTCCAGCGCTCCACGGTGGTGATGTACTGGAACAAGGACGCCTTCCGGGATGCCGGGCTGAACCCGGAAACGCCGCCCGCCGACTGGGCCCAGCAGATCGAATTCGCCCAGAAACTGACCAAGCGCCAGGGTGACGCCACCAGCCAGTGGGGCATGCAGATCCCCTCCTCCGGCTTCCCCTATTGGCTGTTCCAGGGCCTCACGACCCAGAACGACGTCCGCCTGATGAACGCCGAGGGCAACCGCACCAACTTCGCCGACCCGAAGGTGGCGGAGGCGCTGCAGTATTGGATGGACCTGTCCATGCGCCACCGCGTGCACCCCGCGGGCATCGTCGAATGGGGCACCACGCCGCGCGACTTCTTCGAGCGCAAGGTGGCGATGATGTGGACCACGACGGGCAACCTCACCAACGTCCGCGCCAATGCCCCCTTTCCCTTCGGCGTCGGCATGCTGCCCGCCGGCAAGCGCCGCGGCAGCCCGACCGGCGGCGGCAACCTGTATCTGTTCAAGTCGGCGAGCCCTGCGCAGCGTGAGGGCGCGGTGAAGTTCGCCAAGTTCCTGACGACGCCGGAACGCGCCGCGCAGTGGGGCATCGACACCGGCTATGTCGCCGTGACGCCGGCCGCCTTCGAGACGCCGGTGATGCGCGCCCATGTGGCCGGCTTCCCCGCCGCCGCCGTGGCGCGCGACCAGCTGGAATTCGCGGTGGCCGAGCTTTCGACGCAGGAGAATCAGCGGGTGACCAAGGCGCTGAACGACAACCTCCAGGCCGCTCTGACAGGCCGAAAGCAGGCCGCCCCCGCCATGGCCGACGCCCAGGCCGAGGCCGAACGCATTCTTCGCAGCTACCGCTGAGACAAAGGGACATCCCATGACCCAGATCACACGACGCGCTGCCTTCCTGGCCGGCGCCAGCCTGCTCGCCACGCCGGCGCTGGTACGCGCCCAGGCGGTGCGGGAGCTGACCTTCTACTACCCGATCGCCGTTGGCGGCCCGGTGCCGCGCATCATCGACGGTTATTGCGAGGCCTTCCAACGCGAGACCGGCATCAAGGTGAACCCGGTCTATTCCGGCGCCTATGGCGAGACGCTGACCAAGGCCGTCACCGCCATCCGCGGCGGCGCCGGCCCGCATTTCTCCGTGCTGCTGGCGGCCGAGCTGCACAGCCTGCGCGACATGGACATCCTGGCCCCCTTCGAGGACATCGAGGGCGCCGGCAACCTGGCCGCCTGGACCGACGGCTTCTTCCCCGCCTTCATGGCGAACAGCAAGGCGGGCGGCAAAACCTGGTCCGTGCCGTTCCAGCGCTCCACCGCCGTCTACTACTACAACAAGGACATGTTCCGCGCCGCCGGCCTGGACCCGGAGGCACCGCCGCGCACCTGGGCGCAGCTGATCGAGGCCGGCCGCAAGCTGACCCAGGATGGCAAGTGGGGCGTGAAGATGTCCAACAGCGCCGGCAACGGCCAGTGGACCTTCGGCGCCATGGCCAACCAGGTCGGCCACAAGCTGATGAACGATGCGGGCACCGAGACCTATTTCACCGATCCGCGCGCCATCGAGGCCGCGAATTTCTGGCGCGGCCTGGCCTTCGACAGCCGCATCACGCCGCAGGGCACGACGGATTGGGGCGTGCTGGCGCCGGACTTCCTGAACCAGACGGCCGCGATGATCTGGTCCACCACCGGCAACCTGACCAATATGCGCACCAATGCGAAGTTCAACTTCGGCGTCGCCGGCCTGCCGGGCAAGGAAGGCCCGCGCACCGTGGTGGGCGGCGGCAACCTCTACATCTTCAAGAACGCCTCCCCGGCCGAGCAGGCCGCGGCGCTGCGCTTCGCCCGCTTCGTCGCGCAGCCGGAAGTGGCCGCCGACTGGTGCATGAAGACCGGCTACCTCGCCACCCGCATGGATGCCTGGGAGACCGAGGGCCTGCGCCGCTACACCGCCGAATTCCCGGCGGCCCTGGTGGCCAAGGAACAGATCCCGGTCGCGACCGGCGAACTCTCCACCTATGAGAGCCAGCGCATCTACAAGGCGCTGAACGACAACCTCCAGGCGCTGCTGTCCGGCAGCAAGACCGCGGAACGCGCCATGGCCGACACCCAGGCCGAAGCCGACCGCGCCCTCCGCCCCTTCCGCCGCACTTAATCTCTACCCGCCCCGCCGAAAGCCCTCTCCCCCTGACAGGGGAGAGGGTTGGGTGAGGGGGGCCTCGCAGGACAAAGACCGCCTGATGCCATCCCGCACCACCCTCCACGCCTGGCTGATGCTGACGCCCGCGCTGGTGCTGCTGATCGGCTTCACGCACTACCCGGCGGTTGCCACGCTGTGGCATTCCGTCTTCTCCACGCCGCGCGCCAACCGCCCTGCCCGCTTCATCGGCGCCGAGAACTATCTCGCCCTGGCCGAGGACCCGGTCTTCTGGCAGGCGCTGTGGAACAACCTGATCTATGCCGGCGCCACCATCCCGCTTTCCATCGGGCTGTCGCTGGCCATGGCGGTCTGGGTGAACGGCAAGCTGTCCGGTCGTACCGCGCTGCGCATCGCCTATTTCACGCCGACCGTGCTGCCGATGATCGCAGTCGCGAACCTCTGGCTGTTCTTCTACACGCCGGATTACGGGTTGTTGGACCAGATCACCCGCGCCCTGTTCGGCTGGGGGCCCACCAACTGGATCGGGCAGCGGGAGACCGCGCTGGGCGCGATGATCGCCGTGGCCGTCTGGAAGGAAGCCGGCTTCTTCATGATCTTCTACCTGGCAGCACTTCAGGCGATTCCGCCCAACCTGTATGAGGCCGCGTCCATCGAGGGTGCGTCGCGCGCGCGTGTCTTCTTCCGCGTGACGCTGCCGCTGCTGGGACCGACCACGCTGTTCATCGCGGTGAATGCGGTGATCAACGGCTTCCGGCTGGTGGACCACATCATCGTCATGACGCGCGGCGGGCCGGACAATGCGACGGCGCTGCTGCTGACCGTCATCTACGACCTCGGCTTCCGCTTCTGGGACACGGCGACGGCGGCGGCGCTGACCGTGGTGCTGCTGGTGATCCTGGCGCTGACCGCGGCGCTGCAATTCATCTTCGCGGCGAAGCGAGTGCATTACCGATGAGCGCGACCACGATGCCGCAGGCAAAGGCCCTGCCCCGCCTCGGCCGGCTGCTGGAAACCGCCGCAGCCTGGCTGCTGGCGCTGATCTGGGTGGCGCCGCTGCTCTACGCCGTGTGGGCCGCGATCCACCCGACCGGCTATGCGACGCGCTTCGAGCTGTTCGCGCCGCTGACGCTGTCCAACTTCGCCGCGGCCTGGGATGCGGCGCCCTTCGGCCGCTACTTCCTGAACACCTTCGTCCTGGTGACGATGGTACTGGTGGCGCAATTCGTGCTCTGCACGCTGGCCGCCTTCGCCTTCGCCCGCACCGCCTTCTGGGGCAGCGGCGTGCTGTTCGGGCTGGTGCTGCTTCAGCTGATGATCATGCCGGACATCCTGCTGGTCGAGAATTACCGCACCATGCGCGCGCTGGGGCTGGTGGATACGATCCTGTCCATCGGCCTGCCCTATATGGCCAGCGCCTTCGGCATCTTCCTTCTGCGGCAGACCTTCAAGCAGGTGCCGAAGGAGCTGGAGGAAGCGGCGCGGGTGGAGGGTTGTGGGACGCTCGGCATCCTGCTGCGCGTCTATGTGCCGCTGGCGAAGCCCACCTACCTCGCCTATGGGCTGACCAGCGTGTCCTACCACTGGAACAACTTCCTCTGGCCGCTGGTCATCACCAACAGCGTTGAGACGCGGCCGCTGACGGTGGGGCTTTCCGTCTTCGCCTCCACCGACCAGGGGATCGACTGGGCGATCATCAGCGCGGCGACGCTGATGACCTCCGCGCCGCTGCTACTCGGCTTCCTGCTGTTCCAGCGTCAGTTCGTGCAGTCCTTCATGCGGGCCGGGATCAAGTGATCCTGGCCAGGTAGTCGTGGCCCATCCGCGCATAGGTCAGCGGATGCGCCTTGGCGGGGTCCTGCTCCGCCTCCACCACCAGCCACCCTTCGTAATCGGGCAGGTTGGCGAAGACGGCGCGATAATCCACGCAGCCATCGCCGGGCACGGTGAAGACGCCTTCCAGGACGCTATCGAGGAAGGACAGGTTCCGCCGCAGCACCTCCTGCATCACGCCCGCACGAATATCCTTGCAATGCACATGCACCACCCGCGCCGCGTGGCGCTTGGCTGCGCGCACCGGGTCGCCACCGGCAAAGGTCAGGTGGCCGGTGTCCAGCAGCAGGCCGACATCCCGGGTGCCTTCCATCAGCCGGTCCACCTCGGACTCCGCCTCGATCACCGTGCCCATGTGGTGGTGATAGGCCATGGCGAGGCCGCGCGCCTTCAGCCGCCGCGCCATCTCATCCAGCCGCGGCAGCAGCACGGCCCATTGCGCATCGGTCAGCACCGGGCGGTGATGCAGCGGCGTCTGCTTCTCGCCATGCACGCTGCCCGTCACCTCGCAATGCACCATGGCGGTGCAGCCCATCGCGGCCAGCAACGCGATATGTGGCTCGGCGGCCGCCATCTCGGCATCCACGTCGCGTTCCAGCAGGTTCGAGCCGTACCAGCCGGAGACCAGCGCCAAGCCGTGCGCATCGAGGATCGGCTTCAACTGCCCGGCGACGCGGGGAAACTTGTTGCCCAGTTCCACGCCGGCAAAGCCCGCCAGCTTCGCCTCCGCCAGACAGGTCTCGAGCGGGGTTTCCGCGCCGAGTTCCGGCATGTCGTCATTCGTCCAGGTCAGGGGATTGATCCCGAGCCGCACTTTCATCCGCGTCACGCTCCGCTGCCCCGCTTGCGCAGGGCGGTTTCGTAGTCTTTCCGGGCCGCTTCCTGGGCCGTGCCGCGCGGGACGGCCGAGACCGGCACCTCCCACCAGGCGCCGCCCTCGGCCGTGCTGATGGCCGGGTCGGTGTCGATCACCACCACGCTGGTGCGTTTGCTGGCCAGCGCCTTGGGCAGCGCCGCTTCCAGCTCCGCGACATTGGCGACCTTCACGGCCTGCGCACCCAGCGCCCGCGCATGCGCGCAAAAGTCCACGCGCGGCGCGGCGTCGGCCAGCAGGTTGAGGAAGGGCGCGCCGCCGGTGCCCTGTTGCAGCCGGCTGATGCAGCCGAAGCCGCGATTGTCCAGCACCACGATGGTCAGCTTGGCACCCAGCGCGACGCTCGTCGCAATCTCGCTGTTCATCATCAGGTAGCTGCCATCGCCGACCAGCACCACCACCTCCCGCCTGGGCGCGGCGAGCTTCACGCCCAGCCCGCCGGCGATCTCGTAGCCCATGCAGGAGAAGCCGTATTCCAGGTGGTAGGAGGCCGGGTCCGTCGCCCGCCACAGCTTGTGCAATTCTCCCGGCAGGCCACCGGCGGCGCAGACCACGATGCCCTCCGCGGGCATGGCCCGCTGCACCGCGCCGATCACCTGCGCGTCGGAGGGCAGGCCCGGGTCGCGCGGCCTGGGCGCTGCCGTCGCCTTCTCCACCGCGCGGTGCCAGCGGCCGGTCGCGGTCACCGCGCGTTCCTGCCAGGGGCGCGGCGCCTCCCACTTGCCGAGCGCGGCAGTGATGGCGGCGAGGCCCCGCCCGGCATCGGCGATCAGCGGCTGCGCGCCATGCTTCGTGGCATCGAAACCCGCGACGTTCAGCCCGATCAGCCTGGCCTGTCCGAACAGCGCGCGGGACCCAGTGGAGAAATCCTGCAGCCGCGTGCCCACGGCCAGGATCACATCCGCCTTCTCCGCCAGGCCGTTCGCGGCGGTGCTGCCGGTGACGCCGATGCCGCCGGCATTGCGCGGATGATCCCAGGAAAGGCTGCCCTTGCCCGCCTGGGTTTCCGCCACCGGAACGCCGTGGCGCTGGGCGAAATCAGCCAGGGCCTGGCTGGCGCCGGCATATTTCACGCCGCCGCCGGCCAGGATCAGCGGGCGTTTCGCCTCGCGCAGCGCCGCCACCGCCTCGGCCAGTTCCTGCCGGTCGGGCTCCGGCGCGCGGGGGCGGTGCAGGCGCTTGCGGAAGAAGTCGGTGGGCCAGTCGAAGGCCTCGGTCTGCACATCCTGCGGAAAGGCGATGGTGGCCGGGCCGCATTCCGCCGGGTCGGTCAGCACCCGCAGCGCCGCCGGCAGGGCCACCAGCAACTGCTCCGGCCGCATGATGCGGTCGAAGTAGCGGGAGACCGGCCGGAAGCAGTCATTGGCCGAGACGGTGCCATCCCCAAAATTCTCAACCTGCTGCAGAACAGGGTCCGGCTGGCGACTGCCGAAAATGTCGCCGGGCAGGAACAGCACGGGCAGGCGGTTCACATGGGCCAACGCCGCGGCGGTGACCATGTTGGTCGCGCCCGGCCCGATGGAGGTGGTGCAGGCCATCATCCGCCGCCGCGCATGCGTCTTGGCATAGGCAATGGCGGCATGCGCCATGGCCTGCTCGTTATGCGCCCGGAAGGCCGGCAGGGACTTGCCCATGGCCTGCAGCGCCGGGCCGAGTCCCGCGACATTGCCATGGCCGAAGATCGCCCAGACGCCACCGAACAAGGGAACCGTGCGTCCTTCCAGCTCGGTCATCTGGGCGGCCAGGAAGCGCCAGGTGGCCTCGGCGGCGGTCAGGCGTATGGTGGCCATGGATTCAGGTCCTGGGCGTCATTGGCGGCGAGCCGGGGCAGAGTTACGTTCTGATGACAGGCCCCACAAGCGGGCCGGCGGGAAACACCATGCTGCATTTCGCACAATTCGGCGCCGGGCGCATCGGCGCCATCCATGCCCATAGCCTGGCCACCAGCGGCCTCGGCCGGCTGCGCCATGTGGTGGATGTGAACCACCCGGCCGCCGAGGCCCTGGCGGCGCGCCACGGCGCCAGGGCCAGCAGCACCGAGGCGGCGCTGGCGGACCCCGAGGTGGGCGCGGTGATCATCGCCAGTTCCACCGACACCCATGCAGACCTCATCATCGCCGCCGCCCGCGCCGGCAAGGCGATCTTCTGCGAGAAGCCCATCGACCTGTCCCTCGCCCGGGTGGATGCCTGCCTGGAAGCCGTGCAGGCGGCCGGCGTGCCCATGCTGGTCGGCTTCAACCGCCGCTTCGACCCGGATTTTGCCGAACTGCACCGCCGCATCCAGGCCGGCGCGATCGGCACGGTGGAGCAGGTGGTCATCACCAGCCGCGACCCCGGCCCGCCGCCGGTGTCCTATATCAAGGTCTCGGGCGGGCTGTTCCGGGACATGACGATCCATGACTTCGACATGGCGCGCTGGATGCTGGGAGAGGAGCCCACCGAAGTCTTCGCCACCGGGTCCAACCTGGTGGACCCCGAGATCGGCGCGGCCGGCGACATCGACTCCGCCATGGTGATCCTGAAGACGAAATCGGGCCGCATGGCCACCATCAACAACAGCCGCCGCGCGGCCTATGGCTACGACCAGCGGGTGGAGGTGCATGGCAGCCTCGGCCGGCTGATCGCCGGCAACCGGGTGGGCAGCACGGTGGAACAGGCCGATGCCCAGGCAGTGTCGACCGAGAAGCCCCTGCACTTCTTCCTGGAACGCTACGCGCTGGCCTATCGCGCCGAGATGCTGGCCTTCATCGAGGCGGTGACCAAGGGCACCCCCATGCCGGTCGGCGCCGCCGATGGGCGGCAGGCGCTGCTGCTGGCGGATGCCGCGCTGCGGTCGATGCAGGAAGGCCGGGTGGTGAAGCTGTGAACATCCGCCTCCCCGGCCGCCGTATTCTTGTGACGGGCGGCACCCAGGGCATCGGGGAAGGTGTGGCACTCGCCGCCGCCCAGGCCGGCGCCGCGGCCATCTGCATCACCGGCCGCGATGCCAAGCGCGGTGCGCAGGTGGTGGAGAAGCTGCGCGGGTTGGGGGCTGCCGCGCATTTCGTTGGCGCCGACCTCGCCGATGCGGAGGCCACCGCCGGCATCCTGGCGCAGGCCGAATCCGCGCTCGGCCTGATCGACGGGCTGGTCAACGCCGCCGGCCTGACCGATCGCGGCACCATCCTCGACACCGATGTGGCGCTGTGGGACCGCCTCTTTGCCGTGAACGCCCGCGCGCCCTTCCTGCTGACCCAGACTTTTGCGCGGCGCCTGGTGGCTGAGACGCGGCCCGGCGCGATCGTCAACGTCATCACCATGTCGAGCCATGGCGGCCAGCCCTTCCTCACCGGCTACGCATCCTCCAAGGGCGCCTTGGCGACATTCACAAAAAACACCGCACATGGGCTGCGGCCGCACCGCATCCGGGTGAACGGCATCAATCTTGGCTGGGCCGACACGCCCGGCGAACACGCCATCCAAGCGCGCGACGGCAACCCGCCGGACTGGCGGGAGAAGGCCGAGCCCACGCAGCCCTTCGGCCGGCTGATCCGCCCCGCGGATGTCGCCGGCCTTGCCACCTACCTGCTATCCGACGCGGCGGAGATGATGACCGGCGCGCTGATCGACTTCGACCAGAATGTGATGGGAGCCTATGAGTGACCGATCTCAAGCACCGCATGGCCATCGCCGCCGCCATCGCGCAGGAAGCGGCCGCCCTGGCTTTTCGGATGCGCGCCAACGGCATGGCGGAAACGACCTTCAAGGGCGCGCAGGATTTCCTCACGGAGGCCGATGGCGCGACCGAAACCTTCATCCGCGGCGAACTCGCAAAACACTTCCCGGATGACGCCATCATCGGGGAGGAGCAGGGCGGCGCCGTGACGGGGGATGGGCCTGTCTGGATCCTCGACCCGATCGACGGCACCTCCAACTTCTCCCGCGGCAGCGACCGCTGGTGCGTCTCCATCGGCATGGCGCAGGGCGGCCGCGCCGTGCTCGGCGCCATCGCCCGCTACGCCCCGGCCGAGGTCTTCGTCGGCGCGGAGGGCTGCGGCGCCACGCTGAACGGCCAGCCGATCCGCCCCGCCACCACCACCGACATGCGGCGCGCCATCATCGAGGTGGGCTGGTCCATGCGGAAGCCGCTGGCAACCTTCCATGCCCTGTCCCAGGGCGCGATGGCGCAGGGCGCCGGGCTGCGCGTCGGCGGCTCCGGCACGCTGGGGCTGGTGGAGACGGCGGTGGGCCGGCTGGATGCCTATATCGAGCAGCACATCAATTCCTGGGACGCCTGCGCCGCCGTGGCCATCGCGCGGGAGGCCGGCTGCTGGATCAACGACTTCGACAGCGGCGACTGGATCGCCGCCGGCAATCCCATCGGCATCGGCGCGCCGGCGCTGGGCGCGCAGCTTGCCGCGCTGATGCAGGAGAAGGCTTGAGCCGCGCGGCGGCGCGGCCTTAACTGAACCGTCACATACAAGAATCCGGACCGGCTTCATAAGGCCGGCCACCCCCTCGGAGGTTACCCGTCCATGCAGACCCCCCGCCTTCTCGCCACCGGATTCGCCCTCGGCCTGACCGCCTTGCTGCCCGGTGCCGCCGCCGCCCAGGGCAACCTGACCGTCTATTGCTCGGTGCAGGAGGAATGGTGCCGGCCGATGATGCAGGCCTTCGAGCGTGCCACCGGCGTGCGCGTCGCCATGACCCGCAAATCCTCCGGCGAGACCATGACCCAGATCCGCGCCGAGGCCGCCAATCCGCGCGGCGACGTCTGGTGGGGCGGCACCGGCGACCCGCATATGCAGGCGGCGGAGGAGAACCTGACCGAAGAATACCGTTCCCCGCGCATGGCCGATCTGCACCCCTGGGCGACGCGCCAGGCGGAACAGGCGCGCTTCCGCACCATCGGCATCTATGCCGGCGCGCTGGGCTATTCCTACAATACCACGGAACTCACCCGCCGCCGCATCGCCGCGCCGACCTGCTGGGCCGACCTCGCCAAGCCGGAATTCCGCGGCGAGATCCAGGTGGCCGACCCGAACACCAGCGGCACCGCCTATACCATGCTGGCGACGCTGCTTCAGGTGATGGGGGAGGAGCCGGCCTTCACCTATCTCCGCGCCCTGCATCGCAACGTGAACCAGTACACGCGTTCCGGCGCCGCCCCCGCCCGCGCGGCCGCGACCGGGGAGACGCTTGTCGGCATCACCTTCCTGCACGACGCGGTGACCCAGAAGATCGCCGGCGCGCCGGTGGAGATCGTCGCCCCCTGCGAGGGCACGGGCTATGAGATCGGCTCCATGTCGATCATCCGCGGTGCGCGGAACATGGAGAATGCGCGGCGCTTCTACGACTGGGCGCTGACGCCGGAGGCGCAGGGCATCGCCGGCCAGGCCAATTCCTACCAGCTTCCCTCCAACCGCAACGCGCCGATCCCGCCCCAGGCGCCGCGCTTCGAGAATATCCGCCTGATCGACTATGACTTCGCGCGCTGGGGTTCGGCGGCCGAACGCACCCGCGTGATCAGCCGCTGGGAACGCGAAGTCCGCGCCGGCGCCCGCTGATTTTTTCGGGACAGGGCCGGGATGGTGTCCCGGCCTGATCCGTACATGACCAGCCCGGATAGGCTCTGACATGGGCGCCCTGACCCTGGCCCGCGCCGCGCTGATTTGCGCGACGCTCGGGCTGTTCCTCGCCCCCTGGCATGGCCTGCAGGACGGTTTTTCCGAGCTTGCCTCGTGGCCGCGGGACAGCGCCGCGCCTCTGGTGGCGCTGCTGCTGGACGCCTCGCGTTGGTGGCTCTGGCCGGTGGCGCTGCTGCTGGCGCTGGCCGCCCCTGCTTTGCTGCGCGGGCGTGCCGGCGGCGGGCTGGCCTGGATCGGCGCGGGGCTGGTGCTGGCGGTGTTCGGCGCCAGCCATGCCATCGGGCTGAACGGGCTCAACTGGTCGTGGCTGGCGCCGCTGCTGGGCGCGCCGCCGCCGCAGGGCTCGCTCGGCTGGGGCGCCTTCCTGGTGCTGGCGGGCGGTATCGGGCTGTTCGCGGCGGGACAGGCGGCGCGCGGCCGCTTCGGCGCGGATGCCTTCGTGGCTTTCCTGGTCTGCGGTTGCGGTTTCCTGCTGTTGCTGTTCGTCTTCCTGCCATTGGTGAACATGCTGTCGGCCGCCTTGTACGAGGATGGGCGGCTGGCGCCGGCCGCCTTCGGCGCAAGGCTGGTGGCGCCGGAGGCCTGGAGCCTCGCCTGCCTCTCCACCCATGCCGGCTGCGGCGTGGTCTGGAACACGCTGCTGCTGGCGACGCTGACCGGCGTGATTTCCACGCTGTTGGGCCTCGGCTTCGCCCTGCTGGCGGTGCGGGGTGGGGTGCAGCAAAGCCGCTTCGGTGCCGGCGCCTTCCGCGCCATGACCATCCTGCCGCTCATCACCCCGCCCTTCGTCGTGTCGCTGGCCTTGATCGTGCTGTTCGGCCGCACCGGCATCGTCACCGGCCTGATGTGGGACTGGTTCGACATCCCCCGTTCCCGCTGGATCTATGGCCTGCCGGGCGTGCTGCTGGCGCAGATCCTGGCCCAGGCGCCGATCGCCTTCCTGCTGCTGGATGGCGCGCTGCGCGCCATCTCACCAAGCCTGGAGGAAGCGGCGGCGACCATGGGCGCCAAGCGCATGCGGGTCTTCCGCAATGTCACCTGGCCGCTGCTGAAGCCGGCTTTGGCCGCCGCCTTCCTGCTGGGCTTCGTCGAGAGCCTGGCGGATTTCGGCAATCCGTTGGTGCTCGGCGGCGATTTCGACGTGCTGTCCACCCGCATCTTCTTCGCCATCGCGGGCGCCCGGCATGATCCGGGCCGGGCGGCGGCGCTGGCCTTGCTGCTGCTGGCCATCACCTTCGGCGCCTTCGCCTTGCAGGCCTGGTGGCTGGGCAAGCGGCGCTACACCACCGTCACCGGCAAGGGTGATTCCGGCCTGCCGGCGGCGCTGCCCAGGGGGCTGAAATTCACCTGCGCCGCCGTGGTCTGGCCCTGGATGATCTTCACCGCGCTGGTCTATGGCATCATCCTGGTCGGCGGCTTCGTGCATGACATCGGCCGCGGCGACATGTCCTTCACCTGGCGGCATCTCGGCACCGGATTCGAAATGGGTTGGTTCGACGGCGCACCGGCCTTCCTCGGCAGCGCCTGGGACAGCCTTTTCACCACCATCCAGGTCGCCGCCATCTCGGCGCCGCTGACGGCGGGCCTCGGCATCCTTCTCGCCTGGCTGATCGCGCGCCAGAATTTCCCTGGGCGGCGCGGGCTGGAATTCATGACCATGCTGTCCTTCGCCATCCCCGGCACGGTCGTTGGCGTGTCCTACATCATGGCCTTCAACGTGCCGCCGGTGGAGCTCACCGGCACGGCGCTGATCCTGGTGATCTGCTTCGTCTTCCGGAACCTGCCGGTGGGCGTTCGCGGCGGCATCGCGGCGCTGGCGCAGATCGACCGCTCCCTCGACGAGGCCAGCGCCACCATGGGCGCCGGCGCCTTCACCACGCTGCGCCGGGTGGTGCTGCCCCTGCTGCGGCCGGCCATCGTCACCGCGCTGGCCTATTCCTTCGTCACGGCGATGACCGCCGTTTCCGCCGTCATCTTCCTGGTCTCGGCACGGCACAACCTGGCCACCGTCTATATCGTCGGCCGGGTGGAGGCGGGCGAGATGGCCCTGGCCATCGCCTATTCCACCGTGCTGATCGTCATCATGCTCGCCGTGGTACTGGGCATTGAGAAGCTGGTCGGCCGTGCCCGTCTCGGCCGTGGCGCCGCCCCACCCATCCGCGCCGGAGCCTGACCCATGTCCGATATCGCCATCCGCTTCGACCGGGTGTCCAAGGCCTTCGGCCCGATGCGCGCCGTGGACGAGGTGTCGCTCGACCTGCCGCGCGGCGCGCTGGTGACGCTGCTCGGCCCCTCCGGCTGCGGCAAGACGACGACGCTGCGATTGGTGGCGGGGCTGGAACTGCCGACCGGCGGGCGGATCGAGATCGAGGGCCGCGACGTCACCGGCCTGTCCGCCGCCGAGCGCCGCATCGCCATGGTGTTCCAGTCCTACGCCCTGTTCCCGCATATGAATGTGCTGGAGAACGTCTCCTACGGCCTGCTGGTCAATGGCGCGCGCAAACCCTCCGCCGAGGCGGAGGCGACCGCCATGCTGAAGACCCTGGGGCTGGAGGGGCTGGGCCAGCGCCTGCCCTCCGAACTCTCGGGCGGTCAGCAGCAGCGCGTGGCGGTGGCGCGCGCCTTGGTGCTGCGGCCGCAGGTGCTGCTGTTCGACGAGCCGCTGTCCAACCTCGATGCCCGGCTGCGTCGAAGGGTGCGGGAGGATATCCGCGACCTGCAACGCAAGCTGGGCCTTTCGGTGGTCTATGTGACGCATGACCAGCAGGAGGCGCTGGCCGTCTCCGACCTGGTCTGCGTCATGCGCGCGGGCAAGATCGCGCAGATGGGCACGCCGACCGCGCTCTACGAAGACCCCGCCGATGCCTTCATCGCCGACTTCATGGGGGAGGCGAATGTTGTGGCCGGGGAGGTTCTCGGCCCCGACCGCATCGCGCTCGGCGGCGTCGCGCTGGATGTGGCGATCCGGCCGCATCCGCCCGGCCCGGCGCAGATCGCCGTGCGGCCCGAATCCATCCTGCCGCAGCCCGAGGGCGCGCCCGGCCTGCCCGGCCGCATCCACCGCGCCGCCTTCCTGGGCCAGACAAGGGAATATGAGGTGGAGACGTCGGCGGGCATGCTGTTCGTGGTGACACCCGCCGCCAGCCCCGCCTTCGCCACGGGCGATGCGGTGTCCTGCCACATCGCGCGGGCGATTCCACTGCGCTGAGCGAAGGAAGACCACGATATGCGGATCGACTACTACCTGTCCCTCGGCAGCCCCTGGGCCTATCTGGGCGCGGCGCGCATCGAGGCGCTGGCCGCCGCGCATGGGGCGACTCTGCGCCCCTATGCCTGTGATTACCGGGAGACGATCTTCCCGGCCTCCGGCGGCCTGCCTTTGCCGAAGCGCAGCCCGCAGCGCCAGGCCTATCGGATGCAGGAGTTGCGGCGCTGGCGCGACCATCTGGGCCTGCCGCTGCTGCTGACCCCCACCCCCTATGACGAGACCTTCGCCGCCGCCTGCGTCATCGCGCTGCGGGAGACACAGGGCGACGCCCCCGCCGTGGCCCTGGCGCACCGGCTGCTGCGCGCGCTCTGGGCCGATGGGCTGAACCCCGGCGACCGCGAAACCCTCGCCCGGCTGATCGGCGAGACGGGGGTGGAGGCCGAGCCGCTGATGACCCTGGCCGAGGAACCGCGCTGGGCGGCGATGCGCCAGGCCGACAGCGAGGCGGCGCTGGCCGGCGGCGTCTTTGGCGCCCCAAGCTATGCCATCGGGGAGGAGCTGTTCTGGGGCCAGGACCGGCTGGAATTCGTCGAGCGCCATCTGTCGCGCATCGCCTGAATCGGCGGGATCGCGCGGCGACCTTCCGCGTTATCAGGGCGGAGGAACCCCGCCCATGACGCCGACCATCGCCCGCATCTGGCGCGGACGCACGCGCCGTGCCCGCGCCGACGAATACGAGGCCTATAATTATGAAGTCGGCGTGCGCCCGCTGATCGGCGTGGCGCTCGGCGTGCAGACCCTGCGCGAGGATCGCGGGGCCGAGACGGAGTTCGTCACCATCTCCTACTGGGACAGCTTCGAAGCCATGGCCCGCTTCACCGGCGGCGACCCCGCCGATATCCACCATCTGCCGCGCGACAAGCAATTCCTGGTGGAACTGCCGCGCGAGGTGCAGATCCTGCGGCTACGCCATCATCACGGCACAACCGCCGGCGGCGACCTTACGCCGTCTGGTAGCGCGACAGCGCCAGGTCAGCCGCATCGATCTCCGGCGCTCGTCCGCTGATGAGGTCGGCGAGCAGGCGGCCCGATCCGCAGGCCATGGTCCAGCCCAGCGTGCCATGGCCGGTGTTCAGGGACAGGTTGGGGTAGCGCGTCGGCCCGACCACCGGCGTGCCATCCGGCGTCATCGGCCGCAGCCCCGTCCAGAAGCTGGCCTGGGCCACGTCGCCGCCGCGCGGGAACAGGTCCGTCACCGTATGTTCCAGCGTGCGCCGGCGCGGCCCGCGCAGCGTGGCGGAGAAGCCCGCGATCTCCGCCGTGCCGCCGACGCGGATGCGGTCGCCGAGGCGCGTCACCGCGATCTTGAAGGTCTCGTCCATCACGGTGGAGACCGGCGCGCCTTCCGGGTCCGTCACCGGCAGCGTCAGCGAATAGCCCTTCACAGGATAGACCGGCACATGCACGCCGAGCGGCCGCAGCAGCTTGGGCGCGAAGCTGCCGAGAGCCACCACGTAATGGTCGGCGGTCACGCGGCCCTGGTCGGTGGCGATGCCGGTGACACGGCCGGCCTCGGTCTCGATGCCCTGGATGGTCACGCCCTGCCGGAACACGACGCCGGCCTGCTGGGCCAGCACGGCCAGGCGCTGGGTGAACAGGAAGGCGTCGCCCGTCTCATCCCCCGGAAGGCGCAGGCCGCCAACATATTTGCCCGGGACGAAGCGCAGTGCGGGCTCGGCAGCCGCGCAGCCGGCCGCGTCCAGCACTTCGTAGGGGACCCGAAACTGGTCCAGCACGACGGTGTCGTTAGGCACGGCGTCGAGCTGCTTCTGGGTCCGAAAAAGCTGCAGCGTGCCCTGCATGCGCTGGTCATATTCGATGCCGGTGGCACCGCGCAGGTCGCGCAGCACGTCGCGCGAATACTCCGCCAGCCGCACCATGCGCGACTTGTTGCGGTTATAGGCATCCTCGGTGCAATTCGCGAGCAGCCGGGCCAGCCAGCCATAGAGCCGCGTATCCAGCAGCGGCCAGACCACCAGCGGCCGGTGGTGCATCATCAGCCACTTCAGCGCCTTCACCGGAATGCCGGGACCGGCCCAGGGGGCGGAGTAGCCGGGCGAAACCTGGCCGGCATTGGCGAAGCTGGTTTCCATGCCCGGGGCCGGCTGGCGGTCCAGCACCGTCACCTCATGCCCGGCCTGGGCCAGGTACCAGGCGCTGGCGACGCCCACCACGCCACTGCCGAGCACGACGACGCGCATCTCATCACCCCTTCGGATCGAAGCCAGCATAGACGCGGACTCCAGCGAATTTCATGCCGGACCGTCGCAGCTTCCCTCGCCAGAAGCGGATATACGCAATATTCTGCGGAGAATTCGCAGGATGTTGCGCATGGACGAGATCGACCGCGGGATCATCCGCGCCCTGCGTCAGGACGGCCGCATGCCGAATGCCGCGCTGGCCGCGACGGTGGGCCTCTCACCCTCCGCCTGCCTCCGCCGGCTGCGGCTGCTGGAATCGCGAGGCATAATCCGGGGCTATACCGTGCTGGTCGACGACCCCTCCCCCGCCGGGCTCGTCACGGTGATCGTGCAGATCACGCTGGACCGCCAGACCGACGACCATCTGCGCCGCTTCGAGGATGCGGTGCGGCGCTGCCCGGAGGTGCGGGAATGCCACCTGATGACCGGCATCGCCGACTATCTGCTGCGCGTCGAGGCGCGGGATGCCGCGGATTATGAGCGCATCCACAAGGAGGCCCTGTCCCGCATGCCCGGCGTCGCACGCATCCAGTCCAGCTTCGCCATCCGCACGGTGATTCGCGGCGGGTAGGCGCTATACGCCGAACCTGACCCGCCCTTCCGCATCGATCGGCCAGGCGGGGTTCCAGGCGATTTCCCAGGCATGGCCGTCCGGATCGGCCACATAGCCCCGGAACCCGCCCTGCGGCGGCGCATCGGCCGGGCGCAGCACGCGGCCGCCGGCCGCCTCCAGCGACCGCATCGCCGCCGTCACCGCCTCCGCCGAGGCGACATTATGGGCCAGGGTGACGGCGCCGGGCCGGTCCAGGCCGAGCAGGCCCAGATCAGCCTCCAGCGCCGGGCGAAGCCAGGTGCCGAGCATCAGCCCGTTCATCTGGTAGAAGACGATCTCCGCATTCTCGAAGACCGGCACCCAGCCGAAGCCATCCCCATAGAAGCGGCGGGACCGGGGGATCTCGGCGATGCCGAGGGTGATGACGGCAATCTGCTGCTGCATGGCGCGCTCTCCTGTCGGCCCTCATCCCCCATGCGCCGGCGCGGCAGGATCGTGCAAGCCGGCCGCGTCATCACCATTGCTGATATCCGGCATGACCGGCGGCCCATGGCGAAGCGACGCGTCCGGCCCAATTGTCAGGTCAAGGCCAGGGCGCCACGCGCCCCCGCCACACAGCATGAGGACGACCCGATGACCGAGACCCCCGACCTGTTCGGCCCTGTGAAGCTGGGCGCGCTGACCCTGCCCAACCGCATCGTCATGGCCCCGATGACCCGCAGCCGCGCCCCCGGCAACCTGCCCAATGCGTTGATGGCGGAATACTACGGCCAGCGCGCCTCCGCCGGCCTTATCGTGACGGAGGGCACCGCGCCTGCTGCCAATGGGCGTGGCTATATCGACATTCCCGGCATCTACAGCGACGCGCAGGTCGAGGGCTGGCGCGCCGTGGCCGATGCGGTCCATGCCAAGGGCGGGCGCATCTTCGTCCAGCTCATGCATGTCGGCCGCATCTCGCTGCCCGTCTTCCAGGAAGGGGCGGAGCCGGTGGCACCCTCGGCCGTGACGCCGGCCGGGCAGATGTACACCCCCGAGGGCATGCAGCCGCTCGGCCAGCCGCGCGCCCTGACGGAAGCGGAGATCGAGGCGCTGATCGAGTCCTATGCCCAGGCCGCCCGCAACGCGGTCGCGGCCGGCATGGATGGCGTCGAGATCCACGGCGCCAATGGCTACCTGCCGAACCAGTTCCTGGCGCCGAACGCCAACAAGCGGACGGACAAGTGGGGTGGCTCGGCCGAGAACCGCGCGCGCTTCCTGATCGCCATCACCGATGCGGCCGCCAAGGCGATCGGCGCGGATCGCGTCGGCGTGCGGATCAGCCCCGGCAACCCCTTCAACGACATCGATGACCCGGATGTGGAGGCGACCTTCACGCCGGTGGTGCATGGCCTGTCCGGCAAGGGTCTCGCCTATCTGCATTTCCTCGATGCGAAGCCGGCCTTCGACGTCATCGGCCTGGCGCGCAAGCATTTCGGCGGGCCGATCATCCTGAACGCAGGCTACGACAAGGCCCGCGCCCAGGCCGATATCGCCAGCGGCCGCGCGGACCTGATCGCCTTCGGGTCCAGCTACATCAGCAACCCGGACCTGGTGGAGCGCCTGCATAAGGACGCGCCGCTGAATGCGCCCGACCAGACCACCTTCTACGGTGGCGATGCGAAGGGCTACACGGACTACCCGAAGCTGGCAGCGTAAGCCTTCACCAGCCTATCGCCCTCGGCAGCCAGGTGGCCATGCCGGGGGCGAGATAAACAAAAACCACGGCCAGCAGCTGCATGACGACGAAGGGGATCACGCCGCGGTAGATATGCCCCGTCGTGATCGCCGGCGGCGCCACGCTGCGCAGGAAGAACAGCGCCCAGCCGAAGGGCGGCGTCAGGAAGCTGGTCTGCAGCATCACGCAGATCAGCGTCGCCAGCCACACCGGGTCCACCCCGGCATTGGCGAAGATCGGCAGGAACAGCGGCACGGCGATGTAGCTGATCTCGATCCATTCCAGGAAGAAGCCCAGCACGAAGACCAGCATCAGCATGAACCAGATGTCGGCGCCGACGCCGCCCGGCAGAAAGGCGAACAGGTCCTCCACCAGCTGCTCCCCGCGCAGCCCGCGAAAGGCGAGCGCGAAGACCTGGGCGCAGATCAGGATGAACATCATCATCGCGGTGATGCGCGCGGTGGAACGCAGCGTCTCCACCACCAGCCCCCAGCTCAACCGGCGGCCCAGCGCACAGACGATCAGCGCGCCGAGCGCCCCCATCGCCGCCGCTTCGGTCGGTGCCGCGATGCCGGCGATGATCGAGCCCAGCACGGCGGCGACCAGCCCCAGCGGCGGCGCGATGACGCGCACCAGCTTTACCATCAATTGCCGCGCGGAGATCAGCGCGCGTTCCTCCGCCGGCACCGCGGGGACCATCTCCGGCCGGAAGATGCCGAGCGCCAGGATGTACACGCAGTAGATGCCGGCGAGCATCATGCCGGGCAGCACCGCGGCGGCGAACAGCGTGCCGACTGACAGGTTCATGATATCCGCCAGCAAGATCAGGATCAGGCTCGGCGGAATGATTTGTCCCAATGTGCCGGAGGCACAGATCACGCCGCAGGCGAGACCCGGGTCGTAGCCGCGTTTCAGCAGCGCCGGCAGTGTCAGCAGGCCGAGCGTGACGACCGTGGCGCCGACGATGCCCGTGGTCGCGCCCATCAGCACGCCGACGAAGACGATGCCGAGGCCCAGGCCGCCGCGCAGCGCGCCGGACAGCCGCCCCACCACCTCCATCAGATCCTCGGCAAGGCGCGATTTCTCCAGCGCCACGCCCATGAACACGAACAGCGGAATCGCCAGCAGCGAATAGCTGGTGACCACGCCATAGATGCGGCTGGGCAGCAGGTTGAACAGCATCGGCCCGAAGCCGAGCCAGCCGAAGGCGAAGCCGGAAACAGCCAGCGTCAGCGCCACCGGCATGCCGAGCATCAGCAGGCCGAAGAACGCCACCAGCATGAGGATGGCGTAGATCTCTGTCACGGGCATGAAGACCTCAGCGCAGGCGAGAGACAGCGCGCAGCGTCTCCGCCACGAATTGCAGCAGTAGCAGCGCGAAGCCCGCGGGGATGAAGGCCTTCAGGATGTAGCGTGCGGGAATGCCACCGGGATTGGCCGATCCCTCATCCTGGCCCCAGCTCTGCATCACATAGCGCCAGGACAGCTGGATGATCAGCAGACAGATGACGCAGCCAGCCACCGCCGCCAGCAGGTCCACGCGCGCCTTGTTGCGCTCCGAGAAACCGGCGTAGAGCACATCGACGCGCACATGCTCGCCGTGGCGCAGCGCATAGGCCGCGCCGATCAGCGCAATGGGCGCCATCAGGTGCCATTCCAGCTCCTGCGCCCAGACGCTGCCGATCGAGAATCCGTAGCGCAGCAGCACATTGCTCGCCATCACCAGCACCAGCGCGGCAACGGCGAGCGCGGAGAGTTGGCCGATGCGGTCGACGAAGCCGTCGATCGCATCCGCCGCGCGCGAGAGACCCGCCATCAGCCCTGGCGGATTTTCGTGTGGTAGGGCACCTCGCTATAGGTCGACCAGGCGTCGAATTTTTGTTTATAGGCCATGTAGCTGTCGTGCACGCGCTTGGTGACCGCATCGCGCGCCACCGCTTCCTCCAGCACCGCATTCGTCTCGGTCCGCAGACGTGCCACCACGTCGTCCGGCAGCGGCAGCGCATTGACGCCCTGGTTCTTCACGAGGTCGTCCATCGCCTCCGCATTGTTCTTCTGGCACCAGGCCTCGGAGATCACGTTGCAGGCGGCCACGGCATTTTCCACGATCGCCTTGAGGTCGGCGGGCAGGCGCGCCCAGGCGGCCTTGTTGATGATGAGTTCGCTGGCCGTCGCCGTCTCATGCCAGCCGGTGGTGTGGTAGTATTTCGCCACGCGCTGCAGGCCGAGCTGGCGGTCCAGATAGGGGCCAACAAACTCCGCCGCATCGATCACGCCGCGTTCGAGTGCCGGAAAGATCTCGCCGCCCGGCAGCAGCCGGACATCGACGCCGAGCTTCTGGTAGACGCGCCCGGCCAGCCCCGGGATGCGCATCTTCAAGCCGCGAAAATCCTCCACCTTCTCGATCGGGCGGCGGAACCAGCCGGTCATCTGCACGCCGGTATTGCCGCAGAGGAAGGGCACCAGGTTGAAGCGGTCATAGACCTCCCGCCACAGATCCAGCCCGCCGCCGTCATACATCCAGCCGTTCAGCCCCTGGTAGTTCAGGCCGAAGGGCACGGCGGTGAAGTACTGCGCCGCGAAGGTCTTGCCGGTCCAGAAATAGGCATTCGCATAATTCATCTCGACGATGCCGGAGGAGACGGCATCGAACCCCTCGCCCGCCGGAATCAGCTCCCCCGCCCCGAAGAACTGGATGCGGATGCGGTTGTTCGACATCTTCTGGATGCGGTCGATCAGGTCCTTGGCGGAGCCCGGACCGGTCGAATAGAAGGCGGCCTGCGGGCCGTAGAAGCTGGTCATCCGCCAGTTGAAGGTGGTCTGGGCGGTGGCGACGGCGGGCGCGGCGAGCACGCCGGCCCCCGCGGCGCTGGCGATCAGGTTGCGACGCTGCATCAGGCCTCTCCCGAATAATCGCCGGAAGATCAGCAAACCGCGTGCCAGAAGCGGAATGAGCCCCGCCGGGCCGCGCCCGCCATGCCTGCGCCCGTTTCCCGACCCTGCTGCACGGATATAAGGCAGCCATCCCCGGATTGGCGGCGGCGCCGACCCGTCCTAGCTTCGGCGCCGCCAACACGGAGAGTCCCTCGCATGTCCGACGCCGCCGAACCCTTCGATCTCGTCCTGCGCGGCGCCGTGGTGCTGTCCGACCGCGTGCTGGCCGATGGCTATGTCGCGATCCGCGGCGAGACCATCGCCGCGATCGGCGAGGGTGTGACGCCGCCGGCCAAGGCCGTGGCCGATCATCGCGGCCGGCTGGTGCTGCCCGGGCTGGTCGATGGCCATATGCACACATCCTCCTCCACCGGCTGGCCGGGGATCGAGAATGCGACGATGACGGCGGCCGCAGGCGGCGTCACCACCGTCTGCGACATGCCCTATGACGTGCCGAACCCGGTGATGAGCGCGGCGGTGTTCCAGGACAAGGTCGGCTGGGTGAACCGGCTGGCGCATGTGGACATGGCGCTCTACGGCACCATCCGGAAGGATGGCGGCGGGGAGGATATCGAGGCCCTGGCGGAAGCCGGCGCCAGCGCTTTCAAGCTCTCCACCTATGAATACGATGCCCACCGCTTCCCGCGCATCGACCATCCCACCATGCTCGCCGCGCTGACGAAAATGGCGAAGACCGGGCTGATGGTGGCCGTCCACAACGAGGACCAGGAGCTTGTGGTGAAGCTGACGGAGGCCGCCAAGGCCGCCGGCAACACCTCCCCCATCTGGCATTGCCGCACCCGCCCGCCGCTGACGGAAAGCATGGCGGACCTCGAGATCTTCGAGATGGCGCTGGAAACCGGCGCGCATGTGCATATCGCGCATTCCTCCATCGCCCGCGGCTTCGAACTGGCGAAGATCTATCGCGGCATGGGGGCCAGGACCTCCGGCGAGGCCTGCATCCAGTATCTCTGCATGACGGAGGAGGACATCGTCCGGCTCCAGGGCTTCGGCAAATGCAACCCTCCCTTCCGCACGGCGGAGGAGGTGGAGCGCATGTGGGGCGCGATGGATGCCGGCATCATGGCCTATGTCTCGACCGACCACGCGCCCTGGCCGAAGGCGAAGAAGGAATACAACGGCGACATCTTCCCCGTCGGCGCCGGCCTGACCGGGCTGCAGAGCTTCGCGCCGCTGATGTATACGCTGCTGGCCGAGCGCGGCCTGTCGCCCACCGTCATGGCGCGGATGTGTTCGGAGGAGCCGGCGCGCTACCACGGCCTCGATCCGAAGAAGGGCGGCATCCGCATCGGCGCCGATGCGGATTTCTGCATCCTGGAAACCGGCGACTTCGTCTTCGACGAGCGTATCATCCAGGACCGCGACGACTTCCGCTGGTCGCCCTATCACGGCCGCGCGATGAAGGCCCGCGTGGCGGCGACGCTGCTGCGCGGCGCCGAGATCTGGAATGGCACCGAAGTGAAGGCGCGGCCCGGCGCCGGCCGCTTCGTGCCGCGCCAGCACAAGAACAGCGCACTCGACGCATGAGCACGCATGGCTACTACATCAAGCACCTGGCGGTGGAACTGCGGCTGGCGGTGGCCGAGCACATCGCCGATGCGACGCTCGCCGCCGGCCGCCAGGCGGCGCTGCTGCCGCTGACCGTGGTGGTGCTGGATGCGGGTGGCCATGTGGTGGTGCAGAAGCGCGAGGATGGCTCCGGCATCCTCCGTGCGGAGATCGCGCGCGGCAAGGCGCATGGTGCCCTCGGCATGGGCATCGGCAGCCGCGTCATCCGCGACCGGCTGAAGGAAAGGCCCGCCTTCCAGGCGGCGATCGCGGCCGCAAGCGACGGGCGCTTCATCCCCGTCCCCGGTGGCGTGCTGATCTGCCGGGAGGATGGGGCCGTGATCGGTGCGGTCGGCGTCAGCGGCGACGCCTCGGACAAGGATGAATACGCGGCCATCGCCGGCATTCGGGCAGCCGGCCTGGTCCCCCACCCCGAAACGCCCGTGGAGGGTTGGCGCGATGCAGGACTTTAGCTTCACACGACGTGGCCTGCTGGCGGGCGGCGCGGCGCTGCTCGCGGCGCCGGCCCTGGCGCAGGGATTTCCGGAGCGCGCCATCCGCCTCGTCATCCCCTTCCCCGCCGGCGGTCCCACCGATGTCTATGCCCGGTTCTATTCGGAACGGATGACGCGCGAACTCGGCCAGCCGGTGGTCACGGAAAACCGGGGTGGCGCCGGTGGCGCCATCGGCGCGATGGAAGTGGCGCGGGCGCGGCCGGATGGCCACACGCTGCTGTTCGGCACCGCCTCCACCCACGCGCTGTACAACCTGGTGACACGGCAGCCGCAATATGATGCGACGAAGGATTTCGTCGCCGTCGCCACGCTGGGCGGCGGGCCGCTCTGCTGGCTGGCGCATCCCGGCCAGCCGGCGACGCTGGCGGCATTCCTCTCCGCGGCGCGCGGCGCCAATCCGCCGCTGGCCTATGGCTCCCCGGGCACCGGCACGCTGATGCACCTGGCGACAGAGATCCTGAAGCAGGAATCGGGCGCCACCAGCCTCAGCCACATCCCCTATCGCGGCGCCGCGCCGGCGATGAACGACCTGCTGGCGGGCACGCTGGCGCTGGCGGTGAACACGCTGGGCGCCGGCCTGCCGCTGCACCAGTCGGGCCGGGCGCGGATGCTGGCGGTGGCATCGAACGCCCGCGCGCCGCAGGCCCCCGACGTGCCCACGGCGGCGGAGGCGCTGGGCCGGCCGGGCTTCACCGCCGTGCTGTGGCACGCCGTCTTCGCCCCGCCCGGCCTGCCGGCCCCGGTGCTGGCGCGGCTGTCCCAGGCGACCAATGCGGCGCTGGCGGATGCCGCCTTCCGCGCCAGCCTGGCCGCCGCCGGCATCGAACCCGCCGCCCCCGGCACGCCGGAAAGCGCGGCGGCCTATATCGCCGCGGAGCAGGACCGCTACCGCCCGATCGTCGAGGCGATCCGGCCGGAGCTGGAGGGATGACCGCCGATCCGCGGGAGGAGGAGGATGCGGCGCGTCCCGGCGCGCTGCAGCTTGTCCTCGTCGCCCTGCTGGCGATCATTGGCCTTGGCGTGGCCGCCTTCGAGGTGCTGGGCCTGAGCCCGGACGAGATCGGTGGCACGCCCCTGATCCTGGGTGGGGCGGGCGTGCTGATTCTGCTGCTGCCCGCCATCCTTCGGCGCTGAGGCGCGGGGCTGGATGGCCCAGGCGGCAGGATCGGGCTACAGGCGGCGGAACCTGGCCAGAGTGATCCCGGCATGACCAAGCCCTCCCACCCCCGTCGCCCCAATGGCCAACGCTGGATCAAGCGCCCGCCGAGACCCTCCCGCGCCATGCTGCCCGGGCCGCCGCCGCGGGTCGGGCCGGGCAAGGGCCACCTGCTGATGGCGATCGCGACCGGACTGGCCACCGGCATCGTCGGCGTCGTGCTGGCGCAGCTGGCGGGCGCCCGGCCGGGCCTGCCGGGCTTCTTCGCGGGCCTTGGCTTCATCCTTGGATTCATCGTGCTCTGGCGCGGCTTCGGCGGCACCCGGCAAGACATCAGGAACCTGTTCAAATGAGCCGACTCCTCACCATCGCCGGCGCCCAGATGGGCCCCATCCAGCGCGCCGACGACCGCGCCGCGACCCTCGCCCGGATGGTGGCGCTGCTGGAGGCGGCGGCGGCCCAGGGCGCGAAGCTGGTGGTCTTCCCCGAGCTCGCCTTCACCACCTTTTTTCCGAGATGGCCCATGGACCGGGAGGCGCCCGAACTGGTGGGCAGCTTCGAGACCGCCATGCCGAACCCGCAGGTTCAGCCGCTGTTCGACCGGGCGCGTGAACTGGGTGTGGGTTTTTATGTCGGCTATGCGGAGCTGACGCCGGATGGCCATCGCTTCAACAGCGCCATCACGGTCGGGCCCGATGGCCAGATCCTGTTCAAATACCGCAAGATCCACCTGCCCGGCAGCGATCACGTCAAGGACGGCCAGAAGTACCAGCAACTCGAAAAGATGTATTTCGAGTATGGCGACATGGGCTTCCCCGTGGCGCGCGGTCCGGAAGCCTGGGGCCGCCCGGTGCTCGGCATGCTGGTCTGCAACGATCGCCGCTGGCCGGAGGGCTGGCGCTGCCTCGGCCTGCAGGGGGTGGAGCTGGTGATGGTCGGCTACAACTCCGCCGCCTATGACCCCAATGGCGGCGAGGGCGAGAGCGAAGAGCTGCGCACCTTCCACTCGATCCTGGCCGCCCAGTCCAACGCCTATATGAACGCGACCTGGGCCATCGCGGTGGCCAAGGCCGGGGTGGAGGACGGCGCCGGGCTGATCGGCGGGTCCTGCATCGTCGATCCGAATGGCCGCGTGGTGGCGCAGGCCAAGACCAAGGGCGATGAGGTGATCGTGGCGGAGGTCGATTTCGACGCCTGCCGCCAGGGCAAGGAGAAGATGTTCAATTTCGCGGCGCATCGCCGGCCGCAATGGTATGGTCGGATTGTCGAGCAGGTGGGGGCGGTGGTGCCGGAATGAGCGAGGCGGAGGCCGGTCAAGCTGCTGGAGCGGCCTCTTCATCGGCGACGCTGCCGATTGATGAACTCGCCGAGCTTCGTTCAGAGATTCGGCAGACAAGTGACATGGCCGGTGCTGCGTTTGATGCCGCAGTATCAGCTATCGGAGCACTCCAGATCGCTTTGCAGATTCTGGATAGGAAAATTGTATCTATCGACGAAAAGGAAGCACTGTCCAAAGCCGAAGCGCACGTTAAGCATGCCAGCGACAAGTTGCTGTCCTTTATGGTGAGCTAACCTCAGAAATGGCCGCACCAATCCCGATCAGATACCGCGAAACTTTGATCGACGCGCAACGGACAAGCGACAAGCTGCGTGAGCAGCCGGCGCTTGCAAACGGTGGTAGCGATGGCCAACCTCCTGGCATGGAGACCGAAGTCGCCCTTCTGAAGCAGCGCGCTGACCAGACAGACCAGCGGTTGGACCGGATCGAAGGTAAGCTCGACCGGCTGACTGATGCTGTCTCGGGCATCAGTGTCCAGCTTGGCGGACTTGCCACGAAGGGCACGGTCTGGGCGGCGCTGGGCACCGGGGCAGCCATCGCCTTCACGGTCGTGGGCGTCTTTATCGCTGTCCTGACCTATCTCCAGGACCAGCGCATCGCCACGCGGCCCGAGCCCGCACCCGCCGCCCCGATGATCCTGCAACTGCCGCCGTGGCCCACCCCGCCGGCCAGCCCTGCGGCCTCGCCGCCGGCAACACCGCCCGGCTGAACCGCCGCTACCGCGCCTGCGCCGCGGCGCCACGCGCCGCCTGGCGCTGGCGCTTCACCTCATACAGCGCCCGGTCGGCATGCTCGATGCCGGCATCGATGGTCTGGGCGTCGCGTGGCAGGATGGCCACGCCGATGCTGCAGCCCAGGGCGAGCCGCCCCATCGGCGTCTCCAGCCCCTCGGCCAGCGCCGCCTGCAGACGGGCCGAAACCTCATCCGCCGCGATCTCCGCCATGGTGGTCGGGCCGCAGAGGCAGAGCAGGAACTCGTCCCCGCCCATCCGCACGGCGCAGTCGCCCAGGCGCAGATTGACCTCCAGCCAGCGGCCGAGGGCGGCCAGCACGGCATCGCCGGCGGCGTGGCCCAGCCGGTCGTTGATCGGCTTGAAGCCGTCCAGGTCCAGCATCAGCAGGGCGCAGTCCCGCTCCGCCTCCGGATGCGCCGCGCGCCATTCGGCGAAGCCGGCGCGATTCAGCAGGCCGGTCAGCGGGTCCCGCCAGGCGGTATCGCGCAGCCGCCGCAGCGTCGCCGCCACCCGCTCCAGCGCCGCCGCCGGATCGGCGCCGCCCTCCCCGCCGAGCGCGCGCAACGCCCTTCCGAAGCGCGTCACCACCGCCCCCGCCGCCAGGCCGGCCAGCCCCGCCACGGCGAAGGTGCCCAGCAGCAGCCAGACCCCCTGCGACCACAGCGGCGCCAGCACCGCCGCGCCATCGCGCCGCGCCAGCACCAGCCAGCCGAGGCCGGGATGCTCGCCGCTGCCGCTGGTACGGGCGAAGGCGGTGGCACCGCCGCCCGGCGATGCCATCCAGCCGCTCGCCCCCCGCAGGCCGGCCAGATCCCAACCGGGCAGCGGCCGGCCGCGCAGTGCCTCGGGACCCAGCAGCACGCCGCCATCGGCGCCCAGCACCAGGAATTCGGGCGCCGGCCGGTCCGGGCTCAGCCGCTCCATCTCCTCCCGCACGCCTTCCGCCCAGAGCCAGTTCATATGCCCGGCGACGACGCCAAGGATGCGGCCATCGCTGCTGACGACCGGCGCGGCGGCATCGACGAAATAGGCACCCTCCCCGCCCTCCGAGGCCGGCAGCAGCCGCGCCAGGAGGACGGCGGGATGCACATCCCCCAGATAGAGCCCCTCCCGCCCCCCGGCGAACCAGGGGCGGGCGGCGACATTCGCACCCTCCAGCAGCCCGCCCGTCGCGGCGATGATCCGTCCCTCGGGGCTGGCGAAGCCGATCCAGGTGAATTCGGAGGCGCGGGTCTTCAGATCCTCCATCAGGCGCCTTGCCGCGGCGGGGTCCGGCGGCTCGGCATGGAAGGCGGCGAAGCGGGTGAGCAGGGCGACATCCCGCCCCCAGGCGAGCAGCCCCGCATCCAGCCGGCCGGCCATGGCCCCCGCCGCCGCTTCCAGCCGCCGGCCATGATCCTCCACCAGCCGGTCATGCTCGCGCAGCAGCGCCATCGCCGCGAGTCCGCCGCCCAACAGCAGGCAGAGCACGAAGACGATCAGGCTGGTACGAAGCCGCGAAGTGGGCAGGGAAAGTCGCTGGAAAAGGGACAAGACGGGACAGCCAACGATGTATCCCAGCGCCATAGCACAACCATGGCGTGTCACCGCGTGCGGTTTTGTAAGAAAGCTACTTTACCATCTCGCCGCATGGACACCTGCCGTCCCGGCCGGGGGCTGGCCAGCCGCCGCCCGCTCTGGCATCTGCGCGGCGATCGCATCGGAGAGCCCGCCGCATGTCCCGCCGCCTCGTCGTCGCCGCCGCCCAGATGGGACCGATCCAGAAGGCCGAGGGGCGCGATGTCGCCGTGGAGCGCATGATCCGGCTGATGGAAACCGCGCATCGCCGGGGCGCGGAGGTGGTGGTCTATCCCGAGCTGGCGCTCACCACCTTCTTCCCGCGCTGGTACCATGAGAACCTGGCCGAGGCGGACCATTGGTACGAGCACGCTTTGCCTTCCAATGAAACCGCCCCGCTTTTCGATGCCGCGCGGCGGCTCGGCATGGCGTTTCACCTTGGCTATGCCGAGAAGACCGCCGATGGCCATCGCTACAACACCGCGGTCTTCGTCCATCCCTCCGGCGAGATCGTGCTGAAATACCGCAAGGTGCATCTGCCGGGTCACGCCGAGTTCGACCCGATCCGCAAGGTCCAGCACCTGGAGAAGCGCTATTTCGAGCCGGGCGACCTGGGCTTCCCCGTGGTCCGCGCCCCGGTCGGCGGCGCCGGTCCGGTGAATATCGGCATGATGATCTGCAACGACCGCCGCTGGCCGGAATCCTGGCGCGTGCTGGGGCTGCAGCAGGTGGAACTGGTCATGCTTGGCTACAACACGCCCAGCCTGAACATGGAAAACCGCGGCTTCGAGGCGCATCACCTGCGCGTTGCCCACAGCCACCTGTCGATCCAGGCCGGCTGCTACCAGAATGCCTGCTTCGGCGTGGGCGTGGCCAAGGCGGGCGATGAGGACGGGCACGAATTGTTCGGCCATTCCATCATCGTCAACCCGCAGGGGGAGATCATGGCCATGGCGACAAGCTGGGGGGACGAGGTGATCGTGGCCGATTGCGACCTGGGCATGTGCGAGCTGGGCCGCAACACCATCTTCAACTTCGCCCGGCACCGCCGGCCGGAACACTACACCCGCATCACCAGCCAGACCGGCAGCGAGGCGCCGCCGATCTGGACGCCAAAGGGCTGATCTGGCGACTTCGCCCCGGCCACGGTAACCTTCTCTCCTCCCAAGAGGTATGCCTTCTCATGACCGAAGCCTCCCCCTACCCCATCCTCTACCGCGTGGTCGCGACGACGGAACTGCGGGAGGGGCCGGGCCCGGACCAGAAGCCCATCCGCACCCTGCCGATCGACCAGGTGCTGGCGCTGGCGGGTGAGGTGGCGGAAGGCTGGCTGCCGGTGGAGGCGCCCTCCGGCCAGAAGGGCTTCGCGCCGGCCGGGCTGCTGCGCCGGCAGGTGGCGGGCGCCAAGGCACCGACCTATGTGACGGAGACCTTCCCCTGGCGGAATGTGGAGCGCGTCAACCGCGACCCGAAGATGCTGCACCCCGCCTTCCGCAACCGCGCGCTGCGCACCGTGGCGCGGCTGAACGCGGAAGGCATTCCCTTCGGCATCTATGAGGGCATGCGTGGCCCCTGGCGGCAGAACAACCTCTACGCTTCCGGCCGCAGCCGGCCCGGCCGCATCCTGACGCCGGTGCAGGCCTTCGAGAGCCTGCACCAGTACGGCCTCGCCGCCGACTTCGTGCTGGCGCTGGATGGCCGCTGGTCCTGGGACGCGGATGATGGCCAGGCGCGGATGTGGGAAAGGCTGCATGCGGTGGGCAAGGATGAGGGGCTGGTCTCCAAGCCCGGGGAGACGCCGCATCTGCAACTCGTCGATGTGGACCTTGCCGACCTGCGCGCCGGCCGCCTGCCGCCGAATACCGACCCGGCCTGGACGACGGCCTTCACCTGGATGGTGGCGAGCTGGGATGGGAAGCCGGCCGGGCCGAAGCTGGCCTAGCTTCCGTGGATCTGCCTGTTCGCCGCGAAGCGCGGCGAACAGGATATCAGGCGCGCCCGCCTACTCCGCCGCCTGGGCCTGGAAGCCGGCCTGGGCGCGCCGCGCGGCGATGACCGCCTGAAGCGCCAGCGCCACCGCCGCCTGGCAGGGCTCGATCACCGGGACGCCACAGGCCTGCTCCACCGCCTCGCGATGGAAGGCCATGCCGGCACAGCCCAGGATCACCGCTTCCGCCCCCATCCCGGCGATCCTGCGACCTGCATCGATCAGCGCGGCCCGTGGTGCCGCCGGGTCGGTCAGCACCTCCATCGGCAGGTTCAGCGGGATATGGCCGAGCAGCCGCCCCTCCACCCCCATCGCCTGGAGCGACCGCCGCTGGCGCGGCAGGGAAGGATCGCCGAAAGCGATGATGCCGAAGCGATCGGCGCGGGCCAGCGCCGCGGCGACCGCGCTGCGCAGCGGGCCGAAGACCGGCGCGCGGGTCACGGTGCGCACCGCATCCACGCCAGGGTCGGACACGCAGGCAATGACATAGGCGTCGGCCGCTTCCTGCTCCACCAGCCGGCACAGCGGTTCCGCCACCCCGAACCAGTCGCGCCAGGTGACCACGGCGGGCGGCCCGCCTTCCAGCTGCGTCACCTCGATCGCCGGCAGGCCGGGCGCGCGGAAGCCGGCCAGCGCGGCATCGATGCCCGCGGTGCAGCTCATGCTGCTGTTCGGGTTGATCACCAGGATCCGCCTTGCCATTCCCGCACCCCTGCCCTGTCCTGGCGCGACTATGCCACGCCTCGCCTGAAATCCCATCCCATGCCAGAATTGGCTGCGACCGCCGCGTCGCAAGCACCGCGAAGCTTGATCGGCCGGCGCCACAGGCCCATATTGCACCGCACAATGGCCGCGGCCGGCGGGGTGTTCCGCCAGGGCGACAAGGCCGGAAGGAACGCCACATGAACCGCTGGGAACCTGCCCGCGCGGCCACCACCTTCGCCACCCCCACCTCCTTCTGGACGGTTCTGGGCCGTGGCCTGCGCAACCGCTGCCCCTGCTGCGGCGAGGGCCGGATCTTCAAGGGCTATCTGCGCGTGGTGGACGAATGCGAGGTCTGCCACGCCCCGCTCGGCACGCTGCGCGCCGATGACGCGCCGCCCTATTTCACCATCTTCATCGTCGGCCATTTTCTGTTCCCGCCGGTCTTCTGGGTGGAGAAGGCCTGGATGCCGCCGATGTGGCTGCACATGGCGGTCTGGCTGCCGGCCTTCACCATCGCCTGCATCCTGCTGCTGCGGCCGATCAAGGGCGCCACGGTCGGCTGGATGGCACGGCTCGGCTTCGACGAGGCCCCGGCCCCCGATCCGCTGCCCATCAGGCCGCCGCGACCCGACCATGCCTGACAGCCAGGCCATCGCCGCCGGCCGTGACCTGATCCGGATCGAACTGCCGGACGGCCACAGCCTGCTGCCCAACCCCTATGCCGAGGCCGATCGCCGCCAGGCGGTGGAGGATCTGCTGGCCGGCAACCGCTTCCGGCCCGCAGGGCTCGGCCCGGGTCCCTTCGGCCTGGCGATCGCCGTGCGCGACGGCCGCCTGATGCTGGAAATCCGCGATGCGGCGGAGGCGCCGCTGCATGCGCTGGTCCTGGCCCTCGGCCCCTTCCGGCGCCTCATCAAGGACTACCACCTGGTGGTGGAAAGCCATGAGCAGGCCGTGGCGGAAGGCAGTTCCGAGGCCCGCATCCAGGCCATCGATATGGGTCGCCGCGGGCTGCACAACGAAGGCGCGGAGCTGCTGACCGAGCGACTGGCCGGCAAGGTGGAGATCGATTTCGAGACCGCGCGGCGCCTGTTCACCCTGGTCTGCGCCCTGCACCAGCGAATCTGATTGTTCGTACCCTCAGGCGCCGGGCGCGGCCTCCGGCCGCCGATGGCCGCCGCAGGTTGTGCCATTGGGCCGCCGGTACGGCCCGCGCTGCCCGCCATTGCCTTGCTCTGTTGGGACCGACCCGCCCTGCCCGCCACCGCCCTGCTCTGCTAGGACCGGCCGGCGGTCGGGGATGCGGGCATGAGCGGTAGAATGGACCATCCGGCCTGGGGCATCGCGCTGCGGCTGACCGCGACGCTGCTCTTCGCCGTGATGTCGCTGTTCGTGCGCCTGGCCTCGGCGGAGGCGCCGGTCGGGCAGATCGTCTTCCACCGCAGCGCCTGGGCGCTGATCCCCGTCCTGCTGTACCTGACCTGGCGCGGGCAGTTTCCGCGTGGGCTGCGCACGCGCCATCCGCTCGGCCATGTGAGGCGCAGCCTGTTCGGCTGCGCCTCCATGTTCTTCTCCTTCCTGTCGCTGTCGAAGCTGCCTTTGGCGCTGGCCACCGCGCTGAGCTTCCTGGCGCCGCTGATGGCGGTGCCGGTGGGCGTGATCTTCCTGCGGGAAAAGCCGGGCTGGCTGGTGGCCGGCGCGGCGGTGCTGGGCTTCGGCGGCGTCATGCTGATGCTGGCGCCGGCCTTCACCGGCCCGGAATGGGATACCGCCACGCTGATCGGCGTCGGCGCCGGCCTTGCCACGGCAGCGACGACGCTGGCGGCGCGGGTGGAGGTGAAGCGGCTGACGGCGACGGAGCTGCCGGGCACCATCGTGCTGTATTTCTCGCTGATCTGCGCGCTCGGCGGCCTGGCCACCCTGCCCTTCGGCTGGGCCGATGTGGGCGGCGCCAGCCTGGCCTTCCTCATCGGCGCCGGGATCGCCGGCGGGCTGGCGCATATCTGCATGACGGAGGCCGTGGCGCGGGCGCCGATCTCGCTCCTCGCCCCCTTCGAATACACCGCCCTGCTCTGGGCGGTGGTCTTCGACCTGACCATCTTCGGCCTGATCCCGGCTTTGCCGAGCGTGCTGGGCGCCGTGGTCGTGGTGGTCGCCGCCGGGCTGGTGGCCTTCGCCGACCCGATCCAGGCCCGGCTGCGGCGACGACGCGGCGGAGGCTAGATCGCGTGATTCAGACCCCCGGTGCCTTCGCACCTTCGGTCATCACGCTCTGGAGCGCCGCCACGGGCAGCATCACGCGCCGCCCGCTGGGACTGACGCAGACCTCCGCCTCCAGCCCATAGACATCCGCCATCAGCCGCGGCGTCAGCACGAAGTCCGGCGCGCCGGTGGCCACCAGCCGGCCCTCGCGCAGCACCGCCAGACGGTCGGCGAAGGCGGCGGCGGCGTTCAGGTCGTGGATCGCCACGATCACCAGCAGCCCGTGCTCCCGCGCCAGGCGCCGCAACAGGCCCAGCAGCTCGAACTGGTTGCGCAGGTCGAGCGCGCTGGTCGGCTCGTCCAGCAGCAGCGCAGCCGGCTCCGCACAAAGCAGCTGCGCCAGGAACACCATCTGCCGCTGGCCGCCCGAAAGCTCGCCCAGCAGGCGCGGCGCGAGCCCGGCGATGCCGAGCCGGTCGAGCGCCGCGATGGCGCGCGTGACCTCCGCCTCCGCCACCCGCATCCCCAGCGCCCGCAGCCGGCCGAGCAGCACCGTCTCCAGCACCGTCAGCGCCGTGCGGGCGCCATTGTCCTGCGGCAGGAAGCCGATGCCGCTTTCCAGCCCGTGATGCGCCACGCGCCCGCCATGCCGCAGCAGCCCTGCCGCGGCGCGCAGCAGCGAGGATTTGCCGGAGCCATTCGGCCCGAGCAGTGCCAGCACCTCCCCGCCTCGCGCCGCCAGCGTTACCTCCTGAACCGCGCGATGCGCGCCGTAGTGGACGGAGACGCCTTCCAGCTCCAGAAGCGGCGTCACGAGAGCCCCACCATCCAGCTCCCTTCCAGCGGCAGCGGCATCCATTCGGCGTGGAAGCGGCGCAGCTCCGCCTCCGGGTCGAGGTCCGGGAACAGCGCCGGGTGGAAGCGCCTGGCCAGGAATTGCAACGCGAAGACATCCATCAGGCTGCGCGCCAGGCCGGATTCCAGCGTCGCCAACCGGCCCTGGAGCACCGCCGGCAGCGCCGCCCAGCCGGGCCGCGCGGCATAGGGGCGCAGGCTGTCGCGGGCCATGGCCTCCGTGACGCCATAGCCGGCGCGGACGGAGCCCGGGCGGTCCGCCCAGGTGGCGCCGACCAGCAGGATATGGTCCGGCCGCTCGGCCAGCACGGTTTCCGCCGGCAATGGCGACCAGCCCTGCGGGATGCGGCCTTCCGCGATGTTGCGGCCGCCGGCCAGCTCAATCAGCCGGCCCCACATGGTGCCGGCATAGCTGTTGCCGATGGCCCCCGGCCCGCCGCTGCCGAGTTCGACATAGGCGGCGGGCCGGCTGCTGGCGCGCGCCACGCCGGCCGCGATGCTGGCCATGCGGCCTTCGTAGAGATCCGCCAGCGCGGCGGCGCGCGCGCCCTGCCCGGTGGCGGCGCCGAGTGCCAGCGTGCTGGCGCGGTGCAGCGCCGTGGTCTGCGCGTTGTAGTCCACCACCAGCACCGCCACGCCCGCCGCCTGCAGCCGCGCCATCACCTCCGCCTGGGCCGCGAAGCCCCAGGCGTGGATGATGAACAGGTCGGGCCGCAGCGACAGGATGCGCTCGGCCGAAAGGCTCTGGTTCTCCGCCGCGCCGATATCCGGCAGTTGGGCCAGCGCCGGCATCGCCGCCAGGTGGTGGCGCCAGACGGCCGGGCGATTGATCGCCCATTGCCGGCGGTTGAAGCCGACCACGCGGTCCCAGGCGCCGGGACCGGCAACCGCCGCATATTCCTCGAAATTGAAGCCGAGCACGATGCGCTCCGCCGGGCGCGGCAGGCGCAGCACGCGGCCCGTCGCATCGCCCAGCATGATCTCCGCCCGCGCCGGCAAGGCGGGCATGGCAAGGCCGGCAGACAGGCCCAGCAGGGCACGACGACCGAAGGGCATGGCACGTCCTTTGCGGATGGGTTTCACCAATGCGATCTCCGCGACGCCAGGATCAGCCAGGCGAAGAAGGGCACGCCGATCAGCGCCGTGACGATGCCGACCGGAAACAGCGCGCCGGGCGAGACGATCTTGCTGGCGACGGAAGCCGCCGAGAGCAGCACCGCGCCGGCCAGCGCCGCGCCGGGCAGCAGCACGCGCTGATCCTCCCCCAGCAGCATCCGCGCCACATGCGGCGCCACCAGCCCGACGAAGCCGATGGTGCCGACGAAGGCCACCGCAACACCGGTGGCGACCGAGACGAAGACGAAGCCACGAAACCGCACGCCGGCCACGCGCACGCCGAGCGCCGCCGCACGGTCATCGCCGAGGCGCAAAGCCGTCAGCCGCCAGGCATCGCGCAGCAGCAGCGGCACGGCGATGGCCAGCACCACGGCGACGATGCCGAGCTTCGGCCAGGTGGCGCGCTGCAGGCTGCCGAAAAGCCAGAAGACGATCTGCTGCAGCGCCTCCGGCGACGCCATGAACTGCAGCAGCGCCAGCAATGCCTGGAACAGGAACATCAGCGCGATGCCGGCCAGCACCAACGTTTCGGGCGTCGCGCCGCGGATGCCGCCGAGCGCCCAGACACCGGCGCAGGCCAGCGCCGCGAAAAGAAAGGCGGCGAGCGGCACCGCCTGCGCCTCCGCCAGCGGCAGGGCCGCGCCGAAGACGATGACCAGCGCCGCGCCGAATCCCGCGCCGGCCGAGACGCCGAGCGTGTAGCTGGAGGCCAGCGGGTTGTTCAGGATGGTCTGCATCACCGCCCCGGTCAGGCCGAGCGCCGCGCCCACCAGCAGCGCCATCAGCGCCACCGGCAGGCGGATCGACCAGACGATGGCCTCCACCATCGGATCCTGGCCGAGGCCGATCAGCGACGCCGCGACGGCGGAAACCGGCAGCAGCGCCGGCCCCGTGGCGAGGTCCAGCAGGAAGCAGAGCACCAGCACCGCCGCCCCGCCGGCCAGCACGGCCGCCCGCCGCGCGGCGAGCCGCCCCCAGGCCGCCCGCGCCTCCGCCGTGGCGCTCAGGCCCGCCATGGGAGCATCCAGGTGCCGGAGAAGGGCACCGGCAGGTAGCGGGCGTGGTAGTCGGCCAGCGCCGCCACCGGGTCCATGCCTTCGAAGGCGCCGGGCCAGGCGCGGCGGGCGATGTAGAGCATGGCGGTATCGTCGAACAGCGTGCGGCACAGCCCGTGCTCGATGGCGTGCAGTTCGCCGTTGCGGATGGCGGTGAGCCCGGACCAACCCGGGCGCGTGGCATAGGGCGCCAGGCTGGCGCGCGTCTGCTCCGCCGTCACGCCATAGCCGGTGCGCACGGCGTTCGGCCGGTTCACCCAGGAGGAGGCGCCGATATAGAGAAAGTCCGGATTGGCGGCGAGCACCGCCTCCGCCGCGATCGGCGCGTAATTGCCGGTGAAGCGCCCCTCCGCGACGTTCTGCACGCCGAGCATCGCGAAGATGCGGCCCCACATGGTGGCCGCGGAATAGCTGTTGCCGACCACATCCTTGCCGCCCTGCCCCAGCTCCAGATGGATCTTCGGGCGCGTCTGGCCGGCGGCGCGGCCGACGCGGTCCAGGATGTCGCCGATGTTGCGGCGGTAGCGCTCCGCCAGCTCCGTCGCGCGTGCCTCCGTGCCCATGGCGGCGCCGATGGCGAGGGTCGAGGCGACGTGGCGCTCCACGGTCTGCGCGTTGTAGTCGAAGACCAGGATGGGGATGCCGGCGGCCGCGATCTGGTTGCGCACCGTCTCCGCCGCGGTCCAGGCCCAGGCCGGCATCATCAGCAGGTCGGGGCGCAGCGAGATCACCTTCTCCGCGCTGAAGGTGCCTTCATCCGTGTTGCCGACATCCGGCATCGCGGCGAGGTTCGGGATCAGCTCCCGGTAGCGGGCAAAGATGGCGGGGCGCCAGCCTTCCCAGACCACGCGGTTCATGCCGACCACGCGCTGCCAGCCCCCGAGGCCGGCGATGGCGGTGAATTCCTCGTAGTTGAACATGACCACCACGCGCTGCGGCTGGCGGGGCAGCACGACCTCGCGGCCGATGGCGTCGGTGATGGTGCGGGTTTGCGCGAGTGCGGGCAGGGGCAGGGTGGTGGCCGCGAGCGCGGCCAGGATCTGGCGTCGGGTGGTCATGGGGGTGTCTCCTCGGTTCAGGTTCCAAGCCGGCGCTGGGCCCGCAGCGCGGCCGCGCGTGCGGTGGCCAGGACAGGCGCGCGGCGGGCGAGCACATCCGGCACCGCCCCGGGCGATGCCTCCGGCGATCCGGGCCCGAAGGGCGGGTCCGGGGCATATTCGAGAACCAGGCCGATGCGACGGGCCAGAGCCTCCCCGCCGATCTCGGCAGCCAGGCGCAGGCCGAAATCGACCCCCGCGGTGGCGCCGCCGCCGGTCATGCGGTTGCCATCCAGCACCACGCGATCGGTGGCCATGGTGGCGCCCATCAGCGGCAGCAGGTCGCGTACATACCAATGCGAGGTGGCGCGATGGCCGCGCAGCAGCCCGGCGGCGCCAAGCACCAGCGACCCGGTGCAGACGCTGGTGACCCAGCGCGCCGCCGCCCCCTGCGCGGCGAGGAAAGCCAGCACTTCCGGATCGTCCATCAGTGCCACGCTGCCGCCGAGGCCGCCCGGCAGGAACAGGATCGGCGCGCCGGGCGTGAGATCGGCGAGCCGGCTGGTCGGTGTGACCGGCAGACCGACATCGGTCGGCACCGGCGAAAGGTCCTTCCAGGCCAGCCGCAGGGTCGCGCCCATCAGGTTGAAGACGGTCATCGGCGCGACGAGGTCGAGCAGGATCATGCCGGGATGCACCAGCATGACCACCTCCGGCCCATCGCGCGGGATCGGCTGCGCGCTGGCGGTCGTGCCGGCAGCCAGCGCGGCGAAGGCCGCCAGGCTGGCGCGGCGGGGCATCTGCGCGCCGCTCATGGCTCGGGACTCACAAGGATGCGCAGCACCGCATGCGCGTTGCCGTTGATCGCCAGGCGGTAGCGGCCGGGGGACGGCACCGCGAAGACCACGGTCTTGAAGATGCTGGTGCAGCGCGTCTGCATCTCGAAGCGCGGGTCGTGCAGCGGTCCTTGCGGACCCATCAGGTCGTACCAGACGCCGCCCGGCCCGGCCGAGACGCGCCACTGCCCGGCCGCCGGAATCTCCACCGTGACCTCGCCGCCGAAGCGGCCCTCGGCGCGGCGGTCCTGCCCAGCCTGCGGCGCCAGGCGATAGGCGCCATCCGGCAGCAGCGCGATGTCCGCCGGCCGCGACGCCTGCACTGCGATGGCATCGGCAGCGGGTTCGGCCGGCGCGGCGGTGAGGCGCTGCGGCGCAGCGTCCCAGACCGAAAATTCGCGCCGCAGGTCGATCGCGAAATTGTCGCAGCCGCCGCGCATCTCCTGCATCGGACGGCCACGCGAGGCCGCATCCTGCGCCGCGACCGGCGTGCCGAGCGCGAGCAGCATCAGAATGGGAAACAGCTTGCGCATCAGAAGCTGCTCCTCAGAGTGAAGCGGAAATTGCGACCGTCCGCCGGGTAGCCATCGTCATAGCTGTAGTCGGCATCGGCGATGTTGTTGGCCGCGACCTCGCCCGAAAGCCGCGGCGTGAAGGCGTAGGCGAGCTTCACATTGCCGACGAGCCAGCCGCCGGTCGGCCGCCCATTGCCCGCATCCGTGGTGAACTGCCGCGACTGCGCCAGCACGCTCGGCATCAGCGTCAGACGATCCGTGATGTCGAGGAAACCCATGGCGAACAGCTTGTGGCGCGGCGCGCCGTAGAGCAGTGCCGTGTCGTCATTGCCGCGCTCCCGCACCAGGTAGGTGTAGTTCAGGCGCAGCCGCGCGCGGTCCGTCAGCCGGGTCTCGACGCTGGCTTCCACGCCGTAGAACAGCGCCTCCCCCACATTGCGCGACTGGGAGATCAGGCCGAAGGGCGCGGTTGTGGCGCGGCCGACCGTGGTGGCCTGGATATAGTCATCCACCTGGCTGCCAAAGGCCGCGATGCGCAGGCGGGTATCGGGCGTGATCCGCGTATCCCAGCCGAGTTCCACATTGGTCGAACGCTCCGGCGCCAGATCCGGATTGGGCAGGCCATTGCCGAGGCGGTAGGAATAGCGCTCGAACATCGTCGCGAAGCGGGACCGACGGGCGATGCCGGTGAAGACCTCGTTGGTGTCGTCCAGCCGGATGCGCATGCCGATCTGGCCGTTCAGCGCATCCTGGTCCCGCGTCTCGAAGCGCCGCGCACCGTTATAGGCCGGGTCCTCCGCCCGCAGCGCGTCGCGCGCCTCGTAGCCGATGCCGCCGAAGAAGGTCAGCCAGGAATTGACGCGCTGCTCGGCATCCAGGCCCAGCGTCCAGGTGAAGTCACTCATCTCGCTTTCCGGCGTGCGCGGGCCGGATTCGCGGTGCACATCCTGCTTGGTGGTGGCCGAAAGCCGCAGCGTGCCGCCGGCGGTCGGGCTGGTGCCGAGTTCCACACCGCCACCCAGGGTGTGGTCGTTGTAGGAAGACTGGAAGGCGTAGGGCAGCCGCAGCGTGGTGTAGTTCTGGTTGTCGTAGCGGTAGAGCGAGTTCCGGAAGGTGTCGTAATAGGCCCGCGTGCGGATGTAGCTGTCCGTGCCGAAGGGCAGGCTGGTGCGGGTCAGCGCGTAGAAGCTGTCGCGATCATAGTGCGGCCAGTCGAAGAAGGTGGCGCGCGTCGCATCCCGCCCGGCATAGGGCGGGGCTTCCTTCACGCCACGATTGACGACGAAGCCGAGGGCGTATTCGTCGGTGGCCGACGGCGTGTAGCCGACCTTGCCTGACAGCCGCACGTCCTCCGATTCCGCACGCAGGCGGTTGCCGGAGGGTTGGTACAGCCCGCCGCCGAAATCCTCCGACAGCCCAAAAGTCTCCCGCCCGATATAGGCGGCGCCGCCCTGCACATAGTAGTCGCCGATGCGGCTGCCGGCATTCAGGATGGTGCGGGACCCGCCAAAATCGCCACGGCCGGTGAGATCCAGGCCGGTGCTGCCATCGAATTCGAAGGGCCGCACCGGCCGCCGCGTCACCAGGTTGACGGCGCCGCCCAGCGCGTTGGGGCCGAGGGCGAAGGGCGCGAAGCCGCGGGTGATCTCGATCTCGGCCAGGTCGCTGGTCAGCACGCGGTTCAGGTCGAGATAGCCGTCATAGGGCACGTAGATCGGAATGCCATCGACCAGCACCGGCACGCGGGACTGGTCGAATCCCCGCAGGAAGAAGCCGACCTCGCCCCGCGCGCCGCCGCGGTTGCCGGGGTTCAGCGACAGGCCCGGCGCGGTTTCCAGCGCCTGGCCGACACGGTTGGCATCCAGCGCATCCATGGTGCGCCGGTCCACGCGATCGACGCTGGAGGGCCAGTTCACCGGCGCCTCCGGCGCCGTGCCCGTGACGATGATCTCGCCGAGCGAGAAGGGCTCAGGGGGGGTCTGGGCGGCAAGGCCGGCGGGCAGCAGGCAGAAGGCCGCACCCGCCAGAAGGCAGGCGCGCAGGGTTGGGCGTGACATCAGCTCTCTCCGATTTTTCGTGACGAAAGGCATCCGGCTTGCGGCCGGCGTGGCATCGTCAGGCGGTCGGAGGGGCGCGGGGTTGCTGGGGTGGCGCGCGCGCCGGAAAGGGCGGCAGCCCTTCCATGCGGCGCGGCATGGGCAGGACGGCGAAGGCCAGGCGGATCGGCGGCGCGGCCGGCGGTGCGGGCAGGATGGCGATCGGGCCGAGGCCGAGGGCGCAGCACTCCATCGGCTTCGTCAGGTCGATCGGCTGCCCCTCCGCATCCAGCAGCAGGGTGCGGAAGCCCTCATGCGTGCAGATCTCGACCGCCTGGCTGTCGGCCAGCCGCGCCATGCCGCGGACATGCGCCATCGCGGTCGCCGCCCATTGGCACAGCAACAGGCAGGCCAGCAGGCCGGCGAGAAGATCCCGGCCGCGCCAGGGGCGCGACGCGGCTCTTCGGGTCAAGGCTGGGGCGAGGCCGGCGCGGCCGGCACGCAATCCCCGCATGGCGGGACTCTCCTGGTCAAGCGACAGCGGCCTGGAACCGCGAAGGCCCCAGGCGCAGGCAAGGCATCAGGAGTGGGAGGGTGGGCCGGTGGGTCGGTAGGGCGGCGCCCGCGCGCCGAGCGGCGGCAGGGCAGCGGCCGAGGCGGTCAGCACCTCGCCCAGGAGGAGGCGCGGCGCGGCCACCGCGATGGGCGCCGGCAGTTCGGCGACCGGCAGCACATGGCAGGCCAGGCAGAGATCCGGCATGGCCTGCACCGGCCCGTCCGGGCGATCCGCCCCGGACATGTCCATGGTGACCAGCCCATCGCTGGTGCAGATCACCATGGCGAAGGGCTGCGCCCGCCCCTGGGATGTCGAAACCAGCCGCACGCAATGCGCCATCGCCAGGCCGCTCTGCAAGCAGAAGGCCAGTGCGATAATCAGCCGCAGCGCGCGCAGGGGCAGACGGGACATGTCGGTCTTCTAACCTTTCCCCGTCGCCCGCGGCAACACGCGCTCCGCCGAAGCTTCAGCCTTTCGCGGCGTCCGCCGAAGCTTCAGCCTTTCGCGGCGTCCGCCGCCTTGGCATCATTGGCCGGCGCCGGCGGCTTCACCACGCTGCCGATGGTGCCGCGCAGAACCGTGACGCGCACATTCGGCGCCAGCTCCACCTCCACCTCCTCGCTGTCGTCGCGCACCTTGGTCACGGTGCCGACCAGGCCGCCGCCGGTGATGACCTTGTCGTTGCGCTTCAGCGCCGAGAGCATGGTGCGATGCTCCTTCATCTTCTTCTGCTGCGGGCGGATCAGCAGGAAATAGAAGACGGCGAAGATCAGGATCAGCGGCAGCAGCTGCATGACGACGGCACCGGTGCCACCGGCGGCATCCTGGGCATAGGCGGGAGAGATGAACATGGGGTGCGATCCGGCTTTCCTGGAAGGGTGGCCCCGGGGTTGCGGGGCCTCGGCCGGCAACCTAGCCTCCGGCCCCTTTCCGTCAATACATGATCCGGGTCCCATCCCTTGTCCGAGCCCCATGCCCTGCTGCCCACCCTGACCCGGATCGCCGAGGCGCTGGAGCGTCTGGCCCCGCCCGCCCTGGTGAAGCCCGACCTGTCTGCGGCCGATGCCTTCGTCTGGCACCCCGGCCCGCCCGCGCGGCTGGACCCGGTGCCGAGGGTCGCCGCCGTCGGCATCACCCTGCTCCAGGGGGTGGAGCGGCAGAAGGCGCTGATCCTGGAGAACACGCTGCGCTTCGCCCGCGGCCTGCCGGCCAACAACGCCATGCTCTGGGGCGCGCGCGGCATGGGCAAGTCGAGCCTGGTGAAGGCCGCCCATGCCGCCGCCAATGCCGAGGCGCCGGGCGCCCTGGCCCTGGTGGAAATCCAGCGGGAGGATGTGCGCACCCTGCCCGACCTGCTGAACGTGCTGCGGGCAGATCACCAAGACCCGCTCCGCGGGGGGGCCGGCGCCCGCCGCTGCCTGGTCTTCTGCGACGACCTGTCCTTCGAGCGGGAGGATGCCGACTACAAGGCGCTGAAATCCGTGCTGGATGGCGGCATCGAGGGCCGCCCGGCCAATGTGCTGTTCTACGCCACCAGCAACCGCCGCCACCTGATGCCGCGCGACATGATCGAGAATGAGCGCAGCACCGCCATCAACCCCTCCGAGGCGACGGAGGAGAAGGTCTCCCTCTCCGACCGCTTCGGGTTGTGGATCGGCTTCCACAACTGCGACCAGGACACCTTCTTCGCCATGGTCGAGGGCTATGCCGCCAGCTTCGGCCTGCCCGCCACCTCCGACGAGCTGCGCCGCGCGGCGGTGGAATGGAGCGTGACTCGCGGCGCCCGCTCCGGCCGCGTTGCCTGGCAGTTCGTGCAGGACATGGCGGGGCGGCTGGGCGTCAGAACGGGCGCTTGAACGACGGAAGATTGCAGAACTGCGCCGCCCGGTGACGCGGATGTGAATTCGCGGACGCTTTCAGCGGATCGCCTTGCGGCCACGACAGCAGGCGCGGAACCTCCGCGCGCCAGCTGCGAGGCCGCCATTCCGGCGGAAGGCCGCATGCGGCTTCCCGAAGGATCGCGCTCTTGTTCAAAATCCTGCTCTGGCCGCTGACGGCCTTCTGCACCCTGGTCACGCGCGCCCCGCTGGTCTCCATCGCCGTGGCCTGCGCGCTCGGCCTGCTGGCCTTCGTCACGCATCACGGCGCCTGGGGCGCCACCTTCGCGATGTTCGTCGGCTTCGTGCTGATCTGGATGAGCGAAGCCTCCGCCCGCCTGCTGCCCGAACAGGGCGTCGTCGCCGGCGACTGAAGGCGCGCGCGCCCGCCCGGCCTCAGGCCGGGCGCAGCACTTCCAGACCGCCCAGGAAGGGGCGCAGCACCTCGGGGATGGTGACGCTGCCATCCTCGTTCTGATGCGTCTCCAGCACCGCGATCAGCGCCCGGCCCACCGCGACGCCCGACCCGTTCAGCGTGTGCAGGAATTCCGTGCCCTTGCCGCCAGCGGGGCGGAAGCGCGCCTCCATGCGCCGCGCCTGGAAGTCCCGGCAGTTGGAGCAGGAGGAAATCTCCCGCCAGGCCTGCTGGCCGGGCAGCCAGACCTCCAGGTCATAGGTCTTGGCGGCACCGAAGCCGGTATCGCCGGAGGCCAGCACGATGCGCCGCCACACCAGGCCGAGCGCGGTCAGCACCCGCTCGGCGCAGGCCGTCATCCGCTCATGCTCCGCCTCCGACTGGTCGGGCAGGGTGATGGAGACCAACTCCACCTTAGGGAACTGGTGCTGGCGCAGCATGCCGCGCGTGTCGCGCCCCGCCGAGCCCGCCTCCGACCGGAAGCAGGGCGACAGCGCGGTGAGCCGCATCGGCAGCGCTGTCTCGGCCAGTATTTCGCCGCGCACGAAATTGGTCAGCGGCACCTCCGCCGTCGGGATCAGCCAGCGGCCATCCGTGGTGGCGAAGAGGTCCTCCTTGAACTTCGGCAGCTGGCCGGTGCCGTACATGGTCGCGTCGTTCACCAGCAGCGGCACGCTGGCCTCGGTATAGCCATGCTCATCCACATGCAGGTTGAGCATCCACTGCCCCAGCGCGCGCTCCAGCCGCGCCAGCGGCCCTCGCAGCACGGTGAAGCGTGCGCCCGCCAGCTTGGCGGCAGTGCCGAAATCCATGCCGAAGGCCTCGCCCAGCTCGAAATGCTGGCGCGGCGTGAAGGCGTAGTTGCGGGGGCTGCCATGGGTGTGCAGCACGACATTGGCGCTCTCATCCGCGCCATCCGGCACATCCGCCGCCAGCAGGTTCGGCAGGGCGGCCAGCAACTCGTCCCGCGCCGCCTCATGCGCCTCCGGCGTCGCGGCGGCGGCGGCATCCATCGCCGCCTTCACCTCGGCCTTCAGCCGCTCCGCCGTCGCCGTGTCGCCGGCCTTCATGGCGGCGCCGATCTGGCGGGACAGCTCGTTGCGGGTGGTCTGGGCGGCCTGCACCAGGCGCACCGCCTCGACCCGCAGGTCGTCCAGACGCAGCGCCTCCGCCGCGACGGGCGGCAGGGAGCGCCGGGCCAGCGCGGCGTCGAAGGCCTCGGGGTTGGCGCGAACCGCCTTGATGTCGTGCATGGAACGGGACCTGAGCGCGTGGTGTGGCGCTCAGCGGCTAGGCCAGAGTGGCGAGCCCGTCAATCGAGCCCCGCCCGCTTCAGCTCGCCTCGGTGGTCTTCTTCTTCCGCCCCATCCAGACCGCCGTCCAGATCGAGATCTCGTAGAGCAGGATCATCGGCACGGCCAAGCCGATCTGGCTGATGATGTCCGGCGGGGTGATGATGGCGGCGACCACGAAGATGCCAACGACCGCGTAGCGGCGCCCCTTGCGCAGGCTCTCCACCGAGACGATGCCGACGCGCGCCAGCAGGGTCAGCAGCACCGGAAGCTGGAAGGCGATGCCGAAGGCCAGGATCATGTGCATGACCAGCGAGAGATATTCGCTGACCTTCGCCTCCAGCTGGATCGGCACCGTTCCCGCATCGCCCGGCGTCTCGAAGCTGATGAAGAAGCTCCAGGCCATCGGGAAGATGAAGTAATAGGCCAGGGCCGCGCCCAGCACGAACAGGAAGGGCGAGGCGACCAGGAAGGGCGTGACCGCGCTCTTCTCGCTTTTGTAGAGGCCCGGCGCGATGAACAGCCACAGCTGCGTCGCCCACATCGGGAAGCTGAAGAAGGTGGCGCCGAAGAAGGCGACCTTCAGATAGGTGAAGAAGGCCTCGTACAGCGCCGTGAAGATCATCCGGCGCTCGCCCATGCCCTGCGCCTGCAGGATGTCGGCGAGCGGCGCGGCCAGGAATCCGTAGATCTGGCGGGAGAAGTAGTAGCAGACCGCGAAGGCGATGATGAAGGCGCCGACCGACCACATGAGCCGCGTGCGCAGCTCCATGAGGTGCTCGACCAACGGCATCGGCTTGTCGTTGATTTCGTCGTTCGGATCACGCGGCACGGTGGGGGGATCCGTATGTCAGGAGGCTGAACCGGGCGGCGGCACGAAGGCCGGCGCGGCGGGGGCCGGCGGGGCAGTCACCGCGGCCTGGGGTTCCGGCGTCGAAGGCGCGGCGGCATAGGCGGCCGGCGGCGGCGCCACCCCGGGCGGGATGAAGGCCGGCGCGGCGACGGCAGGGGCAGCGCCCGCATCGGCGGAGACCGGCGGCGGCGTCACCTCCGCGCCATGCACCGGCGGGGGCGTGTCCTGGAAGGCGTCGCGCAGCGGATTGCCGATCGGGTCTTCCGTGAAGGTTTTGCGGATCGACCCGTCCTTGTCGATTTCCTTCTCGACGATATCGCGCATGTTGAAGTTGCGGATGTCGTTGATCTGGTTGCGCACATCCTCGAGCTTGGCTTCGCGCACCACCTCATCCACCTGGCCCTGGAACTCCCCGGCCATGCGACGCAGCTTCTGTATGCCCTTGGCGATACCGCGCACGGCATCGGGAAGGTCCTTGGGGCCGATGACGACCACAGCGACCACGGCGATCAGCGCCAATTCGGTCCAATCGAGACCCAGCATGAATCCTCATCCCCGACGCCATGCGGCATGCCGGCCCGCGGGCCACCCCGTTAGCAGGATCGTCGCCCCCCGCCAATCCGGCGGCCGTCCGACGATCCGTATCCAGCCCCCTATCTAGGGAGCCTCGGGCGGGAATACGAAGGCCCGTTCGGGATCCATCGCCACCGACACCCGATCCCCCCGCCCCAGCCAGACCCCTGGCGGCAGCCGCGCATGCAGGTGCAGCAGCCCGCCCTGCCCGTCCGCCACCGCCAGATGCACCAGCGTGGTGGCGCCGAGCAGCCGGCAGGCCTCCACCTCCGCCACCACACCCTCCGAGTCGGGGTCGGACAGCCGCAGCCCCTCCGGCCGCAGCAGCACCTCCACCGCCGCGCCATCCGGCGCCGGGGCGGGCGGCGGCACCCGCACGGCGCCGATCGCGGTTTCCGCCATGCCGTCCCGCAGCACCGCGGGCAGCCGGTTCACCTCCCCCAGGAAGGTCGCGACGAAGCGGGTGCTGGGGGCGAGATAAAGGGCGGACGGCGCGCCGAGCTGTTCGATCCGCCCGGCATTCATCAGCGCGATGCGGTCGGCCATGAACATCGCCTCCTCCGCATCATGGGTGACGATCAGCGTGGCGATGCCGGCTTCCTGCAGCACATGCAGCGTGTCGTCCCGCACCTGTTCGCGCAGCCGCGCATCCAGGCTGGCGAAGGCCTCGTCCAGAAGGAGAAGTGCCGGGCGCGGCGCCAGGGCACGGGCCAGCGCCACGCGCTGCTGCTGGCCGCCGGAGAGCATATGCGGCCAGGCGCTGGCATAGGCCTCCAGCCCCACCCGGGCCAGCGCATCCATGATCCGCCATTGCCGCTGCCCGCGCGGCACGAAGCGCAGGCCGAAGGCGACATTCTCCTCCACCGTCAGATGCGGGAACAGCGCATAGTCCTGGAAGACGAAGCCGACGCCGCGCGCCTCCGGCGGCGTTTCCCGCCCCGGCTCGGCGATCAACTGGCCATCGAGCGTGATCCGCCCCTGCTGCAAGGGCTCCAGCCCCGAGGCGAGGCGCAGCAGCGTGGTCTTGCCGCAGCCGGAGGGGCCGAGCAGGCAGAGGATTTCACCCGGCCCGACTTCCAGATCCAGCTCCCGCAGCACCACGCCCCGTTCGGGATAGCTGTGGGACACGCCTTCGAAGCGGATGCTCATGCCGAGGCGCAGCCTGCGGCTGCCAAGCTTCGCGCCACGGGGCGCGGCGGCCATTCGGCCGCTCGGCCGGCGACAGCCGCCGGCCGCAGGTCGGACAAGGCTGTCACGGTGCCTCGGGGGCCGGCGGCTTCGGCACATCCAGCAGCGGCATGTTCTCGCCGCTGACCAGCTCCTCCCGCTTCGGCAGGTCGCGCAGCGAGGTCAGGCCGAATTGTTCCAGGAAGCGCGGCGTGGTGCCCCAGAGCGTCGGGCGGCCCGGCACCTCCTTCTGCCCGCGCGGTGCCACCAGCCCGTGTTCCAGCAGCGCCTCCAGCGTCGTATGGGCGAGGCCGGCGCCGCGGATTTCCTCGATCTCGGCGCGGGTGACGGGCTGGTGCCAGGCGATCACCGCCAGCGCCTCCATCGCCGCGCGCGGCAGGCGCTTCGGCACCTCCACCACCCGGGTCAGGGCGGCGGCGAGGTCGGGGGCGGTGCGCAGGGCGAAGCCGCCGGCGGTCTCGGCCAGCACCACGCCCCGGCCTTCCAGCAGCCGCCCCAGCTCCCGCAGCACCGCAAGCGCATCCTCGCCCTCCGCCAGCACCGTCTGAAGGCGGGCGGGCGTCACCGGGCGGTCCGAGGCGAACAACAGCGCCTCCGCCAGCCGCAGCGCGGCGGAGGAGATGACGGGCTCGCCCGTGTCCTCGGCGGCTTCCTCGGTGGGCGGGGCTTCCTCAGGCGGCTCGGACATCGGCCGCCTTTTCGGTGGGCTGAGAGCGCCGCAGCAGGATCGGCCCGAAGGCGCGGTCCTGGCGCAGGTCGAGATGGCCGCCCTTGGCCATTTCCAGGCTGGCGATCAGCGTGCTGGCCAAGGCGACGCGGCGTTCCACCGTGTCCAGCTCCACCGCCTCCGGCAGGAAGCGCTGCAGCACGCCCCAGCTCGGCAGGTCGCCCAAAACCTGGGTCAGACGCGCCAGCGCGTCCTGCACACTCCACAGCCGGCGCGGCTTGGGGCGATAGGGGCGCTGCGCCATCACCCGGCGGCGGCCCGCGACATAGGCCTGGCACAGCGCGGCGAGATCGGCACGCAGGCCGGAGCGGTCCTCGATGGTCAGGTTCTCGGGCGCGCCACGGGCGAAGACGTCGCGGCCGAGCTGCGGCTGCTGGCCCAGCCAGGCGGCGCCGGCGCGCATCACCTCCAGCTCCGCGAGCCTTTCGGTCAGGCGGCTGGCCAGGGCCTCCGGGTCCTCATCCGCCCCGGCTTCCTCCTTGGGCAGCAGCAGGCGGGATTTCAGCCAGGCGAGCCAGGCGGCCATCACCAGCCATTCGGCCTGCAATTCCAGCCGCATGCCGCGCGCCCGGTCGATCACGGCCAGGTACTGGTCGACCAGCGCGACGATGGAGATGCCGGCGAGATCCAGCTTCTGCGCCCGGGCGAGATCCAGCAGCAGGTCGAGCGGCCCCTCATAGCCATCAAGGCGCAGATGCAGCACCGGATCGGTCATGACGCGTCTCCATGGCCGGACAGCGTGAAGATCACCCGCATCACCGGCACCGCCACCTCCTGCACCAGGCTGCGCAACGGGTCGAAGCCCGGCACCAGATAGGGCAACACGAAGATCAGGCCGATGACGATCAGCAGCCCGAACCGCTCCAGGCTCGCCACCGCCCGCGCCGCGGGGGCCGGCAGGATGCCGACCAGGATGCGCCCGCCATCCAGCGGGGGAATCGGCAGCAGATTGAAGCAGGCGAGGATGACGTTATACAGCACGCTGTATTGGACAAGGCTGATGAGCCAGAGGATCACCTCGTCCGGCAGTGTCCCATCCGCCGCCACCACGGCGTGGGCGAACAGGCCGAAGCCGAAGGCGAGCGCGAAGTTGATGCCCGGCCCGGCGGCCGCCACCAGCACCATGCCCCAGCGCGGGTTGCGCAGCCGCCAGATATCCACCGGCACCGGCTTGGCCCAGCCGAACATCGCCTCCACCCGTCCGATGGTCAGCAACTGCGTCACCAGCAGCAGGCCGGGCAGCAGGATGGTGCCCACCGGGTCCACATGGCGCAGCGGATTCAGGCTGACGCGGCCGAGCAGATAGGCCGTGTCGTCGCCCAGTGCCCGGGCGGCATAGCCATGCGCCGCCTCATGCAGGGTGATGGCCAGCACCGCCGCCACCACGATCGCCGAGATCTCGGCGATCATGCGAAGGCGGGTCGCGTGGCGAGCAGCCGGTCGCGGATCTCCGCCAGCAGTTCCGGCGCGATGCTCCGCCGCGCGCCCAGCATGGCCGCCCGCGCCGCCGCCATCCGGGCCGCGCTGGCCTCGGTCAGCGCCGGGCTGGCTGCCAGCAGCGCCGCCGTCTCCGCCAGCACGCCGGTGCAATGCAAGGCGAGGTCGCAGCCCGCCGCCATGGTGGCGCCGGCGAGGTCGTTGGAAAGCCCGGCCACCGCGCCCATCGCCAGGTCGTCCGAGACCAGCACGCCCTGGAAGCCGATCTCGCCACGAATGACATCGCGGATCAGGCTGGGGGACAGGGTGGCGGGCAGCGCCGCATCCAGCGCCTCATACAGAATATGCGCCGTCATGGCCCAGAGGCCGGTGCCGCCATCCGGCGCCGACAGGGCCTGGAAAGGCGCGAAATCGGCGGCGAGCGTGGCGCGGTCGGCGGCGACGCGGGGCAGCGCCTCATGGCTGTCCACCTCCGCCCGGCCATGGCCGGGGATGTGCTTGATGACCGGGATGCAGCCGGCCTGTTGCAGCCCCCGCACCCAGGCGGCACCCAGCCGCGCGACCTCCGCCGGATCGGCGGAGAAGGCACGGTCGCCGATCACCCCATGCGCGCCGGGCAGGCGCAGGTCGAGCACCGGGGCGCAGACCACATCCAGCCCGAGCACGGCGCATTCCAGGCCGAGCAGCGTGGCATTCGCCTCCGCCGCCATGGAGGGCGCATCCTCGAACAGCGCGGCGGCGGGGAATTCCGGCCAGTGCGGCGGGCGCAGCCGGGCGACTCGGCCGCCTTCCTGGTCCACCAGGATCGGCGCCGCCTCCCCCAGCTCCTCCCGCAAGGCCGCGCAGAGCGCCGCCACCTGGGCGGGGCTTTCGACATTGCGGCGGAACAGGATGGCGCCGGCCGGGCGATGCCGCCGGAACAGCGCCACCTCCTCCGCCGCCAGCGCGGTGCCGGCGATGCCGACGATGACGGCCCTGGGCATGGTCAATGCGGAGTCCCTCAGCGGACCGGGATACAGGCAAAGCTCCGGGCGCGGAGCTGCTCGCAGAATTGCTGGGCGCCGTCCTGGTCGGCGAAGCCGGCGGTGCGCAGGCGGAACAGGGCCGGCTGCCCGTCACGGTCCAGCCGCTGCACCACCGGGCCGCGCCCCTCGAACAGTTCCGGGGCGCGGCGGGCGATTCGCTCGAATTCGCTGCGGGCCCCCTCTTCGCTGGTCACCGCGGCAAGCTGCACCATGAAGCGCCCGCCGGGCACGGCGCGAGGCACGGCGGCGGCCGGCTGTGTCGCGGCAAGCTGGGTCGGCTGTGGCGGGGCGGGCGGAGGCGGGGGCGGCAGGGCGCCGGCCGCCAGGTCCGGCTCGGCAAGTTGCGACAGCACGGCGGAGTCCGGAGACTGCGCCGCCTGTGACTCAACCGGGCGTGGCGCCACCACGGGCGGCGGCGCCACGGCGGCGCGCAGCAGGTCGATATTCGGGGCTTCCGCCTCCGGCACCAGGGCCGCCGGGCGGCCGGTCTGGGCCGTGGATTGCCGGTTGCCCGGGCGTTCCAGCACCAGCGCGTTCTGGTTGGGCACGCGCAGCCCGCCGGGATCGTCCGGCCGCACCTTGAAGGGGCGCGGATCGGCCTCGACCACCGGCACGCCGCCGGCGCCGCTCATCCGCTGGACCGCCCACCAGCCGCCCGCCCCCAGGGCCACCGCCGCCACCATGCCGCCCGCCACCGCCATCATGCGCCACGGAACCCCTGCGGGTTCGCGCGCCACGCGATAGCTTGGCACCATCATATCGCTCATCGCATCTCCTCGACGGGTTCGACCCCCATCACCGCGAGGCCTGAGCGCAGGACCACCGAGGTCGCGGCCACCAGCGCGAGACGCGCCCGGGTCGCTTCCGGCTCCTCCGCCCGGATGAAGCGCAACGTCGCATCGTCACGCCCCCTGTTCCACAATACATGAAAGTCGCTGGCCAAGTCTTGGAGAAAGAACGCGATTCGATGAGGCTCCCGCGCCGCAGCAGCGGCCTCCACCGTGCGCGGCCAAGCGGCCATCCGGCGGATCAAGGCGAGCTCGGAGGGGTCGGTCAGGCTGTCCAGTGGCGCCCCGGCCAGTTCGGCCTGGGCCGGATCACCGGCGGAGCGCAGCACCGACCGGCAGCGGGCATGGGCGTATTGCACGTAGAAGACCGGGTTCTCCCGCGTCTGCTCGATGACCTTGTTCAGGTCGAATTCCATCTGCGCGTCCGCCTTGCGCGTCAGCATGGTGAAGCGGACGGCGTCCTTGCCCACCTCGTCGATCAGGTCGCGCAGCGTGACGTAGGTGCCGGCGCGCTTGGACATGCGAACCGGCTCGCCATCCTTCACCACATGCACGATCTGGGTCAGCACCACGTCCAGCGAGACCTTGCGGTCCGACAGCGCGGCGACGGCGGCCTGCATGCGCTTCACATAGCCGCCATGGTCGGCGCCCCAGACCTGCACGAGTTGCGGAAAGCCGCGCTCGATCTTGGCCAGGTGATTCGCAACGTCATTGGCGAAATAGGTGCCGCTGCCGTCCGACTTGCGCAGCGGGCGGTCGACATCGTCGCCGAACTGGGTGGCGCGGAACAGGACCTGCGGCCGCGGCTCCCAGTCCTCCGGCGTCTTGCCCTTCGGCGGCTCCAGAACGCCCGTATAGATCAGCTCCTTGGCCGATAGCGTGGCCTCCGCCTTTTCCAGCCAGCCCTCGGCGACGATGGCGCGTTCGCTGATGAAGACGTCGTGCTGCACGCCGAGTGCGGCGAGGTCCTCGCGGATCGCCGACATCATGGCCTCGACCGTGAAGTCCCGCACCGTGTCGAGCCAGAGCGTGGCGGGCGCCGGCATGCCCCCCGGCTCGGCCAGGGACTCCCGAAAAGTCTGGCGCAGGGCGATGCCGACCGGAACCAGGTACTCGCCCTTGTACTGCAACCCGCCCGGCACCGACTGGGCGTAGTCTTCCTCGGTCATCGGCGTGCCGAGGGCCTGGAGGTAGCGCCAATAGGTGGCATAGGCGAGCGCCAGCACCTGCGCGCCGGCGTCGTTCACATAGTATTCGCGGGTGACGTCATAGCCCGCCTTGCGCAGCAGCAGCGCCAGCGCGTCGCCCACCACGGCGCCGCGGCAATGGCCCACATGCATCGGCCCGGTCGGGTTGGCCGAGACATATTCCACATTCACCGGCCCGCCTTCCCGCGCCGGGCCATCGCCATAGGACGGCCCGGCCGCCAGCACCGCCGGCACGACCGAACGGACATAGCCCTCATCCAGGCGCAAATTGACAAAACCAGGGCCGGCCGGCGTGGCTTCCACCACCATCGGCAACTCGCGCAGCTTCTCACACAGCGCGGCGGCCAGCTTCGGCGGCGGCATCTTCGCCAGCTTCGCCACCACCATCGCGGCATTGGTCGCCATGTCGCCATGCGCGGCGTCCTTCGGCGGCTCCACCAGCACGCGGGCGAAGGCTTCGGCGGGCAGTTCCGGCAGCAGGCCGCGCAGGGCAGCCACCACCTGCGCCCGGATGGCGGCGAAGAGATCAGAATCGTTCATGGCGCGATCATCCGCCGGCGTCACCCGCCCCACCATGGGGCCAGGCGCGCGGGCCTGTTTCAGGGGTTGCGGCTGACCTTCAGATCGGCGATCGCGGCCAGCACGGCGTCGAATTTGCGGTCCATACCGTCGAAGCGCGCCTCGATCGCGTCCAGCCGCCCCTCGACCGCGCCGAAGCGCGCTTCCATCCGGGCTTCCAGCCGCGCGACATCGTCACGGACCAGCGCCGTCACCGTGTCGAGCTTGCGATCCACCAACTCCAGATTTTCGCCGAGCAGGCGGATCGAGGCCTCCATCTCCGCCTGGCGTTCCTCGACAATCGCCAGGCGCCGCTCCACCCCGTCGAAACGGGAATACAACGGCGAGAGGTCGGCCTGCATCCGGCGCAGCGTCTGGCTGATGCGGCGCAGCTCCTCCAGATCGATCAACTCGGCCATGGCCAACAAGCTCCTTCGGACCAAGCCTAGCACAGGCCGCCCCAGAGGGGCCACCAGAGGGGCCAATGGCGCGATCCGGCGGCGGGCGGCGGCACGCTTGACAGGACCGGCGACTTTCATTGCACTCGGCATCCAAGGCGCATCCCACAAGCGCCTGCCCTGGGCCAGGACCTCGCCAGCCGCCTTTCCACCGAGAGGATGCCGATGGTCTGCGCCCCCTTCCACCTCGCCTGGTTCGTCTCCCGCGGCTATGGCCCCAAGGCCTGGCGCTATGACTGGGCCGGCGACCAGTCCCGCTGGATGATGCCCGACCTGTTCGTGGACCTGGCGAAGTCCATGGAACGCGCCGGCTTCGACTATGTGATGATGGAGGACAGCTGCAACGTCCCCTACACCTACCAGGGCACGCATGACGTCTATCTGAAATACGCCATGGCGACGCCGAAGCTCGATCCGGCGGTGCTGGTGCCCTACATGGCCGCCGCCACGAAGCGAATCGGGCTGGTGACCACCATGTCCACCACCGAATACCCGCCCTTCCTGCTGGCCCGGCTGATGAATTCGCTGGACCATGTGACGGAGGGCCGCGCCGGCTGGAACATGGTGACCGGCAGCAATGACGGCGGCGCGCAGAACTACGGCATGGACCGCCAGATCGAGCATGACGAGCGCTACGACCGCGCCGACGAATTCGCCGAGATCGTGACCCAGCTTTGGGAAAGCTGGGACCCCGACGCGATGGTGCTGGACCCGAAGGCGCCGCTCTTCGCCGATGGCAGCAAGGTGCATGCCATCAACTACCAGGGCCGCTACCACAGCTCGCGCGGTCCGCTGAGCGCGCCACGCTCGCCGCAGGTTAGGCCGGTGCTGTGCCAGGCGGGCGGGTCCTCCCGCGGCCGGCGGTTCGCCGCGCGCTGGTCGGACACCATCATCACCGCCGTGCGCGACGTCGGTTCCATGAAGGCGACGCGGGAGCGCATCCGCGCCGATGCCGTGGCGCTCGGCCGCGACCCGGACGGGATCAAGGTGCTGTTCCTGATCGACCCGCTGGTGGACCACACGGCGGAGGCGGCGGAGGAGCGGCGGCGCATCCTGGAACGCGACGTGGCGCTGCACCGCGACCAGCACCTCGCCTCCCTCTCCCGCCTCAGCGGCATCGATTTCGCGCAATTTCCGCTGGATGAGCCGCTGCCCAGGCTGGTGAGCAACGGCCACCAGTCGATGGTCGACAGCTTCACCGGCCGCACGCCGCGCCAATTGGCGATGAATGCCGAACTCGGCATCCGCTTTACCGGCACGGTGGACCAGGTGGCGGGGATGATGGAGGAGGCGATGCAGGAGGCCGGCGGCGACGGCTTCCTGATCGTCCATGCCGACTTCACCCGCCGCTACATCGCCGAGATCTGCGACGGGCTGGTGCCGGAACTGCAGCGCCGGGGCCTGACCCGGCGCGACTATCCGCACAGGACGTTCCGGGAGAACCTGATGGCGTTCTGATCCAGCGGCTAGCGCCTGTGGACAGTTGGGGCCGGGATGCGGCCGGCGAGGGATTTTTCGTGCTGGGAAGGAAGACAGCGGAGCTGATGGCTATCCATCGGCGAGCATGGCTGACGAACCCAGCGCGGAAAAGCACCGCCGGACGCGCCCGCAACCCAACTGTCCACAGGTCCTAATCCGGTCGGATATTGTTCTCCCGCACCACGCGGCCCCAGGTGGCGATCTGGGTGGAGAGGAAGGGCGCGAATTCCGCCTCCCCCTTCGGGTCCAGGTCGATGCCCAGCGCGGTGATGCGCTGGCGCAGTTCCGCAATCGCCAGGCATTCGCGCAGCGCCGCCTCCATGCGCTGCTTGATCGGCGCCGGCAGCCCGGCCGGCCCGAGGAAGCCCCAGAAGGCGCGGGCATCGATGCCCGGCACGCCCGCTTCGGCCAGTGTCGGGATGTCGGGCATGGAGGGGGAGCGGGTTGCGCCGGTCTGCGCCAAGGGGATCAGCGCGCCGCTGTCGATATGCGGGCCGATGGCGGGGCGCGTGGCGATGGGCATGTCGACCTCTCCGGCCACGGCGGCCACGGCCAGCGGGCCGCCGCCGCGATAGGGCACATGCACCAGCTGCAGCCCGGCCGCCCTGGCCACCAGCGCCATGGTCAGATGCGCCAACGACCCATTGCCGATGCTGCCATAGGTCAGCGTATCCGGCTTCGCCTTTGCCGCCGCCGCCATCTCCGCGAAGGTCTTGAAGGGGCGCGTGCGATGCGCCGTCAGGATCATCGGCGCGGTGCCGAACAGCAGCAGCGGCGTCAGGTCTTTTTCCGTGTCGAAGCCGATATTCGCGATCAGCGACGGGTTCACCGCATGGGTGTCGAAGACCAGGACCCAGCTGTTGCCATCCGGCGCGCTGCGCGCCACCGCCGCCGTGCCGATGGCGCCCGAGGCGCCGGCGCGGTTCTCCACCACCACATTGGTGCCGAGGATCCGGATGAGATGCGGCTGCAGCAGCCGCGCCACCGCATCGGTGCTGCCGCCGGGCGGAAAGGGCGCCACGATCCGGATGGGGCCGGAGGGCCAGGCGGGCTGGGCGTGCAGCGCCGGCGCGGCCAGCGCGGCGGCACCCGAAAGCAGCACGCGGCGCGTGAGCTGGGGCATCTGTGATCCTCCCTGTTCGTTCTTGCCCGGGATTAGGCCCGGCGCGAACGGTCAGCGCAAGCAGGCAACGCCTCCCGGGGCGCGGGCGTTGGGTCCGAGTGCCGCGGCGCGCGGCACGGACAAGGAAAGAAGGAGCTGCGCCATGACCAGGATCCCAACCACGCCGCAGCCCCCCGCGCATCCCGATGGCAAGCCTCAGCCGGGCGATCTGGCGGGCGACCAACTCACCGGCGTGGTCGACGGGCTGCTTGGTCACCCCGAGGGGCTGGACCTGCGGAAGGCGGAGGAAGGCGCCGCGGCGGCCGCTGCCGCCGAGGAAGCCGCCATGACCGATGAGGAGCGGGAGGAGGCCGAGGAGGCGGAGCTACGCCCTGGCCTCGGCTTCAGCCCGCCGCGCTGATCGCGATCGCCGCCGCGCGCCGGGCCATGCCGCCATTGTCATGGCCGACGCCGGGCACCGTCTCCAGCCGCCAGCGGAAGGGCGCTCCCAGCCGCGCGGCGGCGGCCCGCGCCTCGGCATAGAAGCGCATCCCGCGCGCCATGCGGTGCGGACCCTGGGCGATGGCGCCGGGCTGGCGCGGGATGGAGCGGTGGTTGGGGTCCACGTCGTCGGCGCCGAGCAGCACCGTCACCGGCCGCGCGAAGGCCGCCGCCAACCTTGCATCCGGCACATCGAGGCCGCCGAGTCCGAAGGGGAAGGCCACGTCGCGCACCGGCATGGTGTAGGAACCGGCATTGGCGGTGATGATCGCCTCCGCCCGGCTCGCCTCGGCCAGCAGCAGGTAGCGATGGACGAATTGCGCGCCGGCGGAATGGCCGAACAGCGCGAAGCCCTCCCGCGTGGTGCCGGTATGGGCGCGCACCGCGTCCCAGACCCGGTCGATCACGCCAAAAGTCCAGGCCTCCGGCGGGTTGGGCACCCCGTCCTCGCTGACGACATTGCCCCAGTTGTAGGAGGCCACGGTCGGGAACTTGGCGCGCGCAAATTCGGGCGCGATCAGCAGCAGGTTGGCGGCCTCGGCCTGCGGCACCCATTGCGCCAGGTAGCGGTCGGCATCGCGCTGCAGGCCGTGCAACACGATGATCGCCCGCCCCTCCCGCCGCCAATTGGCGGGGCGGTGCAGGAACACCCGCATCGGGCCGGGCGCACCCGCCGGCTCCGCCATCTCGAAGACCTCGGGCGGCACCTCGGGCGTCTGGGCGCGGGCGGCTCGGGGCAGTAAGGCCAGCGCGCCCAGCGCCAGCAGGTCGCGGCGATCCAGCATGGTATTCCTCCCCTTCGCGGTGCCCGTCAGCGGCAAGTGGACTTGTTGGGCGTGGCGTGAACCATGCCGAGCCCAGCCGCGGTCACACCAGCGGGAAGGCGCGTGCTGCAATCATATATGGCCAGTTCAAAACTGGCGCCCCGGATCGTCGCGCCCGATAGGTTGGCGCCCGCCAGATTGGCCCAGTCGAGGTTCGCGCCGACGAGTCCGGCGCCGGACAGGTCTGCACCCGCGAGATTGGCCTCGCGGAACTGTGCTCCCGGCAGCCGCGCCTGCCGCAGCACTGCCTGGCGGAGGTTGGCGCGACGGAAATCAACCCCCTCGCCCGTCGCGCGACTGAGGTTGGCGCCGGCCAAGCGAGCGCCAGCCAGGCTCACTTCGGAGAGCCGAGCACCATCCAGCCGCGTGTCTGAAAGGTCGAGGTTCGTCGCCGCAAGCTGCGCCAAGGAAACGCCGCGCAAATCGGCGCCTTTCAGGTCGGCCCCGTAGAAGACCGAACCCTCGAAGCGGGCGTCGCGAAGGTCGGCCCCCTGCGCCGTAAAGTTGGCAACCCTCGCATCCCGCAGATCGGCGCGGCGAAAGTCGCGGCCGGATAGATCGAGCCTTTCGATCTCGAGACCCTGCCAATCACGTCGCGTGCCGAGTGGCGCGACATCGCCTTCCACCAATCGAAGCATATCGAGAAGCTTCGCCGTCTCCGGGCCCGTGCCGGCCGCGGCAAGCGCCGTCCCCGCCTCGGCCACCGCACGCCGCCGCAGCGCCAGGCGCGCGAGGCCCAGATGACCCGCCACCGCATCCGACTGGGTGGCGGCGATCGCCGCATAGACGCGATCGGCGCGCGCGTCATGGATCCGTTCAAGATACCGCGCCCAGGCAAGCTGCGACGCCGGGTCGTCAGGCGCTGCGGCCAGTGCCGCCTGAAGGCGTGTCGCTTCCCGAAGGGTCGCCGCCAGGAGCGCGTCAAGCTGTTCGTGCTGGAGGGAGCTCGGCCCCCTGCAGCCACCTGCCCAGAACCGCTGCAAGGCCGACTCCGGGTCTGGGTCAGCCCAAACAATCGTCGTCACATTCAGTCGGAAGCGGAAGCCGCACATGGAGCTTTGAAGCTGTGTTATGACGACGGGCGCGTCGCCAACCTCGCCCTTGATCCGCTCGGACACCGCGAAGCGCGTGGCAACCGACGATCCGGCTGCGTCGATCACCTCCGCCACCGCCACCCCTGTGAAGATCACAGGGGTTCGTTCCAGCACAGCCTGTGCCGGCCATGGGGCGCCGCAGGAACAGGCGAGCGCGGCCTTGCCGCTGCACAGCAGCAACAACAGGATGCTGGCCACCAGGCCGCGCCGCATCAGGACCGCCATGACGTCAATCATGCCGTCAGGATCGCAGGGCGGGCATGGGTCGGGCAAGCGGCCGAGGGCGCCTAGACCGGCCGCGGCGCCGGCGGCGGCGGCTTGGCCGCCTTCAGCGCACGGCGGATGTCGCCCTCCAGCTTCTCCAGCTCCTCCGCCGCGCGCAGGCGCTGGCCGCGGGCCTCGTCGGCGATGCGCAGGCTGTCCTCGATGGTGGCGACCAGCGCGGCATTCGCCTTCTGGACGGCGGCGAGGTCGAACACGCCGCGCTCCAGCTCCGTCCGGGCTTCCAGATTGCCGCGGCGCAGCGTCTCGGCATTCGCCGTCAGCAGCTGGTTGGTCAGGTCGGTGGCGGCCTTCACCGCCTGGCCGGCCTCTCGCATCCGGTGGATCGACAGCGCCTGGGCGAGCTGCTGGCGCCACAGCGGCACCGTGTTGGCCAGCACCGAGTGGATCTTGCTGGCCAGGGCCTTGTCGTTTTCCTGGATCAGCCGGATCGAGGGCAGCGCCTGCATCGCCACCTGGCGCGTCAGCCGCAGGTCGTGCACGCGGCGGTCCAGCTCATCCCGCGCGCCGCGCAGGTCGCGCAGCTTCTGGGGTGCCAGGTCGTCGGTGGAATTGGCGACGGCCGCTTCCATGGCCGGGATCGCCTCGGCATCGGTCTTGCGCAGCACGGCCTCGCCGGCCTGCACATGGGTGCCCAGCGCGTGGAACCACTCCAGCGTCGCCTGGTACAGCCGCTCCAGCCGCTCGACGTCCTCCAGCAGGCGGGTGCGATGGGTGTCGAGCTTGTCGCCGATGCCCTCGATCTGGCCCTTCACCGTCTCATAGCGGCCGATGATCTCCGTCACCTCGGCGCCGGCCTTGGTGAAGATGCGGGCGAGGAAGCCGGGGCGTTCGTCCAGCTTGGTCACGTCGAAGCCGCGCAGGGTCTGCAACAGGCTGGCCAGCGTGCGGCCAGCCTCCCCCGTCTCCTGGTTGCGCGCGCCTTCCAGCATGGCATCCGCGGCGGCCTGGGCCTGGGTCTGGGTCTGCTGGCCGAAACGCAGGATGGAGCCGGGGTCGGAGATGTCGATCTGCTGCGCCAGTTCGCCGATCATCGCATCCGGCACGGCGGCGCCGGCCGGGGCGGCTTCGGACAGGTCGCGCTCGGCGGCGGCCTGGGCGGTTGCCATGGGGCTGGGTGCGGCAGGTTCCAGGATCACTTCCGGCTTCGGCGTGCCATAGGGCTTCGGGCTGTTCGGCTTGGTCGTGCTCATGCGTAACCCTCCTGGCGCAGCCTGTCGGACAGCACCTTCACCTGGATATCCAGCGCCACGCTTTCCTCAGCGCGCAGCTTCGTGCGCAGTTCGTCGGCGGCGGTCTGCATATCCGTCAGCAGTTGCGGCAGGCTGGCGGGCGGCTCGGCGCCGGCGGCCAGGCGCTGGGCGATGCGGTCGAGCCCATCCAGATGCACGGCCAGGAAGCGGCGGGCCAGAGGCAGCCGGTCCGGCCGCGCCTCCAGGTCATCCAGCACCGCATCCATCGCCTGGGCGATCCCGGCCATGCGCGGCTCCGCCGTGACCCGGGCGAGACGGATGCGCGCCTCCTCCAGCGGGCCGGGCGGCGGCGGGGGCACGGCGGGTGCGGGCGGGTCCACCTCCACCTGCGCACCGTCATACAGCAGCCGGGTGCCGAGCCAGGCGCCAGCGGCCAGGATCAGGGGAATGGGCATGGCCATGTTCGCGCCGAGCAGCGCGACCAGGCCGGTCGCCACCGCCACCAGCAGCGCCGCGCGCCGCGTATCGCCCCGCCGGCCGCGCCGAAGGACGCGCACCGCCAGGATCGGCAGCAGGATGCCGAGGCCGGCGGCGACCAGGCCCCGCGTGTTCCCGCGCACCACCTCCACCACCACGTCGAACAGCAATGGCCAGGTGAACAGCGGCAGCAGCAGCCCGCGGGTGCCGTTGCGGAAATTGCTGAAGGCACCCTCCGCCCGGGCGCGTGCGCCACGCCAGGGGTCGTTCTGCCAGATGGGCGGCTGGCCGGGGCGCTGATCCGACATCAGCGGAACAGCGCGACGGCGCTGGCCAGCCAGAGGCTGAGCGTCAGCAGCCAGAAGCCGGCAATGCGCCGCGCGGGCGCCGGCAGTGTGGGCAGGAGGATCTTCGGGGGTCGGGCCATGGCCGCACAGAGATCGCCGCACGGGGGCGCCGGATCAAGGGCGAAGTCGTCAAGAAGGCGGAAGCGATGGCGGGGATAGGCGGATCGGGTAGGGACGCTGGCCCGGCAGCCGGCTATTCTGTGCGGCGACGCATCAGAAAGGTCACGCAACATGAGCGCCCCTCGCCCCCTGCCCCTGTCACCCGAGGCGCTGGACCATGTCAGCGGTGGTCATGAGGGCCGCGGCGATGGCGGTGGCGGAACCCTGTTCGGCACCGGGATCGGCGACCAGGTCTTCGGAACCGAGCATGCGGATGTGATCTCGACCGGCGCCGGGCGTGACCTGGCCTTTGGCGGCGCCGGGGATGACATGATCGGCGGCGGCGAGGGCGACGACCGGCTGCTGGGCGGCAGCGGCGACGATACGCTGGCCGGCGGCCAGGGCGCGGATTTCGCCGATGGCGGCAGCGGCAACGACACCATCCTGTGGCGCCCCGGCGAGGGCAACGACACGCTGCGCGGTGGCCACGACATCGTCTGGGGCGAGGAACACCTGCCGGGACAGCAGCCGGAAGGTCCCGATGCCAGCACGGACACGCTGCGGCTGGAAATGACCGGCCTGACGCCCGAGCAACTGGTCGCGGCCATGACCCTGCAGGACGGCTCCGCCCAGCCGGTGATCCAGGATGGCTGGATCGACGTGACCGGCGTGTCCGGCAGCATCACCATCGGCGGCGAGACCATCCACTTCTCGCAATTCGAGAGGCTGGAACTGGCCTCCTCGGAAGCCCCCTCCGTCGGGCGCTGACCCGCAAGACCGACCTGCGCAAGGATCGAGACGATGACCAGGACCACCCCTCCCCCCGTCCCGCTGGACGAGGCCACGCTGGCGACCGTGGCCGGCGGCGCGCGCATCACGGGCGGCGGCCAGGGCGACCAGCTTCTCGGCACGGCCGAGGGCGATCTGATGGCCGGCAATGGCGGGCATGACCGCATCCTGGGCGGCGCCGGGGACGACGTGATCGGCGGCGGCGAGGGCAATGACCAGGTGATGGGCGGCGAGGGCGATGACACGCTGGCCGGCGGCCGGGGCGCCGACCGGGTCGATGGCGGCACGGGCAGCGACACCATCCTGTGGCAGCCCGGCGAGGGCAACGACACGCTGCGCGGCGGTCAGGACAGCAGCGGCGGCGTCGACACGCTGCGCCTGGAACTGACCGGGCTGACGCCCGAGCAACTGATCGCGGCGATGACGCTGGAGGACGGCTCCGCCCAGCCGGTGATCCAGGATGGCTGGATCGATGTGACCGGCGTGACCGGCAGCATCACCATCGGCGGCGAGACCATCCAGTTCACGCAGTTCGAGCGGCTGGAACTCGCCACATCCGCAAGAGCCTCCTTCGGCCGCTGACACGGCGGCGCCAAGACCTGACAACCTGGATTCGGAAGGTGACGACATGAGCTACACCAGTCGAGGCGGCGCCGTTTACCAGAAGAAGGACTGGGCGCCCTTGAACCTGACCACGCGGCAGACCTTCGTGCATTGCGGATCGGCGCCCTTCGCCCCGGAGAGCAAGGGCCTGCTGCTCAGCTTCAGCAAGGAGATCTGCGACGTCCCGACGACGGACAGCAAGACATGGGTACTGGGCTTTCCCCTGCTGGACCCACGCTATGCGGGTCTCTACCCGCCCAACGAGTTCGACATCGCCAAGGCGGCAACGCTGCTGTGGTCCGAGCAGGAGATGCCGCGGGGGTTCGTCTTCCAGATTCCAACCGGCACCACGGTCTATACCAAGAACGCGGTGCTGGCCGAGAACAGCGAGGTCGGCTTCAACTTCGACATCGTCTTCCGCACCATGCTCTGGGCCCAGTATCGCCGGGACGGCAAGAAGCGGATGCGGCTGAAGGATATCTGGAACGGTCCCACGCCGCGCCACTGACCCGTGCGCCGGGACCGAGAGGCCCCGGCACCCTTGGCCTCAGCGCCTGTCCGCCCGGGGGTCCAGCGCGTCCCGCAGCCCATCGCCCATCAGGTTGAAGGCCAGCACCACGACGAAGATGGCGGCACCCGGCGCGATGGCCAGCCAGGGCGCCGTCTCCAGGAAGCGCTGGGCGCTGTTCAGCATGGAGCCCCAGGAAGGCGCCGGCGGCTGCTGGCCAAGTCCCAAAAAGCTGAGGGAGGCCTCGGCGATGATGGCCTCGGCGATCGAGAGGGTGGACTGCACCAGCAGCGGCGGGATGATATTGGGCAGGACATGGACGAAGGCGGTGCGCCAGGGCGGATTGCCCAGCGAGCGCGCCGCCTCCACCCAATCCGTGCTCTTGGCATCCAGCGCCATGCCGCGCGCCAGCCGCACGAAGACCGGGCTGGCGGTGATCGCGATGGCCAGCATCGCATTCTCCAGCGCCGGGCCGAGGAAGGCCGCCAGGGCGATGGCCAGGATGAGAAAAGGGATCGACAGCATGGCATCCGCCACGCGGGAGATCAGCGCATCCACCCAGCCCCCCGCCAGCCCCGCCAGCAGCCCCAGCGGCACGCCGATCAGCACCGCGCCGATGACGGAGACGACGCCCGCCATCAGCGAGGCCCGGGCGCCCCAGATAACGCGGGACAGCACATCGCGCCCATTCTCATCCGTGCCGAACCAGTAGAGCTCCGAAGGCGGGCGGCGGATGCGGGACCAGCTGGTCTCGATCGGGTCGAAAGGCGCGATCCAGGGGGCGAGCAGCGCCACCAGCACGAAGGTCAGCACCACCAGGAAGCCGGCCAACGCCAGGCGGTGGCGGATGAAGCGGCGGAGCGCGCGGCGCGACGGGCTTTCGCCGCGCGCCAGGGCGACCGGAGCCGTGGTGCTGCTCATGCCTGCCTCAAGCGGGGGTTGATCGCCATGTACAAAATATCCGCCAGCAGGCTGAGCGCCACGAAGATCAGGGCGGTGGCCAGCACCACGCCCTGCACCACCGGATAGTCCCGGTTGAACACGGCATCGACCACCAGCTTGCCGAAGCCGGGGATGGTGAAGATCTGCTCGGTCAGCACCGCCCCGGCCAGCAGCCGGCCGAATTCGATGGTGCCCAGCGTGACCACGGGGATCAGCGCGTTGCGCAGCGCGTGCTTCCACACCACCACGCGCTCCGTCAGCCCCTTGGCCCGCGCCGTGCGGACATAGTCCTGGCTCAGCGCCGTTAGCATTGCCGCCCGCGTGTGGCGCATCAGCACGGAAGCCACGCCGGTGCCCAGCACGAAGGCCGGCATGATGGTCGTCGCCAGCGACTGCACCGGATCTTCCCATAGCGGCACATAGCCCGAGGGCGGCAGCCAGCCGAGCTGCACGCTGAAGAACAGGATCATCATGATGCCGAGCCAGAAATTCGGCGTCGAAATGCCGAACAGCGCGATGCCATTCGCCAGCCAGTCCCAGGCCGTGTCCTTCTTCACCGCGGACAGGATGCCGAGCGGCACGCCGATCAGCACCGCGATGATGAAGGCCATGCTGGCAAGCTGCGCCGTGACCGGCAGCTTCTCCAGGATCAGGTCGGAGACCGGCATGCGGATGCGCCAGGAAAAGCCGAAATCGCCCTGCAGGACATTGCCGATCCAGTAGAGGTATTGCGACCAGATCGGCTGGTCCAGCCGCAGCTCCGCGCGGATCTGCGCCAGCACCTGCGGGTCGCCGCGCTCCTCCCCGGCCAGGATCATGGCCGGGTCGCCGGGCATGAGCTGTTGCAGCCCGAAGATCAGGAAGGAGAGGATCACCAGCGTCGGCAGCACCTGGCCGAGGCGTTTCAGAAGCCAGTTCCACATGTCAGGTCAGCTCCTGGGCCTTGCGCGAGCCCCCCTCACCCAACCCTCTCCCCCCGTCGGGGGGAGAGGGCTTTTGCTCAGTTCAGCCGCATGCCCTGCAGCCGCACCATCCCATCCGCGATCGGCTGGTAGCCGGTCAGCCGGGCCGAATGGATCATCACGTTCTTGCGGTGCCACAGGTAGATGCGCATGCGGTCCCGGCCGAGCGCCAGTTCCATGATCTGGCGGTACAGGTCCTGGCGCTTGGCCACGTCCTGTTCCGTCCGCGCCGACTGCAACAGCGCGTCCACCTCCGGATTGGCGTAGCGGCCGTCATTCTGGCCGCCGGTGCTGTGCATGAAGGCGAAGACATTGCCGTCCGGATCCGTGCGGCCGGACCAGCCGAGCAGGAACATCTCGAACTCGCCACGCACGGCACCCGCCAGCGCGGAGGCGAATTCGGAAGCGCGCAGCGTCACCTCGAAGCCGGCCTCCCGCGCCATGGCCTGGATCACCTCGCCGGCCTGGCGCAGGTCGGGGTTGTTCGGCACGGTCAGCTCCACCGGCACGGGGGCGGTGTGGCCGGCTTCCCGCAGCAAGGCGCGGGCGCGGGCGACGTCGCGGTTTTCCGGCTGGAAGCTGCGGACATGGAAGCTGCTGGCGGGCGGCACCGGCTGGCGGGTCGGGGTGTACATCCCCTCATAGACCACCTGGTTGATCGCGGCGCGGTCCAGCGACAGTTCGAAGGCCTGGCGCACGCGGGCATCGCGCCCCATGGGCGTGTTCGCGCGGGGACCATTGCCGATATTGATGGTCAGGCCCTGATAGCCCAGCTCATCCACCGGCACGCCGCGCAGGTTGCGGTTGCGCTGGATGGAGCGCAGGTCGTCCGGCTCCATGCGTTCGCCGAATTCCACCGCGCCGGATTGCAGGTTCGCCAGGCGGACGGTGTTGTCCGGGATCGGCAGATAGGTCACCCGGTTGAAGTGGATATTGGCGGCGTCCCAGTATTCCGGGAAACGCTCCAGCACGATGCGTTCCTGCGCCACCCGCTCGACGAAGCGCATCGGCCCGGCGCAGACGGGGCGGTTGCCGAAGTTGCGGCCGGCCGCCTCCGCCGCCTTGGGCGAGACGATCATGCCGGCGCGGTCGGTCAGGGTGGACAGGAAGGCGGCGTTGGGCGCGCCGAGCTTGATGCGGACGGTCAGCGGATCGACCACCTCGATCGACGTGATCGCCCCCATTTCGGAGCGTCGGAAACTGCCCTGGATGGTCAGGTGGCGGTTCAGCGAATAGCGCACCGCCTCCGCATCCATCATCTCCCCGTCATGGAAGCGCACGCCGGACCGCAGCCGGATGGTCAGGGTGGTGGCATCGTCCCAGGTGAAGCCGGTGGCGAGCTGCGGCACGGGTTCCAGCGCGGCGTTGATGTCGAACAGCTTGTCGCAGAAGCCCATATAGACGATGCGGCCGACATAGGTGCGCGACAGGGACGGGTCGAGGATGTCCGGGTCCTCGCGCAGTGCGATGCGGAGGTTCTGGGCCTCGGCGGCCGGCGCGGCGCCGAGGGCCGCGAGGGCCACCAGCCCCATGGCGAGGGTTTTACGGATCATGCCAGTTCTCCCTGTTTTTGCGTCTGGTCGGTGAAATAGGCCTGCAAACGGCGCAGGCGTTCGCCGCCGGTATCGACATCCTGCCCCGCAAGCGCGGGCGGCAGGCTGCCCTGGAAATGGCAGGCGGCGACGTGGCCGAGGCCTTCCAGCGGCGGCAGTTGTTCCGCGCAAAGCGCCTGGGCGTAGGGGCAGCGCGTCCGGAAGCGGCAGCCGGAGGGTGGGTTGATCGGGCTGGGGATATCGCCTTCCAGCAGCGGCGCATTGGCATGCCCCTGCCCGGGGACGGCGGCCAGCAGCGCTCGGGTATAGGGGTGGCGCGGGGCGCCGAAGACCTGGGCGGTCGGCCCCTCCTCGACGATGCGGCCGAGATACATCACCGCCACGCGGTCCGCGATGTGGCGCACCACGCCGAGGTCATGGCTGATCAGCACGAAGGTCAGGCCCAATTCCCGAATGAGGTCCTGCAGCAGGTTCACCACCTGCGCCTGCACCGAGACATCCAGCGCCGAAACCGGCTCATCCCCGATAATGAGTTTCGGTTGGCTGGCGAGCGCGCGCGCGATGGCGATGCGCTGGCGCTGGCCGCCCGAGAATTCATGCGGCCAGCGCCGCGCGAGTTCCGGCCGCAGCCCGACGCGGGAGAGCAGTTCCGCCACGCGCTGCGTCTCCTGCGCCCTTGGCACGATGCCATGCAGCCGCAGCGGTTCCGCGACGGCCTGCTCCACCGTCATGCGCGGGTCGAGACTCGCAAAGGGGTCCTGGAAGATCAGCTGCATGTCCCGCCGCCGCGCCCGCAAGCCGCGGGCGGAGAGCCCACGCAGGTCCTCCCCCTCGAACATGATCTGGCCCTGATCGGCCTCGATCAGCCGCAGGGCCAGACGGCCGAGCGTGGACTTGCCGCAGCCGCTTTCGCCGACGATGGCGAGCACGCTGCCCTTCGGCACGACCAGCGAAACACCATCCACCGCGCGCACCGCGCCGCGCCGGCGGCCCAGCGCATCGCGCACCGGAAAGCCTTTCGCGACATCGCGCAGTTCCAGCAGGGGGGTGCTCATGCCGCCTGCTCCAGCAAGGTGTCGAGCGGCGCACGCCAGCAGGCCGCCTGGTGGCCTGGCGTGATATCCGCGAGTGGTGGCTGTTCCGCGCACTTCGCGATGGCGAAGGGGCAGCGCGGCGCGAAGCGGCAGCCGGGCGGGGGATTCATCAGGTCGGGCACGGTGCCCTCGATGCTGGCGAGCCGCGCGGCGCCGCCTTCCAGCCGCGGCACGGCGCCCAGCAAGCCGATGGTGTAGGGGTGCTGCGGATTGGCGAAGAGGTCCGCTGCCTTCGCACGTTCCGCGACGCGCCCGGCATACATCACCACCACATCATCCGCATGGTCGCGCACCACGCCGAGGTCATGGGTGATAAGCACCACCGCCGTACCCGTCTCCCGCTTCATCTCGTCGATCAGCGCCAGGATCTGCGCCTGCACGGTCACGTCCAGCGCCGTGGTCGGCTCATCCGCGATCAGCAGGCGCGGGCGGCAGGCCAGGGCCATGGCGATCATCACCCGCTGGCGCATGCCGCCCGAAAGCTGGTGCGGGTAGCTGCGGGCGCGGCGCTCCGGCTCCGGGATGCGGACACGGGCGAACATCTCGATCGCCTTGGCGAAGGCGGCCTCAGGCGCCAGGCCCTGGTGCAGGCGCAGCGCCTCCGCCACCTGTTCGCCGGCGGTGAAGGCGGGGTTCAGGCTGGTCATGGGTTCCTGGAACACCATGGCCATCTCCCCGCCACGCCGCGCGCGGCGCTGGTCCGGCGTCAGCGCCAGCAACTCCTCGCCACCCAGGCGGATGCCGCCACCGACCTCCCCGCCCTGGGGCAGCAGGCCCATGATGGCGAGCGCCGTCACCGATTTGCCGCAGCCGCTTTCGCCGACCACGGCGAGTGTCTTGCCCGCCTCGACGCTGAAGGAAATGCCATCCACCGGCCGCAGCCGGCCACGATCGGTGGGGAATTCGACGGTGACGCGGGCAAGGTCGAGGACCGGGGTGCTCATATGCGTTGCAAACCCTCAAGCGCCGGGCGGGCGCTCCGCGCCCTTGGCTCGCCGGACAGCCGGCGGGCGCCATCCGGCGCCTCGGCCGGCGGTGCCGGCCGCAGTTGGGGCGACAGCGCCATCGGCATCATTCGGCCTGGGCCTCCGCGATGGCCGCCTGGATCACCGCGCGGTCGAAGACGCCGGGATGATCGCGTCCCGGCAGGAAACGGCGGAAATGCCGCAGATAGCCGCGCCAGACGACGTATAGCCGGCGCAGTTCTGCGAGTGGGTCGGGATGGTCATCCACGCGCAGGTCGAGATCCGGATAGGGGTCCGCGGAGGCCACCTGCATCGCGGCGGACTGCCGACCACGCTTGTCGCCGCCAGCCGCCTCGCCGGCCTCCATCGCCAGCAGCAGGCGCTCCGCGATCGGCAGTCCGGCGCTGGCCAGGGCCGCGTCCAGCGTGGCACGCAGCACCTCCGGCCCCGCCAGCATATTGCCGGCTGTCGACACATCCGGCGCCGCAAGATGGCCGCACCAGGCGACGCATTCCTTGCCGGTATGCTGCGCGCTGCTGCCATCGGCGGCCAGCAGATGCACCTGCCGCATCTCCTGCCCGGCATCGGCGGCGACCAGCTCGGCCAGGGCCTGGCGCGGCCCCTGCCCGGCCCGCAAACGCGCCAGCGCATCCGGCGCCAGGAAGGGATTGACCAGGGCCTGGGTGCTGGCGGCGCCGACGCCACCCTCGACACGCGGGCAGAGGGCGCCGGCCGCCAGGAAGCGGCTGGCCACCGCGACGCCGAATTCCCCGGTCGTTGGATCGCGCAGAAGGATCGACCACGTCATGCCTTGCTACATGACAGGCTGGTCCGGTGGCGCAAGCCTGACTTTTGGATGGATTGTCCCAAAACCGGCCCGCTTTGCCCGAAGCCTGACCAGCCTGCCGCCCGAGGCGGCAGATCGGAGGCTCAGGCCGCGCGCCGCGCCGGCCCGCTGGCGATCAGGGCCTGGACCTCCACCTCCGTCAGCCGTTGCGGCCGGAAGCGCAGGCGCAGGTCGTCATCCTCCAGGCCCACGACCTCCGCGGCGCGGCGGCCGAGGCCGGGAAGCTCCAGCTCGACCACCGCCCCACGCGCCAGGGCGGCGGGCCAGGCGGGCCCCTTGGCAAGCCGCGCCCCGCCCATGGAGATATCCTCCAGCCGCGCCGCCAGCACCGCATCGCCCTGCCGCAGCCGGGCATCGAGATCGACGGCGTGGCGCGGGGAACCCCGCCGTTCCAGCTCCGGCGCCGCGCCGCGCACCGTCGCCACCAGCGCGTGGCGCAGGCCGGTGAGGCCGGATTGCACCTCCGCCGCCATGCCGCCCAGCGCCGCGGCACGCTCGCCCACCGCGTCCCCGGCCTCGGTCACGGCGGCGAGGCAGCCCGCCATCTGCCGCGCCGCGCCGGCGGTGCCGACCACGGTACGGGCGATATCGGCCGTCGCCTCATTCTGCTGCGCCATGGCATCGGCGATGGCGGCGGAGATTCCATCCAGCTCGCCGATGGTGCCCAGCGTGGCGCGCACGGCCCGCACCGCGGCCTCCGTCGCCGTCCCGACCTCCGCGATATGGCGCGCGATCTCCTCCGTGCTGCGGGCGGTCTGGGTGGCGAGGGACTTCACCTCCCCGGCCACCACCGCGAAGCCCTTCCCGGCCTCGCCGGCGCGCGCCGCCTCGATGGTGGCGTTCAGCGCCAGAAGATTGGTCTGGCCGGCGATGTCGCCGATCAGCCGCGCCACCATGCCGATCCGGCCCACCGCCTCCTGCAGGCCGGTGATGGCCGTGGTCCCGGCCTCGGTCTCGGCGACGGCGCGGCCCGTCGCGGCGGCGGCGGCGGCAACCTGGTCGGAGATGCTGCGGATGCTGGCGGTCATCTGTTCGGTGGCGGCGGCGCCGGATTCGGCATTCTCCAGCACCAGCCGGGCCGCCTCCCCCACCTCCTGCCCGGCATTGCGGGCGAGGACGGCCTGTTCGCCCATGGCCAGGGCGGCGGCGCCCATGCGGTCCAGCCTGCCGCCGATCGCCAGGGTGGCCGTTTGCGCCTCCTGCTCCACCTTGTCGGCCATGGCCCGCAGCGCCTGCGCCTGGGCGGCCTGGGCCGCCTCCCGCGCCGTCGCCTGGTCGGCGCGCAACTGCCCCGCCTCCGCGCTGCGGTCGCGCAGTACCGCCAGGGCCGCGGCCATGGCGCCGATCTCGTCGCGCCGGGGGCTGACCGGCGCCGGGCCATCGAGCTGGCCATCGGCCACCGCCCGCATCGCCCGGGTCAACGCCTGGATCGGCAGGGCGACGCGCCGCCGCACCAGCCAGAGCGCCGCGCCCACCACCAGCACCGCCGCCCCGGCCAGCAGCGCGAGCCCATCCTGCAGCCAGGCGGCGCGGTGCAGGCTGGTCTCCAGCATCGCGTCGGTGCGGGCCAGGACGCTGTCGGACAGGGCGCCCAGGGCCTCGGTCAGGGGATCGATGTCGCGGTACAGCGCCTGTCGCACCAGCACATCCAGCGCGGCCCCGTCGCGGCGCTGGAAGGCCTCGGCCAGGGCGGCGACGGTGGCATCGGCGGCGGGGCGGCGGCGCAGCACCTCGGCCCAGGCGGTCGCATCCGGCGGGTCGCGGTCGATCTCGGCGAAGCTGCGCGCGATCTGCGCCCGGGCGGCGGCGAAGCTCGCGGCCCCTTCGGGCCAGTCCATATTGCCGTTGCGCAGCTTGTGGCTGACATCGACCACGGATACCGCATAGGCGTCCGACAGGGCCTTCAGCGCGACCAGGGGCTTCACCGCCTCCGCCTGTACCCGCGCGAGATCCTCGGTGTCACTATGCGCCGCGACCCAGCCCAGCAGGCTGGCACCACCGACACACAAGGCAAGCGCGCAGAGAATCGCGGACAGCAGGTGGCGAATGGGCATGGGGGCGATCCGTAAGGGATCGCCGAAGCCTAGGCCCGGCCGGTTAACCGCTGCTGAAACCGCGGGCCACCATCTCGTGAACCCTACAGCTTCACCTTCAGCAGGTTGCCGATCTCCCCCACCACGCCGCGGCGGAAGGCCAGCACGCAGGCGACGAAGATGACGCCCTGGATCACCGTGACCCAGGCGCCGAATTCGGCGAGGTAGTTCTGCATGGTGACGATGACGGCGGCGCCGACCACCGGGCCGAAGACGGTGCCAAGCCCGCCCACCAGCGTCATCAGCACCACCTCCCCGGACATGGTCCAGTTCACATCGGTCAGGGTGGCGATGCCGAAGACCAGCGCCTTGGTGCCGCCGGCGACGCCCGAAAGGGTGCCGGACAATACGAAGGCCATCAGCTTGTAGTCATCCGTGCGGTAGCCGAGGGAGGTGGCGCGCGGCTCATTCTCCCGCACCGCCTTCATCACCTGGCCGAAGGGGGAATGGACGATGCGGTGGATCAGCAGGAAGCCGGCCAGGAACACCACCGCCACCACCCAGTACAGGGTGAAGTCGGCGCCGAGCGGAATCACGCCGAACAGCGACCCGCGCGGCACCTGCTGGATGCCGTCCTCGCCCCCGGTGAAAGGCGCCTGGAGGCAGAAGAAATAGACCATCTGCGCGGCGGCCAGGGTGATCATGGCGAAGTAGATGCCGGAGCGGCGGATCGCCAGCCAGCCGATGCCCACCCCCAGCACGCAGCCCACCACGCCGCCGGCCAGGATGGCGAGTTCCGGCGTCAGCCCCCAGACCTTGGCCGCATGGGCCGTCACATAGCCACCCATGCCGAAAAAGGCCGCATGGCCGAAGGACAGCAGCCCGACATAGCCGATCAGCAGGTTGAAGGCGCAGGCGAACAGCGCGAAGCACAGCACCTTCATCAGGAAGACGGGATAGAGGAAGAAGGGGCTGACCAGCACGAAGGCCAGCAGCAGCCCGAAGGCCAGCGCCTGGGCGCGGGTGAAGCCGAGGAAGCCTGCTTCCTCATGCGCGCCCAGCGGCGCGGCAACGGCAATGGTGGTATCGGCCATGGTTCAGCCCCTTCCGAACAGGCCGGCGGGCCGCGTCAGCAGCACGATCGCCATGATGACGAAGACCACGGTGGCGGAGGCCTCCGGGTAGAAGACCCGCGTCATGCCCTCGATCAGCCCGAGCGCGAAGCCGGTGACGACGGATCCCATGATGGAGCCCATGCCGCCGATCACCACCACGGCGAAGACGGTGATGATGAAATTGGCGCCCATGGCGGGGTTCACCGAATAGATCGGCGCCGCCAGCACGCCGGCGAAGGCGGCCAGCGCCACGCCCGCGCCGTAGGTCAGCGTCATCATCCGCGGCACATTGATGCCGAAGGCCTGCACCAGTTCCGGCCGTTCCGTCGCCGCGCGCAGATAGGCGCCGATCTTGGTCTTCTCGATCACCAGCCAGGTCAGCAGGCACATGGCGGCGGAGGCGATCACCACCCAGACGCGGTAGCCCGGCAGGAACAGGAAATCGAAATCGAGGTCGAGCGCCCCGAATTCCGGCGGCGGCGCGTAAGGCAGGCCGGAGGAGCCGAAGCCGTTGCGGAACACACCCTCGATGATCAGCGCCAGGCCGAAGGTCAGCAACAGGCCGTAGAGGTGGTCCAGCTTGTAGAGCCGCGCGATCATCGTGCGCTCCACCACCATGCCGAAGACACCCACCAGCAGCGGCGCCAGCACCAGCGCGCCCCAGTATGGGATACCGGCCCAGGCGAGCAGCATCCAGGCGACGAAGGCGCCCATCATGAACTGGGCACCATGGGCGAAGTTGATGACGTTCAGCATGCCGAAGATGATGGCAAGCCCCAGCGACAGCAGCGCGTAGAAGGCGCCGTTCACCAGCCCGAGGATCACCTGCGGGGCCGCCATCTCAAGTTCGAAGAGCAGGTTTTCGATCACCGGGCGCGGGCCTTCGTAGAGGCAGTTTTGCAACGGGCCAGGGGGCGCCTTCCCCCCTCACCCAACCCTCTCCCCCCGCATGGGGGGAGAGGGCTTTCGGTCAGCTGCGGACGAGGGCGCAGCCGCCATCGGCCACCGGGCGGAAAGCCTGGTCGGCGCCGGTGGTGCCGAGCAGCTTGTAGTAGTCCCAGGCGCCGCGGCTCTCGCCGGGGGCCTTCACCTCGAACAGGTAGCAGGGGTGCACCTTGCGGCCGTCGGCGCGGATCGTGCCCTCGCCGAAGGCGTCGTCGCTGGTCGGCATCGCCTTCATCCGCGTCACCGCATCGGCGCCGGAGGCCTTGGCCGCCGCCACACCCATGTCGCCCACCGCCTTCAGGTAATGCAGGACGGAGGAGTAGCAGCCCGCCTGCACCATCGACGGCTTGATATTGCCCGGCATGGCGCCGAGGCGCTGGGTGAAGGCGCGGGTCTTGTCGTTCAGATCCCAGTAGAAGGTCTCCGACAGCACCAGCCCCTGCGCCACTTCCAGGCCGAGCGAGTTGACGTCCGTGATGAAGACCAGCAGCCCCGCCAGCTTCACGCGGCCGCCGCGGGTGATGCGGAATTCGGCCGCCTGCTTGATCGAGTTGATGGTGTCGCCACCCGCATTGGCCAGGCCGATGACCTGGGCGCGGGACCGCTGCGCCTGCTGGAGGTAGGAGGAGAAGTCCGTGGTGCCCGGGAAGGGCGTGCGGACGGCGCCCAGAACCTCGCCCCCCTGCGCCTTCACGAAATTGCCGGTGTCGCGTTCCAGCGCATGACCGAAGGCATAGTCGGCGGTGATGAAGAACCAGGACCGCCCGCCGGCCCGCACCATGGCGCCGCCGGTCGACTGCGCCAGCATCCAGGTGTCGTAGGTCCAGTGCACCGTGTTCGGCGAGCACTGCGCGCCGGTGAGGTCGGAGGTCGCGGCGCCGGAATTGAGGAAGACCTTGTTCTTCTCCCGCACCAGCGTGTTGGTGGCGAGCGCGACGGAGGATGTGGGCACATCGACCACCACGTCGATGCCGTCACGGTCGATCCACTGGCGCACCACGGTGGAGCCGACATCGGGGCGGTTCTGGTGGTCGGCCTGCACCACCTCCACCGTCACGCCCTTCGCGGCGATGCCGGATTCCTGCACGGCGAGTTGCACCGCCTGGGTGGAGCCCGGGCCGGACAGGTCGCGATAGGTGCCGGACTGGTCGTTCAGCACGCCGATGCGGATGGTATTGGCGGCCTGCGCGCGCGCGGAGCGGAAGGGCAGCCCACCGAGGGCGGGCAGCGCGGCGGCGCCGGCGAGCAGCGTGCGGCGATTGATGGTCATGCTTGGATTCTCCCCAGAATTGAACAGGTCTCGGCCCGGGCTTTCAAACGCCCAGGTATTCGTGCAGCCGGTCGAGGCTGGCGGTCAGGTCCTGATTCGCCACCATGTCCACGATGCGACCGTGCTCCATCACATAGTGCCGGTCCGCCACGGTCTGGGCGAAGCGGAAATTCTGCTCCACCAGCAGCACGGTGAAGCCGCGCTGCTTGATCTCCCGGATCATGGCGCCGATCTGCTGCACGATGACCGGCGCCAGCCCCTCCGAGGGCTCGTCCAGCAGCAGCAGCCGCGCGCCGGTGCGCAGGATACGGGCGATGGCCAGCATCTGCTGTTCGCCGCCCGAGAGTTTGGTTCCCGGGCTGCGCGCGCGTTCCTTCAGGTTGGGGAACAGCGTGTAGATCTCATCGAGCCCCAGCCCGCCCGGCGCGATGACCGGCGGCAGCATCAGGTTTTCCGTCACGTCGAGGCTGGCGAAAATGCCGCGCTCCTCGGGGCAATAGGCGATGCCGGTGCGGGCGATCAGGTCGGAGCGCAGGCCGATCGTCTCCCGCCCCTCGAACTTGATGCTGCCCGAACGCCGCCCGACCAGCCCCATCATGGAGCGCAGGGTGGAGGTCTTGCCGGCGCCGTTGCGGCCCAGCAGCGTCACCACCTCCCCCGGATGGATATCCAGCGAAACGCCGTGCAGCACATGGCTTTCGCCATACCAGGCTTCCAGGTCGCGGATTTCCAGCATGGCGCGATCAGACATGCTTGCCGCCTCCGGCGAGGGCATGCTGGCTGCCCCCGGCAATGGTCGGATCGGTGCCGAGATAGGCTGCCTGCACCTCCGGATTGCGGGAGACGGTGGCATAGTCGCCCTGGGCCAGGACACGGCCGCGCGTCAGCACGGTGATGGTGTCGCACAGCCCTTCGACGACCTTCAGATTGTGCTCCACCAGCAGCACGGTGCGCCCGGTGGCGACGCGCTTCACCAAGGCGACGATGCGGTCCACATCCTCATGCGTCATGCCCGCCGTGGGCTCGTCCAGCAGCAGCATCACCGGGTCCAGCGCCAGGGTGGTCGCGATCTCCAGCGCCCGCTTGCGGCCATAGGGCAATTGCCCCGCGGTCAGCCGCGCATAGCCAGTGAGGCCGACATCCTCCAGCAGCGCCATCGCACGGTCGTCATATTGCCGCAGCAGGTTCTGGCTGCGCCAGAAGTCGAAGGATCCGCCGCGCTGGCGCTGCAAGGCCAGGCGCACATTCTCCAGCACCGTCAGGTTCGGGAAGACGGCGGAGATCTGGAAGGACCGCACCAGGCCGAGGCGTGCCACCTCCGCCGGCTTCATCCCGGTGATGTCGCGGCCATCGTAGCGGATGACGCCCCGCGTCGGCGGCAGGAATTTTGTCAAAAGGTTGAAGCAGGTTGTCTTGCCGGCCCCGTTGGGGCCGATCAAGCCGTGGATACTGCCGCGCGCGACCTGCAGGCGCACATCGCTGACGGCGGCAAATCCCCGAAACTCCTTCGTCAGCCCCTCGGTCTCGAGGATCGTATCGACCACTCGTGGACGCCCCCAATTGTTTGTTGCAGCGCCTCCGCCCGAATCGCCGTTGCAATCCAGACGCATGGCCGATGCGCTTCTGGTGCATTCTTGATGGCTGCCTGCGCGCCGCGCAAGCGGGTAAACGGATCAATCTGTTGGAAGGTCCGGCGGCATCCCAGTCGCATGTCACCAGCTGCGGCCTCCCCGCCCTGGCCCCGCCGGACTTGACAGGCCAGCAGGCTGCGCCCGAATATTTGTCCGGACAAATCGAAGGGGCCGGATGATGGGCAGCGATATCGGCGCCAGGGGCCTCGCCATGATCGAGGCCGCCGGCGCCGCCGCCTTGGCCGCGCCGGGGCCGGAGGCGGCCATCAGCGCGCTGGCCCAGGGCTGCTTCGAACTGCTCGGCGACCGGGAGGCCCATGCGCGCCCCGGCGCGCTGAAGCCCGGCGAGCGCGACTACTTCATCGCCGGCAGCTTCTTCGTCACGCCCGACCGGCAGTACCACATGCTGGTCGGCGGCATCGGCTTCCCACCGGAACAGGAACGGCTGCTGGTGCCGATCGATGGCGGCCATCCCGGCCGGGTCTATGCCAGCCGGCGCAAGCTGCTGCTGGAAAACACCGACGAGCACGACGGCTTCCGGCAATACCTGAAATCCTCCCGCATGGGCTCCACCATCTTCGCGCCCATCCTCTGGCAGGGTGAATTCCACGGCATGCTCATCATGGCCGCCCAGGCGCGGCATGCGATGCGGCCGGAGGACCTCGCCATCCTGGTTGCCTGCGCGCAGGTGGCCGCTGGCGCCTGGATCGCCCATGGCGGGCCGGCCTGGCTCGCCGCCACCTACCCGCCGCCCAATGCCTTCCGGGTGAACCGGGAAGGGGTCGATCAGCCCGGCTGACGCAGGGCCGCCCCCCACAGATTCGGGGTGGCGTCGCAGACCTCGTCTGGGCAAGGCTGGACGCAACCTTCCCAGGACGACCATGCCCCGCTGGCTGCCCCTGCTGCTCGGCTTCCTCACCGCCGTCGGCCCGCTTTCCACCGACATGTACCTTCCGGCCTTCCCCGCCATCGAGGCGGAGCTGGGCACCGGCTGGGGCGGGGTGCAGGCGACGCTCTCGGCCTGGTTCATCGGGCTGGCGGTGGGCCAGCTGGTGCAGGGCACGCTGGCCGACCGGCTGGGGCGGCGCCGGCCGCTCATCATCGGCACGGCGGTCTACACCGTCGCCTCGATCGGCTGCGCCCTGTCGGCGGATATGCTGCAGCTCTCCGCCTGGCGCTGCCTCGCGGCCTTCGGCGGTGCCGCCAGCGCGGTGATCCCGCGCGCCATGGTGCGGGATCTCGCCACCGGGATGGACGCGGCCCGCCTGATGTCGCGGCTGATGCTGGTGATGGGGGCGGCGCCGATCCTGGCGCCGACGCTGGGCGGGGTGCTGCTGCTGGGTGGTGGCTGGCGCGCGATCTTCTGGGTCTCGGCCGCCTATGGCCTGGTCTCCTGCCTTCTCGCGATCTGGCTGCTGCCGGAGACGCTGCCGCCGGAGCGCCGGCTGCGCCGTTCACCCCTGGCGCTGATCGGCGATTTCGGCCGCATCGGGGTGGAGCGCGGCTTCCTGTCCAATGCCGTGATGGGCGGCGCCACCATGTTCCTGGTCTTCGCCTTCATCGCCGGCGCGCCGGAGGTCTATATCGCGCAATACGGCATCGCGCCGGCGGAGTTCGGGCTGTTGTTCGCGCTCAGTGCCACCGGCTTCATCGGCATGACGCAGTTGAACCCCTGGCTGCTCGGCCGCATCGGCAGCCATGTGCCGCGGCTGGCGCTGACGGTGTGCCTGCTGGCGGTGGCGCTGCTGACCTTCTTTGCCTTCACCGGCACGGGCGGCTTCCTCGGCCTGTACCTGCCGGCCTGCGTGGCGCTGGCCTGCACCGGGCTGGTCTTTCCCAATTCCGCCGTCGGCGCCCTGGCGCGGCATGGCGTGCGGGCGGGCAGCGCCTCCGCCCTTCTGGGCACGCTGCAATTCGCCCTGGCCGCGCTGGGCGCCGCCCTGGTGGGCGCGCTGACCGAGGACACGGCCAAGCCGATGGCGGCGCTGATGCTGGTGGGCGTGGTGGTGGCCGTGGCGGCGGACCGGCTGCGCCCGCGCGGCTGAAGGATTGGCCCTTGCCCTCATACGTGCCGCAGGCACGCCAAAGGCGTGACGGGCGCGGCTTCCGGCCGCTTGGCTGCGCGCCACTGGGCGCGGCGGCCGTTCGGCCGGCGTCGCCGGCCGCAGGTCAGGACGAATAGGCGTCGTCAGCCGGCCGCTGGCGGCGCCAGTTCGAAGCGCTGCGCCAGCTTGGCCAGGGCCGGCGGAATGGCCGGGTGCAGCGCCACGCCCTCCGCCATCGCCTGGGCCTTGCGGGCCATGGCGCGTTCGCCCGGCAGGCGTGGCGCCTCACCGCCCGGCTTCGGCGGATTGGCATGGACGGCATCCGCCATCCACCCCGTCTCCCGCAGGAAGGCCGCAGTGCCACCGAAGCGGGCCGGGTCGATCACCATCACCAGCACGGAGGCACCCCAGCCGGAAGGCTGGTCGGCGCGGCCATGGCCGGCGAGTGCACTGGTCAGCACCTCGATCAGCAGGCCAAGGGCGAAGCCCTTGTGCCCGGCCTCCACGCCCCCCAGCGGCATCAGCGTGCCATCGGCCCAGAAGGCATTGGGGTCGCGCGTCGGCGTCCCCTCCGCATCCAGCAGCACCTCATGGTCGAACAGCTTGCCCTCGGCCCGCTTGCGGCCGGTCATGCCATTGGTGGTGACGGACATGGAGACGTCGATCAGCACCGGCCCTTCCGGTGTCGGCCAGGCCGCGGCCAGCGGGTTCGGTGTGTAGATGCGCCGCGTGCCGCCCCAGGGCGCGACCGATCCGGTGGCCGGGTCCGAACAGGTCAGCAGCAGCATCCGCCCGGCGGCCGCCACCGGCGGGCCATAGGCGGCGAGGCAGCCGATATGGTGGCAGCGGCCGATGCTGACCACGCCGATGCCCTGCTCCGCCGCCGACGCCTCCGCCTTGCCGATGGCGCGCCGCACCAGCCAGGGGCCGGGCAGCTTGCGGCCATCCCAGGTCTCGGCGACGGAGGTGGCGGAAACCACCTCCGGCTCCCCGCTCGCCCGCATGTCGCCGGAAAGCAGCGCATCGAGATAGGGCGTCAGCAGCGCCAGCCCATGCGTGTCGTGGCCCATCAGGTCGCCCTCGACCAGCACCTCCGCCACCGCGCGGGCCTTTTCCGGATCGAGCCCGGCCGCGGCGGAGGCCGCCGTCGCGAAGCGCAGAAGCTCCGCCACCCCATAGCGCATGGCCATCGACCTCTCCCCCCTTCGCTTCCTGTTCAACCCCCCGACAGGCGGTGCACGAATCCGGCGATGAACAGGCCGAGCGCCAGGTCGAGAACCACCAGCCCCACCGCCCGCCCGCCGGAAATGCCCAGCGCCGCGCGCGCCATGAACCATTCCAGCCAGAGCGAATAGCCCACCACGGCCAGCGTCAGCCCCTGGCCGATGATGGGCGGCAGGCCGATCATCAGCAGCACGGAGAGCAGGATCTGCGCCAGGTACTGCACCACGCTGATCCAGTTCCAGGCCACCACGAAGCGCGGCCAGAGCGCGGCGCGGCCCCAGCCGGCGATCACCGGCAGGCTGACCAGCACGAACAGCGACCAGCCATAGACATAGCCCGTCAGCTCCGCCACCAGCGGCCGGCCGATCGCCAGAGTCGGCTCCTCCAGGCTGGCCCAGGCGAAGAAGCGCAGCGCCAGGAAGGCCGGCAGGCAGATCAGCGCCGCAGCGAAGGACCGCCGCGCGCCACCCGTGGTGGTCTCCATCAGCGCCAGCCCCGCCGCCTGGCCGCGCGCCAGCAGCAGCGCGCCGACCAGCCCGGCGGTGATCGCCAGGCGCATGGGCGGCTCGGGCGGCGGGTTGGGGGTGCCGCTCAGCCGACGATCTCCTCGATCACCCGGGCATAAAGCCGGGACAGGGCACGCAGCTCCTCCACCGGAGTCGATTCATCCGCTTGGTGCATGGTCGCCCCCACCGCGCCGAGTTCCGCCACCGGGCAGATCCGGGAAATGAAGCGGGCGTCGGAGGTGCCGCCGCCGGTGTCCAGCTTCGCGGCCTGTCCGGTCTCCGCCAACACCGCGCGTTCCAGCGCCGCGACGAAGGGGCCGGGCTGGGTCAGGAAGGATTCACCGGAACAGGAAATCGCCAGCGTATGGCGCGGCGCATCGCGTTCCAGCGCGGCGCGCAGATGCGCGGTCAGGCTGGCCTCGGTATGCAGCTCGTTGAAGCGGATGTTCAGCCGCGCCACCGCCGTCGCCGGGATGACATTGGTGGCGGCATTGCCGACATCGAAGCTGGTGACCTGAAGTGTCGTCGGCTCGAAGAATTCCGTGCCCCGGTCCAGCGGCTCGGCCGTCAGGGATGCCAGCACGCGGACCAGCCGGTGCACCGGATTGTCGGCGCGCTGGGGATAGGCGCTGTGGCCCTGGGTGCCATGGACGGTCAGCGTCGCATTCAGGCTGCCGCGCCGCCCGACCTTGATGGTGTCGCCCAGCACCACCTTGCTGGTCGGCTCCCCCACCACGCAGCAATCCGGGATTCTTGACCGTTCTGCCAGCCAGTCCAGCACCTTCGTGGTGCCGTCGATGGCGGGGCCTTCCTCATCGCCGGTGATGAGCAGCGACAGGGTGCCGGGCAGCTCAGGCCGCCGCGCCAGCACGTCCTGCACCGCCGTGATCCAGGCGGCGACGCCGCCCTTCATGTCGGTGGCGCCGCGGCCGAACAGCAGCCCGTCCCGCACCTCCCCGCCGAAGGGGTCGGCGGTCCAGCCGGCATCGCCGGGCGGCACCACATCGGTGTGCCCGGCGAACATCAGGTGAGGTCCACCTTCGCCCCGGATGGCGAAGAGGTTCTCCACCTCCCCGAAGCGCAGCCGGTGGCAGGCGAAGCCGAGCGGCGCCAGCACCGATTCCAGCACCGCCATCGCCCCGTCATCGGCGGGGGTGACGCTGCGGCAGCGGATCAGCGCCTGGGCGAGCGGGACCGGGTCCGGCGTGTCGTTCCTCACCCGGCGATCAATCCCGCAGCAATTCGTTGATCGAGGTCTTCGACCGGGTCTGCGCATCCACCCGCTTCACGATCACGGCGCAGTACAGGCTCGGCCCCGGCGAGCCATCCGGCAGCGGCTTGCCGGGCAGGCTGCCCGGCACCACCACGGAATAGGCCGGCACGCGGCCCATGAAGACCTCGCCCGTCGCGCGGTCGATGATCTTGGTGGAGGCACCGAGGAAGACGCCCATGGACAGCACGCTGCCGGTCTCCACGATCACGCCTTCCGCCACCTCGGACCGGGCGCCGACGAAGCAGTCATCCTCGATCACCACCGGATTCGCCTGCAACGGCTCCAGCACCCCGCCGATGCCGGCGCCACCGGAGATGTGGCAGTTCTTGCCGATCTGCGCGCAGGACCCGACCGTCGCCCAGGTGTCCACCATGGTGTTGGAATCGACATAGGCGCCGAGGTTCACGAAGGACGGCATCAGCACCACGCCCGGCGCGATATAGGCGGAGCGTCGCACCACGGCGCCCGGCACGGCCCGGAAGCCGGCTTCCTTGAAGCGGTTGGCGCCCCAGTCGGCGAATTTCAGCGGCACCTTGTCATAGGCGCCGAGGCCCACATCCATCGGCGCGCTGTCGCTCAGCCGGAAAGACAGCAGCACCGCCTGCTTCAGCCACTGGTTCACCTGCCAGCCGCCAGCGGTCTTCTCCGCGACGCGGGCCTTGCCCGAATCGAGCAGTTCCAGCGCGGTCTCGACCGCCTGGCGGTCCTCGCCCTGGGTCTGCGCGTTCAGCGTGTCCCGGCGGGCCCAGAGTGCCTCGATCTGGGCCTGGAGGGGCGTCGTCATCTGCATATGTCCTGGCTGTTCCGGCGGTGGGCCGCATCGCGGCGCGTGCCGGCGGACCATGCCTAGGGCGCCTCCGCGCTGTCAACGCGGCGTGCCTCATCTCCGGCGCTAACCACGCCTTCATCCGCGTCTGATTACGCTGACCAGATGGATGGAATGTCTCCCCAATCTCCGGACCAGGTCTCGCCGGACCAGAAAGCCCCGGACCAGGATGCCCTGGCCGCCGCGCTGATCGAAAGCCGGTCGCGGTGGCGCGACTTCGCGTTGCTCTCAGCCGACCTGATGTTCGAGACGGATGCGCAGGGCCGCTTCACCTTCCTGGCCCCCGACCTGGTGCTGGGCCATGTGGCGGAAACGCTGCTCGGCAAGCCGGCATCGGCGCTGATGGCGACCCCCGGCCCCGGCCCCTTCGGCCCGGGCGCCTTCGGTCCCGGCCTGTTCGGCCGCGGCACCTTCGCCGCGCGCCAGCGCCAGCGCCACGCCAAGGCCTGGCTGGTCTGCGCCGATGGCAGCCAGGCCTGCCTGGAATTCACCCTGCTGCCGCAGGAAGCCGGGCTGCGCGGCGTCGGCCGCGACGTCACCGCGGCGGAACGCCGGGGGGAAGTGGCGGCGCGCGCCCTGCGCCGTGCCAATGCCCTCGGCCGGCTGCTGCGCCTCGGCCAGCGCCAGGGCGGGGCCGAGGCGGCGCTGGAGGCGATGCTGACCGCCCTGCCCGCCGCCCTGTCCTGCGACGGCGCCGCGCTGCTGGAGCCGGAGGGCGGCACCTGGCGCGTGGCGCATGTGACGAAGGATCACCCGCCTTTGGCGCACCTGCCCCCACCCGGCACCAGCGTCGCCGCGCAGCATCTCGCCATGGCGCCGACCGAGGCCGGCCCCTGCCTGCTGGTCTGGCGACGGCCGGACCAGCCGGTGCTGGATTCGGACGATCGCGACCTGCTGGCGGCCCTCGCCTTGCCGATGGCGGCGCTGCGGGCGGAGTTGCTGCGCCAGCGCGCGCTGGCCGATGCGGCGCATGGCGACGGGCTGACCGGCCTGCTGAACCGGCGCGGCTTCACCAGCGCCCTGACCCGGCAGGTCGTCGCCGGCGGCGCGCTGGTCTTCATCGACCTGGATGGGCTGAAGCCGCTGAACGACAAGTTCGGCCATGAGGTGGGCGATGCGGCGCTGCGCGGCATGGCCGCCCGGCTGCGCGGCGCGGCCTGTGAGCGCGACCTGGCGGCGCGGCTGGGCGGCGATGAATTCTGCCTCTGGCTGCATGGCAGCTCGGCGGCCGAGGCGGCCTATCGCATGGCCGATCTCGGCGAGCCCGGCCCGCTGGCCGATTGGCCGGAGGCCGGGCCGGCGGCGCTGCGCGCCAGCATCGGCATCGCCGTCGCCGAGGTGGGAGAGACCGTGGAGGCGTTGCTCGCCCGCGCCGATGCCGCGATGTATGCCGTGAAACGTGCCCGTGGGGACCGCCGCCGATGACCGATACCCCCGAGGCGATCCATGCCGCGCGGCATGGCGACCCTGCCGCCCGCGCGGCCGTGGCGCGCCTGCCCGGCACATCGCCGGAACTGCTGACCTATCTGGCCGCCGACCAGGTCGCTTCCGTAAGGCAGGCCGTGGCCGCCCACGCCCATACGCCGCCGGCCGTGGCCCGGCTGCTGGCGGCGGATGCGGATGCGGAGGTGCGGCGCGTGCTGGCCGGGCGCATCGCCACCCTGGCGCCGACGCTGGACCCCAATGCCCGCAGCCGGATGATGCGGCTCTCCGCCGGCACCCTCGCCTTGCTGGTGCAGGACACGGCGGTGGAGGTCCGGGCGGCGATCGCCGAGGTGGTGCGCGACATGCCGGACGCGCCGCGGGAGCTGATCCTGCAGCTCGCGCGCGACACCGCCATGCCGGTGGCGGAGCCGGTGATCCGCCTGTCGCCGCTGCTGACCGAGGCCGACCTGCTGGCGCTGATCGCCGACCCGCCGGCACCGGCCACCCGCCGCGCCGTCGCGCGTCGCCCGGCGCTGACGGAAAACGTCTCCGACGCCATCGCCCAGACCACGGATACCTCCGCCGTCAGCGCGCTGCTGGCCAACTCCTCCGCCGCGATCCGGGAGGCGACGCTGGACCGGCTGGTGGCCGGCGCCGGCAACCAGCCGAGCTGGCAGGCCGCCCTGGTACGCCGCGCCCAACTGCCCCCCCGCGCCGCCCGCGCGCTGGGCGAGATCGTCACGGACCACCTGCTGGGCGTGCTCGCCGCGCGCACCGACCTGCCGGAGGGGCTGGCCGACAGCCTGCGCGGCCGGATCGCCGCCCAGCTCGCGGCGCAGGACGAGGAACCGGAGTCGGGGGAGGATTCGCTGTTCGCCGCCGCCGCCGCCGGCGACCGCGACCTGCTGCTGCTGCGCCTGGCGGAGGCGGCCGGGGTGACGGAAGCGCGGGTGGAGGCGGCGCTGGCACTGCGCAGCGGCCGCGCCATCGCCGGGCTGTGCCACAGCGCCGGCTGGTCGGCGCGGCTGGCGGCGGAGGTGCAGATCGCGCTCGGCGGCCTGGCCCCGGCCGAGGTGGTGCACCCCACCGCCGAGGGAAGCTGGGCGCTGGGGGAGGCCGAACTGCAATGGCAGGCGGAGCTGCTGGAGGGGCTGCCGGCCTGAGGCGGCGCGGCAGGCGCCCTCAGGGGCGGATCAGCGTGCCCGCGCCGGTGCCGGTGAACAGTTCCAGCAGCACCGCATGCGGCACCCGGCCATCGACGATGACCGCGCCCTTCACGCCGCGCTCCACGGCATAGATGCAGGTCTCGACCTTGGGGATCATGCCGCCGGAGATCCAGCCGGCCTCGATGCCGGCCTTCACCTCCGCCACCGTCATCTCCGGGATCAACTGGCCATCCGGGCCGAGCACGCCGCGCACATCGGTCAGCATCAGCAGCCGCTCGGCATTCAGCGCCCCGGCGATGGCACCCGCCACGGTATCGGCGTTGATGTTGTAGGTCTGGCCATCGGCGCCGACGCCGACGGGCGCCACCACCGGCACGATATCCGCGCCGATCAGCAGCTTCAGCACGCGCGGGTCGACCTTCTCCGGCTCGCCGACGAAGCCGAGGTCCAGCACCTTCTCGATGTTGCTGTCCGGGTCGCGGTAGGTGCGGGTCAGCTTGCGCGCCTGGATCAGCCCGCCATCCTTGCCGGAAATGCCCACGGCCAGCGCACCGGCACGGGTGATGGAGGAGGCGACCTGCTTGTTCACCGGGCCGGCCAGGACCATCTCGACCACGTCGAGCATTTCCTCATCCGTCACGCGCAGCCCCTGGACGAAGGTGGACTTCACGTTCAGGCGCTTCAGCATGGCGTTGATCTGCGGCCCGCCGCCATGGACCACCACGGGGTTGACGCCCACCTGTTCCAGCAGCGCGATGTCGCGGCCGAAGCGGAGTGCCGTCTCCTCCTCCCCCATCGCGTGGCCGCCATACTTCACCACCACGATCTGGTCGTCGTAGCGCTTCAGGAAGGGCAGCGCGCCGGCGAGGATCGCCATCTGGTCGAGCGCGTCGTCGGTCATGGTCAGGCGTCCCCGTCGGCTCCGGGCCATGTCGCCGCGGGCGGCGCGGTTTGCGGCCTTCCGCCCGCAGGGTCAAGCCCGCCCGTGGCGTGACGCCGCGGGCGGGCCTTGCGCGCTTATCGCGCGATGATGCCGCGCGGGGTGGCGACGATCTCGGAGGCCTCGCAGATGTTCACCCGCATGACCTCGGCGGTCTCGCCATTCGCCCAGACCACCTTGAAGTCATAGGCACCGCCACGGCCGCCCGGGGTGAAGGTCATGCTGCGGCCATTCGGCAGCACATTCTCGCCGAGCCGGTCGCGGCCCCAGTTGGAATTGCTGGAGGGGCCGAAATAGAACTCGTTCACCTGGGCGCCGGAATTGTTGCGCAGGGTGAAGCGCGTGTCGCATTGCGCGAAGGCAGGCGCGGCGGTTGCCGCCACCAGGGCGGTGGCGAGCAAAAGGCGTCGAAACATTGGGATGTCTTCCTTGGACGGCAGGGTCAGCGTCCCGGGAATCGGGCGCGCGCCGCAATGATCCTGCGCCCGGCACTGTTAAACGGGGCTGAAGGCCCCGCATAGGGTATCAACCCAGGCGCGCCACCGCCGCCAGCTCCGCGCGCAGCTCCGGGATGCCCTGGCCGGTCTCGCTGCTGGTCACCAGCATCAGCGGATGCGCGGCGGTGCGCTTCTTCACCAGCGCCTCCAGCTCCTTGATCCGCTTCTCAAGCTGGGCCTTCTTCACGTCATCGACCTTGGTGATGCAGATCTGGAAGGCGACCGCGGCATCCGACAGCAGCTCGATCGCGGCGCGGTCGGCGGGCTTGATCTCGACCCGGGCATCCATCAGCAGCAGCACCCGGCGCAGCGTCGGACGGCCGCGCAGGAAGTCGAACATCAGCCCCTGCCAGTCCTCCTTCAGCGTCTTGGAGGCCTTGGCATAGCCATAGCCGGGCATGTCCACGAGGGTGAGCTGGCCCTCGTCGCAGCGGAAGAAGTTGAGCTGCCGCGTACGCCCCGGCGTCACGGAGACCCGCGCCAGCGCCTTCTGCCCGGTCAGGGCATTCAGCAGCGAGGATTTGCCCACATTCGACCGGCCGCAGAAGGCCACCTCCGGCCCCGTCATCGGCGGCAGCTGGTTGATGGCCTGGGAGGCGTAGAAGAAGGTGCAGGGCCGCGCGAAAAGCAGCCGCCCGGCCTCGATCAGGCCGGCGCGCTGCTCGTCATCCACCGCCTCCGCCAGGCCACCCGGCGGAAGCGTCACCGGGGTGCCGGAGGGGGTGGTGATAGTCACTTCTTGCCCTTCGGCGCCGGCTTGGCGATGGCGGCCGCCGGCTTCGGCGGGGACGTCACGGCGGGCGCGCGGGACTGGCGCTTCTTGTCCATCTGCATGATCCAGTACTGCTGGGCGATGGAAAGCAGGTTGTTCCAGGTCCAGTAGATCACCAGGCCGGCCGGGAAGCTGGCCAGCATGAAGGTGAAGATCAGCGGCATCCAGGCGAAGATCTTGGCCTGGATCGGGTCCGGCGGCGTCGGGTTCAGCTTGAACTGCAGGAACATGGTGATGCCCATGGCGATCGCCCAGGCCGGCATGTGCAGGAAGCTGGAAAGCTGCGTCGGGTCGTAGGGCAGGATCCCGAACAGGTTGAACAGGTTGGTCGGATCCGGCGCCGAAAGGTCGCGGATCCAGCCGAAGAAGGGCGCGTGCCGCATCTCGATGGTGACGAACAGCACCTTGTAGAGCGCGAAGAACACCGGGATCTGCAACAGGATGGGCAGGCAGCCGGAGGCCGGGTTCACCTTCTCCGACCGATAGAGCGCCATCATCTCCGACTGTGCCTTGGCCGGGTCGTCCTTGTAGCGCTCCTTCACCTCCGTCATTTTCGGCGCCAGCACCTTCATGCGGGCCATGGAGGTATAGGCCTTGCTGGCCAGCGGGAAGAAGGCGAGCTTCAGCGCGAAGGTGAAGATCAGGATCGCCACGCCGAAATTGCCGAAGATGCCGAACAGCCAGTCGATGGCATAGAAGAACGGCTTGGTGATCCAGTAGAACCAGCCGAAGTCGATCGCCTTGTCGAAACCCTCGATGTTCAGCCGGTCGGCATAGCCGTCCAGCAGCCGCACTTCCTTGGCGCCCGCGAACAGGCGGGTGGCGAGGCCGGCCTCGGCCCCGGCGGCCACGCTCTGCGGCGCGGGCGGGGCCATGTCGACCTGCCAGCGGTCCTGGCCACCTTCCGCCGAATGGCGATAGGCGGCGCGGATCGGGGTCGCCTGGCTCATCGGCGTCAGCGCGGTCAGCCAGTACTTGTCGGTGAAGCCGATCCAGCCACCCGTGCTTTCCTGCTCCATCGCCGGGCCGCGGCGGCGCTCCGCCTCCGACTTGGCGTCGCTGTACTTCCACTCGATCAGGCGTTCGCCGAGCACGCCGGTGAAGCCTTCATGAAGAATGAAGAAGCCGGCGGTCGGCGGCGTGCGCTCGCGCCGCACCCGCGCCCAGGGAAGCACCTGCACCGGTTCCGCCGCGCTGTTGCGCACATTCTGCTCGGCGGTGAGCATGAAGTCCTCGTCGATGCCGAGGCGGATGCTGAATTCCTGGCCCTGGCCATTGTCCCAGCGCAGGGTGACGGGGGTGGCGGGCGTCAGGCTCGCGCCATCGGCGGTCCAGTCCGTCTCCGGCCCGGGGACGGCGGTGCGGCCATCGGCGGCGGTCCAGCCCCATTGCGCGAAATAGGGGTTGGCATCGCTGCGCGGCGCCAGCAGGCGCACCAGGGCGCTGCCCGGTTCCACCGTCTCCCGGTACCCGCGCAGGATGGCGTCATCCAGCCGCGCGCCGCGCAGGCTGATGCTGCCTTCCAGGCGCGGATTCTCGATGCGGATGCGCTGCTCGGCCGGCAGGCCGGGTGTCGTCGCGGCCTGGGTCGCGCCCGGCACGCCGGGCTGGGCGAGCGGCGTGCCGCCGGCGGGCACCGGCAGCGGCACATCCGCGCTGGGTATCGCCGGCGTTGCGACCGGGGCCTGGGCGGCGATCTCGGCCTGGCGGCGCTGTTCCGCCTCGCGCTGCGGACGGTTCCACAGATCGAACAACAGCAGGATGCCGACCGACAGGGCGATGGCGGCGAGGAGACGCTTCTGATCCATGACGGCCTGATTCAGCCTTTCGTCGGGTCCGGGACGGCGTGCGACGCCTCGGTGCCCTTCGGAGTGGGGGGCGGGACCGGGTCATAGCCACCCGGATGCCAGGGGTTGCAGCGCAGAATGCGGCGGGCGGTCAACCAGCTACCGCGCAACGCGCCGTGCTCGGCCACCGCTTCCAGCCCGTATTCGCTGCAATGCGGGTAGAATCGGCAATTGCAGCCGATCAAGGGCCGCAAGGTGAGCTGGTAGGTGCGGATCGCGCCGCGCAACAGATGCTGCTGCGGGGTCATTTGGGCGGCGCCGCTGCCTCGGCGCTGGTGACGCCGCCCTGGCGCAGGGCGCCGCGCAGGTCGCCGACAAGCTGGGCGAAGTTCCGCTCCGCCGTCGCTTCCCGCCCGATCAGCACCAGGTCGAAGCCCGGCGGCGCGCCTTCGCCCAACAGCAGCCGCGCCGCTTCCCGCAGCCGCCTTTTGGTGCGGTTGCGGATCACGGCGTTGCCGATCTTCTTGGTCGCGGTGTAGCCGACGCGAAGCGGACCCTCGGTCCCCTTCAGCACCTGCAACACCAGCCCAGGCCGGGCCGCGCGCTGTCCGCGCGAGGCCACCAGCTTGAACTCGCGGCGAATTTTCAATCGAGGCGGGCGCGCCGGCATGGCACAGATCGGGCCCGCCGGGCGCTCAGGCCGAGAGCTTCTTGCGGCCCTTGGACCGGCGATTCGCCAGCACATTGCGCCCGCCGACCGTCGCCGTGCGGGCGCGGAAACCATGACGGCGCTTCCGGACGAGCTTCGAGGGCTGATAAGTACGCTTCACGACACACTCCCGCGGGCTCCGGCCCAGTCGGCCAGGGACGTCCCTGGCCCGGCTGCACCGGCTGATCTCATAAAAACGAATGGCCGGCGGCGGCTGGAGGATTCTGGAGGAACCTCGGAAGCTGCCCCGGCGAAGGCCCGGACGTATAGGGAAGCGCCACCCCTGCCGTCAACCACGCGGATCGGGCACAAGGCGCAACCCGACCATCCGCACGACCATCATACGCATAAGGAGGCCCACCGCTCATGCCCGATTTCGACTTGGTGGTGATCGGCGCCGGCGCCGCGGGCCTGTCCGTGGCGGCCATCGGCGCGGGACTCGGCCTGAAGGTGGCGCTGATCGAGCGTGGCCGGATGGGCGGCGACTGCCTGAATTATGGCTGCGTCCCTTCCAAGGCCCTGCTCGCCGCCGCGCATGCCGCCGCCAGCGCCCGCCGCGCCGGCCGATTCGGCATCCGCCTGCCGGAGCCGGAAATCGACTGGAAGGCGATCCGTTCCCATGTCCAGGGCGCCATCGACCATATCGCCCCCATCGACTCGGAGGCCCGCTTCCGCGGCATGGGGGTGGAGGTCATCCGTGCCTCGGCCCATTTCGTCGCCCCCGACACGGTCGAGGCCGCCGGCCGCCGCCTGACCTTCCGCCGCTGCGTCATCGCCGCCGGCAGCCAGGCCATCGTCCCCGACATCCCTGGCCTCGGCCCGGTGCCCTGGCTGACCAACGAGACGATCTTCGAGCTGGAGGAACCGCCGGGCCACCTCATCATCCTCGGCGGCGGCCCGATCGGGCTGGAGATGGCCCAGGCCCATGCCCGACTGGGCTGCCTGGTGACGGTGATCGAGGCCGGGCGGATCGCCGGGCGGGACGATGCGGAGCTGGCCGATGGCCTGCGCCGGTCGCTCGCCGCCGATGGCGTGACGCTGCTGGAAGGCCGCAAGCTGGCGCGCGTCACCGTCGACCGCGCCGCCGATGGCGGTCCGGGCCTGATCGTGGTGCTGGAGGATGGGCAGGAGATCGGTGGCACCCATCTGCTGCTGGCCGTCGGCCGCGCGCCACGTCTGGCGGGACTCGACCTCGCCGCCGGACAGGTGGCCGCGACCCGGCTCGGCATCACCACCGATGCCGGGCTGCGCTCCACCACCAATCGCCGGGTCTTCGCGGCGGGGGACATCGCCGATCCGCAGGGCATCGGCCCGCGCGCCTTCACCCATGTGGCGTCCCAGCATGCCGGCATCCTGGCGCGGCGGATCATGTTCCGGCTGCCGGCCAAGGTGGATTACGCCGCCCTGCCCCGAGTCACCTACACCGATCCGGAACTGGCCCAGGTGGGCATGACGGAGGAGGAGGCCCGTGCCGCCGGCCACGACATCCGCATCCTGCGCTTCCCCGTGGCCGAGACCGACCGCGCGGTTGCCGAAGGCATCGAGGCGGGCCTCGCCAAGCTGGTGGTGACGCCCAAGGGCCGGCTGCTCGGCGCCGGCATCCTGGCGCCGCATGCCGGGGAGATGGCCGGCACCTTCGGGCTGATGATCGGCCGCAAGCTGCCGCTTTCCGCGCTCGCCGGGCTGGTGCTGCCCTATCCGACCCTGGCGGAGGCGGCGAAACGTGCCGCCAGCGATTTCTATACGCCGAAACTGCTCTCGCCCCTGGTGAAACGCGTTGTCGGCTTGCTCCGGCGCCTGCCGTGAGCGAGGCTCGGGGCCAAGATGCTGCAATGCGGGAAGACGCCATGATGACCATGACACGGAAGCTGGAGGGCCGGACGGCCCTGGTAACGGGCTCGACCTCCGGCATCGGGCTGGCGATCGCGCTGGGTTTTGCCGAATCCGGCGCCAAGGTGATGCTGAATGGCTTCGGCAAGCCGGAGGAAATCGCCGCCGCCCGCGCCAAGGTCGGCGCGGCGATGGGCGTGGCGGAGGCGCCCTATTCCCCGGCCGACATGTCGAAGCCGGAGCAGATCCGCGCCATGGTGGCCGCCTGCGAGGCGGAGCTCGGCGCCTGCGACATCCTGGTGAACAATGCCGGCATCCAGTTCGTCGCCCCGGTGGAGGAATTCCCGGACGACAAGTTCGACCGGATCATCGCCATCAATTTCGTCTCCAACTTCCACGCCATCAAGGCGGCGCTGCCGGGGATGAAGGCGCGCGGCTTCGGCCGCATCGTCAATGTCGCCTCCGCCCACGGGCTGGTCGCCAGCCCCTTCAAGACGGCCTATGTCGCCGCCAAGCATGCCGTGGTCGGGCTGACCAAGTCGGTGGCGCTGGAGATCGCGCGCAGCCCCGTCACCTGCAACGCCATCTGCCCCGGCTTCGTCCGCACCCCGCTCGCCGAGGCGCAGGTGAAGCCGCTGGCCGAGAAGCATGGCGTGTCGGAGGACAAGGCGCTGACCGACTACCTGCTCGACCGCCAGCCGACCAAGCGCTGGGTGGAGGTGGAGGAAGTGGCGGAGATGGCACTGTATCTGTGTGGCCCGAACAGCGGCAGCGTGAACGGCACGGCGCTGTCCATCGATGGCGGCTGGACGGCGCAGTGAATTTTAAGGGGGGCGCGGCAGAATGGTGTGATGGCCGCCGCCCGCGCCGTGTGCCCGCCCTACGTTGCTGGCAAGGCCCCCCTCACCCAACCCTCTCCCCCCGTCGGGGGGAGAGGGCTTTCGCGCAAGGTGCGAACAGCAGCCCATGATCGAGAACGAGTTCCGCGCGGAGGCCGCCGATACGCTCGGTGCGGCCGGCGCCACCCCCGCCCCCGTGCCGCGCCCGTCCCGCCCCGCCCCGACCACGCGGCGCATCAACCTCGCCTTGCAGGGCGGCGGCACCCATGGCGCCTTCACCTGGGGGGTGCTGGAACGGCTGCTGGAGGATGAGCGGCTGGAGTTCGAGGCGGTCTCCGGCACCTCCGCCGGCGCCATGAACGCGGCCATCTTCGTCCAGGGCCTTTGCGAGGGCGGGCGCGATGGCGCGCGGCAGGCGCTCGACCGTTTCTGGCGCAATGCCGCCGGGCGGATGGCGAACAGCCCCTTGCAGAACACGCCGCTTGAAAAGGCGATCTGGGGCCATGACCTGACCTGGTCCTTCGCCTACCAGGCCTTCGAGACGCTGACCCGCGTCATGTCCCCTTACCAGCTCAACCCCACCCCCTATGAATTCAACCCGCTGCGCCAGGTGCTGGAGGAGGAGATCAAGCCGGAGATCCTGCGCCACGGCAAAGGGCCGAAGCTGTTCATCTCCGCGACCTCGGTCCGCACCGGCAAGCCCCGGGTCTTCGCGCGGGAGGAGGTGACGGTCGACACGCTGCTCGCCTCCGCCTGCCTGCCGCAGTTCTTCAAGGCGGTGGAGATCGATGGCGAGCCCTTCTGGGACGGCGGCTATCTCGGCAATCCGGCGCTCTGGCCCTTGTATGAACAGGGCGGGCCACCGGACATCGTGCTGGTGCAGCTCAACCCGATCGTGCGGGACGAACTGCCGACCCGGCCGACCGAAATCGTCAACCGGTTGAACGAGATCAGCTTCAACGCCTCCCTGATGGCGGAAATGCGCGCCATCGACTTCGTGCAGCGGCTGCTGGAGGCCGGGCGGCTGGAACAGCCGCGCTACCGCAAGCTGTTCGTGCATTGCATCGAGGATGAGGCGCGGATGCGCGACTTCAAGCTCAGCACCAAGCTGAACGGCGACTGGGAATTCCTGACCACGCTGAAGCGCTATGGCCGGGAAGCCGCGGATGGCTGGCTGCGCGACCATTTCGACAAGCTGGGCAAGGAAAGCAGCGTCGATATCCGGGAGCGGTTCCTGTAGCACCCCACCGAATTGACATAAAGTATACTTTTCGGGCTGGGAATCACCCCCACCGCACTTCTATCCTCCGGCCGCGCGTGAACGACCGGAGCAGCCCATGCCCAGAGTCACCCTCCCCGTGCCGCCGGCCGCGCGGCCATGATCTGGCCGCGGCGCGCGCCGTTACGGTCGCCGGCCCTATCGGCTCCGCCTATGGACCCGAAAGGGCCTTCGGATTGGAGGCAAAGCCCGGCGAAGCGCTTGATCCACCCAGCAAATGGCTTGGGAGATCAGGCAGTGAACGACACCAACAACCGCTCCGGACATTGGGACCTGGATATGCTGATGCCGGAGCTTCCGGCACAGGGACGCTGGCGTGGCGGGCCGGTGAATCACCGGCTGCGGCCAGGCAGCGAAACCCAGGTCTGGCATCCCGGCGAGGGCAACCTGCTCATCCGCGCGGTGGATGGGGTGCGCACCCTGCGGCTGGAGGATACCGACCGCACGCTCCAGCAGATCATGGACGCCATCAGGACGGAGGCCGGCTCCGCCGCACCAAGGCTGATGCTGGGCGAGATCGTGATGGAGGGGGTGAAGGGCCGGATCGAGCTTGGGGAGGAGATCATCCGCTTCGCCGGCATCCAGCGCGTGGTGATCGGCGGCTACAGCGCCTATCCGACCCGGTCGGCCTGAACCGCCAGCAGACGCGCCGGCCGCCCCCGCCGCACCAGCAGGATGGCGTGCTGGCGGAAGCGCCGGGCCAGCACAAGCAGGCGGCGCGGATCGCCCGCCAGCAGCAGATGGTGCTCCGCCCAGCGCCCGGCACGGCCGAAGCCCTCGGCCAAAGGCGGGCCGGGCGCCGCTTGGCGCAGCCGGTCCTGCATCCGCCGGTTCCAGCCGGGTGGCATGCGCCGGCTGCGCGGGTTCCAGGCGGTGATGAAGGCGGCCTCGCGGGACCCGGCGTTGGACAGCAGCGAATCGATCCCACGGCTGCGCCGGCCGACCCGCGCCACGGCGCCGGCCGCCTCATACCGGGTGGCGCGGAAGGCGCGCAGCAGCCGGGGCGTCATGCCAGGTGCAGCAGCAGGCCCTTGAGATAGGCGCTTTCCGGCAGGCCCGGATGCACCGGATGGTCCGGCCCGGCGCCGACGGTGGCCAGCAGCCGCGCCTCCCGCTTCGCCTTGTGCACGCCCCAGCCCACCGCATCGGTGAAATCGCCCGGCGAGACGTGATGGGAGCAGGAGGCGATGAACAGGATGCCGTCCGGCGCCACCAGCCCCGCCGCCAGCCGCGCCAGCTTGCCATAGCCGCGCAGCGCCGCCGGCTGGTCCTTTTTCGACTTTGCGAAGGCCGGGGGGTCGGCCACCACCACCTCGAATTTCCGACCGCTCGCCGCCATTTTTTCAAGATGCTCCAGCGCCTCCGCCTTCAGGGGCGTGACGCGCTCGGCGAGACCGGCGAGGCGGGCGGCCTGCATGGCGTGATCCAGCGCATGTTCGCTGCGATCCAGCAGCGTGACCTCGGAAGCCCCGGCCGCCGCCGCCGCCAGGCCGAAGCCGCCGGTGTGGCAGAAGGCGTCCAGCATGCTGCGCCCGGCGCAGAGCCGCGCCACCATGGCGCGATTGGCGCGCTGGTCGAAGAACCAGCCGGTCTTCTGGCCGCCCAGCAGGTCCACCGGAAAGCGCAGGCCGGATTCCTCGACGGTCGCCGTACCCTCCCCCTGCAGGGCGGTGACCGATTCGGCCAGTCCCTCCAGCTTGCGCACCGCGCTGTCGTTGCGGGCGACGATCAGGCGCGGCGCGAACAGGGCATTCAGCGCGGCGACGAGATGCGGCGTGGCGGCATCCATCCCGGCGGTGTTCGCCTGGATCGCCACGGCATCGCCGTAGCGGTCGATGATGAGGCCCGGCAGGCCATCGGCCTCGGCATGGACCAGACGGTAGAAGGGCGTGTCGAACAGTCGTTCCCGCAGCGCCAGGCAGGCGGCGAGCCGCGCCTGGAACCAGGCGGCGTCGATCACGGCGGCGGGGTTGGCATCCAGCCGGCGGGCGGCGATCAGGCTGTGCGGGTTGAAGTGCCAGACGCCGTGCTTCACGCCGTCATCACCCTCCAGCCGCGCCGGGGTGCCGGGTGGCAAAGCGCGCAGCGCCGGGGTCATGGCGATCTCGTTGGAGAAGGCCCAGGGGTGGCCGGCCTTCACGCGGCGGTCGCCGCCGGGGGCCAGGCGGATCAGGGGGGTGTCGGTCATGCCCCGCCTATGCCCCGATCAGCCGCGGACTGCCAGTATGACGCCCCCGATGGTCAGCGACAGCGCCGCCACCTCCCGCAGCCCCAGCGGCTCCCCCAGCAGCAGCGCGGCGCTGGCCACGCCGATCACCGGGGTGAGCAGGGTGCCGGAGGAAGCCGCCGCCGCCGGCAGGCGCCGCAGCGCCGCGAACCAGGCAAGATAACAAAGCCCCAGCGGTCCCACCCCGCCATAGACCATCACCGCCCAGTCCCAACCAGACAACCCGGAAAAATCCGGCGTCTCGAAGATCAGCGCGCCGGCCAGCAGCGGCGTGCAGCCGACGACAAGCTGCCAGGCGACGGAGGTGGTGGGCGGCAGCGCCAGCGGCCAGCGCTTGGTCACGACCGTGCCGAGCGAGAACAGCACGGCCCCCGCCAGCGCCGCCATCACGCCGGGCAGCTTGGCCAGCCCCACATCCAGCCCCGGCCCCACCACCAGCACCACCAGCCCGCTGAGACCGAGGCCCAAAGCGGCGAGCCGCCGCCGGCTTGGCGGTTCCCCCAGCACCAGCCAGGCGAGCAGGGAGGTCCAGACCGGCATGGTGTAGCAGACGATCGTCGCCTCCCCCGCCGCCAGCCAGAGCAGGGAGAAGGTGGCCATGCCCATCCAGGCGGTGACATTGAGCAGGCTGGCCGCGACCAGCCGCGGCCAGAGCGCCCGCGGCACGCCCAGCCTTTCCCCGCGCCAAGCCGCGATGGCAAACAGAAGAGAAATGCCGAGCACGGCGCAGACCACGCGCATCGAGAAGGGCGGCAGCACGCCCAGCAGCAGCTTCATCGAGGGCCAGTTGAAGCCCCAGCCGATGACGGTCACCAGCAGCAGCGCGAGCCCGCGCGGATCGAGCCGGGCCGCTATGGGGGTGGTCAATCGAGGTAGTCCGGCTCCTCTTTCGCCAGCCGGCGCTTGATGCTCTCCAGGTGCAGCATGGCGCTTTCGCGGTCGCCGAGGCGCATCTGGTCATAGGTCTTGCGCGCGAGCTCCGGCGGCACCGGCTTCAGCGGCCGGCCGGTGGACAGCGCCAGACGCTGCGCCTCCGCCGCGCGTTCCAGGTAGTACAGGTCGTCCCAGGCCTCGGCGGCGGTGGCGCCCACCACCATCACGCCGTGGTTCTTCATGAAGACGATGTCGGCATCGCCGATGGAGGCGGCGATGCGGTCGCCCTCCGTCTCGTCCAAGGCGAGGCCGTTATATTCCTCGTCGACCACCGTGCGGCCGTAGAATTTCAGCGCGGATTGCCCGGCCCAGGCCAGCGGCGGGCCTTCCAGCATGGCGAGCGCCGTCGCATTCGGCATATGCGTGTGGAAGGCGGCCTTGGCGCGCGGCAGGTTCTTGTGGACGCGGGCATGGATGTAGAAGGCCGTCGCCTCCGGCACGCCATCGCCGGCCACCACATTGCCCTGGTAGTCGCAGACCAGAAGGCGGGAGGCGGTGACCTCCGCAAAGGCCCAGCCATAGGGGTTCACCAGGAACAGATCGTCCCGGCCCGGCACAACCAGCGAAAAGTGGTTGCAGATGCCCTCATGCATGCCGAGGCGGGCGGCCATGCGGAAGCAGGCGGCGAGATCGACCCGCGCGGCGCGCACCGCATCGGCATCAAGCTCCGAATTGCGCAGGATCGCGGGGGCGGCGTTCAGCGCATGCGCCATGGCGTGGGCCCTTTCGAGGTGAGGCCGTGATGATTCGCAGGACCCGCGATGCCCCGCAAGCCCGCGATCTGGCCAAGCGCGGCATTCCGTCGCAGATGATGGGCTTGCGGACGGAGACAGGGCGATGAGCGGCACCAACCAGCGGATCGACGGCAAGCGCCTCTGGGACAGCCTGATGGCCATGGCCCGCCACGGCGCGACGCCCAAGGGCGGGGTGCGGCGGCTGACTCTGACCGCCATCGACAAGGCCGCCCGCGACGATTTCCGCACGCAATGCGAGGCGCTGGGCCTGACGGTGCGGGTGGATGCCATCGGCAATATGTTCGCCCGCCGCGAGGGCCGCGACCCCAACCGCCTGCCCGTGCTGTTCGGCAGCCATCTCGACAGCCAGCCCTCGGGCGGGAAGTACGATGGCGCGCTCGGCGTGATGGCGGGGATGGAGGTGATGCGCACGCTGCACGACCTCAACATCACCACGGAAGCGCCGCTGGAGCTGGTGAACTGGACCGATGAGGAAGGCAGCCGCTTCGGCCTGTCGCTGATGGGCAGCGGCACCTGGGCCGGAATCTATCCCATCGCACGCAGCTACGCCTTGCCCGACCAGCAGGGCGTCACCGTGGAACAGGCCTTGAAGGACATCGGCTACCAGGGCGAACACCCCGCCGCCCCCTTCCCGGCCGATGCCTATTTCGAGCTGCATATCGAACAGGGTCCGATCCTGGAGAAGGAGGGCCGGCAGATCGGCATCGTCACCGGCGCCCAGGCGCAGGTCTGGTGGGATGCCCGCATCACCGGCCAGGACAGCCATGCCGGCACCACCCCGCCCTCCGCCCGGCGCGATGCGCTGGTGGCCGCCGCGCAGGTGATTTCCCTCGTGGACGGGCTGATGCGCGACCGTGGGGAGGATGGCCGCGGCACGGTCGGCTTCCTGAAGGTCGAGCCCAACAGCCGCAACGTGATACCCGGCGAGGTCAGCTTCAGCATCGAATTCCGCCACCCGGACAGCGCCGACATCGCCGGCCTCGCCCGCGATTTTCCGCAAATGGCCGCGGCGGTGGTGAAGGAGGCGGGTTGCCAGTTGGAGCTCACCCAGGTGCTGCATTACGACGCGCAGCCCTTCGACGCGGAGTGTGTGGCGCTGGTGGAACAGGCCGCCCAGCGGCTCGGCTACCCCGCGCGGCGCATGGTCTCGGGCGCCGGGCATGATGCCGTCTATGTCGCGCGGCGCATGCCGGCGGCGATGATCTTTACCCCCTGCAAGGACGGCCTGAGCCACAATGAGGCCGAGAGCATCGAACCGGAGGAGGCCGAGGCCGGCTGCCAGGTGCTGTTCGAGGCGGTGGTGGCGCGGGCCAATCGCCCCGCGCCGTGATGCCTTTTTTCCGCCACCCTCGCGCAAACTTCACGTGATCGCGACGCCGGGGACGGCCATGTGGTGGGGCTCATTCCATGATCCTGGAGAGCCCGACCCTCATGAATCCGACAACCTGGCCCCGCCCGGCCCAGATCGCGTCAGGCCTCCTGCTGCTGTTCGGCCTGATCGGCTGGATCACCGTGACCACCGTGAGCGCCGATCTGCGGGCCGCTCGGCAGGCCGCGGAACGCAGTGAGACACGCCGCGGGGAGCTGGAGACGGCGCTGAACGCCGAGCGCCGCGCCAGCGGCGGCCTGCCCGCCATCCAGGCGCAGACTCAACAGGCCGAGCAAGCCCGCAGCGCCGCCGAGGCCCGCACCCGCCAGCTCACCACCGAGGCCAATGAGGCCGAGCAACGCCTGGCCCGGCTGCGCCAGGAAGCCGAGGCGGCCGAGCAGAACCGCGCCACCGCCGCCCAGGCGCTGGAACAGGCCCAGCAGGCCCGCGCCACGGCGGCGCAGGAAGCTGATTCGCTGCGCGCGCGCGGCACCGAGCTGGCCCAGTCCGTGACCGCCGCCGAGACCCGCCTCGCCGAGCTGACCCGGCAGGCGGAACAGGCCGGGACGGCGCAGCAGCAGGCCGCCGCCAGCCGCGATTCCACCGCCGAGGCGCTGCGCGCGCTGGAGGCCCGGCAGGCCGAGCTGACCGCCGGCGTGCAATCCGCCGAGGCGCGCCTCGCCGAACTCGCCGCCGAGGCGGGCCGGGCGCAGGAGGCGCTGACCGCCAACAACGCCGAACTGGCCGGCGCGGAGCAGCGGCTGCGCGGCCTGCGCGACCAGGCGGCGCTGCTGGAAACCGACCTCGGCGCCCGCCGCTCGGCCCTGGCCGAGGTGCAGAGCCGGCTGGACCAGGCGACCCAGGGCGCCGAGCAGACCGCCAGCCGCCTTGCCTCCGCGCGGGAAGACCTGACCGGCGTGACGCGGCAGGCCGGGGAGGCGCGCCAGCGCCTGGCCACGCTGCGGGAGGAAACCGCCACCGCTGAGACCACGCGCGACCAGGCCCGTCAGGCCGCGCAGCGCGCCGAGGCCGAGGCGACCCGCCTGAACGAGGCGCGCGACACCGCCGCGCGCAACGCCGAGCAGGCCGAGCGCCGGCTGGAGGAGGCGACCACCCGCCTGCGCGCCGAGGAGCAGCGCCTGGCCGGCCTGACCGGCAATGTCGAGACCCAGACCCGTCGCCTGGCGGAGCTGCGCCAGCAGACCGAACAGGCCGGCACCGCCTTGGCCGAGCGCCAGCGCGCGGCCGCCGAGGCGGCGCGGCAGGTGACGGCGCTGGGCGAGCAGGTGCGGCAGGCGGAAGCCACCCTCGCCCGCCTGCGCCAGGCGGCGGAGCAGCAGCGGCAGGCCGCCCAGCCGGCACCCCAGCCCGCACCCCGCCCCACCAACTGACGCACCACGAAAAGCCCTCTCCCCCTGACAGGGGGAGAGGGTTGGGTGAGGGGGTCCGTCAAAGCACCAAAGCTCCCGGCCCGGCCCCCCCCCCCCCCCCCCCGGGGCCCCCCCCCCCCCCCCCCCCCGCCCGGGGCGGCCCC
>JAESGV010000109.1_pt1 | contig 142494 bp, 145 predicted proteins | sample 9269781 | NCBI WGS metagenome assembly JAESGV01 (sample SAMN15741586, study PRJNA653496) | algae metagenome | isolation source: Tildeniella torsiva UHER 1998/13D and co-occurring heterotrophs from... | place: Slovakia: Slovak Paradise National Park, Hrabusice, Kosice Region | collected 2000-01-01 | reverse complement strand
AACCGACGGCTTTGGAAGGACGCCGAAGCCACCATCGCCTCAGCGACAGCCTTCCTCTACGCAGCAGCCGCCATGGTCCTCATCCGACGCATCGCGCGAGCGTCATGAGTTTCGGGACGGACTCTTATAGTAACCGTTATATCCAGAAGCTGCATGTCTATAATGCAGTTTTGTTGCCTCGATTTCTTGAAAGACCAAAATCTTGTCGCTCTCGGAATCGCCAACTTCGCGGGCATTAGCCCGCAGGTTTTGGATGGAGTCGCGTCTCAGATTTGGTTCAGATGGAATCGAGGATACGATTTCTTTGATGTCGAGGAGGCATTTTGAGAAAATCACATACTGCAGATCGCAAGTGTAAAATCTTGCGTTTCGTAGATGACAGTCATAGAAATTGGATCCTGTGAAGCGGCAATTGGTGAATTTGGCTCCTTCAAAATATGCGCCTTCAAAACGAGAATAACGAAAATCAACGTTCTCGAATTCAGCATTCTTCGCGTTGATGTCCACGAAATCTCTATATCGCCAATCGGCTCCCTTAATTTTCTTATGGGCAATCGACACGCGCTTCAGGCGAGGAATATCAGGAAGGTCTTCAGGAGCTATGGTCTTCAACGAGCTGCTATCCATCGGTCCTGAAACTCCAGAAACATGACGCTTGCCTATCATTTCGGAAAGCTAGTGGCACTCAGCTTTGCTGCCTAGTCCACATGCATATCCGCGGCGTTGCGCCCAAGCCAGCCACCGGCAGTGTCCTGCAGCACAGTGGTTCCCTGAAAATTGCTCTACCCGGATTGCAACGGAGCCCACATCTGAACTTACCATTGAGGCAACTATGCAACTACCAAGGATCGGCAGATGCCTTGCCTTTCGTGAGATGGGTGGTGTTCCTGGATTTGAGGGGAAGCGGACGCTTCAGGCGTCGGCTAGGGGCCAGAACAGCCATTTGCAACTATTTGCGCCGGGCCCCGGGTCAAGCCGACAGTCTCCCGCCCCGCGAGACGACCCGCCACATTGGCCCGGCGACGACGCCACCCTACATAGGAGCTCAGCCCGCCTCCGAAAGCGCCCCGCCCCATGTCCGACCGCGACTCCGAAGCCAACCGGTTTTCTGCCCGTGCGGCGCGCTATGCGCGTGTCGGGGCCAATGTCGGCGGGGTGGCGGCGCGGATTGCGGGCGCCCGGCTGTTCGGGATGGAGGGGCGCAACGCCTCCAATGCCGAGGCGCTGGCCAAGGCGCTCGGCGGCCTGAAGGGCCCGATCATGAAGGTGGCGCAGCTCGTCGCCACCATTCCCGATGTCGTGCCGCCGGAGTACGCCGCCGAGCTGCAGAAGCTGCAGTCGCAGGCGCCGCCGATGGGCGCGGCCTTCGTCAAGCGCCGGATGATGGCCGAGCTCGGCCCGCAATGGCGCGAGCGCTTCGGCTCCTTCGATCTGCAGCCGGCGGCGGCGGCCTCGCTCGGTCAGGTGCATCGGGCGACGACGCTGGAGGGCGTCGCGCTCGCCTGCAAGCTGCAATATCCGGACATGGAATCGGCTGTGGAGGCCGACATCTCGCAGCTCGACATCCTGTTTGCGCTGCACCGGCGCATGGACCCGGTGATCGACACCAGCGAGATCGCCAAGGAGATCGGCGCGCGTGTCCGCGAGGAGCTCGACTACCAGCGCGAGGCCAAGCATATCGCGCTCTATCAGGAGGTGCTGGCGCAGACGCCGGAGATCCACGTGCCGGCGCTGGAGAGCTCGCTCTCGACCAAGCGGCTTTTGACCATGCACTGGCTCGAGGGCGACGGCATCCTGACCCACAAGCAGGACGAGCAGCAGGCCCGCGACCGGATCTCGACGGCGATGTTCAAGGCCTGGTGGCGGCCCTTCAGCCATCACGGCATCATCCATGGCGACCCGCATCTCGGCAATTACACCGTCTTCTCTGAGGACGGCGCCCCGCAGGGCATCAACCTGCTCGATTATGGCTGCATCCGCATCTTCCCGCCCTCTTTCGTGGGCGGTGTCGTCGATCTTTATCGCGGCCTGCTGGAGGGCGACGAGGCGCGCGTCGTCCACGCCTATGAGACCTGGGGCTTCAAGGGGCTGACCAGGGAGCTGGTCGACACGCTCAACATCTGGGCGCGTTTCATCTACGGGCCGCTGCTGGAGGACCGCACGCGCCGCATCGCCGAGGATGTCAGCCCGGCGGAGTATGGAAGGCGCCAGGCCTTCGAGGTGCATCAGGCGCTGAAGAAGCGCGGGCCCGTGACCGTGCCGCGCGAATTCGTCTTCATGGACCGCGCCGCGATCGGGCTCGGCGGCGTCTTCCTGCATCTCGATGCGGAGCTGAACTTCCACCGGCTGTTCGAGGCGGAGATCGAGGGCTTCCAGATCGAGACGGTCGCGGCCGATCAGGCCTCCGCGCTGGCGCGGGCGGGGCTGGTCGCGACGGCTTAGGCTGTCCCGCGTTTTCCATCCGCGCGGTCATCCCGGACAAGCGGCGAAGCCGCGCCGATCCGGGATCCATTCCTGAACATCGCGAACCAGCGTTCCGGAATGGATCCCGGGTCTCCGCTGCGCTGCGCCCGGGATGACGGCGCGGGGTTGTTTCCGTCCGAATAAGGGCCCTTTGCCGATTCGGCGCTTGCTTGTGCGGCACGGGGCAGTCTAGATCGCGCGCTTCCCGTCCAGCGTTCCGGAAGCGCTTCCCGCCATGGCCACCACCTCCGCGCCCGTCGCCATCATCATGGGCAGCCAGTCCGACTGGGCGACCATGCGCCATGCCGCCGAGACGCTCGATGCGCTCGGCATCGGCCATGACGATCGCATCGTCTCCGCCCACCGCACACCGCAGCGCATGGTCGAATTCGCGACCGGGGCCAAGGCGGCCGGCTTCAAGGTGGTGATCGCGGGGGCCGGCGGCGCGGCGCATCTGCCGGGCATGACGGCGTCGCTGACGCCGCTGCCGGTCTTCGGCGTGCCCGTCGAATCCAAGGCGCTGTCGGGGCAGGATTCGCTGCTCTCGATCGTGCAGATGCCGGCCGGCATCCCCGTCGGCACGCTCGCCATCGGCCGGGCCGGCGCGGTCAATGCGGCGCTGCTGGCGGCCGCCGTGCTGGCGCTGTCGGACGAGGCGCTGGCGGAACGGCTCGACGCCTATCGCGCCCGACAGAGCGCGGCGATCGCGGAACGGCCCGTGAAGGACGAGGCGTGAGCGCGCCGGTGGTCGAGGGCGTGCCTTTTGAGGGACTCGCGCCCGGCGCCGTGCTCGGCATCCTCGGCGGCGGCCAGCTCGCCCGGATGATCGCGCTGGCGGCGGCCGATCTCGGCGTCGCCAGCCACATCTTCGCGCCCGAGTCCGACAACCCGGCCTTCGACGTGGCGGCTGCGAAGACCGTGGCTCCCTACGAGGACGAGGCGGCGCTCGCGCGCTTCGCTGATGCCGTCGACGTCGTGACCTATGAGTTCGAGAACGTGCCGGCCGCGACGGCGGCCTTTCTTAGCAAGCGCAAGCCTCTGCATCCGGGCGCGCATGCGCTGGCGGTGACGCAGGACCGGCTGAGCGAGAAGCGCTTCGTCTCCGAGCAGGGGCTGACGGTGGCGCCCTTCCGTGCGGTGGACTCGCTGTCGGATCTCGAGGATGCGGTCGCCGCGCTCGGGCGGCCTTGCGTGCTGAAGACCCGCCGCTTCGGCTATGACGGCAAGGGCCAGGTCAAGATCCTGCCCGGGACCGATCTCGCGGAAGCCTATGCGGCGATCGGCCGGGCGCCAGCGGTGCTGGAGGGCTTCGTCAGCTTCGCCCGCGAGGTCTCGGTCGTGGCGGCGCGCGGCACGGATGGCAGCTTCGCCGCCTTCGATCTCTGCGAGAACGAGCATCGCGACCATATCCTCGCCTTCACCCGCATCCCCGCGCAGGTCTCGGCCGCGACGGAGGCCGCCGCCATCGAGGCGGCGCGGCGAATCGGGGCGGCGCTCGGCTATGTCGGCGTCTTCGCGGTCGAGATGTTCGTGGTCGGCGAGGGGCTCAGCGAGAGCGTCGTCGTCAACGAGATCGCGCCGCGGGTGCACAACTCCGGCCACTGGACCAGCGAAGGCGCCCAGACCTCGCAGTTCCACCAGCATGTCCGGGCCGTCTGCGGCTTCCCGCTCGGCTCGGCCGCCCGTCGCGGCCGTGTCGAGATGGAGAACCTGATCGGCGATGCAGCCTTGCGCTGGCGCGACCTGCTGGCCGAGCCCGGCGCGCAGCTGCACCTCTACGGCAAGCGCGAGGCGCGGCCCGGGCGCAAGATGGGCCATGTCACGCGGGTCTTCCCCGAGCAGGGCTGAAGGCGGCTCAGAGCACCCGCTGCAGCGGCTCGCCGCGCGCGAGCCAGAACGCCTTCAGCGGCGCCGGGACGATGCCCAGCTTGCGATAGAGGAACAGCGCAAACGGGCCGGGCTCGGCGCCGCCGCTTTCGCGATAAGGCACCATCAGCCGCTCCAGCACGATCTTGCGATGGCGCTGGCGTGCGACCGGCTGGAGCGCCGAGGGCGGCGTCTGCATGATCAACTGGACCAGCCGATCGAGGATGGCGTCGTCCATGGTTCCGGCGAGGCTGGCGAGGTCGGCCTCCAGCACCGCATGCTTGGCCTCGAGGAATGTGGCGCCCTTGGCATAGGCCTGTTCGACCCGGGCCCAGGCGGGGATGGCGAGGTCGTTGGCGAGGATCATGATGCGCCGCTCGGTCTCGGAATCGGCGGGCGGTTCAAAAGCGGCTTTCTGCATGGATTTTCCCGGTTTCCCGGCGTGGACAGCCGGGAGCTTTTCTGTTATCCGCACGATCCTTCGGTCGAGCTGCGTCGCAGTCCCGTCCGTCCACCCTTATTAGACCAACCCGCTAAAGACGGACACTCACGTGCAGGTTCTCGTTCGCGACAACAACGTCGATCAGGCTCTCCGCGCTCTCAAGAAGAAGCTGCAGCGCGAAGGCGTCTTCCGCGAGATGAAGCTTCGCGGGCATTACGAGAAGCCCTCCGAGAAGAAGGCCCGCGAAAAGGCCGAGGCCGTGCGCCGCGCCCGCAAGCTGCAGCGCAAGAAGCTCCAGCGCGAAGGCCTGCTGCCGGCGCCGGTGAAGCCCAAGCGCCCCTGATTTTCGCCGGCGAGGGCGGCCTGTTCGCCCTTTCTACGATCTGCAGAAGACCACGCCGCGCCTGGAGTCCGCTCCGGGCGCGGTTGCTTTTCCGGCGACGTTAACCAAGTCTTGGCACAAAGCGGGCGTTCTCTTCGCCGGGGCGCTGTCGGTTGGGGGGAGCGCGATGACGCGGCAGGCGATCCGACAGGGAGCGCCGCCGCAGACGAGGCACGGAACCGGACCAATGAGACAGAACATGATGCGTGGCAGGAACTGGCTGACGGCGGCAGGACTGGCGCTGGCGCTGGCGGGCTGCGACACCGTTTCCAGCATGACGGCGCAGCCCATCGCCGAGCTCGACACCGCGTCAGCGGCGGAGGCCAGCGTCAATATCGGTTCGCTGTCGGAGGTCGTCAGCCGCAACCCCAACGATCCGGGCGCCTACAACACGCGCGGCGCGGCCTATGCCCGCGTCGGCCGCTTCTCGGATGCGATCGCCGATTTCACCAAGGCGGTACAGCTCGATCCCAACCTCGCCTCGGCCTACACCAATCGCGGGCTCGCGCTGCGCCAGACCGGCCGCAACGACGCGGCGCTGGCGGATTTCAACAAGGCGACGACCGCCTCTCCCAATTACGCGCCGGCCTTCATCGCACGCGCCAACCTGCTGCGGGCCCAGGGCAACAGCCAGCAGGCGCTGGCGGATCTCAACACTGCGATTCGGCTCAACCCGGAATCGGCGGAGGCCTTCCATGCGCGCGGGCTGGTCTACCAGAAGGAAGGCCAGCACCAGTATGCGATCTCGGATTTCGATTCGGTGATCGATCGCAACCCCTACAACGCGCCGCCCTATATCGCCCGCGGCCAGAGCCTGAACGCGGTCGGCAAGTATGATTCGGCGCTTGAGGATTTCACCGCCGCGCTGAACGTCGACAACCGCAGCGCCGATGCCTGGGCCGGCCGCGGCTTCGCGCAGGAGAAGCTCGGGCAGAAATCCGAAGCCTCGCAGAGCTATCAGCGGGCGCTGGGCCTCGACGGCAACAATGCGGCCGCGCGTGCCGGCCAGGGCCGTCTCGGCGGCGGCGGCGGGCTGTTCCGCAGCTGATCACTCGACGGTGCGGCTCTCCGCCGCCTGGACGGCCCCTCGCGTCACCTCGGCGAGGAAGCGCCTGACCTCCGGCAGCGAGCCCTGCGCCGGCAGGTCCTCATGCCCGCCTTTGGGGAAGCGCAGGAAGCGCTTGGGAGCGTTGGCGAGGCCGTAGAGCGCCTCGCCCTGGGCGAAGGGGATGACCCGGTCCCGCTCGCCATGCAGCACCAGCAGCGGCGCGCGCACGGCACCGATGGCCAGGTCCGAGCGGAACGTGTCCAGCATCAGCCACGCGACGGGGACGTAAGGGTAGATGCCCTGCGCCACCGCGACGGTGGAGAGATAGGGCGCCTCCAGCACGACGGCTGCCAGCGGCGCCTCTGCCGCCAGCTTCAGCACCACGCCGGTTCCCAGCGATTCGCCGTAGCCGATCAGCTGCGCGGCCCCGAAGCGCTCGGCGGCGAAGCCATAGGCGGCGCGGGCATCGAGATGCAGCCCCGCTTCGCTGGGCCGGCCCGTCGAGCCGCCATAGCCGCGATAGCTCACGGCGAGCAGGCCCGTGCCGTCCTCCGTCAGGGCCCTGAAGCGGGCGACGCGGCCGGGGCTGCCGAGATGCCCGGCATTGCCGTGGAAATAGAGGATCACCGGCTTGCCGGCGCGCGGCGGCACCGCCCAGGCCAAGATGCGCTCGCCATCCGCGGCTGTCAGGGTCAGCTCCTCCGCAGCCGGCAGCCCGGCGGCGGCGAGGTCGGCGCGGGCCGGGTTGCGCGGAAAGACCAGATCGCGCTGCTTGACGAACAGCAGGCCGAGCAGGCCGAGATAGACGGCGAGGGCCAGGCCGAGGAGGCGGGTCAGGATCATCATCGCATCGCTTCTCCCCCAGCAAGGTGGCGATCGCGCGACGCTCAGTCGAGGACCTTGACCATTTCGATCGACAGCTCCGCAAAGCCTGCGCGCCGATAGGCGCTCAAGGCGAGGTCGTTGCGCGGCAGTACCCCTAGCAGGATAACCTTGCGGCCGGCGGCACGGGCAAAGCGTTCGGCCTCCGCCAAAAGGGCCTGTCCGATTCCGGCCTTCCGATGCTCGCTTGCGACGACGATGTTCTCGATATGCACATGATCGCGCAGATCGTCATGGACATAGGGACCGGCGCGGCCGAGCTGCAAGGCCAGATAGCCAACCACCCGGCCCTCGATATCGGCAACGATCTGCGCCCCGCCGGTCTCGCTCGCCTTCTCAGCATCATCGGCCAGGCAAGCCGACGCCGTATCAAGCCCGGTGGCGCGATCATCGCTCAGCGCCGCCTCATGGGCCGTCAGTTCCAGCAGAAGCTGCAGTACCGCCTCCCTGTCGCCCTCCCGCATCCTACGGATGATCGTGCTCAAGGGTTGTCTCCAAACGAAAAAGACCGGCACGAAGCCGGTCTTTCGCAACAGGGGCGTGACGTTGACGCGTTCAGTGCGCCATCGCCTTGACGATGTCGTCGGTGACCTTCTTGGCGTCGCCGAACAGCATCATCGTGTTGGGGCGGAAGAACAGCTCGTTCTCGACGCCGGCATAGCCGGCGGCCATGCCGCGCTTGATGAAGAGCACGGTCTTGGCCTTCTCGACGTCGAGGATCGGCATGCCATAGATCGGCGAGGTCTTGTCGGTCTTGGCGGCCGGGTTGGTGACGTCGTTGGCGCCGATGACGAAGGCGACGTCGGCCTGGCCGAATTCCGAGTTGATGTCCTCGAGCTCGAAGACCTCGTCATAGGGCACGTTGGCTTCCGCCAGCAGCACGTTCATGTGGCCGGGCATGCGGCCTGCCACCGGATGGATGGCGTACTTCACCTCGACGCCTTCCTTCTTGAGGAGGTCGGCCATCTCGCGCAGCGTGTGCTGGGCCTGGGCCACCGCCATGCCGTAGCCCGGCACGATGATGACCTTGCCGGCGTTCTTCATGATGTAGGCGGCGTCGTCCGCAGAGCCCTGCTTGACGGGCCGCGCCTCGACGGCGCCACCGGCGCCCGCCGCGGCATCCTCGCCGCCGAAGCCGCCGAGGATGACGGAGATGAAGCTCCGGTTCATCGCCTTGCACATGATGTAGGACAGGATGGCGCCCGACGAGCCGACCAGCGCGCCGGTGATGATCAGCGCCATGTTGCCCAGCGTGAAGCCGATGCCGGCCGCGGCCCAGCCCGAATAGGAGTTGAGCATCGAGACGACGACGGGCATGTCGGCGCCGCCGATCGGGATGATCAGCAGGACACCGAGCGCAAACGAGACCGCGACGATCAGCCAGAAGACGACATGGCTCTCGGTCTTCAGGAAGATCAGCAGCAGCACGACCAGCGCGATGCCGAGGCCGATGTTGATGCCGTGGCGCTGCGGCAGCATGATCGGCTTGCCGCTCATGCGCCCGTCGAGCTTGAGGAAGGCGATGATCGAGCCGGTGAAGGTGATCGCGCCGATGGCGACGCCGAGCCCCATCTCGAACAGGCTGGCGCCGCTGATCTTGCCGACATTGCCGATGCCGAAGGCGCTCGGCGCATACAGCGCAGCCGCCGCCACCAGCACCGCGGCGAGGCCGACCAGCGAGTGGAAGAAGGCGACGAGCTGCGGCATCTGCGTCATCTGGACGCGCTTGGCCATGAACGCGCCGATGCCGCCGCCGATGGCGATGCCGCCGACGACCAGAAGCCAGCCCGAGAACCCGCTCGGCGGGAAGAAGACGATGGTCGTCGCAATCGCGATGCCCATGCCGACCATGCCGTAGAGATTGCCCTGGCGGGAGGTCGTGGGATGCGACAGGCCCCGCAGGGCCATGATGAAGAGGACGCCGGAGACGACGTAGAGCAGGGCGGAGAAATTCGCGGCCATCGGCGCTCAGCCCTTCTTCTTGTACATGGACAGCATCCGCTCGGTGACGAGGAAGCCGCCGAAGATGTTGACCGAGGCCAGGACCAGCGCGAGGAAGCCGAAGATCTTGGCCCAGACCGGCCCATCGCCGAGCGCCGGAACCGCTTCCACGCCCACCGCCAGCAGCGCGCCGACGACGATGACCGAGGAGATCGCGTTGGTGACCGACATCAGCGGGGTGTGCAGCGCCGGGGTCACCGACCAGACGACATAATAGCCGACGAAGACGGCGAGCACGAAGATCGCGAGGCGAAACACCGTCGGATCGACGACGCCGCCGGTCGCGGCGCTGGCGCCGGCCGCGAGGGTCTCGGCGTGCTGCGCGGCCAGATCGGCCGCCTGCCTGGCCGCGGTGGCGACGGAGCGGGCCTGTTCGAGCGCCTGTTCGGGTGTCGGATTAGCCATTGGTGACGCTCCCCTCTGCGGCAGGCACGGGCTCGACCGGCGCAGGCGCGGCCTTCGGTGCGAAATTCGGGTGGATCACGGCGCCGTCGCGGGTCAGGGCGGTGGCCTTGACCAGTTCGTCGTCCCAATTCACCGCGAGCGACTTCGTCGTCTTGTCGATCAGCGTCTCGACGAAGGCGAAGAGGTTCTTGGCGTAGAGCTGCGATGCGGTCGCCGCGAGGCGGCCGGGCACGTTGAGATGGCCGACGATCCGGACGCCGTTGGGGGTCACGAAGACCTCGCCCGGCTTGGCTAGTTCGCAATTGCCGCCGCGCTCGACCGCGAGATCGACGATGACGGAGCCGGCCTTCATGCTCTCGACCATGGCGGCCGAGATCAGCTTGGGCGCCGGGCGGCCGGGAATCAGCGCGGTGGTGATGACGATGTCCTGCTTGGCGATGTGGCTCGCCGTCAGCTCGGCCTGCTTGGCCTGGTATTCCTTCGACATTTCCTTGGCGTAGCCGCCGGCCGTCTGCGCCTGCTTGAACTCCTCGTCCTCGACGGCGAGGAACTTGGCACCGAGCGATTCGACCTGTTCCTTGGTCGCGGGGCGGACGTCGGTGGCGGTCACGATCGCGCCCATGCGGCGCGCGGTCGCGATCGCCTGCAGGCCGGCGACGCCGACGCCCATGATGAAGATGCGCGCGGCCGGCACGGTGCCCGCCGCCGTCATCATCATCGGCAGGGCGCGGCCATATTCGCCGGCGCCATCGACCACGGCGCGGTAGCCCGCGAGGTTGGCCTGGGAGGAGAGCACGTCCATGACCTGCGCGCGGGTGATGCGCGGCATGAACTCCATGGCAAACGCGGCGACACCGGCCTTCGACAGCGCCGCGAGCGCCTTCTCGTTGCCATAGGGATCCATGATGCCGACGACGAGCGCGCCCTTGGGCAGGGCGGCGATCTCGGAATCAGCCGGACGACGCACCTTCAGAACGATCGCGGCGCCCGCGAGCGCCTCGGCCGCGCTGGCGGCGATCGTCGCGCCGGCGGCTTGGTAATCGGCGTCGCTGATGCCCGAAGCCAGGCCTGCGCCGGTCTCGACGACGATCTCGGCCCCCAATCCTGCGAATTTGCGGGCGGTTTCCGGCGTCATGGCGACGCGGGTTTCCGCTCCTTGCGTTTCGGCTGGCACGGCGATGCGCATGACGGCGTAACCTCTCGGGCGCTTGGAAGCGGACTTAGTGGGCTGCGGGCAGGAGCAGCAGCGCGAGCATCAGGAGCACGAAGGGCACCATGGGTGCGCGCCAGCCGATCGACTTCGAGGCGAGGCCGACGCCGGTGCCGACCAGCGTCAGCAGCGTGCCGATGATCGCGATGCCCCAGGCATGCTTGGTGCCGCCGACGGCCAGCGCCGCCACGATGGCGAGGCAGGCGACCGTGCCGACCTCGGAGAAATGCACGAAGCCCTGATAGGTGCGCTCATGCTCGCGATAATCCATCTGCGGGATGTCGGAGGCGGGGTGTCCGTGGTCGGCCATGGTCTGATCCCAAGAAAACACTCGTCGCATGCCTGTAGCGCACCTGTTCGAGGTCGGCAACGGAGGGGCCGCGAGGCGCTTCCGCAACGACAACGGGTCAGCGCCGCGGCCGCGGCTCTACAGGGCGATGCGGGCGATGTAAATCGTTTTAAATCGTCAAAACAGATGCCGGGCGGGCAGGGTGGCGACCAGGACTTCAGGCGATGATGTCAGGCGTCAGGGCGTCTTCGATCTGCGAGATGCGATCCTTGAGGTAGAGCTTGCGCTTCTTGAGGCGCTGCACCTGAATCTGGTTGATCGCGCCGACGCGCTCGAGGGCATCGATCGCGCTGTCGAGGTCGCGGTGCTCTTCGCGCAGACGCGCCAGTTCGGTGGTGAAGGCCTCGACCTCCTCCTGGCTCAACTCGAATGCCATCGTCGTCCCATCATCGCCGCGATTGGGGCCGACTATGATCAGACGCCGGACGCCCCGCAAGAGCGGGAGCGGCCGGCGCCTTCGCAGACCGTCGCATTCATGACGTTACGGAAAGAAGTTGGTGACGATCACAGAATGTCATGCGGTCCTGCGCGAAACCGTCGCAGACGCGAAGCCGGCTCTATGTCACACTGATTCTGTCAACCGCTCATCAGGAGGATCCAGATGTCGCTGCAGACCCATCTCGTCGAACTCGAACGCAAGCATCGTCAACTCGAGGAAGCCATCGCCAAGGCCGTGGCCCGACCGTCGTCCGATGATCTCACCGTGGTCGAGATGAAGCGAAAGAAGCTGCTGCTGAAGGAAGAGATCGAGCGCGTGCGGCAGACGATGCCGGACCGAACGCTGCATTGAGCGCTGGCGGGCCCTTGGCCCTGCCCGAGGTTGTGTCGTGAGAGTTCAGCCGGCCCCGAAAGGGGCCGGCTTTTTCATGAGTCTGCCTGGAAAGGGCGCGCTCGCCGTTGCGCATGCGGAACTTCCGACCGTCGCCCCTGTTGGGCGTGGACAAGCAGGGGCGACACAGCATGCGTGATCTCGACGGCGGACGGATGATCGATGGTGAGTCGGGCGGGACGGCGGCCTGGCGGCCATCGCGTCGCGGCGCATTGGCGCTGCTGTTGTCGTCTTCTGCACTCGGCCTGCACCCGGTGCTCGCGCAGGGCCAGCCGATCGCCGCGCGGGCGCCGAGCTTCGGCTATGAAGACGTCGTGCGCCAGGCGCAGGCGCTCGGCGAGCGGCCCTTCGACGCGGATGCGGCCACGATCCCGGCCGAACTGTCGAAGCTGAGCTATGACAGCTATCGCGAGATCCGCCTGCGCCGCGACAAGGCGTTCTGGAGCGAGGGCGACTCGGATTACCGCCTGCTGCCGTTCCATCTCGGGTTCCTGCACGACAAGCCGGTGCAGCTGCATGTCATCCGTCACGGTGCCGCCATGCCGATTCCCTTCACCACCGCGTTGTTCGAATACGGCAAGGTGCCGGTGCCCAAGGGCCTTTCGCCGTCGCTGGGCTTTGCCGGCTTCGCCGTCACGACGACGCTCAACGATCCCCGCGTGCAGGACGAGGTCATCTCCTTCCTCGGCGCGAGCTATTTCCGGCTGATCGGGCGCGGCCATCATTACGGGTTGTCGGCCCGCTCGCTGGCGCTCGACATCGGTGGCGCGCAGCCCGAGGAGTTCCCGTTCATGCGGGCGCTGTGGCTGGAGGAGCCCGCGCGGGACGCCACGGAGCTGGTGATTTACGCGCTGCTCGATTCGCCCTCGGTGGCCGGGGCCTACCGTTATGTCGTGCGGCCGGGGCAGGAGACCCATGTCGACGTCACCGCGACGATCATTCCGCGCCAGACGATCGCGCGGCTCGGCATCGCCCCGCTCACCTCGATGTTTCAGGCCGGCGAGGGGGATCTGGCCCAGCGCAGCGATTTTCGGCCCGAAATCCATGATTCGGACGGTCTGATGATGCAGGCCGGCAGCGGGGAGTGGATCTGGCGGCCGCTGCGCAACCCCAAGACGCTGCGGATTTCGAGCTTTGGCGACACCAATCCGCGCGGCTTCGGCCTGATGCAGCGCGACCGCGACTACGCCAACTACCATGATCTCGAGGCGCATTATCACGCGCGGCCGGGATACTGGATCGCGCCCCAGGGCGAATGGGGCGAGGGCCGGATCGAGCTGATTGAGATTCCCACCGACAACGAGGCCTTCGACAATATCGGCGCCTGCTGGACGCCTAAGACGCCCCTGCCCGTCGGGGAATCGTCCGAGTTCCGCTACCGCCTGACCGCGCTGTCGGCGACGGACCACCTGCATGCCTATGCCCAGACGCAGCACAGCTTCAACGGCTCCGATCTCGAGGACGCGCATGTCGAGGGCCATGGCACCAAGCGTTTCATCGTCGATTTCGCCGGCGGCGATTTGCGCTACCACCTCGCGGCGCCCGAAGAGGTCGAGATCGAGGCCTCGGCCACGGCGGGCACGATCATGGCCACGATCGTCCAGCCCAATGCAGCGGCCGGCGGCTTCCGCGCGATCGTCGATGCGCGTCTGGCCGACGGCGAGACGGCCGATCTTCGCCTGTTCCTGAAGGCGCGTGGGCGGACGCTGTCCGAGACCTGGACCAGCGCCTGGTCGGTGCCGGCGAAGCCCGTGGCGCCGGCGATGCCGGTCGAAGACTGAGGCGCGGTCCGCCGGCCGCATCGACCGGGCGGCAGCGGCATCCGGCCGGGTGACGGAACCTCGGAGCCCCGGCGGCATTTCCCTCCGACACGGGCGCTGACAACGAGGACAGCATGGGCATCATCGGAACGATCATCATCGGGTTTCTGGCGGGCGTCGTCGCGAAATTCATCACGCCGGGTTCGAACGAGCCGTCGGGCTTCATCCTGACGACGATCCTCGGCATCTTCGGGGCCTTCGTCGCGACCTATCTCGGGCAGGCGATGGGCTGGTACGGCCCCGGCGAAGGCGCCGGCCTGATCGGTGCGGTCGTCGGCGCGGTCATCGTGCTCGTCGTCTGGGCCATGCTGTTCAACCGCCGCAGCGCGGCTTGAACGGATCCCTCTTCCCGATCCAGGAGCGACGGTGATGAACGACAATGCAAACAGCGGGTTTCCGTCGATGACGGCGCTGCTCGGGCTCCTGGCCGTCGCGGGCTATCAGAACCGCGACAAGATCGGCGAGTGGCTGCGCGGGGCGACGCAGACCGATGACGCTCCCGGCCAGTCCGCGCCAGGCCATACAAGGCCGGCCGAGACGGACCGGAGCCAGGGCGGGCTTCTCGGCAATCTCGGCGGCATGGTCGGCGCCGGCGGCATCGGCGGGCTGCTGAGCGGCGGACTGGGCGACCTGATCGACCGGTTCAAGCAGGCCGGACAGGGCGAGAAGGCCGAATCCTGGGTCCGGCAGGGCCCCAATCAGGAGATCGCTGCGCCCGATCTGGCGCAGGCGCTGGGCCCGGAGATGATCGAGACGCTGACGCGCCAGACCGGCCTGTCGCGCGACGATCTGCTCGCGCGGCTGTCGAACGTTCTCCCGCAGGCCGTCGACAGCTCGACGCCGGACGGCACTTTCACGCGGGCTGCGATCTGACGTTTCGATGGCGGGAGATCGTAGGGCTCACAGTGCCTTGGCCATCTCCCGCAGACGGAACTTCTGGATCTTGCCGGTCGAGGTCTTCGGGACTTCGGTGAAGACCACCGTGCGTGGGCATTTGAAGGCGGCGAGGTGCTGCCGGCACCAGGCGACGATCTCGGCCTCGGTCGCCGTCTGGCCGGGCTTGAGCTCGACGAAGGCGCAGGGCGTCTCGCCCCATTTCTCGTCTGGCCGCGCGACCACGGCCGCCGCCTGGATCGCCGGATGCTTGTAGAGCGCGTCCTCGACCTCGATCGAGGAGATGTTCTCGCCGCCGGAGATGATGATGTCTTTCGAGCGGTCCTTCAGCTGGATGTACCCATCGGGGTAGCGCACGCCGAGATCGCCAGTGTGGAACCAGCCGCCGGCGAAGGCGGCCTGCGTCGATTTCGCGTTCTTGAGATAGCCCTTCATCACGACATTGCCGCGCATCATCACCTCGCCCAGCGTGGCGCCGTCGCGCGGGACGGGCGCCATCGTCTCGGGGTCGAGCACATCGAGCCCTTCCAGTGCGGGATAGCGCACGCCCTGGCGCGCCTTCAGCGCCGCCTGCTCAGGGGCGGGCAGTGCGTCCCAGGCGCCGTTCCAGTCATTGACGACGGCGGGGCCGTAGCACTCGGTCAGCCCGTAGAGATGCGTCACCTCGAATCCGGCCTGCTTCATGCCGGCGAGCACGGCCTCGGGCGGCGGGGCGGCGGCGGTGAAGAAGGAGACCGTCTGCGGGAAGTCGCGGCGCTCCTCGGCGGGCGCGTTGAGCAGGGCCGACATCACGATCGGCGCGCCGCAGAGATGGGTCACGCCATGGTCGGCCAGCGCATCATACATCGCCCTGGCGCGGACCTGGCGCAGGCAGACATGGGTGCCGGCGACGAGCGAGATCGACCAGGGGAAGCACCAGCCGTTGCAGTGGAACATCGGCAGCGTCCAGAGATAGACCGGATGGCGGCCCATCTGTCCGGTGAGGATGTTCGAGGTCGCCAGCAGATTGGCACCGCGATGGTGGTAGACCACGCCCTTGGGGTCTCCGGTCGTGCCCGAGGTGTAGTTCAGCGCGATCGCGTCCCATTCGTCGGCGGGCATCTGCCAGTCGAAATCGGGGTCGCCGCCGGCGATGAACGCCTCGTACTCGATGCTGCCGAGCCGCTCGCCGGGACCGTCATAGACCGGGTCGTCATAGTCGATGACCAGGGGCTTCGCCTTGCACAGCGCCAGCGCCTCCTTCATCGTCTTTGAAAATTCGCGGTCGGTGATCACGACCTTGGCCTCGCCATGATCCAGCGAAAACGCGATGATCGCGGCGTCGAGGCGGGTGTTGAGCGTGTTGAGCACGGCGCCGCACATGGGCACGCCGTAATGGCATTCCAGCATGGCGGGCGTGTTGGGCAGCATGGCGGCGACGGTGTCGTTCTTGCCGATGCCGTGGCGGGCGAGCGCCGAGGCGAGGCGCCGCGAGCGGGCGTAAAACTCTGCATAGCTGCGGCGAATCGGGCCGTGGATGATCGCGATGTGGTCGGGGAAGACCGAGGCCGCGCGCTCGAGGAAGGGCAGGGGCGTCAGCGGCTGGTGGTTGGCCGGGTTGCGGTCGAGATCGGTGTCGTAGGCGGATGTCGTCATGCGGTGTCCCCTCCCGTTCGGCTTAGCCTCTGCGGGCCTTCACCGTAATCCATCCCTTTGTCCGATAGGGCGCAAGGGGGCACGGGCGCATCACGTCAAAGCCAGTGCAGTCCCTTCAGCCCGTCATAGGTCAGTTTCAGCCCGACCAGCAGGAGCAGGCTGTAGATGATCTTGTAGAAGCGCTTCACCGGCACCTTCCGGACCAGCCAGACGCCCGCCACCGTCGAGACGATGGCGACCGGCAGTAGCGCCAGCGAGGCGGTGAGGTTGGCGGTCGTGAACTGGCCGAGCGCGATGTAGGGAAAGACCTTGATGACGTTGATCAGCGCGAAGAAGATCGCGCCGGTGCCGACGAAGACGGCCGGCGGTAGCCGCAGCGGCATGGTGTAGATCTGGTAGGGCGGACCGCCGGCATGGGCGATCATGCTGGTGAAGCCCGAGAGTGCTCCCCAGAAGGTCCCCTGCGGATAGTTCGACCGCGTCGGCGGCAGTTCGGCTCCGCCGCCAGCGAGCAGATTGCGCAGCGCGAAGACGACCGAGATCAGGCCGATTGCCAGCACGACCGCACCATCAGCGACGCGCGCCGCCAGCAGATAACCTGCGAAGATGCCGAGCGCGGCGCCGGGCAGCAGCGTCGCCAACGTGCGGCGGTCAAAATCGCGGCGGTAGGACCAGACGGTCACGACATCCTGCGACATCAGCACGGGCAGCATGATCGCGGCGGCCGTCACCGGCGAGACGACCTGCGCCATCAGCGGCAGCGACAGCAGCCCGAGCCCCGAGAAGCCGCCCTTGGAAAGCCCCATCAGGATGACCGCCGGCACCATGGCGGCGAAGAAGGCGGGGTCGAGCAGCATGTCGGGAGGGGTCCGAAAGGCGAAGGCGGGCGATTGCGCCAGATCAACCGTGGCATTTCCCGAAGCGCGGTAGAAGATCAAGGGTGCAGGGGTGTCATGTGCGAAAGTCGCTCTCGACGGCGGCCGGCGCCTCTGTGAAGGGAAGATCATAAAAACAAGGCAGGGGAGGGTGTGCGATGACCGAGGTGGGCCGTTACAAGCAGGCTTATGCACGCTGGCAGGCCGATCCCGAGGGCTTCTGGGCGGAGGCCGCCCGGGCGATCGACTGGATCTCGCCGCCGCAGCAGATCTTCGACGCCACGCAGGGCGCCTATGGCCGCTGGTTCCCCGACGCGACCTGCAACACCTGCTTCAACGCGCTCGACCGGCATGTGCGCGACGGGCGCGGCGAGCAGCCGGCGCTGATCCATGACAGCCCGGTCACCGGAGCCAAGAGCGTCTTCACCTATGCGCAGATGCTGGACGAGGTTGGGGCGCTCGCGGCGGTGCTGCAGGATCTCGGCGTCGGCAAGGGCGACCGTGTCGTCCTCTACATGCCGATGGTGCCGGAAGCGGCCTTCGCCATGCTCGCCTGCGCCCGCATCGGCGCTGTGCATTCGGTCGTGTTCGGCGGCTTCGCGGCCAAGGAGCTGGCGACGCGCATCGAGGATGCGACGCCCAAGGTCATCCTGGCCGCGACCTGCGGCATCGAGCCCAGCCGCGTCGTCGAATACAAGCCGCTGCTCGACCAGGCGATCGAGCTCTCCGCGCACAAGCCGCAGACCTGCCTGATCCTGCAGCGACCGCAGGTCGAGGCCTCGATGCATGCGACGCGCGACAAGAACTGGCGCATGCTGGTCGCGGCCGCCAAGGCGCAGGGGCGACGGGCCGAGTGCGTCCCGGTCGCGGCGACCGACCCGCTCTACATCCTCTACACCTCCGGCACCACGGGCAGGCCCAAGGGCGTGGTGCGCGACAATGGCGGCCATATGGTCGCTTTGAAGTGGACGATGGACAATCTCTACGGCGTGAAGCCGGGCGAGGTGATGATCACGGCGTCGGATGTCGGCTGGGTCGTCGGCCACAGCTACATCGTCTATGCGCCGCTGATCCAGGGCGCGACCTCGGTGCTCTATGAGGGCAAGCCGGTGGGCACGCCCGACGCCGGCGCCTTCTGGCGGCTGATCGCCGAGCACAAGGCGGTCGTGCTGTTCACGGCCCCCACCGCCTTCCGCGCCATCCGCAAGGAGGATCCGCAGGCGACGCTGCTGCCGGCCTATGACCTTTCGCGGTTCCGGGCGCTGTTCCTGGCGGGCGAGCGGGCCGACCCCGACACGCTGGTCTGGGCGCAGGACATCCTGAAGGTGCCGGTGATCGACCATTGGTGGCAGACCGAGACCGGCTCGCCGATCGTTGGCAATCCGATCGGGCTCGAACTGCTGCCGGTGAAGCCGGGCTCCCCGACGGTGCCGATGCCGGGCTATGACGTGCAATGCGTCGATGAGGGCGGGCGGCCGGTGCCGGCCGGGACAATGGGCGCGATCGTGATCAAGCTGCCCTTGCCGCCCTGCGCCCTGCCGACGCTGTGGCAGGCCGACGAGCGCTTCGTCGAATCCTACCTCGCGGCCTTCCCGGGCTTCTACAACACCTCGGATGCCGGCTTCATCGACGCCGACGGCTATGTCTTCATCATGGGGCGCACCGACGACATCATCAATGTCGCCGGCCACCGGCTCTCGACGGGCGGCATGGAGGAGGTGCTGGCCTCGCATCCGGCGGTGGCGGAATGCGCGGTCGTGGGCATTCGCGACACGATCAAGGGCGAACAGCCCTGCGGCTTCGTGGTGCTGAAATCCGGCATCACCCAGAGCCCGGATGCGGTCGAGCGCGAACTGGTGGCGCTGGTGCGCGAGAAGATCGGCCCGGTCGCCGCCTTCCGGCTGGCGCTGACGGTCGGGCGGCTGCCCAAGACGCGATCCGGCAAGATCCTACGGGCGACGATGAAGAAGATCGCCGATGGCGAGGACTACGCCATGCCGGCGACGATCGAGGACCCGGCAGTGCTGGACGAGATCGGCGTGGCGCTGAGGGGCCGCGGGCTGGGGTAGGGCTCCTGCGCGGATCGCAGGGCTAGAAGCCGATGGTCGCGCCGTTCCATCGCAGCAGGCGCTGCGGCCAGTCCAGCCGCATCAGATCCTCGCCGATGATCAGCGGCCCGGCATAGCCGCTCGCTCGAATTTCCTCGGCAAGCAGTGCGGCATCGGCGCCGGGCGGCACGATGTGGGTGATTGCCAGGGCTCTCGCACCGCCCCTGCGCGCCAGATCGCCCACCACCTGCGGCGTCATGTGGTAGCTCTTCACGGCTGCGACGGTGGCGGCCGTGCGGATGCCGGCGACGACCGGCATCTGGCTCTCGACATAGACTTCGCTGACGAGCAGATCGCAATTCTCGGCGGCCTGCTCGAGCGTCGGGGTCAGGCGGGTGTCTCCGGAAAACACGATCCGGCTCGTGCCGTCGCTCAGCGTCAGCCCGAAGGCCGGTTCCACCGGTTTGTGGTCCACCAGGAATGCCGTCACGGAGAGGCCCTGGAGTCCGGCGACCGGCCCCTCCTGCAGTTCTTCGAAGACGACATCGAGGCCGCTGGCATCCGGGCGCTGCTCGAAGGCGATGCGCAAAGCGCGCTCGCGCGCGAAAGCCTCGTACTGGCCCCGCAGATTGGCGAGCGCGGGGGCGGGCGCCAGCACGCGCCAGGGGCGGTTCCGGCCCTGGTGCCAGGACGAGATGACGAGCTGATAGAAGTCGACCAGATGGTCGGAATGCTCATGGGTGACGATAAGCAGGTCGATGTCCGCGCCGCGATGCCCGGCCGCGACAAGCCGCTGGCTCACACCCGAACCGCAATCGATCAGCAGCTTGCAGCCGCCGGCCTCGACGAGATGCGAGGGACCGGCGCGCCGCAGGCTGACGGGCGGTGCGCCGGTTCCCAGAAAGGTGAAGGCGATGCCGGCGCTCATGCCCGAAGCGTGCCAGAGCGAGATCTCATCGGCAAGAAGCGGCCGCTCAGGCGTCGTCGTCCTCGTCGACCGGACGCTTCATCTGCTTGAGCTTGGCGAAGACCGAATTGACGTCGATCGCGGCCTCTTCCTCGCGCTTGGGCTTGCCCATGTCGGCGAAGGTCTGGTTGAGCGGGGCGGGCTCGGGCGCCGTGGTCTCCTCCGTCGGCAGCAGGGTCGAGCCGATTTCGGCGATGACCGCCGGGCGGTCCTTGGCGGCGCGGCCGACCTCGAAGTCGAGATCGATCTGCGAGCACAGGCCGAGGCTGACCGGGTCGATCGGCGACAGGGTCTGGGCGTTCCAGTGCGTGCGGTCGCGGATCTGGGCGATCGTCGACTTGGTGGTGCCGATCAGGCGGATGACCTGCGCGTCCTTGAGCTCGGGGTGGTTGCGCAGCAGCCAGAGAATGGCGTTGGGGCGGTCCTGGCGCTTGGAGACGGGGGTGTAGCGCGGGCCCTTGGCCTTCTTCATCTCCGGCACCTTCACCTTGCGCTCGGCGAGCTTGAGGTGGTGGGCCGGGTTGGCGGCGGCGCGCTCGAGTTCCTCGCGGGTCAGCTGCCCGGAGTTGATCGGGTCCAGCCCCTTGATGCCGGCGGCGACCTCGCCATCGGCGATGCCGCGCACTTCGAGCGGGTGAAGTTTGCAGAACTCGGCGATCTGCTCGAAGGTCAGGGACGTGTTCTCGACCAGCCAGACCGCGGTGGCCTTCGGCATCAGCGGGGGTAACGACACGGGGATGTCTCCTGAATTTCGAAAGCCGGCGCTCGGCCGGGGCAACGTCGCGGACAATAGCTCTCGGGCGCCGACCGGCCTCTTCGGCCGGCCATCCACATCATCGACGATGAACAGGATGGCGCGGCTTATAGGCGAGGCGGGGCCGGCTGTCCAAGAAAAAGCACAACCGGAGCGCGGCTGGCGGCGCTGGAAGCGGCGGTGGCGCCGGCGCGGCATCGCCTCTAATCTGCGCCGTTTCCGCGCAACCGGAGTTCGCCATGTCGCTGTTTCCCGACGACGACCGCCCGAAGCCGAAGTCGGTCCACGAGATCGGGCAGGATCTGTCGATGCTGTCGCTCGAGGAGATCGACCTGCGGGTGGCGGCGCTGCAGCACGAGATCGAACGGCTCGCCGAGGCGCGGGCGAAAAAAGCCGCCTCGCGCAGCGCGGCGGACGCGTTCTTCCGAAAATCCGACTGAAAAAGCGGCAGCTTCGGCCGTCGTTAACGGCTGCTTAACGATTCCAAAGTATGAATCGTCACATCCAGATTGTCTGGATGTGAGTGGCTCCTGCCCGCTCTGTTTGACGCCTCCCTGTTGACCTTCGAGCCGCCTTCGGGCGGCTCTTTTTTTGATCTGTAGCGGCGTTAAGGTTAACGATACCCTACCGTCGCAGGTCCGGAGCATCGGCGCTATCCTTGCGACAACCACGGCATGAGCCGTGACGCGTGCCAAGCGAGTACGGTGTTGTGCCGATGGGAGACAATGCCATGACCGACCTGTTGATTCGTGAAACCGATGCCGATGATGGCGCGATCTCCTTCGCCCGGGGCTTCGTGAAATCCGACGCCTTCATGGTGCTGTTTCGCGAGGGGATGGGCCTCGTCGAGCAGACCGCCGCCTATCTCGACGGGCCGGGCCGGGCTGAATCGGCGGCTTTGCCGCGCGAGGTGGCGCTGAGCTACGCCACCGAGAGCATGCGGCTGACGACGCGGCTGATGCAGATCGCCTCCTGGCTGCTGGTACAGCGGGCCGTGGCCGAGGGCGAGATGACGGCCGAGCAGGCGCGCGCCGAAAACGACAAGGTCCGCATTCCCGAGCACATGGTCTCGGCAGTCCAGCTCGAGACCGAGGGGCTGCCGCAGGGCCTGCGCGACCTGATGGAGCACTCCTTCCGGCTGCAGGCACGCATCCGCCATCTCGAAGGCCAGATGTCGGCGCAGGCGCCTATCGAGAAGGCCAATCCGGTTCAGGACCAGCTCGCCAACCTCCACGCCCGTCTCGGCATGGCGCGCTGAGCGCCGCCCGCTTGCGACACGGCGTCACGCCGTCAGCAAAGGTTCAAGCGAAAACGGCCCGGTCGAAAGACCGGGCCGTTTTGATTCAGATCAGGACAGGCGAGGCTGCCCGCTGTCAGGTCACGGCCTGACGTTCACTTCTTGCCGAGCGCGCCGATCGCGGAGAAGCGCGAGTTGAAGCGCGAAACGCGGCCGCCGCGGTCCAGCATGTGCTGGGTGCCGCCGGTCCAGGCCGGGTGCGTCGTCGGGTCGATGTCGAGGTTGAGGGTGTCGCCCTCCTTGCCGAGCGTCGAACGCGTGAAGTATTCCGTGCCATTGGTCATGACGACCTTGATGGTGTGGTAGTCGGGATGGATGCCGGTCTTGGCCATGGCTAAATCCTCAAACGTCGATAAACGGGCGTGGTCGACAAGCAGGCAAGCCTGCCCGGCCCGTCGAATAATTCGTATGAGCCTGTCGTGGAGTGGCTTGCCCATATCGCAGCCGGGCCGACAGTGCAAGCAGGACAGGACAAAGACGCGTGCCCGAGCACCAAAAAGACGACAAGAAGGCCCGGCCCGATTTCCGCTCGCTGGCTTCGTTCTGGCCTTATGCGTTGAAGAACAAGGGGCGGATCGGCCTGGCTCTGCTGGCGCTGGTCATCGCCTCGGCGGCCACGCTGGCCTTGCCGATGGCAGTGCGCCGGGTGATCGATGTCGGGTTTTCGGCCGGTGAGCAGCAACTGGCCAACAGCTATTTCATCCTGCTGATCGTCGTCGTTGCGGTGCTGGCGCTGGCGAGTTCGGCGCGGTTCTATCTGGTGATGACGGTTGGCGAGCGCATCGTTGCCGATCTGCGCGCCGACGTGTTCTCGCATCTGACGCGGCTGGAGCCGGCCTTCTTCGATTCGAGCCGGGCCGGCGATCTGGTGTCGCGGCTGACGGCCGACACAACGCAGATCAAGTCGACCTTCGGCTCGACGGCCTCGATCGCGCTGCGCAATGCGATCATGACGATCGGCGCCCTTTCGCTGATGGTGGCCACCAGCCCGCAGCTCTCGGCGATCGTGATCGGGGCGATCCCGCTGATCGTGCTGCCGCTGGTCTTCTCCGGGCGCTCGGTGCGCAAGCGCGCCCGGGCGGCGCAGGACCGGCTGGCCGACGCTTCGGCGTTCGCTTCGGAGGCGGTCGGCGCGATCCGCACGATGCAGTCCTTCGGCGCCTCGCGGCAGACGGCGGCGCGCTTTGCATCGGCGTCCGATGAGGCCTATGGCGCCTCGCGGGCGGCGACCGCCTCGCGCGCGCTGTTGTCGGGCGTGGCGATCTTCCTGGTCAGCGCGAGCGTCGTCTGGGTGCTCTGGACCGGGGCGACCGAGGTGTTCGAGGGCCGCATGACCGGCGGGCGGCTGTCGCAGTTCCTGCTCTATGCGGTGCTGGCGGCGAGCTCGCTCGGGCAGCTCTCCGAGGTCTATGGCGAGATTTCCGCTGCCGCTGGCGCAGCGGGGCGGCTCGGCGAGATCCTGGCGATGAAGCCCGCCATCGCGGCGCCGCCCAACCCGGTGGCGATGCCGCAGCCGCCGCGCGGTGAACTCGCCTTCGAGAACGTCGCCTTCAGCTATCCCGGCCGCAGCGTCTCGGCGCTGTCGCAGCTCAGCTTCACGGTGCGGCCCGGCGAGCGTGTCGCGCTGGTCGGCCCGTCGGGAGCGGGCAAGAGCACGGTGCTGCAATTGGCGCTGCGCTTCTTCGATCCGGCCTCGGGCCGGGTCGTCGTCGACGGCGTCGCCGCGCCCCAGGCCGACCCCGAGGCCTGGCGCGAGCGCTTCGCGCTGGTGCCGCAGGAGCCGACCGTGTTCGGCGTCTCGGTGCGCGACAACATCGCCTATGGCCGCCCCGAGGCCACGCTGGCGCAGGTCGAGGAGGCGGCGCGGCTTGCGGCTGCCGACGGCTTCATCCGGGCGTTGCCTGAGGGCTACGACACCGTCGTCGGCGAGCGCGGCGTGACATTGTCGGGCGGCCAGCGGCAGCGGCTGGCGATCGCGCGCGCCGTCCTCAAGGACGCCCCGATCCTGCTGCTCGACGAGGCGACGAGCGCGCTCGATTCTGAAAGCGAGCGCGCGGTGCAGGACGCGCTCGACGCGCTGATGAAGGGCCGCACCACGCTGGTCGTGGCGCACCGCCTCGCCACCATTCTCTCGGCCGACCGCATCCTGGTGATGGAGGACGGCCGCGTCGTCGAGGAGGGGACGCACGCCGAGCTCAAGGCGCGCGGCGGGCTCTATGCGCGGCTGGCGGCGCTGCAGTTCGGGCTGGAGGCGGCCTGAGCGCCGCCTCGGGGGCCCGCGCTCAGGAGTTCAGGTTGATGGTGTACTTGCCTGCGTTGGGCACGGTGCCCTTGAAGCCGACATTGCGTTCGCCCGCGGCGCAGGTGCCGCCGACGATCTCGCGGGTGATGGCGCGCGAGGGCACGCAGAAGGTCTTGTCGACGCCGGCCTTGGCCGGCCAGTGGACGGTCCGGCCTTCCTTCTCGGCATAGTAGTAGAACAGCGCGGTGTTCCAGCGGGCGACGCTCTTGCAGCCTCCGGCGGGAATCGTCTGCCAGGCGGTCAGCGTCCATTTCTTGGTCGTCTGGGGGACATGGGCCAGCGCGGTGAAGATCTTGGATCCGGTCTTGTTGCAGAAGACGATCTCGGTCTGCTGCTGCTGGGCTAGGGCCGGCGTACCGACCGACATCACGGCGGCGAAGGCCACCAAGGCTGCTATCCTCATCAAAATCCCCCCGCGGAACCCACTCCGTCCCGACCGATCTGACTTCCGCAAGGGCAGCTTTGTCAAACGCGACGTTTGGGCGTCCGCCGAGGGGCTGCGCGTTGGGTTCTGGCGCCTCAGAGCCCATGCGTGCGTGGATAGGCGCTGGGCTCCGGCGAGGCCCAGCCCGCCAGCAGCTCCGGCTCGGTGCGGAAGATCTCGACCTTGAGGGGGTAGCAGGCGGCGACGTCGCTGGAATGGGTCGTGCTGCAATCGCCGCCGGGGCAGGCCGAGAGCGCGCCTAGCAGGTCGATCTCGGCGAAGAACTCGAGGAAGTCGCCCGGGCGCACCGGGCTCGCCTTCATGAAATACTGATGCGTGTCGCGGGTGAAGCCGGTGCACATGAAGACGTTGAGCACGTCGTGGACATGCATCTCGGCCTCCTTCACCGGCAGCCCCGTCGCCTTCGCCAGAGCCCGCGTCAGGTTGGAATGGCAGCAATGGTCGTAGTCGCCGCCCGAGAGCAGGCGGTTGGTGTAGGGGTCGCAGCGCGTGCCGATGACGTCGTGGATGCCGCCGCCATCCTCGTCCCAGCCATACCAGGCCAGCGTGTCGTGGGTGATCGTGGCCATGGGCCGCAAGGACGGCAGGCTGCTCCAGAGCCGGTCGCCCGTCGAGACATGGGTGGCGTGGAGCTGGCGCGTCTTGCCGCTGAAGAACCGCTCCGTGAGGTCATTGATGTTCCAGAGGTTGAGATCGCCGACCTGCGGGCCGTCCACGCCGATGATGCGGAAGAAGTGGCCGGCAGGGACGTGGAAGGCCTCTGCGTCGCGCGGCGCGACCAGAACCTCGCCGGTTTTCGTCAGCTGCTGCCGGGCCTGCGTCAGCAGCGCCATGTCGGGCTTTGGCAGGCTCTCGACGGGGTAGCAGACCGTCAGGGGCCTCGCGCGGCGTTGCGCGGCGTCGGCGGGCTCGGCTGTGGTCATGTCCTTGTCCCCCGATCGGCCGGTCAGCGCGGCGGCAAAGCCGCGAAATAGGCGGCGAGCGCCGCGATTTCCTCGACGCTCATGTTGCGCGCCATGTAGCGCATCTCCTTATGGGCGCGCTTGCCCGTCCGGAACGCCATCATCTGGTTGAAGAGATAGCGCTCGTTCTGCCCGGCGAGATGGGGCACCTCGGTGTCGCGCGCGATGCCGTCCAGGCCATGGCAGGCGGCGCAGTTCTCGACGGCCGACTGGCGGGGCTCGGCCCGCGCCGAGCCAGCGGCCAGTGTCAGAACACAGGCCAGCGCCATCGCCGTGGCCGCTCGCAGGCGACGCGCGCGCAGGGCGATGGAGCGCCTCATCGCTCGGTGATCTTGAATTCGATGCGACGGTTGCGGCGCCAGGCCTCGTCGGTGTTGGCGACGTCGAGCGGCTGGTTGTCGCCGAAGCCGGTGGCGGCGATGCGATCGGCCGGGATGCCCTTGGTCACCAGATATTCGACGACCGCGATGGCGCGGCCGGCCGACAGGTGCCAGTTCGACGGGAACTGGGCCGAGCGGATGGGCCGGTTGTCGGTGTGGCCGTCGACGCGCAGGATCCACGGGATGTCCGGCGGCATTTCGCGGCCGAGATCGGCGATGATGGCGCCGAGCTTGTCGAGTTCGCCGCGTCCTTCCGGCTTCAGCACGGCCTGGCCGGCGTCGAAGAAGACCTCGGACTGGAAGACGAAACGGTCGCCGACGACGCGGATGTCGGGCCTGGTGCCGAGCACTTGGCGCAGCCGGCCGAAGAAGTCCGAGCGATAGCGCGCCAGCTCCTGGACCCGCTGTGCCAGCGCCACGTTCAGCCGCGAGCCGAGCTCGGAGATGCGGGCCTGGGCTTCCTTGTCCTTCGCCTCGGAGGCGCCCAGCGCCTCCTCCAGCGCGGCGAGCTGGCGGCGCATCGCGACGATCTGCTGGTTGACCATGTCGACCGTCGCCTGGGCGCGGGCCGAGAGCTGCCTTTCGGACTCCAGCGCCTTCTGCGCCTCGCCGAGCTGGGCGGCCTGGTTGCCGGGCTGGGCGTTCAGCATGTCCTGGATGCGGCCGCGCTCGCTCTGCTCGCGGGTCAGCGACGATTGCAGCAATTGCAGGTTTTCCTGCGCCTGGCGGTTGGAGGAGCGCTCCAGCGCCAGCAGGTCGGTCAGTTCCGAAATCTGGCGGTTGAGCCGGTCGAGCGCCGTGTCCTTGCCGGTGAGCTCCTGCGACAGGAAGAACTGCCCGAGCACGAAGACCGACAGCAGGAAGACGATGCCGATCAGCATCGTCGAGAGCGCATCGACGAAGCCCGGCCAGAAATTGACCTCGTCGCGTCGGTGGGAGCGGGAGAGGGCCATGGTGTTTCCGTGTCCCTTAAATCGACTGCTTGTTCAAACGCGTCGTCATCCCAGGCGACCGAAGGGAGACCCGGGATCCATTCCTGACCCGTTCCGGAATGGGTCCCGGGTCTGCGCTACGCTCCGCCCGGGACGACGGGGCGCTTTTGGACAGCGCGCTGATCGCGGTCATGGGGCGAGCACGCCGCATCACGGCTCCATCACATTGTCGGCGGTGAGGCGTTCCAGCAGGCGCTTGAGGTCCTTCTCGCGCGAGGCCTGCGCCTCGACCCAGTCGCGGATGAGCTGCTGCTCGGAGCGCATATGCTGGACGAGGCCCTGGATGCCCTCGGCGAGGCTGGCCAGCGCCTGGGTGGCGGCGCGGTTGTTGGCCCCGCTCTCTGTCATCGCGGCGCCGAGCTTGTCGAGCCTGTCGGCGAGCGGGTCTCCGGTCAGGGGCCGCAGCCCCGCGATGGGCGAGGTCCCGGCCGCGGCGGTGCGGGTGCCGAGCCAGCTCTCGACCTCGTTGCGGAAGCGGCGCTGCGCCTGGGCGACCTGCAGTTCGAGGAAGCCGAGGATCAGCGAGCCGGCGATGCCGAAGAGCGAGGACGAGAAGGACAGGCCCATGCCGGCGAGCGGGGCGGCGAGGCCGGCCTTGAGCTCGTCGAACAGCACGCCGGCTTCCGCGCCGGTGCGCAGCGACTTGATGACGTTGCCGACCGAGGAGACGGTGTCGAGCAGGCCCCAGAAGGTACCGAGCAGGCCGAGGAAGACCAGAAGCCCGCCGAGATAGCGCAGCACCTCGCGGCCATCATCGAGCCGCACCGCGATCGATTCGAGGACGCTGGCGGCCTGGGACGGGGCGAGGCTGCGGCTTTCCAGTGCCGAGAGGACGGGGCCGAGCGGCGCGATGACCTCGCCGCGCCTGATCTGCGCCTGGGTGGGGGCGGCGGCGAGCCGCGTCGCGGCGCGGGCCTCGCTGTGGATGCGCCAGAGTTCGCGCAGCGCGATCAGCACGCCGACGAAGAGCGCGCCGAGGATCAGGCCGTTCAGGCCCGGATTGGTCATGAAGGCGGTGACCAGCCCGGCCTGCAGGATGAAGCCGAGGAAGCCGATCAGCGCCAGGAACACGACCGCGCGGATGACGTAGCGCAGGGGGCGCGAGAAGCGGGTCTCCTCCCGCACCGGCGCGGCCGTCTCTGTCCCGGCCGCCAAATCCTCGTTCGCCATGCTTAATCTTCCGTTCGCCATCTTGCGGGGGGACTGTCGCTTCCCCTGCCGCGATGATCAAGCGCGAAAGATCAAAGAGATATGACGGGATGGCGAGCTGTTGCCGCGCCGCGGCGCAATTCAGGCCGCCTTCAGCGCAGCGCGCAGGGCCTGCTCGCCGACCTCGTTGCCGCAGATGATGTCGCGCGCCATCGTCGGCTGCTTGCCGTCGAGCGTGCCGAAGGTGCCGCCAGCCTCGCGGATCATCACGGCGCCCGCCGCGAAGTCCCAGGTGTTGAGGTCGCGCTCCCAATAGCCGTCGAAACGCCCGGCCGCGACATAGGCGATGTCGAGTGCGGCGCAGCCCATGCGGCGGACATTGGAGAAGCGCGTCATCACCGCGCCGAGTTCGCGCAGGAAGAGCGGGTGGCCGCCCTTGCCGATATGGGGCACGCCCATGCCGATCAGCATCTCGGTCGGCTCGCGGCGGCCCGAGACGCGCATGCGGCGGTTGTTGACATAGGCGCCCTTGCCCTTCTCGGCGATGAAGAGCTCGTCCTTGGCAGCGTCGTAGATGACGCCCGCGATGAACTGGTTGTCGCGCTCCAGCGCCACCGAGATGTTCCAGTGCGGGACGCCGCGCAGGAAGTTGTGGGTGCCGTCGAGCGGGTCGATGTGCCAGCGGTTGCTCTCGTCGGTGCCGGGGACGGCGCCGGCCTCCTCCATCACGAAGCCATAGCCGGGACGCGCCTTCTCCAGCGCGGCGCGAATGATCTCCTCGGCCTTGGTGTCGGCCTTGGAGACGAAGTCGCCCGGCCCCTTGGCCAGGACCTGCAGGTTCTCGACCTCGCCGAAATCGCGCTTCAGGGAGCGGGACGCCTTCATCACGGCGTCGGTCATCACGGTCATCAGGGGGGAGCGGATCATCGGTAACCTCGTTCGCGCCGTTTCGGCGCAGCAGGCGGATGTCGGCAGGCGAGCATCCGGTTCAGACAGCGAGCCCATGGTCCGAGGCGCGGAGGCACGCTCGGGCGGAGGGCTTGAGAAAACTCGCCCGTCCCTTGCTCGCCTGTCAGGGCGACGTCAAGGCCGCGCCCTCGATCCGGTCGGCGGCGAGGCGGGCGGCGCGACCTTGCTGCTCGGGGTTGAGGCGGTCGAAGAGCTGGGCCAGCGCGGGGTCGTCGAGGCCGCGCGCGCGGGCGGCCAGGTGCCAGGCCGCCGCCTCGATCGAGTCCGGGGGAATGCCGCGGCCGCTCTGGTAGAGCCGGGCGATGCGGTTCTGGGCGATCGGGTTGCCCTTGCCGGCGGCGCGCAGGAAGAGCTTGGCGGCGGCGATTTCGTCGGCGGCGACGCCGGTGCCGTTGAACAGCATGATCGCATATTCGATCTCGGCAGGCAGGTAGCCGGCGGTGGCCGCCTGGGCCATCCACTGCGCCGCCTGGATGTCGCTCCTGGGCATGCCACGGCCCTGTTTCGCCAGGGTGGCGAGCGCATGCAGCGCGTCGGGAATGCCGCCCTTGGCGGCGATCTCGAGATTCTTGACGGCGCGGCCGTCATCCTCCGGCTGGCCGGTGGCGAGCAGGGCGAGGGCGAGGTTATAATTGGCGGCGGCGTGGCCGGCCGCCGCGGCCTGGCGCAGGAGGACGCCGGCGCGGGCGGGGTCGCGGCGGCCGCTGGCCTCGTCGAGCAACGCGATCGCCAGCGCATAGGTCGCGTTGACGTCGCCGCGCGCGGCGGCCCGCTCATACCATTCGGTGGCGATCTTCTGGTCGGGGCGCACGCCGAGCCCCTGCCGGTAGAGCTCGCCGAGCAGCGTCATCGCGGCGGCGTCCGTGCTGTCGGCCTCGATGCGCTTCAGCGCCTCGCTCAGGGCGCGGCGGTAATGCCCGGTCTGGTAGGCGGCATAGGCGACATCGCGCTCTGCGGCGGCGGCGGGCGGCGCGAAGGCCGGGGCGGTCAGCAGCAGGCCGCTTATCAGAACGAGGCTGGCGAGGCCGCGGCCAGGCCGCTTCATTTGCCCGCCTTCCGGCTGGCGCAGGCGGCGATGGCCTCGTTGGCCTGCGCGACGAGGGCGCGGATGTCCTGCCCCTCCGCGAAGGCCCAGTCTCCGAGCGCGATGAACTCCGCCCCGGTCTCGACCAGCGCCGGCACCGATTCGGCGTCCGGCGCATAGGCGACGCAGGGCGTCTCGAAGATCTCGGCCCACCAGCCGGCCCGCTCGATCACGGCCGCCAGCGGCGGCAGGCTGCCATCGGGACGGGGGTCGCCGAACATCACGTAGTCGACGCCGGCCTCGCCGATATCCATGGCGTCGTGCCGGGCGTGCAACCCGCCGGCGCCGATGATGCGCTCGCCCTTCAGGCTGGAGCGCGCCTCGGCCACGGCTTCAGGGCCACCGGTGAGATGGACGCCGTCGGCGCCGCCGCGCGCGGCGACCAGGGCCGAGCCCTCGACGACCAGCGCGACATTGGCCGCCTGCACGGGGCCGGCCAGGCGCTTGACGCGTTCGATGCGGCTGCGCTCGTCGCCATCGGTGAGACGCAGCAGGATGGCGGCGATATCGCCGCCGGCCTGGGCCTGCATCAGCTTGAAGGCCATCGCATCGGCATCCGCGACAGGCGGGGTGACGAGCATCAGGCGGGTGGGGGGAGATTGTCTGGTCATGATCGTGCGCGCAAACGGCCCGCGATGGCGTCCAATGTCAAGACTCCGAGGCCCGCCACCAGGCTCCAGAAGGCCGAACCGACGCCAAACAGCGTCAGGCTGGAGGCGGCGACGGCAAAGGCGACGACCGCGGCGAAGCGATGGCTGTCGGAGGAGGTCGCCTGGGCCAGTGCGCCGGTCAGCGAGCCGACCAGGCCCAACCCCGCCACCGCGACGATCACCGCCTTGGGCATGGCGACGATGAGGGCGAGCAGCAGCCCGGCCGTGGCGGCGATGGCGAGCCAGGCGAGGCCATAGACGATCCCGGCCTTCCAGCGCTGGGCGGGATCGGGATGGGTGTCGGGACCGGTGCAGATCGAGGCTGATATCGCGGCCATGTTGACCATATGCGCGCCGAAGGGCGCGGTCAGGAAGGAGGCGAGCCCCGTGGCGAACAGGCAGGACGCGACCGGAGGGCGATAGCCCGCCGCCCGCAGCACGGCGAAGCCCGGCAGGTTCTGCGCCGCCATGGTGACGAGATAGAGCGGGATGCCGATGCCGAGCATCGCCGCGATATCGAGCCGCGGTGTGACGAATTCGAGGCCGGTCAGCGACAGCCCGTCCGCGGGCCAGTTCGCGAGCCCGCCGGCGAAGGACAGGGCGAGGCCAGCGCCCAGCGCCGCGATGACGCCGAGCAGCGGGTTGATCAACCGCGCCACCAGAAACACCAGCAGCAGCGGCAGCACGAGTCCGGGCGAAACCCGCATCTCGTCGAAGACCGCGACGACGAAGCGGAAGATGACGCCGGCCAGCATCGCGGCGGCAATCGGCATCGGGATGCGCTCGACCAGCGCGCCGAGCGGCCGCAGCGCGGCGGTCAGCATCATCAGCACTGCGGCGACCAGGAAGGCGCCGACGGCGGCGCCCATGTCCAGCCCGCTGGTTGCGGCGATCAGGGCGGCGCCGGGCGTCGACCAGGCACAGATGATCGGCAGGCGGTGGCGCCAGGACAACCAGAGGCTGGCCGCGCCCTTGGCCAGCGCGAGCCCCGCGACCCAGGACACCGTCTGGCCGGGCGTCGCACCCAGCGCCTGCGCGGCCGCCAGCACGACCGCGACCGAGGCGGCGAAGCCGACGAAGGTCGCGACGAAGGCTGAAAAGACGATCGACATGCAGGACCTGTCGGCGGCCGGGGGCGGCGGGGCGGGGGCCTGTTCAATCAGAAAGCACCGCGAGCCGGAAGGGCTTGCGCGAGCAGCCGTCATGCCCGGTGCGAATTGCGGCTGCAGCCCTCGTCACGTCGGCGTCACCGCAACCGCCTATCGTTCGCATTCCTCCAATGCCAATCTGATCCCTCGCCAGGAAAGATCCCATGACCGACGAGACCCCCTACGAATCGACCTTCGGCGCCAGCATGCTCGAACATGAGGATGCGACGCCGCAGAACCTCAGCGACAATGCGACGATGGGCGAGCTGATCTCGGCCCGGTTCTCCCGCCGCGGGCTGCTGAAGGGGGCGCTGGCGGTGTCCGCGATCTCCGCGACCGTCGGCACGGTGGCGCTGGCGACTGCCGATGCGGCGAGGGCCCAGGCCGGCGGCTCGGCCTTTTCCTTCAAGGAGGTCGAGGCGGGCGTCGATGCCGACCATCACGTCGCCGAGGGCTATGACGCGCAGGTCCTGCTGCGCTGGGGCGACCCGATCACCCCCGGCGCGCCGGCCTTCGACCCGGCGAAGCAGACGCCGGAGGCTCAGGGACAGCAGTTCGGCTACAACAACGACTTCGTCGGCTATCTGTCGATGCCGGGCGCGGCCGATCCCTCCGCCCATGGCGTGCTCTTCGTCAATCACGAATACACCAACCCGCATCTGATGTTCCCCGGCGTCGTCGAGATGAAGGACGGCAAGCCGGTCCTGAAGAGCGCGACGCCGGAGCGCTACCGCATCGAGGCAATGGCGCATGGCGCCACCGTCGCGGAGATCCGCCGCACCGACGGCAAATGGGCGCTGGTGAGGGATTCGAAGCTCAACCGCCGGATCACCGTCGCCACCGAAATGCAGCTCTCGGGCCCCGTCGCGGGAACCGACCGGGTCAAGACCGCGGCGGATGCCACGGGCCGCAAGGTTCTCGGCACGCTCAACAACTGCGCCGGCGCGATGACGCCCTGGGGCACCTTCGTCTCGGGCGAGGAGAACTTCCACGGCTATTTCTCCGGCAAGCTGCCGGAGGGCCATCGCGAGGAGGTCAACTACAAGCGCCTGGCGATCCCGTCTTCGCCTTACGCCTGGGGTCGCTTCGAGGAGCGCTTCGATCTCGCCAAGGAGCCCAATGAGGCGAACCGCTTCGGCTGGGTGATCGAGGTCGACCCGTTCGACCCGACCTCCGTGCCGAAGAAGCGCACGGCGCTCGGTCGCTTCAAGCATGAAGGCGCCGACATGATCGTGGCGAAGGACGGCCGCGTCGTCGCCTATCTCGGCGACGACGAGCGCTTCGACTACGTCTACAAATTCGTCACGGCGGGCCGCTTCGACGCCGCCAACCGCGCCGCCAACATGGACCTGCTCGACACCGGCACGCTCTATGTCGCGAAGTTTGCGGCTGAGGGCACCGTCGAATGGCTGCCGCTCGTGTTCGGGCAGGGCCCGCTCACCGCGGCCAACGGCTTCCAGAGCCAGGCCGACGTGCTGCTCGAGACGCGCCGCGCCGGCGATTTGCTCGGCGCCACCAAGATGGACCGTCCCGAGGACATCACGCCCAACCCGGTGACGGGCAAGGTCTATGTCATGCTGACCAACAACACGCGCCGCACCGAGGCGCAGATCGACGGTGCGAATCCGCGCGCCAAGAACGCCTTCGGCCACATCATCGAGATCATCGAGGAGGGCGGCGACCATACGGCCAGCAAGGGCCGCTGGGAGATTCTGCTGAAATGCGGCGACCCGTCCGTGGCCGAGGTCGGCGCGACCTTCTCGACCGACACGACCAAGAGCGGCTGGTTCGGCATGCCCGACAATTCGGTGGTCGATTCCGCCGGGCGGCTCTGGGTCTCGACCGACGGCAACGGGCCTGATGTGACGGGCCGCACCGACGGGCTCTGGGCGGTCGACACGGAGGGTGGCGCGCGCCGGACCTCGAAGCTGTTCTACCGCGTGCCGCACGGCGCCGAGCTCTGCGGCCCGTGCTTCACGCCCGACGACACGACGGCCTTCGTGGCGGTGCAGCACCCCGGCGACGACGGCCCGGACTGGCCGGCCTTCGGCCGCCGTTCCTATTACGAGGATCTCTCGACTCGCTGGCCGGACTTCAAGCCGGACATGCCGGTGCGGCCGTCGGTGGTGGCGATCACCAAGAAGGGTGGCGGCAAGATCGGGGTTTGATCGCCAGCGTCATGGTCGGGCTTGACCCGACCATCTCGTGACAAGGAAACGCCCGGCGAAAGGCCGGGCGTTTTTTTGTTGCCTCACCACCAGGAGATTCTCGGGTCTGCGCTGTGCGCGGCCCGAGAATGACGGCTTGGTCTCAAGCGGCCTTGCCGAAGGTCGGGTCGAGTTCGCCCTTGGCGTAGCGCTTGGCCATTTCGGCGGTGGTCAGCACGCGCTTGATCTTGCTGGCCTGGCCGGCGGTGTTGAACTCCTGCAGGCGCAGCGTGCAGAGCTTGGTCATCGCCTCCATGGCGGGCTTCAGATATTTGCGCGGGTCGAATTCGCCGGGATGCTCGGAGAGGATCTTCCGGATCTGGCCCGTCATCGCCATGCGGTTGTCGGTGTCGATGTTGATCTTGCGGACGCCATGCTTGATGCCGCGCTGGATCTCCTCGACCGGCACGCCCCAGGTCTGGGGCATCTTGCCGCCATACTGGTTGATGATGTCCTGGAGGTCCTGCGGCACGCTGGACGAGCCGTGCATGACGAGGTGCATGCTCGGCAGCTTCTTGTGGATCTCCTCGATGACGTTCATCGCCAGGATCGCGCCGTCGGGCTTGCGGGTGAATTTGTAGGCGCCGTGCGAGGTGCCCATGGCGATGGCGAGCGCATCGACCTTGGTCTCGGCGACGAACTTCACGGCCTCGTCGGGGTTGGTCAGGAGCTGGTCATGCGAGAGCTTGCCCTCGAAGCCGTGGCCATCCTCCTTCTCGCCCTCGCCGGATTCCAGCGAGCCGAGCACGCCGAGCTCGCCCTCGACGGAGATGCCGCCGAGATGGGCCATCTCGGTGACGGTGCGGGTGACGCCGACATTGTAGTCCCAGTCGCCGGGGGTCTTGCCGTCGGCCTTGAGCGAGCCGTCCATCATCACCGAGGTGAAGCCGGCCTGGATCGCGGTCATGCAGGTCGCCGGCTCGTTGCCGTGGTCGAGATGCACGCAGACGGGGATGTGCGGGTAGATCTCGGTGACCGCGTCCATCATGTGCTTGAGCATGATGTCGTTGGCGTAGCTGCGGGCGCCGCGCGAGGCCTGGATGATGACGGGCGCGTCGGTGGCGTCCGCGGCCGCCATGATCGCCAGCGCCTGCTCCATGTTGTTGATGTTGAAGGCGGGCACGCCGTAGTCGTTCTCGGCGGCATGGTCGAGCAGTTGGCGAAGCGTGATACGGGCCACGTTGGCACTCCCCTTGAGGCAATGGATATGGGGAGCGTTTAAAAGCCAACTGCGACAAAGGTAAAGCGAAAGCGGGAAAAGCCCTTAAAATCAGAGGCCGCGCGCTTCCAGAACGCGTACCCGCTCCTCGACGGCGGCGAGGTCCTCGGCGAACTGTCCGGCGGTCGACTTGGCCATCACCATGAGTCCGGCGGTGTCGCGGCGGTGTTTGCGAATGAGGTCGCCCATTTCGTCGAAGCGCTTCTCGACGGCATCGAAGCGCTGGTCATGCTCGACGAGCTTCGCCTGAATCGACGTCAGGATCTCAAACATCGCTGTCTGGACGTTCTCGCTCATCGCCGCTCTCTCCGAAAAGCGACGAGAACATAGCATAAACAAGCCCTGCTGCAAACGGCAGGGCCGTTCAGCCCTTCCGCAGCGCCTCCACCCCCGGCAGCGGCTTGCCTTCCATCCATTCGAGGAAGGCGCCACCGGCGGTCGAGACGTAGGTCAGGTCGTCTGCCACACCGGCATGGTTCATCGCCGAGACGGTGTCGCCGCCGCCGGCGACCGCGACGAGCTTGCCCGCCTTGACGCGCGCGGCGGCCGCCCTGGCAACAGTGACGGTGGCGGTGTCGAAGGGCGGCAGTTCGAAGGCGCCGAAAGGCCCGTTCCAGACCAGCGTCTTCACATGGTCGAGCTTGAGTACGACCGCGGCGACGCTCATCGGGCCGGCGTCGAGGATCATCTCGTCGGCCGCGACATCGCCGACCGGCACGACGCGATGGCCGGGGTTGGCCTTGAACTCGCGCGCGACCAGCGCATCGACCGGGAGCAGGATCTCGCAGCCGGCAGCTTTCGCCTTGGCCTCGATCTCGCGGGCGGTGGCGACGAGGTCGTGCTCGCAGAGCGACTTGCCGACATCGATGCCGCGCGCGGCGAGGAAGGTGTTGGCCATGCCGCCGCCGATGGCGAGGACGTCGACCTTCCTGACGAGGTTGCCGAGCAGGTCGAGCTTGGTCGAGACCTTGGCGCCGCCGACGATCGCCATGACCGGGCGGGCGGGATTGTCGAGGCCGGCTGAGAGCGCCTCGAGCTCCGCCTGCATGGTGCGGCCGGCGAAGGCCGGCAGGACATGGGCGAGCCCTTCCGTCGAGGCGTGCGCACGGTGGGCGGCCGAGAAGGCGTCGTTGACGAAGAGGTCGCCATTGGCGGCCAGCGCCTTGACGAAATCGGGGTCGTTCTTCTCGTCGCCGGCGTGAAAGCGGGTGTTCTCGAGCAGCAGGACATCGCCGTTCTTCGCGGCCGCGACGGCCCTGGCAACGTCGTCGCCGATGCAGTCGTCCACGAAGGTCACGGGGGACCCGAGCGCATGGGCCAGCGCCGGTACGACCTGCTTCAGGCTGTTCTGGGTGTCGGGGCCCTTGGGGCGGCCGAAATGGGCGAGCAGAATGACCTTGGCGCCCTTCTGCGACATCTCGCGGATGGTCGGCAGGATGCGGTCGATGCGGGTGGTGTCGGTGACCTTGCCGTCCTCCATCGGGACGTTGAGATCAACGCGCACCAGCGCGCGCTGGCCGGCGAGGTCGGCGTCGTCGAGGGTCTTGAAGGCGGTCACGGCAACGCTCACGGCAGGAGCCTGGGCATCAGGCCGGGCACGCCGAAGCGCAGCACGAGAATGGTCAGGACCACGGTGAGGACCGCGGTGACGATCGCCGTGGTGAAGAGCGTGGCGGCGCGCGGCGTCGCATCGACACGGTCGCGGAGCGCGGCGATCTCGCCGCGGATGGCGGCGAAATCCATGGTTCCGGCGGCGGCGTCGACCTTCTGGGCGCTGCGCTCCAGCGAGGCCTCGGCGCGCGTCAGCACGGCCTCGTAGCGGGCGAACTTCTCCTCGATGCGGGCCGCCTTCTCCTCGATGCGGGAGAGCTGGTCGAGCTGGCGCGGCTCCGTCATCGGGGCGGCCTCGGTGCCGCCGACGATCGCCGGTGTCCCATAGCCCGCTGCGGCGGTGACGGTCGTCGGCATCGCGGTGTCGGCAGGCGATGCGACGGTCGGCTCGATCTTGGCCATGGTCGTTCCGTTCGATTCGAGACAGGAGCGAGGCCGCGCCGGTGCGGCGCGGCCTCGGAAGGGCGTGCGATCAGAGCAGCTTGCCCATGGCGACGGCGGTGTCGCTCATGCGGTTCGAGAAGCCCCACTCGTTGTCGTACCAGGCGACGATGCTGACGAACTTGTCGTCCATGACCTTGGTCTGGTCGAGCGCGAAGGTCGACGAGGCCGGATCGTGGTTGAAGTCGATCGAGACGTTGGGCTGGTCGGTCACGGCGAGGATGCCCTTGAGCGGGCCGCGCTTGCTCGCCTTGAGGATCGCATCGTTGATCTTCTCGACCGTGGTCTTGCGTTTGGCGATGAACTTGAAGTCCACCATCGAGACGTTGGGGGTCGGCACGCGCACCGAGGAGCCGTCGAGACGCCCCTTCAGCTCGGGGATGACCAGGCCGATCGCCTTGGCGGCGCCGGTCGAGGTCGGGATCATCGAGAGCGCGGCGGCGCGGCCGCGGTAGAGATCCTTGTGCATGGTGTCCAGCGTCGGCTGGTCGCCGGTATAGGCATGGATCGTGGTCATGAAGCCCTTGTCGATGCCGACCGCGTCATGAAGCACGCGCACGACCGGCGCGAGGCAGTTGGTGGTGCAGGACGCGTTCGAGACCACGACATGGTCGCTGGTGAGCTGGCCGTTGTTGACACCGAAGACGACCGTGAGGTCGGCGCCGTCGCAGGGGGCCGAGACCAGCACGCGCTTGGCGCCGGCCGCGAGATGGGCCGAGGCCTTCTCCCTGGTGGTGAAGATGCCGGTGCATTCGAGCGCGATGTCGACGCCGAGCGCCTTGTGCGGCAGATCCTTGGGGTCGCGCACGGCGGTGACCTTGATCGGGCCGCGGCCGACATCGATCGTGTCGCCGGAGACAGTCACCGTGCCGGGGAAGCGGCCATGGACGCTGTCGAAGCGGAAGAGATGGGCGTTGGTCTCGACGGGGCCGAGATCGTTGATCGCGACGACCTCAATGTCCTTGCGCTTCGACTCGATGATCGCGCGCAGAACGTTGCGCCCGATGCGGCCGAAGCCGTTGATCGCCACCTTGACCGTCATCTCAAAGCTCTCCTTCGCCGAAGCCCGGCGTTCGCACGCCATTCACGCGGGCAATTCGGCCAAAGCGTGACCGAACGCAAGTGAAAATCCGTCATTGCAGGCATCAACGATGCAATCCAGGAGCGGCAGGGCGCTACGCCGTCTGGATTGTTTCGCTTCGCTCGCAATGACGACGTGTCAGCCGTTGTGGCGCTTCATCGCGGCGTCGACCACGGCTTCGGCGGTGATGCCGAAATGCTTGTAGACCTCCTTGTAGGGGCCGCTGGCGCCGAAGGAGGACATGCCGACGAAGACGCCGTCATCGCCGATCACCGCATCCCAGCCGAAGCGGACGCCGGCCTCGACTGCGATCTTGATGGGAGCATCGCCGATGATGGCGGCCTGCGAGGCCTCGTCCTGCGCCAGCAGCAGTTCGAGCGAGGGCACGGAGACGACCCGCGCCCGGACGCCCTTTTCGGAGAGCAGCTTGCGGGCCGCGACCGCGAGATCGACCTCGGAGCCCGAGGCGAAGAGCGAGACCTGGGCCTTGCCGCCCTCGGCCGCCAGAAGCTCGTAGGCGCCCCTCGCCGAACGGTTGGTGGCGGTGGCGTCGGTGCGCAGCTGCGGCAGGTTCTGGCGCGAGAGGGCCAGGACCGTCGGGCCCTTGGTGTTCTCGATCGCGAACTGCCAGGCTTCCGCGGTCTCGATCGCGTCGGCAGGGCGGAACACATGCATGTTCGGCATGCAGCGCAGCGAGGCGATCTGCTCGACCGGCTGGTGCGTCGGCCCGTCCTCGCCCAGCCCGATCGAGTCATGGGTCATGACGTAGACGATCGGCAGCCCCATCAGGGCGGCAAGGCGCATCGAGGGGCGGGCATAGTCGGCGAAGACGAGGAAGGTGCCGCCGCCGGTGCGGAAGCCGCCATGCAGGGTGATGCCGTTCATCGCCGCAGCCATGCCGTGCTCGCGGATGCCGTAGCGGACATAGCGGCCCTTCGGCGTCTTGGGCGTGAAGTCCTCGGCGGCCTTGGTGCGGGTGTTGTTGGACGGGGTGAGGTCGGCCGACCCCATGACGAGTTCCGGCATCACCGCGGTGATGGCCTCGAGCGCCAGCTCCGAGGCCTTGCGGGTGGCCACGGCCTGCGGGGCGGCGATGAGGGCCTTCTTGTGGGCGAGGATCGCCTTGTCGAGCTTGGCCGGCACGCCATGGACCTGCCGCCGGTCGAACTCGGCGCGCTTGCGCTCGGAGAGCAGGCCGAAGCGGCTGCGCCAGCTGGCATGCTCGTTGGCGCCGGCCTTGCCGGCTTCGCGCCAGGTCTTCAGCACGTCGGACGCGATCTCGAAGGCGCCGCCGGTGATGCCGAGCGCCTTCTTGGCGGCGGCGAGTTCCTCGGCACCGAGCGGCTCGCCATGGGCCTTGGAGGTGCCCGCCTTCTTGGGCGCGCCGAAGCCGATCACCGTCTTGCAGGCGATCATGGTCGGCTTGCTGGACTTCTGGGCGCGGCGGATCGCGGCCTCGATCGCGTCGGGGTCATGGCCGTCGACACGCTCGGCGCGCCAGCCGCAGGCCTTGAAGCGGGCGATCTGATCGACATTGTCGGAGATCGAGAGCGGTCCATCGATCGAGATGCCGTTGTCGTCCCACAGCACGATCAGCTTGTTGAGCTTCTGGTGGCCGGCGAGCGCGATCGCCTCGTGGCTGATGCCTTCCATCAGATCGCCGTCGGAGGCCAGCACATAGGTGTGGTGATCGACGACCTTCCTGCCGAACTCGGCTGCGAGCATGCGCTCCGCCATCGCCATGCCGACGGCGGTGGCGAGGCCCTGGCCGAGCGGGCCGGTCGTCGTCTCGACGCCGAGCGTCACGAAGTTCTCGGGGTGGCCGGGCGTCTTCGACTCCAGCTGCCGGAACTTCTTCAGGTCCGCCAGTTCCATCCCCGGCACGCCGGTCAGATAGAGCAGGGCGTAGAGCAGCATCGAGCCGTGGCCTGCCGAGAGCACGAAGCGGTCGCGGTCGGGCCAGCGCGGATCGGTGGCGTCATACTTCATGACGCGGGTGAACAGCACGGTCGCGACGTCGGCTGCGCCCATCGGCAGGCCGGGATGGCCGGACTTGGCCTGCTCGACGCCGTCCATCGCGAGACCGCGGATGGCGTTGGCGAGCTTGTCGTGCTGGGCACGGTCGGTCGTGGTCATGATGGTCTCAGGCTCCGGCTGGCGGGAGGAGGACGTCGAGGCCAAATCCTGCGCGTGCGGCAGGCCGGCCACGGTCCGATGTTGGATTGCGCTTTATCGCTTCGAATGGTGGCCCGGATTAGGCCGCTGGCTCGGTGCGAGTCAATTCGCCGGGGGCCGGCGCAGGCCCGTTTTCGCTGCGCCGCAATGGGGCCTGCTGCAAGTGCTAACGCAACAGCTTCGCCCAAGTGCCTGTGATCGGCTGGCATCTTTTTGGGCAGGATTCCCGTTTTCGGGCGAGTTGGTCTAGGGTCGCACGAATCGTGTGAGCCGGCTTCGATCTGAAGGAGAGCGACGGTGGCGAGCCTGATGCTGGAGAATGCCCTGGCCCGCCTCGACGGTGCGTTGGGCCAATTGGAGGCCGCGGCGCGGCGGCGTGTCGAGGCCGAGCGGGGCAGGGCCAACCTGGAGACCGAACTGGCGCTGATGCAGGACGACAGGGCGAGGCTGGCGGCCGAACTCGATGGCGCAACGGCGAAGCTCGGCGATGTCGAGACGGCGGCCGCCGATGTCGATCAGCGGCTGGAGCGCGCCATGACCGTCATCGGTGCCGTGATCGCGCGGGCGCAGACCGGCGCAGAGGCCGAGCCGCAGGACGCGGTCGGGGCGGATGGCGACCGCGAACACGCCTATCCGGAGACAGCGCTGGCCGGCTCCGGCAACCGCGAGCACTGAGCGGAGAGCGCCATGCCGCAAGTCAACGTCACCATCGCCGGCAAGGCCTACCGCATGGCGTGCGGGGAGGGCGAGGAGCCGCATCTGGAAGGGCTCGCCCGCGTCTATGACGGCAAGATCCAGGAGATGCGCCAGGCCTTCGGCGAGATCGGCGACATGCGCCTGCATGTCATGGCGGCGCTGATGGTGGCCGACGAGGCCTCCGAACTGCAGCGGCGCGTGGCCCGGCTGGAGGCCGACCTCGCGCTGCTCAAGGGTGACGCCGGCGCGGCCGACCAGCGCCTGGGCGAGATCGAGGAGCGGGCGGCCGAAGCGCTCGTCGGCGCGGCCGAGCGGATCGAGGGGATTGCCAGAAGCCTGCTTCCGGGCGCGGTGGGGTGAAAGCGGCACTGGCGCTTTGCCGGCGCATTCCCTACATTGATCTGGCTGGGCTGCCTGGTGCGTGCGAGAACTGTATTCCCGGGCCCATACGACTCCCTAGGGAGCTGTCCCTGACCGGGTCCCTGGACCCGGACACACGGCGCCCACCTACTTTAGTAGGTGTCCCGGGATCGAAATCTCCACGGCCGAGGTGGCTCAGCACTGTCTTGCGATGACAAAGACGCTTTCTTCCGACGAGACCGCCCTTCGCAAAGCCGCCCTGCGCGAGTCGGCGCTGGCGCAGCGCGATGCGCTCGAAATCGACGACCGGCTGATCTGGGACGAGGCGATCGCCGAACGCGTGCTGGCGCTGACGGTCTTCGGCGACACTCCCGGTCCGGTTTCCGCCTATTGGCCGATGCGATCGGAAGCCGATCCGCGCCCGATCCTGGAAGTCCTGCACCAACGCGGGCTGCCTCTTTGCCTGCCGGCGCTTGTCGCCAGGCGCATGCTGTTTCGGCGCTGGGCGCCCTATGAGCCGATCATGCCCGGCGGCTTCGGAACGCTGGTCCCGGACCCGGCCCAGCCCGAGGTCGTGCCTGCCATCCTGATCGTGCCGCTCGCGGCCTTCGACCGGCGCGGCTACCGCATCGGCTATGGCAAGGGCCATTACGACGCCAAGCTCAGCGAGATCGCGCCGGTCATCAGTATCGGCATCGCCTATGCCGCGCAGGAGATCGACGCCGTGCCCGAGGAGCCGCACGACCAGCGGCTGGACTGGATCGTGACCGAGCGCGAGACGATTGCCTGCCGGTGAGTACGTATCCGTTCCTCGGGCACCGAAAAAACAAAACCGTCATCCTGGACAAACCGCGAAGCGGTGCAGGCCGGGATCCATCAAAGGGCACCGTGCCTGCCCTATGATGGATCCCGGGACGAAGCTGCGCTTCGCCCAGGATGACGGCCCGGGTGCTGGCAAGCGAGGTGCTCGTAACCGCCGGTTGATTCCCGGGCGCATTCGCGCGACGGAGGGGCCCGTTCTTGTCCGGACCCTTTCCCATGCGTTTTCTCTTTCTCGGTGACATCGTCGGCCGCCCCGGGCGGATCGCGGTGCAGGAGCGCCTGCCGCGTCTGCGCGACCAGTGGAAGCTCGACTGCGTCGTGATCAACGGCGAGAACGCCGCCGGGGGCTTCGGCATCACCGAGGCGATCTGCGACGAGGTGCTGGCGGCGGGCGCCGATGCGGTGACGCTCGGCAACCACTCCTGGGACCAGCGCGAGGCGCTGGTCTTCATCGAGCGGCAGGACCGGCTTGTGCGGCCCGCGAATTATCCCAAGGGCACGCCCGGGCGCGGCGCGACGATCGTCGAGGCGCGCAACGGCGCCCGCGTGCTCGTGGTCAATGTGATGGGCCGCATCTTCATGGATGCGCTCGACGATCCGTTCGCGGCGATCGAGCGCGAATTGTCGGCCTGCCCGCTCGGCGAGGTGGCCGACGCCGTGATCATCGATTTCCACGCCGAGGCGACCAGCGAAAAGCAGGCGGCCGGGCATTTCCTCGACGGCCGCGCCAGCCTCGTCGTCGGCACGCATACGCATGTGCCGACCTCCGATACGCGCATCCTGCCGGGCGGGACGGCCTACCAGTCCGACGCCGGGATGTGCGGCGACTATGATTCCGTGCTGGGCATGCAGAAGGAGGAGCCGATCCGGCGATTCCTGCAGAAGACGCCGGGCGCGCGGCTCGAACCCGCCACCGGCCAGGGCACGCTGTCGGGCGTCGCGGTCGAGATCGACGATTCGACAGGGCTGGCGAAAGCGGTCTGGCCGGTGCGGCTGGGCCCGCATCTGGCGGAGGCCGTGCCGCCCTGGGCGCAAGGCTGAGGCGGCGCTTCCCGGGAGGCAGGGGCGCCTCAGGCGGCGTTGCTGCGCTGCATCAGGCCTTCGAAGGCGGTCGCCAGCGAGGCGGCTTCGCGCGCCAGGGTGCCGGCGAGGTTGAGCACCTCGCTGACGCTGGTGCCGGCCGTGGCGGCGAGATCGCTGACGCCGCAGACGGTCTGCGCCACCTCCTGCGTACCCACCGCGGCGAGATCGACGCTGCGGGCGATCTCCTGCGTGGCGCAGCGTTGCTGCTCGAGCGCGCTGGCAACCGTCGCCGTGGTGTTGTGCATCTGGCCGACGAAGGCGACGATGCTCTCGATCGCCTCGACCGCCTCGCGCGTCGCCGACTGCATGGCGGGCACCTGGGCGGCGATCTCGTCCGTCGCCTGGGCGGTGCGGGACGACAATTGCTTGACCTCGGTCGCGACCACCGCGAAGCCGCGGCCGGCCTCCCCGGCGCGCGCGGCCTCGATCGTCGCATTGAGCGCGAGCAGATTGGTCTGGGCCGCGATGTCGCGGATCATCTCGACGATCGAGCCAATCGTCTGGGCGGAGGTCGCCAGGCTCTTGACGATGACGTCGGTCTTGGTCGCTGCGGCATTGGCGCTGTGGGCCATGCTGGCGGCGCGCGTCACCTCGACGGCGACATGGTCGAGCGAGGACGACAACTGGCCCGCCGCGCTGGCGACGCTCTGGACGTTGACCGAGGCCTCGTCGGAGGCGCGGGCGGCCAGGAGGGCCTGGGCTCCGGTGTCCTGAACGACATTGTTCATGGTCTCGGCCAGCGCCTGCACCAGGCCGGCGCCGGTCTTCACCGCACCGACGACCTGCCGAACCGTGACCTCGAAGGCGGCGATCTCGATGCGCGTGTGCTCGCGGCTCTGCTGCTGCACCTGCGCATAGGTTTCCAGCAGCAATTCGAGATCGAGCGCGGCGCATTTGTTCAGGGCCGAGCGCGCGGCGATACGCCGGTTGCGCTCCTTGCTCTTCCACCAGCCGCCGAGCTTCTGGAGCGTCAGCCGGTCCATCCCGAGCTCGATGCCGATCTGGTTGGTGACCAGAGCGTGGTCGATTGCGATGCCGTAGGCGGGGACGCCGTGGTGATGAAAAGCGGTGGCCAGACGATGCGCCGAATCGAGAAAGCCTTCGCCCAACTCGCCCGCGGCGAGCTTGGCCCAATGGGCCAGTCGCAGGGCATGGACCTCGGGGATGCGGAAGGCCCGGGCCGTCTCCGGCCAGGGGGCCAGGCTGTCATGCATCTCGTGCAGCAGATCCGGCAGCCGGGTGCGGACAAAATCGGCATGGGGGTGCAGGGCCGAAAGATCGTCCTCACCGATCTGGAACGCACGAAAGCGCAGTTCCTGCCCGGCGATGGGTATGCTGGGGGTCGTGATCATGCAGGTCCGCAGGGTCGGTCGGCGGCAGGGCCGCCGCAGTCGCATCGAGCAGCCTCCTTCATCGCAAAGAAGGGCTTAACGCCGGGTTGCCGCGATGCCTGCGAACCGCGGCTTTCCTCCGCACCGGACCGCACACCCGACCGGCATCGCTTGCATGGCGACGAACGCGCCGCCTATAAGGCGCGTCTGCCCGCCCCGGACGCTCGACGCCCTCCCGGCGGCGCTCAGATTCATGAAGGCAGCAGAGGCTGAGGGTTCCATGGCCGGTCATTCCCAGTTCAAGAACATCATGCACCGCAAGGGCAAGCAGGACGCCGTGCGCGCCAAGCTGTTCTCGAAACTCGGGCGCGAAATCACCGTCGCCGCCAAGATGGGCATGCCCGACCCCGCGATGAATCCGCGCCTGCGCATGGCGGTTCTGGCCGCGCGCGCCGAGAACATGCCCAAGGACAACATCCAGCGCGCCATCAACAAGGCCGCCGGCGGCGAAGGCGACAACTATGACGAGGTTCGCTACGAGGGCTATGGGCCCGGCGGGGCCGCCGTCATCGTCGAGGCGCTGACCGACAACCGCAACCGCACCGCATCGGCCGTGCGCTCCTACTTCACCAAGGCGGGCGGGGCGATGGGCGAGAGCAACTCGGTCTCGTTCATGTTCAACCGCGTCGGCGAGATCGCCTATCCGCTCGCAGCCGGCGATGCCGACAAGCTGATGGAAGCGGCGATTGAGGCCGGGGCCGACGACGTCATTTCCGACGAGAACGGCCACACCATCCTGTGCGCCTTCGATGCGCTGAACGAGGTCTCGAAGGCGCTGGAAACGGCGCTCGGTGCGCCGGCCTCGGCCAAGCCGGTCTGGCGGCCGACGACCTCGGCGCCGCTCGACGAGGAGAAGGCGGCCTCAATGATGCGGCTGATGGAAGCGCTCGACAATGACGACGACGTCCAGAACGTCTTCGCCAATTACGAGATCTCCGACGAGGTGATGGCGAAGCTGGGCGGGTGACGATAGCCGTCATTCTCGGGCGCAGCGGAGCGCAGACCCGAGAATCTCTCTCAAGACGAGGCTCCCAAGCCCTCTGGTCATGAGATGCTCGGGGCAAGCCCGAGCATGACGCGCCTGATCGTTAGCGCCCCACGAACCCATCCCACAGCGGCAGGCTGACCAGCGCGCTCAGGAAGATCACCGCATAGGCGATGCGGCGGAAGGTGGCTTCATCGGCGAGGCGGAAGCCGTGGGTCCCGGCCCACATGCCGGCGCCATAGGCGGCAAAGAGCGGCAGCGCCATCAACAGCGCCGACACGGTCAGGATGCCGTTCCACCACAGCACCGTGCCTGAGATCAGCGTCGAGCAGCCGAAGAAGGTCTGCAGATTGGCGCGGGTCTTGTGGCGGTCGTTGCGCTGGGCGCCGAGCCAGAACACGGCGAGCGGCATGCCGCCGATCGAGGCCATGCCGTTGAACAGCCCCGAGAGAACGCCGACGCCCAGCGAGAGCGGGATTCCCGGCCGGCCGTGATAGCGCCAGCCCGAGGCCATCAGCGCGACCGCAGCAAAGATCAGCCCGGCGAGGATCCAGCGCATCGTCTCGCGATCGAGCCAGATCAAGAGCCAGATGCCGGCGGGCAGCGCCAGCGTTGCGGTCAGCAAGAGCGGCGCCACCTCCCGCCATTCCGCCTGCCGGGCGTTGCGCAGCGCGATCGGGAGGGCAAAGGGCGCGTCGATGCACCAGATCAGCCCGAGCGCCGCGACCGGGCCGATCACCATCGAGGCCAGCGGCATGAACACCATCGCGAAGCCGAAGCCGGTGAAGCCGCGCACGAGGCCGCCGAGCAGCGTCGCCACCAGCAGGACGGCAAGCCCGCTCGGTGAGACCGCGGGAAACAGGAAGGCCAGGAGATCGGTCATGCCGTCCGGGAGCGTGAACCAGGGTTCGGGGAGGGGCGCCCTTGCACGAACAGCCAACCGGGCGTCACGACAACCCCCGTCGCTGTGATGCGACCGATGCGCGCCGTTCATCGACGTGTGGAGGAGGAAGGAATCCTTAGGACGCCGCATGGAACAAAGCGTGTCCAAGGTTTAGGCTATCAGCGACATGAACCCACCGATTCGCATTCTCGGCATCGACCCCGGCCTCCGCAAGACGGGCTGGGGCATCATCGTTTCGGAGGGGAGCAAGATCGGCTTCGTCGCCTGTGGCTGCGTCGAGAGCGAGGCCGGGCTGTCGCTGGCGGAGCGGCTGCGCCAGCTCCATGACGGGCTGACGCGGATCGTGGCGTCCCATGCGCCCGACGAGGTCGCGGTCGAGGAGACCTTCGTCAACCGCGATCCGCAATCGGCGCTGAAGCTCGGCCAGGCGCGCGGCGTCGCGCTGGTGGTGCCGGCGCTGGCGGGGCTCGATGTGGCGGAATATGCCGCCAACCTCGTCAAGAAGACGGTTGTCGGCGTCGGCCATGCCGACAAGAAGCAGGTCCAGATGATGATCCGCGTGCTGCTGCCCAAGGCCGAGACGCGCTCGGCCGATGCGGCGGATGCGCTGGCGGTGGCGATCTGCCACGCCCAGCACCGCGGCATGCGCGCGCTGGTCGCGCAGATGCGGGCGGGGTGAAGTTGTGATGAGGCACCGCAGGATCGTAGCACCCTCCGTGTCATCCCGGACGCAGCGTAGCGGAGATCCGGGATCCATTCCGGAGCGCTCGTGGGTTAGGTTCCGGAATGGATCCCGGGTCTCCCTGCGGTCGCCCGGGATGACGGGTAGAGGTGTGTTGCGATGATCGGGAAGCTCAAGGGGATCGTCGATTCCTATGGCGAGGATCATGTCATCCTCGACGTGCAGGGCGTCGGCTATGTCGTGCAATGCTCGGCCCGCACGCTGCAGCGGCTGGCGAAGCCGGGTGAGGCGGCGATGCTCTCGATCGAGACGCATGTGCGCGAGGATGCGATCCGGCTCTATGGCTTCCTCTCCGACAATGAGCGGGACTGGTTCCGGCTGATGCAGGTGGTGCAGGGCGTCGGCGCCAAGGTCGCGCTCGCCATTCTCTCGACCTTCGAGCCCGGCGCGCTGGCGACCGCCATCGCCACCGGCGACAAGGCCGCGGTGGCGCGCGCGCCGGGCGTCGGCCCCAAGCTGGCGCAGCGCCTCTGCGCCGAGCTGAAGGACAAGGCGCCGGCCTTCGGCCATGTCGATCCGGGCGTCGCGCAGCTCGCCGGCGCGCTCGCAGACAGGAAACTGCCCCAGCCGGTGGCGGACGCCGTCTCGGCGCTCGCCAATCTGGGCTATCCGCAGGCGCAGGCGGTGGCTGCGGTCGCGGCGGCGGCGCGTGAGGCCGGCGAGGGCGCCGGCACGGCGCAGCTGATCAAGCTCGGCCTGCGGGAGCTGGCGAAGTGAGCGACCCCAAACGCCCCGGCCTGCTCTCCGCCGAGAAGCGTGACGACGACGCCGAGTCGTCGCTGCGGCCGCTGTCGCTGTCGGATTTCACCGGCCAGGCGGCGGCGCGGGCGAATCTCCAGGTCTTCATCGAGGCGGCCAAGAGCCGTGGCGATGCGCTCGACCATGTGCTCTTCGTCGGCCCGCCGGGCCTGGGCAAGACGACGCTGGCGCAGATCGTGGCGCGCGAGCTGGGTGTCAATTTCCGCTCGACCTCCGGGCCGGTCATCGCCAAGGCCGGCGATCTCGCGGCGCAGCTCACCAATCTCGAAGAGCGCGACGTGCTCTTCATCGACGAGATCCACCGGCTCAACCCGGCGGTGGAGGAAATCCTCTATCCGGCGATGGAGGACTACCAGCTCGATCTGATCATCGGCGAGGGGCCGGCGGCGCGCTCGGTCAAGATCGACCTGCCGAAATTTACGCTGGTGGGCGCCACCACCCGCGCCGGCCTGCTGACGACGCCGCTGCGGGACCGTTTCGGCATCCCGATCCGCTTGCAGTTCTACACCGTCGAGGAGCTGCAGGGCATCGTCGCGCGCGGTGCGCGGGTGCTCGGCGTGCCGATGTCGGATGATGGCGCGAACGAGATCGCCAGGCGCTCGCGGGGCACGCCGCGCATCGCCGGGCGACTGCTGCGGCGGGTGCGCGACTTCGCCATCGTCGACGGCGACGCGATCGTGACGCGCAGCGTCGCCGACAAGGCGTTGAAGCTGCTCGATGTCGACCCGATCGGTCTCGACCAGATGGACCGGCGCTATCTCACGACGGTGGCGATCAATTTCAGTGGCGGGCCGGTCGGGATCGAGACGATCGCCGCTTCGCTCTCGGAGCCGCGCGACGCGATCGAGGAGATCATCGAACCCTTCCTCCTCCAGCAGGGCTTCATCCAGCGCACGCCGCGCGGCCGCATCCTGACGCCGCACGCCTTTCGGCATCTGGGGATGCCCGAGCCCAGTCGCGAGGCCGCGCAGTTCGGGCTGTTCGGGGATGGGGAGGCGTGAGTTGGCTGTTCGCTGCAGCGGTGCATGCCGGCCGGCGACTGGACGATCGGCGACATCGAGCGGTTGTGCCGGTCGTATGGGATCGATTGCAAACCACCTTCCGGTGGCGGGTCGCATTACAAGGTTGCCCATGACGCGGTTGCCGACATCCTGACGATCCCGGCTCGTCGGCCGATCAAGCCGAAATATATCCGCCTGCTCGTCAGCTTCGTGAGGCTCGTGATAACGTTGGGCGTCAGGAGGCAGACATGAGCCCACTCGCCTATCGTGTCGTCATCGAGCCGCTCTCTCTCGCCGATGGCGGCGGGTATTTCGCGACGGTGCCCGATCTGCCGGGCTGCATGTCGGATGGCGAGACCGCGGAGGAGGCGCTTCTCAACGTGCAGGACGCAATCGTGTGCTGGATCGAGGCCGCCAACGAGATGGGGCGCACCGTTCCACAACCGACCCGCACCCTGACGGCCGCCGAGTGACTCCGCTGACGAGACGTGGTCTCGCGGCGCTGGTGCCAGCGCTCGCGATCGCCGCCTGCGGTGCAGCCCTTGCCGCCCCCGCCGGTCCCGAGACGCCGGTGCGCGAGGCCTATGCCATCACCACCCGCCAACTGGCCGGCTCTGGTGGCGCTGCGCAGCCGGCGCCCTGGCAGAAGCCGCATCGCGACAGGCTGATGAGCACCTCGCTGGCGGCGCTGTTCGCACGCGACGAACTCTATCAGGACGAGGCCGGTGAGATGGGCAATCTCGGGGCCGACCCGTTCCTCAGCGGGCAGGACGGCGAGGTGAAGACCCTCAAGGTGACGGTCACCGAGAAGCCGGCCAACGGCAAGGCACTCGTCACCGCCTCGTTCCGCAGCTTCCGGCAGCCGGTCAGCGTGCGCTTCCGCATGGTCGAGGAGGGCGGGGCCTGGAAGATCGACGACATCGTCAACCGCGTCGAGGGGCAGGATTACGGGGTGCGCGATCTGCTGTCGCAGCCCTATGAGTGCGGCTCCTTCATGAAGAAGCCCTGCAAGCGGTAGAGCTTGCAGGGCTTGGGGTTCGGATCCCGCGCGATCAGCGCGCGAATTTGGACCGGTGCATGGCCGAGCGCTGTCCGGCATGGTCGAGCGCGCCGGACTTCGCCGATTTGCGGTTGACGATCGGCTGCATGCCCTCGTCGCCGGTGCGGCTGAGCGGGCGTTGCAGCGCTTCCTTGCGCATCTTCATCGCCAGTGCCTTGCGGGCCAGCGAGCGCTGGCTCGGCTGACGCAGCTTCTCGGCCCGGCGGGTCTGCTCGGCGCCGACGCGCTTGAGCGCAACCGTGAGGGCGTCCGCCTTGGCCTTGGTGCCCGTGTTGTCCGAGGAAGCGGCGGCGCCCTGCGGCGCGACCTTACCGCGGAACTCGCGGCGCTGGCGACGGGCGACATCGCGGGCCTTGTCGCGGCGATCCCGCAAATTCTTCGCGAGATCGCGGAGGTCCGAGTCGGGCACGTCTCCGATCGCGCGGCTGCGGGTGCGGGCGACGAGGTCCCATTCGTCCTTGTCGAGAACGCGTTCGAGTTGCTTGGTCGAGAGCGACATGCGGAATTCCCTTTTCTTGTGGTTGCGGTCTCCCTGGATCAACATTCCCCGCGCGGGTGTGTTCCCCGGCGCGGCGGTCGGTCCCAGGCCACTATGCCGCCGCTTGCGCGCGGTTTAAAGCTCCGCGCTCCCGCCGCTTTTTCCTGCCTGAAGCCATGACCGCCTCACACAGCCTCTCCGTCCGCGTCTATTACGAGGACACGGATTTCTCCGGCGTCGTCTACCACGCCTCCTATCTGCGCTTCATGGAGCGCGGGCGCACGGAGCTGATCCGGTCGCTGGGCATCGCGCAGCGGGAGCTGTTCGACGGCGAAACCGCGCTGGGCTTTGCGGTCCGCCGCATGACAATCGATTTCCTGAGGCCCGCGGTGATGGACGATCTTCTGACGATCGAGACGGTGTCGGTCGCGGCGCGGGGCGCGACGATGGATGTCGAGCAGCGCGTGCTGCGCGGCGAGGAGGTCCTGGTCACGGCGCAGGTCAAGGTCGCCTGCGTCGGCGGCGGCCGGGCGCGACGGATTCCCGATGGCCTGCGGCTGCGGCTGGGGATCGCGGACTGAGCCTGATCGACGCCCGCGCGGGGCCATGTTAGCGCTCCTCACATGAGCTGGAAACGCGACAAGCCCGAGGCGCCGCCGCGCGGCTATCATCACGGCAACCTCAAGGAAGAGCTGGTGCGCGCCGCGCTCGGGCTGATTGGTGAGAAGGGGCCCAACGGCTTCACCTTCGCCGAGGCCGCGCGCGTCGCCGGCGTGAGCCCAGCTGCGCCCTACCGGCATTTCCGCGACCGCGACGATCTGTTGGCCGATGTCGCTGCGCGCGGCTTCGTCGTGTTCGAGGCGGCGCTGGCGCGGGCCTGGGACCAGGGCCGGCCCGATCCCGAAGCCGCCTTCCACCGGCTCGGCCGCGCGTATCTCGCCTTCGCGCATGACGAGCCGGCCTACTACTCGGCGATGTTCGAGGCGGGCGTCTCGCTCGATGCCAGCCCCGAACTGCGGATGGCGGCCGACCGCGCCTTCCAGAACCTGCGCTCCGCCTCCGAGGCGCTGATCGCGCTGCTGCCGGTGGGCAAGCGCCCGCCGGCGTTGATGATGGCGCTGCATGTCTGGTCGATGTCGCATGGCGTCGCCGCGCTGTTCGGCCGGGCCGATGGCGGGCGCCGGCCGCTGCCGATGTCGGCGGCCGAGCTGCTCGAGGCCGGCATGCTGATCTATCTGCAGGGGCTTGGGCTGAATTCGCTTAAGGATTCGAGCCCATGACTGACGTTACGGATACCCAGATCGACGAAGCGATTCTCTCCGAACTAGGGCCGCTTTCACTTAAAACGGCCCGGATTATCGTGAGCGTCGGTGAACGGTTTCACGAGGCGGATCAGGCCTTTTTCGACAGGATTGAGGCACGTATCGGCCTATTGATCGAAGCAGGGCGAGTGCGCTTGTTTGGTGGTCTGGCGGATTGGCGCTTTAGCGAGCTCGCCTTGATGCCATCCGACGAGTGAGTGCTCATCGCGCGCGGTGCCTGTCGAAGCGCTTTTGATTGTCCAGCCCTCTGAATGCTCGATCTTGACAAGCCGACCGCTGTCCCCCATTCATGTAAATGTGATTTACATTCACGCTCTGTCATGGTGAGGGACCAATGCCGATCGTCGAGAAGCTCGATGAATATGGGAAGGGAGCCTGGATCGCCTTCGCGGTTCTCGGCTTCGTCGTGTTCTGGCCGCTGGGTCTGGCGACCCTGGCCTTTCTGTTCTGGAGTGGACGCATGGGTTGCGGAATGGGCGGTGCCAACCGCTACGAACATCGGATGAACCGTCTTCAAAGCAAGATGGAGCGCCTCAAGGAGCGCATGGGCGGCGCGGGCCAGGGCGGCTTCGGCGGCGGCTGGGGCCGCGGCCCGTCGAGCGGCAACCACGCCTTCGACGAGTATCGTCAGGAGACGCTGCGCCGTCTCGAGGACGAGCAGAAGGAGTTCCAGGACTTTCTGGGCCGTCTGCGGATGGCGCGCGACAAGGCCGAGTTCGACCAGTTCATGGCCGACCGGCGCGGCAACGGTGCCGAGCCGCAGGCCAGCGCCGGCTGAACTCTGCCGGATCGACACGCCAGCCTGAACCAAGCGCCCGTCCCGGGAAACCGGGGCGGGCGTTTTCGCACATGCGGAAGCGCGCGCTTCCTTTCAGCCGCAGTTTCCCTCAAGCGCGGGCGATCCAACCGCGCCAGGTGAAAGCGGCGTAAAAGGTCGCCACCTCGGAAAATCCGGCGTCGCACAAAATGCGTTCGTCCTCACTCGGCTCGAGCGTGTCGAGATGTGTCGCGACCGCGTCCTGCGCACGGGCCGCGAGATGCGGATCGGCGCCCGATGCGACGGCATAGGCGGCGTATCGCGCGAGCCAGTTCGCTCGCGACGACGGGGCCTGCGGGAAACTGAGGTGCGCGGCCACAAATGGCGCGCCCGGCTTCAGCCGGGCATGGATGGCCTGCACGGTGCGAAGGCGCTCTCGCGCGCCGAGGAAATGCAGCGTCAGCAGGCAGGTCGCCGCATCGAATGGACCGGGCGGCGCATCGTCGATGTAACCGTGAACCAGTTCGACGCGCTCCATCAGCGGCCCCAGCCTGCGGCTCGCCATATCGAGCATCGGCTGCGCCGGATCGACGCTGACGAAGCTCCAGTTCGGATGGGCGAGCGCGAGGGCCTCCAGTTCGAGCCCGCCGCCGGCCCCCAGCACCAGAACGCGTGCCGTGGCCGGAGCATTCTCCGCGAGCAGGATGGCCGTCATGCTGTGCAGCGCCTCGAAACCCGGGACGAATCGGGGCGGACCCTCGGCATAGCCGGCGATGGCGTCATGGTTCTGGAAACTGTCGAGGACAGGGCGAGCGCCCTGCGTCTGTCCGGTCGTCATGGGCATGAGCTTTCTGGGCTGGTTCGCCGCGCAAGGCGCGCATGGAAATCGGCGCTCAGCATCTGCAGCGTTATCGCGCCGAGACGCGCGAGCAGAAACGCCTCTGCCTCGCGGAAGCTGTCGGCAAGTGCAGCATTGACCGCCTGCTCGACCAGACAACCGGGCTCGTCGCTCCGGTGGCCGATCGCGAGCAGGGTCGGATCGCCGAGCGCTTCATGCACGTCTCTCAAGCTGATATCGGCGAGATCCCGCGCAAGGGTCCAGCCTCCGCCATGCCCCTTCCCGGAGCGGACGTAGCCGCGCTCGCGCAGGCCGGCCATGACCCGTCGGATGACGACCGGGTTGGTCCGCATGGCGCGAGCCAGCGTCTCGGATGTGACCGGACCGGACGATTGCGCCATATGCAGAAGGACATGGAGGACGCCCGACAGGCGGCTGTCGCTTTTCATGTAACTTTTATAGTTGCGTGATGGGAGGAAGGCAATCCCGGCCCTTCACGACGGGCGGGGCGCCCTGTCCGTTGCAGGCAAGGCTCGCCTCAGGCGCGCGCGTATACCCGGCATTAACCTTGCCGGAGGCTTAACTCGATCGCGCGCATGCGTTTCGCAGGAAACCCTGTTTTGCGCCCATCTTTCGCCGGATTCAAAGGCGATTGAGGGCCACGGCATTTCCCCGGATCGCGGATCGGGCGGCGTCGCGGGGTCACCCGCGGGGCGTGTGGCGGGGCGTGGCCGGGAGACCGGCGCGGGCCGCCTGGCAAAAGGATGACATTGATGAACCCCGCCGACGTCGCGCAAGCTGCGCCGCAGATCGACATGTCGTTCTGGAGCCTGTTCTGGCACGCCCATATCGTCGTGAAGCTGGTGATGATGGGCCTGCTGGCGGCGTCCGTCTGGTCCTGGGCGATCATCGTCGACAAGACCATGCTCTACCGCCGCACCCGCAAGGAGATGGACGCCTTCGAGGAGGTGTTCTGGTCCGGCCGCTCGCTGGAAGAGCTCTATCGCGAACTCGCGGCCAAGCCGGTCTCCGACATGTCGGCCGTGTTCGTCGCGGCGATGCGCGAGTGGAAGCGCTCCTTCGAGAATGGCGGACGCTCCGTCGCCAGCCTGTCGCAGCGCATCGACAAGGTGCTCGACGTCACCATCCAGCGCGAGACCGAAAGGCTGGAATCCAAGCTGCTGGTGTTGTCGACGATCGCGTCGGCAGCGCCGTTCATCGGTCTGTTCGGCACGGTCTGGGGCATCATGAACTCCTTCACCGCCATCGCGGTGTCCAAGAACTCCTCGCTCGCCGTCGTGGCGCCCGGCATTGCCGAGGCGCTGTTTGCCACGGCCATTGGCCTGTTTGCCGCGATTCCCGCGCTGATGGCCTACAACAAGCTGCAGGCCGAGGTCGCCAAGGCCTCGAGCCGGCTGGAAGCCTTCGCCGACGAGTTCTCCGCGATCCTGTCGCGGCAGATCGACGAGCGGCTGGCGGCGTGAGGGGCTGACACCATGGGCATGTCCGCAGCATCCGGGGCGAAGTCCGGCGGTCGGCGCGGCCGGCGAAACCGGCGTCACGCGGCCATCGCCGAAATCAACATGACGCCGTTCATCGACGTGATGCTGGTGCTGCTGATCATCTTCATGGTCGCGGCGCCGCTGATCGCGACCGGCGTGCCGCTCGACCTGCCGCAGACCGGCGCCAAGCCGATCAATGTCGACCAGAAGCCGATCACCATCGCCATCGACGGCAAGGGCCAGATCTTCCTGCAGGACCAGCCGACGCTGGAGCCTGATCTGGTCGCAAAGTTGCAGGGCCTGGCGAAGCAGGGCTTCGACGAGCGCATCTATGTGCGGGGCGATCGCATGGTCGATTACGGCCGGGTCGCCTCGGTGATGTCGACGATCACCTCGGCGGGGTTCAAGCGGGTCGCGCTCGTCACCGAGCCGTCGCGCTGAGCATGATGAGAGCGAGGATCCGCGCGCTGTGAAGCTTTCCTCCGAACCGGGCATGGTGGTGTCGGCGCTCGGCCACGCGACGTTTCTCGTCGCGGGGCTGCTGGCGTTCTCGTCGCCCGTGCCGCTGCCGGACAATCAGGAGGCGATCGCCGTCGAGATGATCGACGCCAGCGAGCTGAACCAGATCACGCGCGGCGAGCGCAAGGCCGAGAAGGTGCAGGAGCAGCCTCTGCAGCGCGCCGAGCGCAAGGCCGAGATCGTCGAGCGCAAGGAGGCGGGCGAGGCCAAGCAGGACGCGCCCGCCCCGCCCAGCCGCCCGGCCGAGCTCAAGACCGCTGACGACAACGCCTCAGCGCCGCTGCCGCCGTCGCGCGCCGCCAACCTGCCGAAGCCCGAGCAGAAGCCGCCCGAGCCGGTCAAGGCGCCCGAGAAGGCCGGCCCCAGCGCGGCCGAGATCGCCGAGCAGAAGCGCGAGGAACAGGCCAAGCTCGCCGAGCAGGCCGAACTCGCCTCCCGCGCGAAGCAGGCCGAGGAGGCTGCCCGGGCCGCCGCGAAGGCGAAGGTCGAGGCGGATGCCAACGCCCGCGCCGAAGCCGCGGCCAAGGCCAAGGCGGAAGCCCAGGCCAAGGCCGAAGCGGCCGAGGCCGCCCGGGAGAAGGCCGAAGTCGCCGCCAAGGCCAAGGTCGCCGCCGCCGCCAAGGCGAAGCAGGAGGCCGAAGCCAAGGCGAAACGCGAGGCCGAGATCGCCAAGAACTTCAATCCCAGCGACATCGCACGGCTGCTGCAGTCGAAGGAGCAGGCCCAGTCCACCGGGTCCGCCGCGCCGCAGGTCAACCGCACCGCCTCGCTGGGGACGGAGCGGGGCTCGTCGCAAAAGCTCAGCCCGTCGTTGCGTGGCCAGCTGGTCGGCATCATCCAGGACCAGCTGATGAAATGCTGGAACGTCCCGATCGCGCTCGCCAATGCGCGCGTCGCGGTGGTGCCGCAGGTGCGCATGAAGCTGAACACGGATGGTTCGCTGATCGGGCAGCCCGGCGTCGTGAACGCTTCGTCTGACCCGCTTTTCGCCGTCGCGGCCAACTCGGCCCTGACGGCCACCCGCCGCTGCGCGCCTTTGCGCATCCCGGCTCAATTCACCGCCTATTACGACGACTGGCGCGATGTCGTCGTCAATTTCGACGCAAGGGACGTGCTGTGACCCTGATCGACCGCTATCCTCTTCCGCTCCTGCCGGCCGCGCCTTCGCGCCGCCGCCTGCTGGCGCTCGCCGGCGCTTCGTTGCTCGTGCCCGCTGCGGTGGCTTTCAGGCCTGCGGCGGCCCGGGCCGAACTCGTCATCGATCTGCGCGGCGGCTCGTTCCAGCCGCTGCCGATCGCGATCGCCGATTTCGCCGGGGAGGGGGGCGTGCTGGTTTCCGGCGTCGTCGCCAACAACCTCAAGCGATGCGGCTATTTCGCGCCGATCGACAAGGCGCGCCACCCTGACAAGAATCCGCCCTTCGATGCGGCCCCCGAGTTCACCTCCTGGAAGGCCGCGGGCGTCCAGGCGCTGGTGACGGGGCGCGTCTCGCGCGACGGCTCGGGCCGGATCAAGGCCGAGTTCCGGCTCTGGGACGTGACCACGGGCACACAGACCGACGGCCAGCAGTATTTCACCGACCCCAACAACGCCCGGCGTGTCGGCCACATCATCTCGGATGCGATCTTCACCAAGATCACCGGCGTCGGCGGCTTCTTCGATACGCGCGTCGTCTTCGTCGACGAATCCGGCCCCAAGGAGAACCGGCGCAAGCGGCTCGCCATCATGGATCAGGACGGCGCCAATGTGCGCTATCTCACCGATGGCTCCGTCTCGGTGGTGACGCCGCGCTATTCGCCGGTGTCGCAGGAGGTGACCTACATGTCGCAGAGGCTCGGCGAGCAGCCGCGCGTGCATGTGCTCAACATCGAGACCGGACAGCGCCAGATCGTCGGCAACTTCCCTGACATGACGTCGAGCCCGCGCTTTGCGCCCAACGGCGCGCGGATCGCGCTCAGCCTGCAGCAGGGCGGCAACGCCAATCTCTACGCCATCGACATAGGCTCGCGCACGACGATGCGGCTGACCTCGACCGGGGCGATCGACACCTCGCCCTCCTATTCGCCCGATGGCACGCAGATCGTCTTCGAGAGCGACCGCGGCGGCTCGCAGCAGCTCTATCTGATGGGCGCCGGCGGCGGGGAGGGCAAGCGCCTGTCCTTCGGCCAGGGCTCCTATTCGCAGCCTTCCTGGTCGCCGCGCGGCGACCTGATTGCCTTCACCAAGCGCACCGGCGGCGGCTTCGCCATCGGCGTGATGCGCTCCGACGGCTCGGGCGAGCGACTGCTGACCGAGGGCTTCCACAACGAGGCGCCCAACTGGGCGCCTAACGGCCAGTACATCATGTTCTTCCGCGATCCGGGCGGGCAGTCCGGCGGCAAGCTCTACATGGTCGACATCACCGGCCGCGTCGAAGTGCCGGTGCCGACGCCCGCCTTCGCCTCCGACCCGACCTGGTCGCCGCTTCTGACCGCGGCGCGCTGAGGCGCGAAGCCCAATCGTCACCGCCCGCCGGGGGCGGTGACGCGACGAGGCTCAGTCCGCCGCTGCGCCGGACACCAGGGCGAAGCCCTCGTCGATCCAGCCGGTGATGCCTCCGGCCATGATCTTGACGGGACGGCCCAGCTCCGCCAGCCGCAAGGCGGCCTTGGCGGCGCCGTTGCAGTGCGGACCGGCACAATAGGTCACGAAGACCGTGTCCTGCGCCCAGTCATCGAGCTTCGAGCGCACGATCTTGCCCACCGGCAGGTTGATCGCGCCGGCCACATGGCCGCGGGCGAAGAGCGCGGGACTACGGACGTCCAGCAGCACGAAGTCGGGCTGCTTCGACAGCGCGTCGTGAACATCCCAGCAATCGGTCTCGAAGGTGAATTCGGCGGCGAAATGCGCGCGGGCGAGATCGCTGGGGGCGGCGGGGACGGCAGTCACGGCGGTGGTGGTCGCGGCAGTGGTCATGGCGGGCTCCTGTTCGACCCGCTCATTTCGCGGAAGGCCCCGGCCCCTTGCAATTGGCGTGAATGACAGAGTACGGGCAGATCATGCCAAACACGACCGGCCCTCTCGTCGTCGCGCTGCTCTATGACGGACTCTGCACCTTCGAGTTCGGCATCGTCGCGGAGATCTTCGGACTCCCGCGCCCGGAGATGGGCGAGGGGTGGTACCGTTTCGCCAGCTGCGCGATCGAGGACGGGCCGCTGCGGGCGCATGGCGGTTTCGTGCTGACGCCGCAGCACGGCCCGGAGCTGATCGACGAGGCCGATCTCATCGTCGTGCCCGGCTGGAAGGGCCCCAGTGAGCCGGTGCCGGAAGCCCTGTGCCAGCGCCTGCGGCAGGCCCACGCCCGCGGCGCCCGGCTCGCCTCGATCTGCTCGGGCGCCTTCGTGCTCGCGGCGACGGGTCTTCTGGACGGCGGGGTCGCGACGACGCATTGGCGTTATGCCGAGGCCCTGCGCGCCGGGCATCCGGAGATCGAGGTCGACCATGCCTCGCTCTACCGCGCGCAGGGGCGCATCTTCACCTCGGCCGGTAGCGCCGCCGGCATCGATCTGCTGATCGAGATCGTCAGGCGGGACTTTGGAGTCGATGCGGCCAACTCGGTGGCGCGCCGCCTCGTGATGCCCGCCCATCGCACCGGCGGGCAGGCGCAGTTCCTGGAGCGGCCCGTGCCCCGGCACCGCCACGCCGAGGTGGCGCCCCTGCTCGACAGGTTGCGCGCGCAGCTGCACCTGTCCTGGACGGTCGAGGACATGGCCCTCGAGTGCCGCATGAGCCTGCGCACCTTCCTGCGCCGCTTCAGGGACGCCACCGGCTCGGCGCCGGGCGACTGGCTAACCGGCGAGCGCGTCGAGGCGGCGAAACATCTGCTGGTCGCGGGCGAACTCGGCATCGACGGCATCGCGCTGGCTGTCGGCCTCGGCTCGCCCGACACGCTGCGTCATCATTTCCGCAGGCGCATCGGAATCAGCCCGCGCGAATACCGGGCGCGTTTCGCCGGCAGTGCGCCCGCCAGCGTGTGACGGGCTCCTCGCCGGCGGCTCGCTGCTTTGTCACCGCTCGGCGCCCGCGCGAACACCCATCATGACGCCGACGCAGCGTAGCAAGGCGCCGGCACTGCACGTTTTTCGATATATGCCATGGACCCGCGCCGGCGTTGCTGTAACCTCTGCAGGGTTCATCGGGGGGTGACACCATGCGAACGAGACTCGTTGCGGCTTTGGCCGCGCTCTGGACAGCTGGCCTTGTGACCGCGGGCGCGGCGCAAGGGGTCCATCCGCAGTGCCGCACGGCCAGGGACAGCCGCGCCTGCACCTGCGCGGTCACCAATGGCGGCAGCGTTTCGGAAGATCCGCATCGCCCGGGCCGCCTGAAGTGGCGCTCGCCACGGCTCGGCACGGGCGCGCATATGGCGTTCATGAACTGTACCGGCGCCAGGCGCGGCTATTGAGCCGCGAAGTATGGCGGGGCGATGCCGGTGCAAATGCGCCACATCCGGCCGAAACCGGCGGCCGGTCGCATTTGATTAACCATACGCCGCAATGCCGCCACTTCGCCTTGATCTGGCAAGGTCTCGTTTAGGTTGACGCTTCATTGATGCCGCTACGTGCATCGCAGCCTTGTCCCTTCAACGTCGTCCGTCAAACGCGCCTCGCAGGCAACGAACGTCCCGGAGTTCCTCATGTTCGCCACTCTCTTCGCCGGCGGCCGCGCCGTCCGCTTCGCCGCCGCCATCGCCGCTTCGCTGGCGCTCGGCGCCTGCGCCAACAACCAGAATGCCGACGCCAACGGCTTCGGCGCCGGCGGGGCCGCCACGCCCGGCAGCGCGCAGGACTTCGTCGTCAATGTCGGCGACCGCGTCTTCTTCGAGACCGACTCGACCGATCTGACCCCGACGGCGGTCGCCACGCTCGACAAGCAGTCGGCCTGGCTGCAGCGCTTCCCGCGCTACACCTTTGTCGTCGAGGGCCATGCCGACGAGCGCGGCACCCGCGAATACAACTTCTCGCTCTCGGCGCGCCGGGCCCAGACGGTGCGCGACTATCTCGCCTCGCGCGGCATCCAGGGCAACCGCATGCGCATCGTCTCCTACGGCAAGGAGCGGCCGGTCGCGGTCTGCAACGACATCTCCTGCTGGTCGCAGAACCGCCGCTCGGTCACGGTGCTGGACGGCGCCGGCGGCGGCGTCTGACGCCGCCAGGCTTTCCCGATCCGACAGGGGCCGGCGTCTTCCCGAGAGGAAGGCCGCCGGCCCTTTCATATTTTGGCCGTGGTCATGGCGTGTTATAGGCCAATCCCGTCGCAGCTCTCCGGTTGTTCATGATGCTCCTCGCCGCTCGTCCCGCTCGCAGGCTTCTGGCCGTTCTCGCGCTCAGCGTCGCGGTGTCGGCCGTGAGCCTGCCCGTGCGGGCCCAGGACGCCGCCGATCTCGTGGTGCGGACCGCGCGGATGGAGAACCAGCTTCGCCAGCTCTCGGGCCAGATCGAGCAGTTGCAGTTCGAGAACCGCCGCCTGACCGAGCAGCTCCGCAAGTTCCAGGAGGATGTCGAGTTCCGCCTGAACGAGCGCGGCGGCCGTCCGTCGGGCGCAGCCGCGCCGGCCGCGACGCCGCGCCAGCAGCCGCAGCCGCAGCGCCGCAGCGACGCCTTCGATCCGGCCACGCAGCAGGCCGCGGCCGGGGCGCCGCGCGCGCTCAATGGTGGCATCGGCGGCATCATCGAGGATGATGCGGCGGAAGGGGCGGGCGGGCAGGGGCCTCTCGACCTCCAGGGCGTCGGACGCGGGGTGCCGCAGGGCGCATTGCCGCCGGCAGGCCCGCGCGGGCCCAGCGTCGCCGCCGCGAGCGGTCCGGCCACGGCCAAGGACGCGTATGAGCTGGCCTATGCCGCGATCCTGCGCAAGGAGTACGAGCAGGCCGAGATGGGCTTCCGCCAGTTCCTCCAGAGCTACCCGCGCGATCGCCTCGCGATCGACGCGACCTATTGGCTCGGCGAGAGCTATCTCCAGCGCAAGCGCTTCCGCGAGGCGGCCGAGCAGTTCCTCAAGGTCAGCAACGATGCGCCGAAATCGGCCAAGGCGCCCGACAGCCTGCTGCGGCTGGGCATCGCGCTGAACGGGCTCGGTGCGCTAAAAGAGGCCTGCGCCACCTATGCCAAGGTCGGTGTCGATTATCCCTCCGCGCCGAGTTCGGTGCGGCAGGGCGTCGAGCGCGAACGGCGGCGTTCGGGCTGCGCTTGAGCGCCGTCCCACAGATCTCCTGCGATCCACAGCCCGTCGGCGGACACGAGGCCGCCGCCCTGTTTGCCGGACTGGCGAACGAACCGGCCCTGCTCGTGGCGGTGTCTGGCGGGTCGGATTCCGTGGCTTTGCTGGCGCTCCTGACGGAATGGGCGCGCGAGCCCGGGCGACCGGCGCTGCATGCAGCGACCGTCGATCATGGTCTTCGCGCCGCTTCGGGTGAGGAGGCGCACCGCGTCGCCACGCTTTGCGGACAGCTGGGCGTGCCTCATCGCATCCTGCACTGGCAGGGCGCCAAGCCCCGCACGGCGTTGCAGGAACAGGCGCGAGCGGCCCGCTACGCCCTTCTGGTGACGGAGGCTGAGCGGCTCGGCGGCGCGACACTGGTCACCGCGCATACGCAGGACGACCAGGCCGAGACGCTGCTGATGCGGATGGCGCGCGGCTCCGGGCCTGCCGGGCTGGCCGGAATGCGGCCGCGCAGCCGCAAGGGCGGGATCACGCTGGTGCGCCCGCTGCTTGGCCTGCCCAAGGTGCGCCTGGTCGCAACAGCGCAGGCGCGCGACCTGCCTTTCGTGAGCGACCCCAGCAACGAGGACCCCCGCTTCGGGCGGGTGCGCTGGCGCGGGCTGATGCCGGTGCTGGCCGCCGAGGGCCTGGATGCGGAGCGGCTGGCGCTGCTGGCACAGCGCATCGCGCGGCTGGACGCGGCGGCTGCGGCGCGGGCTCATGCGCTGCTGCCCGGGCTGCTCTTGCCCGGCCTGCTCCTGCCCACCGGCGAGGCGCCGGTGGTGCGGCTGCGGTTTTCCGCGCTGCTGGGCGAACCCGACGAGATCGTGCTGCGCGTCGTCGCGCTGGCGCTGGAGGCGATGCCGGTCGCGAACGCCCTGCCGGCGCGGCTGGAGCGGCTCGAGGCCTGCGTCGAGGCCCTGGCGCACGCGGCACGGGACGGGGCGCGGACGACGCGCACTCTGGCGGGTTGCGTGCTGGTCCTGCAGGCTGACGGCACCTTGCTGCTGCGGCCGGAGGGACCGCGCCGGCGCGGCGTTCACCCTGCGGCATCATAGGCTGGAGGCGATTTTCTGTTTCCCTTGGCAAGGGCCCCGGTCGCACCTAGATTAGTCCTGCAAACTCTTGGCCTCTTCCGGTTGGTCCGGCAGGCCCGATCGGACAGATGATGAATCCGAACTTTCGCAATTTCGCCCTCTGGGTGGTGATCTTCCTGCTGGTCCTGGCGCTCGTCACGCTGTTTCAAAGCCCAAGCCAACGCGCCAGCACCAACGAAATTCCCTACAGCCAGCTGATCAACGAGTCGGAGGCCGGGCGGATCACCAATGTCGTGGTGGCCGGACAGGAGATCACCGGGACGTTCTCTGATGGTCGCAGCTTCGTGACCTATGCGCCCTATGGCGACCCGGCCCTGCTCAAGACGTTGGCCCAGAAGGGCGTCCAGGTTTCGGCCCGCGCGCCGTCCGAAGGCACGCCCTGGTTCATGGCGCTGCTGGTCAATTCGCTGCCCTTCGTCATCTTCATCGGCCTGTGGATCTTCATGTCCCGCCAGATGCAGAACGGCGCCGGCCGCGCGATGGGCTTCGGCAAGTCGAAGGCCAAGCTCCTCACCGAGGCGCATGGCCGCGTCACCTTCGAGGATGTCGCCGGCATCGACGAGGCCAAGGAGGACCTGCAGGAGATCGTCGAGTTCCTGCGCGATCCGCAGAAGTTCCAGCGCCTGGGCGGGCGCATTCCGCGCGGCGTGCTGCTGGTCGGCCCTCCCGGCACGGGCAAGACCCTGACGGCGCGTGCCGTTGCGGGTGAAGCCAATGTGCCGTTCTTCACGATCTCGGGTTCGGACTTCGTCGAGATGTTCGTCGGCGTCGGCGCCAGCCGCGTGCGCGACATGTTCGAGCAGGCCAAGAAGAACTCGCCCTGCATCATCTTCATCGACGAAATCGACGCGGTCGGCCGTCATCGCGGCGCCGGTCTCGGCGGCGGCAATGACGAGCGCGAGCAGACGCTGAACCAGCTCCTCGTCGAGATGGACGGCTTCGAGCCGAACGAGGGCGTGATCATCATCGCCGCCACCAACCGGCCCGACGTGCTCGATCCCGCGCTGCTGCGTCCGGGCCGTTTCGACCGCCAGATCGTGGTGCCGAACCCCGACGTCGCCGGTCGCGAGAAGATCCTCAAGGTCCATGTCCGCAAGGTGCCGGTGGCGCCGGATGTCGATCTGCGCATCCTCGCCCGCGGCACGCCGGGCTTCTCGGGCGCCGATCTGATGAACCTCGTCAACGAGGCGGCGCTGCTGGCGGCGCGGCGCGGCAAGCGCATGGTCACCCATGCCGAGTTCGAGGACGCCAAGGACAAGGTCATGATGGGCGCCGAGCGCAAATCGATGGCGATGTCCGAGGAAGAGAAGAAGCTGACCGCCTATCACGAGGCCGGACACGCCATCGTCGGCCTGTATGTTCCCGCCGGCATCCCGGTCCACAAGGCGACGATCATTCCGCGCGGTCGTGCGCTCGGCATGGTCAAGTTCCTGCCGGAGGGCGACCGCTACTCGATGAAGTACAAGGAGTTCACCTCCCAGCTCGCGGTCGCCATGGGTGGTCGCGTCGCGGAGGAAATGACCTTCGGCCGCGAGAACGTGACCTCGGGCGCGACCGGCGACATCCAGCAGGCGACCAAGATGGCCAAGGCCATGGTCACCCAGATGGGTTACTCCGACGAACTCGGCATGGTCGCCTATGGCGACAACCAGGAAGAGGTCTTCCTGGGCATGTCGATGGGCCGCAGCCAGAGCATCTCGGAGTCGACGGCACAGAAGATCGACGCCGAGGTCAAGAAGCTGGTCGACACCGGCTATCAGGACGCCAAGAAGATCCTCACCGACCATCACGAACAGTTTGTGGCGGTGGCTGAGGCGCTGCTCGAGTTCGAGACGCTGACCGGCGAGGAAATCCGCGACCTGATCGCCGGCAAGCGTCCGTCGCGCGATCTCGACGACACCCCGTCGGCGCCGCGCGGCTCGGCCGTGCCGAGCGCCGGCAAGGGCCGCAAGCGCGACGAGCCCGATGCCGGGCTGGAGCCGCAGCCTCAGGTGTGACCTGAGGTCCAGTTCATCGGATTGATTAGGAAAGGGCGCCTCGCAAGGGCGCCCTTTTGTCATGCGGCCAGCGGGGTCATCGGCGTCAGCCTCGTGGCTGCGCGGGGTCCGGTTCGCCACGGCTCGCCGCGTCATCGAGGACGAAGGTATCGCGGTTGCCCTGCTTGGCGGCATACAGCGCCTTGTCGGCCCGGCTGGCCGCATCGACAAGGCTCTGTCCCTCCGTCACGAGGCTGGCGCCGATGCTGACCGTCACCGGCAGCGAGAGGCCATCGGCCAATACGACCGGCTGCGCCCGCATGGCCGCGCCGATCTTTGCCGCGATCGCCGACAGCGAGGCCGGGCTGGCCCCGTCGACCAGGACAATGAACTCGTCTCCGCCCCAGCGGGCGCAGACATCGTAGCTGCGCAGCAGCCCGGTCAGTCGCTCGACCACGGCGACGATGACGGAATCGCCGTGGTGATGGCCGTGGATGTCGTTGATCGGCTTGAGCCGGTCGATGTCGAACAGAAGCAGGCCCGTGGCGTGTCCGGCGCGCCGGGCGCGGTTCTGCCCGGCATCGAACGCGCGCTCGAAGCCGCGGCGGTTGAAGATGCCGGTCAGCGGGTCGAGATGGGCGAGGCGCTCCAGATCGCGCGTGCGGTCGCGCACCATCTCCTCGAGGCGATCGGTGTTGTCGCCGACGGCGCTGGCCATCTCGCGGAAGGCGCGCGAGAGCCGGCCGATCTCGTCGTCGGCGCCATCGCTCGCGACCTCGTCGAAGCGACCGGCCCGGACCTTCTGGACGTCTCCTTCCACGCGCGCCAGCCGGTCGAGGACGCGGCGCTGGAACGCAAGGGTCATCAATGCGGCGGCCGCCAGCAGCATCGCCGCCAGGAGCAGAGCGATTGGCAGGAACAGACGCCGGTCGATAATCTCATCGACGTCCATGAGGGTGACATTGAACCAGCCGAGCCGGTCGAGATAGCCGACCCCGACCAGCACCATTTGGCCGTCGATCTGCATGAAGCGGGAGCGGACAAGCGCGCCGCCGGCTGCAACCTGCTGCATCATCTGCGCCAATGCGCTCCGGTCGCGCTCATGGTCGAGCTGCAGGAAGATCGTCTTCTTGGCCTTGCTGTCCTTGGTCAGGCTGTGGAAATCGACGAGCCTGGGATCGCGATGGGCCTGCACGGCGCCGTTGCGATCGACGAACATGCTCTGCACCCCGGTCTGCGGGATATCGACGACCTCACGGATGAACTGGCTGAGATCGACGCCGGTGCCGATGACGCCAAGCGCGCGCTCGCCGCTGCGGATGATGCAGTTGATCCAGACCTTGGTGACCTTGATGTTGTCGTCGTGATCGACGTTGAGATGGCAGCCCGAGCCCAGCGCGATCGTCTGAAAATACCAGCCGTCGCGGGGGTTGTCCCGCGCGAGCGTGTAGCGTCGGCGATCGTTCCGGTAGGTGTCGGCCTTGTCGTTGAAATAGTAGTTCCCGGAACCGTCGAGCACCACGAAATAGCTCTGGTCCTTGAAGGACAGGCGGTAGTGCTCGAGTTCCGCCAGGCCGCGCTGCGCCTTGGCGGGATCGGCTTCGTCCTGGGCCCAATCGAGGATCGCCGGCGAGCGGGCCACCGTCTCCGCCAGCGAGACCTCCCGCATCAGCGATTCCAGGCCGCGATAGCGGTCGAACAGGATCTGCTTCTCGGCAAACAGCGTGCCGAGCTTCACCACCGTGTTGTCCACCAGCCAGATGAAGACCCCGGCGGCAGGAACGGCGATCGCCACCAGGATGGCGAGCGTTGCGATCATCACCCGGCCGCGCAGGCCCCGGGGCAACAGCCTGGTGGCGGCAGCTGATCTCATCGGCAAGACGTCTCCTCGGGCCGGCCGCCACGCTTGCACGCCCGTCCGCCGCGCCGCGATCCTGTCGGGAGGCCTTTAACAATCCGCCAATGGCCGGCACGCCCCCCTGCGAAAAGCCGCTCAGAACAGCCCTTCGATCCGTCCCTGCGCATCGATGTGGATCTTCTCGGCCGCGGGCATGCGGGGCAGGCCGGGCATCGTCATGATGTCCCCGCAGATCGCCACGACGAAGCCGGCGCCGGCTGAGAGGCGGACCTCCCGCACCGGAACGGTGTGGCCGCTGGGGGCGCCGCGCAGGGTCGGGTCGGCGGAGAAGGAATACTGCGTCTTGGCTACGCAGACGGGCAGATGGCCGTAGCCGTCGGCCTCCAGTTCGGCGAAGCGGGCCTTCACCTTGGCATCGCCGGCAATGCCGGCGGCGCCATAGATCTCGCGGGCGATCGTCTCGAGCTTGTCCCAGAGCGGCATCTCGTCGGGATAGAGCGGGGCGAAATCGGCCTCGCCGCTTTCGGCCAGGGCGACAACCTTGTGCGCCAGTTCCTCGGTGCCCGCGCCGCCTTGCGCCCAGTGGCGACAGATCACCGCCTCGACGCCGAGATGGTTGCGGCAATAGCTGACGATCAGCGCGTGTTCGGCCGCGGTGTCGCTGACGAAATGGTTGATCGCGACGATCGGCGGTACGCCGAACTTTCTGATATTGCCGACATGGCGGGCGAGGTTGGCGAGGCCGGCCTGCAGCGCGGCGAGATCCTCGCTGCCGAGCGCCTCCTTCGCGGCCCCGCCATGCATCTTGAGCGCGCGCACGGTGGCGACGATGACGGCCGCGGCCGGCTTCAGCCCGGTCTTGCGGCATTTGATGTCGAAGAACTTCTCGGCGCCGAGATCGGCCCCGAAACCGGCCTCGGTGACGGTGTAGTCGGCCAGCTTCAGGGCGGCGCGCGTGGCGATGGCGGAGTTGCAGCCATGGGCGATGTTGGCGAAGGGCCCGCCATGGACGAAGGCGGGCGTGCCTTCCAGCGTCTGCACCAGATTGGGCATCAGCGCGTCCTTGAGCAGGACGCTCATCGCGCCGGTGGCCTTGAGGTCGGCGGCGGTGACGGGGCGTTTGTCGCGGGTGCGGCCGACGACGATGCGGCCTAGCCTGGCTTCGAGATCGGCAATGTCGGTCGCCAGGCAGAAGATCGCCATGATCTCCGAGGCGACGGTGATGTCGAAGCCGTCCTCGCGGGGGAAGCCGTTGCTGGCGCCGCCGAGCGAGGAGACGGTCTGGCGCAGGGCGCGGTCGTTCATGTCCATGACGCGACGCCAGGCGATGTGGCGCGTGTCGAGGCCGAGCGCGTTGCCCCAGTAGACATGGTTGTCGATCATCGCCGCGAGCAGGTTGTGCGCGCTGGTGATGGCGTGGAAGTCGCCGGTGAAGTGCAGGTTGATCTGCTCCATCGGCACGATCTGGGCATGGCCGCCGCCGGCCGCGCCGCCCTTGACGCCGAAGCAGGGGCCCAGCGAGGGCTCGCGCAGCGCGATCATGCAGCGTTTGCCGATGCGGCTGAGGCCGTCGCCGAGACCGACGGTGGTCGTCGTCTTGCCCTCGCCAGCCGGGGTCGGATTGATGGCGGTGACGAGGATCAGCTTGCCGTCGGGCTTGCCTGCAAAATCGGGGATGGCCTGCGTGTCGACCTTGGCGATGAACTTGCCGTGGGGCTCGAGGGCGGATTCGGGAATGCCGGCACGTGCGGCGATGTCCGCGATCGGCCGAAGTTTGGCCGCGCGCGCGATCTCGATGTCAGTCGGCATCCCTGGCCCTCTGCTAGGCGTGGCGTCCGCGGCAATCGTCGCCCCGGAATCGATCGCGCGACACTGCCGCGAAACCTCGCGCCCTGCCACTGCTTTCGTGGATTGCGGTGCACCGAGCCCAGGCGCCGGTTCGCTGTGTCATTTGACGTGTCTGATCGCTGAAACGCCTGCTAGGCCTGCGCTCGCGCATCCAGGCAGGCTTGAAGCGTCCGATCGGGAATGCCAACACTAGCGCCGTAATGTCGGACATGCGGAACGCCTGTCGTTCGGCTCGGGGGAAACCGCATGGCGGGGGGATCGTGGCCGGTCGGCGGCGGTGAAGTGGGGGCGCTGCTTCGCGGCTGGACCGGCGAGGACACCGCTCTCGGCCCCGTCGCGGGCTGGCCCGAGCGGCTGAGGTCCGCCCTGCAGATGGTTCTGACCTCGCCGACTCCCATGGTGATCCTGTGGGGGGCGGAGGGCCGGCTGCTCTACAACGACGCCTATCTGGGCATCGCCGGCGTCAAGCATCCCGACATATTGGGGCGCAGCCTGCTCGATGCGTGGCCGGAGGTCGCCGACTTCCACAACGAGGTCATGGCGACCGTCTTCGTCGGCGGCGCGCCCTTGTCCTACCGCGACCTGCCGCTCGTCCTGCATCGCAGCGGCGTCGCCGAGGATGTCTGGCTGAATGTCGATTACAGCCCGCTCTTCGACGATGGCGGTGCGGTGCTGGGTGTGCTGGCGGTCGTTACCGAGACGACGACGCTGGTGCGGGCGCAGCGCGAACGCGATGCCGCCGCGCAGGCGCTGCGGCGTCGCGAGCAGGAACTGGCCCAGGTCCAGAAGATCGGCAAGGTCGGCGGGCTCGAGGTCGACCTCCGGGACGGTTTCCGCAACACGCGCTCGCCGGAATACCTGCTCGTCCACGGGCTGCCGCCCGATGCGGTGCATGAGAGCCATGAAGACTGGGTGCGCCGCATCCACCCGCAGGAGCGGGCCGTGGTCGAAAGCCATTTCCGCGAGACGGTCGCGGGGACGGCCACCGACTACCAGATGGAGTACCGCATCATTCGCCCGTCCGACGGCGCGGAGCGGTGGATTTCGGCCGTCGCCCAGATCGAGCGCGATGCCGAGGGCCGGCCGCTGCGGCTCGTCGGCGCACATATCGACATCACCGAACGCAAGGAGACCGAAGCGCAGCTACGCCTGCTGATGCAGGAACTGGCGCATCGCGTGAAGAACACCCTGGCGATGATCCAGGCGATCGCCTCGCAGACGCTGCGGGGGGCGACCTCGCTGGAGGCCGCCAACGAGACCTTCAGCGCGAGGCTGGCGGCGCTGGCGCGGGCGCATGATCTCCTGCTCGGCGGGCATCAGGCGCATGCCGCGATGGCCGACATCGCCGACAGCATCATCGGCATCCAGGGCGACCCGTCGCGTTTCGTGATCAGGGGGCCGGAGGTCGTGCTGGGCCCGCGGGCGGCCCTGGCGTTGACGCTGGTGCTGCACGAGCTGGCGACGAATGCGGTCAAATACGGCTCGCTCTCCAACCAGACGGGCCGCGTCGCGCTGAGCTGGCGCATCGACGAGATCGACGGCATGCCGCAGTTCCGCCTGCGCTGGCAGGAAAGCGGCGGGCCACCGGTCACGCCGCCCTCGCGCCGGGGTTTCGGCTCACGCCTGATCGAGCGGACGATGCCGGCCAGCCAGGGGCGGGCCGACAGCGCCTTCCTGCCCACCGGCCTCGTCTTCACCCTCGACGCGCAACTCGCCGCGCTGAAGGATGGCGAGGGCGAGGAGGCCGGGCGGAGCTGAGCGCCCGCCCGGCGCGACGCCCCCGGCGTCAGGCGAGATGGGCGTTCTGCGGGAACAGGATCCTGCGGGCCTCGTCGTCGAACTCGGTCTTGAAGGCGAAGGCGTCCTTGAGCGCGACGGCGCGCTGCGCGGCGGGACGTGCCGAGATCAGATCGAGATGGCGCTTCACATTGGGGAACATCCGGGCCCAGTCGTCGCCGATGGCGAAGCCGAGCCGTGTCGCCCAGCCCCAGACCGACATGTCGATCAGCGTGTAGGTCTCGCCCAGCATGTAGGGCGCCTTGGCGAGCTGTGCGTCGATGATGCCCCAATGGCGCTCGGCCTCGCGGGCGTAGCGGTTGATCGCGTAGGGCAGCTTCTCTGGCGCGAAGCGGCTGAAATGCACTGCCTGGCCGCAGTAGGGGCCGATGCCGGTGGCGACGAACATCAGCCAGGAGAGCATCTCGCCGCGCGCCTTGGGCGTGTTCTCGGGGAGGAACTGCCCGGTCTTCTCGGCGAGATAGAGCAGGATCGCGTTGCTGTCGAAGATCGTGGCGTCGCCATCGGTCAGCGCCGGGGTCTTGGCGTTGGGGTTGATCGCCAGGAACTCCGGCTTGAACTGATCGCCCTTGCGGGTGTCGACCGGGACCAGCTCATAGGGAAGCCCCGCCTCCTCGAGGAAGAGCGCAATCTTCGCCGGGTTGGGCGAGGGGTGGTAGTAGAACTTGATCATCGGCGGTCTCCGGCTGTCGGGGTTTCTGCTTAGCGGTCCGCGGCGGCGGCGGCCACGGCGTCAACGCGGGGCGGGATCACGTCCCGGTGAGGGGCGGCTTGTCGGTCGGCGCGGCGCTCGCCACCTCTGGGACGCGCAATCCCCGTTTCTGTCGGGCCAGCAGAGGATCCCGCACGATGACGCCACCGTCCAGCCTGGTCACCCGTCGCCGTCTGACGGCCAATCTGTCGGCGTTCGGCCTGGCCAGCCTCGCCCTGCCGGGCCTCGCTGAGGCGCGGGCGCTGCCGGCGACGCCGGCTTGCGAGGCGCCGGCCTCCGGGACCCGGCGCCAGACGGAAGGGCCCTATTTCACGCCGTCCTCCCCTCTGAAGCGCGATCTGCGCGGCGATGGTCCCGGCGATGCGCTGGTGCTTTCGGGCTTCGTGCTGACGCGGCAATGCCAGCCGCTCTCGGGCGCGCTGATCGACCTCTGGCACGCCGATACGGGCGGGCAGTACGACAATGCCGGTTTCCGCTTCCGAGGCCACCAGTACACCGACGCGCAGGGGCGCTACCAGTTCATCACCCGCATTCCCGGCTTCTACCCCGGGCGCACCCGCCATTTCCACGTGAAGGTGCAGGCCGGCAGCCGGCCCCTGCTGACGACGCAGCTGTATTTTCCCGAGGAGCGGGCGGCCAACCAGCGCGACCGCATCTTCGATGCCAGCCTGCTGATGACGGTCACGGGTGCGACAGGGGGGCAGCTCGGCCGCTTCGACTTCGTTCTCGCGGATTGAGGGAGCCCGGCGGGACCAACGGCGTCAGCGACCCCAGGCGTCCTCGCCCTGCGCCACGAGCGCGACGAGGTCGGTCAGGGCGGCGATGGTGATGTCGGCGTCGAAGCCGAGACGCTCGGGGCGCAGCCGCAGCGCCTTGAACATCAGGGCCGGGCCGATCGTGGCGGCGCCGGCGAGTTCGCGGCGCAGCGCATCCGCCGGCAGGCGGGCGATCCGCGCGACGCGGAACCCATGCGCCCTGGCGCCGGCGATGTCGAAGCCGTTGGAGGAGACGAAGAGGATTTCGTCGCGCCCCAGCCCCAGCCGCGCCTCGACATGGCGGTAGCCGCGCGGGTCGGGCTTGTAGACGCCGATCTCGTCGACGCTGATCACGGTTTCGAGCCGGCTCTCGATGCCGGCCTGGGCGACCAGGCGCCCGAGCATGGCCGGGCTGCCATTGGAAAAGATTGCGAGCCGCAGCGGCGCCAACGCGTCCAGCGCCTCAAGCGCTTCGGGGTAGAGCGCCAGCGCGTCATAGGCCTCGGCGATCTGCGCGACGAGTTCCGGGGTGGCGACGAGCCCGAGCGTGTCGAGCGTATAGGCGAGCGAATCCTGCGTCACGGTCCAGAAGTCGGCATATTGGCCCATCAGGGCCCGCAGCCAGGTGTATTCGAGCTGTTTCAGCCGCCAGATCTGGGTGATGACCTCGCCATGGCCGGGAAAGGCCGCGTCGGTGACCCGCGCCACGGACTGCACGTCGAACAGCGTGCCATAGGCATCGAAGACCACGGCCTTGATCGTCATGCCCGTTCTCCCGAGACGTTGCGTCCGTCTTCTTAGCACTCGCAATCGCAGCGTGTGGCGTGGTATCCGCACAGCGGCCTTCACAAATGCTCACAGGTTGCCATGTCTGCGCCGCGCCCCGTCATGCTGATGATCCTCGATGGCTGGGGCTGGCGGCAGGAGAGCGAAAACAACGCGGTGCGCCTCGCCCAGACGCCGAACTTCGACAGGCTCTGGGCGAGCTCTCCGCACGCCTTCCTGAAGACCTCCGGGCTCGATGTCGGCCTGCCGCCGGGCCAGATGGGCAATTCCGAAGTCGGCCATCTCAATCTCGGGGCCGGCCGCGTCGTGATGCAGGATCTGCCGCGGATCAATCTGGCGATCGAGGACGGTTCGATCGCCCAGGCGCTGGCGTCCTTCGGGCTGGTCGAGGCTCTCAAGGCGAGCGGTGGCGCCTGCCATCTGCTGGGCCTGGTCTCGCCGGGCGGCGTGCATGCCCATCAGGACCATGCCGTGGCGCTGGCGCGGATCCTGGTCGCGCAGGGCATCCCGGTTCAGGTGCATATCTTCACCGACGGGCGCGATACCCCGCCGCAATCGGCCGCCGGCTTCGTGGGCGACTTCATTGCGGCCCTGCCGGCCCAGGCGGTCATCGCCAGCGTGAGCGGCCGCTATTTCGCGATGGACCGCGACCATCGCTGGGAGCGCGTCGAGAAGGCCTGGCGGGCGATGGTGCTGGGCGAGGGGCGAGCATTCGCCGATGCCCCTGCCGCGATCGCGGCCGCCTATGCCGAGGGGGTGCATGACGAGTTCATCGCGCCCGCGGTGATCGGCGGCTTTGCCGGCATGCGCGACGGCGACGGGCTGTTGAGCTTCAATTTCCGTTCCGACCGGATCCGCGAGATCCTGGATGCGGTGCTGATGCCCGATTTCACCGGGTTCAAGCGGCCGCGCCGGCCCGTGCTGGCGAAGGCCGTGAGCATGACCTCCTACAGCGCGGGGCTCGATGCGGTGATGCCGGCGCTGTTTGCGCCGCAGACGCTCGCCCAAGGTCTGGGGGAGACGGTCGCCAAGGCGGGGCTCGCGCAGGTGCATATGGCCGAGACGGAGAAGTATCCGCACGTTACCTATTTCTTCAATGGCGGTGAGGAGACGCCCTATCCGCGCGAGGACCGCATCATGGTGCCCTCGCCGAAGGTCGCGACCTATGACCTCCAACCCGAGATGTCGGCGCCGGAACTGACCGACCGGGCGGTCGAGGCGATCGAGTCCGGGCGCTACGATCTCGTCGTGCTGAACTTCGCCAACCCCGACATGGTCGGCCATACCGGCGTGCTGAGGGCGGCGATCAAGGCCGTCGAGACCGTCGATACCGGGCTCGGGCGCATCGCGGCTGCGATCGAGACACGCGGCGGGGCGATGCTGATCACGGCCGATCACGGCAATTGCGAATTGATGGTCGATCCCGTGACGGGCGCGCCGCATACCGCCCACACCACCTTCCCGGTTCCGGTAATGGTCGTCGGCAGCGACGCCAAGAACCTGGCCGACGGGCGGCTGGCCGACGTCGCGCCGACGCTGCTGGCGCTGCTGCGCGTCGCGCAGCCGGCCGAGATGACCGGCCGATCGCTCCTGCGCTGAGCCGGCTGGCCCAAGCAAAACGGCGCGGACCGGGGTCCGCGCCGTTCTTGTTGATCCATGGCGTCGCGTGCTGGCGTCGCGCTCAGTACTTGCGGACGGTCGGCGCGTAGGCGATCGGCTTCTCGACCGGGCCGCAGCAGCTTGGGTCGCTGAAGTTCCAGCGCATGCCGATGCGGATGTCGTGGCTGTCGATGCCCTTGAAGCGCACCGAGGAGCTCGGGTTGGCGAGCAGGCCGTTGGCGCCTCGCAGGCCGATCGTCGGACCGTCGCCCATGTTCAGGTAGCGATAGCCGATGTCGAGCTTGAGGTTGGAGGTGACGTCGTAGGAGACGCCGGCCATCAGGGCCCAGGCGAAGTTGGTCTTGTCGGCCGAGTCGCCATAGGCATAGGAGGTGTTGGCGAAGGCGGCGCCCACCGCCTGGTTGATGCCCTGGTCGGACAGGCCGCTGACCGAATGGTTGGCCATGCCGATGCCGAAGCCGAGATAAGGCGTCAGGCAGTTCCAGGTGCCGAGGTCGATATAGGCGTTGGCGAGCGCGACGAAGGTCGCGACGTCGGCGCGATAGACATTGGTCTGGTTGGTCGGGACGCCGAAATTGTAGGAGATCTGGTCGCGGCCGTTGAACGAGCCGCCGCGGTATTCGCCGGTCAGGTCGAAGCGCAGATAGCTGTTGAACTGATAGCCGATGCCGACGCCGGCGAAGGCGGCGAAGCCGCGATCCGGCTTGATGGTGGTGAAGGAGGTGACGCCCGCGGCCGCGATGACCGGGCCGTTGTTCAGCTTCACGTCCAGCTCGTCATAGGACTGCGAGCCGACACCGATGTCGCCGCGCAGATAGAAGCCGCTGCTGATCGTGCCCTTGAGGCCGAGCGGCTCGTGGGGCGGCGGGGCCGGTGCGTAAGCCAGATCGGCGGCAGCGGCAGCGGATGCTCCGAGCGCCATGGCGCCCGCCAGCGCAAAAGTTTTCAGGCTGCCCATGGCAGTGTCCCTCGAGTTTGCGCGGCGCCAAGAACGCAGCCCGCGCGAGTTACCGACAGGCAGACCATGCCGGCAAAATCTTAAACGAGGCTTAACCTTAGGAATTAACCTCAAAAAAGTCTGAACGCGGCCCGAATACTTGCCGGGAGGTTAATGGGCGGGGAGGGGGGCGTTGCGCTGGCGCGCGCAGGGCATTTGGAGAAGGCGGCGAGCTCTATAGGCCGACCCTTCAGGAACGGAGCCGTCATCCCGGAGCGAAGCGAAGCTTCGTCCCGGGATCCAGCATAGGGCGACGACGGAGCCCTATGCTGGATCCCGGCCTGCGCGGCTTCGCCGCTTGTCCAGGATGACGCGTGGCTTCCGAGATTGCCTGATAGGCTTAAGCCGCCGCCTTCGTCACGGCCTCGACGATATCGTCGACGGCGCGCATGACGAGGTCGCGGTCGTCGCCTTCGGCCATGACGCGGATCACCGGCTCGGTGCCGGAGGGGCGGATGACGAGGCGGCCGCTCTCGCCCAGCATCTGCCGCGCCGCCTCGATGGCGCTGACGACGGGCTTCTTTTCGAGCGGCTTGCCATTGGCGTAGCGGACGTTCTTGAGGATCTGGGGCAGCGGCTCGAAGGCGTGGCAGACCTCGGAGACCGGTTTGTCCTGTCGCTTGACCGCCGCCAGCAATTGCAGAGCCGCGACCAGGCCGTCGCCGGTGGTGCCGAAATCCGACAGGATGATGTGGCCGGACTGCTCGCCGCCGAGGTTGAAGCCGTGGCTGCGCATATGCTCCAGCACATAGCGGTCGCCGACCGCCGTGCGCGCCAGGCTGAGGCCAAGGCCCGCCAGATAGCGCTCGAGCCCGAGATTGGACATCACGGTCGCGACCACGCCGGGCTGCGACAGGCGGCCATCCTCCTGCCAGGTGCGTGCGATCACCGCCATGAGCTGATCGCCGTCGACGACCTGGCCGAGCTCGTCGACGATCAGGACGCGATCGGCGTCGCCATCGAGGGCGATGCCGATATCGGCGCGCAGCTCGCGGACCTTGGCGATCAGCGCGTCTGGCGCGGTCGAGCCGACATCCTTGTTGATGTTGAAGCCGTCCGGGTCGACGCCGATCGCAATGACCTCGGCGCCGAGTTCCCAGAGCGCTTCCGGCGCGACCTTGTAGCCGGCGCCATTGGCGCAATCGATGACGATGCGCAGCCCTTCCAGGTCCATGTTCCGGGGCAGGGTTCGCTTGGCGAATTCGATATAGCGCGCATGGGCGCTGTCGATGCGCTTGGCGCGGCCGAGCGTCGGCGAGGTCGAAAGCCGCGGCGAGAGGTCTGAATCGATCAGCGCCGAGATCTCGCGCTCGACCTCGTCGCTGAGTTTGTAGCCGTCCGGGCCGAACAGCTTGATGCCGTTGTCCTCATAGGGATTGTGCGAGGCGGAGATCATCACGCCGAGATCGGCGCGCATCGAGCGCGTCAGCATGGCGACAGCCGGCGTCGGCATCGGCCCGAGCAGCATCACGTCCATGCCGACCGAGGTGAAGCCGGCGACCATGGCGTATTCGATCATGTAGCCGGAGAGGCGGGTATCCTTGCCGATCACGACGCGGTGGCGGTGGTCGCCGCGATGAAAGGCGAGACCGGTGGCCTGCCCGACCTTCAGGGCGAGGTCCGGCGTGATGACGCCATTGGCGCGTCCGCGAATGCCGTCGGTGCCGAAATATTTGCGTGTCATGTCGTGTCCGTCCAGTCGGGCGAGGAGCCCGCTCGGTTGCGTTTTATAGCGGGAATTGGTTTCCGCCTTCTCACGATTTGTGACGGATCGTAGACGGGGGCGGACGAGACGGAGTGCTCGTCGCCGTCAGTCAAACGAGCCGTCGTCCCGGGCGGAGCGCAGCGCAGACCCGGGACCCATTCCGGAACGGTTCAGGCATGGATCCCGGGTCTCCCTTCGGTCGCCCGGGATGACGGCGCGGGGGAGGGATAAGGCTCGACGTGTTGCACACCTTCACCCGAAGGCGAGCTGGACCTTCATCGCCTTCGACTTGTCGGCGGCCAGGTCGAAGGCCTCGATCGCGCGCTCGACGGGGATCGTCGCGGTCAGGAGCGGAGAGAGGTCGATGGTCCTCGAGCCGATCATCGCGACAGCCCAGTCGAACTCCTCGTGGAAGCGGAAGGAGCCGCGCAGGTCGAATTCCTTGGCGACGACGACGTTCATCGGCAGGGTGAAGTTGCCGCCGACGCCGATCTGCACGATCACGCCGCCCGAGCGCACCACGTCGAAGGCGCCGGTCAGCGCATGCTGATTGCCCGAGGCCTCGAACATCACGTCGAAGGCGCCCTTCTCGGCGCCGTATTCGGCCTTCAGCCGGTCAGGCTCGGCCATGACGTTGATGGCGCGGCTGGCGCCCATCTTCACGGCCGTGGGCAGGGGCCCATCGACGACGTCGGTCGCGACGATCTCGGCGGCGCCGGCCGCCTTGGCGGCAATGATGGTGAGGATGCCGATCGGCCCCGAGCCGGTGACGAGGACGCGCTTGCCGAGAAGCGGGCCCGCGCGCTTGACGGCGTGGAGGCAGACCGCGAGCGGCTCGGCGAAGGCGGCCTCGGCCGCGGTGACATGATCGGCGACCTTCACCGCCTGGCGCTCCTCGATCACCAGCATCTCGCGGAAGCCGCCTTGGACATGGGGAAAGCGCATGGCGCTGCCATAGAACAACATGTCGGTGCAGTGCTGCTGCTGGCCCATCTGGCAGTAGCGGCAATGCCCGCAGGCGCGGCTGGGATTGACCGCGACGCGGTCGCCCACCTTGACGCGCGTGACGTCAGTGCCGACGCATTCGATCCGGCCGGCGATCTCGTGGCCGAGGATCAGCGGCTCGCGCACGCGGATCGTGCCGAAGCCGCCATGCAGGTAGTAGTGCAGGTCGGAGCCGCAGATGCCGCCGGCCTCGATCTTGACGCGGACCTGGCGCGGACCGGGTTCGCCGACCGTGACCTCGTCGACACGGAGGTCCTTTTCGGCATGGATGACGACGGCGCGCATGGCTTCTTCCCTGATGTTGGCGGTCTTCTCAGCCCTCATCCTGAGGAGCGCTCCGCCGGAGCGCGGCTCCTCAGGATGAGGGCTGAGGGAGGCCCGACAGCCTCGCCGATATTGTCTAATCGATTGAAAGCTGCTTACCCACTTTCGCCGAGCCGGCGCAATTCGAAAGATGCCGGCGATCCCGTTCGCGAGGTTCCGCCATGTCTCTGTCGCTGTTCAGTCTGGAGGGCAAGATCGCCCTCGTCACCGGGTCGGGGCAGGGGATCGGGCTGGCGCTTGCGGAAGGGCTGTCTGAAGCCTGCGCACATGTCGTGCTGAACGGGCGCGACAGGGCCAAGCTGGAGCGCGCCGCGCAGGCGATCTCGGCCGCCGGCCGCAAGGTCTCGGTCGCGCCCTTCGACGTCACCGATCACGCTGCGGTCGAGGCGGGCGTTGCCATGATCGAGGCCGAGATCGGACCCATCGACATCCTGATCAACAATGCGGGCATGCAGAAGCGCGCGCCGATCCACGAATTCCCGGTCGAGGGCTGGCATGAGGTGATGGCGACCAACCTGCACTCGGTGTTCTACGTCACCCAGGCCGTGACCAAGCGGATGCTGCCGCGCAAGCGCGGCAAGATCATCAGCATCGGCTCGGTGATGAGCGAGCTCGGACGCGCGACGATCATCCCCTACACGGCCTCGAAGGGCGCGGTGAAGATGATGACGCGCGGGCTCGCCGCCGAGCTCGGCAAGCACAACATCCAGGCCAATGCGATCGGCCCGGGCTATTTCACCACCGAGATCAACAAGGCGCTGATCGCCGACGAGGCCTTCACCGCCTGGGTCTGCAATCGCACCCCGGCCGGGCGCTGGGGCGAGACCAAGGAGCTGGTCGGCGCGGCGATCTTCCTGTCCTCGGCGGCCTCCGACTACGTCAACGGCCATCTGCTGATGGTCGATGGCGGGCTGACCGCGGTGGTGTGAGGCCGGCCGCCCGCTTCTCGAAAGCCCAGGCTCAGTCCGGCGGGCGCCGAGACGCCTGCATCAGGAAATCGCGCACGGCCGGGTCGCTGCTCAGGCCGATCGCGCGGTCATAGGCGTCCCGGGCGGCCTCGTCCTGTCCTGACCGCCGCAGCAGATGAGCCTTGAGAGCCCAGTAGGGCTGATAGGACAGGACGTCAGAGGGTGGCAGCTCGGCCAGGGCCGCGAGCCCGGCCTGCGGGTGGGATGCCTGCGCCAGTGCCGCGGCCCGGCTGACGAGCACGCCGGTGGTCGGTGCGAGCCGGGCCAGCCCTTCATAGAGGCGGGCGAGGGCGGTGGCGTCGGTGCGCCCCGTCACCGCCCGGGCGGCATGGACGGACTGGATCGCCGCCTCGAGCTGGAACGGCCCCAGGGCCGCGTGCCGGGCGGCCTGCGCCAGTTCGGCTTCCGCCTCCTTGATCAGCGGGGTCGACCAGCGCGTCGTGTCCTGCTCGGCGAGGGGTACGAAGGCACCGTCTGATGACCTGCGGGCCTCGCGCCTGGCCTCGCCATGCAGCATCAGCGCGAGCAGGCCACGCGCCTCGGGCTCCCCGGGCAGGAGCTGGATGACGAGCCGCGCCAGCCAGATCGCCTCCTCCGCGAGGCCGCGGCGCCGGGGATCGGCACCGGCGATATCGTCCCAGCCGCTGCCATAGGCGGCGTAGATCGCCTGCAGCACGGCATCGAGCCGCCCGGGCAGCTCGGCCTGTTCGGGAATGGCGAAGGCGATGCCGGCATCGCGGATCTTGGCCTTGGCGCGCACCAGGCGCTGCCCGAGCGCCGCGGGCGAGGTCAGGAAAGCCTGGGCGATCCGGGCGGCATCGAGGCCCAGCACGGCCTGCAGCATCAGCGGTGCGCGGGCGGCGGCGTCGATCGCCGGATGGGCACAGACGAAGAGCAGCTTGAGCCGCTCATCGGGAAAGGCGGCGCCGTCGGCGCCGGCATCCTGCTCCGCCAGCAGGGTAGGAGGCGCGGGCGGCGAGATCGGCCGCCATCCGCGCCTCGTCGGCGGCGCCGGCCTCCGCTGTCATCAGGCGGAGGGCTGCGGCGGGGGCGGCAACACCGGGCGCACCTCGGTCGAGCCATAGGACGAGGCCGGGCTGCGCGCCGCCCAGTCGAGCGCGGCGTCGAGGTCGGGCACGTCGATGACGAAATAGCCGCCGAGCTGCTCCTTGGTGTCGGGATGCGGGCCGTCCTGTACCTGGCGCTGGCCGTCGCGCACCCGCACCATCGTGGCGCTGTGGGGCGGCTGCAGGCCCGCGCCGCTGACCACGATTCCGGCCTGGTTGAGCGCGCCGACATAGGCCATCCAGGAGGCCCAGTAGGCCGGTGCCTTGGCGGGATCGTCACGCAGGCCGAATTCGGTGTCCGTCTCGCGGAAAATCAGCATGTACTGCATGGGGCGAACTCCTCGTCACCTGACGCCGGAGAACCATCCCCCGGCTGACATGATGACGTCCAGCCCCAGCCGGTTTCGACAGGCGGTCGAAAAAAAATCCGACGGCGCTTCTCAGGCCTTTGCCAGCCGCTGCGCATGCCAGGCGATGTGCTGGGCCATGAAGGTCGAGATGAAGTTGTAGGAGTGGTCGTAGCCGTCGCGCATCTGCAGCTCGAGCGGGATACCGGCCGCCGCGCAGGCGACCTCCAGAAGCTGCGGCCGCAGGCCCTCGTCGAGAAAGCCGTCAGCGGTGCCCTGATCGACGAGCAGGTCCCTGACTCGGTGGCCGTCGGCGATCAGCAGCGTCGCGTCGTAGGCACGCCAGGTGCGCTCGTCGGTGCCGAGATATTTCTCGAAGGCGGGTCGCGACCAGCCGGCGGTCGAGGGCTGGGCGATCGGCGCGAAGGCGGAGACGGAGGCGTAGCGCTCGGGATTCTTCAGCGCGAGCGTGATCGCGCCATGGCCGCCCATCGAATGGCCGAAGATGCCCTGGCGGCCCATATCGACCGGGAAATGCTGGGAGACGAGCTCCGGCAGTTCATCGCGGATGTAGGTCTCCATGCGGTAGTTCTTCGCGTAGGGCTCCTGCGTGGCGTCGAGATAGAAGCCGGCGCCGGAGCCGAACTGCCAGTTGCCGGGCTCGTCGGGCACATGCTCCCCGCGCGGCGAGGTATCGGGACAGATGATGGCGATGCCGTTGGCGGCCGCGGCGGCCCGGTACTCGCCCTTGTCCATGACGTTCTGGTGCGAGCAGGTCAGGCCCGAGAGATACCAGAGCAGCGGAACCGGCCCCTCCTCGATCTGCGGCGGCAGGAAGATCGCGAAGGTCATCGGGCAGGCGCAGGCCGCGCTGTCATGGCGATAGACACGCTGCGAGCCGCCGAAGGCCTTCGAGGACGAGAGGAGTTCCATGGGGTGTTCCTTGTGGTTGCGCGACCTCTGTCATTCCGGGGCTTCGCGAAGCGAAGAACCCGGAACCCATGACCGGGCGATCGCGCCCGGTTGCTCTGTTAAAGGTCACACCCGGTCGTGGGTTCCGGGTTCGGCGCTGCGCGCCGCCCCGGGAAGACACGGTGTCTTGCCCTGCCGATGCGGCGTTAACGCGGCGGCGCTCAGTAGACCACCACGCTGCGGATCGACTTGCCCTCATGCATCAGGTCGAAGCCGACATTGATCTCGTCGAGCGACAGCTTGTGGGTGATCAGGTCGTCGATGTTGATCTTGCCCTCCATGTACCAGTCGACGATCTTGGGCACGTCCGTGCGGCCCCGCGCGCCGCCGAAGGCCGTGCCCTTCCAGATGCGGCCGGTGACGAGCTGGAACGGGCGCGTCGCGATTTCCTTGCCGGCCTCGGCGACGCCGATGACGATCGATTCGCCCCAGCCGCGATGGCAGCATTCCAGCGCCTGGCGCATCACGTCGGTGTTGCCGGTGGCGTCGAAGGAGAAATCCGCACCGCCGCCGGTGAGATCGACGATCGCCTGGACGACCTTGTCGTTGCCGACCTCCCTGGGGTTGATGAAGTGGGTCATGCCGAACTTGCGCGCCATCTCCTGGCGGGCCGGATTGATGTCGACGCCGATGATCTTGTCGGCGCCGACCATGCGCGCCGCCTGCAGCACGTTGAGGCCGATGCCGCCCAGCCCGAAGACCACCACATTGGCGCCGGGCCAGACCTTGGCGGTGTAGATCACCGCGCCGATGCCGGTGGTCACGCCGCAGCCGATATAGCAGATCTTGTCGAAGGGCGCGTCCTCGCGGACCTTCGCCAGCGCGATCTCGGGCAGGATGGTGAAGTTGGCGAAGGTCGAGCAGCCCATATAGTGGAACACCTCGCCGCCGTCGCAGGAGAAGCGGCTCGTGCCGTCGGGCATCACGCCCTGACCCTGCGTGGCGCGGATCGCGGTGCAGAGATTGGTCCGGCGCGACAGGCAGGACTTACAGCTGCGGCATTCGGGCGTGTAGAGCGGGATCACATGGTCGCCGGGCTTCAGCGAAGTCACGCCGGCGCCGACATCGCGGACGATGCCCGCGCCCTCATGGCCGAGGATCGCCGGGAATTTCCCTTCCGAATCCATCCCCGACAGCGTGTAGGCGTCGGTGTGGCAGATGCCGGTGGCCATCACCTCGACCAGCACCTCGCCGGCCTTCGGGCCGCCGATCTCGATGGTCTCGATGGTGAGCGGCTTGCCGGCTTCCCAGGCGACGGCGGCGCGGGTCTTCATCGGGCGGTTCCTTCCTCGGTTTTGCGGGTCATTTCAGATAGGGGCGGATCACGCGCATGATCTCGCCGATCTCGGCCGGCTCGCTCGCCGGTGCATGGTCGTGGGCGTTCTCATCTCCGCAGGCCTGGCCCAGCAGCGTCTCGCGCAGATGGCTTTCCAGCACCTCCGCCATCAGCCCGGTCGCAGCGCCGCGCAGGGCCGAGAGCTGCTGCAGCAGGGCGCCGCAGGGCTCGCCGCGCTCGACGGCGGCGATCAGCGCATCGGCCTGGCCGCGGATGCGCTTGAGCCGCGTCACGGCGCGCTTCTTTTCTTCGGGCGTGTGCGGCATGGGCTCCCCGATACTGGGGGGGTGTATCGTCCCGCCGTTCTAGGATGCCGGGCGCGAGCCGTCAACGCGGTCGCGGCGCCGCAGCTTCAGCCCGCCGGCGTCAGGCTCTTGATCCGCGCCAGCCCGAGCGGCGCGATCTCGGCGAGTTCGGCCACGGGCTTCCAGGCGGCGGCGTGGACCTCCTCGATCTGGGCGACGAGCGGGGCCGCCGGATCGGCGAGGAAGAGATATTGCAGGTCGTGATGGACATGGGCGGGCTCGCCGCGGGAAGGCTTGCCGGGCACGTCATGGCTGTCGATGACGAAGGGCAGGTCCGTGCCGTCATGCCAGGGATGCAGCCGCAGCCCCTGCACGCCGGTCTCCTCCAGCGCCTCGCGCGCGGCCGAGGCATGGAAGCTCTCCGCCTCCTCCCAGTGCCCGCCCGGCTGGAGCCAGCGCCCGATCACGACATGGTCGATCAGCAGAATGCGGCTGTGATCGGGCGAGAGCACATAGGCGCTGGTCGTGACATGGCCGGGAAAGCAGTCGCGCGAATCCAGCGCGTGGCCCTGCGCCATCTGCCAGCGCAGCAGCGAGAGATGCTCGCGCGGACCTGCGATCTGCGCGCGATAGCGCTCGACGGCCTCGGTGACGCGGGCGGGAAAGGGCTGGTGCATTGTTCTGGCTGGCCAATTTAAGGGGCTAGTGCATGCATGGCAAAATCGCTGCAGGCAACCTACGGCCAGCGCGAGACGGTTCATGCGCCAACGGCACGCCTCCTAAGGGCTGCTCCGTTAGGATGGGACGTCGCGACTGCAGTGATGTCGGGCGCGGTTGTGGCACATCGTGATGGCCAGTCAAAATAGAGTTGGTGTCCACATCTCGCAGTATTGACTTGCTTTGCGGCATGATCGAGCATCTGCTCTTGCGGTCGAAGGATCTCTGTGAATGCCCACCGGACCCGCCGCGAGAACTCTAGACGCGGTTCAGCATTTGCTTCCTGGTGTGCTGACTCCGGGGCCAGGTTCGCCCAACGTCCTCATCGGCGGTCTGCCGGCCTGGCGCGGCATCGGCGCCGCCGCGGCGGCTGCGCTTTCCTCCGCGAAGCAGGCTTCTGATGTCCGCGTCCAGGCGTCATTCGCAACGCGCAGCGCTGCCATGGGTACACCAGGCGCTCCGGCGGCCATTGCAGCCGACGAGGCCTTGAAGGTGGCTGAGGCTGCCGCGATGGCCGCGATGATCAGTTCGATGGCCGGAATGGCCGACAAGCATATGTGTGTGTCGCTCGCACCGGTCCCGCTGCCGCCGCCGCCTCATGGTGTCGGCGTCGTGATCGACGGTTCGACCGGCGTTTTCATTAACGACCTCCCCGCTTGCAGGATTGGGGATACCATCCTCGAATCGTTCGGTCCGCCGAACAAGATCGTTGTGGGGCTGCCTACGGTGATCATCGGTGAAATAGGCGGTGGCGGAATCCGAGGAGGTGGCCCAGATCCGGCCGGAGGCGCGGGTGAGGACTCGCCAATCTCCAATCAGGTCGATACATTAAAACGTGCCTCGCAGGAAGGGACTCCCTTCTGCGAAGTCTGCAGTTCCTAACATGAGTCGGCAATATGGCCTGCTGGATGCTGCGCGCGATCCGGCCATTGCTAAGCTCGTCAAGAGCTCCGGCTCGCACGTCTGCTTGTTCGCAGGGCGCATCACGCCCGAACTCGGAGCGGTTGCGCCATATCTTGTCGATCTGTCTACGGGTACCCAGCTCGTTGAGGCATGGCGTACGAATGGCTGGGCCAACAATTGGGGCATCCTGCTCCGTTCGGCTGCGGGTATTGAGGAGCTGCGCCGATCCTTTCGTCAATTCTTATTAGCGAAACTGCCCGACGGGACATCTGTGATGTTCCGTTTCTATGATCCACGTATACTGCGTGTTTTCTTGCCCACATGCAATGCTGACGAGTTGCGGCTCTGGTTCGCGGCGGTCGAGATTTTCACGATGCCGGGGCAGGATGGTGGCAGCGTGACCTATTCTTTCGATGGCGCGCAGCTTTTGTGCGCGGAAACGTAGCAGGCGGCGCATGGTGGAACTGTACAGAATCCGCCAGGAGCAGGTTGAAATCATGCGCTGGGAGCTGCTGAAGCCGCAGCGTGAGACGCTCGTTGCAACGCTGCAGCAGCGATTGCCGCATTGCGTCGGAAACCTCTCACCGGAGCAAATGCATCGAATCTGTGATGCCGGGATCGAACGGGCCAACAGCTACGACATGACGTCGATCGAAAACGTCTTTGTATTTATCGCCGCGACCCTCGTTTTCGGACACGATTTCGACCGCGCCCGAGATTTGGCTTGGGTAGATGCAATCTTTGGAGAGCCGTTTCTGGAGGAGGATGTGAGGGCCGGTATGCTGATTGAACATGCGCGTATTGCGGCTAGCGAGGAATTGTCTTCCGGTGCAGCGTGAAGGAACTGGAACCGAATTTGGGAAAGCGGCGACGCTTGAAGCATGCTTGGAGTCGAGTTCGTGACAAAGGGTTCGGCGACATTGACGACGAGGTGCCGCAAAGATTTCACGAAACTCCGCGTCGATCTCAAGAACAACGCCGCAAAGACGCCAGCCTTGAGGCGAAAGGATCTCGTCGCGGAACAGGGCTACGATTATGAGTTGGATTCCGCCGGCAGGACAGTCAAAGCGACCGGTAAGCTTAAGCTGAAAAAGGCCAAGCGAAGCGGTCATTTTCAAAGGAAGGCGGGCGGCAAATTTCGGATATGCGGGATGCCGCGTGGAATAGAAACAATTTGATCTATTAACGATAGGTCATCTGCGGGATGGGCTGTGGGACACCGGGTAGCATGTTGGTTACCCCCGTAATGCCATGGTCGACCAATGAATATCCATATCCCGTCATTGACCGACATGCTCGGTCTTCCAGACCTCAGCACAGTGACCGTCATCTCTCGTCCCGATGAGAAGCTGATCGTGGTCAAGTCGGTCTTGGACAGGCCAGCTTGTCCGTCGTGCTCGGCAGAACCCCGCTTGGTCCATAAACATGGCCCCGTCGAACAAGAATTTCGCGACATTCCGCACGGCACGCCGACCGTTCTCAGGCTGAAGCGCGACCGCTTCAAATGCAGCGCGTGCGGAAACACCTGGATGGAAAAGATCCCGTCCCTTGACGATGACCGTCTGATGACGCGGCGGCTGCGCAAATTCATCGAGAAACGCTGCCTCAAGGACACGAACTACAGCGTCGCCGACGACGTCGGCCTCGACGAGAGCACCATCCGGACCGTCTTCAAGGACTTCGTCGGGCTGATGGACCGCCATGACCGTCCCGAGACGCCGCGCGTCCTGGGGATCGACGAGATCCACCTCAAGGACGTGCTCTGCGTCCTCACGGACCTGGAGGCGAAAAAGGTCTTCGACCTCCTCCCATCGCGCACGAAGGACTACCTCGACCCCTATTTCGGGGCCTTGCCGGGGAAGGATCGCGTCAAGGTCGTCGTCGCCGACATGTGGCGCGCCTACCATGATCTCGCGCGCACACATTTCCCCGGGCGCCCTGTCGTCGTGGATAAGTTCCACGTCGTCCGATTCGCCCAGAACGGTCTGGACGAAATCAGGAAGCGCACCGGTCGCAGCTTGAGCCACGACCAGAAGATCCGCTTGAAAGACGAGCGGTTCCTCCTGCTCACGCGGGAGAAGTCGCTGACGGATGAGGAATGGGAACGGGTTCGCCCCTGGCTCGCCCAGTTTCCCGACCTACGGGCCGCCTACGAGACGAAGGAGCGGCTCTCGTCGCTCTATGAAGGGCAAGACCGCGCTGAAGCCGACCGCCTCCTCGGCGAATGCCTCAGAAAGATACCCTCCCATCTCGACAACGACTTCAAAGCCCTGATCAGCATCGTCAAGAACTGGCGTCCTGAGATCCTCGCCTACTTCGAGAACCCGTTCACGAACGGCTTCACCGAGGGCGTCAACGCGGCGATCCGACAGATCGACCGGCAGGGACGCGGGTACAGCTTCGAGATCCTGCGAGCGCGCCTCCTCTACAAGGAGGTGACGACGAAAGGCCGATCCTCGATCCGCCGCAAGAAGCGTCGGCCCAGCGACTCGATGTCGTTCATGGTGTTCGGCGCTGAAGATCGTGACGTCGCCTATGAGCGAGTGCTCATCCCGGGGAAGACCGTCTACCGTCGGCGCACGATCGCCGAGTTCAAAGCGGAGATGGGTCAGTGGCTGGCTGAAGTGACCAAGACGACGGAGGACACGCCAGCCTGAGAGTGGAGAAGCAGGGATCGAGCATTGGGGGACGACCCCGGAGAATCCTGTGAACCAGACCTCGCCAAGCCCGCGGAACCTGATCGGCCTCTACAGCGCCTGGCGCATGGACGAAGAGGCTCTCGGCGATCCGACGGAACGTCGGCCGGACTTCCACATCGAGGCGCGGATCGCGACATTCGCCGTCGAGTCGAGCGACATCCTGAAGCTGTCGGCCGGCATGGCGCGCCGAGAGGCGTTCCCGCTCGATGGCATTGAGACGGAGGAACTCGCCACTCGCTTCGTCGACGACGCGACCGCGACGTATATGGAGGGCTTCACCGGCTGGTTCGAGCTGCCGGCGATCGGCGATCTGACCCTCGCCAAGCGGATTGACCAGCGCCTCACCACGCTGGGCCTGACCCGATTCATCACCGAACCCGCCGACCTCGCCAAGACGCTCAAGCGTCACTGCCTGCCCGACGCCTGGGCCACGGACCGCGACAGCGAGGCATGGAAGCCGGCGCCACGGCGCGGACCGAGCCTCGACGAGTTCGTCGATCGTGTGAACGACTTCGTCGGCGAGTACAACGAGCGCGAGGTGCGGCACCGGAAGAAGGCTGCGACGAGGTCCGGAGGCGGCATCGAGCGCTAACCCTCCCGCCATCCGCGCATTCCATGCTAAAACGAAAGACCGCGAGCATGCGTCAATCTGCTTCCAGCGCCTCTTCACCAATTTTGGTGACAGCGACGCATCCTGCCGTGAAAAACGCTAGGAACAAAACGCAAACCTTGCTTAGCTCGACGTCTGTGCCCAAAATCGATTCGGGCAGCCCTCTCGTTCGGAAGTCGATCGGCATGAGCCTGATCAAGTCCAAGAAAAGAGTCAGCGACCACGGCGAGGTCTTCACCCCGCCTTGGATGGTCGACGCCATGCTCGATCTGGTCAAGGCCGAGGCGGAACGCATCGAGTCCCGCTTCCTGGAGCCGGCCTGCGGTACCGGCCACTTCACAGTCACGGTGCTAGGTCGCAAGCTCGACGCAGTGGAACGACGCTACGGCCGGACCCCCTTCGAACGACGGCATTTCGCGCTGCTCGCCCTCATGAGCTGCTACGGCATCGAACTGCTTGCAGACAACGCGCGGGAATGCCGCGCGAACATGCTTGACCTGTTCAGCGACTACACGCGCCCCGAAGATCCGGCCTCGACCATCGCAGCCGCCAGACAGGTGCTGAACATCAACATCATCCAGGGCGACGCCCTGTCGATGAAGGCCATTGACGGCTCCGCCATCATCTTCGCTGAATGGGGATACTTAGGAAAGGGCCGCTTCCAGAGGCGTGACTTCCGACTGGACGTCCTCGCCGGCACGTCATCGTTCAAGCGGGAAGACTCCCTTTTCGCCAAGCTAGGCCAACACGAGATCTTCACTCCGCTGCGAAGCTACGAGCCTATGACTATCGACGCGCTCGCCGCCACGCCTGAGGACGCCGACGAGGCCGCATGACGCAACAAGCCCCCTTCGCGCTGCGCAGGCGCAACCCCGACGTGCTGTCGTGCATCGCCAACCTGTCGAACGACGAGGTGTTCACGCCTCCGGAGTTCGCGAACCGAATGCTCGACACGCTCGCGGCCGCTTGGGCGGCCGACAACGGGGGCGCCAACCTCTTCGCCGACCCGACAGTGCGCTTTCTCGACCCGTGCGCAAAATCAGGAGTGTTCCTGCGGGAGATCGCGACGCGGCTCGTTCGAGGCCTCGAGGGCCAGATTCCTGACCTCCAAGATCGTGTCGATCATATTCTGACGCGCCAGGTCTTCGGCATCGCCATCACCGAACTCACAAGCCTCCTGGCCAGGCGTTCGCTCTATTGCTCGAAGCACGCCACTGGGGTGCATTCGATCGTCAAGAAGTTCGCGATGGACGCCGGCAATATCTGGTTTGAGCGTATAGAGCACACCTGGATCGGCCAGAAATGCCGTTACTGTGGGGCCGAAAAAGAAGCGTATGATCGGGGCAAAGCATTCGAAAGTCATGCATATGCCTTGATACATACCGAAGACATCAACGCTCAAATCGAAAAGTTTTTTGGAGCCCCTATGCAATTCGACGTCATCATCGGCAATCCGCCCTACCAGCTCGGACAGAGCGGCGGGGAAGCGATAGGCGGTTTCGCCATGCCGATCTACCAAAAGTTCGTGCAGGCAGCAAAAACCCTTGATCCGCATTATCTTATCATGGTCACGCCGTCGCGCTGGTTCGCCGGTGGGCGCGGACTCGACGAATTCCGAAGCGAAATGCTCGCTGACAAGCGCATGCAGAAGCTCGTCGACTATCCCGACGCATCGGAGGCGTTTCCGGGTACACAAATTAAAGGAGGCGTCTCTTTCTTCCTTTGGAACAATGAATGGAACGGTCCCTGTGAAGTAACGACGTTCCATGGCGGCACGGCCACGTCGCGACCAATATCACGACATCTCGACGCCTACGATATTCTCGTGCGTCGCAACGAAGCTGTGCCCATCCTGCAAAAGGTCATCGCAACCAACGATAAAGACGGTTTTGGAAACCTCGGCGCAAAGGTTTCTCCGATTCAGCCCTTCAGTATACGTACGAATTTCAGGGGCGCTTCAAAGCCGACGGGACTCAAGAAAGCCGTCCGACTCATCGGAAATGGAGGCGAAACGTTCATAGAACGATCGAGCGTCCCCAGAAATGATGCTTGGATCGACCAGTGGAAGGTTTTGATCGGAGCAGCTTATGGTGCGGGGGAGAATTTCCCGCATCAGATCATCAATTACCCTATCATTGCTGGACCCGGAACTGCCTGCTCAGAAACCTATCTGGTGGTAGATCGATTCTCGACTGAAATCGAAGCAACCAATATGAGCAAATATCTGCAAACACGATTTGCTCGGTTCCTCATATCCCTTCGGAAATATACCCAGCATCTTTATAACGAAAGATTCCAGTTCGTGCCCGATTTGCCAATGAACCGAGCTTGGACAGATGCAGATCTCTATGAGAAATACGGCCTCACAACTGAAGAGCAGGCGTTTATCGATTCAATGATCCGCCCGATGGGCGGCATGGTGTCCGACGCCGATGTCTAGAAGCGTCGACGATATCCTGACGCCGAAGCCGCAGGCGAACCCGCGCATCTACGCATATGCGATCGACGACGCGGCTCATGCCGGCTTGCTCAAGGTCGGCCAGACCACGCGCTCAGTTCAGGCCCGGATCGCGGAACAGCTCAAAACTGCGGCGATCCAGAACTTCCGCATCGAGGTCGACGAACCCGCAGCTCGCCTCGATGGCACCATCTTCCGTGACAGCGACGTGCGAGAGGCCCTCAAACGCAAAGGCTTCGCCAACCCTCAGCTTGAATGGATGAGATGCTCGGTCGCCAACGTCAGAACCGTGCTCACGGAGCTGCGCACGGGGCAACGCCTGTCCGGAACACACCACGATACATTCCCCATGCGCGCCGAGCAGCAGCGTGCCGTAGACCTCACAGAGGCCTACTACCGGTCGCGCTGGGCCGAGAACCCGAACGCCGCGCCGCGCTTCCTCTGGAACGCCAAGATGCGGTTCGGCAAGACGTTCACCGCCTACCAGCTGGCGAAGCGACTGGGCGCGAAGCGCGTGCTGGTCGTGACCTTCAAACCCGCGGTCGAGGACGCCTGGCAGCAGGACCTCGAGAACCACGTCGACTTCGACGGCTGGCAATTCTGCTCGCGCGCCTCCGGCCGCGATCCGCGCCAGGCCGATACGACCAAGCCCATCGTCTGCTTCGGCTCCTTCCAGGACCTACTCGGTCGCGACGCCACTGGCGCCATCAAGGCCCGGAACGAGTGGATCCACGCCGTAAAATGGGACCTCGTGGTGTTCGACGAGTACCACTTCGGCGCTTGGCGGGACACGGCGAAGGAGCTGTTCGAGGGCGAAGATGAGCGCTCGCAGGAAGAGGTCGTCCGCGAATACGCAGCCGGCCTCGCCAGCCTCAACGAGGCGATCGGCGCCCATTCGGCACAGGAGGGAGAGGTACTGCCGATCACCGCCAGTGCCTACCTCTACCTCTCGGGAACACCCTTCAAGGCGCTGGCCACCGGCGAGTTCATCGAGGAACAGATCTTCAACTGGACCTACACCGACGAGCAGCGCGCCAAGGCGGCCTTCGCGCTCGCGCATCCTGACCGGCTCAACCCCTACGGCGCGCTGCCGCAGATGCGCCTCCTCACCTATCAGATGCCCGACGAGCTGCTCGCCATCGCCCAAGGCGGCGAGTTCGACGAGTTCGACCTGAATGCCTTCTTCGAGGCCACAGGAACAGGAACCGCCGCCAGCTTCCGCCACGAGGGCGATGTCCAGAAATGGCTCGACATCATCCGCGGGCAGCACCTGACCACTTCGCACGAGGCACTCAAGGTCGGCTCACGCCCGCCCTTCCCATATTCTGACGTACGCCTCTTGCCCTATCTCCAGCACTCGTTCTGGTTCCTGCCCGATGTGGCGGCCTGTTTGGCCATGGCCAACCTCCTGGCCGCCAGGCACAACGTCTTCTGGCGCGACTATAAGATCGTTGTTGCAGCGGGCTCGGGCGCAGGCATCGGGCTTGAGGCGATGCCGCCCGTCAGGAACGCGATCGGATCCGGCTTCGACACCAAGACGATCACCCTGTCCTGCGGGAAGCTCACCACCGGCGTAACCATTCCCCAGTGGTCGTCGATCCTGATGCTGCGCAACCTCAAGTCTCCGGAGACCTACTTCCAGGCGGCTTTCCGGGTGCAGTCACCTTGGTCGATCAGGAACCCCGATGGTGACGACCCAAACCGCGAAGAGGTACTCAAACCCGCCTGCTTCGTGTTCGACTTCGCGCCGACGCGGGCGCTGCGCCAGCTCTCGGAGTACGCGATCCGGCTATCGCCGGAGCAGGCGAACCCCGAAGTGGCCGTGCGCGACCTCGTGTCGTTCCTGCCTGTGCTCGCCTACGACGGCGCCAACATGACGCAAATCGACGCCGGCGGCATCCTCGACACCGCCATGGCTGGAACATCCGCGACGCTGCTCGCACGCAAATGGGAATCGCCGCTGCTTGTGAACGTCGACAACGAGACGCTGCGACGCATCCTCGATAACCCAGATGCCTTGGAGGCCGTCGGACGCATCGAAGGCTTTCGCGCTCTAGGGGACAATGTGATCGAAACGATCATCAACCGCTCGGAGCAGATCAAGGACCTGAAGGCAAAGGCTAAAGACCGCGACCTCACCGCCGGCGAGAAACGCGAGCTCACGGAAGCCGAACGCGAATTCAAGTCGAAGCGCGCGGAGGTCCAGAAGAAGCTCATCAAGTTCGCCACGCGCGTCCCGCCCTTCATGTACCTCACCGATTTCCGCGAGAACACGCTCCAGGACGTCATCACCAAGCTCGAGCCGGACCTCTTCCGAACGGTGACCGGCCTCACCGTGAAGGACTTCCACCTGCTGGTCAGCCTGCGCGTGTTCAACACCGAGCACATGAACGCCGCCGTGTTCGCTTTCCGCCGCTACGAGGACGCCTCGCTCCGCTACACAGGCGTCGAGAGCCATCAAGGGCTGACGCACTACGGGCTCTACGATACCGTGGTGGCGAAAGAGTAGGCCTCGTCAAGGCCTTAAGCTTCCCACATCGTCCCCCAAGACGGCCTACGCTGCAAATACGTCAGCCCACGCTATATTCCGCATATCCCAAATTTCGAAAGATTGGCGACCACGGCGGTCATCTGCTCGGTGCTCGATTCGGTGGATCGTCGCAATTGCTCAATACAGTCGCGCAGCACGGTGGGCTGAATGTCGGCGCCTGGAAGAAAATGGAGAATGAATGGGCTGCGGCGCTGAAAGCGGTAAAGACGGTAGAAGTTTACATGGAATTGTATTATTCTGGCATTAGCGAGCGGCCGGACAGTTTTATCGTTTACTATGTAATATCCGGCGTCGAGAGTTCTCAGACTTTTGACAATGTGGCAGGCCAAGTATTCTAGAGGTGAGGTTTGAATATGTGGAAAGATGATGCGATCAGCGAACATATTTCCGAAATTGCGTCATTGATCATGGAGGGCGCAGGCGAGCCTTACCGTAACATTGAGTTTGCGGGCATGGTCATTCCCGGCGTTACGGGCGTAAAGATGAGGGTTGTGCAGATCGATGGTTCGAAGAAATCACCAAGTAACGGGCGTTCGATCACGCCCATTGTTGAGGCGCACCTGAAGGAATTTCACCGTATTTTTAAGGAAAATGGTGAAAATTGGAAAGCTATGTTACTGGTTGTGAGGCCGGATGGAGATTTCGATCTGAATTTTGAATACGATGATCCCTATCGATTTGCTATTTAGGGTGGCTTGGGCGTGTGCTCGAACCTGGCGCGGTTCAGTTGACTGCCGCGCCAGAATTCGTGATGACGAACCTGCCTACCCTGCGTCAGTGCCGGCCAATCGCCCCCCTCACAGCTTCCCGTAAGCCGGCAGGGTGAGGAAATCCTCGAACTGCGGGGCGAGCGAGAGCTCCGAGAACAGCGCGATCGCCTCGGGGAAGCGGCCCTTGTCGTAGGCCTCGGCGCCAAGCTCACCCTTCACGCGGGCCATTTCCTCGGTGAGGCAGCGCCTGAACAGGTCAGGGGTGACCTTGGTGGCGCCGTCGACCTCGACGCCGTAGCTGACGAACTGCCAGATCTGGGCGCGGCTGATCTCGGCCGTCGCGGCGTCCTCCATCATGTTGTAGATCGGCACCGCGCCGCGGCCGCGCAGCCAGGCTTCGAGATACTGCACGCCGACGCGGATGTTCTCGCGGAAGCCCTCTTCCGTGCGCGTGCCCTGATGGACTTCCAGCAGGTCCTTGGCGGTGACCTGCACATCGTCGCGCTTCTTGTCGAGCTGGTTGGCCTGCGGCATCAGCCGGTCGAAGACCTCCATGGCGACGGGGACGAGGTCGGGATGGGCGACCCAGGTGCCGTCATGCCCGTTGCCGGCCTCGCGCTCCTTGTCGGCCTTGACCTTGGCGAAGGCGGCGGCATTGGCCTCGGGGTTGTTCTTGACCGGGATCTGCGCGGCCATGCCGCCCATGGCGAAGGCGCCGCGGCGGTGGCAGGTCTTGATCAGCAGCAGCGAATAGGCGTTCAGGAAGGCCTTGGTCATCACGACCTGCGAGCGGTCGGGCAGGACGAAGGCCGGGTTGCGGGCGAGCTTCTTGATGAAAGAGAAGATGTAGTCCCAGCGGCCGCAGTTCAGGCCGGCCATGTGGTCGCGCAGCTCGTAGAGGATCTCGTCCATTTCGAAGGCGGCCGGCAGGGTCTCGATCAGGACGGTGGCCTTGATCGTACCGGTCTTCAGGCCGAGCGCTCCTTGCGCCGCGACGAAGACGTCGTTCCAGAGCCGCGCCTCGAGATGGCTCTCGAGCTTGGGCAGGTAGAAATAGGGGCCCGAGCCGGCGGCGATCGCGGCCTTGGCGTTGTGGAAGAGATAGAGCCCGAAATCGACGAGCGAACCCGACGCGATCTCGCCGTCGATCTCGATATGGGCCTCCGGCAGGTGCCAGCCGCGCGGGCGGATGATCAGGACGGCGGGGTTGGCTTTCAGCGCATAGGCCTTGCCGGTGGTCGGGTCCGTGAAGTCGATCGCGTTGGCCCAGCGGTCCTTCAGATTGATCTGGCCCTCGACCATGTTGGCCCAGACCGGCGAGGAGGCGTCCTCGAAATCGGCCATGAAGACCTTGGCGCCGCAGTTCAGCGCGTTGACGATCATCTTGCGGTCGACCGGGCCAGTGATCTCGACGCGGCGGTCGAGCAGATCGGCCGGGATCGGCGCCACCGTCCAGTCGCCCTCGCGGATATGGCGGGTCTCGGCCAGGAAGTCGGGCGTCTCGCCGGCGTCGAAGCGCTTCTGGCGCTCGGCGCGCAAGCTCAGCAGGCGCTTGCGCGTCTCGTTGAAGCGGCGGTGGAGGTCGGCGACGAAGGCGAGCGCGTCATGGCTCAGAACCTCGTCATAGCGCGCGGCGAGCGCGCCCTTGACGACGACGCCCTTGGGCAAAGTGAGGGAGGCTTGGGTCATGGCGGGCTCCGGCTGATGGTCTCGTTGGCAGGCCTTATGACGCCTTTGTCGCTTTCTCGAAATCGCGATAAAAATGTGAGCACCTGTTCCAGAATCGAAACAATCAACCGCAGCGCGAGTGGTTTCCGTTGCGGCAATCGAAGCGGGTGTGCGGCAAAATCCGATCAAATGCGGCGAAAACCCGTGAATGCCGGGGATTTGGACAATCGTATTCAGGAGTCTGCAAGATTCCCGGGCGCTTTCTTGAGCATGTTGATTGTCGGGGGATAGTCCATGAGCATCCGAAACGTCTTGCAGCGGCTGCGCCGTTTCCGCGATCACGAGCGCGGAAACGTGCTCACGATCTTCGGTTTCGCGCTGGTCCCGGTCGTCGCGGTGACGGGCGCCACCATCGATTACTCGCGCGCGACCGACGCCCGCGAGCGGCTCAACGCGGCCATCGACTCGGCGGCGCTGATGGCGGCGCGGGACGCCAGCAAGCTCGGCGACAGCGAGTTGCGCGACCGGATCAACAAATGGATCGCGGCCAATCTCGCCGGCGACGCCGCCAAGGCTTTCACCGGCGCCAACATCGCCATCGATCGGACGGCGCGCACGATCACGGTCGGGGCGCAGATTTCCATCGACACCAGCCTGACGCGGCTGATCGGCCAGAACAGCATGCTGATCGCCAGCGACGCGCAATCGACCTGGGGCACCAACACGATCGAGCTGGCGCTGGCGCTCGACAACACCGGCTCGATGGCCTCCTCGAGCAAGATGGACGCGCTCAAGGCCGCCTCGCTGGATCTGATCAAGATCATGAAGGACGCGACCATGGAGCCGGACCAGATCCGGATCTCGGTCGTGCCCTTCGCCACGCAGGTTAAGGTCGCGACCGCGCTGAAGGACGAGAGCTGGCTGCGCTACGACCAGACGCAGACGACCTACACCCGGGACCGCTGGGGCAACTGGGTGCCGAACACGGTGAAAATCACCAAATCGAGCTGGACCGGCTGCATCAGCGACCGCGACCAGCCCAACGACGTCAAGGACAACGAGACGGTTTCGGCCTATGCGACGCTCTATCCGGCCGATTTCTGCGCGCAGTCGACGCTGGCGCCGATCCTGCCGCTGACCTCGGACTGGACGGCGCTGAACACCGCGATCAACGGCATGACGCCGGTCGGCAACACCAACGTCGCGATCGGCGCGAACTGGGGCATGGCGACGCTGACGCCGGGCGCACCCTTCACCGGGGCGAAGCCGTTTGCGACGCCGCGGCTGTCGAAATACATGATCCTGCTGACCGACGGCGAAAACACGCAGAACCGCTTCACCAGCAGCGCCAGCGAGATCGACGACCGCACCAGGCTCGCCTGCCAGAGCGCCAAGGATGCCGGGATCAAGGTCTATACGGTGCGCGTGATCAACGGCAATCGCACGCTGCTGCAGAACTGCGCGACGAATGCGAGCATGTATTACGAGGTCAGCAGCGCGGCGCAGTTGACGCCGGTGTTCCAGCAGATCGCGCGCGAGATCAGCCAGGTGCGCCTGACGCAGTGAGCGCTGCAAAACGGGCGAGAAAGAGCTCCTGCGCGGCTTGCGTGTCGAGCGGTTCCAGCAGCGCCGTGACCGCCCGCGGCAGCGCCTGCGGCCGGCCGAAATAGCGCAGCGCCTCCTCGCGGGAAAAGCCGGCGAGCTGCGTCGCCTCCAGGAAGGCGGCGATGGTGTCGGCCTCCTTGGTCTTGCGCTTGAGCAAAGCGGGCGGCGCAGCCGGCAGGCCGAAGCGCAGATGGATGGCGCCGAGCAGCCGCGTCTCCACCGCCTTGTAGGCGTCGCCCATCACGACCTTGAAGGGCGAGATCATGTCGCCGATGACGTATTCGGGCGCGTCGTGCAGCAGCGCCATCAGCCGCCAGGATTGCGACCAGCCGGGGTTGATATGGTCGGCGATCGCCTCGACCAGCAGGCTGTGCTGGGCGACCGAAAACGAATGGGGGCCTTTCGTCTGCCCGTTCCAGCGCGCGACGCGGGCGAGCCCATGGGCGATGTCCTCGATCTCGACATCGAGCGGGGAGGGGTCGAGCAGGTCGAGCCGGCGGCCCGACAGCATGCGCTGCCAGGCGCGCGGCGGTGCGGGGGCGCGGGCCATGGTCAGGCGGCGGGCCGCACATCGCGCGCCAGCGCGGCGCATTCCTGCCAGCGGAAGCAGCCGGTGAGGTGGTCGTTGACCAGCCCGCAGGCCTGCATGAAGGCGTAGACGATGGTCGGGCCGCAGAAGGTGAAGCCGGCCTTCTTCAACTCCTTCGCCATCGCCTCGGAGATCGCCGTCTGCGTCGGCACTTCCCCTTGCGTGCGGAAGCTGTTCTGCAGGACGCGGCCGTCGAGATGCTTCCAGAGGAAATCCGCGAAGGGCTCGCGCTCGCTGATCGTGAGATAGGCGCGCGCGCTCCGGATCGTGCCCTCGATCTTGCCGCGATGGCGGATGATGCCGGGGTCGGCGAGCAGGCGCGCGACATCGACCTCGCCGAAGCGCGCAACCAGTTCCGGATCGAAATTCGCGAAACCGGCGCGGAAAGCGTCGCGCTTCCGGAGGATGGTGATCCAGGACAGCCCGGCCTGGAAACCGTCGAGGATCAGCTTCTCCCAAAGCGCGCGGGAGTCATATTCGGGCACGCCCCATTCGGTGTCGTGATAGGCGAGATAGAGGGGGTCGGTGCCCGGCCAGCGGCAGCGGAACCGGCCGTCCGGGCCTGCGACGGCGACGCGCTCCTCGGCCGCTGTGGTCGTGTCGCTCATGCCGCGGCTCCAAAGCCCGCCTCGCCGGGGAAGGGGAAGCGGATGAAATCCGGCTTCGACAGCGTAAAGGCCATGCCGCCGCCGAGCAGGGGCTCGCCCGCGGCCTGCGCATCGGCGACGCGGTCGAGCCTGAGCAGAGCGAGCGCACGGCCGTTGGCGCCTGAACCGATCCGGCCCAGCGCCTTGCCGCCGGCCAGCGCCTCGGCACCGGTCTCCGCCGCAATGCCGTCTGTGAAGACGACCGGCACGACGCGGGTGCGGGCGGTGCCGCGATGCTGCATGCGGGAGACGACCTCCTGGCCGATATAGCAGCCCTTCTTGAAGGAGACGCCGCCGGTCTGGTCGAGCAGCACCTCATGCGGGAAGGCGTCGCCATAGGCGAAGTCGCGCCCGCCATCGGGGATGCCGAGCGCGATGCGCCGCGCGTGCCAGTCCTGCATATCGGCTGTCGCGATCTCGACGGCACTGTTGCGGTCGATCAGGGCGCGCTGGCCCAGCCCCGGCAGGCGCGGATCGGCATAGACGAGGCCTGAATCATCAGGCAGGGCGCCGCCATCGGTTGTGGCGATCACGGCGGTCGCGTCGGTCAAATCGTCGAGCGTCACCTTGGCGCGCAGCTTGTAGAGCTTGAGGCGTTTCATCAGATCTGCGGTCTGGAGCAGGGGCGTGTCGAGCAGGAAGCCGCCGCCCTCGTCGTCCGGGACTGCGACGATCAGGAAATCGCAGATGATCTTGCCCTGCGGTGTCAGCAGCGCGCCATAACCGGCCTGTTCCGGCGTCACCGCGTCGAGGTCGTTGGTGACGAGGTTCTGCAGGAAGGGGCGGGCGTCCTCGCGGGCGACGCGGATGACGCCGCGGTCGATCAGATGGGTGGCGGGCATAGGGGTGTCTCCGGGCGGCGCTTCGATTCCCTCCAGCCCTCATCCTGAGGAGCCGCGCAGCGGCGTCTCGAAGGATGATCCAGAGGGCGCTGGAGCATCCTTCGAGACGAAGCCTGCGGCTTCTCCTCAGGATGAGGGCTGTGGTCTTCAAGCAGCTTTCCTCCGATAGGTAGGCGGCTTCGCGCGCGTTCTCAACTCGCCAGCGCGCGCCGTTTCGGCTAATCGCGGTTCATTGCAAAACCACTGGGAGCCCCGCCATGCCGCAAACCTTCGACGTGATCCTCAAGGGCGGCACGGTGGTGAACCATGACGGGCGCGTGCAGCGCGACCTCGGCATCACCGGCGGCAAGATCATGGCGCTGGGGGACCTGTCGCAGGCTTCGGCCGGCGAAGTGGTGGATTGCACGGGGCTGCACATCCTGCCCGGCGTGATCGACTCACAGGTACATTTCCGCGAGCCGGGGCTCGACCACAAGGAGGATCTGGAGACCGGCTCGCGCGCGGCGGTGATGGGCGGCGTGACTTGCGTCTTCGAGATGCCCAATACCAACCCGCTGACGACGAGCGAAGCGGCGCTGGCCGACAAGATCGCGCGCGGGCGGCACCGCATGCATTGCGACTTCGCCTTCTGGGTCGGCGGCACGCATGAGAACGTGAAGGACATTCCCGAGCTGGAGCGCCTGCCGGGCGCGGCCGGCATCAAGGTCTTCATGGGCTCGTCCACCGGGAACCTGCTGGTCGAGGACGATGCGGGCGTCGCCGCCATCCTGCGCCAGACGCGCCGGCGCGCCGCCTTCCATTCCGAGGACGAGGGCATGCTGCGCGAGCGGATGGGCTTACGCGTCACCGGCGACCCGTCGAGCCATCCGGTCTGGCGTTCGCCCGAGGTGGCGCTGACCTGCACCAAGCGGCTGGTGCGGATCGCGCATGAGACGGGCGCGCGGGTGCATGTCCTGCACATCTCGACCGGTGAGGAGATGGTTTTCCTCAAAGACCACAAGGACGTCGCGACCGTCGAGGTGCTGCCCAACCACCTGACGCTGGTCGCGCCCGATTGCTACGAACGGCTGGGCACCTATGCCCAGATGAACCCGCCGATCCGCGACGACAGCCATCGCCAGCGCATCTGGTGGGGCGTCGAGCAGGGCATCGTCGACGTGCTCGGCTCCGACCATGCGCCCCATACGCATGAGGAGAAGCACCACGCCTATCCCGCCAGCCATTCCGGCATGCCGGGCGTGCAGACGCTGGTGCCGATCATGCTCGACCATGTGAATGCCGGCCGGCTGACGCTGGAACGCTTCGTCGATCTCTCCAGTCACGGGCCGCAGCGCATCTTCGGGATGGAGGGCAAGGGGCGCATCGCCGCCGGCTACGACGCCGACCTCACCATCGTCGACCTGAAGCGGCGCGAGACGATCACCAACGCCTGGGGCGCCTCGAAATGCGGCTGGACGCCCTATGACGGCGTTACCGTGACCGGCTGGCCGGTGGGCACCTATGTCCGTGGCCAGAAGGTGATGTGGGAAGCGCAGATCGTCACGCCGTCGCAGGGCGAGCCGGCGCGGTTCCTGGAGGCGCTGCCGAGGGGGTAGCGATCGCACGTTCCCCATCGCGGGTCGTCCCGGACAAGCCGCCATCGGCGGCGCCGATCCGGGACCCATTCCGGAGCCTATCCGATCAAGGTTCCGGAATGGGTCCCGGGTCTCCCTTCGGTCGCCCGGGACGACCCGCGCTTGAAACGGGAGCGCCGAGGAGCGGGTGGGCGCTCACGATTGTCGAGCACCCGAGTGCAATAGGAAGGGCGCGCTCGACGGCCCCTGGATTGCTTCGCTGCGCTCGCAATGACGGTTGAGGTGCGTCAGCCCAGCGTCACCGTCTCGACAATCCGCCAGTCGGCGATCGGGACGTCCTGGCCGGAGGTGACGACGCAGAGTCGGTCGAAGCGGATCGGGCGGCTGGTCAGCGCGGCCGAGACCTGGGCTGCGGCCTCCGCCTTCGGCCTGGCCGCGACCGGTCCGTAGAGCAGCGAGACATGCGGCAGGAAGGGCTCGCGCGCCAGCGGGTCGAGCCGCTGCTTGAGCGCCGCCAGCGGCGCCGACACGGCGAAACGGGCATAAAAGGAGCGAAAGAAGGTCTCGCTCGTCTCGATCCCCAACACAGCCTCGGAGAAGGCCGCGACCTCGGAGGCTACGGCCGCGATCTCGGTCGCAAGCTGCGTCACCGGCCTGTCGGTATCGCCTGCGATGGTCAGATGCGGCGTGAAGAGCGGCGTGCCGAAGCGGGCCGAGAGATCGGCGAGGACGCCCGCGAGAAGGGCGCCGTCTTCGGCTGAGGGCATCAGCCAGAGGGAGTGGATCGGGGCTGTCATCAGAGCTTCATAAACCTATTGCACACGGTCCGACACAGACGTTATGTTTGCTCCAAGCGTATCGGAAATGGAAGATCCATTCCATTCCAGCCGAGCAAAATGCGCGTTCTAGGGAGATGGCACCGTGCCAACCGATATGCCCAACGGGCCGCGCAGCGGCGCGTCGATCGCCGTGCGCGACCTCAAGGTCGCCTATGGTGGCACGCGCGTGCTGCATGGCGTCAGCCTGGATTTCGAGCCGGGCAGCTTCACTGCGCTGCTGGGCTCCTCGGGCTGCGGCAAGACCACGCTTCTGCGCGCGCTGTCGGGGTTCGTCCCGGTTGAAGGCGGCTCGATCATCGTCGGTGGGCGGGATGTCGCCTCCATGCCGCCGGAGAAGCGCGGCATGGCGATGGTGTTCCAGTCCTATGCGCTGTGGCCGCATATGAGCGTGCTGCAGAACATGGGCTACGGGCTGAAGCTGCGCGGCGTGCCCAAGGCGCAGATCGCGGCCAAGGTCGGCGCGCTGCTCTCGATGCTCGGCCTCTCCGGCTATGAGGACCGCAAGGTCACCGCTCTCTCGGGCGGGCAGCGCCAGCGCGTCGCGCTCGGCCGGGCGCTCGCCATCGACCCCGGCATCCTCCTGCTCGACGAGCCGCTCTCCAATCTCGACGCCAAGATCCGCATGGTGATGCGCCACGAGATCCGCGCCATCCAGCAGCGGCTGGGCCTCACTGCTGTCCACGTCACCCATGACCGCGAGGAGGCCATGACCATGGCCGACCGGCTGGTGATCATGCAGGCGGGGCGCGTCGCGCAGGTCGGCACGCCCGAGGAGGTCTATGACCGCCCGGCCAGCGCCTTCGTCGCGAATTTCATGGGCGCGGAGAACGTGCTGCCGCTGCGCGTCGCGCGCTCGGAGGCTGGCGCCTCGCTCACGACCGGCGAGGCGACCGCGCATCTGGCGCCCGGCTTCGGCCAGGCGCTGCCAGCCGGCGAGGCGGTCGCCTATTTCCGCGACGACGTCGCAAGGCTCGACGCCAGCGATGCGGCGGCGGGCGGGGATCTGCTGGTCCCCGGCACCATCGCCGCGCGCGCCTATCCGGGCGGGGTCTACCGCTACCGGATCGAGGCCGCCGGCCGCCAGATCACGGTCGACGACGCCGACCGCCACGAACTCGGAACCACGATCGGCCTGCGCATCCCGCTGCAGCGCCTGCACATCTTCCCGGCATCCGAGGCCGGGATCGCCGCCTGACGTCCCAACCCTGGAGTCTCCCATGCGCATCCTCACGATTGCCTGCTCGCTCGCGGCGCTGATGGCGGCATCCCCGCTCTCCGCCCAGACCCTCAACGTCGCCTCGGCCGGCGACCAGAACATGGTCGACTACGTCAAGGATTTCCTCGGGCCGATGTTCGAGAAGGCCAATCCCGGCGTGAAGGTCGTCTCGGTCGGGACCGGGGCCGGCGATTCCGGCTCGCAGAAGATCTTCGAGAAGCTCGATGCCCAGAAGGGTTCGGCGACGACCGATTTCGACGTCGTCGTGATCCACCAGAAGGCCGCCGGCCAGATGGTCAAGGACGGGCTGCTCGACAAGTACACGGCCAATGTCGCGACCGCCAAGCTCGCCACCGGCGACGCCGCCCGCAACGCGCTCGGCACCGACGTCTCGGGCTATGTCATCCCGATGTTCCAGTCGCAGACGGCGCTCGCCTACAATGCCGCCATGGTCAAGACGCCGCCCTCGACCTTCGCCGAACTGGCGGAGTGGGCGAAGAAGAACCCGAAGCAGTTCGGCTATAACGGCATCAAGGGCGGCATGTCCGGCGTCTCCTTCGTCGCCGGCTGGGTCTACGCCTTCGGCGGCGACGCCGAGAAGCTGATGAAGGGCCCCTATGACGCGGCCACCAAGACGACCTGGGACAAGGCCTTCGCCGATCTCAAGGAGTTCAACAAGAACGCCACGATCACGCCCGGCAATGCCGGCACGCTCGACATGCTGAACCGCGGCGAGATCGCGATCGGCCCGGTCTGGGTCGACATGTTCTATTCCTGGCAGGCCGACGGCAAGCTGCCGCCGAACATGAAGCTGAAGCTGATCTCGCCCGGCATGCCCGGCCAGCCGATGTACTATGCCGTGCCCGCCAAGGCCGGCCAGAAGAAGCTGGCCGAGGCCTTCATTGCGCTCGCCACCTCGCCGCAGGTCCAGGCCGACGGCATCGTCAAGAAGTTCAACTGGTATCCGGGCATCGACGCCGCCAACCTCGAGGGCAAGCTCGACAAGGCCGCCTGGGACAAGCTCTTCGTCGACGTGACCCCCGCCGACCTCGCCAAGAACGGCAAGGCCTTCCCGATCGCGCCCTACTTCAACGACATCCTCGAGGGCTACGAGCGCAAGGTCGCGAACTGAGATCGAAGACTGACAACCGGGATGACGGAATACGCCGTCATCCCGGACCAGCGGCGAAGCCGCGCCGATCCGGGATCCATGCCTGAACCGTTCCGGAATGGATCCCGGATCTCCGCTTCGCTCCGTCCGGGATGACCCCGGAGCCTTTTGAAGAAGCGCGTTCGAATGAGCCTGTCCCAACGCCATCTGGCGCTGATCCTGATCGCTCCCGGCCTCGTCCTGGTCGCGGCGCTGTTTTTGTATCCGCTGTGCTTCTCGCTGATCTCCGCCTTCTCCACGAAGGAGGGCGGATTCACGCTCGAGTGGTTCGCGAAGGCGTTCGAACTCTACTCGACCGACATGGTCTTCACGGTGGTGATCGTGCTGACCTCCTGCGCACTGACGGCGCTGGCCGCCATCGTCATCGCCGGAACGCTGACGCTCGGCGAGAACCGCTACATCGTGGGCACGCTGAAGGCGCTCTATCGCTGGCCGCTGTTCATTCCCTTCATCGTCGCGGCGCAGTGCATGCGCACCTTCCTCGCCAAGAACGGCCTGATGAACAACACCTTCGTCTCCATGGGGCTGATCGAGCCTTTGCAGGCGGTGAGCTTCCTCGACTGGCGCGGCATCATCGCCACCTTCGTCTGGAAGCAGACGCCTTTTGTGGCGCTGCTGCTGGCGGGCGCGCTCGCCTCGATCGACCGTGCGACGCTGGAAGCAGGGCGCAATCTCGGCGCCTCGCGGCTGCGGGTGCTGATCGAACTGGCACTGCCGCAGGTCATGCAGACGCTGCTGGTGGCGCTCGTGCTCTCCTTCGTGACGATGCTCTCGGTGCTGTCGGTTCCGCTGATGGTCTCGGGCTCGCAGCCGACCATGCTGACTGTCGACATGGCCTTCCGCATCAACGCCTATGGCGACTACGCCACGGCCAATGCGCTGGGCGTCATCACCTATCTGATCAGCGCGGGCGCCGCGATCCTCTATCTCAAGCGCGGCCTGTCGCAGGAGGCCCCGCGATGATCCGGCTCGCCGCTTCCGCCCGGATGGTGCTGGCCGCGAGCCTGCTCGCCGCCTTCGCCTTCGTCCTGATCGGGCCGATCCTGAACCTCGCGCTCTGGTCCGTGGCCGAGCGCTGGTACACGCCCTACAAGCTGCCCGTGACCTATGGCACGCGCTACTGGGAGCAGGTCTTCCGGCCGACCGGCGACGCCATGGCATCGCTGGGCACCAGCGTCTGGATCGCGGTGCTGACGGTGCTGTTTGCGCTCGCTTTGTCGATTCCCGCCGGCTATGCGCTGGCGCGCTTGAAGCTGCCGATGCGGGCGCTGTTCATGCTGATGTTCCTGCTGCCGCAGGCGTTTCCGTCGGTGGCGATCTACATCAACGTCGCCAGGATCTTCTACCAGCTCGGCATCAACGGCACGGTGCTGGCGGTGGTGCTGGTCCACACCGCGCATGGGCTGGTGTTCTCGGTCTGGATCGCCGCGGCGGCGTTTGCCGCGGTCGACAAGGATCTCGAACTGGCGGCGCGCAACATGGGCGCCTCGCCGCTGCGGGCCTTCTTCACCGTGACGCTGCCGCTGGCGGCGCCGGGCATCATCGCCAGCGGCATCTTCGTCTTCCTCGAATCGCTCGACGAGTTCACCGGCACCTTCTTCGTCGGCGTGCCGCAGGTCACGACCCTGCCGCTGCTCCTCTACAACGCCGCGATGGGCGGCAACTACCAGGTCGCTTCGATCACGGCGCTGATCCTGCTCGTGCCCTCGGTGCTGTTCATGCTGTTCATCGAGCGCTTCCTGCGAGCCGACGTGCTGGCCAAGGTCGGCGCGTAGGGGGGCTCCAGACAACCGCGGGCCTCGTGCCCCCCAAACCATCAAACAAAAACCCCCTCGCCTTGGCGGCGAGGGGGCTTGCTCGGATGCGGCGGCGGACGGGCGCCGGGTTGTCGCCTTTCTGGCTTACTTCTTCTTCCCGTCCGGCCCGAACTGCTTGAGATAGGCGATCAGGTCGGTGATGCGGGCATCGTCCTTGAGACCCGGATAGACCATCTTGGTGCCTGGCGTGACGCCGCGCGGATCCTTGATGTAGACGCGGAAATTGTCCTCGCTCCACACCTTGTCGAGCGATTTGTAGGCCGCCGAATAGGTATAGCCCGGCTGCGTGCCGGCCTTGCGACCGTCGAACATACCGTTCAGCGCGGGGCCGACGGCGTTCTTGGCGGTTTCGCCGACCTGGTGGCAGGTCCGGCATTGCAGGAAGACCTTTTCGCCCGCGGCGGCATCCTGAGCCTGGGCCAAGGCGGGCGCGAAAACGATGAAGCCGGCGGCGACTGCGTAGGCAAATTGTCTCATGGCGATGACCTCTCCAGACTTATTCCACATATAATGTGAGCAGAAGACACAACGGGCAAGCCCGCTGCATCGTTCCCCCGGGCGGATTCCCTGTTTCGCAGTTTTCGGGCCCCGGGCCTCTTTGCGGGCTGTCGCCGACCGATCGTGAGAAAGCGCGACCAAAGCGATTGCATGTCGTGCGACTCCTTCGTAGTGTATCGACAGCCTTACAGCAATATGTAAATCAAAGCTGACATATTGGCGAATGCGAGCGAAGGGGACCTGAATGCCCGATACCCCGCTTCTGGACGGTGTCACCGTTCCCGCCGATCTTCGCCATTTCTCGGTGAAGCAGCTCAGGCAGCTCGCGGACGAGCTGCGCGCCGAGACGATCGATGCGGTTTCGGTGACCGGCGGCCATCTCGGCGCGGGTCTCGGCGTCGTCGAGCTCACGGTGGCGCTGCATCATCTGTTCGACACGCCCCGCGACACGCTGATCTGGGATGTCGGGCACCAGGCCTACCCCCACAAGATCCTGACCGGGCGGCGCGACCGGATCCGCACCTTGCGCCAGGGCGGCGGGCTCTCGGGCTTCACCAAGCGCGACGAGAGCGAGTACGACCCCTTCGGCGCCGCGCACACCTCGACCTCGATCTCTGCGGCGCTGGGCTTTGCCGTCGCCCGCGACCTGAAGGCGCAGGACGGGCATGTCGTGGCCGTGATCGGCGACGGGGCGATGTCGGCGGGCATGGCCTATGAGGCGATGAACAATGCGGGTGCGCTGGGCAAGCGGCTGATCGTCATCCTCAACGACAACGACATGTCGATCGCGCCGCCGGTCGGGGCGCTCTCGGCGCATCTGGCCAAGCTGCTCTCGGGCAAGGCCTATCTCTCGCTGCGCGACCAGGGCCGCCAGTTGACGCGCCGGCTTGGCCGGGGGCTCGATTCGAAGATCACCCGGGCGGTCGAGCATGCGCGCGGCTATCTGACGGGCGGGACCCTGTTCGACCAGCTTGGCTTCTACTATGTCGGCCCGATCGACGGCCACAATCTCGACCATCTGATTCCTGTCCTGCGCAATGTCCGCGATGCGCCCAACGGGCCGATCCTCGTTCATGTCGTGACGCAGAAGGGCAAGGGTTATGCCCCTGCCGAGGCGACGACCGACAAGTATCATGCGGTGGTCAAGTTCGACGTCGCCAGCGGCGTGCAGGAGAAGGCGGTCTCGGTCGCGCCGTCCTATACCAAGGTGTTCTCCCAGGCGCTCCTGCAGGAGGCGGGCCGCGACGAGCGGCTCGTCGCGATCACCGCCGCGATGCCCTCGGGGACCGGGCTCGACGCGTTCGCCAAGGCGCATCCCAAGCGCTTCTTCGATGTCGGCATCGCCGAGCAGCATGCGGTGACCTTCGCGGCGGGGCTCGCCTGCGAGGGGCTGAAGCCCGTCTGCGCGATCTACTCGACCTTTCTGCAGCGCGCCTACGACCAGATCGTCCATGACGTCGCCCTGCAGAAGCTGCCCGTGCGCTTCGCCATCGACCGGGCCGGGCTCGTCGGGGCGGATGGCGCGACCCATGCGGGCGCGTTCGACACCGCCTATCTCGGCTGCCTGCCAGGCTTCGTGCTGATGGCGCCGGGCGACGAGGCCGATCTCGTCGATATGGTGGCCACCGCCTGCGCCTATGACGAGGGGCCGATCGCGCTGCGCTATCCGCGCGGCGACGGCGTCGGAGTCAGGTTGCCGGCCGCCGGCGTGCCGCTCGAGATCGGGCGCGGGCGCGTGCTGCGCGAGGGGACGCGCATCGCCCTCCTGTCCTATGGCACGCGTCTCGCCGAATGCCTGCAGGCGGCCGAGCTGCTCGAGGCGATGGGGCTCTCGACCACCGTCGCCGATGCGCGCTTCGCCAAGCCGCTCGACCGGGCGCTGGTCGCAAGGCTGGCGCGCCACCACGAGGCGCTGATCACGGTGGAGGAGGGCTCGGTCGGCGGGTTCGGCTCGTTCGTGCTGCATGCGCTGGCCGATGACGGGCTGTTCGAGGCCGGCCTGAAAATCAAGACGCTGACCCTGCCGGACCGCTTCCAGGAGCATGACACGCAAGCCCGCATGTATGCGCAGGCGGGTCTCGACGCCGCAGCGATCGTGGCGACCGCAACCGGCCTGTGCCGTCCGCCGTCCGCCTGGCGCCATGCCGTCGCGGGAGCGGGCGGCCTGCGGCTGGCCAGCGCCTATCCGCCCGATCCCCGGTCGCTGCACGAGGCCTCGACATGAACGCGGTCATGCCCTTCAAGCGTCCGCTGGCGGTCCTGCTGGCGAAACCGCGCGGCTTCTGCGCGGGCGTGGTCAGGGCGGTCGAGATCGTCGAGCGCGCGCTCGCGCAGGCGGGCGCGCCGGTCTATGTGCGCCATGAGATCGTCCACAATACCCATGTCGTCGAGGGGCTGCGGGCGCAAGGAGCCGTCTTCGTCGGCGAGGTCGACCAGATCCCGCCCGGTGCGACCACGATCTTCTCCGCCCATGGCGTGTCGCGCACGGTCGAGGCGGCCGCCGCGGCCCGCGGGCTGGATGTGATCGACGCGACCTGCCCGCTGGTCCAGAAGGTCCACAACCAGGGCCGCCGCTATGCGCAGCTCGGCTACGACGTCGTGCTGATCGGCCATGAGGGCCATGCCGAGGTCGAGGGCACGCGCGGGCAGATTCCCGGACGCCTGCATGTCATCGCCACCGCCGCCGAGGTCGCCGATCTTGTCGTGATCGACGAAAGCAAGGTCGCCTATGTCAGCCAGACCACGCTCAGCGTGCAGGACACGCGCGAGGTCATCGCGGCGCTGACGGCACGGTTCCCGGCGATCGTCGGCCCCGACATCCGCAACATCTGCTACGCCACGCAGAACCGCCAGGCGGCGGTGCAGGCGATGGCGCCCCATTGCGACCTGATCCTCGTAATCGGCTCGCGTTCGTCCTCGAATTCGAGCCGGCTGCGCGAGGTTGGTGCGATCGCAGGCGTCGAGAGCCATCTGATCGAGGGGCCCGACGCGATCGATCCCGCCTGGTTCGACGCGGTCGACACGGTCGGCTTCACGGCCGGCGCCTCGGCGCCGGAGCAGCTGATCCAGGACACGATCGACCGGCTGCGCGCGTTCCGCTCGGTCAGCGTGCGCGAACTCGACGGCACGGAGGAGGACATCGTCTTCCGCCTGCCGCAGCGGCTGGTCGAGGCGATGGCGTCCTGAACCCGGAGCGACAGATCATGGACGGCCTGATGGATCCTTCCGACATGCTCTCCGACACGCGGCCCAGCGCTGGCGATCCGGGGATCGTCGCCGGGCAAATGGGTGGCCTTGCGCGCGAAAGCGACAAGGCTTTGTTCGCGCCGGCAAAGGGCGCGCGGCGGGCTCGCGCCACGGCGCAGGTCGCTCTCCCGCAGGATGCCGCGACCAGCCGGCCGCCGCCGTTCCCGTTCTCGGCGATCGTCGCGCAGGAGGAGATGAAGCGGGCGCTGCTGCTGGCGGCGATCGACCCGACGATCGGCGGCGTGCTGATCTTCGGCGATCGCGGCACCGGCAAATCGACCGCGATCCGCGCGCTGGCGGCGCTGCTGCCGCCGATGCGCGCCGTGGTCGGCGACCCCTACAACGCCGCGCCCAACCCCGGCCTGCGCGGGCAGAAGACGCATCTCGTACCGGTGCCCGTGGTCGACCTGCCGCTGGGGGCGACCGAGGACCGTGTCGTCGGCGCGCTCGATCTCGAGAAGGCACTGGCGAGCGGCGAGAAGGCGTTCCAGCCCGGCCTGCTGGCGCGGGCCAATCGCGGGTTCTTGTATATCGACGAGGCCAATCTGCTGGAGGACCATCTCGTCGATGTGCTGCTCGATGTGGCTGCCTCCGGCGAGAACGTGGTCGAGCGCGAGGGGTTGAGCATCCGCCACCCCGCCCGCTTCGTGCTGGTCGGCAGCGGCAACCCGGAAGAGGGCGAACTGCGCCCGCAACTGCTCGACCGTTTCGGCCTTTCGGTCGACGTCACCACGCCGACCGATCTGCCGACACGCATCGAGGTGGTCAAGCGTCGCGACGCCTTCGACCGCGACCCGCACGGCTTCTGCGGGCAGTGGCGGGCAGCCGACGAGGCGATCGGCCGCAAGCTGATCGCCGGGCGCAAGCGGCTGGCGCAGATCGAGACCTCCGACGCCGCGCTGACGCGCGTGGCGCAGCTCTGCCTGCATCTGGGCACCGACGGCCTGCGCGGCGAACTCACCCTGATGCGGGCGGCGCGCGCGCTGGCCGCGCTCGAGGGCGCGCAGGAAATCCTCGACAGCCATATCCGGACGGTCGCGCCGATGGCGCTGCGCCACCGGCTGCGCCGGAATCCGCTGGACGAGGCGGGCTCGACCGTGCGGGTCGAGCGGGCACTGGCCGAGGTGTTCGGCCCGTGAGCGCGCCCGGCGCCAGCGCGACCGAGGTTCCGGCGCTGACGCCCTGGCGGCTGGCCGAGATCGCGGCCGCGCTGATCGCGCTGGACGGCGCTTCGATCGGCGGGATCACCCTGCGCGCTCCGGCCGGGCCGGTGCGGGAGGCCTGGCTCGCCCGGCTCCCGGTCTTGCGCGGGGGCGCGAGGTCCTTGCGCATGCCGGCCGGCATCGGCGATGCGCGCCTGCTCGGCGGGCTCGATCTGACGGCGACGCTGGCGATGGGCCACCCTGTCGCGGAACGCGGCCTGCTGGCCGAGGCGGATGGCGGCGTCCTGCTCGTTGCCATGGCCGAGCGGGTCGAGGCCGCGACCGCCGCGAAACTCTGCGCCGTGCTCGATGCCGGGGCGGTCACGGTCGAGCGCGACGGCATCGCGCTGACGACACCGAGCCGGTTTGCCGTCGTCGCGCTCGACGAGGGCATTGCCGCCGATGAGCGCCCCGCGGCGGCACTGACCGACCGGCTGGCGCTGCGGCTCGACCTCACGGCGCTGTCGCATCGCGAGATCGAGGCTTCCGCCTGCGACGCGCAGACCATCGCCGCCGCGCGCGAACGCATTGCCGCAACGATTGACGACGAAACCATCGCCTGCCTGTGCACGGCGGCGCTGGCGCTCGGCATCGGCTCGACGCGCACCACGCTGCAGGCGGTCAAGGTGGCGCGGCTAGCCGCGGCGCTGTCTGGCCGCGACGTGGTCGCGCCCGAGGATGCGGCGCTCGCCGCCGCGCTCGTGCTGGCGCCGCGCGCGACGCAGTTGCCGGCGCCCAGCGAAGAGGCCGACGACCACGACCAGGAGCCCGAGCCCGAGCAGAAGGCGCAGCCGGATTCACCGCCGTCCGAGAGCGAGGATCAGGCGGCGGAGCCGCCGCGCGATCTCGACGACATGGTGCTGGAGGCCGCGAAGGCTGCGATCCCCGCCGGGCTGCTGGCGCAGTTGCTGGCGGCGGGGGGCCGGACACAGGCGCGCGCCGCCGGCCGCGCCGGGCAGTTCCAGAAGGCGGCACGGCGGGGCCGGATCGTCGGCTCGAAGGCCGGCGACCTGCGCGGCGGCGCGCGGCTCGATGTCGTCGAGACGCTGCGCGCGGCGGCGCCCTGGCAGCGTCTGCGGCGCGGTGAGGCCGCGATGGCGGGCCGCACCGGTCTGATCGTGCGCCGCGAGGATTTCCGGATCGCCCGCTACAGGCAGCGCAGCGAAACCGCGACGCTGTTTGTCGTCGACGCCTCCGGCTCCTCGGCGCTGGAGCGCCTGGCCGAGGCCAAGGGCGCGGTGCGGCTGTTGCTGGCGGAGTGCTATGTCCGCCGCGACGAGGTCGCGCTGATCGCATTTCGCAAGGCGCAGGCCGATCTCGTGCTGCCGCCGACGCGCTCGCTGGTGGCGGCCGAGCGCGCGCTGGCGGCCCTGCCGGGCGGCGGCGCGACGCCGCTCGCCCTCGCGATCCAGGCCGCCTGCGCGCTGGCCGATGCCGTCAGGCGCAAGGGCCGGACGCCGGCGCTCGTCTTCATGACCGATGGCCGCGCCAATATCGATGCGGAGGGCAAGCCGGGTCGTGGCAAGGCGCAGGCCGACGCGCTGATGGCAGCGCGGGGACTGCGCGGCGCGGGTCTCACCGCCATCCTGATCGACACCTCGCCCCAGCCGCAGCCGCAGGCGGCCGAACTGGCGGCCGCAATGGGCGGGCGCTATCTGCCGCTGCCCCAGGCCGACGCCACCGGCGTGAGCCGGGCGGTCGGTGCCGCCCTGTCGGTGGCGCGATGAGCGCCGCCTTGTCCTGGGCGATCGAGGGCCGCGACTGGCCGAATCGCGCTGCGAGCCGCTTCGTCACGGCGGCCGGGTTGTCCTGGCATGTCCAGTCGATGGGGCAGGGGCCGTCGCTCCTGCTGCTGCACGGCACCGGCGCCTCGACCCATTCCTGGCGCGATCTGATGCCGCTGCTGGCGCGGGATTTCCACGTCGTCGCGGTCGATCTGCCGGGCCATGGCTTCACCCAGGCGCCCGACCGCGACCTGCTCTCGCTGCCGGCGATGGCGCGCGGGCTGGCGGCGCTGCTGCGCACGCTCGGCGTCTCGCCCGATGGTGTCGTCGGCCATTCGGCCGGCGCGGCGATCGCGCTGCGCATGGTCCTGACCAAGACGATCGCGCCCGATTGCCTGATCAGCCTCAACGGGGCGCTGCTGCCGTTCAAGGGTGTGGCGTCGCAGCTGTTCCCCTCCGTGGCCCGGCTGCTCGTGCTGAACCCGCTGGTGCCGCGCCTTTTCGCCTGGCGGGCTGGCAGCGCCGACGCGGTGACCCAATTGCTGGAAGGCACCGGTTCGCGGCTCGATGCGCGCGGGCAGGAACTCTACCGACGGCTGTTCTCCAACCGCGTCCATGTCGCCTCGACGCTGGGGATGATGGCGAACTGGGATCTGGAGGGGCTGGGCCGCAGCTTCGGCAAGATCGACGTGCCGGTGCTGCTCGTCGTCGGCACGGGCGACAAGGCCGTCTCGCCCGACGAGGCGCGCGAGGTCGCGCGACGCCTGCCCGATGCGCGGATCGAGACGCTGCCGGGGGCCGGCCATCTCGCCCATGAGGAGCAGCCCGAGGCGGTCGCGCGGCTGATCGGGCTGGAAATGCTGCGCCACCGGGAGTTGATCGCATGCTGACCGAGCTGCACCCGCCGAGCCTGGGTTCGGGCACGCGCAGCCCCGAGCCCGACCGCCGGCAGCATGCGGTGGTGATCGGCTCGGGCTTCGGCGGGCTCGCCGCCGCGATCCGGCTCGGTGCGCGCGGCTATCGCGTCACCGTGCTGGAGACGCTCGACCAGCCCGGCGGGCGGGCGCGCGTCTTCCGACAGGACGGCTTCACCTTCGATGCCGGGCCGACGATCGTCACCGCGCCGTTCCTGTTCGAGGAGCTCTGGGCGCTGTGCGGGCGGCGGATGGAAGACGATGTCAGGCTGACCGCACTCGATCCGTTCTACCGGCTGATGTTCGATGACGGCTCCAGCCTCGATTGCTGCGGCGATGTCGAGGCGATGCGGGCGCGGATCGAGGCCTTCGCGCCCGGGGACGTGGCGGGCTATGGCGGTTTTCTGAAAGACGCCGAGGCGATCTACAAGGTCGGTTTCGAGCAGCTCGCGGATGTGCCGTTCAGCACGCTCGTCGACATGCTCAAGGCGCTGCCGGCGATGGCGCGGCTGCGGGCCGACCGCAGCGTCTACGGGCTCGCGGCGCATCATGTCCGCGACGAGCGGCTGCGCACGGCCCTGAGCTTCCACCCGCTCTTCATCGGCGGCAGCCCGTTCTCGGCAACCGCGATCTATGCGCTGGTGCTGCATCTGGAGCGGAAGTTCGGCGTGCATTTCGCCCATGGCGGCACGGGCGCGCTGGTGCAGGGCCTCGTGCGCCTGCTCGAAGGGCAGGGCGCGACGCTGCGCTACGGCGCGAAGGTCGCGGAGATCACCGTGGCGAACGGCGCTGCCACCGGCGTCCGGCTTTCGGATGGCGAGGCGATTACCGCCGATGTCGTCGTCTCCAATGCCGATGCCGCCTACACCTATGGCACCTTGCTGAAGGCGCAGCCGCGCAAACGCTGGAGCGACGTGAAGCTCGAGCGGGCGCGCTATTCGATGTCGGTCGTGGTCTGGTATTTCGGCACGCGCCGCCGCTACGAGGATGTGCCGCATCACACGATCCTGTTCGGGCCGCGCTATCGCGGGCTCGTCGACGACATCTTCGAGCGGAAGGTGCTGGCGGAGGATTTCAGCCTCTACCTGCATCGCCCCACCGCGACCGACCCGACGCTCGCTCCGGAGGGCTGCGACGCCTTCTATGCGCTGGTGCCGGTGCCCAACCTGCAAGGCGAGGTCGACTGGGCCCGCGAGGCCGAGCCGTTCCGGGCCCGCATCCAGCAGCGGCTGGAGGCGACGCTGCTGCCGGGCCTCGGCGACTGCCTCGCCACCTCGCGGCTGATGACGCCGCCGGCGTTCCGCGACGACCTGCTCTCTGTCCATGGCGCCGCCTTCGGGCTGGAGCCGCGGCTGATGCAGAGCGCCTGGTTCCGACCGCACAACGTCAGCGAAGAGGTCGACGGGCTTTATCTGGTCGGCGCCGGGACGCATCCCGGAGCCGGCCTGCCCGGTGTTCTCTCCTCGGCCAAGATCCTCGATTCAGTGGTGCCTCATGCGACACACCGGGTCTGACCCGCGATACCCTGGGCCGTCCGTGGCGGACCTCGCGGCCTGCGACGCGATCCTGCGCGTCGGCTCCAAATCCTTCCGGGCCGCAGCGCTGCTGCTGCCGCGCCATATCCGCGGGCCTGCCACCGCGCTTTATGCCTTCTGCCGGCTCGCCGACGATGCGATCGACGAGGGCCCGGGCGATGCCGCCACGATCGCGCTGCTCGAGCGGCGTGTTACGGCCGCTCATGCGGGCCGCCCGCATGAGCATCCGGTCGATCGCGCCTTTTCCGAGACGGTACGGGGTTTCGGCCTGCCGCCGGCGGTGACGCTGGCGCTGATCGAGGGGCTGGCCTGGGATGCGCAGGGGCGGCGCTACGAGAATTTCGAAGATCTCTGCGACTATGCCGCGCGCGTGGCGGGCTCCGTCGGCGTGATGATGGCGACGCTGATGGACCGGCGCGCGCCCGAGGTGCTGGCGCGGGCGGCCGATCTCGGCGTCGCCATGCAGCTCAGCAACATCGCCAGGGATGTCGGGGCCGATGCGGCGATGGGACGGGTCTACCTGCCGCTGTCCTGGCTGCGCGAAGCCGGCATCGACCCCGACGCGTTTCTCGCCGATCCCCGGTTCTCTCCTGCGCTGGGCGGCGTCGTGGCGCGGCTCCTGGCCGAGGCGGACAGGCTGTATGCCCGGGCCGATGCCGGGATTGCGGCGCTGCCGGCCTCCTGCCGGTCCGGGATTCGGGCGGCGCGGTCGATCTATGCCGAGATCGGCCGGGAGGTCGCGCGCCGCGGGCATGACGGCGTCTCGCAACGGGCCGTTGTGCCGGCCTGGCGCAAGCTCGGGCTGCTCGCTCGCGCGCTGGCGACGGGAAGGGCCGAGCCGGCGCTGCTCGGACTGCCGGCCCTGCCCGCCAATGCCTATCTGGTGACGGCGGTGGCCGTGATGTCGCAGGGCGTGCGGCCGCCATTGCGCGCGCCTGTCGTCCCATGGTGGGATCTGGTCGGGCGCACGACGGCGGTGATCGAGATGTTCGAGCGCCTCGGCCGGGTCGAGCGTTCCGCCGTCAGGGGGCCGTGACGTTGGAAAGGCCGCGATGTCGTCGAGCACGCTGATCATTGCGGAGATGGTGCTGACGCTGGGATTGTGCCTCGGCTTCGGTTTCCATCAGCTCTGGGACCTGCGCCGCGAGAAGGCCAAGGACGCGGCGAAGGCGGCCGAGAAAGCGGCCTTGAAGGCTGCGGCAGACGCAGATCCCGAGCGCGCGGGCGCATGATGATCTCACAAGGACCTATGGCGTCGTCCCGGGTTTGACCCGGGACCCATTCCGGAATGCGTCCGATCAAGGTTCAGGAATGGATCCCGGATCTCCGCTTCGCTGCGTCCGGGATGACCCGCGTTTCCATGGAAGAGCAGCGCGTCTCACCTCCGCCGCGGCATCTTGAAGGGCAGCATCGCCTGGACAACCGGGTTGGCGAAGCGGTCCAGCGACAGGCTCTCATGCATGGCCGTGACGCTTTCGCCGCCGAGCGAGGTCCGCACCAGAGAGCGCGCATAGAAGGGCGTGTCCTCCAGCGTCTCGACCAGGGTGGCCGGCTCGCCGGGGTCGCTGCGGGTTTCGCGCGCGATGCGCCAGCCGCTGCTGGGCAGGGCGACGGTCTGTCCCGGTGCGAGAGCGGTCGCCTGGCCATCCTGGCCGAAGCGCCAGCCGAGATCGAAGATCGAGCCGTCGCGGCGTGTGCCGCCATAGAGAACGGCCGCGCCATCGGGCGTCGGCGCGCGCGACCAGTGCCAGGAGCGAAAGCCCTCGGCGAGCGGCGCATCGCCCTGGTTCATGTCGAGATAGCCCGGGCCGCTCCAGCTCAGATCGGGCTCGCTCAGGTTCACCTCGACCCGCGACAGCGGCGCGATCGGCCACCAGCGATGGTCGCCGTCCGGGTTCAGCGTCACGACATGGTCGGTGATCGCCTGCGGCGTGACGCGGACGGTGCCGCGGACCCGGCGGGGGACTGGCAGCGGCATGCCGATCTCGTCGATCGTGATCGTCAGGGTTTTCCCGTCCCAGTGCAGCGCGCTGGGGCCGATCGCGAAATGATCCGGCGCAACCGAGACGTGCCGCCGCCCGCGCTCCGTCATCGTCCAGCGCCGCGCGCCTTGGCCGTAGAGGCCGACATTCAGCGCGCAATGGTCGAGCGGGTCGGCCGCGCCACGCCGTCGCGCCCAAGCATAATAGGGCGAGAAGACGCTGCCGATGAAGGCGATGATGCTCAGCCCGTAGCGGCCGTCATCGCTCAGCGCGTCGACATACCACCAGACATAGCCGCCGGGCGCGACCGCGACGTCGAAGCGAGGTCCGCCCTGACGCTCTGCGTCGCCAGCAGTCCCGAGAGCGCCACCATCGGTACGCCCGGGCCCGGATGGACGCTGCCCCCGGTCAGGTAAAGCCCCGGCAGCCGGCTGCGCGAGCCCGGCCTGTTGAAGCTCGCCATCGCGCCATGGGTCGAGCGGCCGTAGAGACCCCCGCCCGTCGCCGGAAACAGACCCTCCCAATCCGCGGGCTGCGTCGTCAGCATCGCGTCGCTTTGCAGTTCGATCTGCAATCCGCATTGCGCCATCCGGGCGAGGCTCCTGCGCAGGCATGTCTCGATCTCCTCGGGCGGAAAGGCGGGGCGGTCGCCGCAGGGCGGGGCGTTGACCAGGATGAGCAGGCGCTCGGGACCGGCGGGCGCTGTGCCTGTGTCGTCGCGATCCTGCGCGCAGACATAGATCGTCGGCTCCTCGGGAAGCCGGCCCTGCCGGCAGATCGCCTCGAACTCGGCGGCGTAGTCGCGCGAGAAGACAATGTTGTGCCGGTGCAGCGGAAAGCCGGAGGTCTGCGCGACGGCGGCGAAGGTCAGGGCCGACAGCGAGCGCTCTGCGGGCTTGGTCGGTGGCGCGAAGGGGGCGGCGGCCTGGCCGAAACGGCCGGTGGCGATGGCGTTGACGTCGGCATTGCTGACGACCGCGTCGGCGCGCAGCGTTTCACCGCCGGCGAGGCGCACGCCGGCTGCACGGCCGCCCTCGACGAGGATCTCGCTGACGGCCTGGCCATACCGCAGTGTTGCCCCCTTCGCTTCGGCGAGCGTGGCCAGCGTCCGGGCCAGCCGGTGCATGCCGCCCTCGACCAGCCAGACGCCCTCCTGCTCGACATGGGCGACCAGCATCAGCGTCGCGGGCGCAGCGAAGGGGGAAGAGCCGCAATAGGTGGCGTAGCGGCCAAAGAGCTGACGCAGGCGCGGATCCTGGAAGCTGTGGCCCAGCGCATCCCACAGCGTGCCGAAGGGGCTCGCGCTCCAAAGCTGGCGCAGGCCGCCCAGCCCCATATGCTGCACCAGCCCGAGCAGGCTCGGCCGCTCGCGCGCCATGAAGCTGTCCTTCAGCGCGTCGTGAACGCCGCGCGCCTGATCGCAGAACGCGCGGTAGTTGCGCCCCTCCGCGGGGCCGGCGAAGGCGGAGATCGCATCCGCCGAGGCCGCGCGATCGGCGAAGAGGTCGAGCCGCTGCGTCTCGCTCCAGGCGTGGCGGGCGAGGACGGAAGCGGGAGTCAGGGCGAGGTGATCGTCGAGGCTCGCGCCGACCTCCTCAAAGATGCGGTCGAAGACCCATCGCATCGTCATCACGGTGGGGCCGGCATCCAGCCTGCGGCCGCCGACCGCGACCTCGTGCATCTTGCCGCCGGGGGCGTCCGCCTTCTCGACCAGGGTGACGTCGCAACCGCGTGCGGCCAGCAAAAGGGCGGGGACCAGACCGCCGATGCCGGCGCCGATGACGAGGATGCGGGGAGTGCCCAAGCGGCGGCCTCGTGCGGGTTGACTTCACACTCACAACTGTCCAGTCTTATTGACACATAAGATGTCAGTTTGAAAGAACGCTCATTCGCAAGGGGGATCGTGATGGATACCGGGACACGGATCGAACAGACCCTCGACGCCGCCATCGTGGCTTCCCATCTGCAGAATTGCCCGCCGCTGCTTGCCCAGGCGATGCGTCATGCGGTGTTTCCTGGCGGCGCGCGGATCAGGCCGCGCCTGACGCTGGCCGTCGCCAGAGCCTGCGGCGATCCCGAGCCGATCATCGCGAACGCCGCCGCTGCAGCGATCGAATTCCTGCACTGCGCCTCGCTCGTGCATGACGATCTGCCCTGCTTCGACGATGCCGCGATGCGGCGCGGCAAGGCCTCGGTCCACAAGGCCTATGGCGAGCCGCTGGCGGTGCTGGCCGGCGATGCGCTGATCGTGCTCGCCTTCGAGACGCTGGCCGAGGCCGCCGCCCGCCAGCCGCAGAATCTGGCGACGCTGGTGCGGGTCGTCAGCGCCGCTGTCGGCAGCCGTGGCGGCATCGTCGCCGGGCAGGCCTGGGAATCGGAAGCGACGATCGACTGCGCGCTCTACCACCAGGCCAAGACCGGGGCGCTGTTTGCCGGCGCGACCATGGCGGGCGCCGCGGCTGCCGGTGTCGCGCATCAGGACTGGCGCTGGCTTGGGGAAAAGCTCGGCGAGGCCTTCCAGGTCGCCGACGACATTCGCGACGTCGCCGCGACGCCCCAGGAACTCGGCAAGCCCTGTGGCCAGGACGCGGCGCATCTGCGCCCCAACTACGCTCTCGCCTACGGTCTCGGCCCGGCGATTGCCCATCTCGACGCGCTGGTGCTGGAGGCGATCGCTGCGATCCCGGCCTGCCCCGGCCGCCAGGATCTGGGGACGCTGATCGGCCTCACGGCGAAGAGCTTCCTGCCGGAAAGCCTGCAGCGTCGCGCGGCCTAACCGTGCCTCCGGCGTCGGTCCCAGCCGCCGGGCCTGTCGCGGAACCGGTCCGGCCGGTCTCGCTGGCCGACCGGCTGGCGGGATGGCGCAACCGGCTGGTGGCGAGCCCGCGCTTCCAGCGCTTCGCCGCCTCCTTCCCCCTGACCAAGCCGATCGCGCAGCGGCAGTCGCAGGCGCTGTTCGATCTCTGCGCCGGCTTCGTCTATGCGCAGGTGCTGCAGGCCTGCGTCCAGCTCGACCTGTTCCGCATCCTCGAAGCGGGGCCGCGCAGCGTGGCCGAACTGGCGCCGCGCCTCGCGATGACCGAGAGCGCGACCGAGCGTCTGCTGGGGGCCGCGGCCGCGCTCGACCTGGTCGAGCGTCGCGGCGGCGGACGCTACGGGCTCGCCATGCTGGGAGCGGCGCTGCTCGGCAATCCCGGCGTCGGGGCGATGATCGCCCATCACCGGCTGCTCTATGACGATCTCGCCGATCCGGTGGCGCTGCTGCGCGGCGGGACGGGGCCGACCGCGCTGTCGCGCTACTGGTCCTATGCGACGGCGGAGAGGCCGTCCGACGCGCCCGCAGCCGAGGTCGCCGCCTACAGCGCCCTGATGGCGCAGTCCCAGCATTTCGTCGCCGACGACATTCTCGCGGCCTACGACTTCTCGGGCCATCGCCGTATTCTCGATGTCGGCGGCGGGGAGGGGGCTTTCCTGATCCGCGTGGCGCGGCACGCGGCCGGCCCGGCGCTGACGCTGTTCGACCTGCCGGCGGTGGCCGAGCGGGCGCAGGACCGGTTCGCGGCGGAAGGGCTGGGCGCGCGCGCCAGCACGCTCGGCGGCGACATGCACCGCGACTCGCTTCCCGAGGGCGCCGATCTCGTGACGCTGGTCCGGGTGCTTCACGACCATGACGACGACGCGGTGCGGGGATTGCTGGCGCGGGTTCGCGCCTGCCTGCCGCCGGGCGGGACGCTGCTCATCGCCGAGCCGATGGCGGGCTCGCCCGAGACGCAGCGGATGGCGGAGGCCTATTTCGCCTTCTACCTGCTCGCCATGGGCAGCGGCCGGGCGCGTAGCCCCGCCGAATTGACGCAATTCCTGCTCGAGGCGGGGTTTTCCGGTGTCCACCGGCTGAAGACGCGGCGGCCTTTGCTGACCGGCGGACTGACTGCACGTGTCGCCTGACACAATAAGTGTAAATTCAATTTGACACCTTAGAATGTTCCGATAACCTGACAGTCAGGCGATCAAGCGGGCCAGTGCGGCCGGCTCCCGACCTCGAAAGTGCTCCGATGCATGCGCTGGCAGTCCTCGTCGAAAGGCCCGAGCATCTGGTTCTGAGCCAGCTCGAGCTCGTCGCCGCCGGCCCTGAGGACGTCGTCGTCGCCACCCAATGGAGCGGGATTTCGACAGGCACCGAGCGCCTGCTCTGGTCGGGACGGATGCCGCCCTTCCCGGGCATGGGCTATCCGCTGGTGCCGGGTTACGAATCGGTCGGCCGGGTCATCCAGGCCGGCGACGCCTCGGGGCGCATCGTCGGCGATCTCGTCTTCGTGCCCGGCTCCCGCGGCTTCAAGGAGGCGCGCGGGCTGTTCGGCGGCGCCTCGTCCCATCTCGTGGTGCCCGGCGCCAAGGCCGTGGCCATCTCCGAGGAACTCGGCCAGGCCGGCGTCCTGCTGGCGCTTGCGGGCACCGCCCAGCATGCCCTGGCCGGCGCAGCGCTGCCGGATCTGATCATCGGCCATGGCGTGCTCGGCCGCCTGCTCGCCCGCATCGCGGTCGCCCATGGCGGCGCACCCGTCGTCTGGGAGACCAACCCGCTGCGCGCCACGGGGGCCCAGGGCTACGCCGTCGTCGCGCCCGGGGATGACAGCCGCAAGGATTACCGCGCGATCTACGACGTCAGCGGCGACTCCGCTTTGGTCGACACGCTGATCGGCCGGCTCGCCCCGCAGGGCGAGATCGTGCTCGCCGGCTTCTACGACCAGCCGATTTCGTTTGCCTTTCCGCCCGCCTTCATGCGCGAGGCGCGGTTGCGCGTCGCCGCCGAATGGCGCCAGGCCGATCTCGACGTCGTCCTGGCCCTCCTTTCCGACGGAAGGCTCTCGCTGGACGGGCTCATCACCCACAGCGCCCCGGCCAACGACGCGCCGGCCGCCTATCGCACCGCTTTCAGCGATCCGTCCTGCCTCAAGATGATCCTGGATTGGAGTGCCGCCTCGTGAACATCCAGATTCGAAACCCCGTCCCGTCTCCGGCTGCCGCCATGGCCGCTCGCCTGCGCGACGAGGCCGCCCAGCCGCAGGACGCGGTCGTCACGACCGCCCCGACCAAGGAAACGCAGATCATCGCGATCTACGGCAAGGGCGGCATCGGCAAGTCGTTCACGCTGGCCAATCTCAGCTACATGATGGCCCAGCAGGGCAAGAAGGTCCTGCTGATCGGCTGCGATCCGAAATCCGACACCACTTCGCTGCTGTTCGGCGGCAGGGCCTGCCCGACGATCATCGAGACCTCGTCGCGGAAGAAGGCGGCGGGCGAAGAGGTCCAGATCGGCGATGTCTGCTTCAAGCGCGACGGCGTCTACGCCATGGAGCTCGGCGGGCCCGAAGTCGGCCGCGGCTGCGGCGGGCGCGGCATCATCCACGGCTTCGAGCTGCTGGAGAAGCTCGGCTTCCATGACTGGGGCTTCGACTTCGTCCTGCTCGACTTCCTCGGCGACGTGGTCTGCGGCGGCTTCGGCCTGCCGATCGCCCGCGACATGTGCCAGAAGGTCATCGTCGTCGGCTCCAACGACCTGCAGTCGCTCTACGTCGCCAACAATGTCTGCTCGGCGGTGGAGTATTTCCGCAGGCTCGGCGGCAATGTCGGCGTCGCCGGGATGGTCATCAACAAGGATGACGGCACCGGCGAGGCGCAGGCCTTCTGCGAGAAGGTCGGGATCCCGGTGCTCGCCGCCATTCCCGCCAATGACGACATCCGCAAGAAGAGCGCCAATTACGAGATCATCGGGCGGCCTGGCGATGTCTGGGCCCCGCTGTTCGAGGAGCTCGGCCTGAATGTCTCCGAGGCGCCGCCGGTGCGGCCGACGCCGCTGACGCAGGATGCGCTGCTCGGCCTGTTCTCGAGCGAAAGCACCGGCCGCGACGTCGTGCTGGTGCCCGCCACGCTCGAAGACATGTGCGGCCCCTCCGCCCTCAAGAAGACGACCCTCGAAGTCGTCTACGACCAGGTCTGAGGCGCATCATGACCGTCCATCAGCCTCTTCCCGACGCCGCCTCCGCCCCCGCGATCAATGCGGCGGCGACTGAAGGTGATGGGCTGGGCTGCCATTCCGGCAAGGAGGCGCTGCGCAGCGCGGCCACCGCGGCGGGCAACGCCGAGATGCTGGAGCGCTTCGCCAAGGACTATCCCGTCGGGCCCCACGACAAGCCGCAGAGCATGTGCCCGGCCTTCGGCTCATTGCGCGTCGGGCTGCGGATGCGGCGCACCGCAACGGTGCTGTCGGGCTCGGCCTGCTGCGTCTACGGGCTGACCTTTACCTCGCATTTCTACGGCGCGCGGCGCTCGGTCGGCTATGTGCCGTTCAATTCCGAGACGCTGGTCACGGGCAAGCTGTTCGAGGACATCCGCGAGGCGGTGTTCAAGCTGGCCGACCCCGCGCTCTACGACACGATCGTCGTCACCAATCTCTGCGTGCCCTCGGCGTCGGGCGTGCCGCTGCGGCTCCTGCCCAAGGAGATCAACGGCGTCCGCATCATCGGCATCGACGTGCCGGGCTTCGGTGTGCCGACCCATGCCGAGGCCAAGGACGTGCTGGCAGGCGCCATGCTGGCTTATGCCCGCAAGGAGGCCGAGGCCGGCCCGGTCCAGGCGCCGCGCGCCGGCCGCGAGGAGCGCCCGACGGTCACCCTGCTCGGCGAGATGTTCCCGGCCGACCCCGTCGGCATCGGCATGATGCTCGAGCCCCTGGGTCTGGCGGCCGGCCCGGTCGTGCCGACGCGGGAATGGCGCGAGCTCTATGCCGCGCTCGACTGCGCCGTCGTGGCGGCGATCCACCCCTTCTACACCGCCTCCATCCGCGAGTTCGAAGCGGCGGGGCGCAGCATCGTCGGCTCCGGCCCGGTCGGCGTCGAGGGCACGGTCGCCTGGCTGTCGGCGATCGGTGAGGCTTGCGGCGTCGCCAGGCCGCTGGTCGAAGCGGCGCAGAACCGGCTGGTCCCGGCGATCCGCGGCGCGCTCTCGGCGATGCCGATCATCGGCCGGATCACGCTGTCGGGCTATGAAGGCTCGGAGCTTCTGGTCGCGCGGCTGCTCGTCGAGAGCGGCGCCGATCTGCGCTATGTCGGCACCGCCTGCCCGCGCACGCCCTGGTCGGAGACCGACCGCGAGTGGCTGGCGGCACGCGGCGTGATGGTCAATTTCCGCGCCACGCTCGAGCAGGATCTGGCGGCGATGGCCGAGTTCCAGCCCGATCTCGCCATCGGCACCACGCCGGTGGTGCAAAAGGCCAAGCAACTCGGCATTCCGGGCCTCTACTTCACCAACCTGATCTCGGCGCGGCCGCTCTTCGGGCCCGCCGGCGCCGGTTCGCTCGCCCAGGTCGTCAACGCCGCCATCGGCAACAAGGGCCGCATGGACGCAATGAAGGCGTTCTTCGCCGGCGTCGGCGAGGGCGACACCGCCGGTACCTGGCAGGATACGCCGCAACTGCATCCGGATTTCCGCGAGAAGTTCGCCCGCCGCGCCGCCAAGGCGAAGGCGGCGGCCGAGGAGATTCCGTGATGCTGATCCAGGATCACGACAGGGCCGGGGGCTATTGGGGGGCGGTCTACGTCTTCTGCGCCATCAAGGGCCTGCAGGTCGTCATCGACGGCCCGGTCGGCTGCGAGAACCTGCCGGTGACCTCGGTGCTGCATTACACCGACGCGCTGCCTCCTCATGAACTGCCGATCGTCGTCACCGGTCTGGGCGAAGAGGAACTCGGGCAGCACGGCACGGAAGGCGCGATGAAGCGCGCCAATGCGGTGCTCGATCCGCATCTGCCGAGCGTGGTCGTCACCGGCTCGATCGCCGAGATGATCGGCGGCGGCGTGACGCCGGAAGGCACCAACATCCAGCGTTTCCTGCCGCGCACGATCGACGAGGACCAGTGGCAATGCGCCGACCGGGCGCTGTTCTGGCTCTGGGGCGAATACGGCGCCAAGCGCGGCATCGTCCCGAAGGCGAAGCCCCGCAAGGAGGGCGCGAAGCCCAAGGTCAACATCATCGGCCCGGCCTATGGCATGTTCAACATGCCCTCCGACCTCGCCGAGATCCGCCGCCTGATCGAGGGCATCGGCGCGGAGGTCCATATGACCTTCCCGCTCGGCTCGCATCTCGCGCAGGTGCAGCGCCTGGCCGATGCCGAGGTCAATGTCTGCCTCTACCGCGAATATGGCCGGCTGCTCTGCGAGGCGCTCGAGCGGCCCTATCTGCAGGCGCCGATCGGGCTTCATTCGACCACCGCCTTCCTGCGTTCGCTGGGCGAGCTTCTCGGGCTCGACCCCGAGCCCTTCATCGAGCGCGAGAAGCACACCACGATCAAGCCGCTCTGGGATCTCTGGCGTTCGGTGACGCAGGATTTCTTCGGCACGGCCTCCTTCGCCATCGTCGCCAACGAGACCTATGCGCGCGGCATCCGCCACTTCCTCGAGACCGAGATGGGGCTGCCCTGCACCTTCTCGGCCTCGCGCTGCGCGGGCAAGAAATCCGACAACGACACTGTCCGCGCCTCGCTCAAGGAGAAGCCGCCGCTGGTGCTGTTCGGCTCCTTCAACGAGCGCATGTACATGGCGGAAGCCGGCGGGCGCGGGATCTACATCCCCGCCTCCTTCCCCGGCGCCGTGATCCGCCGGCACACCGGCACGCCCTTCATGGGCTATGCGGGCGCGACCTACCTGGTTCAGGAGGTCTGCAACGCGCTGTTCGACGCGCTCTTCCACATCCTGCCGCTGGGCACGCAGATGGATGCCGTCGAGGCGACGCCATCGCGGCTGCACCGGGAGCTGCCCTGGTCGGAAGAGGCCAAGGCCCTGCTCGACGGGGTGCTCGACAAGCAGCCGGTGCTGGTGCGGATTTCCGCCGCCAAGCGCCTGCGCGACGCCGCCGAGGCGCGCGCCCGCCGGGACGGCGCCGAGCGCGTCCAGCCCGATCATCTCGACGCCATCGCCAGCCGGGAAGGAGCTCTCGCATGACGAGCCTCGCCCTGTCTCGACGCCGCGAGGGGCCTTCGGCCGCCTCGCCAACCAGAACAGCTTTCCAAGGGGAGAACACGACCATGACCATGCAGTTCACGGCGCGCCACTCGGAGCAGGACCATGTTCGCCGGGTGAAGTCCCTGGCTTCCGACCGGCGGATGTGCCGTCGGCTGACCGCCCTGTCGATGCCCTTCTTCCTCGTCTCCACCCTGGTGCAGCGGGCGGTCCGCCCCGCCGCCGGGGGGCACCGGCTTTCGATTTTCGCGCAGGCGCGCGCCAACGCAAATGCCACCATTCCCTTCATGTTCATGGGCTGACGCCCCGGGCAGCGAAGGTCACGCGCTTTCGCCCAGCTCGGGCGGGAGGAACTGCCGGGGGTCATAGCCTGGCAGCCAGCCGCACGGCTTCGTGCGGTAACGGCCGCAAGGCCAAAGGAGAAAAATCATGACAGAACGAGACACACTGTCAGGGTTGACCGAAGCAGAAGCCAAGGAATTCCATGGCTTCTTCATCACGAGCTTCATCGGCTTCACGGTCATCGCCGTGATTGCGCATTTCCTCGTCTGGTCGTGGCGCCCCTGGTTCCCCGGCCCGAATGGATATGCCTCGCTCGATGAGGGCGTGAAGACGGCCCTGACCACCGCCGTTTCGCTGATCTCGTAACCAAGGAGCGAAACCCATGTGGAAAATCTGGCTGCTGTTCGATCCGCGTCGCACGCTGATCGCTCTTTTCACCTTCCTGTTCGGGCTCGCCATCCTGATCCATTTCATCCTGCTCTCGACGAACAGGTTCAACTGGATCGAGGGCCCGCGCAAAGCCGCTGCGGCGCTGCAGATCGAGGTCCCGGCCTCGGATGTGACGATCACCCGGATCGGCTGACGACACTGGCGGACGGGGCGCGACCTTCGCGCCGCTCCCGTCCGCCGCTCGACCCGACGACGCGCACACGAAACCGTTCAGACGAGGCGCGGCCGCACTGGCCACCGCCCGTGGAGGGATGCGACCATGGCCTTGCTCAATTTCGAACGCAAATACCGCGTCAGGGGCGGCACGCTGATCGGGGGCGATCTCTTCGATTTCTGGGTCGGCCCCTTCTATGTCGGCTTCTTCGGCGTCGCGACGGCCTTCTTCGCCGCGCTTGGCACGGCGCTGATCTTCTACGGCGCGGCCCTGGGCCCGACCTGGAACCCCTGGCTGATCTCGATCAACCCGCCCGCACCCGAATACGGGCTCGGATTTGCGCCGCTCAAAGAGGGCGGGCTCTGGCAGGTCATCACGATCTGCGCCACCGCCTCGTTCGTCTGCTGGGCGCTGCGCCAGGTCGAGATCTGCCGCAAGCTCGGTATGGGCTACCATGTGCCGGCGGCCTATGGCTTCGCGATCCTGTCCTATGTGACCCTGGTGATCTTCCGTCCGTTCCTGCTCGGTGCCTGGGCCTATGGCTTTCCCTACGGCATCTTCAGCCATCTCGAATGGGTGTCGAATGTCGGCTACCAGTATCTCCAGTTCCATTACAATCCGGCGCATATGATCGCGGTGACGTTCTTCTTCACCAGCGCGCTGGCGCTGTCGCTGCATGGCGGCCTGATCCTCTCGGCGACGAACCCGAAGAAGGGCGAGCCCGTGAAGACGCCCGAGCATGAGAACAGCTTCTTCCGCGACACGATCGGCTACTCGATCGGCACGCTCGGCATCCACCGTCTCGGCCTGTTCCTGGCGGTGTCGGCCTCGTTCTGGAGCGCGGTCTGCATCATCATCAGCGGCCCCTATTGGAGCGAGGGCTGGGCCGAATGGTGGGATCTGTCCCGCCACTTCTCGATCTGGCGCTGAGGCTGCGCGCCCCGGCGCGCGCCACCCCACGAGGCATCCGGCTTTCCAAGGATTCCGGCTTTCCAAGGATCAAGGCGATGGCAACCTATCAGAACATCTTCACCCGGGTTCAGATCCATGGCGCGCCCGACCTCGGCGTCCCGATCCCCGGCCGGGGCACGCGGCGCGGCACGGCGACCCGGGTGAACCATCTGTTCGGCATGATCGGCGACGCCCAGATCGGCCCAATCTATCTCGGCTGGACCGGGGTGACCTCGATCGTCTGCGGCATCATCGCCTTCGAGATCATCGGCCTCAACATGCTGGCCTCGGTGAACTGGGACCCGATCCGCTTCGTGCGCGAGCTGTTCTGGCTGCAGCTCGCGCCACCGCTGCCGCAGCACGGCATCAGGGTGCTGCCGCCATTGCAGGAGGGCGGCTGGTGGCTGCTCGCCGGCTTCTTCCTGACGACGTCAATCCTGCTGTGGTGGGTGCGAACCTATAACCGGGCCCGCGCGCTGGGCATGGGCACGCATGTCGCCTGGGCCTTCGCCTCCGCGATCTGGCTTTACCTCGTGCTCGGCTTCATCCGGCCGCTGCTGATGGGCAGCTGGAGCGAGGCGGTGCCCTTCGGCATCTTCCCGCATCTCGACTGGACGCAGAATTTCTCGCTGCGCTACGGCAACCTCTTCTACAACCCCTTCCACGCCCTCTCGATCGCGTTCCTCTACGGCTCGGCCCTGCTGTTTGCGATGCATGGCGCGACCATCCTGGCCGTGTCGCGCTATGGTGGCGATCGCGAGATCGAGCAGATCGTCGATCGTGGCACGGCCTCCGAGCGCGCCGCCCTGTTCTGGCGCTGGACGATGGGCTTCAACGCGACGATGGAATCGATCCATCGCTGGGCCTGGTGGTTTGCGGTGCTGTGCACGCTGACAGGCGGCATCGGGATCCTGCTGACCGGAACGGCCGTCGACAACTGGTACGAATGGGCGATCAAGCACAAATTCGCACCCGCCGATCCCAGCATGTGGCAGCAGACGCCGGTCCCGCCGCCGCGGGTCTGAGCCCAGCCCAAGAACGCCACCAGGCGACAGACCGAGACAATCCAGGGAGGCCGGAAACGGCCTCCCTCTTTCGTTGTGCCCGGGGGGGCGTCGCGGGCGGTGAAGCCGCGCGCTGCGGCGCAGCGGCGTCTCGCGGCCGCCCCGGGCCGCCACCGGTTCAGGGGGGCGCGGACGCCGGCCTGAGACGGCCGTGAGACCGAGGGAGGGTTCGGTGAACAAGGGAAATGGCGCCGTCGCGCCCGACAGCGGGGCCGGCTCGGCCGGGCGGCGGGTCACAGAAAACGGCCGGGCTCCGAGAGCCCGGCCGTGATGCCGTGATGTGTGCTGTGCCGGAGCGGTGGGATCAGGCGGCGCGCGCGAGGCCGACCTGGCTCCAGATCGCAGTGAGGGCGCCGACCAGATGGGCGATGTCGGCGTCTGAATGCAGCGGCGAGGGGGTGATCCGCAGCCGCTCGGTGCCGCGCGGGACGGTCGGGTAGTTGATCGGCTGGACGTAGATGTGGAAGCGCTCGAGCAGCTCGTCGCTGATGCGCTTGCACAGCACGGGGTCGCCGACCATCACCGGCACGATATGGCTGGGGTTGGGCAGATGCGGAATGCCCGCCGCATCGAGCCCCGCGCGAACCGCGGCGACACGGTTTGCATGGCCGTTGCGCTCGGTCTGGCTGGCCTTGAGATGGCGCACCGAGGCGAGCGCGCCCGCCGCCAGCGCCGGCGGCAGCGAGGTCGAGAAGATGAAGCCGGAGGCGAAGCTGCGGATGAAGTCGCAGGTCGCGGCGCTGGCGGCGATATAGCCGCCCATGATGCCGAAGCCCTTGGCCAGCGTGCCCTCGATCACGTCGAGGCGGTGGCTCAGCCCGTCGCGCTCGCTGACACCGCCGCCGCGCGGGCCGTAGAGCCCGACCGCATGGACCTCGTCGATATAGGTCATGGCGCCGAACTCGTCGGCGAGATCGCAGAACGCGGCGATCGGGGCGATGTCGCCATCCATCGAGTAGACCGACTCGAAGGCGAGCAGCTTGGGCCGCCGCGGATCGATCGCCTGCAGCTTGCGGCGGAGGTCCTCGGGATCGTTATGGGCGAAGACGACCTTGTCGGCGCGCGAATGGCGGATGCCCTCGATCATCGAGGCATGGTTGAGGCCGTCGGTCACGACCACGCAGTTGGGGATGCGTGCGGCGAAGGTCGAGAGCGAGGCCCAGTTCGACATGTAGCCGGAGTTGAACAAGAGCGCCGCTTCCTTGCCGTGGAGGTCGGCGAGCTCGCGCTCGAGCAGCACATGGTAGTGGTTGGTGCCGCCGATGTTGCGGGTGCCGCCGGCGCCGGCGCCGCAGCCATCGAGCGCGGCATGCATCGCGGCGAGCACGTCGGGATTCTGGCCCATGCCGAGATAATCGTTCGAGCACCAGACGGTGACGTCGCGCGGGCCGTCGGCCCCATGATAGGTCGCACGCGGAAACTGCCCGGCCTGCCGCTCCAGGTCGGCGAAGACGCGATAGCGCCCTTCGCTGTGGAGCCCGTCGAGTTCCTTGCGGAAGAACATCTCGTAGTTCAGGGGCAAATTCATCGGCATGTTCATGGGCGGCCTCCTGAAAGCGCTATCGACCTAAGCGACGAGGGTTGACGGTTTGACGGCGCGCGCTGGCGCAAGGCCGGCAGGGGCGGGCGTCGAAAGGGCGGCCGGCCTTGCGGAGGCCGCCGTGGTCTCGAGCGGGGACCGCGCCTGCGCATGGGAGCGCAGGCCCCAGGCCCAGAGATCGGCGACCGGCAGCGGCACGACCAGGAACCAGTGTTCGATCAGGCCCAGCACGGCGAGCGTCGCCAGCAGGACGAACCCCGTCGTCAGGAAGGGGTCGCCCGCGAGCGCGATCTTGTGGACGAGCCAGGCGCTGAGCAGCGTCGCGGCGGTGACCGAGAGCGGAAACAGCAGGTTCATCGGCTTCTGGCGGAAATAGGTCTTGAGATAGGCCAGATGCTCGGGGAGGAACTCGACCGTCGTGTTGGGCACGCCGAGGAAGATGTTGAGCTTGGTCGAGAGGCGCATCGCAAACAGCAAGGCGAAGGTCGCCAGGCCGAACGGATTGGCGCCGTCCCAGGTCAGGGCGGCGATCGCCGCCAGCGAGGCCAGCAGCGCGAGCTCGTGATGCAGGATCGCCCGCGTCGCGCTGGTGAAGCGAGCCCAGCCGCGCAAAGCGGGGTCGCAGGGCTCGCGGCTGGAGCCGGCGATGTAGCCGAACAGGAAGGCCATCTCGTTCCAGCCCCAGACCAGCACGGCGCTGAGCACGGCGAGATAGGCCCCCGCCACGCTGGTGTCGCCGGCGGTGGCGTGGAGGCCCCACAACGCCGCCAGCCCGATCAGCGTGGCCGCACCAAAACTCCAGCGGAAGGTCGTCCGCGGCAGGCCGTCGAGATACAAGATCGCACCGGTGGAGAACCACCAGGTCAGCAATGTCGCGACGATCGGCAGGCCGTAGGTGACCAAGATCACGCCTCCTCAATAGGCCGGCTGAAGCCGGCTGGTCGCGGGGAGTTCGTTCTTGATCGTCGGCATCAGATAGAGCCGCAGCAGGGTTGCGCCGACCTGCGCCTGATAGGCGCGCATCCGCATCCGCGCGGCGAAACCCTCCTGCTCGGAGGCTTCGGCGATCTTGCCCGCCAGGATCCGGACCCGCTCCAGGCCGGCGCGGAACTTGGGATTGTCCGTGTCGAGCATCAGCGGGAAGCACTGGCGCGAGATCTCGGAGGTGGTGCGGAAGACGGTGAAATCATACTCCGTCGGGTCGATGTCCAGCGCCTTGTGGAATTCCGGCCGGACATGGTCGCGCACATACATCGTCGCGTAGACGGCCAGGAGGAAGAACCGCACCCAGAGCTTGTTGGGGCCGGTCAAAAGATGCGGATTGGCCCGCATCAGCAGCGAGAAGGCCTCGCCATGGCGGAACTCGTCGTTGCACCACTCCTTGAACCACTTGAAGATCGGGTGGAAGCACTTGTCCGGGTGCTTCTCGAGATGCCGGAAGATGGTGATGTAGCGCGCATAGCCGATCTTCTCGGAAAGATAGGTCGCGTAGAAGATGAATTTCGGCTTGAAGAAGGTGTATTTCTTGGCCTTTGTCAGGAAGCCGAGATCGACGCCGATGCTGAACTCCTTCAGTGCGTCATTGATGAAGCCGGCATGGCGGGCCTCGTCGCGGCTCATATACTTGAAGAGCTCGCAGATGTCGGGGTTGGTGCCGCGCTTGCGCATCTCGGCGTAGAGGACGCAGCCGGAAAATTCGGCCGTCAGGGAAGACACCAGGAAGTCGATGAACTCCTTGCGCAGCGGCTCGGGGATGCGCTCCAGCTCGAGCTTCCAGTCGGCGTTGCGGGTGAAATGGCCCTTGTTCGGGTCGCTCTTCATCTCGGCGATCAGCACATCCCATTCCGCCCGGACGGGGGTGACGTCGATCTTGTCGAGTTCCTCGAAATCGGTGGTGTAGAAGCGCGGCGTCAGCATGGTGTCCTGCTGGGCCATGCGGGTGGCTTCATTGGGGGCCTGGCGCATCGCGCCGGCTGACAAGGTCGCGGCTGTCATAGCTTGGTCCTTTCCGAGAAGCTGAACTCCAGCAGCTCCATGAATTCCGCTCGGCCCGAGATCTTGGTCCAGATCTGCTCCAGCCAGCCGGCGCGCTTGACGGTCGCGACGCGGCGGAAGGTCTGGACCTCGCCATAGGGGACCTTGATCGGCTCACCATGCACGACGACCTCGTCGCCGGGACGGATCTTGATGTCGCCGTCGAGAGTCACGTGAGCATGCAGGCTGTCGAAGGTGTGCGAGACCTCGATGGTGCAGGGAACGTCGAACTGTCTGGGTTCGGCCATGGTGCTGTCCGTCAACGAGAGATCGGTCATGGACGGGTCTCCCGGGCCGGCAGGAAGCGGGCGAAGGTCGCTGCGTTCCCGGCCCCGAAGGCGTCCAGTTCGATCCTGCCTCCGGTCGAGGGATCGCTCAAGCTCAAGCGGCCATTTTCCCGCCGCTCCAGAAGGAAGGGCAGCTCATGCGGCAGGCCGGCCTGTTTGCGCTGCCGCGCCAGGCTGCGCATCGTGCCGCGAATGAAGCCGTCGGCGCTGACGGGAATGGTATCGAGCACCCGGCCGACACCGTCGCGAACCACGACCGACCCATCGGCGCGATCCTCGAAGCGCAGAGCGACATGCGCGACAGTCCGGCTCTCGGGAACGCCGGTGACGCCGATGCCGGTCTGGCGCGCCAGGCCGGCGATCGCGATCGTCGAGACGACGAGCATGGCCATGCCGAGCAGGGCCCAGCGCGGAGGCGAGAGGCTCGTCGATTCCGGAGGGGGCAGGGCTGTGTCGCTCATGGTCGTGATCTCCTCAGCCAGCCGCCGCCATGCCTTGCGGCAGGCGCTGGTCGTTCGCTGCGATCGAAGCCGGCTGGCGCATCGGAACGGCGCTGCCAACATGGGCTGCCAGGGCGCGCGCCAGAATATCGGCGACGCGGGCGGCCTCGGGCACATCCCGCAGCATCGGCGCCGGCCGGCTCAGGCGCCAGGGTCGCACATGCGGCCAGAGCACGATGTAGGAGACGCGCTCGCCCGCGACGATGCCGACCGGGATGTCTCCCGTGCCACCGCGGCGCAGGCGCAGGCCTGCCTCGCCGATGACGGAAAAGGGCAGGTTGATCGTCATTGGCAAGGCGATGCCGAAGCGCATCACCAGCCGCCGGCTGGTGATGGTGTAGACGGTGCCGCGCGCCGAGAGCCAGGCCAGGGTGCCAAGCACGGCGCTCGCGACGCAGCCCGCCATGCCGATCCAGAGCATCGGCAGGAGCGAGGCAGTGACGGGCGTGCCCTGCATCAGCGCCAGCACCGGCTGGGCTGCGACCAAGGCGGCGAAGTAGAAGCCGACCTCGCGCAGATGAAAGGCGCGCCAGGCCAGGCCGCGCCAGTCCGGGGCGCCCTGCCAGAGCACGGTCTCGCCCTCGGGTGGCAGGGCCGGCAGGCCGGGGATCGGCTCGAAAGCGAAATCGTCGTGGCTCATATCAGGGGCTCCGCGCGCTGTGGCGTCGCGTAGAGCGTCCCGGCGCCGTAATAGGCGCAGATCTTCTCTTCCTCGAGCCGGGTGACGGAATCGGGTTTGCGGGTGGCGGGGACGTCGGCGAACTGCCTGGCCAGCAGCGCCTCGACCTTGATGCGGCCGACGCCGGGTCTGGCTCCGCGCGTGATGTCGGAGAAGGTGACGGGCAGCAGCACGCTGCGGCCGCCGGGCAGGGCGACCTCGAAATAGCGGATCAGCGCCTCGGAGCGATCGACCCAGAGATCGACGACCTTGCCCGCGACCTTCATGTCGGCGCCGATGACGTCGTAGCCGCGCGGGTCCTCCTTGGCGGAGCAGGCGTAGCCCGTGGCGACACGCACGGGGAGGATCTTGACGTGATTGTCGTAGGTCATCTCCGGGACGTCGGCACGCTCGGCCCAGGAGCCGGGGCCGACCGAGTCGAGCATCGGGTTGGCGCCGGTGGGCGCCAGCGGTGCGCCGGGGAACTTCGCCGTGGGCTGCGCTGCGAGCAGACGGCTGTCGCGCTGGCCGTTGGGCGCCTGGACGCTGGTGCCGTTGGAGAGCCTGAAGGTCTTGGGCGCCGGGTAGAAGACCAGGCTCGGCGCCAGCATCTTGCCGGGATGCGTGTCGGATTCGAGCGGGTAGCCCTCGCGTCGATCCTCGCGGCGCAGGTAGACGACCAGCCCGGCGAAAAACAGCCAGAACAGCCAGATCGCGACCTGGGCCACGTCGATATATCCCATGATCTCACCCATCAGAGAGCCCTCCTTGCAAGGCTGTCGGCCTGAAACGTTGTCAGCCTGGAAATTCCGCGAGGCCAAAACGGGTTGACGGAACGCTGCGGGCCGCGCCGGCGCTGCGCACCAGCGGGCCGATCGCGACGAGCGTGGCGAAAAGCAAAGCAACTTCAATGTGATAGACGGCGTTGTAGGCCGCTGATGCGTCGGAGAAGCCGGACCCGAGCGCCCCGGTCGCGATCAGCGCCTCGACGCCGTCCTTGACGCCGCCGCCGAGCGCGATCGCGATGCCGGCCGCGCTGGCCTGCACCGCGCCCCAGATGCCGACCGCGAGTCCGTTGTGGACGCCCTCTTCGAGCTCCATCGCGATGGTGAGCGTACTGACCGCAAACAATCCGCCGCCGAAGCCGATCAGGGCCGTGCCTAAGCGGAACAGCGCGGGGGCGTCGATCGCGCCGGCGAAGATCACGCAGGGGAATGCGACGAGTCCCGAGACGAGGCCGAGACCGGCAAGGCGATAGGGATCGACTCCAGCCGCCAGCATCCGGGCGGCGAGCGCGAAGGCGGCCAGCGACCCGGCCGCGAGCAGCGCGGTCAGGATTGTCGTGCCGCTGACGCTAAGCTTCAGCACCTGTGCGCCATAGGGCTCGAGGATGATGTCCTGCATGTTGAAGGCGGCCGTGCCAAGCGCGACCGCAACCAGAAACCGGGCGGCGCGCGGCCGGGCGATGAACTGGCGAAACATCGTGCGGAAGGCCGGGCGCTCGAGATGGGCGGCGGTGCGGGCGGGGTTGCGGACCTCCTGCTTCCACAAGGCAACGACATTGAGCGCCATGGTGACGACGGCGGCGCCCTGGACGACCTGAATCAGCCGCAGCGGCGTGAAATCGGCGAGCAGCCAGGCGAAGATCAGCCCGCTTGCGACCATGCCGACCAGCAGGGTGACATAGAGCAGCGCGACGACGCGGGCCCGGGTCGCGGGCGTGGCGAGGTCGGTGGCGAGCGCCAGCCCCGCGGTCTGCGTGGTGTGGAGCCCGGCGCCGACGAGCAGGAAGGCGAGCGCCGCGCCGATCTGGCCATAGAGGACGGGGCCGACCCCGTCTCCGGACAGGACCAGGAGCGCGAAGGGCATGATCGCCAGCCCGCCGAACTGGAGCAGCGAGCCGAACCAGATATAGGGCACGCGTCGCCAGCCCAGCACCGAGCGGTGGGTGTCGGATTTGTAGCCGATCAGCGCGCGCAAGGGGGCGAACAGGAAGGGCAGGCAGACCATTGCCGCGACGAGCGCGGCGGGTACGTTGAGCTCGACGATCATGACCCGGTTCAGCGTGCCCACCAGCAGCACTGTGGCCATGCCGACCGCAATCTGGAAAAGCGACAACCGCAGGATCCGGCCGAGCGGAAGTTCCGGCGAGGCGGCATCGGCAAAGGGCAGCCAGCGCGGACCGATCCGCGTCAAACCCTTCACCAAGGCCGCCGAAACCGGGTTCATCTGGCGACAAGCTCCAGGGCCTGGGACTTGTAGAAGGCGCTCGAAATCCGTTGCGTGCGGCCGGCGCGCCACGAGGCCAGGGCGCCGTCGCCGTCGATCTGGCGGCCGAGCTTGCGCTCGCTGACGGGTTCGATCGCCGGCGCCCGGTTTGAGCGCGGGAAGGCGAGGCCGACCCAGTGCATCAGGGTCAGCGCCGGGGTGCGCGGCGCATGGGTGATCAGCATGGAGCCGCTGGTGCGCGCGGCGAACTGGGCGAGCACGCGGACGATGTCGGCGGTCTTGTAATGGATCAGCGAATCCATCGCCACGACATGGTCGAAGCGGCCGAGCGCCGGATCGAGCATGTCGCCGGAGCGGAAGGTGATCGAGCCGCCGCGCAGGTCGCGCGGGCTGCGGTCCTGGGCGAGCGCGACCAGCGTCGGAGACAGGTCGATGGCGGTGACATGGGCGCCGCGCAGCGCGCATTCGACCGCGAGCGCGCCGGTGCCGCAGCCGGCATCGAGAATGCGGGCGCCGCGGATGTCGTCGGGCAGCCAGCCCAGCAGCGTGCCGCGCATCGCGTCGCGGCCGGCGCGCACGGTGGCGCGGATGCCGCTGACCGGCGCATCCGTCGTCAGCTTGGCCCAGGCCTCGACCGCGGTGCGGTCGAAATAGGTCTTCAGCTCGCTGCGGCGCCGGACATAGGTCGCGTCGGTCATCATTCGTACCCCAGGAAGTCGAAGATCTCGCGATCCTTCATCGGCCGGGCCTCGAGCGCCGGGCCGCCGGCCCACATCTGCTCGGCGAGGTTCATGTATTCGCGCTGGACGGCGAGCACCTCGGGCGCGTCGCCCATCTCGAACAGCGTCGCCTTCTTCAGCCGCGAGCGGCGGATGGCGTCGAGATCGGGGAAATGGGCGAGGCGCTTCAGGCCGGTGGCGGCGTTGAAGCGGTCGATCTCGTCGGTGCCGGCGGAGCGATTGGCGATGACACCGCCGACGCGGACCTCGTAGTTCTTCGACTTGGCCTTGATGGCCGCGACGATGCGGTTCATCGCGAAGATCGAATCGAAGTCGTTGGCGGTGACGATGACCGCCCGCTCGGCATGCTGGAGGGGCGCCGCGAACCCGCCGCAGACGACGTCGCCGAGCACGTCGAAGATCACCACGTCGGTGTCCTCGAGCAGATGGTGCTCCTTGAGCAGCTTCACCGTCTGGCCGACGACATAGCCGCCGCAGCCGGTGCCGGCCGGCGGCCCGCCGGCCTCGATGCACATGACGCCGTTATAGCCCTCGAAGCAGAAATCCTCGACGCGCAGCTCTTCCGAATGGAAGTTCACGGTCTCCAGCACGTCGATGACCGTCGGCATCAGCTTCTTGGTCAGGGTGAAGGTGGAGTCATGCTTGGGGTCGCAGCCGATCTGGAGGACGCGCTTGCCCATCCGCGAAAAGGCGACAGAGAGGTTCGACGAGGTCGTCGACTTTCCGATGCCGCCCTTGCCGTAGACGGCGAAGACCTTGGCGGTCTCGCAGCCCATCAGCTGGTCCATCTGGACCTGGACCGAGCCCTCGCCATCCTCGCCCGGGGGCGGCGGCGTCTTGGCGCGGTAATCGGCCTTGAGGCCGGGATGCTGGAACAGGACGGTCATGGCGAGGCCTCGCTGCCGCACTCGGCGCGGCGGTCGCGGCGGCGCCGGCTGCCGGCGCGTCGGGGCGTCGGCCCCGCGGCGTCGGTGTCCCCCCGGCCGTCGCCGACGGATTCGGAGCCATCGCCCATCAGGGCGCGGCGGCGGTCGAGCATGACCATCGCCAGCATGGTGGGGACGAAATCAGCGGCCGAAATGGGCTTTGGCATCGTAGAGTGTCTCCACCGTGATCGGGCTGATCCCGCGTTCGCCTGCGAATTTTTCCGTGTTCCGGCGGGCCTTGCCGCGCACGAAGAACGGGATCTTCTTGAGTTCGAGCTCGGCCTCGGCGGCCCAGCTGAGGACGATCGGCTTGTCGACAAGCTCGCCGTCATTTCGGGGCGGCCCGTCAGGGCCGAACCCGGAACCCACGACTGGGTGAGCCCTGTCGTCTGGCCGGCCATCCGCGTTGAGCCCGGTCGTGGGTTCCGGGTTCGGCGCTTCGCGCCGTCCCGGAATGACAGGCTTGGCGCCATGCCCGAGATGCGAGGAGCCGGCGCCGTCATTGAACTCGAAATCGTCGCGGAACATGCCGAGCAGGTGCTCTTCCAGGCCCATCATCAGCGGGTGGACCCAGGTATCGAAGATGACGTTGGCGCCCTCGAACCCCATTTGCGGCGAGTAGCGCGCCGGGAAGTCCTGGACATGGACCGGGGCCGAGATCACCGCGCAGGGAATGCCAAGGCGCTTGGCGATGTGGCGCTCCATCTGCGTACCGAGCACGAGTTCGGGCTGGAGTTCGGCGCAGGCCGCTTCGACCTCGAGATAATCGTCGGTGATCAGGGCCTCGAGCCCGAGCCGGGCGGCGGCCTCGCGGACGTCGCGGGCGCGCTCGCGGGAATAGGTGCCGAGCCCCACGACCTTGAAGCCGAGCTCCTCGCTGGCGATGCGGGCGGCGGCGATGGCGTGCGTCGCGTCGCCGAAGATGAAGACCCGCTTGGCCGTCAGATAGGTCGAGTCGACCGAGCGCGAATACCAGGGCAGGCGCGAGCTCTCGTCGGCCAGCACCGCCGTGGCGTCGACACCGGCGAGGCGGGCCACCTCGGTGATGAAGTCGCGGGTTGCACCGACGCCGATCGGCACGGTGGCGATGGCCGGCTGGCCGAAGGCGCGCTTGAGCCATTGGGCTGCGAGCCCGGCGATCTCGGGATAGAGCACGACGTTGAAATCGGCCTGGCCGAGCCGGGCGATGTCGGCGGCGCCGGCCTGCCACGGCGCCACGACGTTCACTTCGACGCCAAGCCGCGCCAGTAGCTCTTTGACGGCGCGGACATCGTCGCGGTGGCGGAAGCCGAGCGCGGTGGCGCCGAGGATGTTGCAGCGGGCCGGCTCGCCGGGCTTGCGTGCGGGGCGGGCGGTCCCCGGCGTCGGCATGTGAGGGCCGGCCAGGCTTCGCACCAGCTGGTAGAAGGTCTCGGCCGCGCCCCAGTTCTCCTTGCGCTGATAGGAGGGCAGTTCAAGCGGGATCACCGGGATCGGCAGCCCGAGCGCACGCGCCAGCCCGGCCGGATCGTCCTGGATCAGCTCGCCGGTGCAGGAGGCGCCGACCAGCATGGCGGCCGGCTTGAAGCGCTCATAGGCGTCATGGGCGGCGCGCTGGAACAGATCGGCCGTGTCGCCGCCGAGATCGCGGGCCTGGAAGGTGGTGTAGGTCACCGGCGGGCGCTTGCCGCGCCGCTCGATCATGGTGAAGAGCAGGTCGGCATAGGTGTCGCCCTGGGGCGCATGCAGCACGTAATGCACATCGGTCATCGCGGTGGCGATGCGCATCGCGCCGATATGGGGAGGGCCTTCATAGGTCCAGACGGTGAGGTGCATCGCTACACCTCCAGCAAAGCGCGGCGATTCAGCGGCCGTGCGAACAGCTCGGCAAGGTCGCCGGCCTGTTCGAAGCCCTGGATCGGGGTGAAGACGAGCTCGATCGCCCATTTCGTGGTCAGGCCGTGCTCTTCCAGCGGGTTGGCGAGGCCGAGCCCACAGACGGTGATGTCGGGCGCTGCGGCCAGGCAGCGGTCGAGCTGGCGGTCGACGTCCTGGCCCTCGCTGAGCTGGACGCCGGCCGGCAGCAAAGCGAGATCGGCTGCGAGATGGTCCTTGTGCAGATAGGGCGTGCCGACCTCGACCAGCTCCATCTCGAGTTCGCGGGCGAGGAAGCGCGCGATCGGGATCTCGAGCTGGCTGTCGGGGAAGAAGAAGATGCGCCGGCCGCGCAGCGTCGCGCGCGAATGCTGCAGCGCCTTGTGGGCCCGCTCGCGCGGGGCGGAGATGGCCGCCTCGAAGACGTCGTCCGCAACGCCGAAGGCGTCGGCCGCGGCCCGCAGCCAGGCGGCGGTGCCTTCGGCGCCGAGCGGGAAGGGGGCGGCGAGCCGTGTCGCGCCGCGGTTTTCGAGCGCCCGCGCCGTCTCGCCGAGGAAGGGCTGGACCAGGAGGTAGCGCGTCTGCGGCCCGACCGCCGGCATGTCGGCGGCGCGACGGGCGGGCAGGAAGGCGACGCGGGTGATGCCCATTGCCGCCAGCAGCCGGCGGAACTGGTCCTCGACCGCATCAGCCAGCACGCCGACGATCAGCAGCGAGGCCTCCGCATCGACGGGCTGTGCCGGCAGGGTCGGGACGAGCGCGGTCAGGCAGGCGTCTTCGCCCTGGGTGAAGGTCGTCTCGATGCCGCTGCCGGAGTAGTTGAGGACCCGGACCTGCGGTGCGAAGCGCTGGCCGAGCCGCAGCGCGGCGCGCGACAGGTCGAGCTTGATCACCTCGGAGGGGCAGGAGCCGACGAGGAAGAGCATCCGGATCTCGGGCCGCCGGGCCAGCAGGCGCTCGACGACGGCGTCGAGCTCTGCATTGGCGTCGGCGAGGCCCGCGAGATCCTTCTCCTCGATGATCGCCGTGGCGAAGCGCGGCTCGGCGAAGATCATCACGCCGGCGGCCGACTGCATCAGATGGGCGCAGGTGCGCGAGCCGACGATCAGGAAGAAGGCGTCCTGGATCTTGCGGTGCAGCCACATGATGCCTGTGAGGCCGCAGAAGACCTCGCGCTGGCCGCGCTCGCGCAGGACCGGAGGCGCGCTGCAGCCCGATGCGGGAACCGGCGTGGCGAGCAGGGGCGCGTTCATGAGGCCAGCTCCAGCCGGTCGTCGAGCGTGCCGGGGGCTGCCGCCGCCTGCAGGCGGGCCGCGCGCAGCTTCAGCAGGAACTGGGCGGCGTTGACGACATAGGTGGCGTAGGCGGCGAGCGCGATCAGCATCTGCTCGGTCGGCGTCAGCCAGCCGGTGACGATGGCGACGAGATAGGCCGTGTGCAGGCCGATCACGATGAAGCTGACCGCGTCCTCCCAGAAGAAGGCGGGGGCGAAGAGGTAGACGCCGTAGACGTCGCGCTCCCACAGGGCTCCGGTGACCATGATGGTGTAGAGCACCAGGGTCTTGGCGATGATAGACAGATTGGCCGCGTCATACCCTTCGCCCGTGGCGAGGTAGCGCAGGACGAGCCCGAGGCTGACCAGGAAAACCACGAACTGCAGCGGGGCGAGGACGCCCTGAACCAGCGTCCACGGCGAAGCGTCGCGACGCATGCGCTGCTCGGGCGTATAGAGCGGCTTGGCGCTGGCTTGCCTCGCTGGCGATGGCATCGGACGTCTCCGGTCCGTCGCGCCGCTGGCGGAAAGCCATGGCGCCGAGGCCCGAAGATTGGCGCGACAGGTTTCGAGTGTCAACTAGACGTGACACTATTTATTTCAGTTATGTCATTTGATCTGGACATGTCGTGACCGCGCCGCTAGCGTGGAAGTCGCCGGATCGTGAGTGGCGTTTGCGGCCACGCTCGCCCTATCGTCCGCGCCGGGCTCGCGGCGACGAAACGCGCCAGGATTCACTGGCCCTTTTGTTATGGTCAGGCCTCAAATCCGCACGAATATTGTCTGGAACCATAGTAATTTCATGATTGCGGACCGACAGGCGGCGTGCTTCACTCTGAGAGTCCGTCCCGAAACTCATGACGCTCGCGCGATGCGTCGGATGAGGACCATGGCGGCTGCTGCGTAGAGGAAGGCTGTCGCTGAGGCGATGGTGGCTTCGGCGTCCTTCCAAAGCCGTCGGTTTC